>LQAH01000001.1_pt1:0-5000 | contig 421400 bp, 573 predicted proteins | sample 1535791 | NCBI WGS metagenome assembly LQAH01 (sample SAMN04331585, study PRJNA305678) | bioreactor metagenome | isolation source: bioreactor_4 inoculated with Wadden Sea sediment 2nd replicate of a... | place: Germany:Bremen
GTAAAAAGGGTACCTTATGAAAAAGAAGTACGTCATATGTATGTAATCAATGAGGTTTTTTATAGAACGTCACAATAGTTTACTCCAGACGTTCATGCTCTCAATGTTTCCTGCTATGTCAGTATTGTTGTGCAATCTGCCACCATATGTATAGCCACTCTTAGCAAAAGTAACGTTCATGCCAATCGATGCTGCACGAGCTATTGTGTATGCTGTCTTAATACCTTTCGCTTTCACTTCACGTTCTAGGAAAGAGAGTAGTTGTATGGCATGCCCATTACCTCGGCTCTCTTTCTTTGTAGCGAAATCTGTCATTTCCGCATAGAGATGATCTGATTTGAAACTACATTCACCAGACGCCAAAGCTATGAACTTGCCATTTTTTTCAATTCCAGCATAAACTGTTTCCGCAGCCATTGATTCAACAATAAAATCGGGATCTTCTATGGGAAAAGGATACGAAACAAAGACTTGTTTGAATAAGTCTGCCATAGCTAGAGCATCAGAAGGTGTACAAAGTCGTATTGAGGTTTTAGCTGAGGAAAGAATCGACTTCTTGGTTCGTTTTGCCTGAGCAATTGACAATACATCCTCATACTCCCTATACAATGGCTCTTCTCTTCTCGATTCATCAAGAAACTTGCCAAGGAATAGCCCCTTTTCTTCTCCACGAAACAACTGTTCTGCAGTTGCTTCAATCAAGAAACCTGCGTCAAGAAACCTATCAGCTCTTGATTCGGGAACCTTTGCAAATATCTTTGTGTATCGATTATCTTTTGCAAGTTGGATAAGCTTTGGAACCAGCGAATCAATGTCAGCCTTACCGATATCCATAAGATATATCCGATTATTGGTGAGGCCGTGCTGTAGGATTGCTCCATCCAATGTCATGAATGTATCATAACCCTTATACATCGCTTTGTTTCTCTTCGTAAATTTCTGTAGCTGTAAGATGCCCTTCTGGTGTCATGGAATAGCCATCATCATAATCGCATAGGAGTTTTTCTATACCATAAGCTTTATATTCATCGGAATCTTCCATTTTCATCTCAAGAACACATGTATCACAATTACGGTCACAAAACACTGAAGTGTAATCATCTGGTTCTCGATACGTGGTGATGACGCCTTCAAAGTTTCTCAGAATAACTTTATTGGTTGACCATGAGAGAATATAATTAGGCATAACAGGTATTTTTCCACCACCGCCTGGAGCATCAATAACGTAGGTGGGTACAGAAAAACCACTAGTATGGCCACGAAGGCTTTCCATTATTTCAATACCTTTACCAACAGAAGTTCTAAAGTGGGAAAGTCCTTCAGAAAGATCACATTGGTACAAGTAATAGGGACGTATTCTACTGTATGTCAATTTCTGAACTAGTCTCTTCATGATTCTTGGACAGTCGTTGATGTCATTAAGCAATACCGATTGGTTACCCAATGGGATACCTGCATCAGCTAGCATCTCCATGGCTTTTCTTGAAGATTTTGTAAGCTCTCTAGGATGGTTGAACTGAGTGTTTAACCAAATTGGATGATATTTTTTGAGCATGGATACAAGGTTTTCAGTAATCCGGAATGGCAATACTACTGGTACACGAGATCCTATTCTAATAATCTCAACATGTTCAATATTTCGTAATTGTGAAAGAATCCACTCTAGGTAGGTATCACTGAGCATGAGTGGGTCTCCTCCACTAAGTAGCACATCACGTACCTGGGGAGTGTTACGAATGTATTCCAATCCAGTCTCTATTTGCTGTTTGTCTGGGATACTGTCAATGTCACCAACCTTCCTCTTTCTTGTGCAGTGCCTGCAATACATTGCGCAGGTATTACTTATCAGAAAGAGTACCCTATCAGGATAACGGTGAGTTACTCCGGGCACAGGACTATCTGCATCCTCATGTAACGGATCTTCCATATCACTATCAAGGACGTCAAGTTCCCTGATATCAGGGAAAGCCTGCTTGAAGATGGGATCATTCTCAATATTGCTCGTGTCAATCAATGAGAGATAGTATGGGGTAATAGACATAGGAAATTTACTGATTGTCATCTCAATATCTTTCCGCTTTTCTTCGGGAAAGGAGTAGTCCAAAGATGTTCGAATGTATCGATGTCTTTGATACAGTGCTTGAGTTGCCACTGCCAGTCTCTCCAATTATCTCGGTTTACTTCGGTTTGGAATCGATCGACGATTTGTTGTTCTGAATCAGTAAATGGCATAGGTTTTCCTTGTGTTTTTTTATCTCTGCTAGCACTAAAATTCACCTTAATAGTGTGTCACATAGAAACGCTACATATGAATGATTGCGTTCACGAAATCATAAATAATGTTCTGTTTGTTTAGCTAATTATAGCATGTATTTAGATTAACCTCAAGAAAGGGGTCAAAACCACCACATTGAGAACAATGAGATCCCCCATTTTCCACCCTTAAAAAACAGGGAATATCTATTGAACCCAAAGAATTACATAGCAACTATATTTTTCACTTCTCATGTAATCTAACTTTGATTATTTGGACTTTTTGTACATCAATATTCAGTTACTACTTTGCTTTGGGGGAAGCAAAGAACTTGTTCGAAGAATACAATCTTCGAACAAAGTATTTTATGCATTACTTACTCATTTAGCTAGTTTCTCATTCTCTAACTCAATATGGGGAGATTGCTCATTCTGAAATTCAACATGCTCAGCGACTATCACAAACCTTTCTCGATGTTGATTCTCTTCATTCTGCCATCGTTCTTGTTTGAGTCGACCTACTATTCTCACTCGCTGACCTTTTAATAAATAGGTACCACAATGTTCTGCTAATCCACCCCATGTTTCAATAATAATAAAGGAAGTTTCTTCTGCAAGCTCTTGGTCTTTATTCCTAAAAATTCTATTACTAGCAATAGGGAACTTACATAAACTAGCTCCATTTGTGGTGACAAAGATATCTGGATCTTTGGTGACGTTTCCTTCAATGACAACTTGCCCTTGATACAAGATTACTCTATGCAAGTATTTGCTTTGTAAACACTTATTTATTCGTTATTTTACCAGTTTTTCAGGATTTTTTATTAATTTAGACTACTCAATTTCGTCAATTTTTACCAAAGATACGCACACTCGTATTTTCAACAATACCGTTGATTAATATGCCATTTAGTTTTGGAGTTTCAGGGGTTTTGTTTGCTTTTTTCACAGCCGTCTTGGAGCTGTAATGGGTGCTCTTTCGGACCTTGTTGCCGTGCATATTAACCTCCATATTGGAACGTTTGTAGGTGTCTGTCGAATTTTTTCCTAAGAGTTTATTTTCAACTGATGCTAATAATGAAGTGATACTGATAACTCGAGTCAAGAAAACAAGAATTCAGACAACATCGGCGTTTCCTCTTTTGCGAGAGAATATCGAGAGTAGTCTGGAGGAAGTCACTTCAAATCAGATTGCAGCGATTGATGAACAGATGAAGTCAATGCAGCAGGAGCTATTGGCAACCGTTAATTCTAAGAATACCGGTGATGAGCTTGGTATGGAGATTAGAAGGCTGCGTGATGAGAAGCAGGCCCTTCAAAATGAGCAGGCATCCCGACAGGATCTGAGAACACGACTCGATGAGATGATGCGTTTCCTTAACGATCTGCCTTGCGAGTTGACTGAATATGAAGAAGATTATGTAAGGACTCTCTTGGAAAAGATAACGGTTTATGATGACTATTTCATTGTGGAATTTAAGTCTGGAATTGAAATCCAAATTGACGAGTAATCGATACAACACTATAACGAAGTGGCTGATGAGATATACCGCTTGCGTGAACTGAGGCAAAATGCATTGGTTGAAAACGCAGTCATGTCAACTCGCAGAATATGATGATCTATTGGTGAGACGGCTTATTGAGAAGTTAACAGTCTTAGATGATAAACTGACTATTGAGTTCAGGCTCAGTGCTGAAATTGATGTAGAAATATAATGCATATAACTAACCGCCAGTCGAGGAGAATTATCCTTTATCTGGCGGTGTTTTAATCGTTAAAACCCTCATCAAGTATAAATAGAAAATACATTGCTCGTTCACTTGAATAACTGTTCAAGTATCTATTGACTTCTTTTTATCGCAGTAGTAAAATTAACATGTGAATAACTGTTCAAGTATGCAATTGAAATAATATCGGAGGTGATAATGTGGCAAGGAAAATTCAACCAACTGAAAGATGTGACTGTGATGTTATACATGAGGAGACTGTTAACCAAGTTCGAGAAAAAATGCCTCAAGAAGAAACCCTATATGATCTGGCGGAGCTATTTAAGGTCTTTGGGGATTCAACAAGAATTAAGATAATCTGGGCGTTAGATGAAGCCGAGATGTGCGTTTGCGATATTGCATTCTTATTGAATATGACCCAATCAGCAATTTCTCATCAGCTAAGAGTCTTAAAGCAGGCTGAACTAGTAAAGAGCAGAAGAGAAGGAAAGATTGTATTCTACTCCCTTGAAGATGAACATGTAAAGCAAATATTTGACCAAGGATTAATTCATATTTCAGAAGAAAGTAAGTAAAGGTGGGGCAGTGATGTTAAAGAAGGAAATAATTTTAGAAGGATTAGATTGTGCAAATTGTGCAGCTAAAATTGAAGATGAGGTTAATAAATTAAATGGAGTCAAAGCCTATATGAACTTCATGAACAAGACATTGACTTTAGAAACTGAATCAGAGCAAGAGTATAAGAATACACTACAGCAGGTTGAAACCATAGTGCACAAGCACGAACCGGATGTGGCAGTGAAAGAAAAATCCATTAGCAAGAGCAATAAAAAAAGTATTAATACTTGAAGGACTTGATTGTGCGAATTGTGCTGCAAAGATTGAAGCTCAAACACAAAGCCTTGAAGGAGTAAATAGTGCAACCGTTGATTTTGTTACTAAGAAGCTGACAATTGAAGCGGTCGATAAAAAGGAATTTGGTAAAATTCTTGGAGAAGTAACATCCATTGTAAATATAC
>LQAH01000001.1_pt1:10000-421400 | contig 421400 bp, 573 predicted proteins | sample 1535791 | NCBI WGS metagenome assembly LQAH01 (sample SAMN04331585, study PRJNA305678) | bioreactor metagenome | isolation source: bioreactor_4 inoculated with Wadden Sea sediment 2nd replicate of a... | place: Germany:Bremen
GATAGATAGCGGCAATCTCTGCGGCACTGATTAGATTGAGAATGAGAACATCATTCCTGCCAAATGGCGGTATGATTTCGATAATGGCCCCATACTTCTCTCTTGCCTTTCCCATAACCCCATTACTGTCTGATACTCCAAGAATCGGCAGGTGCTTTTGAAGGTTGGAGCAAACAGTATCCACATCGCTTGAGTCATTAATCCGTTTCTCATTTTATACCTTTCCTTTTCATGACTTGTAGCCTTTTTATCAGTTTCACAAGCTCATACCAAAGCACCGATGCTGCAGCAAGACCGAGTGATGAAAGCTATTGGCGCTAAAAATCCTGCATATTGCATTATCTTTCCTCCATGATTATTCCTGTCGATTACTTTCCAAAATCAGGTGTGATACCAGCTAACGTCCTGATCGCTGGGGTATCCATGTGACTTGCCTCCACCAAATCCAACAACTCCCGTTTCAACACATCCATTTCATCCACCGCTCTGCGGGCATGCCTGGCCATCGCCGTCTCCGCGAGATCAGTGCGTAACACGAAGGAAAATACCGCGGCGACAAGAAACCTAGGCAAACGCAAGTACCAGAGCTTCCTCGGTATGATTCGGTGTCCAAGACACCTCAGGACAGCAAGACCTTCCTGGATTGCTGCAACCATCAACATTACATCGGCGAAATGCTTGGACAGCCTTATCGGATCACCCCATGTTTATACAATGCTTGAGCGATCGCGCATACCACCGCCACATGCGTCTTTTGCCAATCATCCATATGCTTGCACGTAACGGTGGGAATCCCAGCTTCCCGGAGTATTCCCGCCAGGAACCCGACCCGATCGTATGAGGTGTGTACCAACTCACCCACGGTAGTGGTTTGAAACAATCTGACCAATCCTCTGCCTATCCTGTACACTACGACATTTCCGTCGACCACCTCACCACCTGCCGAGGGGAAGGCTATCATCACCCGTTCGGCTCCCACGACATCGACATAGGCTTGGTATCCCGCCGCGGTGTTCACCATGAACACGAAGCTTGATGATTGGTTGGAGATGCCAACAGCGGAAGCACCGCTTCTATCTGTGTCCTTTGAACCACGACAAGAACGAAATCATATCGATCGTCAGGAGCCAGTGATGTAATCGTCTTGACAGGGAATCGTTCAACCGTGGAAGAAGTCGACTCACGTAGGTGCAGCCCATTTTTCCTTACGGCTTCAAGCCGGTCTCCTCGTGCCAGAATGGTTACATCCTTACCGGATCCTGCCAATTTGCCGGCGAACAGACTCCCGATCGCCCCTGCTCCTACAACTAGAATTCTCATATCTTCTCCTCCGATGGTGACAAGCTTTCACAAGATGGATACATGGGAGGTTGGTGCAAACAGTACCAACCTCGCTTGAGCGATTAATCCATTTTTCATTCTACACATTTCCTTCGCATGCTTTTAAACCTTCTCATCAGTTTCACAAGCTCATACCAAAGCACCGATGCTGCAGCAAGACCGAGTGCCGCAAGTAACTGCATTCCACTGAGCGGGGCGAGCTTGAGAAAGGTGGAAATCGGGGTATAGAGAATGATGGCCAACAATGCCAGCGTTCCAAGATTGACGGCCCACATAACACGATCCTTCACGAGTTGCTTCGCTGAGTGATAGGCAAAGTCATGATTGGAGCTGTTGACCTGTACCAGGAACAGATTCGCCAGCATGATGATGGCAAGACCCATCGCGCGAGCTTCCGGTGCATTGGCAGAATTGCCGGCAAGTGTGATAAATAAGCGCCAAAGGATGCAGCGAACACGAAAATACCTTGTAGGACACTCTTTCCCAGCATTCTGCCGGTGAGCAACTTCTCCTTTGGGTCACGGGGTGCACGATCCATCACATCCTCTTCCGCAGGCTGACGTTCCAGCACAATGGAGCAGGTCGGGTCAATCAATACCTCCAGCAGCACCACATGCAACGGTAGAAGCATCAGTGCAGCGGGCTCTATCCCCAAAAGCGGAGCCAACAGGGAGGCTGCTGCAATAGGAATATGTATGGTGAACACATAGCCAACCGCCTTGCGGATGTTGTCATAGATGCGCCTCCCGTCGCGGACTGTCTCCACTATGGTGGTAAAGTTGTCATCCATGAGAATCAGATCGGAGGCTTCGCGCGAGACTTCGCTGCCGCGCTTGCCCATGGCAATGCCGATGTCAGCGTATTTGAGTGCTGGAGCGTCGTTGACACCGTCGCCTGTCATGGCCACAATCTCGCCGTTCTCCTTGAATGCCCTGACAATGCGCATCTTGTGTTCAGGGATGACGCGGGAGAAGATGGAACGGTCTTCACTGCTTCCTGTAGTTCCCCGTCGCCCATAGCTTCAAGCTCTTCGCCTGTGATAATGTTTTCGCTGCCGGGGATACCGATTTTGTTGGCAATGGCAGAGGCTGTAATCCCGTTGTCGCCGGTGATCATAACCACCCGAATGCCAGCTCGATTGCAAACGGCGATATCCTCTTTGACACTTTCACGGGGAGGGTCGGCAAGCCCCACCAGACCCAGCAGAGTCAGACGCAGTCGGTGATGACGGCAGGAATAGCGGATTCGTTTTCAGGCTTGGCAGTTGCAACGGCAATGACCCGCAGTCCCTGGGAGGATAGTGTTTTGATCTGTGACTCGATAGTCCGTCGCTCCTCTTCTCCTAACTTGCAGATGCTCAAGATACGTTCAGGGCTCCCCTTGGCGGCAATAATCAGATGACCCTTCTTTCGCCAGACATGGCCCATCATCTTCAACTCATTGGTAAAAGCGTACTCACTGACAAATTCGTTGGAGAAGAGGCTTTCTTTTGTGATGCCATAATCCTCGCAGTAGCGGAGCATGGCTTTTTCCATGGGGTCATACGCATCAGTTTCACAACCCAATCCCATGGTTTCCACCAATTCCTGCTCTGTGGCACCGCTTGTCGTCCAGACATCCTGTACGGTCATCTGGTTCATGGTGATGGTGCCGGTTTTATCTACGCAGAGAACGGAGACCGCTCCAAGTGTTTCCACGCTGGGTAGCTTGCGAACAAGTGAGTTTTTCTTAGCCAACCGCCAGGCACCCATGGAAAGGAACACAGTAAGAATGACCGGAAATTCTTCTGGTATCATGGCCATGGCCAGCGTAACGCCGGAAAGTATACTTTCAATCAGACGATCCATAATTGTATGATCGGGAATGTTGAACCATGTGAACACCGCTACCAGAGCAAAGAGCACTCCCGCAATAATTGCACAGGTCTTTACAAGCTTGCCTGTTTGTTTTTGCAGCGGTGTGTCCTCATTGGGAGCGGCAATCACTCCCAGGCCGATTTTCCCGTATTCGGTCTGCACGCCTATCGTATCCACCTGTACAACAGCGTTGCCCTGGGTAACAAGAGTGCCCGCATAACAATAATCCTTGCGCCAATGATCCTTTGTTGGTTCAGTGCTTTCCGTAGGAGTTTTCCATACGCCCTCTGCCTCCCCAGTAAGGGAAGACTCATCCACGCATAAATCTGCGCAACGCAAAACTAAACCATCTGCTGGGATCTTCACGCCTCGTGAATCATCATAAGATCACCTGGCACCAGATCAACGCTGGCAATCTGTTGTTCCTTGCCGTCACGGATAACGGTGCAATGGGAGCAGACAAATCCTTCAATGCGTTCAGGGTTTTATCGGTTTTCCATTCTTGGATCACATCAATACTGATGATGCCGACGACGAAAATGAGCATGATAGCGCCATCTCGTGGTTCTCCAAGCAGGAAATAAATAATCGCAGCGACAATGAGCAGCAAAAACATCGGCTCACAGATGATATGAAAGACTTTTTTTAAAAGGCTTTCTTTCTTCTGCTGTGCCAGCTCGTTCTTGCCGTACTGGGCCTGCAATCGTTTTGCTTCGACAGAGGTTAGCCCTGTCATGTTCAGTCTGTAGGTTGTCATAAAAAGAATCCCCCATTTCCCGCTGCCATGTGGCAATGCGGTGTTATGATTTCTCTTTTGACACTCCATTTGAGGTCACCTGTTCCATAAGGCAAAAAAATGGCACACCCATGGAACATACAACTGTCCCACAAATGTGCTTATTAGCAATTTGCTGCCGTTGTTAAACGGCCCGGCCCCACGCCCGCTTCCGGGCATCGCCTGCTCAGTTTGTACTGTTAATCTCACATCCTGAAAAACAGGAATGTAATGCAGTGCAAAAAGACTTTTTCAAAAAGTATACGACAATGCACAGGTTGTCAATCATCCGGCTACTCATGTTTTTTTGCTTTGCCATTTTATTCAAACCAGGGTTCATACTTTTTACGAAATGGCGAATATTTTGTCACATCTTGATACATGGCATCTCTTAGTAAAGGAAATATGTCCAAATGATCCCGCTAGCATGAATTTATACAGAGAAGTTTTGTTCATCTAGAAATCGCAAAAAGCGACATTTCTTCCCATTATATACAGTTATTTCGACTATACATCATCAATGACAACTTGCCCTTGATACAAGATTACCCTATGCAAGTGTTTGTTGTGCAAACACTTTATTTTCTGGAATTTTTCCAGTTTTTCAGGATTTTTTATTAATTTAGACTACTCAATTTCGTCAATTTTTACCAAAGATACGCACACTCGTATTTTCAACAATACCGTTGATTAATATGCCATTTAGTTTTGGGGTTTGGGGGTTTTCTTCGTCCTGGTCACAGCCTTCTTGGAACTGTAATGGGTGCTCTTTCTGACCTTGTTCCCGTGCTCATCGAGCTCGATGTTGGAGCGTTTTGCCTTCAGCTTCTGCACGCGTTTGAACTGTCGTTCATGGACGATGGGGATGTGATGGTTGCGTGACCGATGGACCTCGAACGGGTCACGAACCGTTCTCTTGGTTGAGGGAAAATCTGCCGACTCGGTTTCTCCATAGACGGAGGTGCCGGTATACTTCTCATTGGTGAGGATGTTCTCAATGGTTTTAACCGGCCATTTCTTCTTTCCCGTTGGTGAGGGAACCTTCAGCGCTTCCAGCTCCTTCTTGATCCTCACGATGCTCCAGCCCTGCTCATACCAATCAAAGATCTTCAGGACTATTCTGGCTTCAGCAATGTTGAGGATGAGGCCTTCCTCCTCATTTCGATCATATCCATAGCACCTTCGGGAGAATGCCGGGGAGTCGGGATCCATGGTGCTTCTTCGAAGGCCCCACTTGATGTTCTCGCTCTTGTTCTCACTCTCAGCCTGGGCTATGCCGGCATGAAGAGTAAGGAGCAACTCCCCTGCTTGGCTGAGGAGGTGGATCTGCTCGTTGTAGAAATAGACGTCCACTTTCAATTCCTTGAGGCGCCTGAGCGTCACCAGAAAATCCACGCAGTTGCGTCCGAACCGGCTGATGGACTTGGTATAGATCATATCGATCTTGCCCGCCTCACAGTCGGCAAGGAGGCTCTGGAACCCCGGTCTCGAGCTGATGGTCCGTCCTGACTTAACGTCGGTATAGGTACCAACGTATTCCCAATCAGGATTTTCCAGGATGTCCTCCTTCTCGAAATCCATCTGGGCCGAGAGGCTGTGCAGCTGACGCTCCATTTGAGTGCTCACACGGCAGTACAAGGCAACCCGGAGACGCTTGAAATGTCGCCTGGCTGGTATGACATGTATGATGGGCTTTCTTTTCTCGTCCGGCATGGTTTTTATAACACGAATGGAAAGGGATGGATAGCGTGAACGAAACATGAGTAGCCAAATCAAAATTGAAAATATCATATATCCAGGCCAAGGACAGACAAGGGTATATATTCAGTAACTTCGCGGTCATCCCAAGGTTTGAGCAGATAGGGATAGCGTCATTACAATTTGACTAAAACTACCTCCAAGGTACACCGCATGGGGATAAAATGGTTCGGGGTCACGTCAATACAAACCTCAGGTTCTTCGTACTCTCGTTTCTTCAACATTAATATTGATGCTTAAAACATCTATTATTGGGGTTTAGTTATTTTACTTAACCCTATTCACAGCCTTCTTGAAACTGCAATGAGGGCTCTTCCTGGAAATGTTCTCGTGCTTCAATAGATAATCTTACATTTACATCTTCCACTAGCCCGGAGTAACAGCAGTGGGAAAGACATTTCATTTATATGGTGGTCATACGCTTGACAGATATACCCCCTAGGGGTATATTGTGTATATGGATGAACGCACCAGAAAGAAAACAGATTCCCGCCTTGCCCGCATCGAAGGACAAGTGAAAGGCATCAGGAAAATGGTCGAAGTCGACCGGTACTGTATCGATATCCTCACCCAGATATCCGCCGTGATCTCAGCGCTCAAGGGAGTGGAGGAGATCGTGATGGAGCATCATCTCCACACCTGTGTGGCCCATGCCATGCAGAAGGAGGATCCAGAGGAGAAACAACTGAAGATCATCGAGTTGATGGATGTATTCAAACGATTTCGCTAACCGAGGAGGTGTGCCGATGAAATTTTTCAAGAACATCAAGGTTCGTTGGAATGATTATCTGAAAAAAATGGCGGAAGCCAATGATCGTAACTTTGGGGACCAACGGTTGGACTGTTGTTCGCTCAACAGGAAATCCGCAGAAAAGGATCCGACGGGGGACATCATCAAGAAGTACAACAGATCCTGATCTCACCCTTTTTCCCACGATGATTGTCAAACATTCTGGTTTCCATACTGGAAAACCATTTTAAGGAGGAGCCTATGAGCAATTTAAAAGATCTCGCAAAACACTATGATGGTCATAGCAACCATGCGGACCATAGCAACCATGCGGACCATGGCAATCATTCGGACCATGGCAATCATGCGGACCATGGCAATCATGCGGACCATGGCAATCATGCGGACCACCATCGAATGATGATAAAGGACTTTCGAAACAGGTTCTATCTCAGCTTGGTACTCACTTTGCCCATTCTTGCGCTTACGCCGTTGATCAAGGAGCTCACCGGTTTTGGTTGGACCTTCTCGGGGCGGGCTATGTCGTATTCCTTTTGGCTACGATTCTGTATTTCGTAGGAGGTTGGCCTTTCCTTTCCGGCTTGGTGAAGGAGTTGAAGGAAAAATCTCCGGGGATGATGACACTAATAGGCATGGCCATCACAGTAGCCTATGGATATAGTACTGCTGTTACCTTCGGCCTTCCCGGGATGCCCTTCTACTGGGAACTGGCAACCTTGATCGCCATCATGCTTGCGGGACACTGGATAGAGATGACCAGCGTCGTAGGCGCATCGGCTGCATTGGAAAAACTGGCCCGCCTCATGCCATCGGAGGCCCACAGGAAAGAAGGGGAAACAATCAAAGACATACCACTCAGTCATGTTGAGAATGGCGATCTCCTTATAGTAAAACCTGGAGAGAAGATTCCTGCCGACGGCCGGATCCACGAAGGTGGCGGTTATGTCGATGAATCAATGCTCACCGGGGAATCGCGTCCGGTCCGACGCGAGAAGGGAGACAGGCTCATCGGCGGGTCGATCAATGGTGATTCCAGCATCACCATCAAGGTTGATGGAGTCGGAGAACATGCATATCTGTCGAAGATAATCACCATGGTCCGCGAGGCACAACAAGTCAAATCAAAGACACAGAAGTTGAGCGACCGGGCAGCCCGTTACCTGACCATAGCGGCAATCACCATTGGAATTGCCACCTTGGTCAGCTGGCTACTTGTCGGCTACGACCTGCAGTTCGCCATCACACGAATGGCCACCGTTATGATCATCACCTGCCCCCACGCACTTGGATTGGCCATTCCCCTTGTGGTTTCTGTCTCAACTGCCAAATCTGCACAACACGGATTGCTCATCCGAAATCGGACAGCATTTGAGCAGGCTCGAAAAATCGATACCATTGTGTTCGATAAGACGGGCACGCTCACAAAGGGTACTTTCACGGTGACCGATGTGACATCGACCGACACGGGGACCTATTCGAAAATGGAGGTGTTGCGATTGGCAGCATCTGTTGAAGCACATTCGGAGCATCCTATCGGGAAAGCATCGTTGGACATGCAACCGCCCAAGGCCTTGAATTGTCCTCTGTGGACGAAGTCTCGGCAATCAAGGGGAAGGGCATCGGCGGGAACGTCGATGGTTCGGCAATTCTGGTTACCAGCCCTTCCCATGCACGTCAACTCGGCATCGACATCCCTTCTGCCAAGGACGAACAGGCTGTAACCCGTGTTTTTGTCCTGGTGGAAAAGCGGTTGATTGGCTCTATCACCCTCAGTGATACGGTGCGTCCAGAGTCCCATGGCGCCATCAAGACGCTGCAATCAATGGGCATAGCCTGCTGGATGCTTACCGGAGATAACGAAGCGACCGCCCGTGCCGTTTCCGAGGAATTGGGCATGAATGGCTACTTCGCCGAGGTGCTGCCCGATGAAAAGCAACAGAAGATCAAGGAACTGCAGAAGAAGGGCTCATTCGTAGCGATGACAGGAGACGGCGTGAATGATTCTCCTGCCCTGGCGCAAGCCGATGTCGGGATTGCCATCGGGTCGGGAACCGATGTGGCGGCGTCCACCGCCGATATCGTGTTGGTGGATTCAAATCCACAGGACATCGTGACACTCATCAGGTTCGGAAAAGCCACCTATAGCAAGATGATCCAGAACCTGGTGTGGGCCACGGCATACAATGTGTTTGCCATTCCTCTCGCCGCGGGAGTGCTGCATTTCACCGGATTCATCCTGCAACCGGAGGTGGGTGCCGTCCTGATGACCTTGTCCACGGTGGTGGTTGCAATCAACGCCCGGTTGCTCAAAGTACCGAAGCACACAGGTTGATCCTTTCCCGATCTCGCTCATCCTTGCCGCTGCAATGGGCAACGGTAAAGATCAGGTAAAGAATGCAGGGGAATACTATGCAGGTGTGCGACATTGCTTTACATTGACTATACACCCCTCGGGGGTGAGGGAGGCTAAAAATGATGATATTCGGAATCCTCGGGATTCTCTTGATTGTGTATCTGCTGTTCAAAACGGATATGTTCGGCAGAAAGGATGATTCCTTTCGTAAGGGAAACGATGAGGCGCTCGAAGCGCTCAGTAAGCGATATGCACAAGGAACCCTCTCACGGGAGGAATACCTCAGCATGAAAGAAGACATCTCGAATTGATGATGGAGGAATGGTATGCACGGATTATATTATGGTTTTGGCAATATGGGTAGGCTGGGTATCGGTAGATACGGATGGTACGGAGTTGATTGGTGGTCCCGGGGAATGATGATCGGATTGTTGCTCATCGGGGTGACGGTCGTCGTACTTATTGCGGTGCATCTCTCACATCGGAACAGGTCCAATTCTGGCAGTTTGGAGGCAATCGAACTACTTAAAAACAGATATGCCAATGGTGAGATCGATAGCGAACTGTTTGAGAAGATGAAGAAAGACCTTCGTTGAAAAGGATCTTACCAACTTTGAGTATTGTACTTGGGCTGATCAATAAGCGGGATATGCTGTGAAGGGATCAACTCAATCAAGAAGGATCGGAGGAGTAAACATTATGAGAAGAAAATTCGTTATATTTTTGAGTGTCCTGTTCTTGTTAGTTGGAGCAACACTCTGGGCGCAGGAAGAAGGACACGGCAGAACTGCCGAAGTGATCCTTAACGAAATCAAGCAGAATCAAGGCGTGACAAACATCACGCTCATCGATCCCGACCTGATACGTCCGGCGCTGCTTGAGGAGCTGGGCGATGCGGTCATGGGTCTCATGATTGCCGATGAAGAGCGACACGAATGGATGGATGAGATGATGGGAGGAGAAGGCTCCGAGCAACTCGCATCGACCCACCGTTGGATTGCCTACAATTACCTCCAGAACGGCGGGAAGCTCGACACGTGGGGACCCGGCATGGGAGGATATGGCTTTATGGGACCGGGGATGATGGGAAGCTGGAACCGCAACTGGAATGGCAGCCTGAACTCACCATATAATATGTGGGATTATGGTCCCGGTAGCATGATGGGCTGGTCAGGCAATTGGTGGAGCTGGATCGCGATTATCGTGATACTTGTTGTCATTGCAGTTGTTGTAGTCGCTCTCGTACGGTCTCGCCGAAGTGGCCCCGACAGTTCCAGCGATGTCCTGGAAATTCTTCGCAGCCGCTACGCCGAAGGCAAGATTACCCGCGAGGAATATCAGCGGATGTCGAAAGAGCTGAAAGAGTAGAATAAGGAAGTCCGATTGCCGGCATGGGTGCCGCCAATCGGATATTTTTTCTGCAAAATCCTCCATTCTGCCCGCTTCGAACAGGTTCAACCAAAAGCCTTTATTCCGATGGATATCTCCCATATACTGGAAGGCGAGAAATAATCGGGAGGTCCTGTATGAACAATTCTCAAAAGAATGGGGACAGTATCCATGTATCCGTCTGTACCGGTACCAACTGCGCGTTCCGAGGAGCTTCCCAGCTTGTGGAAGCTTTACGCGCCGAGAAGGATATCCAGGAACATTGCATCATCGACGAGATGTCCTGTCCCAATAAAGTCTGCGATCACTCGAGGAGATCTCCTGTTGTGAAAATCGATGGCGATTATATTCTCGAGGCGAAACTGGAAGCGATCATGGACGATGTGCATACCCGAATAGAGAAGAAGCGGGAGGCAAAGCCATGAGTGAGATCGGCGTAAAACGGGTATTTGAACGGATGCGGGGAATCTATACTCCTGTGACCGATCTCCGTAGGCGGTTGCTCATGGAGACAGTACGATTCATACTTGACGGAAAGAAACCCTCGGAAATAGAGTCCCTCCCATTCAGTATCATCGAAATGGGAAACCCGATGTACCGTTGCTGTTCATACCGGGAACTTTCCATCGTGAAGCAACGTCTCAGGTTGGCCTTCGGCCTGCCGCTTGTGGAGGAACGGGAGCATATTCCGGTCTCCAGCGGAATCGAAAAGGCCTTCACCAGTGAAAAGATCATCGAGACTCCCCTGGTCAACGTCATCCGCGCCGCATGCGAGAAATGTCCCGAGGATCAGGTTATCGTCACCGACGGATGCCAGTCGTGCATGGCACATCCATGTTCGATCGTATGCCCGAGAAACGCCATTTCATTCCCTGAGGGAAAAGCACTCATAGACCAGGAGAAGTGCATAAAATGCATGAAATGTGTCCAAGTATGCCCCTATGCCGCCATTACCAGGAGAGTACGTCCCTGCGCCGAGGCGTGCGGTGTGGATGCCATCGATTCGGATGAGGAAGGGTATGCCCGTATCCATCAGGATATTTGCGTAAGCTGCGGACTATGCACAGTATCCTGCCCCTTCGCCGCCATTTCCGACAAATCGGAGATTGTCCAGGTGACCTTCTCCCTCATGGAACGGAAACGGGAGACAGCTTCCCCGAAGCTGCATGCGATCGTGGCACCATCATTCACCGGGCAGTTCGGCAACAAGGTGACACCGGAAATGATATTTGCCGGCATCCAGCGTCTGGGATTCGACCGGGTGATGGAAGTCGCCTATGGCGCGGATTGCGACACAATCCTACTCGCCGAAAAATACACAACTAAACAGGGAAAATTTCTTGGAACTTCCTGTTGCCCATCGTGGGTTTTGACCGCACGAAATTCATATCCGGACCTAGCGGAAAATATCGCCGACAGCTATACGCCGATGGTGGAGACGGCGAAGAAGATCAAGGAATCCGATGTGGCTGCGAAGGTTATCTTTATCGGACCATGCATTGCCAAGAAGTATGAGGCACTCACCACCGAAGTGTCGGGATATGTGGATCATGTCCTGACCTTCGAGGAACTTGCGGCACTCTTCGTTGCCTTCGAGATCGATCTCGCGACGATCGGGGGGAGTCCTGCCATTCAGGACGCGAGCATGCTCGGGCGCGGATATGCGAATGCTTCGGGAGTCGGCAATGCGATCATCAGGACAGCAGAAGAGAAGTTCGGTATAACGGACATCAGCTTCGAAAAAGCCGACACCCTCTCCGATTGTCTTGAGATGCTGAAACATATCGACAAAGGTAGTACCTGTCCGGATCTTGTGGAAGGAATGGCATGTCCCGGGGGATGCGTAGGCGGTCCCGGTACATTGGCTTCACCTCCCACGGCGGCACGGCACGTGACAAGGTTTGCTTCATCGGCACCCTTCGAGTTTCCCGTGTGCGATAAAATCGAGAGCTAATAAAACCATGCACTGATACTAAATTCTAGCCACCTTCTTCAAAATAGGTATTAGTCTCGCAAATGAGTCACTGCATCCTGTGCAGTATCTTTTAACTCGCATTGTTGTTAGGCAAGCTAAAGTAGATTCCCTTCTCTACTCAAAATGCCTACCCGCCTATCATCAACGGTTGGTATTTTGTCACCGGGTTGTGCTCAAAAGTTGATGACGATTTTATTCTGCTTATTAAATCTTACTCGCTCTATGGGGGATTCTATATAAGTAAGCCCCAGTCTGAGAGTATTCTCAAAACTAATTCTTATTTTATTCTATATTATACCTTTATTTTGACTATAAATCATCAATGACAACCTGCCTATGATACAAGATTACCCTATGCAACTGTTTGTTTTGTAAACACTTATTTTTTCGTTATTTTGCCAGTTTTTCAGGATTTTTCATTAATTTAGACTACTCAATTTCGTCAATTTTTATCCCAAGTACGCACACCCGTATTTTCAACAATACCGTTGATTAATATGCCAATTAGTTTCAAGAAGACACACCTCTACACTGAAGGCTACCTCCTACTGAACAATCATAAAAATATTGAAATCTCCGAGAAAATTATGGCATGGTTTCTCTCTCATCCGTATCAGAGGTCTTTGCGTAGGTTTTGATACAATGGTTTGGGGGTATGATAGGCTTAAAACCCCTCTAGAATGCGTTATTTTACGGTTTTCATACCATCTTAGTAATTATTTGAGAGTGCTTCTCTGCTGTAGAGAACCCATGCATTTTGGTTGTCGTGTATTTTGAAACTATCGGATACGCACGCATAGGAAAAGACTTTTTGTGTATCGTATGATTTTTCTATTATGCTTAGAGTATTACGAATCATCAGGAGATCAAAAGAAAATAAAGAATTTACCTATTTTCAGATAATTGATCCATACTTGGGATTAATTAAAATGTATTACGCTATAGCATATAAATATTGGTTATAGCAAATATAATTTGTTGATATTTGATTATTATATTGCATTTAATAGATTTTTATTTTAAAGTTATGTCTGAAAACCTAGGAGGGGAAAATTTATGGCTTCATTGTGTTATAAAAAACTCTGGAAGCTTTTGATTGATAAAAACCTACGAAAAGGGGAGCTTCAGAAAATAACTGGGCTGAGTCAATCAACTATGGCAAAGTTATCAAATAATGAAAATGTGACTGCGGATACTTTAGCTAGAGTTTGTATTTCGCTAGACTGTGAGCTTAATGATATCGCCGAAGTGATTGAATAGAACAACTCTTTAGGAGAGTACAATGAACTTTTGGAAACACAATGAAATCTCACTCTACAATGAGGATGCTATGAATTTATATTCTGAATGGAAAAAACCCATAGTAATTATCTCTGATGGTCCTTATGGAGTCAAAGGATTCCCTGGTGATTTATTATCCGCTTCCAAATTGGGAGAGTGGTATGAACCTCATATAATTCAATGGGCAAAGATGGCTAGTCCTCAAACTACCTTATGGTTCTGGAACACTGAGCTTGGATGGGCCACTGTTCATCCGTTTTTAATCAAACATGGCTGGGAGTATAAAGCTTGTTATATATGGAATAAAGGATTAAGCCATGTAGCTGGGAATGTAAATTCGAAAACCATCACCACTCTTCCTATTGTCACTGAAGTATGTGTCCAATATGTTCGTAAAGCAGAATTTCTCGTGGATGGGGAAATATTGAGCATGCAAGAATGGTTGCGTCATGAATGGAAAAGAACAGGTCTGCCATTCTCAAAAACAAACGAAGCTTGTGGCTTGAAGAATGCCGCAACTAGAAAGTACTTCACAAAATGCCATCTCTGGTACATGCCCCCGGCTGAGGCTTTTGCACGTCTAGTAAATTATGCGAACTCATATGGAAAACCAGAAGGGAAACCCTATTTCAGTATCGATGGAAAGAAATCAATATCAATAGATGAGTGGCGAACCTACAGAGCAGTTTTCAATTGTCCTATTGGTATTACCAATGTATGGACTGAATCACAATTGAACGGACAGGAGCGTCTCAAGAAAGGTAATAGAGCAGTACATAATAATCAAAAACCTTTAAAGTTAATTGAAAAAATTATTGAAATCTCATCAAATTCTGGTGATATTATTTGGGATCCCTTTGGGGGATTATTTACCACTGCAATCGCTTGCTACAAACTCGGCCGAAAATGCTACAGTGCTGAGATCCGAACTGAAACCTATGACCAAGCCCTAATTTATGTAAAATCAATAATCAAGCAACCGAAGCAACTCAGTCTTTAGAACAGAATCCGGATTAGATATAATTTTCGCCCATTCCTTTATGCTATGACCATGAAATTCTGTACTGAGCACTCTTTGTTTAAATTCCTCAAGAGATGCATGCTCAATTCTATCCATTTTTGCAAAATTAGTATCTAGTCGGTAAGTAAAATTCCCAAGTAAACTCTGCAACTTTGCTTGATATTCAGGTGATGTATTATAAATTCTTCCTTGATCCCCCCAGGATGAAACAATTTCTTCGGCACGAGACAACTCATCGGAATTCCCTTGAAATTTGTATCCATTAGTATTAGTCTGCTGCAGATTGATTGTCCGACTACTTGTATCACCTGGCTCAAATACTAAATAATCCGGTGGTTTGTGATAGTGCAGATCTCTTGCAAAAGCAAGGCTAGAAGCACTTCCAATCCACGTATCAATAATTTTTGGTTTACCCCATATAATTTGATCGGGAAGCCAAGCGATCAGAGCGACATTAATCTGGTCCTCGGCGAAATGGACTATGCTATCTTTAAAGCGAGCCGTAATCTCAGTTGCAAAAGGGAACCATGTTTTGATTTCTATTCCAGGATTAGGTGTAATAGTCTTACTTTTAAATATTGTATCAGGAAATCCAGGGTCTTGCCTAATCCATACTCCATATCCCGCCATTCAAAGGTATTTAATAAGTCTACAGTAGAAACTCTATCATGTTGCCAAGCAGGGGTGATAACTTGGAAATAACTTTTGATAGTTGTACAGCATACTCAAGTGTAGGTGGTTTTGCAATTTCAATCACTTGTAACAGACGACCATTGAGGGACATAATTTCTCTGCTCGCAATTTCTAAAATCTCTGTATAATCCATTAACTCTCCATTTTTTACTCTTGAATTTATCGAAGCAAATATATCTTCGTTAATTCAAGGTGGTTTGAATATACTATATAAACAATGTTCAGATGTAAATATTTAAAGCTCTCAAGAAATCTATATACTTGATTTGTTTCACATCATAGGCTATGCAAACATTTGGAATTTTTACAGGTTGGCCGTTACCAGCCATGGTTTCGTCTGATACTAATATGCAATTTCTATGTTTTGCTAACGCGATTACGAATGGATCAGCACTATTTGATTTTCGACTTCCAGTTACTAGATCAGGAAATCTTAATAAAATACTACGGACCAAGTTTTGGATTTCATAACCACTCCGAATAAAAGCAAATTTTCGTTGATTAGCCCACACTACAAGCGCATCATCACCAACACGCAGCTCATCAAGTACTTCAGCACTTGAAATCACCATCCCCTTTTCAAATGCTTCTGAGATTTTTAGCCACAAACTTCCAAAAACATCTTGAGGATGATGTCTTTGCATATTGATAAAAACATTTGAATCAAAAACAAAATTTTGTATTGTTCATGAAAAACACCATTTCTCAACTTTCTCAAAATGTTGAATTCGTAGTCCTGAGAGGAAATTTGAGGCATCACGTGGAGTAATTAATTCTTGATTATATGCATTGACTACAGTCCGAGCATAAAGTTTTCCCACTTGAGAACAGATATCTAAACTTGGTGGAAGAAATCCTTTTCTTTTTTTAATTCTCTTTATTTGCATATATTCTTCATTAAATTGATGTAATTTATTTTGGTAGAAATAAAAATCAATTTTCCCTAATTCAAACAAACGGCCAATTATTACTTCACGGCTCACAGAAAAGATGTGAGCAATTTTTGATATTCGATTATCACTCCATTCAGTACTTTGATAGGAATCACAATAATTTAGGATATCACTACTCGGGACTAATATTTCTGCTGCAATTTTATTACATTTGACTTCAACTGAAGGTTGATCTTGGTTAATAAAAGCAAAATTATCACAAACTCCTGGGGTTCTTGTTAGAATGTGTACAAACTCATGAAACAAAGAAAATATTCTTGCATTGTATTCATCTTTTCTATTGACAATAATTATTGGAAATATTGAGAAATACAATGAGATTCCTCGCATCACATCAAGTTCTAAATCACCTGCCTGAAAAACTAGAACTCCTATCTCTGATAACGTTTCTTTATAATAATTAAACGCTTCACTAGAACTTCTAAATTGAGATTGTTTGTAATGTGAAAGGTCTAAAAGATCTCTAACGAATTTTGAAATCGATTCATTTGTGGAGGTTTTAAAGTCAATATACGTTGTAAATTGAGGGACCGAAAAATTATTCACAGAATAGAGGTCAATCATTACATCACGCCGAATTGACACTTCTTCAATTAGAGAGTTTAGTCCAACTAAAGATTTATTCGTTGGATAAATATTTAAAGTGCGATAATCTACATGCCTTGGCAATTTATATTTTTCTGGTGGATTGGATAAGAATAGCCAGGCATATGGTATCTTCATTTTTTTTTGCAATTTTCTTAGCTTGAATTAATTGTTGGAACAGCGTATCCTGTTTCCCAAGTTGAATATTTTTCTACTGAGACACCGCAAGCATCAGCAGCAAAGTCAAGGGGCATTTCAAGCCTTTCCCTTGCCCAGATGAGCACCTGAGGTGTTATATTAGCGCCATTCCTTGGCATTGATATATTTACCCTCTCTCACATACAAAATGAATTAAGATCTAGTTAGTAAAATCGATCAAATATTTACTTATCTGACGATAATTCCATAATATCAGAAATATCACACTTAAGAGCGTCACAAATTCTCACTAGAATTGCAGTTTGTAGATTCTCTCCTTTGTTTAGTTTTGCAATAGAGGTTGAACTAATATTTGCAATCCGCATTAAATCCTTTTTTTTCATATCTTTATCAATTAGTAGTTTCCATAATTTCTTATAACTAATAATCATCCAATTCTCCATTATTTTGGATAGTCTCCAATCTTCTTATATCACCACTATAGGTTAAACACAATAAAAATTTATCTCTCGATAAGGTATTTACTCTATATTCAGATTTTTTATATGTGAAAACAGATTTCAGATACTATCTCGTATCCCTTGGGTATTAAAAAGAAGACTCCGTTGAATCATCGATTTCACATGTTGGGAATTCGGTTGAAAGAATCTACTGACGCCATACAATTCCTTGGTACACGGGTTGCCAATAAAATTTATATGTAAGAAAGATTAGATCTTCCATTGACACCTCCTCTCTTATGCTTTACCTTCAAACCTGCTCACATACTACTTAACGTTTGTTTACACTATTTTCCAAAATCCTATTGACCTTCCACCACCTTTCGGACTATCCTCCATCTACCAAGCCTGACGACTAACAGGCTTACAAGGATGACAAGGATTATGAAGAAAACTACCGTGACTTTTGGAGAGTACCTGAAGCACAAACGCGAAGAAAAGCAGATTAGCTTGCGCGAAGTGGCTCGTACTTTGGGAGTGTCGGCGCCGTTTCTCAGCGATGTGGAGAACAATCGCCGTGGACCGCTGACTGAGGAACGACTGGCGGATTTGGCGAAGGTGCTGAATCTGAATGAGAAAGAGCAAGCTGAGATGTATGACATCGTCGGTAAACAGAAGGGACTGCTCGCACCGGATCTGAATCCGTATGTGACCGAACGGCCGTATGTGAATGCTGCACTCAGAACTGCAAGGAATTTGGAAGCGAACGAAGAGGATTGGCAACGATTTGTCGATGATCTGATCAAAAGGAAGAATGGGGATAACTGATACACCATGATGAAATGCGCAAGTAGACTCGACGCCAATGGCATACCACATCTCAGCAAAAGTCAGCTGGAAACCTATGGAGAACGAGTGCTGCGCGACTTTTCCCCTACCGTCCTACTGATACCACAACCCACCGATATCGACAGGCTCATCACCAAATACATGGGTTTTACCCTGGAATATCAATACCTGTCACATAATCAGGTATATCTGGGGATTACAGTGTTCGATGATACCGATACCCTACCCGTGTACAATCCCGAGCAAAATCGGGCTGAGTTCCTATCGGTGAAGAAGAACACCATCATCATCGAAGGAACCCTTGCCGACAATCCCAATCTCATCCATCGTGAACGTTTCACCGAAGGACATGAGGCATCACATGGGTTGATCCATCCCGAGTATTATCAGAGGAAGGCCCAAATTGCCAGTCTGCACGATTACTGTGGTTGTGGCTATTCCAAACCGTGCTTCCCTGACCTCAGTGGTGTTGATGGAAGCGGCAAACGCTTGAAAGGAGAAGCATGGCTCGAATGGCAGGCCAACTACCTGGCATCGGTGCTCCTGATGCCCCGAAGTGCGGTTAGTCGCCTACGAAACGTGATCGAACCCAAGGGTAGTCCGTACTGGTACCTTGAGCTGATCCAGACAATGGTCGATGTGTTCAACGTCTCTGAGGAAGCTGCAAGGGTACGCTTGCTATCACTAAACTACCTTCCCACCTAAGAAACAACCACCGGGGTCCACTGGTGATCACCTGTGGACCATTTGATACAAAGATTCCTGACTGCTTGATTGCAGCAGGTTTCTTTTTCGATTCGATGTTAGCTTTATTGCTAACACCATACAGCAAGAGGAGTTGCGATGGATATTCCCATGAGGTGCCCCAAATGTGGAAAGCGGGCATTCGACACCACAGGATTTTACCACATACACCAACCGCTTGAGATCTCGCTCAAATGCCCACAGTGCAGCCAAATTGTGCGAGTTCCGATCGTACAGGATGGGAGCATGCCCAACAGGAAAGGAGGCTATCGCGTTCACATCATGAACAAGTAACGTAAGGGGGAACACCTTCCCCTAGTATTGAGATATTTTGATAACCCGGTACATACCGAGCAATGGGGCCGCATGGCGAGCCACCGAATAGCCGGATGATCCACAAGACACTCGTTTTGTGATCATCCGGCTTTTTTATGCCCATCAGGACCGTTCGCTTCATTGGCAAAAGCTCATGGTCATCACCACCTGGATCCGTTGGATCCGAAAGATCGCATCCTTGGTGCTCAGCCAGGATTCCCCACCGGGATGCACCATATCAATCACTGAACGCCGGTTGTAGGGAATGCACCGGCCGAAGGTCAAAACGGAGATGCGTTTTGATTTCGGCCAGCATGCCCTCGCCGCTGCATACCCGAATGCCTGTCTCCGTTTTGCCCGAACCCCAAGGAGGGGAACATGGCAAAGGACGCCGGGACAGAATTCTTCTATTACATTGACGGAAAACCGTACTGCCTTACCCCTGGTAAGGACGGAATCACAGAGGAGATCATCACCGTTCTCCGTGACTCATACCATGCCGAGACACTAAACGATCGGTATGAGGATGAACTGCAGGATGCGAAGTTCAAATTCTCCAAGACACTCCACGATACCAATCCGGTAGCTCATCCTACCGATCCCATCGAGCATCTTATGGATAATTCCCAAGCCCCAGAGGAGGTTCTCTTCCAGGAGGAGTTATCTCCCTCGCTCAGGGATCAGGTACACACGATCATCCCACAGCTGATCCCCGCCCAACAGGAGCTTTTTTGGAAGCTCTGCGAAGGCCGACAACTCGTCGATATCGCCCGGGAGGAAGGGACCACGGACAATGCGATCCGTAGCCGCCGCAGAAAGATGTTCGATCGCATCAGGGCTCTCTATGCCGAGGAGTTCGGGGATGCATAGTCCCCGAGTTCTCCTTGGGGTACGGATTTCAGGTATTAGGCAGAGGATGTACACACGAGGTGATGCCACACCGAAACAACCTCCGGGGAAACACCCCGTACAGCGATGGAGAAACACAATGAAACTTCAACACAGGGTCCAAATCAATGTGGCCCAAGGCGGGGAAGGAACCCAGGGGGTACTGGGTAGCCGTGGACGAAAGCTACCCGCAAGGCTGCTGCGATTCCTGTTCGGCCAGTACAGCGAAGTGCTCGTACTCACACCGGGCAAGACGGTCAGGAGCGTCGAGATACATGAAATGCAAGAAGGAGTGAATGGAAATGGAAGATAAAGCCCAGTTGTTGCTTGATGGAGCCAAGGGATTCAGATCCCTTGCGGAGGCGCTCGAGTTAGCCGCCGAAGTACTTCGCACACAAGACCTGAAGAACCTGCTCGGACAGAAAGATATCCAACCGGACCTTTTGAAGCACAGGACTCCCAAGCGGTTCAAGAACCCCAAAGGATGAAAATCCTTTGTCTTTGATCGATGTGCGCAGAATCTTGGCAGAAAAGTCACGAGATGGCCACACGGACCAAGTACGGCTGCTTCTGCAAAAGTATGGGGCTGACAAGCTCTCAGCGATCGATCCCTCCCATTACAGAAATCTTGCCGATGAGGCTTTTTGTCTGGGAGCGACATTGGAAGATTTGAAGGCTGCCGTCGACGCAATCACCTCGAAGGACAAGGCCGATCAGCTGCCAGCCATCTTCGAACACCACTACGCCACCAGCCTTGAGGATCTGAAACCGGAATATTACCCGGGTTTCCTCAGGGATATCAGGAGGCTTGCCGATGAGTAGGCATGCCCTTCTCTCTCCCTCATCGGCCTCGCGATGGACAATGTGTCCGCCATCGGCACGCCTATGCGAACACATCGAGGAGAAATCCAGCGTCTTTGCCGAGGAAGGAACCGAAGCCCATACCCTATGCGAGTACAAGGTCAAGCTTGCCCTGGGAATCAAGATGGAGGACCCGAGACCCACGCTGCACTACCACAATGAGGAAATGGAAAGCTGTACCGATGAATATGCCGCATTCGTCCTCGAGGCATTGCAGCTTGAGAAGGATGCTCAAAAAGATCCGTTGATACTCCTTGAACAACGCCTGGATATCAGCACGTATGTACCTGAATGTTCTGGGACCGGAGACTGCATCATCATCGCCGACAGGAACCTGCATATCATCGACTTCAAGTACGGACAGGGGGTCGAAGTCTCTGCAGACCACAATACCCAGATGATGCTCTACTCCCTCGGAGCTCTTGATATGTTCGGCTCGCTGTATGAGGTGGAAGAGGTATCGATGACCGTATTCCAACCCCGCCTTGCAAACGTGAGCACGTTCACCATGACTGCCGATGAGCTAACCAACTGGGCTGAATCCTATCTCAAACCAAGGGCTGAATTGGCATTCCGGGGCAAGGGTGAATTCTGCTCAGGTTCCCATTGCCGCTTCTGCAAGGTGAAAGCCACCTGCCGCAAGCGTGCCGAGGCGAACCTTGATCTCGCTCGCTACGAGTTCGCCGAGCCTGTACTCCTGGGAGATGACGAGATTGCAGAGATCCTGACCAAAGCTGACGAGTTGGCTTCTTGGGTAAGCGATATCAAGGGGTACGCTCTTTCGGTATTGGGTAGAGGAGGAAAACTGGAGGGATTCAAGCTGGTCGAGGGTAGGTCGATACGCAAGTACACCGATGAGCAGGCTGTCGCCGAGGCAGTCAACTCTTCCGGATTCGATCCCTATGAACACAAGGTTCTCGGCATAACGGCAATGACCGATTTGCTGGGAAGGACACGCTTCAATGAGATCTTGGGCTCGCTCATCTGCAAGCCCAAAGGCAAACCGACGCTTGTACCGGAGAGCGATAAAAGACCGGCTATCACAATCAACGACTTTGACGACACGGAGGAAAAGTAATGTCAACAATCGCAAACCCCATGAAGGTAATCACCGGAAAGAACACCAGATGGTCCTATGCAAATGTGTGGGAGCCCAAGTCCATCAATGGAGGGTCTCCGAAGTATTCGGTCTCCCTGATCATCCCCAAAAGTGACAAGGCAACTGTGCAGAAAATCAAGGCTGCCATCGAGGCTGCGTACAAGGAAGGCGAGGCAAAGCTCAAAGGCAACGGAAGAACAGCCCCGTCCCTTGCATCGCTGAAGACTCCCTTGCGCGATGGGGATATCGACCGCCCGGATGACCCAGCTTACGAGAATGCGTTCTTCATCAATGCCAACAGTGCAACAGCACCCGGTATCGTTGATGCGGATTGCAATCCCGTGTTGAACCGCAGCGATGTGTATTCGGGTGTGTATGGCAGGGCCTCGATCACCTTCTATGCGTTCAACTCCAACGGCAACCGCGGTATTGCGTGCGGGCTTCAGAACCTGCAGCTGATTAAAGAGGGAGAGCCTCTGGGCGGTAAGGCGAGTGCCGAGAGCGACTTCGCCACCGACGACGAGGATGATTTCCTTGCCTGATCTCTTCACAAGAGGACGGTGGCAATATGCTACCGTCCTTTTCGTACGTGCTTACTTGAAACCCAACTTCGTTACCAGGAGATCAGGATGAACTACCTTAGCATCGATATCGAGACATATTCTTCGATCAATCTAGCCAAGAGCGGAGTTTACCGTTACTGCGAGGCAGAGGACTTCGAGATCCTCCTATTCGGTTACAGCGTGGACGGCGGGGAGGTGAAGGTCGTCGATCTCACCCGGGGAGAGAAAATCCCCAAAAACATAATCAGTGCTATCTACGATGATGGCATCATCAAATGGGCGTTCAATGCAACCTTCGAACGCATTTGTCTTTCCCGACATCTAGGACTGCCGACAGGTACTTATCTGGACACGGTCTCTTGGCGTTGCACGATGATTTGGTCGGCGTATCTGGGACTACCCCTATCGCTGATGGGCGTCGGTGCAGTGCTCGGTCTTCAGAAACAGAAGCTCTCCGAGGGCAAGGATCTGATCAGATACTTCTGCACACCATGCAATCCTACCATCACCAACGGCGGGCGTACCAGGAATGAGGCTGATGATGCACCTGACAAATGGGAGCAGTTCATCGAGTACAACAAGCGCGATGTCGAGGTTGAGATTGCCATCCATCAGCGCCTCTGTCGATTTCCAGCTCCCGATGCCATCTGGGATGAGTATCACCTAGACCAGAGTATCAACGACCGGGGTGTGTTGGTCGACAAGGATCTCGTGGATAACGCGATCAGGATGGACAAACGTGCCCGAGAAGAGTTGATTGCGAGGATGAAGGATCTCACTGATTTGGAGAATCCCAACTCGGTATCCCAGGTAAAAACCTGGCTGTCAGAGAATGGTCTTGAAGTCGATTCTCTTGGCAAGAAGGATGTGAAGGCAGCTTTGCAGGATGCACCTCTGCAGCTTCAGGAAGTGCTCGAGCTTAGGCTTCAGCTTGCCAAGTCGTCTGTGAAGAAGTACCAGGCAATGGAAAACGCGGTTTGCAGCGATGGCAGGGCAAGGGGCATGTTCCAGTTCTACGGGGCAAACCGTACCGGGCGGTGGGCCGGAAGGCTCGTGCAAATGCAAAATCTACCCCAGAACCATCTGGAGGATCTGGAGACTGCAAGAACCTTGGTGAACAGTGGTGGGTATGAAGCGGTGCAGATGTTGTATTCCGATGTTCCCAACACATTGTCCCAATTGGTCCGTACCGCATTCATCCCAGAAACGGATATCGATTCATTGTTTCGGACTTCTCAGCCATCGAAGCAAGAGTGCTCTCCTGGCTTGCAGGGGAAACCTGGCGCATGGAGGTCTTTGCGGGCAATGGCGACATCTACTGTGCATCCGCTTCTCAGATGTTCAAGGTCCCTGTAGAGAAGCATGGCCAGAATGCCCATCTAAGACAGAAAGGGAAAATTGCCGAATTGGCGCTCGGGTACGGCGGGTCGGTGGGAGCTCTGAAGGCGATGGGCGCTCTGGATATGGGCCTTGAAGAGAATGAGCTCAAGCCATTGGTAAATGTGTGGCGTCAATCCAATCCGAACATCGTCCAGTTTTGGTGGGATGTGGACAAGGTGGTTAAGGAAGCAGTCAAGGATAGGATCTCGACCAACACACATGGCATCAAGTTCTCGTATGAGAGTGGCTTCCTGTTCATCACCTTGCCATCAGGCAGACGGCTTGCCTACGTGAAGCCCCGTATGGGTACCAATGATTTTGGCAGCGATTGCGTAACCTATGAGGGTGTGGGAGCCACAAAGAAATGGGAACGCATCGAAACATATGGGCCCAAGGTGGTGGAGAACATCGTACAGGCAATCAGCCGTGACATTCTCTGCTACTCGATGCAGCAACTCAAGGATCATCGGATCTGCATGCACATCCATGACGAGATCGTCATCGAGGCACCTGCTGAAGTGGAACTGAAAGCCATCGAGGCTTCCATGGCGGCATCGCCATCATGGGCGGATGGATTGCTGCTCAATGCGGATGGCTTTGAGACCAAATTTTATAAGAAGGACTGAATATGAATATACGCAACAAGGAAGGATATATGGACAAGACACCTTTTGAGGCAATCAAGGCTATGGGCAGAAACAAACAACCGCATTTCGATTATCACCCCATGGTATATATCTGCTCTCCATATGCTGGGAATATTGAAGAGAATGTGTTCCATGCCCGGCGTTACAGCCGCTTTGCTGTCGAGAAAGGTTATCTTCCGATAACCCCTCACCTGCTCTACCCACAGTTTCTTGATGACGGACTTCAGAGCGAACGCGATCTGGGCATGTTTTTCGGCATTGTGCTCATGAGCAAATGTTCGGAGGTTTGGGTGTTTGGTGACCGGATCAGTACAGGAATGCAGATTGAGATTGATAGGGCTCGCTGCAAGGGATACAAGGTGAGATTTTTTGGCAGTGATTGTATCGAAATCTTAATTGACTAGAGGAATGATGAAACATCATGAGAACAGGTAGAAGTTCTGTTGGTCTATCAGCTTTGCCATTAAGTCTCACTTATAGGTATACTTGATCGGATTGGAGGCACCAGGCGATCTATATTTCTGTGGCACTCTCTTATTGACATAATCCCGTTGAATTGACTCGGGTGCCACACCCCCAATAAAGCCAAATCTCCCAGGAATATTGGGGAATCCCGGGAAATTAGTTTCATTAGCCTCCAACCATCTATCGGCAATGAACACTTGTCTGATTAGCCCCTGTGATACCGCAAGTATATACTTTGCCCTTTTTGCGCGCTTGGGATCCAACCGCCAAGCAAATCTTGTTGAGTCATACAGATTCAGCTCGTTTATACTTCTGTTGACATTGATTAAAAGGCATTTTTCAATTAAAACCGCCTCTGGTGCAGAATAATTGGTAATAATTTCTTGAACATGTGCAGGACCAAAATCATTTGCTCCTTCTCCAGACACAATGTTGGTCAGTCCGGGAAAGACATCGATAAGTGCTGCTTCTACGATCTTCGCGGTGGGTTCATCCATTCCATGTCTATGGATGATGTGCAGCACTTCAAGTCCGGCATTTTTGATTTTTCGTATAGTCTGGATCTTTAACGAGGCTTCATCATATTCTTTCAGAAAATTTTTCTCTTCGCGTATATGATGAAAAATCCTATCACCCTTACCCCTGCCAACATAGAACGTCTCACCATTTCGCGGATCAATAAGGCGATAGACATAGTACTTCAATTTCTCAATCACCTCGGTGGGAAACCGATCATATGATACATTCATAATGTTATCCCCTTCAACAAATGTTGTGCTATGCAATTTGCCTCTACTTCAATCGGTCAAAACCCTTTCGTATTATCTCCGCCATCAACTTTCGTCGTTTATCAAGGAACTCCAAATACTCCATGTTTTCCCATCCTCGAGGGATGGCATGATATTGCTCAATTTGACCCAAGTCATCTTCGGATAATCCTGAGACCATTTGAGGCCAGTACACAGAGGGAGCATCATCAGAAATTTCCATGTTGTCGCTCCATTCAATGTATTCAAAGTTTGCGATCTGATTCCTTTCTCGATCCGTATTGAATCCGATTTTGGAGAGATATGCTTTCGGAAAAAGATGATGTTTTTCAACTGCACTTCTACTCCCAGAAGAACCCGGTCCAAATAGATTCTTGACCAGTACGTTGGAAAATAATGCTTTCACATCTAATAATACATGTGCTGCACAATACGCTTTCCATGCAGGGCTGTTTGGCGACGATGTTTCCATATGATTAGGTAAGGTTATGGAGAAATAATCATTGGTGAATACACTCTCTATACGATCATCAATAAATTTCAGGAATCCTTCCTCTCCTTCAATTGCTTTCAAGTCATTGAGATCTGCTTGAACCTTTGTTTCGGTAGATGTCGAATAGTAGGCTGATACTGCAACCATGTAATACCAACGAGAAATGCACTTCCTTAAGACATGCTTGTTTGTAATACCGTAATAGTATTTTCCGATGAGGAACATCATGTATGTGTACACCAGGTTATTTTCAGCGAGTATCAATTCATTACTGATATACCCTGCTGAAAGAACACAGTTGATGAACTCATGCCAGTTATTCAGATTTAGTACCTTGTCTAGAACGGTAGAGAGTATCCGGAAATTATCTTTTTGAAGATCCTCACTAAATTCCTCTGTCTCAAAATCCTTCCCCCGCAACAACATGTAAGCATATCTGAGCCTTGCTCGTTTGAACCCGAATGCCATCGCGATACGAATTATATGTTGTGGTTGAGGAGCAAACAATTGGTTATACGATGTACCACTGGAAGAGGGTTTGATTGCATCAATGCAGAATTCCTCGATCTTATTCCGTAAAGAATCATCAACGACAGACAACAGTGTAAGAATAAAATCGGTTTCCGTGAGATTTGTTCCTCCGGAATTCACCCGTACAAAGATATCGGCAACCGCGTCCTCGTCGGAACTTGCATTTATTGAAAGTGCAGGAATCTTGTAATCTTTCAGATTGAGTAAACTTTGAATATTGCTTGAGATGAGCTCACGTTCTTCATCACTAAGCTCCTTTCCGTTTCTCACACGGGCATCTTCCAAACGCTCAATGAAATTATTCTTATATCCCCAAGCGCGAGTAATGTTTTTGAAGACATCGCTAATATCTGAGATCCACTCAGGAGATCGCTCAATCGGAGCCGTGCTAACTTCGAAGCGTCTCTCAAGGGGGTGGAAAGCTATCTTCATCCTTCTTTGCTTGAAATTCTTGTCAATAACGGAAACTCCCTTTATCACCGCATACAATGAGGTAAGCCTTTGTTGACCATCGATTATGAGATGGGAGGGAGAACTGTGAGAATGCGCATCTTCACCTATCTGTTTTGAAGTCCCGTTCCCACTGGATTCCCAGAGTAAAAGATATCCGATGGGATAACCTCGTAGCATTGAGTCAAAGAGATCCCTGACCTTGGAATTTTTCCAAACAAAAGGCCTTTGAATATCCGGTAAACCTAACCGACCGCTTTGGATTTCCAAGAGAAGATGTTCGAGCTGATAGCTGACTTCATTATAGAGGATCGTATCCATCATTGAACTCCTATTTCTTAATCACTGAGTATATATCCCACTGTAGCAAAATAAAGGTTGATCGGAAAGAAAATTGACTATGGGTAGTACTAAGTAAAGAAATCATGATCAATTAGTCGATCAAGCTCAAATCAACTACCCATGGATTTATTTGTGCATAGCTGTCATAAATTATCGCTGCTTAATTAGGGGTACGGTTTTTCGGTGGTAGGTAAGGAGTGTCTATTCGTCATGAAACTCTCTACCTATCTACCAAGGAGGATACGATATGCGTAACCTACCCATAGCCTATGGCAACAGCTGTTATGCGAAAACCTGGACAAACAAGACCACAACATTCGATGAACTCTGCATGCGATTGTCGGAAACCATACGTACCACGGAATCAGTGGAGGAATACCCAAAGCTTCTGAAAGCAGAACGCGATCGCATCAAGGACAAAGGTGGATTCGTCGGGGGACAGCTAAGGGATAACCGCAGAAAGCGGGAAACCGTAGCAAGCCGCTCCATGCTCACTCTCGATGCCGACCACGCAACACAAGAACTGATCTCCTCATTCAAGACCTCTTGCCCATACGCTGCGTGCCTTTATACCACGCACGGGCATACCCATGATGCTCCTCGAGCACGGATCATCGTACCGATGACCCGTGATGCCACCCCCGATGAGTATATCGCGATCGCACGCTATTTTACCGATAGTCTTGGAATCGACCAATTCGATGAATGTTCCTACCGCCCGCACCAATTGATGTATTGGCCAACCACTCCATCAAACGGGGAATTCATTTTCCTTAAGACCGATGGGCAATGGCTTGATCCGGATACCTACCTCGCGTCCCACCCGCATTGGGACAACTGCTCACTTCTGCCTACTTCCAGCCGAGAAAGTACAGTACATAATACCACGGGAAGAAATGCAGAAGACCCTCTGAAAAACCGGGGGTGATTGGAGCTTTTTGTCGGGCATACACCATCCAGGGAGCAATTGAACAGTTTCTTTCAGATATCTATGAACCCTCAATTGCCTCTGGCCGATATGACTATATCCCTGCCGATTCCAGTGCCGGTGTGGTGATCTATGATGAAAAATTCGCCTACTCACATCATGCTACCGATCCCGCCTCAGGCAAACTCCTCAATGCGTTTGATCTGGTGAGGATCCACCGCTTTGGGGATGACGATCCGAAGAAATCCTTCAACGCGATGGCCGAGCATGCCAGCAAGGATGAAAGGGTTAAATTGCTGATTACCCAGGAGCGCCGTGCGGAAGCTGATGCCGACTTTGCACCCGAGGGGGATTGGGAAAAACAACTGCGGTACATGCCCCGAAGTAGCCTGTTGGAGAACAGCGTATGGAACCTCAACCTGATCCTCAACAACGATCCTGATTTCACCGGCTTCGCTTTCAACGAAATGGCGGGACGCATCCAAGTCACCTCCAAGATGCCTTGGGGCAGGCCTATAGGAAACCACTTCTGGCGCGATGCTGATACCGCCCAATTGAAATCTCTCATCGACTCACGCTATCTCGCGTTCTCTGGTCGCAACCATGATGTCGCTTTCACAAAGGTCGCAGATGACCGTCGGTTCCACCCCATTCGTAATTACTTGGATTGCTTGCCGCCATGGGATGGCATTTCACGGGTCGAAGAACTGTTCATTCGTTTTCTGAAAGCCGACAACACTCCATACACGCGGGCGATAACCCGAAAAACCTTTGCTGCAGCGGTGGCCCGCGTCTACCACCCCGGAATAAAATTCGACAGCGTTCTCGTGCTCGATGGCGAACAGGGAATCGGTAAGAGTACGATCGTGAAGGATCTGGTAGGTAGCGATTACTACTCGGAGTCGCTCTCCCTGACCGATGTGAATGACAAGTCGGCTGCTGAGAAGTTGCAGGGTTTCTGGATTGTGGAGATAGGCGAGCTTGCGGGGATGAAGAAGGCCGACATTGAGAAGGTCAAGGCATTCTTCTCAACCTCAGACGATCAATATCGTCCAAGCTATGGAAGGACGGTCGAAAGCCATCCCCGCCAATGTGTGATCATCGCGACGGTCAACGGGGAACATGGGTACCTTCGGGATGTCACCGGGAACCGACGATACTGGATCGTCAAGTCCAACCAGCCACGCCATAAGATGACCTGGCGATACACCGAGGAATTCCGATCACAATTCTGGGCAGAGGCCAAGTCCATCTGGGAAGCGGGGGAAAGACTCTACCTCGAAGGTGATCTTCTGTATGAGGCAGAGGATGTCCAGACTCAAGCCATGGAAACTGATGACCGCGAAGGTCTTGTCAGAAAGTATCTCGACACCTTGCTGCCTGAGAACTGGGATGCGATGGACATGTACGAACGGCGCGCATATTTCTCCGAGAGGGGCAGCGGCATGGTGGCCAAGGGAACTGTCAGACGAACGGCTGTATGCAACATGGAAATCTGGTGCGAGTGCTATGCAAAGGACCCCTCTACGATCAGCAAGAACGACTCATATGGCATCACTGCCATCATGCAGAAAATCGGAGGTTGGACCAAATATTGTGGAACGAAGAATGGAACGATGTACTTCCCGATCTATGGCAAGCAGCGAGCCTTCGTTCTACAGGATGTGGAACAAGAACCAGCTCGTTCCAAGCTTGTTCCAGAGCTCGTTCCACAAGAAAACGACGAAATACCATTCTAGGATGCAGATTTTCAAGGTTTTGGAACGATGGAACAAGAATATACCAAAAAGACTTTTGAGGAAGAACAGAGGGAATGGGAAACATGGAGACGCCTATACGCACGCGTATAAATATATAGGAATTCTTGTTCCGGTCGTTCCGTCGTTCCATAGGGAGATTTGGAATGCTTGAGAAAGAGATCGAGTTGCAGCTGCTTAAGGCTGTGAAAAAGATGGGAGGCCGGGCTGTGAAATTCATAAGCCCGGGCTTTGACGGAATGCCTGACCGATTGGTGCTGCTACCCGGCGGGCGGTGCGGCTTCGTGGAAGTGAAGGCCCCGGGCAAGAAGATGAGGGCACTCCAACAGGTAAGGCATGAAATGCTGAAGACCCTGGGGTTCAAGGCATACGTGCTGGATACAAAAGAGCAGATAGAGGAGATCATCAATGACATATACACCGCATGACTACCAACGGTATGCGAGCGACTTTATAGAACAGCACCCCGTGGCGGCGGTATTGCTGCAAATGGGACTTGGCAAAACAATCATCACCCTGACGGCCATATCAAACCTCCTGTTCGATTCTTTCCTGGTACGCAAGGTCCTGATCATCGCACCCCTTCGGGTTGCAAGGGATACCTGGCCTGCCGAAATCGGCAAGTGGGATCACCTTGGGGATTTGATTCCGTCAGTGGCCGTGGGAAGTACCGCCGAGCGCCTTACTGCCTTGGAGCGCAAGGCTGACCTGTACATCATCAACCGTGAGAACGTACAGTGGTTGATCGAGGAGACCACCCTGCCCTTCGACTTCGACATGGTCGTCGTCGACGAACTCTCGTCGTTCAAGAACCACCGCTCCAAGCGCTTCAGGCTCTGATGAAGCGCCGTCCCGTGGTAAAGCGCATCGTAGGGCTCACAGGAACCCCGGCCAGCAACGGCCTGATCGACCTCTGGGCCCAGTTCAAGCTGTTGGACAAAGGTGTGCGCCTAGGCAGGTTCATCGGAGCTTACCGTGATGCGTACTTCTCCCCAGACAAACGCAATGGACAGATCGTGTTCAGCTATAAACCCGCCCCCGGTGCGGAGGAAAGGATCTACCAGGCAATCGAAGACATCACGATCTCTATGAAGGCCCAGGACCATATCAGGATGCCCGAGCTCATCACCAATGAGTATAAGGTTTCCCTCAGCGACGATGAGCGGATGGTCTATGAGAGACTAAGGAAAGATCTGGTCCTGGATTCCTCAGGGGACAGGTAACAGCGGCCAATGCCGCCAGCCTGTCTGGCAAACTGTTGCAGCTGGCAAATGGGGCTGTGTACACCGACGACGGGGCGATGATCGGCATCCATGATCGCAAGCTCGATGCGCTTGAGGACCTCATCGAGTCAGCCAACGGGCAAAGTGTGCTGGTGGCCTATTGGTTCAAGCATGACCTCAGACGCATTACAGGGAGGCTGGAAAAGCTAGGGGTTTCATTCTCGAATCTGGACTCGAGCGAAAGCATCCGGATGTGGAACGAAGGGACCTGCCGGTCGGGTTGATCCACCCCGCATCTGCCGGGCACGGGCTGAACCTCCAAAGTGGTGGCAACTGCCTGATCTGGTTCAGCCTCACGTGGAGTCTTGAGCTGTACCAGCAGACGGTGGCGCGCCTGTGGCGTCAAGGGCAGCAGTCCGAGACGGTGGTGGTCCAACATCTCATCACCGAGAATACCATCGATGAGCGCATCATAAAGGTTCTTTCAGGTAAGGCACTCACCCAGGATGCTCTGATCGAGGCGGTGAAGGCCGAACTTACAGGGGCAGCCGATGACCGAGGCAAGCATGAGGCAGCTGGCGGCAGCAATCGTAGATCGAGCTGTGATGGACTGGCACAAGGCGATGTCCCAGCTGGAAGACAACCCCGATTACCTATACGCATGGGCAGACAAGGATGAGATCGAGCGGTTTTCGAGAGTGAGTGGTTTGATTTCCTGTGCGACATCAACCCCGACTTCACCAAGATTCACCTACAGGAGGCAAGAGCATGAAAACAAAGGAATATCTGTCGCAGGCATGGTATCTGGACAAACGCATCAAGACCAAGGAACGCCAGCTCGATTGGCTCAAAAGCCATGCCGTCTACGTCTCCCCCAAACTCACCGAGGTCCCCAAGGCCCCATCGATCCGGCGCTCTCCTGTGGAGGAGGCCGTGGTGCGCATCGTGGAACTGGAGACAGAGATCAACACCAGTATCACTCAGTTGATGCGGCTCAAGGCTGAGATCGCTGATGCGATCCGAAGTGTCAACAGCATGGAGTGTGAGACTCTGCTGGAGATGCGGTACCTCACCTTCCTGGGCTGGGACCAAATTGCATCCCAACTGAATTATAGCCAGGACTACATCTACCACCTGCATCGGAAGGCGTTGGCATTGGTGAGGGTTCCTGGATCCTGATGGATTCTCCTATGAGATTCAATAATCCACAATGGAGGCTCGCACCCCATCACACTACACAATCCATGCAGTCATTCAATCAGATGGAGAGCGTATTCCTTCGCTTCAAAAAGCACTTATCAGCTGCAGAAAAGGGTAAACGGCGTGAACACCCGCGTGGTGTGTGCCAATATCGAGCTGGGTGATGTTGAGGATGATTGCTCGGAATTTCTTGAGTCGGGTGAGAGTTTCTTCGCCCTCCAACAGGTAGGGTAACGCAGTAACGCGGTTTTTTCACATATACCCATGCTATAGGAGAAAAAAACATGAGGGTGCCACACGCCACGCCACAGGTGAAAAATGGCGGGTGGGAGTATACTTTCTTTTTTTCCCTATACGAGCTTATCAATTTTACGTTACTTACGTTACCTAGAGTTTTCTTCTTTCTAATTGCTTTCAATGATAACACATGGATAGGGTAACGTAGTGGTAGCGTAGCACCAGTTTTACGTTACCTTTTTAGGGTTTTGGGCGGTTTGAGCCCCGGTGGCGGAGCTCTCCGGTTTTGCCTGTGGTTCGGCACGCCATTCGGATCGTCACGCCACAAGGGCTCTTCTTGGCAGGTACGCCCGAGGGTACCGCTGGGGAGGCCTTTTACGTTACGTTCACAGTCTAAACCACACAAAACAAGGAGAAGACTCAACCACAAGATTGATTCCATTGTGGGGACTAAGCGAACAAGGTGCTGTGCCTTTATCACAGGGTGCATGAACTGCGCTGGAATGTTCACGATATGCATGAAACCCAATCGTTAAATTATCAGAAAATAACAGTTGTGCTCAGTTCGCGTTGCACGCTACTGTACACTCAGACAAGTCCAATCGAGAGCTCGGGAATTCCTCCCGGGCTTTCTTTTTGCCAGAAGGAGTACCCCTCATGCCCTACAAGCCCAAGCGACCGTGCAGCCAGTGGAGTTAAGAATTGCCCGAAAACATATTCTTGAGTACTTTTGCGTTTGAACTATCAGCACGAAGATTCTGTATGATGGTGTGTCGGAGAATTTGTTCGAATTCCGTACACGTGAGATTAGGGAGGAATCATGAGAAAACTTGCTGTCGGAGCTAGCGTTCTATCTATTATTCTTTTAGTACTCAATGTGGTCCTTTATAACAACATTCCACAAGTTATTCCTGTGTTGAGAGGAGTCGAGGCAGGGAAGACTTTCTCCTGAGCATACGCATACTCGTTATCAACATCCTTACCCTTGCTGCCTTCCTGATTCTCTCAAAGAGCATACACCGCTCTCAACGAGATAATGAACTGAATTCCTACGGTTCATGGATATTGATCTTCATCATGGTCAAGATGCTCTCGGAATTCACGGGCTTGTTTTATGAGGGTTTCTTGATCCTCCAGATGTCCCTCCTGTTAGCGGGAGTCGTGCTACTGTTGTTATACGGTTTGTTTCGACACAGATATCTGATCAGCAAGGAATTTTGGAAGCCAGTAAGGTTCATCGCATCAGAAAAAATCATCCTTGCGATACTCCTCATCGCATACATTGCTGTGAATATCCCAGTATTATCCGTTATCCCTAACCAATAAGAAATTTTCATTTCCACAGGAGTACTCTCTATGCCTTACAAGCCCAAGCGACCGTGCAGCCACCCAGGCTGTCCACGACTCACCGAAGGTCGATACTGTGAGGAGCATGCGAAAGAGGCTGCGAGCACCTACGAACGCAACCAACGAGATCCCGGCACCCACAAGCGCTACGGATCCTCTTGGAGGAAGGCCCGGAAAACATTCCTTGAAGGGCATCCCTTCTGCGAGCTGTGCAGGAGAGAGGGACGCCTTACACGAGCGACGGTTGCCCATCATATCACTGCAACTAGATATGGTGGTACGGATGACGAGGAGAACCTCATGGCACTATGCAACAGGTGCCACTCGGCCCTCCACGGGCGCCAGAGAGACCGATGGAACGTTAAAAGGTAACTATTAGTAGCGCCAACCCTAGGGGTATCTGAATCTCTACACCATATGTGGTGTACAACGGGCAGGGGCAATCACGCGGAAAAATTGGAATTCAAACGGGGGATTGACCCCCTCATCATACGAAGGCGGTGCGACATGGCAAAAGACGGTACCAACCGTGGCGGTGCCCGCGTCGGTGCAGGGAGGAAACCCAAGGCTCTCTCAGAGAAAATCCACGAAGGCAGAGAGGCCCGCGTGGTGCAGTTGCCCGAGGCTCCCGAGCTCGAGGCGCGGACATGCCTGAAGTCAAATATTACATGACGGTCACCCAGAAGAGTGGTATCGAGCTCGATGCTGCGGAGGTCTTTCAGGAGACATGGGATTGGCTCAAGACCAGACGCTGTGAGAATTTAGTCAGTAGCCAGATCATACACCAGTACGCGATGGCTGTAGCCCGATGGATCCAGTGCGAAATGGCCGTCAGCGAATACGGTTTCCTCGCAAAGCACCCGACCACCGGTGCCGCGATCGCCTCTCCGTACGTGGCGATGAGCCGTGAATACATGAAACAGGTCAACCAGATTTGGTACCAGATCTTCCAGATCGTGAAGGAGAACAACGCCACCTCATACCAAGGGGCGAACCCTCAGGACGACCTGATGGAACGACTGCTCACCGCACGTCGGTAGCGCAAAACAATCAAACAACCAAAGGAATTCAAACATGAAGAACTACCTCACATCCGAGAGTGTCTGCCAAGGACATCCCGACAAGCTGTGCGACTACATCGCCGATTCGATACTCGATGCCTGCCTAAGCAGCGATGCATATTCGCGAGTGGCCTGCGAGGTCATGGCGACCAAGGGCCGGATCATCGTCGCCGGAGAGATCACCAGCCGCACCAAGGTCAACATACGCCAAACCGTACGGACCGCCCTTGCAGAGTGTGGCTACAACCCCAAGGAATTCACCATCAGCGTGTTCCTCCACAACCAGAGTCCGGACATTGCAGGCGGCGTCGATACCGCCCTGGAGATCAGGGAAGCCGACGGGAATGGTGATGAATTGGGAGCCGGGGACCAGGGCACGGTGTACGGGTATGCAACCGATGAGACACCCACCTGCATCCCCTTGCCTCTTGAACTTTCCCACCGCATCTGCAGCATCCTGGACAAGTGCAGGAAGAACGGAACCATCATGGGAATCCGCAGCGACGGCAAGGCACAGGTATCGGTGGAGTACGAGAATGACAAGCCCGTCAGGGTGTCCGCCGTCATCGTCTCGGTCCAGCATGAGCGTGACAAGAACCTGGACAGCCTCAAGGCCGAGATCATCGAGAAGGTGCTCGAGCCCGCCTTCATACACTTCCCCCTCGATGCACACACCCGCATCCTCATCAACCCATCAGGCCGTTTCGTTGAGGGCGGACCTGGTGCCGATACCGGCCTTACTGGCCGCAAGATCATGGTGGACACATACGGGGTCTGGCACTCCACGGAGGCGGTGCTTTCAGCGGAAAGGATGCGACCAAGGTGGACCGAAGCGGAGCCTACATGGCACGCATGATCGCCAAGAACATCGTCTCAGCTGGTCTTGCCAAGCGCTGCGGGGTAGCAATCTCGTATGCAATCGGAAAGGCCGAACCTGTCGCGATACATGTACACACCTTCGCTACAGGAAATATCGACGATGAGCAGATTGCGGATGCTGTCCGCACAGTCTTCAGCCTCAAGCCGAAGGACATCATCGAGGAGTTGGGGCTGCGCAGTCCCATATACAACCTTACCTCCTGCTACGGCCATTTCGGCAACTCCCTCTTTGCATGGGAACAGGTGAGCGAACTGTATGCAAACATGCTCGAGAAAGAACTGGGAATCAACTGCTGAGAGGAAGCACACCATGAGAATACAGAAGATGCGACTGTCGGATCTGAATCCGGCAACATACAATCCGCGCAAAGCCTCAAGAGCGGAGATCCCGAGTACGAGAAACTGAAGCGGTCGCTCGAGCAGTTCGGCTACGTCGAGCTCATCGTGGTCAATATTGCAAACGACAACACCGTCATTTCGGGTCACCAGAGGCTGAACGTCCTCAAGGATATGGGGGTGTCCGAGGAGGACTGCATCCTCGTCGAATTGGACACCGACAAGGAAAAAGCCCTCAACATCGCCATGAACAAGATCAGCGGAGAGTGGGACAAGGACAAGCTGGCCCTTCTCATCACCGATCTGCAGGGTCTGGACTTCGACGTATCGCTCACCGGCTTCGACCCGGCAGAGATCGACGACCTGTTCAAGGACTCGCTTGCAGACGGCGTGCACGACGATGACTTCGACGTGGCCTCCGAGCTCGAGAAGCCCGCAATCACCAAAGCTGGGGACCTCTGGAAACTGGGAAGGCACCGCTTGGTATGTGGTGACAGCACCAAGGCCGAGACTTTCGAGCTGCTCATGGCGAACTCCAAAGCGAACCTGGTGGTTACCGATCCCCCGTACAACGTCAACTACGAGGGGACGGCCGGAAAGATCAAGAACGACAACATGGGCAACGACGCCTTCGCCCAGTTCCTGCTCGATGCCTTCACCAACACCGCCTCTCATATGGCCGACGATGCATCCATCTATGTGTTTCATGCCGATACCGAGGGGCTGAACTTCCGCAAGGCCTTCAGTGAGGCGGGTTTCTACCTCTCGAGCACCTGCATCTGGAAAAAGCAGTCGCTGGTGCTCGGACGCTCGCCCTACCAGTGGCAGCACGAGCCGGTGCTCTTCGGATGGAAGAAAAAGGGAAAGCACCTGTGGTACACCGGGCGCAAGGAATCGACCATCTGGGAATTCGACAAGCCCAAGAAGAACGGCGAACATCCTACCATGAAACCGGTGGCCCTCCTGGCCTACCCGATCATGAACTCGTCGATGAGCAACACCCTGGTGCTCGACCCGTTCGGCGGCAGCGGCAGCACCCTGGTCGCCTGTGAGCAGACCGAACGGAGCTGTGCCACCATCGAGCTGGATGAGAAGTACTGCGACGTCATCGTCAGGCGCTACATCGAACTCACCGGCTCCTCGGCAGGGGTGACCGTCCAGCGCGACGGATTGGATTACCCCTATGAGGAAGTCGCCTCCGAGGAGGCCCAGGATGGATGAGATCACCCTCGTCACCACCCTTTCGGTATGCCTGTTCGGCTCGGGGGGCATCGTCCTGTGGCTGCTCAACCGTCTTGCAAAGAAAAGCGACGACAGGCTTGCCTATGCCAAGGACCTCAGGGAAATCAAGACCACCATCACCAGGGTCCAGATGGGTCTGGTCATGGCACTGGAGAACGACAAGGTCATCTTCAAGTCGCTCAGGACCCACGAGATCAATGGGGAGAGTGAGGAGCAGGAGAAGAAGATGGACGATTACTTTCTGTCGCTGCTTGGGAGCAAGGGGGAGCATACATGATCCTCAGTGCCATATTACTTGCCTTCGCCGCCTTCCTGGGCCTTGCGATGGAACTGTACAAGAAAAGCCTTCGCCGTGACAGGGCAAGCGAGAACGAGATCAAGCTGGTCGCCCTCGCCTGCTCGGCGCTCCTGGGGTATGTGACATTCCGCATCGTTGCGGGGACCGGCATGGACGGCGGCCTGAACCCCACGCCCTACCTGGTGGTCCTGTACACCATTGTGATCTACCTGCTGCAGCTTCCTGCGTGCATGGCATTCTGGAAACCACTGGTCAAAAAGTTTATGGAGAGAAAAGCCGATGAATGAAATCATGCAGATGCTGATCCTCATCATCCTGGGGTTGCTGGGGATCACACGGTTGCAAGCACACAAGACAAAGGATTTGAAAAAGGATATCCAGAAGGCCCAGGATACGGTGAAGAAACGAGAACAGGAATTGGAGAAGATCGATGAAGTACAGCAGAAGATCACCACCATCACCCAAGAAAAACCGCCTGAAAAGATCGAACCTCCTGAAAGCGGTGATTCTACCGGCCGTCTTGATCGTCTCAACCGGCTGCACGAGCGTGCCAACAGTAGAGGAGAATGACCCGTATCGCCAGGTTCTTGTCTCGATGGCACCTAAGGCTCCAACAATCCCAGTCTTCCCCACCCTGAACTGGACATACCAGAGCGGATTGTACTGCATATCGGAGACGGATGCCGACAAGCTTCTGGACTATGGGGAGAACGAACTGCTGCTTTTCGCTCACCGCTATAGTCAGTACGTGCGCCAGATACATCTGATCCTGGAGACACTGAGCCAACCATGAATAACTTGGTAGCTTATAAACTTGGCTCGACAAGATACAAATCAGGAAATCGCATTCGTTGTCCCAGGATCACCGAATGCGTTTGCCTTTGGCAATTGCATCCTCAATAGCACGATGACAACATACCCCCAACGGGTTATTGCGAAGACAATCTGAATTCTTCATAGCCCCCGTCAATTCAATGACATCCCGAAGTGTTTCGGCATCGTGCTTCACAACAGCATCCAGGACCTGCTCCTCAGTGACCCTGCTGCAGTAGCAGCATATTTGGGTATCGCACCATCTTTAAACCAAACGGGAACCTTGAGTTGATCTCTAGTAAAATGGCTTCCATCAATTCCGAAATATACCATATCACAGCTAGGTGACATGCAGATGGCATAGTGGCTACGGGTAACAATATCCCGATATTCTTCCTGTACCAGATGTTCGACCGTCTCCCTATCAACTGGGACTCCCTCAGTTTTGCACAATGGGCATACCAGACTGATTGAATTCTGCTGAGATCGGTCAGGTCCACAACAACCTTGATTATGGGTACTCATAGATTACCTCCAATTGCTCAAGTATCAAGATTATCCATACGTTTGTACAGGGGGTATTGGCAAGTCCTTCATGTAAGCAAGAAAGAATCAACTGACAGCAACGATAGAACGGATCCAATTACGCTTGCAATTGATTCATTTATACGCGATCAATGCAGCCTGACAAGGAGGGTACACCATGGATGAGATGAACAAGAAACGAATTGAGGTACTCAAACTCCAATACCCAAAGGGATGTACGGTTGAGCTGGTGCACATGGATGACGAGCAAGCCCCACCCAAGGGTACCAAGGGAGTCGTGATCCAGGTGGACGACATCGGGACCTTGCACGTTGCCTGGGAGACCGGCTCGACACTGGGTGTGGTGCCGGGTGTCGACATGGTCAGGAAACCGGGTGAGGAGATCCCCCGGCATAAGATCTTCTAGTGTGCCTTTTCCACTTGAGACGGCAGGTTTCCTGAAGGTCGTCGTAAAGGGAAAGGAAATCCTCAAGGCTCATGACAAGGGTCGACGGATCCTCATCAAGTGCATTGCTGGCGGCGTCGCCCCATGAAAGGATGAAGGTCTTCCATTCCATATCGACGGCCCTTTTTTCAAGCAACTGCGATACCAGTTCCGTTGCCTCATCTCTTTCCAGCCTTCGGTCCTTCAATGGGCCGGAGGCATTGTATCGTGCCCCAAGCTCTCTTCTCACCCGTTTGAACGGGTTACCCGGATAGCCTCTCACACCCTCAAGGAGCCGCCAGCCGTCGTTTCGTGAACGGAAGTACAGATGGTACAGCCTCTCCACGATCATCGGAGGCAGCATCGTAGGTGAGAGCAGCAAGGACGGACAAGCCGGTCCCATCAGGGCGAACAGAGGCTCGAGGTTCATCTCGAAGGCAGGAAGATCACCCAGGGCTGCCTTTCCGACCTCCATCACTCGCACTGATAGCGGGCTCAGCTCCAGGACGAGCATGTCAGCCTCATACAGATGTTCGGTCCCCCCAAGGCCCAGAACGAAGAGCGATGGATTGACCGGGTCGATCGTACCGCAGCCCATGAGGAGCTGGAAGGTTTTCATGCTGATACTGTCCAGTGCCTGAAAACGGGTACATCATACATCGTGAATATCGAATTGGTGTTGCTCAAGAGGATCTCCTAGGTTGTTTCTGGTATGGAATCCGGGTTGGGAACCTCATGCATTGTCATACGGGGTCCGTAAAAAGGCAACAAAAATTCGTTCCATTCATAATACTAAAATAGTGTATCTTATTTGCTTATATACACTTGCTATATATTCCTCTTTGAGTGATTACTACAGTACGAAGAAAAACACACCAAAGAGAGGTAGACGGCATGGAAAGACAACACGGTTCGGAATCGAGATCGAGATGACAGGCATCACCCGCAAGGACGCAGCCCTGGCTGCCCAGACGGTCCTCGGTGGAGAGCTGCTCTACGGTGGCTCCTACTACGACACCTACGAACTGAAGACCTTCGATGGCCGCACATGGAAGTTCACATACGATGGTAGCATCCGATGCGAACCAAGCGGGGCAGGATCAAGGAGAGTGCATCACGCCTGTACAGCGTTGAGCTGGTCAGCCCGATCCTCACCTACGAAGAGGACATCGAGAACCTGCAGGAGGTCATCAGGGCGCTGCGCAAAGCCGGAGCCTTCACCAACAGCTCCTGCGGCATCCACATCCACCTCGATGGGCAGGACCACACACCACGCTCGATCCGCAACTTCGTGAACATCATCCATTCCCGAAACGACCTGTTCTACAAGGCCCTGGGCATCGAGGCCAACCGGGCCCGCTACTGCAAGAGGATGGACGAGCACCTTGTGGCAACCATGAACCGCGCCAAGCCGACCACCTTCGCCAAGATCGAGAGCATCTGGTACGAAGGCTACCGGGGAAACCGGGATGCTCACTACCACGAAAGCCGCTACCATTTCTTGAACCTGCACTCTTTCTTCCACGGCCACAAGACCGTCGAGCTACGCGGCTTCAACAGCACCCTCCATGCAGGAGAGGTCAGAAGCTACATAGTCCTCGCTCTCGCGCTGAACACCCAGGCGCTCACGCAAAACTCAGCGAGCACCAGGAAGCCCCAGGCCGAGAACGAGAAGTTCGCGATGCGCACCTACCTCAACCGCATCGGCTTCATCGGCGACGAGTTCAAAGCCTGCCGCGAGCACCTGACCAAGCGCCTCACCGGATCAGCCGCATGGAGACGGCGGGTTGCCGCCTGAAGGGGCGACCTGACAAGGCTCTGAGGGCGGGACGACCGCCCTTGGGGTGGTAGAAGACCAAGTGAAGGAGTGTAACAACGATGAAGAAAGTCTATCTGGCCTATGGAAGCAACCTGAACCTCGAACAGATGGGAGAGCGATGCCCCGATGCCGCGGTCATCGGGACAACGGTACTGCACGATTATCAGCTGTTGTTCCGGGGAGGCCGACATACTGGCGTGGCCACCATCGAGATGAAACGAGGAGCAAGGGTTCCGGTGCTCCTATGGCAGATCACCGAGAAGTGCGAGAAGGCCTTGGACCGCTACGAGGGGCACCCCCACCTGTATCGCAAGAAGCGCCTGATGGTGAACCTGGACGGTGATGAGCTGGTGGCGATGGCCTACGTAATGAACGAAGGACCTCCGCTGGCGATGCCGGATGCATACTATTACTCGACCATCCTTGACGGTTACCTTGACTGCGGCTTCGACGAGGCCATCCTCAAGCAGGCGGTTATGCATTCGATGGAGGCCGGCGATGACTGAGCAGATCAAGGACCAGATCCTGAAGGTACGTGACAGCGGTCTGACGAACATGTTCAACACGGGGGCGGTCCAGTGGATCGCCTCCCAGATGGGACTTATGGAACTTGCCGACTACCTTGAGGGGGACAACTCAAGGGAATACGCTCACTTCATACTCACCGGCGAAGGCTGACAGGGAATCCCCTCCTACCGCCGAGAAACCTAAAAACCAATTGTGTCTATATTCAACTTTCTTCCCTATATACAGTTGCTATAGTTTCCGATTTGAGGGATATATACACCAACAAAACGGAAACGGAGGCAAGAGCATGTGGAGAGAAGGAACCTTGGAGATCGGGAAGAGCGTTTTCAGGTACTGCATCAAGGTGTACGGGGAGGGTTCGGAATACGGGATCGAGGAGGGCAGGATCTCCAAGCTGATGCTCAAGCGGAATGGCAACGTCGTATGCAACTACGACCGCGGCTGGGACATCAGGCCTCGTGACACTGATACCAGGCAGGCCCTTGAGAGCCAGAAGGAAACATACAACTGACAACAAGCACCCACCACTTGAAGGGACCCACGCCGGGTCCTTTTTGTTTGCCCTGAGGAATGAAATAAGTTATGCCGAAACCGAAGAAATACACCCCTACATCCTTCATGGCAAAGGAATCGACCTACGACAAGACCCTGGCCGACCGTGCAGTTGGGTTCATCGAATGCCTCTGCCACACCAAGGGGGTTTGGGCTGGAAAGCCCTTCAAGCTGCTTTCCTGGCAGGAGAGAATCATCCGCGACCTGTTCGGTATCGTCAAGACCGATGGATATCGGCAGTTCAACACCGCCTACATCGAGATTCCCAAGAAGAACGGAAAGAGCGAGCTCGCCGCCGCGGTGGCACTGCTGCTCACCTGTGGGGACTTCGAGGAACGCGCCGAGGTCTACGGGTGTGCAGCCGACCGGCAGCAGGCATCGATCGTATTCGAAGTGGCAGCGGACATGGTGCGCATGTGTCCCTCGCTGAATCGACGCGTGAAGATTCTCGCCGCCACCAAGCGCATCGTGTACCTGCCGACCAACAGCTTCTACCAGGTGCTGAGCGCAGAGGCCTACTCCAAACACGGGTTCAACATCCATGGGGTCGTCTTCGACGAATTGCACACCCAGCCCAACCGCAAGCTCTTCGATGTCATGACCAAGGGCTCGGGCGATGCGCGTGCCCAACCGCTGTTCTTCCTGATCACCACGGCAGGCACCGACCAGCACTCCATCTGCTACGAGCAGCACCAGAAGGCCAAGGACATCATCGAAGGTCGCAAACACGACAAGACCTTCTACCCGGTGATCTACGGCTCGGAGGAGGACGACGACTGGACCGATGCGAAGACGTGGAAGAAAGCCAACCCGTCGCTGGGGCATACCATCACCCTCGAGAAGGTGAAGGCGGCCTGTGACAGCGCAAGGCAGAACCCGGGCGAGGAGAATGTGTTCCGTCAGCTCAGGCTCAACCAATGGGTCAAGCAGGCTGTTCGCTGGATGCCGATGGAGAAATGGGACCTGTGCAACTTCCCTGTCGATGCCGAGGAGCTCGAGGGCAGGGTCTGTTACGGCGGACTGGATCTCTCGTCGACCACCGACATCACCGCCTTCGTGCTCGTATTCCCACCCAGGGATGAGCATGACAAATTCGTGATCCTCCCCTGGTTCTGGATACCCGAGGACAGCTTGGGCCTGCGTGTGAGGCGTGATCATGTTCCCTACGACGTATGGGAACGAACCGGCCACGTACAGACCACCGAAGGCAACGTGGTCCACTACGGATTCATCGAGGCCTTCATCGGCGAGCTCGGCAAGAGATACAACATCCGAGAGATCGCGTTCGACCGTTGGGGAGCGGTGCAGATGGTGCAGAACCTTGAGGGCATGGGCTACACGGTGGTGCCCTTCGGACAGGGATTCAAAGATATGAGCCCCCGACCAAGGAGCTGATGAAGCTGGTATTGGGGCGGAGTATCGCACATGCAGGCCATCCGGTGCTCCGCTGGATGATGGACAACATTTTCATTCGCACCGACCCGGCTGGGAACATCAAGCCCGACAAGCAGAAGTCCACAGAGAAGATCGACGGCGCGGTTGCCACGATCATGGCACTGGACCGGGCGATCAGGTGCGGCAACGAAGTGCGCGAATCGGTCTACGAGGACCGAGGCATCCTCTTTATCTAGGAATCAGGAGATACACATATGGGACTCATATCCAAGCTTGTCACCAGAACGCGTGACAAGCCGCAAAACAGGACCAGCGGGTCCTCATACAGTTTTCTCTTCGGAGGATCGACATCCGGCAAGGCGGTGAACGAACGATCGTCGATGCAGATGACGGCAGTCTATGCCTGCGTGCGCATCCTGGCCGAAGCGATCGCAGGCCTGCCGCTCCATCTGTACCGTCACGGCGATGACTCGAGCAAACACAAGGCCAAGGATCATCCGCTGTACACCCTGCTGCACAGCGAGCCCAATGCGGAAATGACCAGCTTCGTGTTCCGCGAGACGCTGATGACCCACCTGCTGCTCTGGGGCAATGCGTATGCGCAGATCATCCGAAACGGCAAGGGCCAGGTGGCCGCGCTGTACCCGCTGATGCCCAACCGCATGCAGGTCGACCGCGACAAGAGTGGCAAGCTCTACTACCAATACACCACCAGCGCCGAAGATGCTCCCACCATGCAGGGAAACTCGGTGGTACTGGACGCCTCAGAGGTACTGCACATACCGGGCCTGGGCTTTGACGGGTTGGTGGGCTACTCGCCGATTGCTATGGCAAAGAATGCCATCGGTATGGCGATAGCCTGTGAGGAGTATGGGGCGAAGTTTTTCGCCAACGGGGCTGCCCCAAGCGGGGTACTGGAGCACCCGGGAACGGTGAAGGACCCTTCCCGCCTGCGCAATACGTGGCAGGGCCAATTCGGCGGCTCGTCCAACTCGCACAAGGTTGCGGTGCTCGAGGAGGGGATGAAATACACCCCATCTCGATATCGCCCGAGCAGGCGCAGTTCCTGCAGACACGCAAGTTCCAGATCAACGAGATCGCACGCATCTTCCGCGTCCCCCTCACATGGTGGGGGACCTGGAGAAGTCCTCGTTCAGCAACATCGAGCAACAGTCGCTGGAGTTCGTCAAATACACTCTCGACCCGTGGGTCATCCGCTGGGAGCAGGCACTTTCGCGTGCACTGTTGGCCTCCGATGAGAAGCAGACGCATTTCTTTCGCTTCAACGTCGAAGGTCTGCTGCGTGGTGATTACCAGAGCCGCATGGGCGGGTATGCCACCGCGCGCCAGAACGGTTGGATGAGTGCCAACGATATCCGAACACTGGAGGACATGGATCTCATTACCGACGAGGACGGAGGGAACCTCTACCTCATCAACGGAAACATGCTCCCCCTCTCTCGGGCAGGGGCATTCGCAGACAAGGTTACCAACACATCCCAGGAGGAGAGTAATGAAGAACAAGAAGTTCTGGCAATGGAAAAACCAGAGCGAAGACGAAGGCAGAGCGAGAATCCTTGAGCTTTCGGGCACGATCGCCGAGGAGAGCTGGTTCGATGATGATGTCACCCCCGAGCAGTTCAAGGATGAGCTGTTCGCCGACAGCGGCGAGGTGACCATCTGGATCAACAGCCCCGGTGGGGACTGTATCGCAGCGAGTCGCATCTACGCAATGCTCATGGATTATCCGGGAGCAATCACCGTGAAGATCGACGGGATCGCAGCAAGCGCAGCTTCGGTCATCGCGATGGCAGGCACGAAAGTTCTGATGGCGCCCACTGCCTTGATGATGATCCACAATCCCATGACGCTCGCCTATGGCAACCATCAGGACATGCAAAAGGCCATCGGCATGCTGGATGAGGTGAAGGAAAGCATCGTCAACGCCTACGAGATCAAGACGACCCTCACCCGGGCGAAGATCAGCCACCTGATGGACAACGAGACGTGGATGAACGCAAAGAAGGCCATCGAGTTGGGCTTCGCCGATGCGATCCTCGAGGACGCGAAGAAAGCGTCCAATGAGGCCTCGTATGCGTTCTCGATGCGCACCTCGCAGCTCTCACTGATGAACAAGATCACCGAAACATATGCAATCGCAGAAGACCAGGAGCCACCTGAGGAAGGCAGAGCCGCCCTTGGCGAGCTCGAGAAACGACTGAATCTCATCAAACCCCAATAGGAGAAGACACAATGGGAAAGATCAACGACATGCGCGCTCAGCGCGCGAAGACCTGGGAACAGGCAAAGGCATTCCTCGACTCCAGGCGCAACGACAAGGGCATCCTGAGCGCCGAGGATAGGACCACCTACGAACGTATGGAAGAGGAGATCGTGGATTTGGGCCACGAGATCGAGCGCCAAGAGCGCATAGAGGCGTTCGAGCGTGAGCTGAACGCACACGTGGGCTCTCCGATCACCAGCCGCCCCGATGGAGCACAAAAGGCTGAGAAGAAAGCAGGACGAGCTTCGGACGAGTATCGAAAGGCATTCTGGAACCACCTCAGGCGCCGCGAGAATGCACCTGAACTGCGTAACGCATTGCAGGTGGGAACCGACACCGAAGGCGGCTACCTGGTGCCCGACGAATTCGAACACACCCTGGTAACGGCACTGGAGGAGGAGAACCTGTTTCGCTCGATTGCCAGGATCATCCAGACCGCAAGCGGCGATCGTAAGATACCCATTTCCGCATCCAAAGGCGAGGCGGCATGGATCGATGAGGAGGGAACGTATCCTGAGAGCGACGACAGCTTCGGGCAGGTGACCATCAGCGCCTACAAGCTGGGTACGATCATCAAGGTGAGCGAGGAGCTGATCAACGACAGCGTATTCGACATCGAGTCTTACATCGCCACCGAGTTCGCCCGCCGTATCGGAGCCAAGGAAGAGGCAGCGTTCTTCACCGGGGACGGATCGGGCAAGCCCCTGGGAATCCTTGCCGCATCCGGAGGGGCTCAGATCGGCGTCAACGCGGCTTCCGCAACCGCCCTGAATGCCGATGAGGTCATCGACCTGTACTATGCACTGCGATCTCCGTATCGCAAGAATGCGGTGTGGGTGACCAACGATGCCACCGTCAAGGCGCTTCGCAAACTCAAGGACGGCAACGGACAGTACATTTGGCAGCCTTCGCTGACTGCAGGCACTCCCGACACCATCCTCAGCTGTCCGGTGAAGACCTCGGCCTACATGCCCGAAATCGCAAGCGGGGCCAAGACGCTGGCCTTCGGGGACTTCTCGTACTACTGGATCGCCGACCGCCAGGGACGTACCTTCAAGCGCCTGGGCGAACTGTTCGCCCCGACCGGACAGGTTGGCTTCCTCGGATCCCAGCGTGTGGATGGACGCCTGATCCTCGGCGAGGCCGTCAAGGTCCTGCAGCAGAAAGCCTAAGGGAGGTAATTGATGTCATACAACACCAAGAACTACCGCGAGCAGGGCGGTGAGAAACTGTAATCGGCGGCGAGGTGATCCTCGCTGCGAATGCGAAGGTAATCATCGATCCTGCGGCAGTCATCGAAGGGCTGCCCGGTGGAAACTTCACCCCCGCTGCCAGCCAAGCAGACAGCACGGCTACTACCATCGAGGATCTCGTGGTGGATTTCAATGCACTGCTGGCCGCCCTCAAGAGTGCGGGCCTGATGGCCAGCTGACAGTAAACGGATTCCAAGGATTTTTGGGGGCATCCCGGTGAGAGCCGGGGTGTCCATCACCTGTATGATGGAGGAAGCGCATGATCGCCAGCATCGCCATGTTCAACACCTACAGCGGCAATTATGAGGACTCTCCCGAGGCCGTAGAGCTCAAGGGCGCTTTCCTCTGTACTGCCGAGGATATCGTGATCTCGTACCTGGGCTTCGATCCGAAGCAGCAGGAGTATACCGATGTGGTCGCCTCGGGCTCGGGCTCTCGTCGCCTGTACCTACCCTGTCGCAATATCCAGTCGGTCGAGTCTCTTATCATGGGACTACGCCTATCGATACCACGCAGGTGAAAACCTACGACGACTACATCAGCTTCATCGACCATGCCACGAAGTTTCCCATCGGGGAAGACAATATCCGCCTCAGCTACACCGCTGGATGGGAAATCGAGCAGATGCCTTCGGTGATCGTCGTCTCGATCCTCCGCATCGCCACGCTCATGCTCAGCGAGACCGGGGGGAACATCGGCCTGACAGGCAAGAGCTTTGCCGACAACAGCCGCACGTTCGTCAACTACAGCAACTACCGCAAGTACCTGCAGCCGCTGGACAGCTTGCGCATCCTGGGGTTTTGACATGGCCGGCAGACGGAAACGATACAGCACCGAAAGCGTATCGGTGGAGACCGACCTGGCTGAAGCATTAGGGTACCTCGAATCCCTCGGGGTAAATCGGCACAAGGCGATGCGCCGCATACTAGGAGGCATCGGCACGGCCGCAAGAGCCCAGGTGCGCAAGGCTTACAAGTCCCACGGGCTCTCCAAAGGAAGTGGGGCGTTGTACAAGAGCATCAGCCGCCGTGTGATCCGTAGCGGCAAAGCGGTCATCGTCGAAGCCAAGGCTTCCTCACAAGAGACCAAAGTATTCTACGGCTACGCACTGGCCAAGGGAGCCCGGATAACAGCCAAGGATGGGGGATACCTCACATTCCAGAAGGACGGAAAATGGGTGCGCGTGCATTCGGTGAAGCTTCCCGAGCGCGATTTCGTGGCCGCTCCGGTGAAGAAGTACCTGAGCACGACGGCCTTCAAGACGAAGCTCGATCAGCTGGTACAGCGGGAGGTGGCGCGCATCGAAAAGGAGAGTAAACGATGAAGACAGAGATGCAGGTACTCGAAAGGCTCAAGGCGGTGATTGCCTCTGATTTGATCGGATTGCAGGAGAGCGAAGAGGGGATTTCCATCGAGCACTTCGATGATAAGAACATAGAGATCGATTTCCCCGATGTGGACAGCATGCGGCGACCCACGATGCTTTACATCCAGCCCGATTATGAGAACCTCGAGCCGCTGGGCATGAACAGCGACCTGGCCACCATGCGCGCAACCATCTTTCTCCTGTGCAAGAGTGCACCCAACGCGATTCTGGTCAAGCGTGTATTCGCACTGTATGGAGCCCTGTACCTACTCGTACGAGGTGATCCCACGCTGGGAGGATTCATCGAGGACGCGCGCATCACCGACATGGACTACTACCCTGCCGTAACCGCAAGCACGACGGTCACCGCCATCGAGGCAAGCATCGATTTGCAGTGGTCCAAGGAATTCTAGATACCACAAGAGAGGAAACGCATATGGCATTTTACACAGGAACGGGATCGCGGCTGCAGGCAGGCAAGGAAAGCTCCTTCGCCCAAGCGGCCAGTCCCACAACACTGGTCGATCTGACCAGTGAAAGCATCAAGGTGGCTGTCGAGAAAGGGGATGAGGGCTCGCTGCTGGGAAGCAAGACCGCGACGAGGCGGGATCTTCTGGCGGTGACGGTGGAGGGCTCGGTGAGCTTCATCCTCCGACCCGAATCAGCCGGTCTCATCCTACACGCCGCCCTGGGGGGAGAAGACACCTGCGCCCAGGTGGGAGAAACGGATGCGTACACCCACACCATCGGCCTTTGCGATGTGAACGAGGCACTTCCCAGCCTCACCTTCACCATCGACCGCAAGGCGGCAATCAAGCGCTATGCGGGTTGCACCATAAGCGCCCTCAACCTGGATTGCGCGGCCGGCGATTATGTGAAGGGCAGCATCGATATCAAGGGGACCACCGAGGAGAGCGGAACCATTGAAGAGGCACTGAAGAGCTTCTCCATCCCCTCGTACCGGTGCACCAATGCGACCTTCACGGTCAACGGCACAACATACGACATCACCAGCGCATCGCTGAAGATCGATAACGCGCTCGAAAGCTCCCCACGCACCTATGCCTCAGGCCTGTATGCAGGAAGGCCGCAGCATGGAAAGAGAGCTGTGACCATCAACTTCGAGATCCCCTACAGCGCCGAGGTTGAAACGCTCAAGAGCTCGTATCTGACCAGCGAGGAGAACGCTTCAGTGGAGCTGACCTTCTCATCCCCTGGTGCAGGGCACAGCATCACCATCACCCTCTCGCATGTGGCGATCAGCGAGGTGGATGCGAATGTCGGGGGCACCGGCATACTCAGCTCTACCGTTGCAGGCGAGGCCCTCAGTGTGGGCACCGAAGAGCCCATCACCATCGTGATCACCGACAAGATTTCGACACCCTACGGAGGATAACAGACATGTTCATCAAGACAAAACATTATGATACGTGCATACAGAAGGTACGCATCGAAGTGGGAACACTGGTTGGCCTCGAGGCCGACGACGAGGCATACATCGTGCTCAAGGAGCTGCCCACCTTGGAGATGCTCAAACTGAAGGAAGCCTCCGAGCAGGGGGAGAATCAGACGCTCACCCTGCTTCGCGACCTGCTTCCCTCAATCCTGGTTGACCACAACTTCTATGAGGATGCGGATGCCAAGCGCAAGATGGACAACCGCGAAGTTGCCTCACTGGTGTTTGAGTCGCTGGATCTGACGGTGAAGGTCGTCAACGAATACACCCATGCCGCTTTTTTTCCCGTGCGGACGCGAGCGGCGCCAGATCGCATCCCTCTGCTGCGAGGTCTTCAACGGAAGAAGAAGCGCAGAGCTCTACGCCGAGTACGGACACTGGCTCTTCTACATAACCGATATCTATCTTCCCTGCTGCGACTCTGAAAGCGGGGACTTCAGGCACCTGCCATTCGCCGGCAGCCTCATGGACCAGCCGTACATGAGCATGCAGATCCTCAAGCTCATTCAGCTCAACTATCGGCGGCATGTGCATGAGCAGGCTAAGAAAATGACACAAAAACACTAATCACAAGGCGTCCATGGGGCGCCTTTTTCATTGCATAAGGGGAAAGCGAGTATGGCAGCACAAGCGAAAGTCATCATCAAAGGCCAGAACGATATCGGAGGGGCTGTCAAATCGGCCGCTGCCGATCTCGGGAGCCTCAAGGGTGCTGCAACCAAACTGGGTGGAGTGCTTAAAGGCGCCTTCGCCGCCACCGCGATCATCGCTTCAGTGAAGGCTTTGGGCAATGCAGTATCGGCAACATTCTCCGAGTTCTCCGCAGCCGAACGATCCTACAAGCAACTCGCACTTGCTCTGGGGGACAGCACCTCGTATGAGAAGGTTACCGCCGTGGTCGAGCGGCTGAGCAGCCAGACGCTCTCGGGCAAGGGTGATATAGAATCCATGGTCGCCCAGTTGGCCGCGCTGGGCAAGAGTGCCGACGAAATCGAAAGCATCTCCGAGGCGGCAGTGTACCTGTCCAACGTGACCGGCAAGGACCTCAACGGCTCAATGATGAACCTGCTGGATTCGTACACCGGAGCTACCGGAGAGCTGAGGAAGCTCGGCATCGAGCTCGATGGCCTCACCAAGGACGAGCTCGCACACGGGGCGGCGGTCGACAAGGTGATCGACAAGCTCGGAGAGTACTCGGCGATGATGGCCGATGGGGATACCGCCCAGCACCTGACGAACATGAAGAACACCTGGGGAGACATCCGCCAGCAGGTGGGCGGTATCATCGATTACAACTTCGGTCCGTGGCTGGGCAACCTCGATGTAGCCTTCAGCGGCATCAAGACCAACCTCACCAATATCATCAACTACGTGGGAGCGGTGATGAAAAACCTGCCCCAAGCTTTCAAGCTGACGCTGTCCACAGTGTGGGAATTGCTCAAGCGCACCTTCGAGTGGGATTCGCTCAAGCTGATCATCACCACCACAGCCCAGAATATCGGCATCGTCATCAGCGCCATGCTCAAGGCGGTGTTCGAAAGCATTCCCAAGCTGCTGGGCAATGCAGTGGTGGGCATCATCAGCTGGGTCACCTACATCGCGTTGAACATCGAAAGTGCGATCCTGGGGGCATTCCAGAATGCGATCAACAAGGCGGGGGACAAGATCCAGGGCACCTGGGTGGGAAAGATCTTCGGTTTGGGTGACAAGCTGGCAAACCTTGATATGGGAGCCCAGGCGAGCAAGGATGAGGCGACCTTCTACAAGCAGCAGGCCGACCAGAGCTTCGAGAATCTGGGACCGCTGTTGCGTGATGCGCTCACCGATGCGATCGATACCGCCCAGACGGTCGTGCTCAATAGTGCCGACATGGTCTCTTCCCTGTACGGCGATATCGGCCTTGATTTCAAGACTGCACTCGATGAGATTGTCGCACCTGACCTTGAGGCGATCGCCCAGAAGGCCGATGCGGCGAACCAGAGCAAGCTGCTTTCTCAGATCGCTTCCAGTGGCGAGGGTACGGCAGCATCCACAGCCGAGACAGCCGAAAACACCAAGCAGACCGACACCCGCATGGCTCTCAGATCGCCTCGATGCTCAGTGAAGGATTGACAAGTGTGTTCACCGGCCTGTTCGGGGACGTCACCGGAGGCCTTATGGGCATGGTGGCCACCGAGATGCTGGGAGGGGTTACCGCGATCATATCAACGTTGCAGCCGATCATCGACATCATCTTCAACACCCTCTCTCCCTTGGGCATCTTGCTCACCATCCTCCAGGGGTTCGTCTCGGTGATGGAGCCGGCGCTCACGGCGGTGTTCCAGCCGCTGGTGGATGTATTCACCTGGATCGGGACCACCTTGGCAAGTCTGTTCCTGCCGGTCTTGGATGTGCTGCACACAGCCTTCGCCTTGGTGGGAAACATCCTCATGGCGGTCCTTACTCCGGTATTGCAAAGCCTTGCCCCGGTTTTCCAGGTCATCAGCGGCATCATGATGGCATTCTCCCCCATCCTGCTGTTGGTGGCCAAGGCCTTCACAATCCTCATGAGCCCACTACAGTACGTTGCAGACCTGCTCTCCTGGCTCGGAAGCTGGGTGCAGTACCTCGGGTCCGTGATTGCCACCGCGGCCTACAACCTGGTGCACCCGTTCAGAAAAAAAAGCTATGCATCCAGTCCCGGATCCTTTTCCAGCGACGCCTTCAGCGGCCTTGCTGATCGCCTGGCGAACATCGATGCGATCGCAGACCAGGGGAGCGTGGCAACCGACGCGGTCTCCACCACCACGGCAGTGGGAAACGCAGGGTATCAGGGAGCGACGCACGTGACCATCAACATCTACCAGCAGGCACCGGTTGTCGGCAGCGACGGGATGCGCGCCTTCGCCCGGATGATCCGAGGCGAGTTCGAGCGGCTGGACTACTACGGAGTGACAACCTAGATGAGCATCATACACAGCCCCTCTCTCACCCTCACCTTCCTGGGAGGCGACCTGGAGGCGGGACACTCCTTGGTACAGACGATCGGCGAACAGCATATCGCACGCAGGTCGATCACCTTCCACCAGCGGCTGCTGTCCGGCTTGAAAAGCGCCTCGAATCAGGTTGATCTGCTCTTGGATAAGACTTGCCCTGCAATCGAGGACATCATCGCCACCGAAGGCGATGTGAAGGCCGTCCTCGCCGATGGGACAGAGACATTGTTCTCCGGATATCTCTCGACCAGCTACAACTGGATGCTCACCCACAGCGGAAAGCAAGCGCTGGCGATCACCATCGAGGACACAGGCACCCGGCTGTTGGGAAAAGCCTTCATCGAAAGTGGACGGCACCTATTCAACTGCACGGCCAGCGAGGCGATCGAGGCGATCTGTACAAGAGCGGGTATCACCGTATCACCGGATTGCATTTCCCTCACTTCTCCGGTCACCCGCAGCGTGGATGGATCGGTCACCTGCGGCGAGCTGCTGGACCAATTGGTGTATGAACTGGGTCATGTGTATTACTTTGATGCGTTGGGACAGCTGAGGCTGTTCAAGGTGGACTGCACCTCCACTGAGAACCTTCCCACCCTCGACAAGGACGACTTGGTTGTGGTGGGAGGCAAGGCGATCACGCTTTCCAAGAAGATCCGCCAGTACAAGAGTGCGCGGGTTTCTTTTACCCGCCTGGGGGAGGCCAGCGACTATCTGGTGTACCGCAATACCACAGGACGAGGGGATGGGCACCCGTATTGTTACCTCAAGCTGGAAGGTGGTGCGCACTTCGACGGCAGTGAAATCTATACCCAAGGAGAGTGGACCGAAGCCCAGACGGACAGCTTTCGCACTCCCGCTCTGATCGAAGCCTGCAACGCCGCTAGTGAGATCGATATCGTGGGATCGAGCGACATCATCGCCGTCTCGAACGTGCGCACCGAGTTCACCGCCGAAAGCGGCTACATCACTGCCAACATCGCTGCGGCAGGCGGTCCGTACCTGCAGGTGGCGGCACACAACAACGGGACACTGGCCTACCACATCACCAGACTCGATGCCTATGCCGACATCATCTATGTGCGTGATGTGAACATCGTCAGGACTGCCGACAGCGTCTACGAAGGTGAAAGCTCGGACAATTTGCTCTCTGAGGAGCTGCTGTTCGTGCACGAGCGAACCCTGGCCCAAGAACATGCAAACCTCCTGGGCCAGTTCCACCGCCATGCTGGCAGCCAGTACACCTTCTTCTCGGCCGTCGACTTGGGATGCGGCAGCCTCGTGCGCCTGATCGACGACGCCTTCAGCGGCCTGAATGTTTCAGTCCTGGTGACCGCACGCACCTTCACCGATGAGAGTGCAGTGTACCGCTACGAGGCGGTGGGCATCTCGGCATTCGACCTGAGTGCCCCTGCATACCTTCAGGTACTCGACAGGGGCAAGAACGACACCGTCGGATCCCCGGGACCACCGGGGGTGGACGGCTCGTCGTACACCGTATCCATCCAGTCGTCCAACGGTTCGATCTTCCGGCCCGAGCAGGTCGATACGATCCTCACCTGCCACGTCTTCCAAAACACCATCGAGATCACCGAAGCGCTGGATGCCTCGCGTTTCCAATGGAAGCGCCTCAGTGCCGACCCCGTCGATGACGGGCGGTGGAACACCTCATCAAAGGCAATCGCCCATAAGAGTGTCGAAATCAAAAACGCAGACTGCGTCGGGCGTACGGTCTTCTTCTGTGAGATCGACCTGACCGGCTACGAAGCATAAGGAGCACCTACCATGGCAAAGACAAGCGCCAGTTTCACGCTGATGGATTATACCGACGGTATTTCCCTCATCACCGGTATCGACAGCAATCTGCCCCTCACCAGCCTGTACGATACATCGAACCAGACCCTCAACCCCTCGTGGGCAGGAGACACCTCGCTGCAGCTCACCCCCGTGGTACGCAAGGCCGGAGGGACCGATGTCGTTTCTACCATGACAGCCAAGACCTGGAAGCGCCGCATCGCAGGTTCGGCCACCTGGACTACGGTCACCAGCGGTTCCAACGGTGAGACGATCAATGCCACCAGCGGGGTACTCACGGTGAGCGAGGACAAACTCACGACCGATGTATGGCAAATCGACTACCAATTCAGCGGCACCTACACCGACCCGGTTCTGAACCTCGCCTTTCCCGTCACGATCGTCATCACCCTCTCGCGAGTGGCAAACGGAACCTCATTCGTGGTTGCCCGGGCCTACGCCACCGGAGGCAGCCAGTTCAAGAACCACAGCCCTTCATCGCTTTCGGTCAAGGCTGAACTCATCCGCGGTACCACCAAGGACACGACAAACCTCGACTACCAATGGAAAAAATCGATCAACGGGACCGTCTGGGAGGATATCGCAGGAGCAACTGCGGCCACCTTGACGGTCACTCCTTCCATGGTGGATTCGTTTGCCATGTTCAAGTGCTCGATTCTGGACACCGACGCCACTTCCGACACTTTCAACATCAGCTACGACACCGAAGCCGTTTCGATCCTGGACGTCACCGATCCCTACCAGGCGGTCATCGAGTCCACCGCAGGAAGCTATTTCAAGAACGACACGGGAAGCACCACCCTCATCTGCCGCGTGTATCAGAACGGTGAGGAGATCGACGGGACCGGGGTGAGTCTCACCTACACATGGACCAAGACCGACAAGGACGGAACAGCGGTGGCGTTCACCCCACGGCGGTTGCCCATGGGTCGATCGTGACCACCAAGAAGAAGGCCATCTCCGTCTCGCACGATGATGTGACGGTCAAGGCCACCTATTTCTGTTCGGTCAGCTGACCAAAAGGAGAACACATGGCACTAACCGGCGCAAGCTATACCCTCACATCCCTCAGCGATGCTCCCTCGTACCAACTGCAGTTGACGATGTCTTCTGCTTCCTTGGGGACTTTGGATCTGGCTTTCTATAAGAACGGATCGCTGTACACACCCTCGGTGTACGTATATGCACGCAGCTGGGACGGCAGCAGCTGGGTCCAAAGCGGTGCAAGCGGGACCATGACAGGGGGAGTTCGCTCGTACAGCTACAGCTCGGCGGGTGCCTTCGATGTGCAGATCTACACCGATTCGTCCAAGACCGAGCTGCTGGCCACCTCATTCGTCTCCTACGGTGAGACCGGAGAGGCGGGCTCTGACGGGGAGGCGGGACCCGATGGACTCAGTGTCACCCCGATCCACCAGTTCGCGCTTCTTGAAGAAGGGGTATCACCGGGGGCCGCTACACAGTGGAGCGAAAGCTTGCCCGGCCCTTGGTACTACGGCTATGAGTACTGGACGCGCGTCAAGCAGGTGTGGAGCGACTCCACTCCCAAGAACCCCATATCACCTACGCAGAACCGTTTTGGATGTCGGGGCGAACACGCTGCTGCGCAATTCGATCTCGTTTGCCATCAAAAGCAACCGAAGCACTATGAGCGCAATGTACGCAGCGTGGAAAACTCGGTCGTGATTCTCAGCGCCGACAGCCGAGGGTACGAGAACGCTACCTTCCAATGGCTGATCAACGCCGAATCCTATGCGGGAGGAGAGCTGACACTCACCATCCCCAAGAAGCAAGCGCCACCCCAGATCGATATCACCTGCACGATGTCTTATACCCGTCTGGGTAGTACCGAGACGATGATACGTACACTCACCCTCTCGGCCAACGATGTGACCGAGTACACCAAGAGCTACGGTATCCTGGGCAGTCCGACTACCATCAGCGATGCGATCGAAGGGGATTGCTATGTGCTGCAGACGGGAGACGACTATGTACCCCAGGTGTTCGCCAGCGGTTCGTGGATCCCCATCACCAGCCAGAACGCAGCCCAATATCCTGAGGCGATGAGCACATGCGGCAACGCGGTGCTCCTCGGTGGGGCGGACATTCCTTCCACCTCCACCGCACTGTACGCGTACTATCGCACCCTGTATGCGCAGTCGGCGAATATCGATGTGCTCTCCACACAGGATCTGCAGATCATCGATACCGGACGCATCCGCTCGATGGGAAAGCATGCTATCGGGGATGGGAATTCGGGCTTCATCATCAACAGCGACGGCACCAGCGAGTTCGTCGGTACGGTCATCCGCAACGCCGATCTCTCGGAGACCCGCATCGAGCGCCTTGATGCCGATGTGCTGCGTACCGTCAACGAGGTACGTACCGGGGAATCTTTCAACGGCTCGTTGTCCTCAACCCCTATTGGGACTTGGGGACGGTGATGGGGACATCATCGCCCAGGTCACGCCCAACGCTGTGGTGCACAAGGGTGGCTCGTTCATGGCCACCAAGGTGGAAGGTGGCTCTGTATCCACCGTCTTCGAGAACGTGTTGCATGTCACCTCTTCTGGCGAGCGCGATCAGGACCGCAGCCTGCTCAACCAGCAGGTCACCACGCAAATGCGGGAACCGCTTTCACCGTCCCTGCCCTGCCTGCTTACACCCAGTCTCCACTAAAGCTCGGAGGAGTCAACTACCTTGCGAAAATCACCTCCACAGGTGCTGAGGTTGCAGGCAAGAAGCAGTACTCGCTCGATGGAGGGGGCACCTGGACCGACTACGACAGTCGCACACTCGATCATGCGACGGTTGCGGGCAAGACGGTCAAGGTGCGCCAAGTGCTCAGCGGCACCTTGTATGACCCAGGCAGTTGTACGACCGGACGAGTATCTGGCATCAGTTCGACATCCTCATCAACCCCTCACTTGGCGGAGGGGAACGGCAGGATGGTAGTCGCGTGGGGCTCGACGCTCAAGTCATTTCCCACCGGGAACGTGGGCTCGGTCTCATCCTATTCGCTGAGCACTGCGTATCCTTCCACCATTGGTCTGGCATTCGGCAATGGTATCTTCCTGGCCCTCTGCTCGGGCTCGGTCCAACGCCGGGTACTCTCCGGTGGAGCGAACGGCACTTCGTGGAGCGAGCTGTCCAGCGAAGCCTATGACAACCTGTTCTTCGCCAATGGATACTTTTACGCCCATGTGCTTGGCGGAGGGGCCTCCGATTGGAAACGCTCGACCAACGGAAGCGGATGGGTAGCCGCAGGTTTCACCTGTGCCCATCCATTCCCATCCTACAATAACGATTTCATGAACTCGCGAATCGCATACGGAAACGGCGTCTACATCCAGGTAAGCTATGTCACCCTCTCATCAGCATCGGTGTATCGAAGCACAGACGGGATGAACTGGAGTGCAATCAATATCGCCAGCACGTGCCCCAGCAGCATAGCTTGGGGCAACGGGTTCTTCATCGCCTATGAATACGGCAGTGCGTATTACTATGTCTCGGGCAACGGAGGAACCATCTGGTCCAAACGCTCCCTGGCTACACGCCCACCAAAATGGGAGCTGCCGTCTATGCCGCCAGTGGAGCCAATCCCGTTTCGACGGGTACCACGCTACAGCGGGTGTTCTACGCCATCGACAGCGCGGGGTATCTCAGTGCCCTAACGCTGGGTGAGGCAACACCCACCTCCTATACGGCCGGGACACTCAGTGCAGCCTACAACTACAGCGCCTATGATGTGGGAGTGAACCTCCTGGATGGGCAGGGGGCAAAGATCAGCAGCCATACCACAGCAAAGGATTATTATGCCGGCACGTTCATCTTCGACGGGACCAACCTTTCTGCAGCTCTAGGCTCGTTCTACTACAAGTTCGCAGGCATCTTCAAAGCTGGCACCCAGGTGGCTGCCGGGGCCTTCGACATGTTCCAAAGCATCGCCATTGCCTGGAGCCGCATCTACAACAGCATCGAAGGACCTGTGGCGAGTCCTGCGATCGTAAGCTGGTCGGGAACCAGTTTGACGATCACCGGTGCCGGGGGAGTTACCTCTCGCATCCGCAGCAACGACCTGTTCTCTGCCCTTTCGATCTCCTTCACCGTGATCGCCGAGGCGAAGGGAGCATATACCAAGGCCCTGTATCCCCAACAAGCCAGCCAATTTGATATCGGCGTGTCCTCGAATCCATATGCGAATGTCCATGCGAACACGTTCCATGGGAATCTGCAAGGGAGCGTGAGTGGGAATGTGAGTGGCAACGTCACCGGTAATGTGACGGGAAATGTGAATACACAAGGCACCGCCAACAAGGTGTGGGGGGCTGTATGGAACTAGGAGGAACAACCATGCAATGCAATGAATGTGGACGGCAGCTGACCAAGCTGCCCTTTATCTTGGACGACAGTGAGATCGCCGACATGCAACTGGCGATCGATAAGATCAATACCGCACAGACCGCCCTGAAGGCTGAGGTGTACGCATCCTACCGATTTGAGCAGGACAGGGACATCTACGCCTACTTCAAGGCTGTCTTCGACGAGATGGCGGAGGGCAGGTTCCTGTATGCCACCTGGGAGCGTCGCGTCCGTAGCCATTACAATTACCCGGAGGGCGAGCTCCTGGTGATCAACGGTGAGTGCTTCGCCCATGAGGAGCCGTGATGGGAACCTATAATGATATCAAAGCCGCTTCGAGGCGATCCAGGAGGCCTTCCTTGTCAACGGCTACCAGCGCTACGACAACTATTATGTGTTCTCCCCGCCTGCTGGCTTTGCCATCGGCCTTCCCATGAGAGCCTCGGATATGAACTCGATGAAGGATGCTCTGCAGGGTAATACCCGCGCGCTTCTGTACACCACCTACCCCATCTCATCGGTTGCAACGGGGAGCCTGATCAGCGCCAATCTGCTGAGCCAGATCGACCAGTACAAACAGGACATCAATGATCTGCGCGGCTGTGCCAATTGCAGCAATACGTGTACCTCGACGTGCTACAACGGCTGCCACAATTGCACCGGAGGATGTACCAGTTCGTGCACCGGGTGCAGCGGTTGTTCGGGCTGCAGCGGATGTTCGGGCAACTGCTACAGCTGTAAAGGGGGACTGTGGTGTGTTTCGTGCCATGGGTGCAGCGGATGCGGAGGATGTCGCGGCTGTGGTGGATGCACCGGCAATTGCCAAAGTGCCTGCTCGGGCTGTACCTCCTGCAGTACCAACTGCAACGCCAGTTGCAATGTGAACTGCTCGGGTGCATGCAAGAATTCCTGCTCGAGCGGTTGCTCGAACTCATCCCGCATTGGAGGCTGATATGCTCATTCCCTTTAGAGAACCCGGCTTGTTCAACGTGACGCTGAACACCACCGAAGACTGCAACCTCAGGTGCACCTACTGCTATGAGGTGCACAAGAGAAGAAGAACGCTTTCGATGGAGGATGCGAAGGCATTCATCGGCCACATCCTCACCGATCCCGATCCTGCAGGGCTGCTCGATGATCCGGATCCAGTGTTCCGCAAGGCCTACCAGAAAGGGTTGGTTGTGGACTTCATCGGTGGCGACAGCTTCATGGATGTGCCGTTTTGGATGAGATCTGCTCTACACGCTGGCCAAGGTGATGACCACCGATACCCCCAATGCCAAAAACTGGCGGGGCAAGCTTCATTTCTCCATTTCCACCAACGGCACGCTCTTTTCCGAGCAGGCCAGGCGGTTCTGCGAGAAATACAAGGACCTCTTGCTGGTGGGCATATCGCTGGATGGCTGTCCTGAGATCCATGACGCAAACCGGGTGTTCTCCGATGGGTCCGGTTCGATGCAGAGCATCATCCGCCATTGGCCGTGGTATAAGAAGACCTTCCCGATCCAGTCGATGCAGACAAAGTCCACCGCAAACCGCCAGAGCATCCCCTACCTTTACGACTCGCTGGTGTATTTGCATGAACAGCTGGGACTGCGGTACATCAACCAGAACTTCATCATGGAGGATACCGGATGCACACAAACCGACTATGATGAGTTGGACCGTCAGATGGAGAAGTGCACCGCCTATGTACTCGAGCATCGCGACGATCTGTTTTGGAGCATGCTCAGCAAGGAGCAATTCGGCTACGCACACCTGTCCACAGGACCTGACTGGGACTGTACCGGCCACTGCGGAAGCGGAGCCATGCCTGCCCTCTCGGTGGACGGTAGGATCTATCCGTGCATCAGATGGCTGCCGCATACCCAAATCGACAAGGCAGAGTTCATCGTCGGGACCGCCAAGGAAGGGTTTACCCACAAGGAGAACTTTCTGAGAGTGCGCGAAGGCGCCTATCGCTCCAATTGCTCACTCGACGAAAAGTGCAGGACCTGCGAGGTGGAGAGTGCCTGTTCATACTGCATCGGAGGTTGCTATTCGGAGTTCGGCGAATTCAGGCGGACGACCTACATCTGCGAGATAACCAAGCTGCTGGTCAAATGGGCCAGACGGTACTGGGACGAGTACAACCGGCTTGAGGGATTGGAACCGATCGACTGGGCTGTTGAAGCAATGGAGAAAGGGAACCGGCATGGGATCCAGAGTATCAAACAATGAACGGCATTGAATATCCAATGCTTGGGACGATATTCTTAGGGATGAAGTAAATTACTCTTTTGCTAGAATCGTCTCTGTTGGAAACTCAGAAAGATCTATATGTCTATCATCGTTTTGAACCTTTTGCTGCGAACTGATCTGGTTTGCAATCTTTTCAATAGTATTAACTGTGAGGACAGCTCTTCCCAATATTTCATTAAGATTGTCTGGCAGTGCAATGAAAAATATGCTGATCGTCACCACAAGTGCAGCTCTCCACACTTGTATGAGGATGCATTGCAAGACATGTTCGTAAAAGCGGTCAACAGTATCATCACTCGTAAGGATGAAATCATAGGAAACTTTGGGAAGCTAACCGAAGAAATCTTCAACACTTCCCAAAATGAAGCACAGCTGGAAGCGGTGAGAGTTGAACGTCGCGAAATTGTCTCACGCATGGAAAAACTCAATACCGAGAATGCCAATGTAGCAATGGACCAGCACACATATCAGGACCGTTCAAACAACTTAGCAGCGAGTACACCGAGGTCAACAAACATCTGACAAATTTGGAAGGCGCGATACATGAACGGAAGTCTTGAAAGACAAAACAGAACTGTTTCTCAAGGGTTGAAGAAGCAGGAGGGTGTGGTTACCGAATTCACCGAGCACCTTTGGTATTTCCTTGCCGATCATGCTGTGATCTACAGCAAAGAAGATGTGCGGTTTATTTTCAAGAATGGGATGGAGATCCAAGTATAGATTATACCGTATGAAGACTTGTCGCTTCTTACACCTGTAGTTACTTTAATTACCGTCGCAGAAAAACTGGTTCCACGCGTAACTGTTGTAGGTCTCGTCCTCCGAGGAACTCCAGCAAGACCAAAATCAGAAAACCCGCCCAATCCTGTATCCGTGCTGTATGCCATAATCTATATACTGTTCGACTATTCCTTCTCCCTCAAGGTAGGCAAGCTAATGGTGAAGGTTGTCCCATACCCCAACCTACTCTCAACGCTTACTTCACCAGAGTGTTCGGCGACAAACCACTTGACAATCGAAAGCCCCAACCCGGAGCCCGACGATTTACCGGAACCTTTGTAATATCGGTCGAAGATGTGTGGCAAATCGGCTTCAGCGATGCCTGTTCCAGTATCACTCACGGTGAGTTGGGCCGTCCTTTCATCGGAACACAAAGACAAAACCACCCTACCCGAAGGGTCGGTGTGACGAAGAGCATTATCAACCAGATTTAGGATAACTTGCTTGAGTCTGTCCTTGTCGCCCATCACTTTTGTGGAATCACACCGCTTTAAAACAACCCTTGTTTTGCCTGGCAAGAAAATTAGTTGTTCGTAGACACTCAAAAGGATCTCATCCAACTCGAGCGGTGTTGGTACCATTACCAGACCGGCATCCGCCTGGGCAATTAAAAGAAGGTTTGTCACGAGACGGGTGGTACGGTCAGTCTCTTGTTTAATACCTGCAATAGCCAAATTCCTCCGCTCGGCATTTTGTCCGAAGCGAACCAGAAGATCGGCATTGCCCCTTATGGTCGCCAACGGCGTTCGAAGTTCATGAGCTGTGTCGGCGATGAATCTTCGCTGGTAATCAACTACGGTTTCCAGTCGCTCCATCATCAGATTGAATGCATGCATAAGCTGCCCAATTTCGTCACCAACATTTCGATACTGTAATCTTGCTTTCAGATCGACGGATTCGGAGATAAAAGTCGCAGTTCGTGAAATCTCCACAATAGGCCGTAGACTCAGTTGAAGCAAGAACAAGCTGATTCCAGTTCCCAGTAGGAGGGTTACGACAATCCCAATCATATAAAGAGCTTTCAACCGCAACAGCGTTTCAGTCAATTCCTGAAGTGATTGACCCACTTGTACCACACCCACTGGGATTCCATCCCGAATAATAGGCTGATAATAGAGTCTAATCTGTTGATCGTTTAAAGTAGTCGTTGTGTAGGGTGTATCGCCACCGAGAACTTGGTCAATAACAGCTTGGTCGACTGGGAGACTGTGCGGTCCAATGTTATAAGAGCGAGCAACTACTTCTCCATCGGGTTTTAAAACTTGGACATAAACCCCCAACTGCGTAAAGTCGTCAGTTGCGCTATCTATCATATCAAATCCTCGGTTTGGGACCTCCTGAAGGGCTTCGGATACATGTTCTGCCCTTTCACGCAATGTTTCATCGATTCCAGATTCCATACCTACAGCTAGGAAGCTGTACGAAATGGCCGCAAATGACACCAGTGCTGTTACAAAGAACCCCATTTGCCATATAATCAAACGTTGACGCAATGATAACATCATACTCGGTCGGGTTCCCGTAAGATATAGCCAAGACCGTGAGCTGTCTCTATCATATTCGGAGGGCCAAGTTTTTTTCTAAGCCTGCGAATGTAAACCTCAACGACGTTCGATTCCGGCTCATACTCAAATCCCCAAACATGAGATAATATTGTCTCTCTGGGGACAATCTGCCGGGGGTGTTGAAAGAGCAAGTATAACAGTTCAAACTCCTTTGGTGTCAGTGAAATGGTGATGTCATTTCTTCGAATTCTTCTCTCTTGGGAATAAAGGCTCAAATCACCAAGACATAGTTGATCGCCGTTGGCACCTGTCCTGCGAAGCAGAGCTGAAATTCTTGCAATAAGTTCATCAAACGCAAACGGTTTCGGTAAATAGTCATCTGCGCCTGCATTCAAGCCCAATACACGATCAGATACATTGATACGTGCGGTAAGCATTAAAATGGGCATTTGGTGTCTTTCAAGCCGAAGGGAACGGCATAAACTTATTCCATCCACGTCCGGCAATCCAACGTCGAGAATCACAAGGTCTGGATTACTAAGCAAGATCAGATCCCAACCCTCCTCAGCATTCTGCGCAGCCGTTACTTTGTATCCTTCATAACTCAGGCCTCGACACAAGTAGTCCGCGAATGCAACTTCATCATCTATCACCAATATGCTTGGAACTGTTCCTCGGGCTTTCAAATTTTTCCGCGTTGACATGCAAATAATCATATGTGGGAATGGAACTAATATCAAGCATACTCAATTACCTATCACTGTTATTGAGGCACTAAGGGAACCATTCATAACCAAAATCTGATGCGGCATGTATCTTACCAACCTTCCTTATCAAACTTCCCTAAACCAGGAAAAGATGCTTGAACACACAATCGGTCTGGATAATGATACACCAGTAGAGTCCAAGGTGTAATTGTACCTGTCTATGAACACGATCCCTGCCTCTCGGATTCTGATCATACCCGCCGTCGAGCTCAGTCACTACGTCTCCCTAGAGATCCTTAACGCGGTCAATGATATAATTCAAAGAACAGGAAGGCTAATAGTGCAATCGAATCCAACCGTTCGTGAATATTTAATTTTTACTCATCGAAAGCCGCTTTCAGCTCTTTCTCATAGAACTCGACATCGTACCGCTCCATGAGCTTCGAAGACAGTCTATCGCGAAGCTCCTTATGTTTCTGGGAACGCAAATCCTCATCCAAGAAATGTTTGGCTTCTTCAAATGTAAGTTGTTCTGCTTCGGTCCTGTCCGTAACCTGAATGATATAGATAGCCCCATTCCATTCAAACGGTCGGCTGATTTCTCCAACATCGATCGCCATAACCGATTGGTGGAAACTATGGACTTCCGTTTCCATAAATAGATCAGGACCTTCACCAATCCAGCCCTCCAACAGGCCGCCCTGCTCGGCGGTGGTCTCATCGTCAGAATATTCCCGAGCAACATCGGCAAAATCCGAACCATCTCTGAAGAGACCAGGAACAAGCAATTCGTAGGCTTCCTTTGCACGATCCCACGCACGGCGAGAATCTTCTTCGGACTGGCCTAAATCCACCATGATGAATCGGATTTGGGACTGTGGTGGTCTTACAAGCTTTTCCTTGATTTCCTCATAATATGTCTTGGTCTCTTGTTCAGTCACCTCAATGAGATCGTCAACCTCTTCCTGCTCCATCATTTGGGCAAGTACATCGAGTTGGGCTTCTTCAATGGCAATGGAATCATCGGAATCTGTCAGTTGCCTCGAACTGTCATCCAATAGCAAAAGACGATCGATTAATCGTTCAGCAAGGAGTTTCCACCCTGGTATGCCTTGATACTCCAATGCAAAACTTGTCGGGAGTTCCTTGAATTCCTGCCAGAATTCTCCCACAGTCAGTCGTTGGCCATTAACGGTCAACAAAGTTTGATCGCTCTTTGAATCAAACCATCGGTCCTGTATTTCCGGAAGAATAATAGTCCTTATGGCTGGCTTAGCCTCGGAAAGTGTCAATGTCCGCTGAGGTTCTCTCGAGATCAGGCGAAGAATGTAGAAGGACTCTCCTGCCAGGAACACTTCACTGAACTCTTTGTAATCCAAGTTGTCAAGAACTTCATCGTAACCTGGTGGGTTCTGGCCATTGTTCACAATCAACCCCGATTTTACAGATGTTCCCGATGTCGTACCAATGGCACCCAAGGTCTCACCTGACCGTAAACGAATAAGAATTTGGGAAGCCTTGTTCCTTGCCGCTTCGATATCAGCACCAACGGGTATCCGGATTTCGTCCACCTGTATCCTTGCTGGTACTTGAAATTTCTCCTCATTTTCGGAAAAAAACCTGAGGTAGTCCGACTCGCTAGGTTCTGGTACTTCAAGTAGCTCAAGATTACTGGTGATGCTGGCATTAGTCCTCAAATTATCAATGTAAAGCTTGACAAATTCTCCTTCCCGCTGTGATTGCAGGAACAACCGGATATCATCCTTTGCCTGGGTAAGTGTCAGTTCACCAAAATCTTCCCGATTGGCATCGTAATACGACTGGAGATCCTCCTCACTCACCCCATCCCCTTCTCGTGCAGAGCTGCATCGATATCTCCAAGGTTGATGTCCTCTTCGATGTGCTCCATCACATGGCGGAAATCTTGTTCTTGCTTAACATCACGTGTCTTCGACCATTGCCGCACCAACTCGTCCGATACCATTTCCTCAACCATCGCACGATAACCTTCAATAGTTTGCAGCTGTTCGTTCAGTTGAGGTTCATTCAGCGCAAGTTCCTCGATGTGCTTTCGTATATCCCCAACAGTTACTTGCCCCCCAACAAAAGTCGCTACGACTCCCGGAGCCGGTGCGCTTTTGCCGAACAACTTCTCACCGAACAACAGCGAAGTGCCAATCAACACCACGATCATCACAACAATCCACCACTTCACTGTATAGCTAACGGAAAACCCTTTTGCACGAATCTTGCTTTCAGCCATCTTATTGGTTTGCTGTTCGCTCAGATCAGACACCTGTGGCGAATCGTCTTCAATATTCTTCTTCGTACGTGTCATCTCAAGTATCTGTGCATCACTTCCATGGACCGGTGGTTCTCCTCCCGCCAGTTGCTCAGGTTCCGTTGATCACCGTTCTGTCCCGGATGTGTGTTTGATCCATTTACCGGCAATTTTAAAGCAGCCTAATGTCACGTAATATCTGTCGCCAGCCTTCAATCATGCTTTCGTTCTCCTCTCATCTGTCCAGTTTTGGTGGAAAGGTTGACGTTCTACTTCCATTCAGAATACGCAGATCAATTTTCTCGGATGGCGGAACAACATACGTGTTCACCTTGGGCAGAACCTTCTCCATCTTCTCCAGATACAATCGGAATTTGGTCACATCCTCTCCAAAATCTTGCTGTTCGTACGATATTGAGCCAGTACGGCATTAAAACTCTGGGCAGCACCTGCGGCTTTATCTTTTTGAGCTTGTGCCGCGCTTTTTGCTTGGGACAGGATGCTCTTCGCCTCGCCCCTTGCTTGTGGGACCACACTGTTGCGGTACCCCTCAGCGTCGTTTACCATCTTATCCTTGTCTTCTCTTGCACTCGAGACATCACGAAACGCGTCGGCTACAACTTCTGGGGGATATGCCTTCTGGAAACTCGTGCTGATGATGCGAATGCCGCTATCATATCCGTCAAGCACGGATTGAGCCTTATCACGCACATCGTTCTGCAATTGCTGTCTTGCAGTTGTCAAGATATCGTCCACTGCTGATCGCCCGCTGAGACCAGCGACCGCCGATCGAACACTATCCCTGACCAACTGGTACGCGGGATAGTCGATATTGAACAGATAAGCAACAGGATCATTGATTTGATACTGGACAATTACCTCAAAGTCGATGATGTTCGTGTCTCCACTTAAAACCTGCAGTTTTCGAGGACCATCAAGGTGAAGCGGATGTTCCTCTGATTCCGATACTCCCACGCTCTCTCGGCGAACCTGTGCGATATTCACAACTGTTTCAGACTCAATGGGCCATGGTAAACGATAATGCAAACCGGCGGGCACATTTGTCGCGATCACCCGGCCAAACCGTTGAACCACTCCTATTTCTCCAGGTTGGACAGTGTATACGCCTGATAGTATGTAAACTAGAATGATCAGCAATATTGCTGCCATTACAATGAATCTAAGGTCCAGATGTTTAAACGCACTCTTCACATCGTCCAATGGTGACAATCCGTCTTCCTGTGATTCAAATCCCTTCCTCACCATTCCACGAACACGATGGATAACCTGACGCAACCTATTCAAGACTGGTTCGGATTTATTTGCGTTCATGTCCTCTGCAACCTGTTTCGAATCTGCTTCGAATTCCGGCGAAGAATCGTTTTCGAATGTCTGTCATTCATCATGATCTCCTCATTTTACGCTTTCAGGCTCCGGGTCGGACGACTGTGCCATCAGCATCGAGATACTTTAGCAACTCGGAGTCGGAGGGAAGAATGAGCGTCGTTCCCGGTGTAATGACATCGTCATAGGCTTCGAGAGTGCGTAGGAATTGGTAGAATTCCGGATCCTGGCCAAATGCCTCGGCGTAGATTCTAATGGCTTCAGCTTCTCCTTCTCCCCTGATACGTTCTGCCTGCTTCTGGGCTTCAGATAGGATTGTTGTCCGTTCAGCCTCCGCCTCAGCACGGATGACGGTAGCCAGCTCAGTTCCTTCGGATCGTAGCTGCCGAGCGATTCTTTGACGTTCGGCACGCATCCGCTGGAAAACACTCTGTCGGTTCGCCTCTGGGAAATTAAGCATCTTGAGCCTTACATCTGTAACGGAAAATCCGTAAGGTGCCACTCGAAGTGCAACTTGGTTGGTGATCCGTTCTGTCATGGTCGTCAGTTGCATCGATGCGGGATCTGTCGTGACCAGATTTGTCAAGTCATATTGCTCAGAGCCACCCCCAATTCAGACGACATGATGTCAGAGAGACGGCTATTAGCCCCCGAAGGATCGCGTACACTCGTGAAAAATTTTAGCGGATCGTCAATTTTCCATGTTGTATAGGCTTCGACCAAGATATTCTTCTTATCTTTCGTAAGCAATTCAGTCTCCATTACGTTGTACATCTGCAAGCGCCGGTCCAGTCGGATGACGCTCTGTACGGGAGCAGGCCACTTACCATACAAACCTGGCTCGGTAATCGCCCTGACTGGCTTGCCGAACTGAGTAACAATAACATATTCAGTAGTGTCTACCTGAAACAGTGATAGTCCAACGACAATGACTGAAACTGCAATCAGCGCCGGAATAAGGTAACGAAACACACGCATAACGTTCCTCCTATAATACTTTGGAAGGGCATCAAGTCCCTCCTGGCATCCTTTGAAATGGACAAATGATCCTGATCGAGAGGCAATTAAATTTCCGCAGAGACAATGCTCCTTGACATCATTTCGTTGCCTCAGGATTCGTGAGCCACAACTCGGTACCGTCGGTCCGTACAGTCGGATCGATGATAAATTTGTTGACACTTGGTAGTACTCTCTCGAGCGTCTCGAGATAGAGACGGGTTCGGGTCACACCGGGAGCAACCAGATAGGCTGCCAGTTGAGACTCGAAGCCTGCCGCTTCCCCAATCGCGAAATCGATCTTTCGAGTCTTTTCCGCCCGCGCGGTCTCTATAATACCAACAGCCTGGCCCCGAGCAGACGGGATGACTTCATTTCGGTAGGCCATCGCTTCATTGATGTATGTGCTCCTGTCTTCCCGCGCACTGGATACATCACGGAATGCGTCTGCAACCGAGGAGGGAGGATTAACCGCGAGTAGCTGTACATTTACAATCTTCAACCCAGCCTGATGCTCATCAACCAGCGCCTGGGTTAGATTCTTCGCTTGGTTATTGATCTCCCCCCTTCCGGTGGTTAGAAGCTCATCAACACTTCGCTGCGCGACAATCTGTCGGACGGATGACTCAGCTTCTTGTTCTACAAGCTGCTCGGAGTTCACAACATTAAAAAGGAATGCATTTGGATCCGATACGATGTACTGGACACCCACCTTGACTTCGATCAGGTTGGTGTCTCCGGTAAGCACCAGAGTGTTCTCGGTCTGCAGTTGCCTCACCCGGTCGAGAGCTACCCGGTCCATCCGGCTGACCAACGGCAATCGATAATGCAAACCCGGTCCCACATCAGCAACTACTTGACCAAATTGCCGAACGATACCGCGTTCATCAGGTTGAATGGCATAGACGCCTGATAAGAATATCCCGATTATTAGTGCCCCAATACCGATAGATGCGAAGCGCTTGGTATGGCGCCTCACGCGAGCGATATTATCCTCCTCCAGATTGAGAAGACCACCAGAGAAGAGAGCTTTTATTGCCGATGCTGCTATCTCCCATCCAGATTTGAGGACGAGCAGAATAACAGCAAGTGAGACGATAAGATCCAGGGAACCGAGACCTAGAGCGGAAGCGATCAGACTCGTCACTACCAGTGCTGAAGCGTACATATCCATTCGGGAATGATAGCCACTTGCAATCAGACTTGGAGAATTGGTGGCTTTGCCCACATAATTTTTAAGCCGGGCAATGAAGTAGGTTACCGCAATCGTAAGTAGGGACGTAAGCGCCACCAACCATGGATTGCGCAGTCCGGCTTGCTCGCCTGCAAGAACTACCTCAATGAAAATAGTATACGCCACGTAGAAAATGAATCCTGAGACGACCAAGGCAACGATATTCTCTATTAATCCCACGCGATGACGTCGTTTTGCCTCCCAGCGACCAGCAATCAGACCTGCGAGTACAAAAAGGGAAATGAACACATCACCCATGGAATGCCAAGCACTTGCCCGCAATGCAAAACTGCCGGACCAAATCGCCAGTCCGAACTTTAGGCTAACCAACAATAAATTGGCAACAATGGTAACCAGAATCGTATTCTCTTTTCTGTTCATACCTCACCTCATATACCGTTCGTCAGTTGGAATTGACCCCGGCCTACTCACCCGGCGATTTGCCGTGATTGTCCAGTATTCACACAAGCGCATTCATGTCTTTGAACGTTAATGTCTCCATATGAACAAAAAATGAATTTTCAACACATGTTTATCCTTCATAAAATTCTCTCTAGTAAACCAAGGCAATCAGTCAAGTGACTATTGCCACCCTTTTAGGTTGCGGTAGATTCACCGGAGGAGTTAGCGGTAAGTGTTGGTTGATGAAATGTATGCCGCCTGTGGACGCTTCTGGCATGTCTCGTTCCATATTGCCCAATGTATCCGCTACTTTCATAAAGGGGACACAACTGGCTCCTATTCGTCAACGATTGTATCTATTGTTGCCTCGATATAAACGTGACGAATGAAGTCGTGTGGATAATACTATTCTCCGTTCAGCCTCAAACCTTGAAGAATTTTTTGGGGAAACAGCCAAGAGAAGCTTTTGATCTTGAGCAGTAGTCAATTACTTCTACCATCGCAATTGCTGTCTGGGGATATGTAGTCCGGGTCCCAATGCTTGAGCGGTATCCCCCATTCCCTTGGGCCCAAATGCAAACAGATTTAAATAATGACGAAACATATCGGAGATACCCGAGGCGAGGCAGTCTGTTATTGCCACTTGGATAGTTTTCCATTCCAGCAAAATACCCCTGCAGTTGTTTCATTCCGCCAAGGGGACTAGTCATTGCTGGCTCCCCCGTTGGCATCAGTTGTCAAAAATTATCAAAACCTATTCCTTTCGGATATTCAGTTATTACTGTTACAGCAATGATGATGAACCGTGGTATATGGAAACTTGTGTTCTAAATAGACACCTCGACCGCACTTCAATCTCACTGTGATTACATCTCATGCAAGCCAACGATGTTTCCGATACAATCATCGGCATCATGCATTACTTTGGTCCATCACCGATTCGTCGCGAATACCGCAACGTCCGTGTCGAGTTGAGGACAGCAAGCAGGGAGACCCCAACATCCGCGATGACCGCTTCCCACATGGTAGCGAAACCGACCGCACCGAGTGCCAGAAAGGCAAACTTGACTAGCAGCGCAAGGGAAATATTTTGCATGACCACCGACCGGGTATGTTTGGCGACACGTATCGCTGAGCCGATTCCGTTGACTTTGTCATCCATAAGAACCACATCGGCAGCTTCTATAGCCGCATCCGAACCGAGTGCGCCCATTGCGAATCCGACATCCGCACGCATAAGAACCGGAGCGTCGTTTATGCCATCTCCCACGAACGCCAATCGCTGCCCCTTCGGGAGCTCTTTAGAGAGTTGTTCGACAATCCTCACCTTATCTTCAGGTAGTAGCCCGGCATACCACAAATCAACTTTGACAACCTCGGCGACACTGCGAGCAACCGCTTCATTATCTCCAGTAAGCATCACCACCCGCTGTACACCGGCAGCCCTCAGGTCAGCTATAGCCTCGGCGGCTTCCGCTTTGATCTCATCAGCAATTACCAGATGCCCTACGTAGCTTTTATCCAACACCACATACACTACCGTTCCTTCCGCGTCGCAGTCGCCATGCTCAATGTTTTCACGGTGAAGGAGCCGATCACTGCCGGCCATAACCTTCCGACCCCCTACATGAGCGATCACACCATAACCCTTTTCCTCTTTAACATCAGTGATTGTCTCCATGTCGATGTTGTGTTTGTATGCTTCCCTTATTGATCGTGCAATCGGATGCGTCGAATGGGCTTCGGCGCTTGCCGCCAAACGAAGCACATCATCGGCGGTGAAGCCGTTTCTCGGCACCGTCTTTGTCACCTTAAAGACGCCCTTCGTAAGTGTTCCCGTCTTGTCGACGACTACTGTAGAGACATCCCTGAGGGCATCAACGTAGTTTGCTCCCTTGATAAGTATTCCTTTGCGTGACGCACCTCCGATACCCCCAAAATAACCGAGCGGTACCGAAATGACCAAAGCACAGGGGCAAGAGATGACAAGGACAACAAGAGCCCGGTAGACCCACTCACTCAAAACGGCACCCGGAACAAACAAGGGGGCAAGAATGCGACCAACGCAGCAAGACCGACAACAATCGGTGTATAGACAGATGCGAATTTGGAAATGAATTTTTCTGTGGGGCCTTGCGGGCGGCGGCGTCCTCCACTAGTTCAAGGATTCGGGAAACTGAAGATTCCTTGTATGGCTTAGTAACCCGGATCCGTATCGTTCCCGAGTCGTTCACAAAACCTGAAAGTACAGTATCACCAATCCCAACCGATCGCGGGACCGACTCACCGGTAAGCGCGGATGTATCAACAGCCGATTCGCCTTGGGTAACTTCCCCATCAAGCGGGATACGCTCTCCTGGCCGGACCTCGATAATCGCACCGACCTCTACAACGTCGGGACTGACTTCTCTCATTCCGTCGTCTGAGATAACGCGCGCGGAATCCGGACGGAGGTCCATCAAAGAGGATATCGATCTACGCGACCGACCGACAGCAAGGTCCTGTATGTACTCACCGATGGAATAAAAAGCATTACCGCGACCGCTTCAGGTAACTCATGGATGGCAATAGCTCCCAATGTTGCAACGCTCATCAGGAACATTTCGTCAAACAGGCGACCTCGAAGAATATTCCTTCCTGCACTCAGCAGCACCGGTCCGCCGACGAGCAGATATGCGGAAAGGAGGACAACGTACTCGGCCACCTGATACTGCGTCGCATGAAGGGTCTCATTGAAGATGATTCCAGCTCCAGTAAGAACGAGGGCTAGCACCATACGTACAACACGCCAACCTGTATTTTCGTCATCTCCAGAAGTTCCGTTATGATCGTGGGAGTGGCCATGGTCGGTATGTGTATGTGAATCAACATTGATGCCAACGATTCGCGCATCCGGTTCAATTCGTGCGATCACATCTTGGGCAGTCTGTAGGCCGGATTCAGGAATAACAATCGACTCGGTTCCGAAGCTGACCGTCGCATCTTCAAACCCTCTATCTTACGGAGTCCCGACTCGATCTCGTTCGCACACTGTGCACAATCCAGACCATTGATACGATACTTCTTCATATTTTCTTTCTTTGACATAGTTTAACGCTCCTCCTTATAGTGTTCTTGACTTGTCTTGATCAGAGCCAGCACATGCTCATCGTCAAGTGTGTAGAACACCTGTTTGCCTTCCCGTCGTGCTCGAACCAAGTGTCTCATCTTCAACAATCGCAGATGGTGTGAAATCGCTGGTGAAGACATCTCCAATAGATAAGCAAGATCACAAACACACAACTCTTGCTTGGAAAGCAAGAAAAGAATCTTCGTTCGCGTCTCATCGGCGAGTACGTGGAATAACTCCGAGAGCCCCAATACCTCAAAGAGCGAACTGCGAAGCTCACCCTCGTTATCCCTACAGTTTATGCTGTACTCTGAACATACATCTGGGTGTCGCTCAAGAATCTTTTGTTTCATAGAAGTTTCTCCATATCTACAACAATTAAATGTTTGTTTAATTGTAACAAGTCGTCCAGATATTGTCAACTGCACACGCTTGAGATGTGGCATTCTATGGAATCAAGACGTTTCTACCGGAAGCGACTATGGCAGAAAAGAAGGAAGCATAACGAGAAGCAGGTGGCAATCACTATCCATTGCATCCTACAAACTTGATGCTCTCTTATCTGGAAAGGTAATATCTTCACTGAACAACCACAAAGATTGATACTTCACCTCTCGATAATACAAAACAGGTTGTACTGTGCTATGATGCTCGTATGTCCAGCAGCCGGTTGTGTTCAATCTTTCTGGTGTTCCTCACCCTCTCTTCGCTCTTTGGCGCCTCGTTACGCCAAGAACCTATGTTCACTGATCCGTATGCGTCAGAAAAACTTCTGGAAGGTAGAAACTTTCTGCGGGACCTGGCACCTGGTGAAGCCGAACCTGTGAAGGATTTGCGAATCTCGTTGGTGACAACGGGTCGGGGCGATCCGCTTTATAGTTGGTTCGGCCACTCGGGACTTGTGGCCACAAACACAAGTAACAACAAAAGCGTGATGTATGATTATGGAATTTTCAACTTCAAAGACGATTTCTACCGTACATTCGTGCTTGGTCGGCTCAGTTATGAGGTCTGGGCGACATCCACCCCGGCACGCATCGATCTCGCCATCAAAGAAAATAGGGATATGACCGAGATTATTCTTGACCTTCCTCTTTCAGCACGACTCGAGGTACTCAAATTCTTGAACTACAACATCCAGGAGGGTCCTAATACCTACCTGTATCATCAGTATGAGGAGAACTGTTCGACGAGGCTCCGCGATATTATCGACAAAGCGACTGACGGCCAACTTCGGGCTTGGTCCACCTCAATCCCAATGGAGGAGACGATTCGCATGCTCGTCGGTCGGTATACCCGAACAAACCCAGCAATCGAATGGATCCTTGACTTTCTCCAAAGCGGCTCGATCGATAAACCCATAACCCTATGGGAGGCTATGTTCCTCCCGCAAATTTTCGAATCGGCGCTCCTCGGGTTCACCTACATCAATACAGAGGGCAATGTTATGCCGTTGACCACCGGACGTCAAATCCTGAATATGGCAACTGGGGGGATACGGGAAAGGCCACTCGATTCCTGGACAAGTTATACCATTCGGTTCACCTTGTTTGGAATCGGCACCGCGATACTGACCATCCTCCTTGGAGGGTTCCAGAAGACTCAGTTCCCGATTCCGTTGCGCCGCGCACGACGATTCGTCTACGGTACAATCAATTTCCTTTTATACACTACAGGAGGTGGGCTGGCTCTCTTGCTTACGTTCATGATGATTGTCAGCAACCATGATGTGACTTACTTCAATGAGAACATCATTTTTATCAACCCGTATCTCATGTTGATGGGAATTCAGGCACTTCGCGGAGGATTCGGCCACAACCGCCCCCTCGTTCGATTCCGCCGGGCCAACATGTTGATGGTAATCATCACCATAACCTGGATGGTGATGAAGTTGGTATTCATCGACCATCTGATCCAGCAGAATTGGCATATTGTGCTCACCGTTCTCCCGCTCTATTTGGCAAATAGCACTATACCGTTCGAGCGACTCCTCATTCCTCGCCACCGTACCATCGACGATTCCGATTCCTAAACTATTGTCCCCTTTGTCCACCTGCTATGGTGGAGCAGTTTTGTTACGTGTCTGTGATATTAGTAATTTCTTGACCAGAGGGCTGGTTATATCTTGCTCGGACACAAGCACCATTGGATTTCTAGCTTGTTCGGCCCGTAATGTATTGGAAGCAATCTCCTGGATGTCTTTGTCTTTAATCTCAATATCTGGATTGTTGAAAATAGCTGAACGTTCTTCTTCTGCTTTTCTACGTCTTTCAAGATCATCAAGGGATGATTGATTTTTCCATAGCTCATACTTGGTGAATTCCACCTCGGGTAAAGGTATCTTCTTGATTAACTGTCCAAGGCTGATTTTCCTCCAGTAACCTCTCGGAGGAACAGGAACCTTGAGCCTCTCACATAATTTTGCCAGCCCTCTTCCTGATATTCCAAATTCTTCGGCCAATTTCATCATAGGTTTTGACCAAACAGCCCTATACAAATCCTCACGTGATTTGATTTCCTCAGACATCCCATTCCCTCCATAATCAGACATCAGGTTTTTTAATGCTTGAGTCTATTTTTTCTTTCTTGGATTTCCTTAATAGTCACTTGCTTTCCATTACCATCTAAGTACTTTCCATTATCGGATCTCCAGAAAACCAAGTCATTCGGATAGTCGGGTTTATCATTATGCCGAAAGCCATTGATTGAAAAATGCAATGCTTGTTCAACCGAGGGATAACTATGCAAATCCCGATAAGGATCAAATTGGTATGGACCCCAGAATGCATAGTTGCACTTACCGGTAAACATACCATCCTTGAGTGACTGTAAAATCTCCACCTTAAGATCTTTGGGTGCCCTATAATATTTGATGTAATAAGTAGTCACCAATTGTTCGATCTCATTAATACCCGAAAGGCTTACAATTTCTGAATAATCGATTGTGCTTTTCATATTTGAACCATCCTTTAATAGTAGACTATGGTAACACTATGAGGCCATCACAGTAATTGTCAATCAACCAAGAAAATAACGCAGCTGTTTTGGGATACGATAACCGTGTTACCCATTCCTGAGTCCTTTGGATGAGAAATCATTACCTTATTTTTGGAAAGCTTATGGAAGAACACATAGGACGAAATGAACTTATTCCACATCAGTTTTGATCATTACTGGATACTTGATGTGAAGCTGTCAGCGGTATGCGATGATTGCTGTTCATTTGCTATCATGACAGTGACAAGAAAGCGGACTCCTTCTGTATAGTCGAATAAGTATCTTTCACCTATGCTGAAGATTACCAACTTTTCTCTTTATAACATTTTATCAAGTTGACTTACATCCCACTTGTAGGAATGTATAGACCAACACATTAAACAAGGAGAAGGTAATGACCGATCAACAATCAAAGCTGATTACTAACATGAGAGAAAGTGGCTTGGGCTATACTACGATTGCAAGCCAAATCGGGCTCTCCAAGGACTGCGTAAGATCTTACTGCAGGACTCACGGACTTAAAGGGATAAGATCGCCCTCCCATGTGGATAAGGAAGCTGGTAGCAACACTTGCCGAACTTGTGGGAGATACTTGCAGCACACTCCTGGAAAGAGGAAGAAACAGTACTGCTCGGATGCTTGTCGTATGGACTGGTGGAATGCGCATCAGGACAAAGTGAAGCGAAAAGCGTACTATTCGTTCACATGCGCCCAGTGTGGTAAGACCTTCAGCTCATACGGAAATGCAAAAAGAGTCTACTGCAGTCATTCTTGCTATATCACTGCTCGTTTCTCTCATGGGGATAAGTAGCAGATGTACTGAACTTTGCGAACCTTGAATCAGTTGATAGTGATTTTTGTTGAAACTACCCAAGGAATTTTAATCTTTGGAATCGTGTATGGCCGGTTTTCGCCGGCCCTTCTTTTAATCATTCCGAGCAATAACCATCCAAAACACGTGTTGTGTAGAATCTCCAGATTTCACAAAGCCTCTTCATTATCACTAATTCAGCGCCTACCCTCCAATTTAAAAATCCAATAATTCCTGCAGATTACTCCAATGTAGTTCATCAGAGTAAGCCAGTAGGATTTGAATAGTAGATTGACGATAACTCTTTTACAAACTTGCCATTCAGGGCGCTTTTAAAACTTCAGGGGTACGGTTCTCCGGTATCAAGCAGGAGAACACAATGACTGAAAAAGAAACTACACAAATCACTGAAATGAGAAATGATGGTCTGGGATACACCACCATCGCATCAAGACTCGGGTTGTCCAAGGATTGTGTCCGTTCCTTCTGCAGAACCCACAATCTCAGGGGTAGGAGATCTCCCAGCCATGTGCCTCAGGATCTGGGAAAAGAATATTGCAAGACCTGTGGTAAACGTTTGGAGCATACCCCCGGCAAAAGGAAGAAACAGTACTGCTCGGATGGCTGTCGCATGGACTGGTGGAATGCACATCAGGACCAAGTAAAGCGCAAGGCCTTCTACCAATTTACCTGCGTTTGCTGCGGCAAATCATTCTCGGCATATGGGAATGCCAAACGCAGTTACTGCAGCCACGAGTGCTATATCAAAACAAGGTTCAAGAAGGAAGTAATCAAATGACAAAAGAGCAGTTCAAGGCAGAGGCCGATTACCAGATGGCTCTTTTACTCATCAAGAATCTGTTTGCTCAGGGCTTGTTGACTGACGAGGAATTCAAGACTGTCCAAGGAAAACTCATTGTTAGATACCAGCCAATAATAGGCAATCTATCTCCTTGATATGACTTGATTTAATCTCAATTCGTAGGGATGTATAGACCAAGGAGGAACCAGTGAAAACAGTTAAGCTGATACAAAAACCAAAGCAACCGGCAACCAAAAACCGAAAAAAGCGAGTTGCAGCCTATGCACGGGTCTCTACGGTACATGAACGACAAGAGCATTCGCTTGAATCCCAGGTCGATCATTACAAGAGACTGATTCAAGCTAATCCTGAATGGGAATACCAGGGGATCTACATTGATGATGGCGTCTCTGGAACACAGATATCTGGCAGAACGCAATTCCAAGAACTCATCACCAAATGCGAGCAAGGCATGATTGACATTGTCCTGACGAAATCGATATCGCGATTTGCCAGAAATACAGTCGACTTGCTTGAGACTGTAAGGCGGTTGAAGGAACTCAACATCGATGTCAGGTTCGAGAAAGAAAATATTGAAACAATCTCGAGTACAGGAGAATTCCTTCTGACCGTCTTGGCATCCTTTGCTCAAGAGGAAAGCAGAAGTACTTCTGAAAACCTCAGGTGGGGAGTCCGGAAACGTTACGAGAAGGGAATCAGCCTTCACCACCGCGTCTATGGATACCGGTGGACCGGCAAGGAGCTCGTCATTGAACCGACGACCGCAAAGGTAGTGAGAAAGATATTCAGGGATTATCTGAAGGGAAAGTCGATGAAACGTATTGCTGACGAACTGAACAATCGTTCCATCCCACACTTTGGGAAATCTTTCAATGATGTGGCAATCCATACCATTCTACACAATGAGCGTTATATCGGTGATACCTTGCTCCAGAAAACGTATTGCGTAGATTTCATGTCCCAGCCACGGAAGAAGAATCGCGGGGAGCATCCCATGTACTATGTCGAGGATACGCACCCACCCATCATCAAGCGAGAAATATTCGAAGCCGTCTCGAGAGAGATCGACCGTCGAAGAGGACTCGGGGTGTACAACATGCCTAAGGTGAGTCGGCGTTGTTTCACCGGTAAAATCATCTGCGAGAAATGCGGAAACAACTATATCAGGACCTACAAGACACCAACCAATGCGAATTGGAGATGCAAATCCAACCGAAGAGATGGAATCAAAGGATGCAGGAGCATCGGTATCAATGAGGAACAGTTGAAGATTCTGTCCAATTTCATGTTGGGGCTCGACGAGTTTGATGAGCAAGCCTTTTACAAGGAGGTGGATCACATCTCCGGTGATGGAGAGGGCTCATATACCTTCCATTTTCGTGATGGACGGCAGATCAACCGGTTCTGGCCTTCCAGGGAAAAAGCCTATAAGGCAGCAATCGATAGAAGAAGAAAAACCAATGACAACGGAGCGCAGGCATGGCAAAGGTAAGGATAATTCCAGCAAAGAAAATCATAACAAACAATCGCAACAACCCCCATTCAACGAAAAGAAGGGTCGCCGGCTATGCCCGGGTTTCGACGGACAGTGATGAGCAGTTCACCAGTTATGAAGCCCAGATCGAGTACTATACCGAATTCATCAAGAGTCGTCCTGATTGGGAATTCATCAAGGTCTATACCGATGAAGGCGTGAGTGGGACCAGCACCAATCGTAGGGAAGGCTTCAAGCAGATGATAAACGACGCCCTGATGGGAGAGATCGATCTTATCGTCACCAAATCGGTCAGCCGGTTTGCCAGAAATACCGTTGACAGTCTGACCACCATTCGCATGCTCAAGGAGAAGAATGTCGAATGCTACTTCGAGAAGGAAAACATTTGGACCTTCGACGGCAAAGGTGAATTATTGATAACCATCATGAGCTCAATCGCACAGGAAGAAAGCCGGTCGATCTCCGAAAACACCACATGGGGCAAGCGAAAGCAAGCTAAGGATGGCAAGGTTTCAGTTCCCTACAGCAACTTCCTTGGATATGACAAAGGGCCCGATGGTAACATGGTCGTGAATGAGGAACAAGCCGAATTGGTAAGACTCATCTACGCTCTATTCCTTCAGGGAAAGAGTCCGAATGGGATCGCCGAAATTCTCACCGAGAAAAACATCCCCTCACCCGGACGTGGAAAACAATGGGTTTCTTCCTGTATCAAGAGCATCCTACAGAATGAGAAATATATCGGGGATGCTTTGTTGCAAAAAAGCTTCACCGTAGATTTCCTCACCCATAAGCAGAAGGTGAACGAAGGTGAGGTACCACAGTATTATGTGGAAGACCATCATGAACCGATCGTATCCAAAGAAATGTTTGCTCTTGTCCAGACCGAGATGAAACGGCGCGATGGAATGCCTGGCAGACGAAACCGCAGGAGAATGCTTTCAGGACGAATCCTCTGTGCCCAGTGCGGCTCTTGGTTTGGAGAGAAGAAATGGCATCCAAACAGCAAATATCAGAAAGTGGTTTGGCAATGCAATGGGAAATATGATAAGGCACACTCCCAATGTACCTCGGGCAACTTGATAGAACAGGATGTGCAGAGAATGTTCGTGATAGCGGTCAACAGACTACTGAAGGATTCATCCAGCATCCTTGAAACACAGAAACTTGTCTACGATACGGTTTTCGATACCGCTGGTCTGGAAAGGGAAAGGACGGCACTCATAGCTGACATGAGTGTTACAGCCGAACTCATGGAGCGAATGTCGAGTGGACAACCCAGCTCAAGATCCAATGGATATACCCATACTCAAGAGTATCAAGCACTACAGATACGATATGAGCAGGCTGAGAAACGTAAAGAGGAGCTCGACAATACTATCCAGGACAAGGTAGCCAAAAAAGCACTTGCAACTTCATTCTTCGATAATCTCAAGAAGCAGAATAGCCAGGTCGTGCGTTTTGATGAGGACCTATGGAGTGGACTGGTTGATCATCTCAAGGTGCATTCTCCAAATGATGTCCGATTCATCTTCCGCGATGGGTCTGAAATCAAGGTGGACTTATCCGAAGAGGAAAAGAAACGCCCTCCTCTCACAGAGAAACAGATGACTGAGATCAGCGGTCTTCGGCGAGATGGAATGTCTTATGCAAAGATCGGAGAAAAGCTGAACCTTCCCCGTGGACAGGTTCGCAGCTTCTGCCTTTCCAGAACTTCGAAAAATGAGGCAGCTGTTCAAGAAGATGGAGAACATGTGCTCTGCAAGACTTGCGGGAAAGAACTTGAACATACCCCCGGTTTTAGGAAAAAGATTTTTTGCTCGGACGGATGCAGGCAGGATTGGTGGAATCGGTATGCAAAATTCAAAGCAGGCGAAGGACGGGCTACAAACAAAGTTACTTGTCAAAACTGTGGCGAGACGTTTGTGACCTACGGCACCAACCGAAAATATTGCAGCCGAAAGTGCTATTCCGAGCACAGGGGGCAAGAAGGAGATTCAAGGGACTGACCTCTGCTTTTTAGAAAATCATTAAAGGCAGGTTTTGCATCAGCATTGCCTGCCTTCAGTTATCTGATTGCTTGCTATCGTGCATCTGAAGGCTCGTCTCTCAGTTGAATGATCAGACAGCCCTTCTGGCATTGGACATTGATTTCCTGACCAACAGAAAACCCAAGCTGTTCTAGCCATTTTCCCTGCAATCTTATTGCTGGAACAGCCTGGTATTTATAGCCGCTTTGGGCACAGATCTTCAGCTTGCGGTGTGTTTTAGTCTCCAAACGATATTGTTTGATGGTGCCAAAACGTGGCTCAGGATAGGTGATTTCATCAAGCACGTTATCAAGATTACTCCGATCCGATCTCGAGTGAAGATCCAACATTGAAAAGAATTGCCTCAATTCATCATCTTGATAATTCATGGCGACCTCCCCTACTTAAGCCATAGCAATACACAGTTAACTCGTTACAATTTATAGAGTTAGAAATACAAACGTCAATTAAAATTGAGTTTAAATTGTTCATAGACTCACTCCTTTGTTTTTGGTCTTATGAACGTTACTTTGAATTAAGCTATCTTGCTTCATCAGAAGAGAAAAGACTTCTTAAATGTATACCTTCTTGTGAGGAAATGGCCGTTGTTGAAGTAAAAAGAACCTATCGCTAACAGGATGTATAAGATTCACAGAATTTCTGTTAGAAGTCCGTGTTATAGTGGAAGAATTGTAACTTGAATTGCTCTATCTCATTAAAAAGTTCCTGTTTAGTAATTTTCATTGTGAAAAATCATATCATGAGATTTTTCTTTTGTCACTACCCAACGCCTATCATGACCTTCTATCTTCTTGGTCATTATCTTCCTTGACTTTAGATGGAGTACTTTCGTAAGATTAAGTATAAGTCATTGAAAGGAGGACAAGCTATGAACAAAAGACCTTTTGGTACAAATAAGACTATGGTTAGCGAGGTTGGGCTCGGCACATGGCAAATCGGTGGTTCATGGGGTACCGTTGAGGACAAAACGGCAATGGATATTCTCCATACTGCTACAGAAGCCGGAATTAGTTTTTTCGATACCGCAGATGTATATGGTGATGGAAGAAGTGAAAAGTTCATTGGTAAATTTCTGAAACAATACTCTGGCAGGTTGTTTGTTGCAACAAAACTAGGGCGTAATTCAGACCCTGGCTGGCCAGAAAACTTTACTCCGGAGATAATGAAAAAACATATTGATGATTCTCTTTCCCGGTTAGGTTGGAACAACTTGATCTCATCCAGCTGCATTGTATTCCCAAAGAAATCTTGGCCGATGGTGCTGTCTTTGATGTTCTTAGAGATTTGAAAAAATAGGGAAAATCGCCGACTTTGGAGCAAGTGTCGAATCGGTGGAAGAGGGATTAATTTGTCTAAAAGAAGAAGGCATCGCCTCCTTACAAGTCATCTTCAACATATATCGGCAGAAACTCATTGGAGAGCTATTTAACAATGCACAACAACAAGGCGTGTCAATTATTGCCCGCGTCCCCTTGGCAAGTGGCCTTTTATCAGGAAAAATGAAGAAAAATACTACATTTGATAAAACAGATCATCGTAATTTCAATCGTGATGGAGCTGCATTCAATGTCGGAGAGACCTTTGCAGGACTCCCATTCGAGAAAGGTGTAGAACTTACCGAAGAAATTGCTAGATTAACACCAGAGGGTATGACCATGGCTCAGATGGCTCTTCGTTGGATATTAGACTATGATGCTGTATCAATAGTCATTCCTGGAGCAAGTCGCCCAGCACAGGTCTTAGACAATGCCGCAATCTCAGACATGCCTCCCCTATCTCCTGAATTGCACAGGAAACTGGAGACGTTTTATACAGAAAAAGTTGCACAGCATATCAGAGGACCCTACTAAGTCTGTTCCCCCCTAGTAGAACACCTAGTTGTGTAAGGATGGAAGATATTGCTCAACCATCCTTTTCTGATATATGTAACCTTCCTCATCAAATAGTATGGGGAAGGCTCTTATACCTTATTCTGGTGAATTTTCTAATGGAGTTACATAAGATCATTCATGAGTAACACAATAAAAGTAATATGTATGTTGTAGTAAGATAATAGAAAATGATTGGTAATTATTTATCTTTAGTTGTGAACATTTATACAATACAATGAGCACAAGGAGTTCAAATGAACCAAGAAGTGACTCATATCGTTCACATTCTAAAGAACCAACATGATATAGATATTTCCCAATATAATGACTCTTTCCTTAAACAAACAATTGAAAAACGATTAAGGTTTCTAAAAGTCAACAATCTTGCTGAATATGAACAATTCATATCTAACAATCCTTATGAAACGGATGTATTATATACGTCATTACATATCACTCACACTGAATTTTATAGAAATCCCCTAGTATTTGCTCATTTGGAACAATGGATTCTACCAAGCCTTTTCGAACAAAAACCTGAAGGGAGTGAGTTACGTATCTGGTCTGCAGGATGTTCATCAGGGCAAGAAGCATATTCAATAGCGATGCTCATTGAAAAGATCCATAGGAAAAAAGCAAGACAATTACGATATCGTATAATTGCAACTGATATTTCTCAATCAGCGCTACTTAAGGCAAAGAAAGGTGAATTTAGTGAACATGAAATACTTAATATTAGAGTAAAAGACTTGAAGGAATTCTTCATTAAGAGGGGAGATACCTATACAATAAATGATTGGTTAAAGAAGCATGTGAGCTTCTCCACCTATGATGTATTAGACCCCCTTTCCTCTTATCCTCAAGAAAGTATATTTGGAAATTTTGATATTGTTGTATGTAGCAACATATTGTTCTATTATAAACCAGTGTATCAGCATAGCATCGTCAAAAAAAATGATTTACTCCATGGACAAAAATGGATACCTGATTACAGGTGAGGCAGAGAAGCATACTGTTGAAAAATATAGTGAATTGATTCAAGTTACTTCGTTCGCCCCCATCTACAAACAAAAAAGAGGCGTAGAAATGAAACTTAGAGACGTAAAAATATCTAGACAGATTAACCTGTATTTCGGCGCAATTTTCCTCATAGTATTAATTCTAGTTATCAACTCATTTATTTCTGTGGAGGCTTTATGGAAAACACAGCAAGTCTTTACAATAATCCATTGACTGTTCGTCGTGCAGTTGGAGATTTAGAAGTAAATGTTCTGCTCATACACAGGGACATGCGCCAGTTACCGTTTGAACAAAACCAACTTGAGATCGAAAGCTTATTAGCAATATTGGACGCTATGAAGCAAGCATGAATCGACAATTGGATATCCTTTATGAAAGGTATTTAGGTCCGCCAAGCGACATAGACGAAGTCGTAGATGCTCTGTCCAAATGGAAAGAAATCCGAAATGAAACCGTTCGATTACTTCGTGTAGGAGAAATTGAAGGAGTAGAAAAAAGAGTCAAATCTGATGGAATTGGAGGAGCGCAGGCTGATAATATTCTCAATCATCTCGCCCATATTAGCGAGTTTGCAATGACAAAAGGGGATGATTTGTACCAAACCGCGCAAGAGCATAGAAATAGAATTGTGAATCAGATGATTATGTTATGTGTTGGAGTTCTTGGACTACTAATAATTGTAGCTCTCTTTCTACGTAAAGGGATACTTCCTCCACTAAGGAAACTCATCGATGCTACCAAAGCACTCAATCAAGGAAAGCTAGATACTCGAATTCACAACGATTCCCCTAATGAATTAGGAGAACTTTCACAGGCATTCGACAACATGACGAAGACCATGCAGAAAGAGATTCAAAATAAAGAAAAAGCAGCAATCATTTCATCTGTCATGTTTAGGCATACCACGTTACGCCCTTTTTGTCAGGAAGTACTGAATCAACTTCAAATAATGACTGAATCACAAATTAGTGCAATATATTTTCTTGATAATAGTAATAATCAATACGAATGCTATGAATCAATTGGAGCTAAACATGATAGGCTCACTACTTTTTATGCTTCTTCAAAGGATGGAGAATTTGGTGCAGCACTATTGTCAAAAAAAATAGAGCACATAAAAGATATTCCATCGGATACTCAGATGATTTTTTCTACAGTAAGTGGCGAATTCAAAGTGAAAGAAATCATTACTATCCCTATTGTTGATAATTCAAAAGTCATCGCAGTCATCTCGCTTGCAAGTATAAAAAACTACTCGAAAGATTCAATTGAGCTAATCACTAGTCTGGTGAATGAAATTACTGCAAGCCTTAAAGTAGTTTTGTCATCTAAGAAGATTTTCGAGTTTTCACAAGAGCAACAAAGGACAAATAATGAACTAGAACAACAAGCTAGAGAATTGGAGATGCAGGCTGATGAACTCACCGAACAAAACACTGAACTGGAGATACAAAAAAGAGAACTAGACGAAGCTAACCGTCTAAAGACAAATTTCTTATCTAATATGAGCCATGAATTACGAACTCCTCTCAATTCGGTAATTGCCCTTTCTGGAGTACTTAGTCGCAGGCTTTCAGAGAAGATTCCTGAAGAAGAATGTAGCTATCTAGAAATAATTGAACGCAATGGTAAGAATCTTCTTACAATGATTAACGATATACTTGATATTTCTCGTATAGAATCTGGAAATGAAGAAATTGAAATCTCACCGTTCAATCCAAGCGCTATCATTGACGAACTTATGGCGATGGTTAAACTACAAGCTGAACAACAACATATCGAACTTCTTCACACCTCATACGATGCTAACATAGTCATACATACTGATGTCTCCAAATTCAGGCATATTCTACAAAATTTAATAAGTAATGCGGTAAAGTTTACCGAAAACGGGACTGTCGAAATAAACACACTTCAAAAAGGAGATTGGGTTGAAATATCTGTAAAGGATTCTGGAATAGGAATTTCTAAAGAACATCTCCCACATATATTTGATGAGTTTAGGCAGGCCGATGGAAGTACGTCTAGAAGGTTTGGCGGAACAGGACTGGGGCTAACTATTGCAAAAAAATATGCTACATTCCTTGGAGGTAATATTACAGTAAAGAGCACTGTTAATGTAGGATCAGAATTTACATTATTACTTCCAATATACTACGATGAACAATCTGTGATTGTAGAACAGCCAAGAAACAGTGCTAATACTGTCGGGACAATTCGATACAACTACCACAATGTCCATGATGTATCAGGCAAAACAATTTTGCTAGTTGATGACAATGAATCGTCCATTATACAAATTAAAGACCTTATTGAGGACATTAAAGGCGAAGTACATGTTGCTTATGATGCAGTTGAGGCATTTAACATAATAAACAAAAAAAATCCCAGATGCGATGGTGCTTGATTTAATGATGCCTGACATCGATGGGTTTAAAGTACTTGAAATGCTTCGTAACGCCGATGCTACTGCTCATATCCCAGTGCTAATATTGACTGCAAAACACATCACAAAAGAAGAACTTAAATTCCTTAAGCGTAACAATATACACCAACTCATCCAAAAAGGTGATATAAAACGACAAGAACTTCAACATGCGGTGACCACTATGTTGTATCCGGATAAAAAAATAGACAAACAGGAAACCCTTCAAATTATTGAAGGTAAACCTGTTGTATTATTGGTCGAAGATAATCCAGATAACATGATTACTGAAAAAGCTCTTCTTGGAGATCGATATGTCATACTAGAGGCAACCAATGCCTATGATGGTATAGAGATAGCAAGAAATCATGTTCCTCATCTGATTCTTATGGATATTGCGTTACCCGACATCAGTGGAATAGAAGCATTTAATACGATAAGGAATATTCCACAAACGCAACATATACCCATTATTGCGTTAACTGCGAGTGTTATGAAACATGATCAAGAGACTATTCTATCATACGGATTTGACGCTTTCATTGGAAAACCTATCATCGCAAATGAATTCTTTAAGGTAATTAATGAGGTCCTTTATGGTAAATAATATGTTCAAAATTTTAGCAATCGATGACAATAAAGACAATTTAGTTACTTTAAAAGCCTTGATACAAGAGGCATTTCCTGAAGCAGTAGTCTTAACGACCCAAAATGGAAATCAAGGACTTGAGCTTGCTGCAGCACAGGAACCCGATGTGATTTTTCTCGATATTATAATGCCCAACATGGATGGATATGAAGTCTGTACCAAACTGAAAGCTGATCAAAAACTACGCGATATACCTGTTGTTTTCATCACAGCTATCAAAGGTGATAAAGAAAGTCGTATAAGAGCCCTTGAAAGCGGTGCTGAAGCATTTCTAGCTAAACCTATTGATGAAATTGAACTCACAGCACAAATTAGAGCAATGATGAAGATACGAGCATCAAACATTCAAAAACGTGATGAAAAAGAATTACTTGCTGCCTTAGTTGAAGAAAAAACACGTGAACTCAACAACTCGAATAAAAAAACTCTAAGATTATTGGATGCTGTTAAAAGAGAACAAACCTTAATCAAAGCAATATTTGATAGCATTCCTGGATATTTGTATGTATATGACGAAAAACAAAAAAACTCATACGATGGAATAAAAAGCATGAAACTATGACAGGCTATAGTACAGAAGAACTATCCCATATGACTCTTGATAAATGGTTTGGTTATGAAGATATGGATAGAGTGAATAAAGCAGTTCAGGATGTCTATGAAAAAGGATATGGTGAAGTAGAAGCTACACTACTTTTGAAGAACGGAGAGAAGATGTTAACCCGCTCAAGTGGAGCTCCCCTTATTTGGGATGGACACCAATACTTTGCGGGGATTGGTGTTGATATTACTGAGCAGAAAAAAGTTCAAGAAGCCTTCTTAGAATCTCAATCTATCATGGAAGCTGCATTTGAGAACAGCCAAGCAGGTATAGCAATTGCAGATGCACCAGATGGAAGACTTAGGTATGTAAACAGTGCAGGTCTTCTCATCAAAAACAGCTCTAAACAGAAAATTGTCAAAGATGTTGATATCCATAGCTATGTTGAAACCTGGAGTATATTGCATTTCGATGGTACGCCATTTGCAGAGGAGGAAGTTCCACTAACAAGAGCGATTCTCTATGGTGAGTCCTGTAGCAGAGAATTCATTATAAGGCGAGATAATCTTGAAGATCGGTATGTGCTTGCAAAAGCTACACCAATTAGAGATTCGAACAATAAAGTCAAAGCAGGGGTTGTTGTTTTTCTTGATATAACAGAGCGAAAAATTATGGAGATGCAACTTCGTCAGAACATGGATGATTTATTGGAATCACAAAGAATTGCCCATTTGGGTACATGGCGAATGGATATATCAACGAATCAAGTCATATGGTCTGATGAACTGTATAATATTTTTGGTTTAGATTCAACAAATCCTCCTCCGCCATACAATGAACATATGAAGCTCTTTACCGATGAGAGCTGGGGTAAGTTAACAAAAGCTCTTGATTATAAAAGGACCTCTGGAATCCCTTATGAATTAGAATTAGAATCTGTATCTACTGACGGGACACATGGATGGATTTGGGTACGTGGAGAAGCGGTTAGAGATTCAAATGGCATTATCACTGGACTTTGGGGTGCTGCCCAAGATATTACTGAACGAAAGATAATTGATAGCAGATTACTCTATTTAAGTTATCATGACCATCTAACAGACCTACATAACAGAAGATATTTTGAAGAAGAATTATTGAAATTGGATACAGCAGAACACCTCCCTCTCTCTATCATCATGTGTGATGTCAACGGGCTAAAACTTGTAAATGACTCTTTTGGACATAGTTCAGGAGATGAACTTCTTAAAAATGTAGCAAAGACAATAATAATAGCATGCCGAAAAGATGATGTAATAGCTAGAATTGGAGGAGACGAGTTTGTCGTTGTATTACCAAAAACCACTGCTGATGAAACAGTTCAAATTGCAAACCACATAAAGGAACTTGCATCTAAAGAAAAAAGTTGCCAATATAGAATTGTCTATTTCATATGGACATGAGACTAAAACGATGGAGAATGAATCAATCATTGAGGTAATCGCAAATGCTGAAAACCATATGTACAGGCATAAACTATATGAGCGTTCAAGTATTAAAAGTAAAACGATAGATTTAATAATGAATACGCTCTTTGAGAAAAGTAAACGAGAAGCAAATCATTCAAATAGAGTAAGCCAAATTTCCCAGTCAATTGCATCTAAGATGGATTTCAACAAGGATGCTATTAACCAAATACGAATCGCCGGTCTTATCCATGATATAGGAAAAATCGGTGTTGATGAGAAAATCCTTAACAAGCCAGCACGTCTTACTATCGAAGAAAGGAGAGAAATCGAAAGACATCCTGAGATTGGGTGGAGAATCCTAAGCTCTACCAATGAATTCTCAGAACTAGCTCAATTTGTTTTACATCACCATGAAAAGTGGGATGGGAGTGGGTACCCGAATGGAATAATCGGTGAAGCAATACCTGTTGAAGCAAGAATTATTGGAGTAGCAGATGCATATGATGCAATGACAAGTAAAAGAAGTTATCAGAAAGGAATGATTAAAAAAGATGCAATAAATGAACTAAGAAGATGTTCTGGAACACAATTTGACCCATATATTGTTGATGTGTTCATACATCAAGTATTAGAAGGCAGCAGCGATTATACATAGGAGATGTATTCTTAGGATTAGAGCTTTTTTAGAACTCACTTCGAACGATACACTTCTTCTAATTCATCTTATTTTGTTTTAATTGTTATTTATCTATAGTGACAACTCCTCCAATATCTACTAGTCTATAATCGTGGGAGAATAAAACATGAGAAATATTACCGTATTATCACTTGGAGGATCTATTAATATCCCAACCAAATAGATGTTGAATTTGTTCGCTCTTTTACATCTGCTGTAAGTGGATATTTAGAAGAAGATAGTAATCGAAGTCTTATCATAGTAACTGGTGGTGGTGCTCCTGCACGACTTTATCAAAATGCATACAAAGAGATAACAAAAGAACCTGTAGCAGATTTATTAGATGAGATTGGTATTGCGGCAACAAGACTTAACGCTGCATTGATTAAAGCAGCTTTTCTCATTATTGCGATGAGGCTGTAGTAACAGACCCAACGGCTGGAATTGAATTCTCATCAAGGGTTCTCATTGCTTCTGGTTGGAAGCCAGGATTTAGTAGTGATACTGATGCTGTATACCTTGCAAAAAGGTTTGGTGCAAAAAAAAGTGATAAATCTTTCAAATATTGCCAAAGTATATACAGCTGATCCTAAAATAGACCCTAGTGCAACTCCAATTGATAGCATAAGCTGGGAAGATTTTAGAATTATGGTCGGAGATACTTGGATTCCGGGGAAAAATGTTCCTTTTGACCCAATTGCTTCAAAAGAAGCAGCTTCTCTTGGATTAACAGTTATTTGTGCAGATGGAAGAAATATTGAAAATACTCTTCATATTTTAAAAAATGAAGATTTTGTGGGAACTGTTATTGGTTAAACCCTCTTTTGTCAAGAAACGAGGCTAGAGGAAAAGCAAATCCTGGAGGAAATGGATTGTCACTTGTAAAATCGGGAATCCAATCTACATTATCTTCTAGCTCTTGTACAAAACCATTTTCTATACCCAATTCTTCAAGAACATCTAATAAGGTATTGTACTCATCCTCACTAATATATGGTTCACCAGTATGTTCATGAGGATGTATGAATTGAACCATGAGAGAAAGATATGCCTTATCTTTTAATGTTTTAGCAAAATACTTTAATACCGAATAAGTAGACTCTAGTGAAGAAGGGAAGACCAGATGACGAATAAGCATACCATATAAAGATTCATGTTCATCAACATACGTGTTTCTCCCTGAATCTAGTAGAAAATCAATAACTTTTCTTATCACATCAGGGTATTCTCTATAAGAGCAATACAATTTACTTGTAGCCTCATCAAGAGTTTTAATATCGAGTAAGTAAAGATCAATCACATCATCAATTAATGTTAATCCTTCAACACTCTCAAATCCTGAAGAGTTCCATACAATCGGTATAGTAAGTCCATTTTTTTTTGCAATGATGATCGATTCTCTGATAGACGGAATGAAATGAGTTCCTGTAATAAGGTTAATACTTGCTGCCTTCATCTCTTGTAGCTCAATCATATAAGAAGCAAGCTCTTCAATAGTTACTAATGTTTGAAATGTCGTATGAGAAGAGCTAATTTGTTCATTCTGGCAAAAAGGACAATGAAGAGAACATCCTGTGAAAAAAAATAGTACCAGAGCCAAATTCTTTGCTTATTGGGGGTTCTTCTCCTTTATGAAGACCAATCCATGCAATATTCATAATATCAAGCTGCCTACAAACTCCAAATTGGCCAATGGTACGATTGACTTTGCAATGATGTGGACATAATTCGCATGATGCATAAGGATTCATTCTCACAATTTTCCTCTCTGATTAACTTGACCTATATTTTGAAATATACGATGTTAGTGTATATGGGATTATTAGATTACCTCAAGAGAAGAGTTGAGAAAAAAGTAGCAAAAGAACGTTTTATCCTTTGCCTTGATGGCGGTGGGATGAGAGGGATTATACCTGCAACTCTATTAATGCACATTGAACAACTTCTTCATTCTATGGGTGATGAAAGACCATTATACTCACACTTTGATCTCATTGCGGGAACAAGTACTGGTGGTCTCATTGCACTAGCTCTTACAAGTAGCTATCCAAATGGATTATTTGACTCAAAAGAGAATCAAGAAAAAAAAGTTAGTAAGTAGTATTGCTGATGTGTATAGGGAGTATGGGAAAACAATATTCCCTAAAGGGAACTCGATATTTCCCACACATATGATAAACCAACTATTTAGTCACAAATATGATGATGCATCCTTTAACCATCTACTATATAGAATGTTTGGGAATGCGACCTTACAGGAAGCCCTTACTCCTACGATGGTCATAACCTATGATTATAAACATGATGTTCCATTCATTCTTAGTAACTCTATCACTCCCCATACATTATTCCGTCAAGCAGCAAGAGCAACAAGTGCCGCACCAACCTACTTTTCTCCGGCATTCTATTATGATGAAAAAACAGGAGAAAATCTCCCTCTCATAGACGGAGGCGTTGTAGCAAATAATCCTGTTCTATATGCCTATAAAGAAGCAAAACGGCTCTATCCCGAGACAGAAAAGTTCCACATCCTCTCTCTAGGGACAGGGAAGGCATCTAATAAAAATGATACTGAGACTACAAATGGTGGAGTCTTTAGCTGGTTTGATCCTGTTAAAGGAACCCCTCTTCACCAACTCTACGCATCCTCTCAAATGAATACCTCCGATGAAATTGCTAAGGTGTTGCCAGATGCTACCTACCTAAGAATCCATAAAGATTTTGGTCTAAAGGTCAAGCTAGATGAAACAGATCCAAAAATACTTTCTATTATGACAAGCTATGCAGACTCACTTTTTAGAGACTATAAAGAAGATCTTAGAACCTATCTCTCTTTATGTAGTCAAAAAGAAAAAAGGCCAATGAGGCCATAAGAAAAGGATTGAAATATGTCTGTTAGACACCCAAAACAAGAAAAAATTGAAAAAAACATGAGATTAATGTGTAATGCATTAGATGCATATTTAGAAGATAAATATCAAGATGCCTATCCACTTCATCCGAATAGAGCTGAAAGGGGAAAGCTGGAAGTGTTTCCTACGACGGCTTATTTAGTACTGGAACAAAATTCACATTAGGATACGGATCAAAAAGTGGAAGAGGATATCTTGTCGATATAGAAATTGTCACCTTAGAAAAAGTAACAAAAGAACATAAAGAAGATATTGAGAAAGATGCTGCCTCCTTCTTAAAGGAGCAACTTCCTCAATACTTTCCTAATCGTCAACTCGATATCATTCAAGAAGGGAACGTATTCAAAATAGTTGGAGATTTCTCGCTTTAACGATATCTCATCACGAGTTCATACCCAATACTTTCGGGAGAGACTCCATGTCTCACAGGAACTCCTTTCTCAAATGAATACTCAACAGCTTTTTCACTAAATAAGCAGCATCTGCAACTGATGCAGAGAAGTCTATTCCTTGTAATAGTCTTCCGGTAAGAATAGATGAGAATAAATCGCCACATCCTGGATAGCTTACAGGAATATGAAGTTGTGAGAAATGAGATATTCTATCTTTCATTGCATCATAGGAGACAACAAGAGAATTATTTTCTCCATAACACTCGTGATAACAACGAATTTAGGACCTTTTTGAGCGATTCTTTTTGCCCATAAAGAGGCTGTTTCAACAGACAAATTATCATCATACTCCTCATCTAGGATAAGAGCTGCTTCGGTAATATTTGGCGTTACCACATCTGCTATTTGGACTAATTCTCTCATATGTTTGACTAGATAGGGTGTAATAGGATCATATAATGAACCGAAATCACCCATCACAGGATCAACTAAGACAAGCGGTGGATTTTGCTTTTTATGCCATCGGACAAAATCAATCAGGGTTGCGACACTCACATCATTTCCTATAAATCCTGAATAGATAGCATTAAAATGTAAATTTAGACTCTTCCAATGATTTATTATTGAAGTAAGCTCTGTATTGAGATCTTTGTAAAAGAAGTTGGGGAATCCATCGGTCTGTGTAGAAAGGAGGGCAGTTGGGAGTGGTGAGACTTCAATACCCATCATAGAAAGAGTTGGAATAACAACTGTAAGTGATGATTTTGCATAACAAGAAATGTCATGCATTGCGGCAACGGTTTTCATAATTCTTTATACTATCCATCTTGTCGCCTTAAGACAAGGGGGATATACTCATATTAATGAAGAGAGGTTTTATGACGAATTCTTACCAATATCTAGATGATAGATTGACTGGTATACTTCCAGATTTTGATGAGATTAATAGAGCATTTAATGAAATGATTGTAAGTGTTTCTGGGTGGAGGAAAATATTTAGCATTGAAAAGGATGAACAAGATAGGAGTGAAGCAATCTCAAAAGCAGATGCGTTCCTTGTAGCAATAGCTACACTTTCTTGCATAAAAAGTATCCCATATACAAAAGTAATTCTTTCTCATGATTCTCGCCCTACAGGACCCACTATTGCCTCCATAGCTATGAGGATTCTACTCTCTCAAAACATTGAAGTTGAGTATATTGGAACTGCAAGTGCTCCAGAAGCTTTCGCCTATTCAAAAGTAGATACTCATTCCTTTTTCTTCTACATCAGCGCTTCCCACAATCCTATTGCTCATAATGGATTCAAATTTGGGCATGATGGAGGAGTGTTCAATAAAGAAATCTCACTTAAAATGATTGCTACATTCAAAACCCAGATAATGGATCCACAAAACATCCCATTAGTACAGAGCATGAGCAATAGTGTGAAAATTGAGGCTCTTGAAGCTGTTCTTGAGAAACAAGAAAGGTGTAAAAAGGCTGCTCTAGCGTCATATTATGAACTTCTAATGGAAACAAATGGACTAATACATCATAAAGAAGACTTCATTGAGAAAATCAGAAAACATCCTATTGGTATTGTCGCGGAACTAAATGGAAGTGCAAGAGGTGTTTCAATTGACTCATTGTTGTTCTCTTCACTTGGTATTGATTGTAAAATGTTTCACAATCAACCTGGAGATGTAGTCCATGAAATAGTCCCTGAAGGAGAAAACTTAGCACTTGTAATTCTTTATTACAAAAAGAATTTGAAAGTAATAAGAAATTTGTCCTAGGATATGTTCCTGACAATGATGGGGATAGAGGAAATATTGTCTATACTGATGAAGTGACAAAAAAGGTAAACACCTTAAGTGCTCAAGAATTATTCGCACTTATTTCACTCATTGAGTTGCATCAAAAAGAGAAGAATATACAAACCTAGCAATTGTTGTTAATGGACCTACAAGTCTACTTATCGACCATATCTGTGAACGTCTAGGTGTACGACTAGAGAGAACTGAAGTTGGAGAGGCTCACGTAGTCCAGCGAGGTGAAGAATTACGAAATGAAGGCTATTGTGTTCCTATTGTAGGAGAAGGTTCTAATGGAGGAATTATTAGTTATCCATGCAAGGTAAGAGATCCAATGAATACCATCCTCTCCTTAGTACGACTACTTAGTGATGAGAAACTATTTAAGAAAGTAACTCGTTTACATTCATCAAAACCCTCGATAGCCTTAGCAATTAGATCTTTAGAGAAGAGAACCATTACAGGAAGTTTTTCATCTAAAGCTAAACTTAGCATAAAAAGTGAAGACCACGGCCTATTAAAAGATGCTTATGAGAGACTTTTTGTCATCAGCTATGCTAAGAAGAAAGAAGAACTTCAAGAGCGATTTGGTATTGTGAGCTGGTCAGAAGAACAGACAGAAGGAACCTCCTCATATAAAGAAACAGGAAAAGATTTCAGAAATCCTCCTTATAGAGGTGGCTAAAAATATTATTCCATGATAAAGAGAATAGAGTTTCTGATTTTATGTGGATGAGAGGAAGTGGAACTGAAAACATCTACCGAATCATGGTAGATGCTCAAGGAGATGATCAAGGGCGCCACGATTATCTATTGATGTGGCACCATTCTCTTGTTCAAGCTGCAGACAAAGAAGCTAGTAAGAAATCACACTAAAGGAGCAACAGCAGCACCAATGATTGGTGAATTGTCTATGTGTACAATGTTATAATATCTGTGGTGCTGTTTTGTTAAAAACTGATCTAAATACATTCTTGTATAAAACTCAAGTTTTTCTGTTTTATAAAAAGTAGTTCCATCAGCATTAATAAGAACTGGGTGACGTGGGTTGATTCCACCTTGCGTACGTAGTACTGCAGCGGACAAATTGATTGCTGTAAGTTTTGCAGCCCTTCGTATGAGGGAATCTAGAATGAGATGAAGCGAATGTCCATCTTTTTCGTTAGTAATACATCTTACTAAATCATATTCTTGATATAGAGGCATCTCTAAATAATTAGACATTCTTGTTGTATTAATTGGTTCTATCTCTTTATACTTTTCCCCAAACTCTTTTGACAACACCCCCTCTTCAATCGCTTTTTCTATCACTATGCGACTAAACGCTCCCAAATAAGCTCCACTAATCATCTTCTCAAAATGGTAAATAGAGGGGTCTTTTGTTGTTTGAAAAAATAATTCATCAATCTCCCCAACACGAAGATCATAATTACCAGATTCCACATTAATTATTTGATGTCCTAGTGACAAGGAGGGAAGTTTTTTAATCTCACTATTGTTTTCAATGTAGGCAGTATTAGTCCCTGTTCCTAAAATAAAGCCGACGAAGGAACTATAATTTTGAGAATCTTTACTCGCTTTACCAGCTAATAGAGTCGCAACTGTATCATTTAGTACTACAATCTTTTTCTGTGATACATCATAACCTCGATGAGCTAACTCTTTTAACAAAGAAGCTCCTACTGGTTTGCCAATTACTTCAGGGGCTTTTATCTCTTTTGAAAATACTATTGGGATTCCATCTCTTTCTGGAGTAATGGTCGCTGCATACGAAAAACAGAACCCAATATAATTACTCTCATGTATGATTGATTCTACACCATCTGCTAATGTTGAAAAGAATTCTGCACCACTCACTTCACTGTGTACTCCTGGCATTCCTGTCTTCTTGTAGTGTGAGATTATTGGCTTAATATCTTCATCAAAGGTAACAAGTGCTACTCGAAAATTTGTACCACCAGCGTCAAGAACAATTACCTTATCTCCAGCTTGTATTTGGGCGTCACCGGTTGTATAGGTAGGAATCATTTCGAGAGAACTATGTGTCTCCCCAGTCAAACCATTTTTCATCTCTTTCAAGAATGACTCGCACTGTTCATTCATATTAATAGATTCTTCGTTGAGTTTATAATTATCTAAAAATTGTAGAGTTCGAGAAATCGTCTCTTTCATGTATCCCACCTTAGCAATTAGTTTATGGATGATAGTGTAAAAGAGGAATCAGCTACTGTCTAGAGTAATCAGTCCAGAATAAAGACGCTAGAAGCAATATCTAAAGCATCTTCACCATTCACTAGCACCTCAATAGGAATTATCTCTCCTCGATTCTCTCCTTCTAGGGGAATAGAAAACGAGAACTCAATATTAAATGAGCTACTGACTCTATTACCGGCTACTTCAAAAGTCCCTTCTCCTTCATATCGAAAAGGGTAACTTGTAGCCTTTCGTAATGCTTTTAATTCTCCTGTTAATATAATCTCTTCTTCACTAAGATGTTGATTTTGTAAATAGAATCTAATGAATTCATAGTTTGGAAAAAGGTTCGTTACACTCATCATCAGCATTTCAAAAAAGCCTTTCGGTTGAGCTACTGGAGCAGGAGCGTTGAGAAACTGATTCCTCAACCTCCCAACATCACTATTATTAAGAGAAAGAACAACATCGCTAGATGAGCCATTCTTTATAAAAGAAGCCTCAGTTGAGCTTTGTGGTGGTGTAAGGAGAGAAAGACCATGAACAGCAGCAGAGGCAACAATGATTGATTGAACTGCAAGGGCAATATCTTTATCTTCAACATTGTGTGAATAAAGATGCATTAATGAGAGCAATGAAATGACACATAAGAAAATTTCTCTTTTTTTACCTTTCATAGAAGTTTTAGGATACTCATTTTATTGCTTCTCTGTCAAATTCAAAGAGAGTATGATACAGTATTTTTATGGAATATAGAGAGACCTTTTTCTTTTATGATTTGGAAACATTTGGATTAAATTCTCAACACGACAGAATTGCACAATTTGCAGGAGTAAGAGTCGATACTAATTTTAATCCAGTTGAAAAACCAATTGTACTTTATTGTAAGTTAAGTAAAGATTACCTGCCAGATCCACTTGCAGTATTAGTGACTAAGATTCTTCCCGATGAAGTAAATAAGAAAGGCTTAATTGAAAGTGAATTCATGAAAGAAATCTATAACATATTTAGTGTCCCTAAAACGTGTGTAGTTGGTTATAATTCCATTAAGTTTGATGATGAATTTATAAGAAATGGGTTTTTTAGAAATTTTTTCGATCCCTATGAGAGAGAGTATAAGAAAGGAAATAGCCGTTTTGATATCTTCCCTTTAGTCCGAAGTGCATTTGACTTTAGACCTGAGGGAATAAACTGGCCAATGAATGAAGAGACACATCGTCCTCGTTTTGCCCTCTCTTCTCTCACAGAAGCAAATAATATTTCTCATGAGAATGCACATGATGCATTAAGTGATGTGTGGGCTACTTTAGATTTAGCTCGACTTATATACAAGAAGCAACCAAAACTATTCTCTTACTTTCTTACCATGAGAGATAAGAGATATGTAAAGAGCCTATTAAAAACTCCCTTTGGAGAGCCTGTTGCATTAACTGATCAACTATTTAGTTCATCCCACGGATCAACTCGACTTGTAAGTCCAATTTCAGCCTCTAAAATAAATGCAAACCTTATCTATGCTTTCGATTTATCTCAGGACCCATCTGAATTAATAGAAACTTCTTTGCGACTCGATGCTATTATTACATCTAAGTTACATCGAGATAAGATACATAAAGCTCTTCAGGTAGTCACAGCCGCACACGAGAAAGAGGAAGAAGACGAAGTATTACTTACAGCATTCCAAGCTCTCACACTCGCATTAGAAGAACTAGAAAAACTTCCTCATCTATTAGAAAGATCCTCATCAATATTTGAAGCTAAAGGCATTGTAAAGATCTCAATTAATAAAATTCCTTTTATTTCTCCATTAAAAACAATCACAAATGACGAAGAAAACAGCTTCAAGACTTAACATCAATGTTGGAGAGTGTATGAAAAACTATGAAAAGCTTATTCAATCACAAAATATTCCTCTTAACATTGTTCAACAAGAACATAACATTACTTACAACGAAATTGATGATGTTGATTTCTCTCTCTATAGTGGGTCCTTTCTTTCTTCAAATGATCAAGATCGATGTTCAATTATTAGAGAAACAAAGAAAGAGGAGTTAAAAGAGATTGATTTCCATTTGATGATCCTAGACTTCATGAACTATTATGGCGTTATAGATGCAGGAATTTTAGTGAAACTCTTAGTGAAGAAGAGTTGAAGAAATGGCATAATTTCTGTGCTCAGCGAATTATGCAACCATTATTAAAGAATGGATTCGGTCTCTCTTTTTTTGTACGTAAAATTGAAGAGCATCTACATAACAAAGATACTAGTGAAAGTGACAAAGAGCTTCTTGCCTCATTGAAGAAGTATGCAGTAGAACTATTAAGCAATATTGGAATAACGTATCCTGAACCTAATCTATAAAGACGTTTGGAGAAAATCAGAAGATGGAAAAAGAAGCTACACGAATTAGCCTCTCGACAATGGCATCGTATGGAATGGGAAAATATTTAGCAGAGTTCCTCACTGGCGCATTTGGAGCTGTTGTCTATAAATTTTATGAAACAGAAATAGGTCTTCCTGCTCTTTATGCAGCTATAGCGACAATTTTGTATTCCTTATGGAATGCGGTAAATGATCCACTTTTGGGCTACCTAACTAATAAGACAGCACCTCTTGCATCAAAATTCGGGAGAAGATTTGTATGGATCATTATTGGACTAATATTTACAAGTATCTCATTTATCCTCATATTTAGCGTTCCATCTTCTTGGGTTGAACAAGTAAAGACTTCTCCTCTTCCAGTATTTTTCTGGATGGTAATCACAATCTTTATCTTTGATGCATCTTATTCTTTATGGGAACTTAATTATCAATCAATATTCCCTGACAAATTTAGATCTCAGGAGGTGAGAGCTAAATCTGCTGGAATTAGTACTGCAGTAGGTGTATTAGGTATTGCTTCTGGGTTTGTTATTCCTCCTCTCTTTTTCTCATATGGTGATATAAACAGTTATCTCGTAAGTGCTATTGTTATTGGCCTAATCACATTAGTTGGCATCATTCTTTTACTTCCTGGGATAAAAGAGTCTGATGAGATGATTACACGTTTTATCACACATAAAAATGAACAACGAAATGAAAGGAGTTTTATCCTATCCTTAAAAAATGCTTTTAAACATAAAGATCTTCGGGCTTTTATTTTCCTTCTTTTCTTGTATCAATCAGGAACCATGTGTATGACAAGTAGTATTCATTATGTAGGAGACTATATTCTTAATGTTCCAAGTAGTGGTACTACTCTTATTTTTGCAGGAATGCTCATAGGAACTCTTGCAAGTATCCCTGTTTGGATGTTGATATCAAAAAAGGGAGTCAATAATCAAAAGATGCTTATCATCACCTCAATTGTCATGGCCATATTTGCATTCCCAATGACCTTTATTTCTACTATGAATGGATTTACTTTGTTCATGGGTTTGTGGGGTATCGGATTTGGGGGATTTTGGACTTTTATGGGACCTGCAATGGCAGATATTGTTGATGAAATTGTAGTAAAAGATAAAAGACGTGATGATGGTGTACTCATGGGAATTAGAGCATTCTTCATGCGTTTTCCTATGCAAGTCAAGCAATCGTTTTTTATGTGGTTCATACTATTACGAGATTTGATGTTAACCCGACAAGTCCTTCTGCCCTTTTCGGAATAGCGCTTCATATGGCAGCAATTCCTGCTTTGTTTTTCTTACTTGGAGCTATTATTTTCAAAAAAATGAACTCGTTGAATAGCGAAAGAATTGCACAAAACAAAAGCATTTTGGAATCTATGGACATATAACAGAACAAATCGCTATACTAATTTTCACACTTGTTTTCCACATTGCACGTAATGAGGGAATTGTTATAGAGTTAAGAACTAGGAGAGAAAATGATTGATGTATTAGAGCCTTTTAAAGCTCAGCTAGAACAAATAGATGCTCGACTTGCAGATCCTGCAGTCATGAGTGATATAAACGCATATAAAGAACTCATGAAAGAAAGAAGCCATCTTGAACCAATTGTAGAAGCATACAATACCCTCACAAGCTTAGCGAGTCAAATAGAAGATGCTGAATTGATGCTTAAAGAAGAAGATGATTCCGAAATTATTGCAATGGCGAAAGAAGAGATCCGAGTATTAAGAGAAGAGAAAGAACAATTAGAAATAGATAGCAAATTACTCCTTCTTCCACCAGACCCTCTTGAAGGGAAAAACATCATCATGGAAATTCGAGCAGGAACAGGTGGTGATGAAGCTGCCTTGTTTGCATCAGATTTATTTAGAATGTATTCTCACTTTGCTGAAAAAATCGATGGAAAGTTGAACTTATCAGTTCAAGTGAGACCGGTATAGGTGGATTTAAAGAGGTTATCTTCTCAGTCTCAGGGAAAAATGTGTATGGGAATTTACGCTATGAAAGTGGTGTACACCGAGTACAAAGAGTACCTGAAACAGAATCAGGTGGACGAATTCATACATCTGCGGTGACAGTTGCAGTACTTCCGGAAGCAGAAGATACAGATATTGAAATCAAACAGGAAGAATTGAAGATTGATGTAATGCGTTCTGGTGGTCCTGGTGGACAATCTGTAAATACAACAGACAGTGCAGTAAGACTTACTCACTTACCCACCGGTCTTGTTGTTATTTGTCAGGATGAAAAATCACAAATAAAGAATAAAGCAAAAGCCTTAAGAGTACTTAGATCAAGGTTGTTTGATCTAGAAGAAGATAGAAAAGCAAAAGAGAGAAGTGATAACAGAAAGAGCCAAGTAGGAACAGGGGACAGATCTGAACGTATTAGAACGTACAACTTTCCCCAAAACAGAATAACTGATCATAGAATCAACCTTACTCTCTATAAACTTGAATTAGCTCTTCAAGGAGAGATAAGTGAGATTATTGAATCCTTGAAAATAGCAAGTGCAGAAGAGGCATTAAAGGATCTTATTTAATGAACATCAAAGAGGCTCTAAAGTGGGCAGTAACACAATTTCAAGTACACAACATATGTGATACACCACTGCTAGATGCCTCTTTGCTTTTATCCCATGAAACTCATCTCTCTAGAGAACAACTATATACTCACGATAATGAAGAACTCTCTGAAGAGCAAGCAAAGCTATTTAAACAATCTGTTTCTTCTCGATTAGAACACATCCCTATTGCGTACCTTACTGGAGTAAAAGAATTCTATGGTCGAGACTTTTTAGTTACATCTGATGTCCTCATCCCTCGAGGAGACACAGAAACCCTTGTTGATAAGGCTATTTCTTTTTTAAAAGAATCAAATCAAGAAGTAAGTATACTCGATGTATGCACAGGAAGCGGTTGTATTGGAATAACTCTTTCCCTTGAAATAGAACATGCTGAGGTTACTCTCTCTGATATTAGTGTAGCGGCCTTAGATGTGGCAAAAACCAATAGTGAGAGATTACATGCTCCTATCACTGAAATAGTACAGAGCGACCTTTTTGAAGCGTTTGATAACAGACTATTCTCATGTATCGTATCAAATCCGCCTTATATAGCACCCGATTGGTATCAGTCACTTAGCAAAGATGTACTAAGTGAACCCAAATTAGCACTCCTTTGTGACAGTGAAGATGGACTTTCTATAATAAAAAATATTATTTCTTTAAGTACTTCACATCTACACAAAGATGGGTATCTTATGATTGAATGTGATTACAGACAAATAGAAAAGGTAATGGATCTTTTCACTGAACATGGGTTTAGTGAAGTATCTTACCATGAAGACTTAGGAATGAGACGGCGAGTAGTGTCAGGGAGATATCGATGTACGAAGTGTTAACAAACAGATTCCTACAAAAGGCTTTCAAATACTCAAAAAGTGAACAAGAGAGAATTGCAGAAGCGGCCCGATATGCAGATATTGCTCATGAAGGACAAAAAAGACACTCCGGAGAACCTTACATTATTCATCCCTATGCCGTGGCTGAAATTCTTATATCTATCAACATGGATGTTGATACCGTTATTGCAGGTCTCTTACACGATACTCTTGAAGATACAGATATCACATTTGAAATGCTCGAAGAGAAATTTGGAACAACCGTAGCGGAACTAGTTGAAGGCGAAACAAAAATCTCTGCCCTTAAAGCTAAAAATAAAAGTCAACAAGAAGCTGAGACAATACGAAAAATGTTCTTTGCAATGAGCAAGGATGTAAGAGTCATCATCATCAAGTTAGCAGATAAACTCCATAATATGAGAACTCTTAAACATCTCTCTCCTGAAAGGGCTAAAGAAATTGCGAATGAAACCCTCGATATCTTTGCCCCTCTTGCCGACCGCTTAGGTATGAGCTGGCTCAAAGGAGAGTTAGAGGACCAGTCACTAAAAATCCTCAGACCAGATACCTACCAATATATTGAGGAATACCTATTATCTAAAAAAAGTGAGAGAACAGCATATCTTGGCCGCATAGAAAAGATTATCTATAGAACTTGTGCAGATCAAGGCTTAGGAAATGTTCTAGTAAACTCACGAACGAAACATACCTACGGTGTCTATCTTAAGATGAAGAAACGTAAGATAGCACTAGAAGAGATGGGAGATATTCTAGGTGTAAGAATCATTTGTGATACAGTAACAGAATGCTACACACTATTAGGTATTGTTCATAAATTATGGCCACCTATGTCTGGAAGATTTAAAGATTACATTGCTATGCCAAAAGCAAATAATTATCAATCTCTTCACACAACAGTGATGGCACTAGATGGAAAAGTCCTTGAGGTCCAAATTAGAACAAGGGAAATGCATGGAACAGCTGAATATGGGGTAGCTGCTCACTGGGTATATAAATCACAAACAGGAATAGGAGATGGTTCTTCATGGATGAAGAAAGATAGTGAACAATTCACAAAGATTCTGCATAAATTAAAAACATGGAGCAACGAAATAGAACAAAGTGACTCATTCCTTGATGATATCAAGGGAGAATTACTGAAAGATACAATCTATGTATTTACCCCGCAAGGTCATATTGTAGAATTGCCCGCTAATGCAACAGCATTAGATTTTGCATATCACATACATACTGAGGTTGGAAATCGTACTACCGGCGCAAAGGCAGACGGATCAATTATACCTCTTAACCAACCCTTAAAAAACACTCAAGTAATTGAGATTCTCACCTCCCCTAATGCTCACCCAAATGTTAACTGGTTACGACTTGCTCAAACAACCAATGCCCGAAGAAAGATTAGATCTTGGCTCAATAAAAATGATGATTCCCTCATTATTGATAAGAACATAATTGCGAAAAAACGAATAGAACCAGAAATTCCACCAACAGAACCAATCATTGAGAATGAAACAGGAGAAATTGTACGGTCTGTTATCGATAATTCTCGACTCACATTTAAAGTAGGTGATGAGAAGAATATGATGATCTCTCTTGCCTCCTGCTGTAACCCTCATAGAGGTGATGCTATCATTGGGTATGTCTCGAGAGGAAGAGGAATCATTGTTCATAGAAAAGGATGCAAAAACCTTAAACATATGAGTGAAATAAAAGAAAGAAGTATTGAGGTTGAGTGGGAAACTGCAGAACCAAAACTCACACGAAGATTCAGAGTCATAAGTAGAGTTACACAAGACCTCTTTGCAGAGATTGAAGGTGCCATTAAAAAGTATAGTGGACATCTCATAGAGGGACGTCTTGATGACGGGGAAAGTGAAAGACTAGTAGGAAGCTTTACTATGGAAGTAGGAAATGAAGAAGATTTTAAAAAAGTGGTAAAAAGCATTAAATCGATTCCATCAATCCTTTCAATTAATCCTCTCTAATCTAATAATACTCTTCAATTACACGGATAATCTCTGGAAGAAGTTGCTTCTTTCTTGAAAGAACCTTTTCTAGTGAGTAGGTGTGCGTGTCGATTAAAGGATACATCATGACCTTTTCATTTCTTAAGAATGTGCTACAAAGCAATATTGAGTCTTCTTTCCTTACATCCGTGATAAGAAGCATTGTCCAATCAAGACCATAGAAGAATTTTGTTTTCTCTAGTTGGGCTATATAGATTTCTTTTACCTCATCTACTTGCGCTAAATTATTTACTTCTACTTGCCCTATCCCAAATGAAACATTTGACTCCACATATTTCTTAAAATCACTTTCAATAATATTCTTTGCATTTTCTTTTGTAAGAACAGATGCAACTGAAAATAAATCTTCTGAGAATTGATTAACATCCTCCACACCCGCAATTAAAGCTAACTTTTGTGCAGCTATTCTATCTATTGGTGTAGTTGTAGGACTTTTTAAGCATTACTGTATCACTAATGATTCCTGATAGAAGTAAGTAAGCTATTTCTTTATCTATATTAGCACCCCATCGAAGATATTGATGATATATAATTGTACAAGAACTTCCGACCGGCTCGCTTGCAATAAATATGGGCCTCTTTGTCTTTTCTGCATCAAGTCTATGATGATCAATAATTTCAACAATATCAGCCTCATCTAATCCATCTACACTCTGTTCTAATTCATTATGATCTACCATAATGACCTTTGCTCGTGGTCGTTCAAGAAAACAACGCCTAGTGACAAAGCCTACAAATTGTTCCTTATCAAAAACCGGTAACCCTCTGAATTCTGAATTTACTAACATATCTTTTGCATCATCAAATAAATCATCCACATACACTACGGGTGGTTCCCCGCTGACAAGCTGTGCAACAGAGAGACTCATTCGCAATAATCGGATAGTCTCTGCTGTATCTTCGTCACTTCGATATACCAATCCATCATAGTTTGAAAGGTCTACAAGGAGTTCCTCTTCTGGCATCAATCCAGTAATAATGATGGCCGGAAATTGGTTTTCTACAGCATAACAAAGGTGTCTTTTCCTATTTCCCACCACTAATACTGGTAAATCTGGAAGTAGGTCATGTAGCCTATTACAAAAAACCTCAAACTCCATCGCCCCTGTCATAATATAGGCATCAAACTCTTGATGTGCATTACCCTGTAGTATTTTACCATGAATCACTTTCGAAAAGTTTGAAAGGATTGAAATGGTATTTAGGTCGAGTTCGTGAATTCTCTCTTAAAAATATAATGTAATTTCATCAAGAGATAACAAGCATGGTATTGATTATTTTCAATTAATGGAACAACAGAGGCATGATTCTTTTTAGATATCTCACAAGAGAATATACTGGATCTTGAGGACTTAAAGACCAAAATCTCTGATCATCACTTGGTGAACTCGTGCTCTAATGTCTTTTACAAAGATAGGAGGAGAGACATTAATTTTCTGAAATTGACTTTTTGTAGTAGCATTCATCTGCCCTAATCTTATTGGAATATAATTGTTATCGCTATCAATCATATTTTTTAATTTTGCATAACAGTAGGCAGCAGTTACTGAATCAAGGTCTGGGTTTTTATGCCCGCTTACATATACATCACTCATATAGGTTCGCTCCTACGTAATAATAACATATTGTGAGAATGGAGCGCTATCAAGTTACCTTATTTATATCACAAATAGTCGAAGCGCTAAAAAGAACAAATAATTGAACCCCTACTACAAATGAAGGAATAGTACTTTTATGCTTTACTTTCATTTTTTCATGAAGGAATGCGAATATAAAAGCAATAACAAACCATGCAATATAGTTTTGTAGAGGGATAGTTCCCCCCCTCCAACTCCAATAATCATACCGAATAGCAACTGGCTCCATTATATAATCAAACACAAGAGTAACAGCACCAGTAGCAAATGAAATGACATAGATATTCTTGCTATACTTTTTAATGATAATAATTGAACCCATAATAATGAGAGTCCAGTTGATTCCAATCAGAAGAGGAACTTCGAACAGAGAAAACCCTAACGTATTTCCATACCAATAATACCCAAAGATTAATCCTGTTGCGACTCCAATAGCTTCAAGAGCGAACGTGATGAGAAAGGTGACTAGTATCCATAGTATAAGGTTTGAATCTTTTCTTATTACTTCAGGATAAAACCCAATGACGGCCGTTATTAAAATGGTGTAGGGAGTGAGCATTATCATATAGGGTAATGTGGCATCAAGAGCATGCCACAACACGCCCGCTGCATAAAAAATAGGAAGTAGAATATATATCCATTTTTGTGCTTTTTGAGTTACTTGCATCCTTTTGATACTCCTAACATATGAGCAAAACCCTTTCTAATAATTCTCCCTTTACTTGGCTTTACCCTTTTTTCAAACACAATAAAGGGATCTCGTGCTATTGTAAGAGCTGTCCAGCAATACATGTCTGCTGCTGTCATGATTGGAATACGATACCTTCTAGGAATTAATTTGTATCCTTTGGTGGCTTCTTTTTGCCAAACATGATATCTGTGGTATCTCTCTCCTTAGAAAGCGAACATATTCTTCTTTATGCTCACATGCTACTTGTTTATTTAATCCAGGTAAAGAAGTGCCTGTGAGAGGAAGATATCTTCTTCTAAGAGAAACATCTTCGTTAATATCTCTAATAAAATTAATATACTGCATTGCTCTTCCCAACATTTTCGCATAAGGGAGAGCCGCATCATCTAGATTCATTATTCTTGACATGAATAGACCAATAACCTCAGCAGATCCATAGATATAAGTGAGAACCTCGTCCAAGGTATCACACGAAGATTTTACGACATCATGCTGCATGGAATCTAGAAAGGCTTGAGTCCATGCCTCATCAAAATTTTTCCTTCTTTGAAGATCTATGAAGGAGTCTATAATAAAATTCCCACTCAACTCTCCTGTTGCAAGAGCTGTTTCATATGCCTTTCTGAAGGAGTAAAACCCATCAGCATCTTGAGGGATGCTATCTACATAATTATCAGCAACACGGACAAATCCATAGAGGATGAATACATCCTCTCTCACTTTTTAGGAAAAAACGAGAGGAAAAATAGTAAGTTCTACTTCCATTACGAAAGATGTGTTTGTGTGTTGGATTATCCATAAATCTTATGTATCTTTTCTGCTAATATTTGAGAGGCTATAAGTACCATTGGTACACCGACACCAGGGTGCGTATATTGCCCTGTAAAATAAAGATTCTTTACTTTCTTGCTCTCATTAGTTGGTCTAAATATTGCTGTTTGAAAGAGGGTATGGGAAAGTCCCAAGGCAGTCCCCTTGAATGCATGATAATCTTCAATAAAGTCTCTGTGTGAGTAGACTCTTTTTACAAGAACATCTTTCGTAAGATCCTCGCCAGTTATCTTCTTAACATGCTCTAAAACATGGGAAAGATACCTTTCTCTTGTTTCATCATCATCAGCAAGTCCTGGAGCTGTTGGGACGAGTAAGAATACATTCTCAGCCCCTTTGGGAGCACTAGTCTTATCTGTTTTACTAATACAACTTAGATAAAACAAGGATTTTCGGGCCATGAAGGTGTATCAAAAATTGTAGTAAAATGTTCATTCCAATTTTCAGTAAAATAGAGGTTATGATGTTCGAGATTCTTTAATTCCCTATTTATACCGAGGTAGACAATAAACATACTTGGAGCAACTACTCTTTTTCCCAGTATGAAGCAGGATACATTCTATCTTTTTCATCTAATAACATTGTCTCTGTATGGTGATAATCAGCAGCAGAGATAACAATATCTGCTTTATAACTATTTTTATTAGTATGAACGTGAGAGGCAATTCCTTTTTCAGTCTCAATGTGAACAACTTCTTCGCCAGTAATTAAGTTTACATTGAGTTCTTTACATAGTGTTGCAAAGCCTGATGCTGCCCCAGCCATACCCCTTCAGGGAAAATACGCCAAGTTTTAAGTCAACATGGGACATGATTGAATAGATTGCGGGTGCTTTCTGTGGATGAGTACCTAGAAAAACCATTGCATACTCTAAAATTTGTTTAGATTTCCTATTCTGAACATAGGAAGAAACAAATTTATCTAATTTTTTAAAGATTCCCAATCTGAACCCTTCGCTCATAACCCTTTTATTGAAGAATTGAGTAAGGTGTTGATAATCTTTATAGATAAATTCATTCATAGCAACATCGTACTTATAGGTTGATTGTTCAATATAGCGTTTAAAATTATCAGCCCCACCCTTTTCGAACGTTTCAAAAAGAGCTGCATTTTTCTCTTCATCCGCAGTAAGTAATGCTGATTCATTTTCTGAAAAGAACACTTTATAATAAGGATCTAACTTAGCTAACTTAAAATAATCTTCTCTCTTTTTTTAAAAAGAGTGAAAAAATGTTCAAACACCTCTGGCATTAAATACCAAGAAGGACCTAAGTCAAAAGTAAATCCATCTTTTTCCCAAGGACGTGCTCTACCACCTAAAGTATCAAGTTTTTCGATAAGGGTGACATCATACCCATCCCTCGCTAATAGCGCTGCACAACTGAGACCACCGAAGCCTCCACCAATAATCACTACACTTTTACTCATGAAAATTATACTACTCCAATTTTGGACACATTTCAACAATAATATGCTAATATATAAAGCACATGTTACACATAAAAGTAGGATGGTATTTCGTATAAGGAGTGGCATATGTTCACATACGTGTTGATAACAATCTTAGTACTTCTTGGCCCTTTAGCTCTCTCTTTTGATAAAAAGTTGCATTCTATTCATACTGGAAACCTCTATCTTTCTCTATAATTCCTGTAAGCACTATATATCTTATTTGGGATGTAATCGTCACTGATGTTGGCCATTGGTCCTTCAATGCTCAATACTCAGGAATAATCACATTATTCGGCCTTCCTTTAGGCGAATGGCTCTTTTTCTTTGTTGTCCCCTATGCCTGTATCTTCATCTATGAGGTCGTAAGAGCCTATTTCCCTTATAAGAAGACAGAAAATAAAACAGTTGTCTTAATCCTTAGTGTTTTAATCATCCTTAGTGGTATTATCCTCTTCTTTGTATTTTCGCATAAAGGATATTCCAGATTAGCAATGTTATTCATATCTTTGTATGTTGTAGTAACACTTGTTCTTGCTCCAAATCTATTTAAGGAAATACACACGCTTTGGTATTTCCTTCTCTCTCTCGTTGCTTTTTTTATAGTTAATTCTGTTCTCACGGGACTCCCTGTAGTCCTATATAGCGATGAAGTTATTTGGGGAATTAGAATTTTCACTATTCCACTTGAAGATTTTTTTTATAATACAAGTATGCTTGGCTTCTACCTTACTAGTTTATGTGACATGTAAAAAGTTTTTTCAAAGAAGGACTTCAACTCATGAGTAAAAAGCCGATTGTTGTCATTGGAGGGGGACTTGGAGGGTTGAGTGCTGCTATTTCTCTTCTCACTCTGGGAGAGGAGGTCATTCTATTTGAGCAAAGGGAGAAACTTGGTGGGAAAGCAAATACAAAGACAATTTCGCATTACCGCTTTGATACTGGACCTTCTCTTTTAACCTTAGTATATGTATTTGAACGTCTTTTTGCTCGAGCAGGGAAACATGTATACGATTATATTCCGATTGTACCCCTCTCTCCTATCACCCATTACTGGTTCAATGATGGAACAAATTTTGCTAGTGACTCGATAGAGAAATTCTCTGATACCCTCGCTGCACACCTTCGTGTAGAGAAAAAAAGCTCTCTTCTTATTTCTCTTATTCAAAAAGAATTTGGGATCTCACTCATGAGATATTTCTTGAAAAATCTCTCCATTCCTTGAACACGTATACCAATAGAAAGACTCTTTCATCTCTTATACAAATCCTTCGTATTGACCCTCTTAGAAGCATGTATAAAGCCAATTCTTCCTATTTCTCAGATTCTAGGATGGTTCAGCTTCTTAATCGGTATGCAACGTATAATGGTTCAAATCCATACAAAGCACCAGCAACCCTTAATAATATTGCATATGTTGAACATGGACTTGGTGGGTTTGCCGTAAAAAATGGTATCTATGGAATAGTCGAAGGTATGTCGAAGCTATTTCATGAATTAGGAGGAATCTCATATACTGATACAAAAGTGGAGAGCATCACCTATGATGGAAAAAGAAATATCACAGGGGTCATTGTTGGTGATAAACAGATTATGAGTAAGACAGTGTTTAGCGATGTGGATACTATTTCTTTATATGAAAAATTATTAAAGGATGATAGAGCCCCTATTGCAAAACGATATCGACGTCTTCCTTCCTCCTCATCTGCTTTAGTATTCTATTTTGGGATAGACAGAGAATTTGAGGAATTATTAGTTCATAATATTTTCTTTAGTTCTGATTATAAGAAGGAGTTTGAAGAAATTCATACTCTTCATAAAATTCCAACAGATCCAACTATCTATGTAAACATTACGAGTAAAATCACTCAGTCAGATGCTCCGCCAGGAAAAGAAAATTGGTTTGTTCTTATAAATGCCCCTCCCTTTACAGGTGATAGATTTGAAAGAGAAATTATGCAGGCAAGAAAGACCATAATAAAGAGACTGAGTAATATACTCAATGTAGATATTGAAAAACATATTGAATGCGAAGAAATCCTTACTCCTGAAAAGATTGAAGAAGAAACAAATTCTCATCAAGGAGCTTTATACGGAATTTCAAGTAATACACTTATGGCAGCATTCCTGCGTCACAGGAATAGGTCCTCTCGATATAAAGGACTTTATCATTGTGGGGGATCTGTTCATCCTGGAGGGGGAATGCCTTTAGCCACATTAAGTGGTATGATAAGTGCTGATTTATATAAAAAGAGGAATACATAGATGGGAATAGCTATTGCGTTAGGTGTTATTCTTTTATGGTCCTTACATCTTTATTATATACTCTTTGTGTATGTGTTTGACTCTTTTAATATAGTTGTCCTTATTCATGTACTATTACAAGGATATCTCTATACAGGGCTCTTTATCACCGCACATGATAGTATGCATGCAGCTATAAGTAAAAATCGAACAATTAATAACATGATAGGACAACTTGCCTTATGGTTATTTGCTGCATTCTCATTTAAAAGAATGTTTAACAATCATATGAAACATCACAATTTTGTTGCAACAAGTAAAGATCCAGACTACTGCATGACATCTCAGAATTTTTTTTAAGTGGTTTTTTTCGTTCTTTTTTTCATATATAACCGTACGACAGATTGTAACAATGGCCATTCTTTTTAATATTATCCTCTATGTGTTTGGAGCTCCACTTAGTAATATCATTCTGTTTTGGATAATTCCCCCATTCTTGGGAACATTTCAACTTTTTTATTTTTGGGACTTTTTTTCCACACAAACAACCTCATACGATAGAAATGGAGCCACATACATCAAGAACGATGAAGAAAAACCACTTTCTTGCTATGCTAAGTTGTTGGTTCTTTTCATATCATTGGGAACATCATCAATTCCCTAGAACTCCTTGGTGGCAACTGTATAAGAAAAATAAAGAGCGATGAGTTTCCCCTTTCTGCATAATATTGTAGAATGCATAGGGAAATAAAAATGTAAACATAATGAAACACAAGGAAGTATACTATGAGTAAAGTAATAATTGCCAATGACCATGGCGCTATAGAAATAGCACAAAAGCTTGTTATGCATCTAGAAAAACGAGGATTTGATGTAAATCATATTGGTGTTACTAAGAAGGATTCAGTTGATTATCCTGATATGGCGTCTCTCGCTTGTGGTGAATTTTTTAGCAGGTGGATATGAATTTGGAGTTCTCTGTTGTGGAACAGGAATTGGTATTTCAATCTCTGCAAATAAAATTAATGGTATAAGATGTGCTCTTCCTCAAAAATGTATATGCAGCTACTATGGCTAAAGTCCACAATAATTGTAATTTTATCGCATTTGGTGGAAGAATAGATTATTCAGATAACATTTTTGATATGCTTGATGCCTTTATTGACGAAGATTTTGAAGGTGGACGTCATGCTAAAAGAGTTGATAAAATGATGTCTATAGAAGGTTCTGTCTGCTAAATATCGGGAAAAACAAAAGGGAGTGGCAGTAATTCTTTAAAGTAATAGTGAGTAATATGTCCCTTAAGGTCACATAGATATATTGATGCTTCAGGGGATGTAAACTCACTAAGGACTTGCAAACACATAGCACAGGGCGGAGCCGCAGGATAATCATCTGTGACCACAACGACCATTGCTATATCAAGTTTTCCCTCAATACTGATCCCTTTCATGATAGCTCCACGTTCTGCACAGATAGTTGCCCCATAGCTGCCGTTTTCTACGTTGCAACCGCTATATAAGAGTCCACTTTTTCGACTTAAGATACTTGCTCCTACTTTATACTTTGAATAAGGCACATAGGCATTTTCTCTTGCTAAGATGGCTTTTTCTCTCCCCACAAATAGGGTGATAAGAGCATTAAATTCTTCGATTGTTGAAAAATCTGGAAAATCAGAAAGACCAGAAATGATAAAATCTGCCCCTTTGCCTAATAAATCATCTGAAGTGAAGCTTGTGGTAATCCCTCCACAAAGAGCTCCTGCTCTTTTTGCAGATTCTACTCCATTAGTTGCATCTTCAAATACAATACAATCACTTGCAACAATATTCATCTTACCTGCTGCTTTTTCATAGATATCTGGAAATGGTTTTTTTCGTTCTATATCCTTCCCATGAACTAATGATTTAAACCACGATCTATCTAAATTCATGACTTCAAGGTTAATTTCCATCTTTGTGGGATCTGCACTCGTTGCTACACTCATTGGAATATTAGCCTTATGTGCATTAGTAATAAATCGAACAACTCCAGGAAGCGCTTCCTCTTTTCCCATAATCAATCTTCTATAAATTTCATATGTAGCAAGCTTCGCTTCTTCTATTTCAATTTCAACACCATATTTTTCAGCTACTCCACCTATATAACGATTTTCACCAGCCCCGATGAATGGAATAAAATCTTCACCACTCACCATTACTCCCATAGAATGAAAATACTCTATTGCAGCTTTGCTAATATACTCTTCTGAGTCTATGAGAACACCATCCATATCAAAAAGGATTGCTTTAACCATATTACTATTCCTTATGCTATTCTTTAAAAGGTTCCACGGCAGAATGCAATAAACTAATCAGTGGTTGATAATCACCCTCAAGAGCTGCAATATCTGCTTCCAATAAACGAGAATCATCAGTATCAGAGGGTTTATATGCCAAAGTGCTTGATGAGATAATTGTTGAAAGAATATTCTCATTGCACGAGTATTTCCATCTAAGAATGGGTGCAATGCATGAACCTCTGCCATAAAATAGGCGAGATTATCAACAAATTCATCCAATTCTTGTCGCTGTAAAAACCTTTCTTCTCTTAATTTTGTAAATATCTCTTCAGCCATGGTATCAATATATTGTGGAAGGCAAAACATTGTCCTACGAGTAATAGGTACATACCTTGGTTTACCTGCAAATGGATAGATATCAGAAAAGAGTAAGTAGTGGACAATTTTTAAATAATCAAAATCAAACACACCTTTGTATTCTTTCTTTAAAAGTTCAGCCATTCTCACAGATACAATGAGAGTTTCTAATTCATCAAGCTTCTTTTGATCATGTAGGTCAAAATAGTTTATTGAGATATCTGTTCCCTCATAAAGTCCGTCAGGAGTCTCATCCACTTCATCTGATTTTGAAACAGCATATTCTTCTAAAATCTTTGATATCGCTTCATCGCCACTTAATTCATTATCTAACACATCAATAACATATTGCTCAGCTTCTGTAGACATCTCATAATCTTCAGTTTCTTGTACAAAACATATATAATCAAGATGTTTCCGTATTTGGCTCTCTTTCATTGCTCCCAATTACCTCTTTAGAATCGATACGTAAATCCTACCCGTACAATACCGGTAAGCTCATAAGGTGTAAAGACGTCACTCAATAGACCTCTCGTTTCTGCACTTGCTACGATGGAGAAAATTTCATTTATCTTATAGCGCCCACCAATAGTAATATATGGTCCATAGAATAAGTTAGGATTAGTTCCAATACTTAAATCTTCACTTGTAAACATCAGCGCAAGACCAGCTCCCGCTGTAAGATGGAATTTCTCACCAAGAGCGCGGTTATAATCTAGACCCACGTGAATATCAGTGCCAATAAAAGAATCATTAGTACTACTTAATCGATAAAGATTAAATCCTACACCTGCCCTTAGATTAAAGGAATCTTTTGGGGATAGCGTGATTAAATTTCCATACACAAAATCAAAAGTAAATGAAGGAAGAATCATTGTTCTAAGTGTAAGATAATTGCCATCAGGGTCAAATAATGATGTTAAAAATACATTGTCTCCTTTCCCACCAGTTCCTGCTAAGAATTCAACAGCCATCCAAGGATTACTATCAAGAGCTTCAATCCGAGCCTCTTCTTCACTAGGAGGAGTTAATTTGGTAACCGGTTTAGGTTCTTCAATAACTTCTTCCTCTATAGGTTCAACAACTGCTGGCTCTAAAGGTTCTTCCATAACAGGTTCAACTGGTTCTTCTATTACAACTGGTTCTTCCACAATAGGTTCAACGGGTTCAGGTATAACAACGGGCTCAGTTACAACGACTGATTCTTCTAGAGCAGGTACAACTGGTTCCTCTATAATAACTGGCTCAGTAATTACTTCTGGAACCTCTTCAACGATAGGTTCTTGTTGTGCAATCTCATTCTCATAGGACTTAATAGCACTTTCACCATAATTAATGCCATCATAAGATTGTTGAATTTCAAATGTATAGGAGGTATCTTGATCTACCCCTGTAAGGGTGAATTCTGTTACAGAAGGATCGACAGTAACCCACTCATTATCATTTAGTCTGTATCGAAAAGATGTTACTTCTTCATCATTAGATTCCCACTGCCAATTGAGTGTTACTAAAGAGGCAAAAAGTGGAGAGAAAGCAAGTAAAGATAGTATAATAATAATCATAATTTTTTTATGGTTGTTCATGTTATTGTATCCTCCATGTAGAATATAGCATATCCTATCAACTTAAATAAGATAAATCCTACGAGTATCGACTATTCTCTTATGTTCCAAGAAGGTAATAAGTCCTTAATAATATATCCATAAGTTCTTTTACTTGAATAATCGTATCATATCGTAACACGTATATCCATTGTTGAATATATTAATATTAATCGTTTTATTTATCCTGATTTTAGGGGTTTTTTGTCTCTCACTTAATCGATATACTGAACGCATGAACATACATAAGAAGATTAAGAACTATATTCTCATCATTTTTGGTTCTATAGTCACGGCCACAGGGCTTGCACTTTTTATTACTCCTGCAAAGCTCGCAATTGGAGGAGTAAGTGGTATTGCAGTTATTTTATACCATCTTTTTTCAATAGATTGTTGGTACTGCTATCTTTGTTCTCTCTGTTCCTCTTTTTATTGCAGGAATGAAAACTTTTGGAGCTCGCTATGGGTATCTTTCAATTGTTGGAACACTTCTTCTTTCTGTATTCACCTCTCTAGGAGGGTTCCTTTGGGGGTTTGAAGGACTTCTTGATTATAGTGATTCAATTAACACGTTGTTATCTGCAATTTTTGGTGGACTTTTTGTGTGGCTTTGGTACAGGTCTCGTATTACGAGGTGGGGCTAATACTGGAGGCACAGATATTCTCGCTCAGATAATCAGCAAATACTCTCCACTTGCAGTTGGAACTTCATTATTTATTGTTGATGGGTTGGTATTGTTAAGCGGTGGTTTTATATTTGGGCTTGAAAGTGCTCTATTTGCAACTCTTGCTCTTTATGCAACAAGTGTATCAGTTAACTATGTTGTCCTGAGTATTGGTACACGTTATGCTAAAACAGCACTCATTATTAGTGATCATCATCAGAAGATTGCATCAAGGATAACAAAAGAATTAGGACACGGGGCAACGTATCTACAAGGAAAAGGGGCTTATAGTCAAAAGGACAAACCTGTAATTATGACAGTTATTCCTAATCAGAAAATCAGCACTCTCATTGGCATTGTAAGAGATTGTGATCCTGTTGCATTTATGATAATTGAAGAGGCGCATACCGTAATGGGTGAAGGGTTTAATCCTCTTGATTACAAATAGGCGCCTTATATTCAACTACTTCCAAAGCTTCTCTGGATAGATATGTTGTTGAATCTTTTTCTTGATTTCATCTTTTACCATTTGTCTATCATCTGAATAGGTCATTCCAAACCATCTCTCTTGAGTAGTATAAAATCTCATTTTAGCTTCTGTTTTACTGATCATTTCATTTGATGCTTCTGGAAGATAACTTTCTTCTTTTGCTGTAGTTACTGCATCTTTTATGAATCGATCAAAATAATCACTAAAATAGTCGAGGGCAAATTGAGTATACCCGAAGTAGTTCATGGAAACCCACTCATCACCTGTGAGGAGTTTTTTTGTACCATCAATTTTCTGAATAGATAGCATCCCCTTCATGATAAATTGTTTTATTCTCCCTCATTGTTGCAAGGTAGCCATCTTTAACAGTACAAATGGCCCGTGAAACAGAACCACTTCTACTTGTTGTATTTTTTAATACATATCCAACCATTGCTTGTTCTAAGGAGTCTCTCTCTACAGACTGTAAATGTTCACCCATAATCTGGAACGCTTCTCTTCCGTAGAAATCATCACTATTAATAACACAAAAAGGTGCATCAATTTTTTTCTTTGGCACTGAGAACTGCATGAACAGTACCCCAAGGTTTTGTTCTATCTTTAGAAAGAGCAATTTGTTTTTCATCTAGAAGAGTTGTTAGTTCTTGAAATACGTATGAGGCATCACAATGTTGTGCCACTCTGTCAAAGATACGTGTTCTGAAATCTTTCTCAATATCTTTTCTGATAATATATATAATTTTCCCAAATCCACTCTTTATGGCATCATAGGTTGAATAATCGAGTAGAGCCTCATTATCTAATCCCACTCCGTCAATTTGTTTCACTCCACCATAGCGACTACCCATTCCCGCTGCCATTACTACTAATATTGGTTTCACTTTTTCTCCTCCATAATTACAAACTAATCTAACTAGGAGTATAGCATGTGTTAATAAAAACCTCTATCACGCTCAGATGGTAAATAAGGAAGACTTTTTTATTTAATCAACTAATACTTCTACAAATATTGCAGCTTCATAAAATCCTGATAAAAAGTCAGTAATTTCAAATCCTTCGCTTACTGTAGGGAAAGCAACAAAAATGGAGCCAGTTTCTTCATATCGAGAACCAGTAAGTATCCCAATATTCTTTTCTACTGACATAAATTCTGTATTAGATACTTCACTTGTTTCCGTAGAATCTTTCACAATAAGTCTAAATGGAATCGGATTTGCCCCTGTATCTATTCCTCCGTCAGTAATGTTCCTGAATGCAAAAATCCCCTTACCTAGCTGTGTATCTATCCCGGGAGATAGTTTCATTTGGTAAAGAAGATCTGGACTATTAGAAAAGAATTCATATGTTGCTATTTGATATTCCCCACCAGCTATATTTTGATTAAGCAAAAAGGAATTTGGAATGTAACATCTAAAGAGAAAGTTTCCTGTAAAGGAATTCTTCCATTTAATGGTATTGTACCAACAAATAATGTGCGTTCTGAGAATAGGAGGGGAGAACATGATAATATAAGAATCGTTGTTAATAGTAATTTCTTCAAACAAAACCTCCAAACATCTTTCCCATATGTTAATAAAACATAACAGAGGTGTCAATACTTACTACATAAAATATATAATCATTACATTTTTTTATTTATTTTTTTACTTTGTAACACTTTATCACATTCAACATATGTCATATATGGCAAAATGCACATGAAGAAAGCTATTTTTTAAAGAAATTTTTCCTTACATTAGATTCCTAAATTTCTCTAAATAATCATATGTTAGAAGACTCTTCCCTGTCACATCATTTTTCTCTATTATAAAAGCATATGGATGCGTAGTTCAGCTGGATAGAACGCTGCCCTCCGGAGGCAGAGGTCGTGGGTTCGAATCCCGCCGCATTCATCTATTATGTGCCTATTTTTTATGTGATAATTTGTAGTTCTTTTTCATAAGATTCTAAAGCTAGGTATGCTTTTGAGTACTATAGTTCAAGTATATGAGGGATGCATAGTGTTGATTCTTCATTCTTTATCTCATTGTATGGAAATATAATAGGCCTAGTAATTGGTACCGTGTGTGTTCCTTGTGAAAGCACAGTATCTTCAGTCTTTATGCCATCTATTGTTGGATTCCAGCAAAATCCTTGATTTCGTTGGACTATCTGTGTAGATGTCGGAGTAACTTTATACTCTCGAGGTAAATATCCTATGGCTCCACCTTGATGGTGTTGTAGATACTCTTTTGGATACCCCGCCTGTTTATAGGAGAGAATCCCTGCCTCCAATATGTCTGAGACAGGATTGTCAAGGCAAGTCCTCATTATCATTTTTTCCCACACAGAATCGGATGCCTTTTTTTGTTCTCTAACAATGTCAGGAAGTCCTCCAAATGATACTGTACGAGTGAGACTCACAACTAAACCAGAATATCTTGCCCCTAGGCTCACCATACAAAGATGTTCTAGTCTTTTCTGGGTAGGCGATGGATGCCTATATTTTCGTATTCGTTCATCTACGGCACATAAAAGGTTTATTGGTTCTATACCAACAGCCCATAGGTTCTTGGACAGCAATGCAATAATCTCTAATTCACTCATTCCTGGATGGAGGGTCTCCATTGTTTGTTCAAGTATAAGACTGCTCAATATTCCCAAAAATCTGTAGCGAATAATTTCGTCATCTATGAGTGAGTATCGTAGTGAAATTAGGTCATTATGCACATTTGGACTTTGATTTATAGCGAGGTCTGAGTATATATTACTACTAGGTGCCAACGATAAAGCTATATCATAATCACTTTGTCCCATCCAATTTGTAGTGATTATTTCAAACCCTAATTCTTTAAGGAATTCTTCTTCTTGAAGCCTAGGAGTTTCGATGTTAGAAGCGATGACATACTGAGATTCTTCAGTAAGCAAAATACTTGCCGCACCGATTTGTGTTGATAAAACACCGCCGTTACTTCCTCCAGCTGTGAGCCAAGCAAAACTTTCTTTATTTCTAATATAGAGCGCATCCATCCTTTTTTCGTTCATGAGACATCGGACCATATCTCGCTTTGCACCAGATTCCTTGCTCCTAGAGGAAAGATCCTGTTGCATCTTTCTCAATTTATGTTGGATGGTATATGCGTTTGATTCTATATTCATTGTTAGGAAATATTATTAAAATAGGTACGCATCTCTTTCAAAGATTGATGACATGCCTCACTAGGGTCCATAATATATTTAGTCCCTAATTCTGCAGACATATATCCTTTATAACCTATCTTTTTCAACTCTTTTGCTAGGGTTATGAAATCTACAGAACCTTCTCCAGGTACTAAATGTGCATCCATATCTCCATTGTTATCATCAAGATGTATATGAAGAGGAATATCCGAACACAAAGGAATTACATCCTCGAATTTTTCTCCATTTACATGGCAATGCCCTGTATCAAGAAGTATTCCGAAATCGTCAACATCAAGTTCCTTTATCATCTTTAAGGCATCATTAATAGTAAGTATCAGATTAGTTTCAAACCTATGTGCAGGTTCAATTAAAAGCATTAATCCCTTATCTTTATTCAGTTCATGTAATTCAAGAAAACTCTTTCGTAGAGCATCCCATCCTTGTTGTATATCTTGATCCCATGGAAGCATCCCTGGACAAAGGCTCACTGATGGAGCTCCCATCTTAAGTGCATTATTCATGGCATCCTCTATATAGCCAATACTATCGCGTCTTATGCCTTCATCTAGTGAACACAATAGCGATGGGTAACGAAATTGGGCTGGTATAATATTACATACTTCCATTCCATGTTCGTCTAATACATCTTTTAATTTATTGGACTGACTATCTAAATCTTTTCTATACATATGTGGTCGCCCACCCCATATTTCAATTCCATCATAACCAAGTCTTGCAAGATCTCTAATTGCGTATTCTAGGCTATAATTGTAGTAAACTGCAGAGCTCTGTGAGTATTTCATTTCATATCCTTTTCAAATTGTTCTTTGTATTTTTTCTTGTATTTCTAAATCCATAAAATTTCTTTCGCCTGGCTGTGTTGCAACCATACAGTAGATATAAGATATTCCTCCTGCAGGGGAGCCTAAATTGGGGTGATATCCTGATGGTATTGAAATCAAATCACCATCTTGAACAACAGTGATTAGATCTGGATTATCTAAGTCATGATAAATAAGTTGTACTGCAAAACTATCTTTCATATCAAAATAATAATAGACCTCTTCTCTTTGCTTTCCATGCTTATGAGGGGGCCATGCAGTCCAGCAACCAGGCTCTCCTTTACACATTCCAATCATCAATCTTGAACAAGGAAAATCATCATTCATAATTTTCCACACTTCTCTTCCAGTTCCATCTTCTAATGAACCAAAAGTACTATGAATCTTAGAATTAGAATCTATTTCTGAAAATGGGAAAAGCTTGGGTGGAATATCTCTATCAGAAGGTGCTGCATAGCGCATGAGTAAAGCATTATCACCTTCAATAACAACCTTTTGATTCCGAGGTAGATAGATAGTATCAAGAGGTCCAACTTTGAAAACCTGGTCAGCGCAATGAAGGACAGCATTACCACTTAACATAACAATCGCATGTTCCTTCTCGCCAGTTTCAAATTCTAAAGGTTTCTCAATGAGATGACGCTCAACTGTAGTATACCGAAGACCAAGTTCTTCTGGCGTATATTCTCGATTCATTTGTTTTGATTTAATATTAACAGGTTTCATGTTATTGGGTTCCTTAACGTAAATTTTCTATTTACCATATAATAAGTTTGGTAAAAACATCGTGATAGGTTCTAAATATGTAACAAGCAAAAGAATAATAATCATAGGAAGCATAAATGCGAGTAATGGTTTAATTACTTTCGACATAGATGTTTGCCCAATACTTAAACCCACAAATAGTACAGCACCGACTGGAGGAGTAATGAGCCCAATACAAAGATTGACTAACATCATTATTCCAAAGTGAACAGGATTCATACCAAAAGGCTGAACCATTGGTAATATAATTGGAGTAAATATGAGAATAGCTGGAGACATATCCATAAACATCCCAACAAAAAGAAGCATGACGTTTATTATCAAGAGTAAAGATACTTATTCTGTGTGATTGATAAAGAAATGCTGATATCGCTTGAGGAACTCTTTCGACAGCCATTACATAAGAAAATGCGGTAGATGTAGCAATGAGGAAGATAACAATTGCTGTTGTTAGTACCGTTTTTAGCATCACCTCAGGGAGATCTTTGGGTTTAAGTTCTTTGTAGACAAACATTGTAATTATGAGGGAATAGGCCACACCAAATACCGCGGCCTCTGTCGCTGTGAAGATCCCACCTAATATACCACCTACAATTACGATGACAACAACCATGCTAAGCCCAGCATCTCTTACAGTATGTACTACTTCTTTCATAGAAGGGCGTGGATGTTTTGGGTATTTCATTTTTACTGATATAATAAAAGCAACGACCATCAGACCTAGTCCCACAAGAATCCCTGGAATTAGGCCTGCTGCAAATAACTGAGCAACAGAGATTCCGCCAGCAACAAATGAATAGAGAATCATTGGATTACTAGGAGGAATGATTAATCCTATCGTAGAAGATGTACAGGTAACAGCAACGGTAAAGTTTTTATCGTATCCCTCTTCGTTCATCATTGGAATAAGTATAGCTCCAACGGAAGAGGTATCTGCTACTGCAGATCCTGAGATTCCCGCAAAAAACATACTAGAGAGTATATTTACTGCAGCAAGCCCCCCACGTATTTGACCTATGATGATATTAGCAAAGTCAACTATTCTCTTAGCAATTCCACCTTTATCCATTATATTTCCCATGAAAATAAAGAATGGGATTGCAAGAAGAGTAAAGCTATCGACACCACCAAACATTCGTTGAAAGATGACAAATACTGGCACATTTGTGAGCATGATTGTCCCTAATGCTGAAACACCAACTGCAAAGGCCACAGGTACTCCAAGAATTAGAAGTATAAAAAAAGATGCAATCAGGATAATACTAATCATTGCGCTCTTCTCCTTCTGCAATAGTAATAGAGTGAATCTGCTTATTGAAAAGCATCTCTATGCTTGTAAGAACTAATATTGCTCCTGCAATTGGAATCATGAAATAAATTATTTTCATGGGTATTCCCATCTCTGGGATAGTCTGTCCTTCTGCTATAGCAATTAATGTAAATCCCTGTCGAGTCATCGTTATTGAGAATACAAGAATCAAGACGATATTGAACCGAAGAACCCAAACACGAATGCTTTTTGGAAGCATATTAACAAAGTTATCTACTCCAATATGCATTCCCTTTCGAAGAGCTAGTGTTGCACCAAGAAGCATAATCCATACTTGCCCATATCGTGCTAGAGGATCTGACCAATGAATTGAAAATCCAAAAAAATAACGGCTTAATACCGATAGGATAAGGACTATTGTCATTACTCCTAAAACCCCTATCAAAAACCAACTAATTCCTTTCATAATAATATCGAGGAATCGTGTAAGATATTTCATTATTATCCTCCGAATAAATGGTGGGATATTACATCCCACCATAGATTTCTAGATATGTTCAAACAGAATCTTTGAATTATTCAACTGCTTTAATTTTTTCAATCATTCCATCAAATTTGTCTGAAAGTTTTGCATGGAGTCCAGCTACAGCATCAACCCAAACATCCTTATCAGGGACTTCATTAATTACAGTAGTCTCACGGATAATATCGTAAGCAGCAGATTCCTGTCTATTCCATTCGGCAATTGTAAATGCTTGAGCATCTTGTGCTGCAGTCTTAAACGCTTCTTTTTCTGCATCAGATAGACTATTCCAACTATCTTTACTCATAAGAACTAAATCAGGAATACGCATATGCTCATTTAATGAATAATATTTGGCAACTTCATTATGTTTCATACTTGAAACACTAATAGAGTTATTTTCTGCACCATCAATAACACCGGTTTGCAAAGCATTATATACTTCTGCAAAAGCTGTTGTTGTAGGGTTAGCACCCAAATTGTTCATAGTTTCTAGCATGACCTCTGATCCCATTACACGAATCTTTAATCCTTTTACATCTTCTGGTTTGTAGATTGGTCTATCATTATTATAGAAAGATCTTGAACCAGCTTCTTCCCAATAAAGGAATTTATACCCGGTATCTTCAATGTCAGCAATGATTTCTTGACCGACAGATCCATTTAAGACGTTCCAATAATGTTCGCTTGATCTAAATACGTAAGGAACATTAAACACATCAACGACAGGGACAAAAGCACTTAAAAAACCAGCTGAGATATGAGTCATGTCTACAGCACCTACTTTAAGTTGTTCCATTACTTCACGTTCAGAACCCAACACAGAACTGTAATAGACTTCAGCTTTTACACTTCCTCCAGTTAACTCTTCAACATTTGCTGCAAATCTTGCTAGCCCTTTTGATGCTGGAGTAGTTTCTGGATGGTTTGTAGAAATTTTAAGCATTTTTACTTCCGCACCTTTTTCTGCTTGTCCAGCAGCGAAAAGATTAGTTGATAGTAATGCTACTAAAAGGCAAACCGACAACAATAATACTTTCTTCTTCATACGTATCTCCTTTATGTATAATGATAATATAGTATTTTATTAAACTATGTTTATTATCATTAAAACTATTGTATTATGGTTTATTTGCCCTGTCAAGAATAATATTAGGCTAAATTCTCATACAAATATGATAGACCATCTCAATTAACCTATTTTATTTAGAAGATTTATATTTATTATTTAGGTATACATTGCTATAATGATTTGAGGACAATATTATGGCTAAAGAATATCTTCACAAGAAAATAGAGACTGAATTAATTAATCGTATTCAAAATGGATTTTATAAAATTAATACTATGATTCCTAGAACAAAGGAACTCTCCTTAGAATTTAATACTTCTGGGGTCACGATAGATCGTGCTCTCTCATCTCTCGTGGAACGCGGCTATATAACTAGAACAGCTCGAAAAGGAACCTTTGTGTTACCCTCTACTTCATGGGACTGTATAGAAGAACAACCAGGAGACTTAGCAATAATTCTTCATGAGTTCCCGTCTCCTTACTTTTGGACCAAAGCTCTTCAGGGGATAAGTTCGGCGGCAGAGCAACAGCAAAGACATTTAATTGTTGGAACCCATCATGGCGATTTTAGTGAAACAGAGAATTTTGTTCGAAATTTATATGAGAGAAATATCTCTGGTCTTGTATTTGTTCCAATGAGCACAAAAACTGAAGAAGAGTACTACAATGAAAATGGACGAATTCTTAAAGCGGCCGAAGATATTGGTCTTCCATATATTTTCTTTGATAGATATTTCAATAAGAATGATGCCAACTATGTTATTTCAAACGATTATGAAACATCCTGCGTACTCACTCAAAAATTAATTGATTCCGGGTGTTCTCGTCTCATTTGTTTGACGCATTTGTATGCTTCTTCTTTCGTGGAACGAGAAAGAGGCTTCATTGATACACTCAAAAAAAATGGATGTACAAAACCAGAAGATCACGTCTATAGAATAGATACTTCACAATCCATAGTGAGAGGAGAGATTGCAGAACAATTAGCTCATGTGATTTCATCTCGTGGTATAGATGGAGTACTTTCTGTTAATGCAGAAATTCTAATTGCATCGATTGGTTCAATTAATGCAAAAATGGAACCAATCGATCGTCCACTTTTCGTTAATTTCGATGATGTAGGAATGCTACGAGATTCGGGACTTATTGCATCAGCCGTTCAAGATGCCTTTGAGTATGGAAAACTTGTTGCAGAGCTCTTAATGGGATTAGTTGGGAAATGGAATACCTCTCACTTTAAAGTGGAACATCCGTTCAAATTAAGAGAGTACTAACTCTTTATGAGTTCCCAATCAGTATTACTTCTTATTGAGCACTCTTGAGAGAGTATATCCAACAGCAGGACCTAATAATATTGACATCAACATCATTGGGAAAAAATCTTTAGGATTTGTTGCTGATACGGCAAGTGCCATAGGGAACATTAACAATATAGATAACACTAACCCATTAAGTATCGAATTTTTCAATACAAAAGTTTTTGATATGATAAAAGTTGTTACTAACCAGAAGGCAATTATCGAAAGCATATTATATAAAGGAGCATCAACAAGAAATAGAGGAATCAAATCCAATGCTCCTGCTATTAGACCAATAATAATGACACTCACACTTCTTTTCATGTCTCACTCCCCTTTCTGAAGTTTCAAATAGTAAGATTAATGTATAGATAAAAAGTGAATTCGTCCACGTAATTCTATTCCATTCTAGCCATTAGCTAACTTATATAGAATAGGACCTACTCTCTTTACATATAGAAAGCTCTTTTACATAAATTTTTAGTGACTTTGTTTATTTCAGAAGAAGCAATATCATGATATTTAAGGTATTGTGAACATGACACAATATAAAGAACAAGCACCCAATTTTATTAACATCAAAGAACTTCCACCTAACGAAAGACCTAGAGAAAGACTTGAATCTTTAGGAGCTCTTTCTCTATCAGATATTGAGCTCATCACGATAATGATAGGTTCTGGAACCCAAAAGAATCCTGCAACAAAAGTCGCTCATCACATACTTCACCTTTTAGACACTCAACCTGTCGACAACCAACTCGAAGTGAAAAATCTTGTTGAAATTGAAGGATTAGGTATGGCTAAAGCTACTATCATTTGTGCCGCATTAGAGTTAGGAAGAAGAAGACTCCCTGCTCGACGTAAACAAATTAATTTTCCTGGCGATGTATTCCCACTTATTCAACATATAGGAAACCGGCTCCAAGAACATTTTTTATGTATATCACTTAATGGAGCACACGAGGTAATGAGTATTACAACTGTAACTATTGGGTTAGTCAATCACACTCTCGTTCATCCTAGAGAAGTATTTAGCACCCCATTAAGAGAGAGAGCAACAGCAGTTATAGTTGCTCATAATCATCCAAGTAAAATGCTACTACCAAGCGCTGATGACAAGAATGTGACAAGAAGACTACGAGAAGCTGGAGACTTATTAGGTATTAAGGTTCTAGATCACCTTATTTTTAGTGATGAATCTTATAGGTCTATGTTAGAGAATGATGAATGGCAATAAGGTGGCATTTCATATGTAATCTTTCTCAAAACCAACAAGAATCTGAATTTCTATATATGGGAAACAGAATGACACCATATGCATAGACAGAACTTGTTACAGAGACTTGTCACAAGATAGATATCAATCCTTCACCCAAAGAAAAGATGCATACAATTACTAAACTATTTCAAGATTATCGCAAAAGAGAGAAAAATATGTATATCTTATCATGTGTACAATAAGATATTCCTTTCCAGTCTCGCATGGGCTGAATACTTCGACACTGACGTTCAGAACCAAAACGACCGGTACGATGGTATCAGGGTTAGACCTGTGAAAGCTTTCTGATGAGCTATTAAGCAATTTACATATGTAACAAGTATTGGGGTGCTCTTGGGGACCCCGTTGCTCTATAAAGATTGTGTAGTAAGATAATGTGACTATTATCTCACCAATAGAGTTAACCATCCAAATAGGAACTCACACATCTAAGATACTTCTAGAGTGGATATCTTTCATATATTCACTCTTTTTTTATGAGTGCTTTGCGGGGATGGAATTATTGAAAACTGCTAATCTCACTATAGATAAAAACTCCCGCAGAAAGAACAATTGAAATGGCAACAAAAAGTGAGATATGAAATGAACCTGTAAGGTCAATGAAATACCCTCCTATTCCAGGAGCGATGAATCCTGCTATCCCATATGCAAGAAAAACCATAGGATAGAGGGTAGAAAAAAAGAGTTTGACCAAAGTAGCGGGCAATTGATGATGCGTAGATTACAAAATTTGACCCAAAGAAAAATCCAATAAGAATTATATCAAGAAAAAGAACCCATGATGATAAAGGTAGAATTAGAAATAGAGATACTATCGACAAACCAATTAATGAAATAGGGATACTTTTATACCCAAGAGTATCAAAAAATGTCCCCACATAATCCTCCCAAGAGCATTACCAACAGCGAAAAGAGGAATAGCCTTAAGTGCTTGATGATGAGGTATTCCATTTTCACTCAATATAGGGATGAGGTTCCCATTAATAAATAGACCTGCAAAGGTTCCTGCAAAGATACCAATGGCACATATGAAGAACTGTTTACTCTTTATCTCTTTCACTCCAGCTCTTTTTATTTTACTCTTTTTTGGGGCAACAGGCTCCGTTAATAATAGAGATGCAATCAAGAGAATTGATCCCGAAACGATTCCCCACAACCTGAAAAAGAGGAGAACATCCATACCTGAAGAGAGATAATGCTCAGCTACTGCAGAGAGGACAATCGCCCCACTACCAAAACCTGCAACAGATATTCCTGTAACTAATCCTTTGTTATTGGGAAACCATTTCATCCCTACGGTCAATGGACACACATAGGCAAATCCTATGCCAAACCCTGTAAGAACCCCGAGAGAAAGTAACAACATGATATATGAGCCATTTGAGAAAGAAGCGAGAAGGTAGCCACTCGTAAATAAAAAAAGCCCCGATAGAAGAGGTTAATTGTGGTCCGTGTGTTACCAAGAACCGACCAGCTCCAACCATGATTAATGTAAAAGCAGTAATACATACACCAAAAATAAAACCACCCTGCCCTTTTGTAAGGTTATAGGTTTCTCCTAATGAAGAGAGGAGAGGGCTCCATGCGTAGATACCACCAAGAATAATTTGAATTAGCAGCCCTGCTAGTAATGACACCCATTTATTCTTCATTCTCCTCCCCTGTACATGCCTTTCGTTTCAGTAAAAGCCTTCATTTTTTCCTTATAGAGTGTATATCTAATTCCACCTATTGTATCAAGAGCTACAACTAGAATGAACCAACCCCCTCTATAGGGGCTAAACACACGAGGTTCTCGTGTACTTAGTACAAAAGATTTATTTATTTTGATTATCTATTACCTTAAGGAAACGTTCATTTCAGAGCAAACAGAAAAATATTGCTATAGCATCCACCCATAAAAGGGTTATTAGGAGTTAAAGATTTCATGTGATCTTTGTAATAGTTGAGCAGTATGAGCATCAAGGTGCTTATAAACCAGTTCATTCATCTTCGCATAAAGGGCCACATTCTCTCCTATCGGGTTAAAGATATCTCTATTGAGAATCATGGTCATAGCAATCCCTTCTAGAACGGAACGAAACATATGAGATCCTTTATGTGTTCCATCAAAGCCAATCATGACCCCTCTCTCATACGCTCGTGTTGAGTCAGCCAGCCAATGGAGGCGTGTATATAATCCATTTGAACCGACTGAAACATCTTTTGCAAGCTCTTCAAGATAGGCTTCACTAGAAAGTCCACGCAACGAAGCCTCTTTTAAAATATCTGTCCCAAGAAGATCTTTAATCCAAGTTACTGTCGACATTCGCCGACGAATACCACGGCTTTCATAGAGAAACTCTCCTTTGATGGCTCCGGGTTACTCCAATACGATTTAGTATCTTGCCGATTATCTTCACCAACCATCATAGAGGTAATATAGGTTCCAAGAGAAACAAGAACAGTACCGTCATTTACAAGACCTGTTCCTAAGCCTTCGACAGCTTTATCATTTGCTGTAGAAACAACAGGTATTCCCACTGGAATTCCTGTAGCTTTACGTGCAACTTCAGTGATATAGCCAAGAATAGATGATGGGTCAACAAGGTCAAATAACATCTCCCTCGATGTCTGCGAGTAGTAATATAAAGAGTCCGCATAAAAAACGAATAATTAAATAATGCAACTATGCAGCACAAGAAAAAGCAATAATCTTATTGTATCGCTGATAACGCTAAAATCGATGTCTTTAGTACACCTTTAAGAGAGAGCAACAGCGGTTATAGTTGCCCATAATCATCCAAGTAAAATGCTACTACCAAGCGTTGATGATAAGTATGTAACAAGAAGACTACGAGAAGCTGGAGAGTTATTAGGTATTAAGGTTTTAGATCATCTAATTTTCAGTGATGAATCTTATAGATCTATGCTAGAGAATGATGAATGGCAATAAGGAGGTCTTTCATATGCAATCTGTCTCAATACCAACGAGAATTTAAATTTTTACATTTGGGAAGCAGAATGACAACATCCTTAAGCTCTAACTAGCATCATTCCAAGAAATACAGAATATTCATCCCAAAGTACTGACAACATATGCATAGGCAGAACTTGTTACAGAGACTTATCACAAGATAGATACCAATTCTTCACCCAAAGAAAAAAATGCATACTATTACGAAACGATTTCAAGATTATCACAAAGGGGAAAAATTTTATATCTTCTCATGTGTACAATAAGATATTCCTTCCCAATCTCTCTTTTTTCACAATACACTAAAAAAACCAACTAATTGTTACTTGCCCTTTAATACTTATTTCGTTCTATTTCTACATACTGTGCTGTAGTAGGCAAGCGCTAATACAATGGCTATCACCAGCACATAGATGCTACAGAGAAAGAGTATCCATTTGACCTCCCTTCGAAAGAGTATTGCAGCAAGGATGCCAAATAAAAGTATTCCGTAGAGATTCATTGCAAGAGAGACTAAAGAGTGAACGGTTGAGCGAGCTTGTTCTCTTATCTCTCTTTGAAGATACTCTTCCTGGAGAACCATTGCCATAGAAAGCAGGAGGTAAAATAATGCATAAAGAGGAGCAGCGATGAGTGTGTTAAACAGTGCGAAAAGACCAATTGAAATACCTGCTACAACTGCCAGGGTCCATGTTGATACAAAGGTATTTTGCAATCTGAACCAAGATAAACGTTTGAGACGGTAAGCCAAAGTTGAACCAATGGCTTCAATTAGGTTTCTAGCTCCTACCCAAATGCCGATGATGGAGAGGTTAAGTCCAAAACTTGAAGCAATGAGCGGATCGTATTCATCGATGAGACCCGCCATTGCCACTACTCCCACCATAAGAAGAAGGACAAGAAAAAGGAATTTGCGTGAGAAACAGAAGTAAGCTGCGTCACGGATGATAGTTAGATAGTCCTTCACTCCAAAAGGGTGATTCGTAGAGAGACTCTGGAGGTAGAGGTTTGTCTCACAAAAACGTAATGTGGCCAAAGTTGTGAGAAGGCTTGTTGAAACTGAGAGAATCAGAACAAATTTCATACCAAAGAAATCTGCGAGAAAACCACCGGTGAGGCAGGATATACCGACAGCAATACTAGCAAAAGAGAGGCCTTTTCCGTAGATTCTATCAAACTCATGTTCTTGATTAGAGAGTATAAGGGTATCATAGAGGAGGGCCTCCTCAGAGCCTGAACAGAAGGCTTCAGCGACACCCCAGCAGACAAAGCCGACGGCCAAAGAGAAAAAACCATCAGCAATAAGCCATAATAGATAACAAAGAGCTTTTAGTAATGTTGCAACTACAAGCATCTTTCTCCGATTCCAGTGGTCTGCGATAAGTCCAGTGGGAACTTCAAGAATGACGACAGGAACCGACCAAATTGCAAGCAGCAGGGATATCTGGCTAACCGACAATCCTCGCGATGCGAACAAAAGGCTATAGATTGGGAAAATTGGTACAAGATGCTGTATAAATTTGTACTGGTAGTAGTCACGAATTTTCATAGTGGTATCATACATCACAAACTGTGAATTGTGGAGAAATTTACTACTGAGCACTCTCATGTAACAATCATCATGTACCAATATATTATTATTAATCCAAAAGTGAGATTTCAATTAGAGGGGAACATCTAAGCCTCATGGAATCAGATTTCTCTTGCCCCTGAGGTTTAGATACTGTTCATTAGAACATACGTACAGGTCGTATAAAGCATTGTTGATCTTTTTTACCAAGGATTGAATAGGTATAGGAAGTACCTCCGGGGAATTCCAAGTAGTAAGCCATTTTGTAATCATATTGGATATTATCAACTGAGATCCAATAAAAGCCTGTTGAAAACCCTCCATCCGAAAGGGTTGAGCGATTGGCTTCAGCCAATTTCAGCAATTCCGCACCCGAAGGAAGGAACCAATCATAAACGCCACCACCACCGTAACTCTCACAAAGTTTTGCAGCATAATCTCCCGCTCCTAGTGTATTGATGATAGAAGTGGTATTTGTTTCTCCCATACCTATAGCATGGCCATCTTCAGGAACATTTTGGCAATCATCTCCTTCAGTAGAGTCCCAAACTCTAAATGGATCGGTTGTGCCACCATTCCATCCACTAGGAGCTGCCTCGAGATAACGCCAAGACTTACTTGCAGTCTCTCCTTCTAAAGGATCCCATTCACCATCATTTAGATAACCGACAGTGTTGTCACTTACTCCTTTGTTGAAGAAGATATATCCTCCTCCTGGGCCTATATCACCGGTAGTGTAGGTTATTTCGACTGGTGCACTGGTCACAGTCCCTGTGTATCCATCAGTACCTGTGGCTGATACACGTATAAATTTTTCCCAGTACTCGTCTTCAACAACATAGCTAGATAACTTGGCAAATTCACCTGGTATGTTCTCGTATGTGCCATTTTTAGTATCGCAAAATTGCCACTGATAAGAGGCTGTTGCTTCAAGAGGTTCTAGATTACCGGCACTAAGCTGTTCATTGATTAAACGTTTCCCAGTGATATCACCAATTGCTTCAAGTTCACTAGCAACAACTGGACCAACCGGATTAGTCTCCTTAATCCCATCAAACAAGCCTATTCCTTCGACTTGTCCTTTTATATATAGATCGAGTTCTTCTTCTGTGAGTTTGAACTCATCGCTATCTGGAGCATGGGAAATCTCTGAATACACGCCATCGATGGAAGGACTCGATAACCAGAAATGGACTACAGTTGCTTCTGTGGGTAAAAGAGTTCCCAAGGTTAGTGAGTTACCAACCTTAGCCGTCCCTGCAATATTCCCTAACTGAGTCAATGGTATTCTATGAATAGGACCTCGAGCCGTACTTGTTACTGTTCCATTATATGAGCCGGTTCCAGTTGCCTCTACTTTCAGGTATTTATCTACATCTACATCTTTGATTGTATAGTTCGCATTAGTTTCTCCTTCAATAGGAACATACTCACCATGTAGTTCATTGCTTATTAACCATCGGTATGTTGCAGTTGCTCCTCCTGGAGATAGAGATCCAGCTGTTACTGTTTTCCTGATTTCTAATGTTCCAGTAATATCACCTACTGAGACAAGGGTTGCGTTTCCGGTTTTTAAAAATGTAGCATTAACTATGTTTGAATCAGCAGCATTAGAGGTGGAGTTAGCTCCTTCAACAATAAAGAAATCTTCAGTTATACCGTCACAAGTGTACCCATGTTTTGGAGAAATTGAGATTGTTGCAGTATATGAAGTTCCTGCCCTATACGGTGAGTGGTTAGGTGACCAAAGCACTTGGGCAAAATATTGTTCAGCATAAAAATTCCTCACAGGATTATGTCCTACAACTGGAACTTCAATACCAGTAATATCTGGAATATTAATAGTACGAGGTTCGCTAAGCACCTCCATTGCAGTACTATGCACCGTTCCCTTATACTCTCCTGTCCCAGTAACTGCAACTCTTACATAGTACCCTACATCATTTGCTTTTAGTTCATAACTATCAGAAGTGGCTCCATCTATATTAACAAAGCCACTCTCTTCATTAACACTTCGTTGCCATTGATATGTTACTTGTGCTTCTTGGGGGTCAGTTTCTATGACCTGAATCGTATCTCCTATTAGTCCAAGACCTACTGAATTGGATATTTCTACTCGTATCAATGATATTAGTTCATCCGTAATGGATGAAAAAAAATCGGAAAATGGACATCCAATAATCAAAAAGCTAAAAATCATAAACAACACCAAGATTGTGCTTTTAACACGGGAATTCCCCTAGACGATTGCCGATAATACATAAAATTCTCCTCATCGTTTGTCAAAGACGATAGCCTTGATGAAGAATTCTTATTGTGTACATCCTATTTTAGTAAGTTGTGTTAATCTCTAAGTTATCTATCCTTGAAAAAATCACTGACAAAAACATAGTGGCTCGTGTTAATTAATTCAACATTGAATATTTGGCGCCATGAAAAATACTATTTTCCCACTTTATGTTTCATCTCTATATAGTCCTCTTTAAGCTGAAGGTCTAATCCTCAACCAGACATTTTCAAAAATTCTAGGCCCCAAATCGACAAGATTCGTATGTGTTAACACCGACCCAACTAGCATAGAGCCCTCTATGAAAGCGGCTATTTCAAACGCTAAGGCAGGAAGATCTAGGTCACTTCGAATCTCCCCTTCTTCAACTGCCTCCTGTAACATTCTAGTCATAGCCTCAATAAATCCTTCAAAGAGATTATTCATGGCTATTCCTACTTCTGGGAATTTCTTGAGTGCAGCAAACATGAGATAAGGAGTGTCGATATAGCTATCTTGAGCATCCACCCCCACGGTCTCTTCTGTTTCTTCGAACATCGCGTTATAATTAAATAAGAGAGCGAGTTTATCTTTAAAAGGTAATGGCTCTTCGTTCCCCCACATATTCTCATAGACTTTGCCAATATTCTCTAAACTACAAAGAACAGCCTCTTTAAAGAGCTCATCTTTACTGTCAAAGTAATGATATATTGCGCCTTTTGTAACACCGATTGCCCCGGCAATATCATTAAGTGAAGTCCTTTCATAATCGTGCTGACTGAAATATGCAAGAGCTTTTTGAATAATTTTCTCTCTAGTATCTTTCATAGTCCCCCTAAAAACATACCTACCTTAGGTATGTTTTAGTATAAACCCAAGGATTCAAAACCGTCAAGAAAAAAAGTGTCAGTAATTTTCTTTTATCTTACGCTTACGTATAATCATCTATCATGGTTGTTTGATTACATAACGCTTTTACTAAAATAGTATAATGCATTAAAAATGCTTATTTAATTCATTATAATATCATTTTTGCATATGTAATAAATTCTGCTTACTAATATTAAATAAGACTGCATATCGTCTGATGTTGAGTTGTAAAATAAAAAGAGTGTAACCTTTAAATGAATCATTCTTGAAACAGGATCTGCCCGTAATATGAGCATAGTAATACGAAAAGGCACTCTTAAAAGGGAAAGAAATCAGAGACGAGAGTATCCCATAAGAATCTAGTTACTATGGCTATCTTACATTTTTTTTGTAAGTATTATCATCCTATTTTTTACCTTAGAATGAAAAGGGAGTAGAGTAATTCGTGCAAAGTCTTCAAATCAGTCGTCCATGCTACATTCTTTTCGAAAGAGTCCATGTAGAAACTAAATTTCTCTAACATGTGTTTAATACAATAACATCCTACTTGGTTGAACGATCTTATCTTAATTGTTCAGAAAGAAAAAAAACTTCGAGCTTTTTAACCCAATAGAATCATGTACTATATTGTATTCAAGCAAAACCTGTCGTAACATATTCATTATGGAGAGACAAAGATGGCTTACTCAATTGATTTTGCCTCGCTAGATTTGAATTATCTACACAACCGTCTTATGCACGAGGATTTGATACCAAGTCAACTGCCATTACAACATCACCTAATCGAAAATCTTGAGCTGTTAAAGGCAAATGGAATTTCCAAATTATCACAGCTTCATGATGCTCTTAAAAAAGATTCGGATATCAAAAACCTTTCTAAGCAAACAGGAATCGACAGCAACTATTTAAAGCTCCTTAGAAGAGCTTTACGTGGTTATACTCCCAAACCGGCAAAGCTAGCTGACTATCCTCATATCGATGTTGAAGCTATTGCTATATTGGATAAGCACGGCTATGTTGACAGCTGCACCTTTTGGACAGCTGCATATGTAAAAAAAGATCGCCAACGCATAGCCAGTGAAACAAACATCTCGCTTTCAATACTAGATGAACTTATCTGTTTGACCGACTTGTCACGCATTCAATGGGTCAGTGCCATTTTCTCTAAAAGTATCTATAATGCAGGCTACAAGACAGTAGAAGCAGTATCTTCTGCTGAATCAGAACATCTCGCTCATTCAATTACTGAGACAAACCAAAGAGAACAGTTATTTAAGGGAAGAATCGGAATACGAGATATTCGCAGGCTCATATTTCTTGCTTCGCATTTATCTCATGAAATCGAGCTTTAGTGTTCTTCTTCCTTGGCTACGTTTCTTCACAACAACTGTAGTTACCCAATCTTGAGCCTCGATGATTACATCCACCAGATTTACAGTTGCCGATATGGGAGAAATCTAGTGATAATTGAAGCCTGTGGTTTTCAGTTAAAATACTAAAAAACTCGTAAAAACATCACTCGTTCTCATCACCATAACTATGTGATAAAGACAAAGAGTAACTGGATATATCATCGACAATATTCTATTCTTTTGAGTCTTTAGTATTATATAAGCACTTGAGCCCATTGGGCTGCTCTCTCGATTTCTCCTTCATGTAAAGGACCTTCACTTTCTGACACGAAGAACCACTGTGGTGTACTCGCTTGTTTAAATCCTTTTCTCTTTAGCCGTTTATCCATAGGCTCACTAGCATATCCAAAGAGACGAACCATGACATTGAGGAATCGAGAATTTACTTCTTCAAGGGAAACTCGTGTATCAAAGACAGCATAAGTTTGTTGAGAAGAGGAATCCTTAGGAGGAATATTTTTTAGAAATGCAGTGATAGCCGCTGTTGGACGAAAAGCTCTAGTAGGAGAGCCTACTACAAGCAGATCCCATGTTGACAGTTGATCACTACTTACTGATTTCACACTAGTTACTATTACATCGTGATCTTTTGTGAGCGCATTACCAATACTGCAAGCAATAGCTTCAGTATTACCAAAATATGAATCATATACTATAAGAACTTTCATTGTCATACCCCTATAAAATAGATAATAGCATGAGAATACTCACTTTCATATTATTTAAATACAAAGAGTTGTAATAGTATTTTCGTATTACTTGTTCATATGATAGGCATAGTCTATTATCGAGTAATGGAACAATTCAATTCGTTACGAACTATTAAGAATCTTTGTGTTTTCTGTGGCTCTTCAAAAGGAGCAGACACTCAGTACGAGCTTGCATCGATATCATTAGCACAGGAAATGGCTAAAAGAGAAATCAATTTGGTCTACGGAGGAGGAGGTGCAGGTATTATGGGAAAACTTGCATCAACTCTACATAAGACTCCTGTTTCAGTCATTGGAATTATTCCATCACGTATTTATGAAATGGTTCGTCATTTGGACCATGTTGAAGATGAATTAATTATCGTCGAGACCATGCATGAACGAAAAGCAGCCATGTATGAACGATCAGATGCTTTTATTGCATTGCCAGGTGGTATTGGTACACTTGAAGAATTTATGGAGGCGCTTACCTGGTTGCAACTAGGATACCATAGTAAGCCGATTGGACTTTTAAACTGTGGAGGTTTTTTCAATCCACTCGTGGCGATGTTAGAGAATATGGTTGATAAAGGATTTTTGCGAAAAGCAATGTTCGATGTACTTGTTATTGAAAAAGAACCAAAACAACTACTTGATGGACTTATGCAGGTTAATTTGGTTATCCCTGAGAAAATACCACACCGCTAAATTATCGTAACATATACACCTTATAGACCTCTTTTAACCATAAAACTAGAGAGCCTAATCGATACTTTTATAGCATAGGAGCCTTCTTAATTGTTACAGGAATTAAAAAAAGACTTTCATAAAGAACCTCATGAAGGCAGAAAACATCTCATCATCATTCAACATCACTTAACAGTCTTTATGAATTCTTAAAAAACCCTATTCTCGCTTTTCCATTTCTTTTAATTTTCATACATTGCTCTATCCGCATGTCTTAATAATGTTTCGCTCGTTGTACCAGTATCAGGATATATGGCAATACCTATAGAAGAATTAATTATACATTGAATAGTATCTATATGCATAATTTCTTGCAACATTTCATGAATCTTATGTGCAAGATTCTCAACATCAGCTATATCTATAATATCATGAATTATGATTGCAAATTCATCTCCACCCAACCGAGCCACAAAATCTGTTCTTCGGATACCTTTTAATAATCGGCTCCCTACTGTAATAAGGACTTCATCCCCAACCTCATGGCCATATCTATCATTGATATCCTTAAATCCATCTAAATCAATGAAAAGAAGCACGAACTTAGTCGAATTTCTTTCACTCTCTAGTACGAGTTTTTCTAATTTCTCGAAAAAGAACCTTCTATTGGGAAGCCCAGTTAACATATCATGATTTGCATACTTCTCTAACTGCATTGTTACTTCATATAGACGCCCTGATTCCTTCTGAATCTCCAAGTTCGCAGTTTCCAAGGCATTCATTGCTGTTACTTTTTTTTAAAGCATAGAATACTGTACCATAGGCAGCTACTGAAAGAGCGACTAAAAGAAGTAAAGGCCATTTGGACATAATTAATGTATTCTCAATGTCATCTGTAAAGTAAAAGTAATAGGATAAATTGAGAAAGATAATTACTAGTAAACCCGAGAATATTGGCCAGTTCTTGACAACCGATTGGAACAAGGTAAGCAAGTAGCGTTTAAAAATATATATCACGACAATGTAGAGTACCAATCGAATGATGGAGTGAGCATATTGGGGGAAAGGAAATACTCTGCTCAGATGATAGCTAAGGATAATGATCATCGTACTTATATTGATAGTAGTGAGAAAAGTAAAGCACCATTGCATGAAATTTAGCTTTGTCAGAGGTTTAATAGCAAGACCAACTACAATAAACATCACTACAGAAAATCGGGATAATAAGGTAAGATCGCTATACAAATAAAAATAGAGAGTACTCCCAAGATTTAATATACATACTAAGATGGCGACAAGAATAGTACTTCTATTGCCGAATTTTGACTTTGTGAGAGTAAATAACAGAATTACGTACATGACAGAGGAGATACTTCCTCGTAGAATATTGCTGATAAGGTCATTCATCGAGAACTCTCCTTAGATATTAGATAATTCATAGATATCCAGGATCACACTTTTTGTTTTAGAAACGATAGGCTATATATAAAAGCATCATAACTTTTATGCACGAAGAAATCAACAAATTACCCTCGAAATATAACTACTACCTCATAATCGATAATAATCTTATGCGAGAATGTTGTTCAATGATTTCACTCTGATAAAAAATAATTTTATTTTCTCACTGACCTCATTCTGCAACATGCCTTACATTTCATCCTCCTAGGAAAAGGACTTCTATCTATTGTTATGCATAAATTATTAAAGTAAAAAGTATATACTAATGGTACTAATTAGCTCCCTAGAGAGCTCTTATCTATCACAAGGATTTGTGTGAACCATAACATGGCGAACCTCTTCTACATTCTCTTCAATTCGATCATGTACTTCTTCAGCGATAAGATGTGCTTGATTTAGGGATAGATTTTTGTCACAACAGATCTCAAGATCAACATAACAGCCACTTCCTACAGTACGTGTTTTTAACATGTCAATATGTTTCACATCTTTGTTTGCAAGAACGATGGTGGTAATATTATCAATGATATCTTGATCAGCAGAAACATCCATCAAAATGTTAAAAGAAGCAACTAACACTTTTAGGCCGCTAAACACAACGAAAAAGGCAATAAAGAGAGAAGCTAATGGGTCAAATAAAGGAAATCCTAAAGTGGAAATAACTATCCCTACAAGAGCCCCTGTTGTTGCTATTGCATCACTAAAGTGGTCAACACTTAATGCCTTTATTGAACTGCTATGAGTTTTCTTATATGCCTGAGAGAGAGAATATATAAAGTACCTTTAATCACTAATGAGGCGATTGCACCAATTAAAGCAACGATAGTTGGTGGTTCAAGGGATTCATTCTGAATAAGTTTCATGACACCGGCATAGCCAATCACACCACCAGTAGCAACGATTGCTAACGAGAAAAAGAGAGAGACCACACTCTCAACTTTTTCATGGCCATACTGATGGTCTCTGTCTGCTTTCTTGCCAGAATATGCTAGTGATATCATAAGAATTGCATATCCCACAATATCTCCAAGAGAATTTACTCCATCAGAGATGAGAGCACTAGAAGATCCTATAATTCCAGCTGAGAATTTTATTGTAGCAAGAACAATACTCATACCAATAGAGAGAAAAGTAAGACGTAATCCTATTTTTGTATGAGCCGAATTATCATTCATTTCTCATTGATTCCTTACCGTGAGTGACGCCCTTTAAGGACCTCAAAGACTTGTTCAAACTTTATATTTTTTTGAGCAAGGAGCACAAGCAAATGATACATCAAATCAGCAGCTTCTCCAAGGAAAAGAGGTTGATTATCATCTTTCGCTTCAATAATGAGTTCTACAGCTTCTTCTCCAACCTTCTGAGCAATTTTGTTAATCCCACGACTAAAAAGAAGGTTTGTGTATGAGCCTTCTATTGGATTGTCTCTTCTATCATGAATAACATCTTCTAAATAAAAGAGGAATTCACTATTTTTCATCATCTCTGGATCATTTGTTTCATCAAAGCATGTATCACTACCTGTATGACATACAGGACCTGAAGGGACAGCCTTAATCAATAATGTGTCATTATCACAATCAGAGGAAATTTCTCTCACTGTAAGATAATTTCCACTTGTCTCCCCTTTTGTCCATAGAGTTTGCCTTTCTCTTGAAAAGAACGTAACAAGGCCTCTTTCTTTGGTGATTTTCAATGCTTCTTCATTCATATAACCGAGCATCAATACTTTCTTTGTGATGGCATCTTGAATAATAGCTGGTATTAGTCCGTTACCTTTTTCAAAATTTAATTGCATGTAAACTCCTCCACTAATGCTTAAGGCGTATAGGTATACCATGTTTTTGTAAAAAAATCTTTAATTCTGGAATTGGAATCTCAGAAAAATGAAAAATTGAGGCAGCAAGAGCAGCATCAGCACCACCAGAATTAAATACTTCAAGAAAATGTTCTTTTTTTCCTGCTCCACCGCTTGCAATGATTGGAATGTTTAGGGAATCACTTATCGCTCTAGTGATTTCAAGGGCAAACCCATTCTTAGTCCCATCACTATCCATACTCGTTAACAAGATTTCTCCAGCTCCCCTATCTTCTACCTCTTTAGCCCAACTTATCGCATCCAATCCTGTTGCAATACGACCACCGGCGACAAAGACTTCATGATTCATGCTGATAGGGTCTTTTCGCACATCAATCGCACAGACAATACATTGAGAGCCAAATTCTGAGGCGAGTGTTTGAATTAGTGAAGGATCTTTCACTGCAATGCTATTAATAGAAATCTTATCAGCACCGGCTTCTAATAAATCACCAACATCCTTGACACTCCTAATTCCTCCACCGACTGTAAAGGGGATATCAATCACATCTGCAATACGCCGAACAAGATGAGTAAAAGTTCCCCTTTCTTCTATTGTTGCAGTAATATCTAAAAAAGTGAGTTCATCAGCGCCCATCTGTGCATAAAGATGTGCTAATTCAACAGCATCTCCAGCATCTATGAGGTTAATAAAATTCACACCTTTGACAGTTCTTCCATTCATCACATCTAGGCATGGGATAATTCTTTTAGCGAGCATGAGCGTCCTCCCATAATGAAATATAATATGAAAGGTCTTCTAAACTAATATAGTGTTCATAAAGGGCTTTACCAATAATAGCACCTTGAAGACCTGCCTCCTTAAGACTAACCACATCATCAATCGAAGAAATACCACCACTGGCAATAATATTAACACCCTCTATAGTTTTTGTTACCTCTTTTAGAGATTCATAGAGGGAAAAAGATGGGCCTCGCAACATTCCATCTTTAGAAATATCTGTAGAGATAATATGTGTAAATCCTAACTGAACATAAGAGAGAACAAAATCTTCAACTCGTATTTTGGTAATCTCTTTCCATCCACCAATTGAAATGTATCCATCTTTGCAATCTGCTCCTAGGATGAGCTTATGAGGACCAAACTCTTCAAGAAGAGAGAGTGTTAACATTTTATCATGTACTGCAAGAGAGCCAATTGTAGCTTGATTTGCCCCACTATCAAACACTCTCACTAAATCTTCACGACGTTTAATACCCCCACCAACATCGATCTTCAAAGAAGTATGTGTTGCGATTTGTTCTATTACAGATGCATTTACAATTCGCCCTTCTCTTGCTCCATCTAAGTCTACTAAATGAAGGTATGAGCATCCTGCATCTTCAAAAGATTTTGCCATTTCTACAGGATTATCACTATAGTGGGTTTTATCATTATAATTCCCCTCTTTTAAACGAACACAAGATCCCTCAATAATATCTATAGCAGGTATAATATGCATATATGGCTCTATTCTCCTTTCAAGAAATTTTCTAATATTTTTGAGCCAATTGAACCACTTTTTCAGGATGAAATTGAAGCCCGCGATAATTATTCATACCAAGAGCTGCACTAAATGTGGTATCCCCGTAGGTACATGTGGCAATCGTTTTATCAATAAGAGTAGCATAATAGGAATGAACGAAATATGTATAACTTTCATTCTCAATTCCTTTAAAAAGATAATCATCATTGTGAGTAATAGTATTCCATCCCATATGAGGAACCTTAATTCCACTAGGAGGATCAAATTTCACCACTTTGGAATCAAATATCGACAAACAAGAACAATCATTCTCCTCACTAGAATCGCACATTAATTGCAATCCTAAACAAATCCCAAGAAATGGCTGACTAAGGTTGGTGAGAACTTCATCAAGATGTTTATCTCTTAAATAGCGCATTGCACTTGAAGCTTCTCCAACTCCAGGAAATATGACTCTAGAGGCTCCTTTGATTTTTTTTACATCATCAGTGATAATAGCCTCAACATCAATTCTCTTTAGAGCACAGTGAACAGATTTAATATTCCCTGCATTATATTTTACAATGACTACGCTATTGTTCATAGAACTCCTTTAGTAGAAGGAAGGTCTGTATTGCCTGGATAGCGAAATACTGCTTCCCGTATAGCTCTGGCAAATGCCTTGAATAATGCTTCTACTTGATGATGAGTATTACCTTTAGTTACGCTCATGTGAACATTACATCTGGCTTCATCACTAAATGATTTAAAAAATGATATACCATTTCTGTGGGGAATGATCCAACCATCTCTCGAGAGAAATCTACGTTCCACACAAAATATGGACGATTTGAGAAATCGATAGCAACAACACTTGTAACATCATCCATAGGTATAGTCATGCTCCCATACCTACGTATTCCCATCTTGTCTCCTAACGCTTTCAAGACGGCTTCTCCTAAGACGATAGCCACATCTTCTACACTGTGATGTTCATCTACGTCGATGTCACCATTGCAGATTAGTGTTATGTCGATACGTCCATGTTTAGCAATCTGGTCCATCATATGATCTAAAAATGGGATGTGTGTGTCAATTCTACTCTTACCAGATCCATCTAAGTTAACACTTAGAGAAATTGATGTCTCTTTTGTTTCTCTCGTTACACTGTATAGGCGTTCTTTCAATTCAACAGAAGATACCAGAAGAGGAAGAATTTCATTCCAAGAAGTAAAGGGCATATATTTGAGTCGTAAAGGAGTTTCAACTAATGAAATTGAGAGATTAGTATCAACATTGAGATCTTTTGTTGATGTAACTATCGATTCAATACAAATTGATTCTCCTATAAGAGTCTCTTCTATATAGAATAATTGCTTCTCATCAAATTGGGAATTATTTAGAATAACAATCGAATAAAGACCTTCATGAGTAATACTACGAAGTGAATGGAATACTCCTTTAGTCCAGATAAGAGGTTCTACCTCCTTCTCAAGGATTGATTGTATCAATGGAATCAAGATAATAGTTGGTTTTTTCATAGAATGGCCTCGAATTGTTTAAGAGTTTCAATAAGTAACTTATTTTCCTCTTCGCTTCCGATAGTAATTCTCACACACCCGTAGCATCCACGAACAGAGGATCTATTACGAATAATGATTCCTTTTTTCAAAAGCATTGAATAGAGTAAAGATGCATCATCAACTCGCACTAAGAGAAAATTTGCATCACTAGGAAATACTTTTGAACAAATGAGAGAGAAGTAAGTTGTTGTGCAACTTTTCTCTTGATTCAACAATACTCTTAATAGTAGTTGCGACTTCAGCCTGTTTTTTAAGAGCTTGAATCGCAACTACCTGTTGAACTCCACTCAAATTGTATGGATATTTCACATGATGCATTGTTTTAATAATCTCTGGTGAAGCTATTGCAATTCCTATTCTCACATTTGCAAGCCCATAGGCTTTGCTGAGTGTTCTTAGAATCACAATTCTTTCGTTATCTTTAAGAAGAGACATCGCTGATTCTTTTTCTGAAAAATCGATATACGCTTCATCAATCACAGTAATTCCCCGAAATCTCCTTGCAATATCTGCTACTTGATCTAATGGGAAGCTATTTCCAGTAGGATTATTTGGAGAACAAATAAATAAAAGTTTATGAATCCCATGTTCTAATATTCCACTGTTGATTAAGTGACATTGCCCTTCTAGTCGATCCAAATCAATCGAAAAATCATCTTTAAGAGGGCAATAAGAGACCCCTACATCATTGATATCAGCAAAAACTTTGTAGGCTCCATACGTTGGACTCATCATCAATACTTTATCTTTAGAAGGAACACAGAATATTCTAAATAGAAGGTCAATAAGTTCATCACTTCCATTTCCAATAACCATATTCTCATATGGGATGTTCATGACCTTTTCAATTTTCTTGTTTTAGTTCTTTATGTTGTGGATCAGGATATCTATTAAGTCCTTTAGCCTCAATGAAGTCGCGATAATTCTCATTTGCATCAATGAAGACAGAGCCTTTTCCATTAAACTCATTACGAGCGGATGAATAAGGAACGAGAGAGAGGATATTCTTTCTCATTAATTGTTTTACACTATATAGATTCATTTACCCTTTTCCTCTCTTTCATGTATTCTTACTTTCACAGCATTACTATGTGCATCAAGAGTTTCATACTCTGCCATTTCTATGATAGTAGGACCAAGTTTTTTCAATCCTTCAGATGTTATTCTTTGATATGTTATGGTCTTTAAAAACTTAGGAGTGTAATACCACTGTATGATTTAGCAGCTCCACTAGTTGGTAGTGTATGATTTGTTCCAGAAGCATAATCCCCTGCTGATTCAGGAGAAAAGTCTCCTAAAAAACAGACCCTGCATGTCTTACTCCCTCTTCTAGTGAGGAAAAGTCATTTGTATTAAGTATCAGGTGTTCACTTGCATAACTATTTATTACTATAAGAGCCTCTTCAATTGAATAGACTATCACAATATAAGAGTTTTCGAGCGAAGAAGTAATAAAGGGTTTTCTTGATAAGTAATGTACTTGTCTTTCAATTTCTTCTTTTACATTCTTTGCTATGGAATCCCCCTCTTCTTTATCTTTAGCAATAATTACAAGAATTGATTGACTATCATGCCCGTGTTCACACTGACTAAGAATATCACTTGCTGCATGAATAATATTTGTGCCACTATCAATGACAACCATTACTTCAGAGGGTCCTGCTGGCATATCAATAGCGGTGCCTAACTGTGAGACTTGCTGTTTTGCCTCTGTTACATAAGAATTTCCAGGACCGAAAATTTTATCAACTTTAGGGACACTTTCAGTCCCGAACGACAAAGCAGCTATAGCTTGAGCTCCCCCTACTGTCACAATAGTATCTATCCCAACGATATGGGCAGCATATAAGATTGCAGGATCCACAGAACCATCTTTTCTTGGAGGAGTCGCAACTACAATCTTTTCACAACCAGCAATCTTTGCTGGAATTGCCAACATTAATAGGGTTGAAAATAGAGGAGCTGTTCCACCTGGAATATAAAGTCCAACAGATTCTATTGGAAGACTTTTTTGCCAACAATAGACTCCGGGCATCACTTCAACTATGGAGTGCTTAGGTTTCTGTGAGGTGTGAAACTTCTCAATATTTTGATAAGCAACACCTATCGCTTCTTTTAAAGGGGCAGACAACATTGAAGCGGACTTTGCAATCTCTTCTTTGCGATAAGCAATAGAAGTTAACGTAGTGTTATCAAATTTTTCAGTATACTCAAATAGAGCTTTGTCTTTGTGCTGTTTTACTTCCTCAATAATAGTAGCAACTTGTTTTTTTTACCTGCACGCTAGTTTTCGAGGTACTTCTCACTAATTTTGTTGCGACTTCTTGAGAAGATAAACTATAAAAAAGTATCTAACACGATCGACTCCTTTCAAGATATTTAGTCAGCCATTTTTTCTATTGATGTGACCAATATTCCCATTGCTCCTAATGCTTTTAATTGCTCTAAGGCATCCCAAAATCTCTCTTCATGAACTACAGTCTGTACACTTACCCAGTTTTGGTCAACTAAAGGAGTAACTGTTGGACTCTTCATACCACCAATTATTGTAGTAACTTCAGATAAATGTTCTTTAGGAAGGTTAAACATAATATATTTATAATCTGATGCTTTCATCACTGCATCAAGTCGTAATAATAGTCTATTTAGAATGTTGACCTTCTCTTCACTCATACTAGGATGTCCGATCATGACAGCAGTAGATGTATAAATGGATTCAACTTCTCTTAATCCATTACTAGCGAGTGTCGCACCTGTACTAACTAGATCACAAATTGCATCAGCTACACCTATTGCAGGAGTAATTCAACAGATCCAGATATTTCATATATCCTGGCTTGTACATCGGCTTCTTTGAGTTTCTTTTGAAGAATTGTAGGATAACTTGTTGCTATTCTTTTTCCTTCTAGACTCTTTAATCCTTGATATTCAAAATCCAATGGAACAGCAATTGATAATCTGCATTTTGCAAATCCTAGATCTCTAATGACTTCGAGTGGAAAGTTTTGCTCATCTAGTTCATTACGACCAACAATACCAATATCAGCAACTCCATCGTAGACATAAGAAGGAATATCATCATCTCGAAGATAAAAGAATTCAATTGGAAAATTCTCTGCTTCTTCTTTTAATACACGAGAGTTGGAGCTAAAATGTATACCACTTTCACGAATTAACTGTAAAGATTTTTCACTTAGCCTGCCACTTTTCTGTAACGCAATTTTCAATCGAGTTTCCATTCAAATACACCTCTTTTAGTTATAAAAAATGCCCCGCAAAATGCGGAGCTACTATTAGTTACTTACAACCTGCACACGCATTACTTCAAGAAAATGAGATATGATGATGAAGGTGGTGTGTGTTTTTCATTGAGTTTACACTATAGGAGGATTAAATGAGTGTCAAGATACTCTATAGGTCCTCCATTTCTCCTTTAATAGAGACTTCCACATTCTTGGGAACTCTAGAATAAAAATATCCTAATAGGATAAAGGTGAGACCAACAACCATTACAATTATGGCCAATAATAAGATAAATAAGTTTGCTGACTCTCTAGGGAAAATAAATAATAAAAGGGCAAGCACTAATGAAATAGTAGCTTCTATAACAAGTGGACGCGAAGCGAAAGCTGTTTTCCTTAATACTAAAGAATCTGAATATAGTACAAAAGAGGAAATGACAAACTGAGAAGCAAGAATATACATAATCACATTCCACACACTCTCAGATGCGAAAAGGGGCAGAACAACCGCAAGAACGCCAATAATAATTCCAGTTATTCCTTTGAAAAGAGTTGAGGAGAATGAAAAACGGGAAAAATGAAATCTTTTTAGGGTAACAAGAGACACTATTGAACTCATTAATGCACTAAGACCGAGGGCTATGACAAGAATTTGCTTTACCAAGTCCTCTCTAATCATCATAAACACTCCAAGTGCTATGAGAAGCACACCAAAAAAATATAAGCAAAGACCATTTTCTTATCCCTTGCCATAATCCCTCCTTTTATAGTACTAAGTAACAAGACTTACATCAAAATTACTTCTTTTTTATCTATTTGTAAAGGAATGTTATGTACGACCACCTATTATTTGACGCTGATGGAACTATTTACGATTTTATGGCCTGTGAACAATTCGCTTTAAAAAATCTCTTCACTGAAGCGAACCTCATTGTAACAGATGAAATGCTGAAACAATATCATTCTATAAATTATCAACTATGGACTGATTTAGAAAGAGGATTAATCTCCCTAGAAGCATTAAAAACAGAACGCTTTCATCGTTTCTTCAAAGCACATCAAGTTGATTTTCAAGCACAGAAAGCCTCCAATCTTTATTTGCATTATTTGAGTCTTTCATTTCATCTCTATGAGGATACACTAGAGGTTCTTAGCGAAATTAAAAAATGGGAATTTGCATGTCGATGATTACTAATGGAATTGCACACGTTCAAAGAGGAAGAATCATGGCAACAAAGACTTCCCATTTCTTCTCATATATCGCTATTGGAGAGGAATTAGGAGTATTAAAACCAGATGCTCAATTTTTTGAAAAACATTTGAACATCTTAAGGAGTTGAATCTTCCATTCTCTTCCCCTCTCGTGATAGGAGATAGTCTTACAAGCGATATCGAAGGGGCTAAAAATGCAAACCTAGATAGTTGTTGGATTAACCGATATAACATGGAAGAACCTGAAGTAAAACATTACACCTACCACATTAGAACATTAGAGGAATTACTTGAGATACTTAATTCTCACTAGTCAACAATATCGACTAATTCAACATCGAAAATAAGTAGAGTATTTGGTTCTATGCGAGTAGACCCACTCTCTCCATATCCTAGTTTAGGGTGAACATAGAATCTATAGGTAGATCCAACTGTCATGAGATAAAGCCCTTCCTTAAATCCATCTACGAGGTTTGAGACTTTAAACGTACTAGGAATCCCTTGTACTGAAGAATCTCCTTCTCTTCCATCTAAATAAGTAATACGATAATTAACCTTTACCACACTCTTTTCACTAGGAGAAGGACCTTCAGAAGGGGTGATAATCTCATATTGGAGACCACTGTTCGTAGTAATTATTTCTTCTCTTTGGCTATTCACTGCTAAGAAACTTTCTGCATCTTTTAAGTTGTTCTCTGCAAGTTCCTTCACCCTTTGTCCAGCTTCATTAATTAATTTTTCTTGGAATTGAAATAATGAAGAATTTCGCTCCTCTTTGGAGAGCAATTCACTCTTTGATACCCCAATATCATATGCCCCTTTTAAGAATAATTCTAAATTGAGATCTGGAAGTTCTCGCATCGCACTATCCATAAGCATATACCCATAGGTATAACTAAAGCGATCTATAAGATTATCTGGAATTGCCTCAGAAGTAAAAATATCTAGAACCCTTGCTTCGACTGAAGAAAGAGGATTCTCTATCTCTGGTTCTACATCTGTCTCTGATGAAGTCTCAATTTCTTGTTGACTACTCTCGTTATCTGAAGAGTTTAGATTAATTGTATCTTTTTGTTCACTCTGTGCTTCACAGCTAATAGAGACAGCCAATAACATTAAAAAGATAAAAGAAGTAACACAATGCTTTATAACCAATTTCCTAGACATCAACACATTTCCTTTTATCCACACCCTTCTATTGATGGTAGTGGCATTTTCTCCATACGTCTAGTGAAATTTTAGAAGAATGTACTATTTCCTGTCGAATCAATCCCAACAATCACAGGAAAGTCTTCTACAACAATTTCAATAAGAGCTTCTGGCCCTAATTCTTCAAATGCAATGGGATGAATAAATTTCACACATCCTGAATAAAGAGCTCCACAGCCCCCAAAGGCGACAAGGTAAAGCCCTTGATGCTTTTTAATTGCTTGGATAACAGAAGCACTTCTTGGCCCTTTCCCTATAGTGATTGAAAGACCATGCTCCATGAGCAATGGGGTAAAAGAATCCATTCTTGCACTTGTGGTGGGACCACAAGAACCAATAACATCATCATCTTTTTCCTAGCTGGGCCCATATAGTACATTGTTTGATTTTTTTAAGGAAACGGGAAGTTCTTTTTCCTGTCTGATCATCTCTTCTAATTTTTGATGGACCTTATCTCTACCTACAAGAATAGAACCAGATAAGCGTATTTGATCATATATTCTCAATGAGCATCTATCTTCTAAAGATAATGGTAATGTAAATTGTTTCACCTTTTCCTCCCTTAGAGATAGACATGAGCTTTTCTATCAGCCCAACAACTTATTGCAACCGAAACAGGAAGTCCTGCAATATGGGTAGGCATATACTCAACAGAGACAGCAAGGGCTGTGAGAGGACCTCCAAACCCACCAGGGCCAATGTGTGTTGTTTGCAATCTTAACAATAGCTCCTTCTCAAAGTCACAATATTGAGGATCACTATGATGCACTCCGACTTCTCGAATTAAAGCTCTCTTTGCTAATATTGCACTCATTTCAGCAGTTCCACCAAGACCAACTCCTACAACAATTGGAGGACATGGTTTTCCGCCTGCCTCCTTGACCATCTCACAAATTACATCCATTACTGCATCTGGTGTCGTTGTTGGATTAAGCATTCTCGTTGCACTACAATTTTCACTTCCAAATCCTTTAAGAAGAAAATGAAGAGAAAGAACTCCTTTCTGCTGAGTCGCAACGTGAAAAACAAAAGGGAGATTTGTCTGAGTATTTTTCCTATTAAAAAGAGGATCATCTACAACAGAGTAACGAAAGTGCCCTTTCTCAAAAGCATCGCTTGCACCTACTTTTATGACAGTCTCTAATTCTTCCAATGTGAATGAAGCGGTGGGACCGATATCAGCAAATGCTATAAGCATACCAGTATCCTGACACATAGGAATCTGTTTTGTAGCTGCCAACTCTAAGTTTTTTAAAATCATGGTCAGAACTAATAAAGAAGCTTCTTCTTGTTTATACTCAAGTGAGTCCTTATGACTTTGTGCTAAAGCATGCTCATAAGAAATTTTCATTTCTTTAATAGCATCAACAAGAGAATCTTCTAGATGAGTGGAAGCTTTAATAAGTTCTCTTGAAATAGATGAAACTAATTCATTATATATCTCTTTTTCCATCACCACTCCTTTGGATAATCATGAGGAATCCCATGCCGACAATAATTCCAGTAATTGCCCCAATACTATTAAAAACAAGATCTAATAATTCCTTTTCTCTATTAAACAGTGGTTGTACAATCTCTATCATAAACCCTATAAAAAAAACGATAAGGAAAGTAACGGCCACCCTTAATGCATTGCTGAGCAAAAACTCTTTTTTATTCCATTGGTCGTTCGTTTTAGCTAGAGCGATACAAATCGTAGCAGAAACAGCAACATACGCAATAAGATGAAGTATTTTATCACTAAATGGGAAAAAGTGAGTGTCTGAGAGAGACTCCTAGATGGAAGAAGAGATAAGATTGTCACTATTAAGGTAATAAGAGGACTCACTATTCGTGCGAATACTTGTAGATAGATAACACTTTTTTTCATCACAGACACTCTCCTTGATACACATCTTGCTGTTTCATTAATTTATCGAGAGAAAGTAAAAAGTATCCTTTGTCAGGGAAATCACGTGGAGAAGCGAGTCTATGTTTAGGGGTATCACTAACAAGACGCTGAATTACGATATCCTTATCTATATGTGTAAGAAAAAGGATTGTATTATGAAGATGATCAGCCATCTCAGGAGCTTCGACTTCTCCTCTTCTATATGCATCATACAATTGAGTTCCCGCAACTATATGGAGATTATGAATCTTTATCCCATCGCTTTTTACATCTCTTATTACAGATGCTGTTTTTAAGAATATGTTTATCAGTTTCTCCAGGGATTCCTAGTATTACATGGGTAGAGACTTCTATCCCATTGTGTTTAAGTAAAGCTACAGCATCTTTATAATCTTGAACACTATGTCCTCTATTAAGATATGTAAGGGAAGAGTCATTCCCACTTTGAAGACCAAGTTCAACCCATACACTTTGTACACGAGTATTATATGAAGCAAGAAGTTCTACTACTTTTTGATTAATACAATCTGGTCTTGTTGAAACAATCAACTCTACATAATCATCTCCTTCTAAAGCTCGGTCATATAATGCCTTTAGATGGTCAATTGTATCAAAAGTGTTCGTGTAAGCTTGAAAATAGATACTTCTTTTAGTGTGTGGGAAGCGAGTATCAAGATACTTCTTTCCTTTTTTTTATCTGTTCATCAATAGAAGAGAGACGAGATAAGAAACTAGTATTACTTTGTATCTCAAGTGTAGAATCAATATCTTTTTAAAGGGACTACTACGATTATAATCACTCTCCTGAGAACGTAAATAGACTGATGAAGCTCCCTGTGAATCACAATATATACATCCTCCAAGATGCTTCTTTATTCTATGAGGGCATGTAAAACCACCATCAATACCGATGCGATAGACCTTGGTTCCATAACGCCTTACAAGGTATTGAGTATAATCGTTCCACCTTGTATACATCATCTCACCTCGATGAAGAGGGAAGTAGATAGCCTATTGTCAACAGCAAGTCCTACAAGAAGATCTGTGTTCCGTATAGAGAATCCGAGCCCCATAGAACCAATGATATCAACATCCTCAGAAAAGCTTATTGAAGGAGATGTTTCGATTGCATAGGGATTACCGTTGTAGATATCTTGTACCTGTTTACCTTTAAGCCCAACTTTTACTCCCGCATTAAAAATTACAGGAATGGTAGAGGTATCAAACCAATGAAAGTAGGAGATACCACCAATAACCATATCTTTCACAATATAATTTGAGGGCATTGTGATTATGCCATCATACCCGCCATAGTAAAAATAATCATCTATATGAGCATCAATAGAATGAGTAGAACCCATATTTATATTAAATAGGAGAGAATCTTTATGAGAAAGGAGTAGAGACTGATTCACTCTGAAATGTAGTCTATACCCAATTTTTATTTCTTAAAAAGAGAGTTCCGGAAAGATCAATTCTAGTTCCTTTGATAGGGAATAAGGTAAATTTCTGTTTAGCATATACTCCATCATAGGAAATAGAAGGGGTAACGAAGTTAGTATAAGAGAGATCATCATTCTCATACCACATTGACCGTAACTGAGCACTTATTCGTGAAATTTGATACGGTTTTGTGTTGATTTCTAGAAAGAGAGAAGGTTTTACAGCGTAATCAGCACCATACTCAGAAAACAATAATGAAGAAGCATTAAAGGCATGTAATGTTCCAACTTGATACGTCCCAGATACACCAAATCGATATCTATCCTTCCATGTATAAGAAAGATCGCCAAATATCTCAACAAATTCTTTTTCAACTGCATTAAATGAAAGATCAAGATGAGGAATAATAACATTAGTAGCCCGAGTAGAGATTGAAAAATCTGGATTAAAAAAGAATGAAAACTCAGATGGTCCTCGGTAAGTGAGGTGCGTTGAACCGAACACGCCAACCCCAAAACTGTTATTCCTTTCTTCAAACTCTTTTGTTTGTATTTCTAATACTCCATGAGGTTTTCGCTGATAGTCATATCGAACATGTGTAAGCCGATAAGAAATTGTAGCATATTGATGTAGTTCTCTCACTTCATTTAAAAGAAAATGAAGCTCTTTTAGGTCGTCTTTAGAAAGAAACGTTGATGTAAATCGTTGAAAATTCTTTATTGGAAACTCTCTAACCACTAATCCATTACTATTAAGAGGAGTATGAATCACTTTATCAATTTCGATTTCAGGGAGATAGAAATAAGAACCTTTCCTCTCAGGGTTAATAGGATTACATGCCCTTATCGCACAGATATATTCACCTAATTCTATTAGAGCATCCTCCATCTCTTGTACACAGCTCTCTCCAACTGCCATGATTTCTTTATAAGAAGCAAAATCCAATATCCCATAATCTTCAACTATTGGAGAAAACAATAGGTCAGCCTCATCTATCTGATTTACTACGGTGTTTTTAGTAAGGATAATCGCTAACTGACCTAGGATAGCAGGAAGAGAACTCAGTTCATCTTTAGTGACACTATAATCTACTGCATTCACATCTACAGCAATAATAATATCTGCTCCCATCTCTTTTGCTACATCAATAGGAAGATTGTTTACAAGCCCACCATCAATAACTAACTTATCATCAACTATAGCGGGGTAAAAATTCCAGGAATCGAAATACTCGCTCTAATACTCTCGCTGAGTGAACCAGAAGTGAATACAATTTGTTCTCCTGATACTAAATCTGTTCCAACACATCGAAATGCGATTGGAAGATGATTAAAGTTCGTAATTGCAGATGCATTGATGAGAGATGAATTAAGCATCTCTAATATTTTCTGATCACCAATTAACCCACTTGCTCTTCCTACCCCTCTTTTATCAAATGTGATGGTAAGAATATTATCACGATAATCTGTAAAGCTAGAAAGAATCGGTTTTTGAAATGGAGCAGGAGATACAGAGAACAACTTTACCATATCATAGGAATCAATAAGCTCAACCATATCACGAGGAGAATATCCTGCAGCGTACAAGCCTCCTACTAAAGCTCCCATACTCGTTCCAACAACGATATCAATGGGGATGTTATGTCGTTCAATTGCTTCAATGACGGGTATATGAGCAAAACCTCTAGCCCCACCTCCAGAGAGTACAAGAGCAACTTTTATCTCATCATCCCATTTTTCAACGAGGTCTATAGCCGATAAAGGAAAAGAAAAAGTTAATAAACAGAGCGTAATAATACTTAACTTACATAAGAAGACTATCTTTTCTTCATTATACTCCCAACTTTTTACCAATAATTTGAGGGTTTCCATTAACAAAAGAAGAAGCATCCATCTCTTTTTTCTTTTCTAATTGTAATCTCTTAACATACAAAAAAGCATCAGAGCACGCTATTTTTAGCCCCTTTTTTTTATTAAAACTCACTACAGTTCCACTTTCTGTTTCCCCTGTCAATTCTTCGCCAACGTGACTAATGGGCAATGAGACATCTGATAATATCAACTTTACCCCATCAATATAGGTGTACGCTTTAGGCCAAGGATAATAAGCTCTTATTTTAGCATGAATAGATTTAGCATCCAGAGAAAAATCAATAAGCCCATCTTCTTTTACCAATAGCTGTGTGAAAGTTGCATGAGCTTCTTCCTGAACGAGCTCTTTTTCTTTGTATTTCTCATACGAATTAAGAGTCTGGACAATGAGGTTAGCAGCTAATGGGGCTACTTTTTCACTAAGGTCATCACTTCTTTCGTCTCCATGTAAATTAAATGAGATTGAGTTAAGAATATTTCCACTATCTATCTCTTTAACAATTCGTTGAATAGAAATTCCTGTTTTATCATCTTGATGTAAAATTGCATATTGAAGAGGCGCACTGCCCCTATGAAGAGGAAGAAGAGAAGGGTGTATATTGATGGTATCAATAGAAAAAAGAGAAAGAAATTTTGGCCCAAAATAGTGACTGGTTGCAAAAGAAATCAACAGATTGGGCGAAAATTGTGCAACCTGTTCTCTCGCCGAGCGATGTAGTTTCTCTGCTTCTACTACAGGAATCCCTAGCTCTAGAGCCGCTTTTTTGACAGGGACAGGAATTAATTCATGTCCTCTCTTTCCAGGTTTATCAGGATGAGTAAGTACTGCAACAATTTCAAAATGTTTAGACAACTCAACTAATGAAGGAACTGCAATTTCTGGGTTACCAGCAAAAACGATACGAAAAGAGACTTTACTCATGGGATACTTCCTATTTTTCTTTTTTATGCTTTCTGTTGTAGGCCTTTACCAACTTCTCCCTTGCCTCTTCCTCCATCCTGTCAATAAAAAGAATCCCCTGAAGATGATCGTATTCATGTTGAATGACTCTAGCTAGCAATCCACCTGCCTTAATAGTAAAAGCTTTTCCTTTTACATCCTGTGCCTGAATAGTAACTTCTAATGGTCTATCAATATTAAAATACATTCCAGGGATACTTAAACATCCCTCTTCATAGACCCGACCTCATGGCTCATCTCAATAATTTCTGGGTTGATAAAAGCAATTTTCTCATGTTGCTTTCTTGTATCAACAACAAAAAATCGTTTAAGGATTCCTACCTGAGGAGCAGCGAGCCCGATACCATCAGACTCTTCCATAGTTTCAAACATTGCATCAATGAGCATAGTAAGGGACGAATCAAATTCTGTCACTTTTTCAGCTTTCTTACGAAGTACATCTTCGCCTAAAGTATAAATATCTAACATGCAAATATAATAGCCTTATTCATTTCTAGGGTCAACTTATAAGAGGTGTAATGGATCAACATCTATTTCAAGATAGGTATTCCTTACTCCTTTGTAATTACGTTGAATATAGGTAACGACCTGTAACAGACTTTTTAGTTCTTTACTTCTAAGAATCATATGAAATCGATAATTATTATTAATTTTTTCTATTGGACATTCACTTACACCTACTATTTCAACGACATCTTTAGGAAGGTGTTCAATGGCAGTGGATGCAAGATTAGCAACTTTATCTATCTCTTTTTGACAAAAATCTTTTGCTTTCCCTCTCATAACTAAGTTTACAAGTCTCGTATACGGAGGAAATTGAGTTAATCTTCTTGTTTCAAGCTCTGCTTTATAAAAATCTAGCGGGGAGTTGCTTGTAGCCATTTGGATTGCATAGTTTTGTGCATGATATGTTTGAACAATCACTTTACCATCTCTATTATAGCGACCAGAACGCCCACTGACTTGAAGAATAAGAGAAAAGGTCCTTTCCTGAGAACGAAAATCTGGGAGATTTAATGTTGAATCTGCTAAGACAATTCCCACTAAATCGACCTTTGGAAATTAAGCCCCTTAGCAACCATCTGTGTTCCAAGGAGAATATCGATTTCCCCTTTTTCAAACCTCTCAAGAATATCTTGTACTTCGCCCTTTTTTTTACTCACATCAGCATCAACTCTTGAGATCTTTGCATGAGGGAACTTTTTTGTATCTCTTGTTCCACCATTTGGGTCCCAAAACCAGCATACCCTACATCAAGAGAGTTACAGGTAGGACACACATGAATTGGTTTCGTTTTATAATTACAATAGTGACACACCATTGTATGTTCACTTTTATGGAATGTAAGAGAAACAGAACAATGAGGACAACTCATCTCATAACCACATGAATTACAATGAAAGAAATATGAGAAACCTCTTCTATTTAGGAACAGAATAACTTGCCTATTTTTTCAAGAGTTTCTTTCATTTCCTTAAATAGGAGTCGAGATATCATCTCTTTTTCATGAAGCATATCAACTACTTGAACATTTGGGAAAAACCCTCCGGACACCCTTTTAGCGAGAGTATGTTTGATAATATGGCTCTCTTCCATCATGGCCCAAGCCTCTAAAGATGGAGTAGCACTTCCCATGATAATCTTTGCTTCATGCATCGATGCTATCTTTTGGGCTACTTGACGAGCATGATAACGAGGGGTATTTCCTGCTTTATAAGACTGTTCATGTTCTTCATCTATAATAATCAATCCAATGTTACTAAAAGGTGCAAATATTGCAGACCTTGCGCCAATAACAATATCTATTTCACCTCGCTGAATCTTCTTCCACTGCTTAAGACGCTGAGAACCACTCATTTTCGAGTGTAGGATTGCCACTCTATCATTAAATCTCTTATTAAGAATGGTAATGAGCTGATACGTAAGAGTAATTTCCGGAACAAGGTATACGACTTGTTTTCCCATTGCAATAATATGTGTTGCAACACGAAAAAAGACTTCTGTCTTACCACTACCTGTAACTCCATAAAGATAATGAAGAGATTGTTGTGATGAAATAATTCCTTTAATTGCCTTTTGCTGCTCATCACTTAATTCATCTTCACCTATTTCAAGACCAACATAGTCACTTCCAACAGCATCTTCTATTAAAGTCTCTCTCTTATTAGAAGGAATCATCGCACTAATTGCTTCACCTTCACTGCAAAAATAAAATTGACTCATCCAAGACGCGAGATCAATGTGATATTGATTGAATAAAGGTTCTTTATCGACAACCTTAATGACATCTTTAACTGTATAAGAGGTATTCTCTATTTCTGAAGAAAGGGCACATACAAAAGCCGTTATTTCTTTTGAATTAAAAGGGACGATGACTCGCATTCCCACGTCTATAGAGAAGATATTTGGATCAAAAGCATAGGTAAATCTTTGATAGAGTGGTTTTGCTACGACCACATGTACATACATTAGTTTTTCCCCTTTTGTTGTATAGAGAGCTGTAGGAATTTAGCTAACATTTGTAAATCTTGCCACACATCTTTTCTCAGTCCTGAATTTCTCAGAACTGCAGATGGATGGTAGGTAACTAATAATGGAGTGTGTTGGTAATGATGAAAAGTTCCCCTCAATGATGAAAGGGTTCCTGTTTTCTTTAACAGATGGAGAGAAGCTACTTTCCCTAGACAAAGAATTACCTCTGGCTTTATGAGAGCAATTTGTTTATCGAGATATGGAGCACATATATTCATCTCTTCTAAGGTTGGATTTCTGTTTTCTGGTGGCCTGCATTTTACAACGTTTGTTATAAAAACATCATTATTTCTATCTAAAGAGATTGCCTTGAGCCATGTATCTAAATATGCCCCAGATTTACCTACAAAAGGTACACCACTTCTATCTTCGGCTTCTCCGGGACCTTCTCCAATAATCATCACCTTTGCATTAATCACTCCCTTTCCAGGAACAGCATGAACTCTTGTGTCGCTTAAAGAACATCGAGTACACTTTGTGATGATATTTCCAATTTTGATGAATGTTTGAAGTGTCAATCATTTCAAGAAATACATCTTTTGGTTCTTTAATTGCAGATTGTACAAAAGAGGAAAAATCTGGAACTTCATCAGATGATTCTTTATCACCCACATACATCTCTATCTCATCATAGAAATTCCACATAGTCTCTAACCTTTGTTCTAGAATCTCTCTTTTATTCTCAATATCATTATTCATTGTATTCTATCCTGTATAAGTAAAGGCCATCGGGAGGAGCTGTAATAAGAGCCTTCAGTCTATCTTTTGACTCTAAAATATGCTTCATGTCTTCTACTGTACCTTTTTTTTCTCCTAATTGAAGCATGGTTCCTACCATAGATCTCACTTGGTGCATCATAAAAGCATTCGCCCGGACAACATACATAAGAACATTAGATGAAAATAGTTGCTTCTCAAGAGTAAAATATGATTCATACACATTTCTTATTCCACAAACACTTTGATCTTTGCTTGCACGAAATGTAGAAAAATCATGAGTTCCAACAAGAAGGGCAGCATATTCGTTTAGTAGACTAAGAGGCGGAAGATGAGCAATTCTACATACTCGTCCTTTATCGAATGGAGTGAAAGAATCGATATCTTTCACTAGATAGCGGTATTCCCTAGAAACTGAACTAAATCTTGCATGAAAGGTATGTGATACCTCACTACTTTCTCTAATCCGTATTTCGTGATTAAGAAAATGATTTATTGCCAATGCAAAAGAATCAGGAGGAATTGATTGATTTGAAGTATCAAAATGAGCAACTTGTCCAAGAGCATGCACCTTTGAATCAGTTCTTCCAGAACCATGAACCCTTACATCCTCTTTTATTATTTTTCAGAGCAACTTCAATACACTGTTGAACAGAGGGGCCATTATGCTGTATTTGCCACCCATAAAAAGGAGCTCCATCATACGAAATAATGAGTTTAATTCGTCTCTTACCCTCTTCAATGGGGAACTCGGTAGGTCGTGGAGGTCTATTCACCATTCACCTCTATTACAACAAAGGCTATTGCATTATTCTTTTCATGGCTAATTGTTACATGAACACTCCTAAATCCCTGTGGTAACAAACTCGCTACTTTGTCAGTATATACAAACATTGGTTTTCCCAGCTCATCACTTATAATCCCAACATCTTTAGGGGAAATCTCTCTAAAACCAACATGCAAAGCTTTCACGAAAGCTTCTTTTGCTGCATAGCGGGAAGCAAGATATTCTTTTTTTTCTCTGCTCTAGTTGAGGGATACTTTCAATTTCTGCGGGGTGAAAAAGACGATTAATGACATAGTCTCTCATGTGTGAGTCATTCATTCGTTCAATTTCTACCATATCTACACCAATGCCATAAATCACAACACAACCTCTTCACTAGAGGCAGCATCTTCATTTACTTTCTGATAAAAGACCCTGATGAATTCTGGGTCTGCTATGATTGAAATATCTATGTTAAAAAGAGATTCGTCATATTCAAGAGAGACCCTACTTGAGGCTACTCCATCAGTATGTACAAATGAAAAATCTGCTATTGCTGTAATGGCATTTGGATTAATAAGTGCCACATACTTTTGTTGTGTTCGTATTGTCAATTCAACTTTGTCTTCTACGATACTTAACGCTTCAAATCCTGCTGGGTGGATAATAGTAATAGGTATTTCAACTTCAAGAGAACCCATCAGAGAAAGAGAAATAACAAGATATAATGCAAGTGCAATTAAAAATGAGAACATTTTTACTGGCCAATTTCGAAGAAGGTTATTGATAATTTTATTCGATTTCATCACTACCTCCCTCTGAGATCTCTTTATTATCAATCCCCTGATAACTGAATAGTGCCAGTAATCTCATCTTCACATCAGGAGCTTTTAAATCATAAAAAATATTTGCATTATAAGTAAGACTCATTTTCCCTGTTTCTTCTGAAACAACAAGAACGATTGCATCTGATTCTTCTGCAAGCCCCAGGGCTGCCCTGTGCCTCGTCCCAAATGATTTCTTTATGCTTGTTTGTTCACTTAATGGAAGATACACCCCGGCTGCTTGAATTTTTCCTCCATTGATTACAACAGCTCCATCATGCAATGGAGTATCGTGATCAAATATTGTTAATAATAATGCAGATGAGAGATCTGCATTCAACCTTGTACCTGTATCAACGATTCCTTTCACTCCTAAATTTCGAGTGAACACAATAAGAGCTCCTCTATTTTTACTAATCAATACATTACATGCATTAAGAATAATATCAATTTGCTCGCTTGTTGTTTGCACCCCGATTCTAAAGAATCTGCCTTGTCCACTGAAAATCTGGGTAAAAGCCCTTCGTAACTCAGGTTGATAGACAATAAGAAGGAATAGAATGAAAGGAATAGTAGTATATTGAAATAAAAACAAGAATATTTCAAAATCTAACAATAAAGAGATGAGATAAAAGGCCACATACCACATCAAGATACGAGCAATTTGTTGAGCTTTAGTCTGTTGAACAGCGGTGTGGAAACGATAAAGAATGTATGTGAGCAACCCAATTTGTATCATTGGGGCTATCCATTTCCATACAGCAGACAATATTTGGACCATGTATGTATATTCTCCTTAGATGTTACTCATTCTCTGCCCAATCGAGGGTACGGTCAACCGCTTTGCTCCAGTATAGACATTTAGTACTTCTCAATTCTTCACTCATAGTAGGAACCCATCGCGATTTTTCTTTCCATTGAGTAGAGATTTCATCAATGTCTTTCCAAAATCCAACTGTTAAACCTGCAGCATACGCTGCTCCAAGGGCTGTTGTCTCTATCACTTGAGGCCTTACTACTGGGGCTTGAAGTAAATCTGCTTGAAACTCCATCAAAGGTCTACTATTAGTAAGTCCTCCATCTACTCGTAATTCTTTGATTTTTATGTTGGCATCTTTCTCAATTGCATCGAAAATATCTTTCGCTTGGAAAGCAGTCGATTCAAGAGCTGCTCTACAAATATGGGCTTTTGTTGCAAACCCGGTAAGACCTGCAATAACTCCTCTTGCATCACTTCTCCAATATGGAGCATATAGCCCACTGAACGCAGGAACAATATAGACCCCACCACAATCTGGGACCGACTCTGCTAACATATCAACCTCAGGAGCATTATCAACCAATTGAAGATTATCTCTTAGCCACTGCACTAATGATCCAGCAACTGCTATGGATCCTTCTAAAGCATAATGTGGTTTCTTCCCTTTTTCTAGGAATGCTACTGTTGAAAGAAGTCCACTACTAGAAAATGTTAACGTCTCTCCTGTATTCACTAATAGAAAGCATCCTGTTCCATAGGTATTCTTTGCTTTTCCCGTGGTAAAACATGCTTGACCAAATAAGGCAGCTTGTTGATCACCCAATATACCTGCGACAGGGATTTCACATGATAAAAATCCTGTTTTACTTGTTGTTCCATAGACTTCACCAAAAGAGGGAACAATAGTAGGAAGTGATTTTTTGGGAATATCAAACAAATCTAAAAGCCAATCATCCCAAGTAAGAGTTTCAATATTCATAAGAGCATATCTACTCGCATTTGTAGCATCGGTAATTACAACATGTTTATCTTTGCCAAGTAATGACCATACCAAGTAAGTATCTATAGTTCCGAATACTACTTTCCCATTCTCTGCATCGACTCTAAGTCTAGGGCTATTCTCTAGCATCCAAGAAATCTTGCTAGCAGAAAAGTATGGACTGAAAAGAAGTCCACTATGTGAAGTAAACTCTTCAGCACTAGTTCTCTCTTTGATACGATTAATAATCTCATCACCACGCAAATCTTGCCACACTATTGCACGATGGCGTATTTTACCTGTCTCTGGTTCCCATGCAAGAATTGTTTCTCTTTGATTGGTAATCCCAAGAGAAACGATATCTTTCCCTTTTGCCCCAACTTTCTCAATTGCATCACGAATAACTTTTTTAGAATTATTCCATATTTCAGTAGGGTCATGTTCAACCCAGCCAGGTTTAACAAAGTATTGATGATGTTCAAGTTGGCTAGAAGAACATACTTGACCTTGATGATCAAATAATATTGCTCTAGTACTTGTAGTTCCTTGATCGAGTGACATCACATACTTCATTTCTTTCACCTCATAAATTTGAATTCTGTATGGTTCTAGTATACTGTCATTCACAAAAAGTCGCTACAGGTAATTTGAGACTAATTGAGGAGTATATGCTATAATAGTGCAATCAGGAGAGGACAAATGACATTACAGGAAGTGGTAACAATAGTAGATGGCACCGTATTGTGTGGACAAGAAGATATACAAAGAAACGTGATTCATGGATTTTCTTCTGATCTCATGAGCGATGTACTCACCTTGCTAGATGATGATATTCTATTAATCACTGGATTATCTAATAACCAATCAATTAGAACAGCAGAAATGTCTGATATCCGTCAAATACTATTCGTTCGTAATAAGATTCCAACACAAACAATGATTCAAATGGCAAAGGAACATGGAATCACTCTCATAACAACTAAGTACTCAATGTTTAAAGCAAGTGGACTTCTTTTCTCCTCTGGCTTACAGCCAGTATATTAAAGGAGATTTTAGATATGCATCTACAATATGAGGTGAAGTCAAAAGATTTTTTCTTCGGCAGGATCAGTATCAAGTGCCATAAAAAAAGTATTAAAGCAACTAAATATAGAACCATCTGTGATTAAAAAAATTATTGTCGCTCTTTATGAAGGTGAAGTAAATGTTGTAGCACATTCATATGGAGGAACAATTGAATGCGATATTACAAAAGATAGAGTCGAATTAATAATCGCAGATACAGGGCCTGGAATTCCTAATTTAGAAAAAGCTATGACTGAAGGATTTTCAACAGCCACAGATGAAGTGAGAGAAATGGGGTTCGGTGCAGGTATGGGGTTATCAAATATTAAGAAAAATAGTGATTCTCTTGATATCCAAACGGCACAGGACTCGCCCACAATATTACGGCTCACTTTCTTAATTTCATAAGGGTAGGTTTGTATGTCGAGCTCTCCAGTATTCCATCATTCTCTCAACGTTGACCTATCCAAGTGTAAAGGATGTACACACTGTATGAAAGTGTGTCCGACCCATGCGATACGCATTGTAGATGGGAAAGCACACGTAAATAGTCAACGATGTATCGACTGTGGTCAATGTATGGATGTGTGTCCTCATAAAGCTATTGTTATCGAACAAGAGAATTTCAATCAAATCTTCTCCTATACTCATCGAGTAGGAATTATTCCAACGACTCTAATTGGACAATTTGAAGAAGATATTAGTGAACAAAGTGTTATTGATGCACTTTATGATATAGGTTTCACCGATGTCTATTATGGAGAATTTGGAGTAGATATTCTCTCATCCCTTGGAAATAATATGAGTGTCTATGCTGATGAAAAACCAGTTATCTCTTCCTATTGTCCTGCGATTGTTAGACTCATGCAACTTAACTACCCATCACTTTTATCACATGTAAACTTATTGCGAACCCCGGCTCAAATAACAGCTCTTTATGCAAGGTTAGCATTAGAAAGAAAAGGAATAAAAAGTGAAGATATCGGTATTTTCTATGTTAGTGGATGTGCGGCTAAAGTTGCTCAAATCCTTACATCTCTCTCTGATACAAGCGGGCTCTTTCAAGGGAGCTTAAATCTGGATTTTCTTTGCAATACTCTCCATGATGTGGTCACTAGAGAGTCTGTTCAACAAAAAGAGAGACTCTCTCATCATCCTATTCCAATGGCAACAGAGAGAGCTTTCTTATGGTCTCTCATAAAAGGCGAGAGTGAAGATATGTCAAGCAGAACTCTTGCAATAGATGAGATTCATAACGTAATTGAATTTTTAGAACTTGTAGAAGATGAGCGACATACCGAGATAGATTTTCTCGAACTTAGGTCTTGTGCAACCGGGTGTACTGGTGGTGTCTTGGCACCTAGAAATCGCTTCCTAGCTACTGAAAGAATAAAGTTCCAAGCATCAAAACATCCATCAAAATTACCACAAGAGATGGAAAAGAAATCAAAGCCTTATCCTCATTTTTGATTCGAGATTTAAAAGTTGATCGTCTTGAAGCAAAACACTCAATGCAACTTGATGTTGATATCTCTAAAGCATTAGAAAAGTTAGAAAAAGCACATAGAATAGAGAAAGCGCTTCCGGGAATAGATTGTGGTTTATGTGGGTATCCTTCATGTAAAATACTTAGTGAAGAGATTGCAATGGGAAATGCCTCAATTCGAAGTTGTGCTGTTTTAAAATTAAAACAGCCACAAAATCTTTCTCGCCTAGAAAAAATATGGGGTAAAGCGATAACTCAAGGAGATGTTAAAGAGTAAGAGATTTCACCTCATTCTCTTTAACTATGTTTGATTCCTTTTCTTTCTCTAACACTTCATTGCCACTAATTATCACACATGCCATTTGTTTTCCAAACTCAAACGTAACTCTTTAGCTGCTTTTTCATGTCACTAGAGAGTGTCTCAAGAATGAAATTTCTTCTCATTTCTCTAAATTCATCACTAATATGATATATAGATCTTCTAAAAGCAATCATTGCAGCACTTTGAGGATATGATGGACGTAATTCTCGACTAATCATTGTAATTATAGCAAGATCTACAGTATCTTGATCTACACCAACTTCCTCTACAAGTTTAAGTGCCAAAGTGAAATCATCTATAGTCCCCTGTATTCGAGGATCTCGGTAACTTTGAAAGGTTGCAAGACGTTCTAACATATCAATATGGCCAGAGACCCCGTATGCACCACCAACACCTCGTACCATCTCCCATAGATGATTAGTGGTTAAAATATACATAAGGACACTTTGATGAACCTGTAATGGAGTAAATGGAGAGGCAGATGGGAAGACAAGTGAATTATAACTCACTGAAGAGGGCGTCTTATAGAGCTCAACTTGGTGAAAATCTTCACAATTCTGCTCATTTGTATAATGAGCAGGCTCCTCAAGTTGTGGAATGATTGGAAGTTTTGCAATAAAATTTGATGTTGCCTCATGAGCATCGTCACTTTCATCCACTGAAGTTAAAAGATGAAGAGTAAATCGTGATTGATCAATGAGGATATGTAGAAGATGAGTAAGTTTCTCACCAATTTCGGTAAGTTCACCTATGTTATCACAATCTATACTCTTTAAATATTCCCATTGATCAAGGCCATTATATTGTTCATTCATCTTAAGAAGAGAAGAAAAATGTGCTGAAGCTCTTTGAGCTGCATACATATGAGCAGAAGAACTAACATTAGACTCAAAGTCACTTTTTATGTCTTGGATGACAGCATTAATACGCTCTACATCATCCACTCTTGCTCCTAAAAAGAGACTAAGCAATACATCTAGTGCAGCTTTGTATTCACGAGTTAGACATTTCATTCTGAAAGCAAGTGCAATAATACCTTCCTCAGGACGTGTCAATAAAGAACCAGTCTCTATAAAAAAGTGTAATCCACCAGTATGCTTTCTTACTTTTTAGCCACGTCACTATAACTTTCTTCCCCTACTCCAACCATATGAAGCATTCTAGTCAAAATTGGAATGAGCATATAATCACTCTCAGAAAGAGAAGAAAGTGAGATCATACCATCTATATAGATAATTCCATTTGTTTCCATGTGCTGAAGCATAAGTGGAACTCTATCAACGACAAGATGCTGTTGTGACAATATTTTGATTGGTTCATCAACATCTTCTTTTGTAAGACGAGGTATTGTAGAAATCGCTTCTTGTGAATCTTTCTCACTCTCAAATATATCAAATGCTTCATTCTGTTTTTGTAATAAAGCAATTCCATCTTTTCCCATCATTGTTCGAATTTCTGACAGCCGAGTTTCAATCTTTTGCTGGAGTTTTGCTTGGTATCCTGTATCGCCTTTAACTATAACCGTACAATGGTGAGGATTATTAAGCAGGTGAGTCTCAATCCATTGTTCAAAATAGCCAAGTCCTTTGGGGGTAACTTTTTTTGCAAATAGGTGTCCATCATCTACTCGAGTCTCTGCTATTCGTTCTTTTAGAGTATCTAATGCATCTTTAATTCGAAGAGAAATGTGTGGAGGATTATCTTGTAACCAACCTCTGACAATACGTCCCATTGCCCTTAGTCCCATTGGCGAAGAACCAGAAATTTCTTGTAATGCAAATTCCTGACTTTTTACAGCATTTTCAACTAAAGAGGAATCTATCCCCTCCTTTACTATTGCTTTAAGGGTATCGAAAACTAACTCTTTCGCTTTACTAGCATTTTCTGGGTTAATGCCTTTAAAACCAACAGTAAAAGGCATTTGTCTAAAACTCGTATCCATTCCAGAAACTTGTGAGATGTCTTTAGACAATTTGGAATCAATAATTGCCTTGTATAATGGGGCTCCTGGATTCCCTAACAGGATATCTGTAAGAACGGTGAGAGTAACCACTTCAAGGGGATCTTCGATTAAAGTTGTTGCCCAATTGATGGTAACCGAAGCATTCCTTTTATCTGCTGTATCTTCAAGTGTTGGGGCATAAGCAATTATTTCTTTGCTACTTTTCCATTCAGCTGCAATAGGAGAGGCACCACAACTCGATTTCTGAGAATAATCACTTAGATATGCTTCATCAAGAAATTCTAATTGTTCTAATATGCTTTGATTTCCATAAAGAAAGAGACGACAATTACTTGGATGGTAATATGTAGAATAATAACCAAGAAATTTATTGTAGTTTAGAGAAATAATGTGTTCTGGATCTCCACCAGATTCATAAAAGTAAGGAGTGTCACTATAAAGTGCTTTAATACTAGTCCTAGAGACTATCGAATCATGGTCACTCAACTCACCCAACATTTCATTGAATACCACTCCATCAAATTTTAAACTTTCATCTGGGTTTACTACCGTTCTAATTCCCTCTTGCTTAAAAGTATTTTCCCTAAGAAGTGGATTAAATACTGCATCAGCATAGACTTTAAATAAATTCTGAAAATCTTTTTAACAGGAGAGGCTGCAGGGTAAGCAGTATAATCGGGGTACGTCATAGCATTCATAAATGTTTGAGCACTTCCTTTTAATAGTGACATAAATGGATCTTTAAGAGGATATTTTTTAGAACCTGCAAGAACACAGTGTTCAATAATATGAGCAGTACCACAATCATCTTGTGGAGGTGTTTTAAAAATAAATGAGAAGAAATTCTCTTTATCATTATTTGCAATATGATACACATTCATTCCAGTAATTCTATGACGATATTGATATCCATACCCATGATAGTCATCTAAGACATCGACAGATTCAAGAATAAATCCATAACACTCGTCACCAGGTATTTGTAGTAATCCTTTCTGATTAACTTCTTCCTTCAACCTATTCCTCCTGTGATATCAATCACTGCATGAACTTAACACGTTGATGAGTTCATTGACAACCCATCACCAATTGCCTATCTTTAACTCATTAGGAGTTATTATGCATTATATTGGAGCACATGTCAGCGCTAGTGGAGGCATTCACTTAGCAATTGAAAGAGCAATTGAGATTGGAGCAAATGCTGCGGCATTGTTCACAAAGAATCAAAAACAATGGAAAGCCCCCCATTAACTGATGAGTCAATCACTCTTTTTAAAGAAGCTATGAAAAAGCTTCTTTCAGCCCTTTCCAAATACTCACACACGATAGTTATCTTATTAATCTAGGGAACCCCGATAATGAGAAACGAAGAATTAGCACAAATGCATTTATTGATGAAATGACTCGAGTTCACACACTAGGACTTGATCGACTTAACTTTCATCCAGGGGCTCATCTCAAACAGATTGATGAAAAAGGATCAATGAAACTTATTGCTGAAGCAATTGATGAAGCGCTTAATGAAACAGAAGGCGTGTATGCTGTAATTGAAACTACCGCTGGACAAGGCTCTGCTTTAGGAAGAAGTTTTGAAGAGCTTGCCTATATTATTGAGAAATCTACAATGAAAGATAGAATAGGTGTATGTATAGACACGTGCCATATTTTTGCTGCTGGATATGATATTAGAGATGAGGAAAATTTTAATAACATGGTTGAGAGCTTTGATTCACTTATTGGTTTTGATAAATTGATGGGAATGCACCTTAATGATGCAAAAAGTGAATACGGTTCGAAAGTAGACCGTCATGCTCCTTTAGGTGATGGGAATATCGGTCTTTATCCTTTCATTGAAATTATGAAAGATAAGAGATTCGCTAATATTCCTCTTATTTTAGAAACACCAGTACCTGAAAGGTGGAGTGAAGAGATTGCTCTGTTAAGAAGTTATGCACCATAATACCCTTTTTTCATCATTACCTTCCCCCTTTGTCCTAGGTCATAGGGGATATAATGAAAAAGCTATTGAAAATACTATGGACTCATTTAGTCTTTGTTATACCAATAAAGTGTGTGGTATCGAACTCGATATTCACTTATGTAAAAGTAATCATATTGTTGTAATTCATGACCACAACCTTACTAGACTTGCTCAAGTTAATGCTAAAGTAGAAGACCTTACCTATGATGAATTAAAAGAACTAAAGATTGAAGGAACAGGGCACATACCCTTATTAGAAGAGGTTCTATCAACCTTTAAAGATAATTTTTATTATGATATTGAACTGAAAGTATCAAATTTTGGACAACAAGAGATTGTTGAAAGAACGCATGAAATCATATCTAGGTACCACTTACTAGAGAATGTTATTATCTCTTCGTTTAATCCAATTATTATAGGAAGATGGAATAAAAAAACACACAGAAGTACTCACACCGGAGTAATCTATTCTACACATGATGATGTTCCAATATTTCTTCACAAAGGGCAAGGAAGAATGATTGCCAACCCTTCTGTAATGAAACCTCATCATGAACTCGTCACACCATCTCTTGTAGAGCGCTATCATAAGAAAGGGTATAAAGTTGTCACCTGGAGTGTGCATGAACAAAAGGATATCATACGAATGGTTGAAAGCAATGTGGATGGAATTATTAGTGATGATCCTGTTATGGCGATGAATATAATAGCTGGTTTAAAAGAGTAGCACTGATAGTCCCCGCTTGCATAAATGCTTGCTTTATTGCCTCATCTACACTTTCACCTCTACCAACAGCACGAATCTCGTATGTTGTTTTATCAGTTGTTAACTTTGGTAATTCATACAAGAATATTTCCCCTAATACAAGAACAGCATAGCCATCATCAATCAAATTAATGCTACTGACTCCACTCTTTCCAAAAAAGAGTGTTGCATTATTATATGTTGCTACAAGTTCTGATAAGAATTCTTCGTCATCTTCAACGTTTAGATCAACAACAGTTGTTTGTATGCCTCTCTTTCTGAAAGAGTTATTAACAATTCCCTCTATGAAAGAACTATCTAATTGTTCTCCCTTTATTGAATATTCACTGATACTTAACAACACATTTTCTGTCGGGATTGCAAGTGGGCGACTATAAGAAACGCTAATAGCGGAATTTAATATAATAGTATTAATTCTCTCTCTATCATTTTCACTAATTTCACTAAAATAAGGGGTAAATTGGGATATATCTAGTTGAACTTGTAGCTCACCTGAGGAAATCATTGAAGGATTAGTATTAATGAATGTTGCTCTTCCAGTTTTATCTGTAAGAATCGTTTTGCTATCAACATATTCTTCATCTCTAGCGTTCACTGCTTTAAAAGAGACTTTGAGAGGAACCTTTGCAATTTTAGTTGATAAAGAACGAGAGCCTCTCTTACTCAGAAAGTTATAAATAGAAGCATTTGATTCATCTTTTAAGAATGTAATAGTAATTTTTTCTAAAATAGAGAAAAATCTTTTTTGAGCATCCTGATAAAATTGAGCTCCACTTTCATTAACAATAGAATTAGCCAGCTTTGCAATCTTTAGATACTGAATTGCTGCTTCAATATCTTCATCTTCTCTTAAAAGTAGTGCGGCATTTGATTGTAATTCTTTAATCTCATTACTCTTCTTTTCTATCTCAATGGAGAGTTCGCTTCTATCATTGTCAATAAGTCTTCTATCTGCAACAGCTAGTAAATGCACCAACTCTCCAGTTTCTTCTTTTCTTGAGAAATTTCTGGTAATTTTAAGTTGGTAGCGTTCAATACTTCCTCTCTCAGAGAGTTCGGTAATGAGTTCTTTACTCACATTAGAGCCAAGATATGTTGATAGTTGGTCCATTATTGATTCGTATGCTCTTAATTTTGCTAATGTTTCGCTTGCTGCATTTCCAGTACCTACAAATGCAATTTGATCTCTGGAGACTTGAGGTTCATATACCCAAATAGGTTTTTCTTCCAAAGAAGAGCGAATCCATGATTCTACTGAAGAACAACTAAGTATCATTACGAGAAATAGAGGAATAATAATACATAAAAACATTCTTTTTTTCATATTATTTCTTTATTCTACCATACTATCGACAGTCCTAACATCATCTGAGTTGATCCGTACTCTACAAATGAATTTTTAGTAGGCACATGAGTACTATGATCAAAAAGTAATCCCATGCTGAGAGCAAGAGAAGCGTTAAGTTTGTATTGTAGTTGTAGTGAGATATTACTCTGGTACATGAATGTATAATCATTCTCTATTCGCATGCCGATTCCAAATAATCCCCGTGCAATAAGAGATAGTTTAGAGTACCAAAGGTGAGCTTTATTATCAGGAAAGAATATACTAAAGGGAAGAGTTGCTTTTAATCCTGTTTGAGCAAGAAGCGAAATGTACATAGGATTAAAGTAGAATTCTCCTTTGAACCCGCCTTCAAATGCGACAACACCCCAGATAGGAAAAAGTTCAAAGACTAGATTAAGAGCTAGAGAATTGAGATTAAATGGAGATAGTATAGAAATAGCATGTATAGGCCCTTGAGAGATTTTCATATACCTGACTAATTCTTCATCAGTCCATAATGGCTAAAATATAGAAACTGATCATCCTTTGAGGTCGCTAATAGTAAAGATGTAATATTTTCATCTTTATCAGTAGTTACAAATCGCTTACCTAATTGATTCTCATCTCCCTCTTTTATTGCATGTAAGAAACTATTAGCATCAATAAACAATCGATTGGATTCTATCTCAAGAGAATAAAGAGAGCTTAACACGAAAGGAAGAATTTCATTCAAGTGAGTTAAATAATCTACAGCAAAAGAATCTTTTGTTTCAGATAGAAAATATAGGCTTCTTTTTTCATTCGATTCTTGATCTGCAAACACAATATCGCTTTTAACTAAGACTTCTGGGGCAAATTGATCTTCATCAATCTCTATGGATAATATTTCTAAAGAAAGAAGACTTTCTTCTACTCCAATTCGGAAAGCCATCTCTCTAAATATCTGTAGAGCATCTTTCTCTAAGACCTTAACGGAAGGATCTATATCCTGCGCATATAGTGGAGAAATTATGAGAAAGATGATTATAATAATTATATCTTTAGCGCACCTTATTTTACCCAATAGTTCACAATCTCCTCTACTAAAAGGGCCGAATGAGTAGCTTGTTTAATACTTAGCCATTCGTAACGAGAGTGTAGATTATGGGCCCCAGTAAAAATATTGGGAGTTGGGACACCCATGGAAGTAAGTCTAGCTCCATCAGTCCCCCCTCGAATGATTTTTTCAACTAATGGAAGATCAATCCTTTTTGCTGATGTAAAAATTGAATCCATCACTTCAGGATTCTCTTTTATCCCTTGTGCCATGTTAGAATATGAGTGTGTAGCACTTAAAGAGACCTTTCCTCCTGGAAAAAGTTTTTCAATACACTGCCCTACACTCTTTAAGGTATCTATTCGCTGTTCTAGTCGTTCACTATCAAAATCTCTTACATAATAGATTAAAGAGGTGTGTACTATTGTTCCTTTAATATCATCAACACTATAGTATCCATAACGTCCATCTGTTGCTTCAGGACTTTCACTAAGAGGGATTGCATTCATAAATGTTGCAGCCATTGTAACACTATTCACCAATCTCCCTCTTGCAGCTCCCAAATGGTAAGGAATTCCAGTAAAATCGACTTTTACTGTTGCGGCATTAAAACATTCGCCTTCAATCTCCCCACCACCATTACCATCAATGGTATAACAGACTTGTGCATCTATAAGTGACATATCGAAAGCATCCATGCCACTTCCAATTTCTTCATCACTTGTAAAAATAAGCTCAACACAGCCATGTTTTACTTCTTTGTGGCTCATGAGGTATTCAGCTAAACTCATAATAATAGCAACCCCTGATTTATCATCACCTCCTAATAAAGTCTCTCCATTAGTAACGACTATTGTAGAACCAATTTCATTTTTGAGATCTGGGTGCTCTACTGGATCAAGAGAATATTCTTCATTAAGAGTAACTACATTTCCATCATAATTTTCAATAACTCGTGGCTTTACATCATTCCCCCACACATCATCTGCTGTATCAACATGCGCCATGAATGCAATTGGTGTTGTCTCTTTATCTACATTTGACGCTATTTTTGCGACTACATATCCTTTTTCATCAAACATAACATCTTGTATTCCAAGATCTTTTTAATTCGTTGTATAGCATGCCAAGTAATTCTAATTGGCCATCAGTTGATGGCCGTTTATCGGTTACATGAGGGTCACTCATTGTATTTATTGCTGTATATCTTAAGAATCGTTTTAGTATAGTTTCAGAATAGGGAAAATTCGACATGATGGTCTCCTTTAGTGTGTATTAAACTATTATTTCACATTCAACAAAGGACAACAAGAGGATAAATAAAACTAAAGCCTCCTAACAATGTGCTAAGAGGCTAAAGACCCAATGCGTTATGCATTAAAATTATATTTTTTCAACATTGGTTTTACTAAGTCCAATACTTGATAAATAGAAAATACTACAAGAACAAGTCCTGTAACTACAGGTCCATTACTCATCGTCTTGCCGAGGGTAATCATAGATGTAGCCACAGCGAAGGCTGCTCCTGGATCAGTTGTTACATCAACAATCCATTCCTCAAAAGATTCTCCCATGTTATCACCATACTGATAATATCGATAGATTGACATTACGGTAGTCGCTACTATGCCTGATGCTATAGCCACCGCAGCAGCTGCAGTTACCTTACCCCAGAAAATTACATGAGGAATTGCAGCATACACAATACCTGCTATTAATAGTACGATTGTCTTTGTTAATAACTTTTGTAGATCCCGTAAGAAAGGTTCTCTCTGACTAATAGGCAACGCTCTCGATTGTTCTTGAGCAAATTCAAGTGTTCTTTTACTTACTCTTGAAATTTCTTCATGAAGCCCACTCATTTCTTCTTCATCTATGAGATTTTCGGCTAGCTCTAAAAGAGTGGAGGAATCCTCTCCAGCAAATAAGGCATGTGAGAACCTCAGATAATCTGCCCCATTTTGTTCTTCAAGCATAGAATTAACAACCTGAGTCCCATTACTAACATCACTGCGACTCATCCTACTTTGAAATTCGCCTTCATGTTCTTCAATAATTGGTACAATTATATCCCATTGCTCATCAACTCTCGATGCAACCGATTCTATTAAATCGTTGCTATCGAATTCACTATTTGGATTACTATCCCAAGCGAGAGAACACCCCACAAGAGAAATGATGAGATACATCGCAATAATTGAGGTGTACACCGATTTTGTCTTTTTACTCATATTGACTCCTTTTTTGGTCGATTGAAATATTTGCAATTTTTTATGTGAACATCGAGTGAGAAGTCTATTTTACGAAATGGAGGGATTAGTCCATGGATATACTCATAGCCTTCATTGTAGATGCTACTTGGATCAGTTAGAGTAATTCGTGGAGATAAGATAAATAGATTTAGGAAATTCCATCTATAGCCAATACTTATATCATTGAGATAATGAAAATTATCTTCAGGCAGGAAATTTCCAATAAAGGTGACTAGACGTATAAGAGAAAGAGAAATATAAGGCCCATCTTTCCATGGATAGATAAGAAGTTGAATAGAAGTGTCGAGGTATGCTTCCTTTCCTCCTGTTTGATCAAAAAGAAATGAAACAGGAATCTCTACTGCAATATCTTCATCTAAAGAAGCACCAAAACCAACTGCGCCATATATTTGATTAGGTAATAATGACTTTAGTACCATTGCATCTGAAAAAACGTAGAGCTCAAGCGATTGTGCTCCTAGTGAAAGTGTAATAAAAATACATATAAAAAATAAAGAGCCTTTTCATATCCATCCCCTAAGTTAATCTTAAAGGAACGATATCATTGGCTCTTTAGTGAAAACAATCGTCTATATACACTAGTGTATTAGCACTAGTCTCTTCTATTTATACATCTTTCCAGCCTAATGTTGAAATAAGTGAGTCATATATTTTAGATGCTCCGAATACAGCAAAAGAGTCTTTCTTTCCATCTTTTAGAGTAAAAATCAATCCGTGACGCAGGCCAACGACTTTCCCTGTTTCAATTAAAGCGACATCTGAAATCTTTCTAGACCATACAAGAGTTACATGTTCATTACTCTTTACTCCCTTTTGATACAATTCAAAATGAGTATCAGTAACAATACATCTTCCTCGAATAAGATCCTCACTCGACATTGGGGGCACTTTTGCACAATACATAGAAAAATTATATGTCTCTGTTGTTTTTTTATTCACATCTTTCTCACTCACATAGTAAGTAAATTGATAATACAAATAAAGAATTAAGAACATAACAAGGAAAAGAGACCAATAGGCCCAGGAGGCAATCATATCGTTAGGAATAAAGACAATAACTGCAAAAAGAGCTAGTAACATTAACTTTCAAAAGAATTTTCATAAGAGTTACTATAGCAAAAGGAAACTTTAGATTCCAGTATGCTTGCCACATCTTCTTCATTTAAGTATCTTATTCTTTATGCACTCAATACCAGAATATCCAGAATCCACTCCATTGGAGTTAGAGCATAAAGCAGAGTTACAACCTTATCTTATCACTCATAGACATGGTATTAGTGAATATTCCATGGCGTCTTTATATCCTTTTACAAAAAAAAGATTTTTCACTGTTTCTTACTATTATAATTCTCATGGCGATAAAGATTATATTTTCATAGGAATGCAATTCAATGGTGAAAGAAAAGAAAAAGTTTGCAATTCTTCCTGGTGGATTCCCAGGAAATAAAGTAGTAGACCTATTAGCACTTGAAGTGAATGAGATTAATACCATTGCTAAAGAGAAATTTGATGGGTGGAAATCGAAGATGGTATTGTATTATCCGACTCTTCAGATTGAAGAAGATAGAGATAATGCTGATTATATATATGAAAAAAAGTCTTTGATTGAACTAGTAGGTCCTGCTCTTCACAAGAAATTAGTGCATGCACAGAAATTTATGAAACAACATCCTGAAAGGATTCTCCTACCCTCTAACGTTGCCCTAAAAGAGATATGATTCGTATCTTAGATGAATGGGCACAAAATAAAGCAGATGTTGAAGATTATGAAGCAACTCTATTAGCAATTGAGAACCAAGAAGAACTTAATTTAAAGGGATATGTCCTTTATTCAAAAGATATTCCTATAGCATTTTCTCTAGGTGAAGAAGATAATGACCGTTTTATTATTCATATTGAAAAAGGCCTTTTCCAATATAAGGGAGTATATCAATACATCAATAGGGCTTTTGCTTCAGAATTAGGAAAACATATTATTGAAATAAATAGGGAACAAGATTTAGGAATTGAGGGACTTCGGCAAGCAAAAATGACATACCAACCATCTTTTCTCTTAATGAAATATAAAATTAGAATTCATGATTGAATACAAACATCTTTAACAATAATGAATACTGTTAAAGATGCTATTTTGTATAATACAATAATAATTACTTTTTCGAGCTCTTTGAAGAATCAGCAAATACACTCATTAACAATCCTGCTCCCATCATTTCACTTTGATCCATGCTTTTCAGGCTATCGACAAACTCTTTAAAGTCGACCATTGTTTCAACCATCATGAGACGTACAAATGCTTCATGATTCTTTTTACCTGTGATTTCCAATATTGATTCTTTTATACTCATTATGAAAGCCATTTCATCTTTTCTTATCTGCCAAGAACGTCTGCTTCCCTCTACACTCTTAATAAAAACCCTTCTTGGTGGAATGCATCAGTTAATGACTTTCTCACAAAATCTGCAGCTCTATATGAAGGAAGTTCTATTTCAATTGTAACACTATCATCATCTGCAAGAGTGAGAAGTTCCTTTCTATAACCAGAACCACCTTTAAATGAAGCAATCAAGAGAGGAGGAGCAGCAACTGATGCTAGTAACATTGTCATTACAGCAACACCAAATAAATCTGGACCGATTGCACCACTAGCAAGTCCGATACCTGCAACGATTAATGTTACTTCTCCCCTTGGGAGCATTCCAGCTCCTATTCGAAAAGCTCCTTTCATATTAAAACCAATCGCTAGAGCGGGAAGCCCACATCCTAATAATTTCCCTAAGAAGGCAATGAGAGAAAAAAGGACACCAAATACTATCACACTTGAAAGGGCAGAGAAGTTGACCATCATTCCCATTACTGCAAAAAATACTGGAATAAAATAATCTCCCACTGTTTTGATTCTTTCAGTTATTTCATGAGAAACATCTGTCTGACTAAAACTCAAACCAGCAATATATGCTCCTATTATCATAGCGAGGCCTGCCATTTCTGAGAATCCTGCTAATAGGAGAGCAACACCAAAAGAAAGTTCTGCGATAAGAGCAAGTGAATCTAACTTCTTCATTCCCTTTGTGATATAAGGAGCACTGATTATTCCAACAACCATACAAATTGCCCAGAATCCTACTGCTTTAAGGGCAACATATCCAATCGAGGACCATGCAATAACGCCACCACCCATTTCAACAGCAGCTACCCCAACAACAACTGAAAGTAAGATAATACTAATAACATCATCTAATACCGCTGCTGCTAAAATAGTAACACCCTCTGGAGTAGAGATTTTTTTTGTTTCACCAAGTATTCTTGCAGTAATTCCTATTGATGTTGCAGTACAAATGGTTCCAAGGAAAAGTGCCTCCGGATCCATAATTGAGTGAACGTCACTATGCAGTAAGACGGTTACACCAGCACCAAGGAAGAAAGAGAAAATTACTCCACCAACACCAACAACAGTTGCTTTACCAGAAAAGCGAATAAATGTTGGTAAATCTGTTTCAAGACCTGAACTAAATAACAAAAATATAGAACCGATAGTGGCTATCCCGTAAAGTTCTGGTGAAACAGGAATTGTTCCTTCCATAAGAGGGAAAAGAGGTCCAAGATGTCCTAATGGTATTGCTCCTAATACATATGGACCAATAAGCATTCCTGCAACAAGTTCTCCAAGAACCTTGGGTTGGTTCAGTTTTCTACTAAATACCCACCCAAACATCTTGGTAGAAAGAATAATCAACCCAACTTGCAATGCTAGAAGCATCATTTCATGTGCCATATTATTCCCCTATATCCCAAACACAGCAAGTACATCTTTTGCAGTCCTTGCGTTCAAAATTGCATTTCGAGCACTTTCTTCTTTTATGACCATACTTACTTCTGCTAAGAATTGAACATGAGGACCCACTCTGTCTATTGGAGAGAGCGTCATAATAAAAATTGTACTAGGTTCTCCATCGAGAGCAGCAAAATCTACCCCACTCTCTTTTACGCCAATGCAAGCAACGAGGCTCTTCACCACTTTTGTCTTTGCATGAGGAATAGCAACACCGTGTTGGATTCCTGTTGACATTTTGTGTTCTCGCTCCATGAGATCGTTAAACACAAGCTCTTCTTGTTCTGAAGGAATTAATTTAGCAGATATAAGAATTGCTAGGAGTTCTTTAATCACTCCTTCCTTGTCAGAACTTTTCAGATTGGTACTAATTACCGAGGGATTTAAAATATTCTTTAATTTCATGTCCATAGTGATATCACCATCGCACTTTTGTTTCAAGAGAATGAAGCAATAAGTAAAAATATTCGATAGAATATTCGGAGGTGCTTATGAAAAAGTACATATGGAAAATGATAGGTATAGTTGCAATAACCAGCCTGCTATGTGTGGGTTGTGCCGAGCAAGAAGGTACAACGAATTTAAGAGTGAGGTTAAGTGATGCGACCTCATCAAGAGCTATAGCAAGAGATATGTATGCTCCCCTAGGAGAAGGCTTAGATATCTATGGCTATATTCTAGAAGGAACAGGACCTAATGAAGATAGTCTAACACTCACCACTAACAGTTCACAAGTGAACATTAATGGATTAGTCATAGGGACCTGGAATCTATTGGTAACAGCAATAAATCAACAAGGGACGCCATTAGCTACTGGAGAAAAGACATTTCAACTCACTACTAGAAATAATTCAGTAGAAGTCATCATTGATACACTTATTGGATCTGGTGACTTAAGAGTTGATTTCTCTTGGGGAGAAGAAATCTTTGACGAGATTGATTTTGTTCTGGGATTACAAAAACAGGGAAACGAAGCAATAGATGTGAGCAGTGCGGTTTTAGTAAATGAGCAAAGTTCAAGTGCTCAATATCAAACAACACTCGATGCAGGAGTCTATGAGCTTACTTATTCAATATATTCACAGGGGGTTAAGCTTACAGGTGGCATAGATATTATTAGAATTCTTGATAATAAAGAAACGCATGCGGAGGTAGCCTTAACTATAAAAAAGGAAACACCTGAACCAACTGGGTTATCTATCCAAAGTACCTTTGGAAGATCAATTAGTGGTTCAATCACTGGAATAGATGACGTTGTTACTCCTCATAGCCCCTTAGCGCAACCTTTACAGATGACGCAGAAGGTCCTTACACATATGAGGTGAAATGGTACTTAAATGGGGAATATCTTACAACGGGACAAACTGCAAATTTCTCAACATATACTGGAGATCATCGACTGGATGCAATTGCTCAGGGAGCTCAAATTGGGAATATAGGGGCTTCAACTAAGAATTTTAAAGCTTCAGTGGCACAAAATGGGAATCTCCCTTTTATAGTATCTTCTATTGCGACCCCTGATGTAGATAAAAATAGCAACCCCTATTTCTTAGATCAGGTAACTGATAGCAAGTTCTTGAGAGACGGAAGAATGGTTATATCAAGTTCAAATGGGTTACAGGTGTGTGATATTGTCAACGATGAACTAGTTATCTTACATAGCTATACTACTAGTGGGAATGGGATAAGTGTTTCAACAGACCCATACCCAACACAAGGGGTGAGTGATATTGTGATTGATACCACTGACAACATTGTAATTACTACATCAAAAAATCTTTCTATTGTTGTTGTATATCAGTATAACCCAATTGATGGATCCTTAACAAAAATGAGCTCTTTCGATAAAACAACAAATTCATGCTGGAATTCAACTATTTCAAATCTTGTAATTGATGAGACGTATGATTTTGCCTATGTTGTGAATAAGGCAGATAAAAAAATGCAGACATTCAATTATAAGGACTCAACCCTCTCAGTCCATACAAATGTGTCACTTGGAACATTCGGCCTTCCTATGAATGATGCTTCAGTAATTCAAATATCGGATGATAAAAAGAAAATCTTAGTTTCATCGCCTATCGATAACACATTCTTCGCATATTCTATTCAGTATAGAATTGATGGAACTCCAGATGTTCTGTTTGGTGGAATTGGACAGGTCGCAGCTATAAACGGTTCATTGGAATATGTATATCAAGTTGGTTCAAATGCGTATATTCTTACTGATGAAGGAATACACATCTATGCATTAGGTACAGGAATAAGCTATGAATATGTGAGTTCTATCGGAACATCAGGGAACCAGATTTATTCAATTGCTTTTGATAATTTAGCCACAAGAGCTTGGAGTATAGAACAAGACACACAATTAGTTTTGAAAACATTCTCCTTGCTAGGACCGATTACCTATGATAGCGAAGATGTTCAATTCAGCAATCTCAATAACGCAAAAGTGAGTTATTCGCCTCAGGGAAATATGATGTCTCTTATTGGCTCTTCAAATCTTTATTTAATGAGATTAAATGACAATTAGGGGATCATGAGAATAATAATGTAAACACCGTCCCCTGTTCTTGACTACTTTCTACTTCAATTGTAGCTTTATGTAATTGAGCTATTTGATTCACAATAGTAAGTCCAAGTCCGGAACCAGGGGTTTTCCTTGCAAACTCACCCCTATAAAGTCTATCAAATATTTTTGTCTTTTCTTCTTCACTTATTACCAGTCCCCAGTTGTGTACACTAACCGCTTTTTTATCCTGATGACGAAAAGCGTTTACAGTAATTGTTGAATTCTCTTCACTATAGTGACACGCATTGGTTATAAGGTTGCTTAATGCTCTTGAAATAAGAAATTCATCTCCTTCTATTTCATCAAATTCTGAGTTAAACACAAAGGATAAGTTCTTTTGTGGAACTAAATGGGAAAACATTTCATCAAAGCTATGAAATAGTTCTTCTATTTGTATTGAACCCATATTTACATGAATTTCTGGTGATTCTAGTACCATGAGTGTTTCAAAGTCATTGATGAGAGTTCCCATTCTTATTAATTCATGTAACATTAACTCAAATCGTTCTTTTGATGGAATGAGGATATCATCACTCATACCCTCTAATTGTGCCCTAAGAGATGCGACCGGTGTTCTCAAATCGTGAGCAATATCTTGGCCCCATTGTGCCCTCAAGTCCTGTTCATGAATAAGACGAAGTCGCAATTCTTCGATAGCCTTTCCTATCTGCATCAACTCAGCATCTCCTGAAAGAATAATTTCTTCATCCATTTTTCCATTGCTCATCTTTTTTAGTTGAACGGCAAGCCGATCTGCTGGATGACTAATTGTTTTAGAAAAATAAAGAGCAGCTAATAGTGATACTATCAGTGAGACACCGAGGGCTAAAAACAAAATTCTAGTCATTGTCATTACAATTGCTCTATTGGCAATATCATCATTAAAATTTGAAGAACGAATAGAGTAATAGCCTATAAGATTGCCATCAAGATATACAGGGACTGTTGGTTCTTGAACGTTTCTAGGGCCAACGGTTCTTGGCGAATTAGAGTGAATAACTTCCATCTTCTGATTGAAGACAATAATTGGAACAGGGAATTCAATATTCTCATTTCTTTCGTTATTCATCATCTTTATTACGGTCTCATATGCTTGACGACTCCTCACTTCTTTCCATTGTGATACCGAAACCCTAAAGCCAATAAAGACAAGAAAAAGAAATTACAGTAAGTTGTATGATGAAGGCAATGAGAAAAACAATAAAAGTTTTCTTTACTACAGTCATGATGGTATATTTCCAATAAATCGATACCCAAAGCCCCTTATCGTCTCGATCCAGTTATTCTGATCAAGTTTAGCCCTCATATTCTTGATATGGGTATTAATGCTACGTTGAGAACCGTCAGCTAAGTAATCGAGACATTGTCCAAGAATCTGCTCCCTTGAAATTAATTCATGATGATGTAAAGAAAGGTAATCTAAAATCTTCCATTCCGTGGCTGTAAGTTTCTTTTCTTCGTTATCTTGGATACAGATATGAGAGGTTTCATCAAGAATGAGAGAATGGGTAATTCCTTCTTCACCTATAAGGGTATATTTTCGAATAGTTTCTTCACTATCTGTTGTCCTAGAGTGTGTTCTTAGAAGCAATGATCTCACTCGTAACACCAACTCTCTCATTGAAAAGGGTTTAACCACATAATCATCTGCACCAATCTCAAAGCCTGTAATACGATCTAATTCACTAGACCGAGCAGTCAGAAACATAATTGGGATATCTAGCTTCTTTTTTATATCTCTTGCGACAGTAAATCCATTCCCATCAGGAAGCATAACATCTAAAATGATAAGATCTGGAACTGCCATAAGAGCAGCCTCTACAACCCCACCAATTTTCTCAAACAAAATTACATTATGCCCTTCTATAGAAAGGTATGAAGTAATTGCTTCACTTAATCCTTGATTATCTTCTACTACGAATATCTTTGCCATACGTTTTCCTCACAACATATTATACACATTTTTGTGTAGGAAGAATTGATATTAGATAAAGATAGGGTAAATGTTTATCACTCTTTCAGAAAAAAACCAATTATTAAAAATTATTACTAAAATTATAAAAAAGTATGCATTGCCTCTTGACACATCTAGAACACTAGTGTATTAGTTAATTAGTACACTACCAAGGAGGTACAAATGATAACAGTAAAAGACTTACACTTCCAATATGATAAAGAACCCTTATTTAAAGCTCTTTCTCTATCAATCAACAAAGGCAATATTTATGGCTTATTAGGGCTAAATGGAGCAGGGAAAACTACTCTATTGAAACTCTTAACAGGTCAGATATTCCCATTAGATGGATCTATTGAAGTGATTGGTGAAGACCCTGCATTACGAAGTGCATCACTTTTTAAGCAAAATTTTTTATGTGAGTGAGGAACTATATCTCCCATCAATGAGTGGGAATGAATATATTAATCTTTACGCTCCATTCTATCCTTTGTTTAATAAAAATGAGATGGATAGCTACTTGCTAGAATTTCAACTAAATCCTAAAGCTTCTCTCAACAAACTTTCATTTGGTCAGAAAGAAAATTCTTACTTTCCTTTGCACTTGCAAGTAATACACCGTTAGTAATATTTGATGAACCAACTAATGGATTAGATATTCCTTCAAAAAGTCAGTTTCGCAAGATAGTTGCCTCAGCAATGACAGATAATAGAACTATTATCATTAGTACACATCAGGTACGAGACATGGATCAGCTCATCGATCCTATTATTATTGTCCATAACAACAAAGTAGTACTTAACAGTTCATTAGAAGAGATTAATGAAGCATTACCATTAAACGAAGAATGAGTGTCCCTGATGATGCAATCTACAGTGAAAAAGTGCCCTCGGATATATCTATCTTGTTCATCGAAAGGAAGATGATGAAGATATTGCTATAGACATAGAATTCTTATTCAATGCGATAATTAGCAATCCCAATCTATTCAATTTAAACCAAGGAGGCTCCTTATGAGATTATTATACGTTATAAAAAAAGATTTTATGGAGATGAAACGATCTCTATTCATATATGGCATCACCATAGTATCTATTGTTGGAGGACTTGTAATTCTACAAACAATCTTCTCTCAACAAGGTAATATTAATGAAGTAGATCAATATAGTAGTTTCTTTGCGGGATTCTTCTTTCTAGGAGGGGCTATCTTCACTAGTCTTCTCTTTAATGATGATATGTTCAACCGTGTAAAAGCACACAACTTTCTTATGCTTCCTGCATCTAATGAAGAGAAGTTTCTCTCTAAAGCTCTCTTTTCTGCAATCTTCTATCCAATAAGTATAATCTTATTATTTACGTTAACATCGGTAGTCGTAGAACTATTACTGTTTTTAGTAGTAGGGGATCCTATGAACCTCTTTAATCCATTTCAAAAACAAGTAATCAATTCTATCCCATCATACTTTGTATTAAGTTCACTTTTCTTTTTAGGAGCAACATATTTTAGAAAAACACATTTTATAAAAACAACTTTCACTAGCTGGCTGATTCTATTCTCCTTTGTTTGCTGTGTTGATCATTTTTTCAAGAATTATATTAGCTCCATATTTTCAAGAACAATCATTCTTTTATATTAGAGTCTCGTTCTTAGAAAATTATAATGCTATCCCTCGGATTTTAGAAGTGATAGGAGACTTCTTATGCTTCATCGTGTTGCCTCTTTTCCTATATTTCATCTCATATCTTCGAATAAAGGAGGTACAAGCAACAGATGCAATTCAATAAAGACAACCCAATTTATCTTCAAATAAAAGAGGTAATATATAATGCCATCCTTACTGAAGAGTTTAAAAACGGTGAACGGATTCCATCTATTCGTGATATGGCTATGTCTCTAGAAGTAAATCCAAACACAGTCACACGAGCATATGGATTATTGCAAGATGAAGGTATAATCGATAACCAACGTGGAATTGGCTATTTTACTAAAGAAGATGCGATAGAACTTGTAAAAAAACAAGAAAAAAGAAGAATTCATTCAACATGATGTCCCTCTCTTTTTTCAAACAATGGAAAAATTGAATCTAAGTATTGAAAGTATTATTCCAATATACGATGCAATGAACAAAAATAGGAGTAAAACATAATTATGAAAAAAAAGTAATAAATTTCTTATCATTGGATATATTGCCGCTGTGATTATCATCCTCATCACTGTAATAGGAATCAGAATTACATTAGATAAGCAATATGAAAATTTCCAGAACGCAAGTTCAAACAAGTATACATATATAATCCCAAAAGAGTTTTCGTTATACAAAGATCTCTCACTCTTGGATGTACAAGTAAGTACATCCAAGTTTTTTATTAAGCCTCATCATATGTTTAATTTTGTGAACTCCCCATAAAGGAATGTAAATAAATCATTTACTCCATTTTTTTGCAGATACATCGAGGTACGAACTATAAGTCTGCGATAAAACATGCCTGTAATACTCTTTCTACGTCGAATAGATAATTCTACAATTTCTTTATTTATGTACATTTTATTGTCGATTGGGAGAGAGTTTTTGATAATAAAGTTGCTTTTTCCCCTCTTTTGCAGATAAGATTGTGTAACATTGGGAGAAATATATGAGAAGTGAACCAGAAGAGACTAAAAGATATATATTATTAGCATCCTTTCTTTTAATAGTAATACTCATAGGACTTCTCACAGATGGGATACAAGAAACATTCTCTTCTTTTATCACCATTCAAACAATATCTGGAAGACTCATTCAAGATTTCACCACCATCGGAATAGGAGGCGCATTAGTAAATGCGGCTATAGTTGCACTCATTGGAATGTTTCTCGTCCTTTTTAGTAGTGTCACCTTAGCAGGACCAACTATTGCAGGAATTTTTACTCTGTTCGGATTTGGCCTTTTTGGGAAAACTGCATTAAATATTTCTTTTATCATACTGGGAGTCTATATTGCTTCAAAAATTGCTAATAAATCATTCGGCGCATATTCTCTTATAGCCTCTTTGGAACAGCTTTGGGTCCTGTTGTCACATATGTGATGTTTGATCTTCATCTTCCACTAGCTATAAGTATTCCAAGTGCCATCCTATCTGGTATTGTGATTGGAGTAATTCTCCCTTCCATTGCAGGAGTTATGCTCTCCCTTCATCAAGGTTATAATCTTTATAATATAGGATTCTCATGTGGTTTTATGGGACTCTTTATTTCTTCCTTTTTTCAAGCAACGAAACAGATGAGCCCTATTACAGTTACCTGGAATAGTGAAGTGCATTGGCAATTGCACATAATCATTCCATTGATTTCCATAATGAGCATCCTTTTTGGAGGTATTATTTCCAAGCAACCAATATATAAAAGTATCAAAGATGTGAAGGAGCTTCAGTCTCTAGTTGGCAGACTTCCTACTGATTTCTTTGATATCGTAGAAAATGAAACTCCATTCATTAATATGGGTCTTCTTGGTCTTCTCTCATATGGATACATTCTTATAGTCGGAGGAAACGTAAATGGCCCGATGATTGCAGGGATGGCTACTGTGATGGGGTTTGGCTCTTTTGGAAAGAGTATGAAAAACAGTTACCCTCTTGTCATAGGAGTAATCATTGCAACCCTTCTTTTTGGAAAGTCTCTTAATGCTCCAGGACCAATGCTTGCAGCACTCTTTTCAACAACACTTGCCCCTATCGCCGGTCAATTTGGCCCTATCATCGGAATTATTGCTGGAATTATTCATCTAACTGTAGTCGAGTCGAGTGCAGCCTGGCATGGGGGATTTGATCTATATAACAACGGCTTTGCAGGAGGACTAAGTGCAACACTTGTAATTTCGATTATTCACTGGTATCAATCAAATAAAAAAGATGAGGATTTCAATAATGAAACGTAGAGAATTTCTAAATGCTCTTATTGCAGAAGTATCAAACTTTTTACTCGAAGGAAACCCTTTAAGAATGGTCATCTCCTTACATCAAGAGAGTGATGGAGCTCATTTAAGCTTTTTCGATGATAAAAAAAGAGATGAAAGTGAATTAAAAAAGATTAGAAACGCACTTAATCCACGCAATAGTAGACCAGAACTTGCTGGGTATTATGGATTAATGGCAGGGCATGACACCTCTTGGAGCGCAAGATTGAAATTAATCGGATGGCAAATTAAACGAGCAACCGTAAGTAATACTGATAGTGGAATCCAAATAGATATCTGGTTGGGATCAGATGCTTTTAATCCAGCAGAGTTCACCATTGACAAAGAGGAGAAGTGAGTTTACTTTCCCTTTTTCTTCAGCACCGGCACAAGCTCCCGTAACTTACTGCGTTGTCTTAATTTCTTAGTAGCAAACAAATTTTCCACTAATTTGATCACTAGTCAAGACACGGTAGTAAATAGCTACTTTCTTAACTGTTTTTTCACTTAGTAAATCGCTTTTGACCAGTCCCAATACATCGTACAAATCTCTTACCGCCTAAGCGCATTAATCTTGTTTCACTAAATTTTTTTTCTATTAAGCGAGTTAACACAGATTTTAATATGCAATGCGTCTGTTACTCCCACTCTATTGTCCCTGGTGGCTTACTGGTGATGTCATACAAAACTCTATTCACTTTCTGTACTTCATTACAGATTCTTGAAGAGGCTACCTGCAAGACTTCTGGGGGGAATTTGAACCAATCAGCGGTCATAGCATCTTCACTTGTAACAGCTCGAAGAGTGCACACCTCTTCGTAAGTTCTTTCATCACCTTGCACACCAACGCTTTTCACAGGAAGGAGCGTTGCTAAAGCTTGCCATATTTCATTATAGAGGCCTGCTTTTCTGATTTCTTCAATAAAAATAGCATCAACTTCTCTTAAGGTATCAAGTCTCTCTTTTGTAATTTCCCCAATACATCTGACCGAAAGTCCAGGTCCTGGGAATGGGTGTCGATATACAATTTCATCAGTGAGACCAAGCTCTTTTCCAAGCTCTCTCACCTCATCTTTAAACAACTCTCTAAGTGGTTCAATGAGAGTAAAAGCGAGGTCGTCTGGAAGACCTCCGACGTTATGATGGCTTTTTATTGTTACCGAGGGGCCTCCTGATGGGCTAATACTCTCTATAACATCAGGATAAAGAGTTCCCTGTGCAAGGAAAGAGATATCCCCAGCAGCTCGAGCTTCTTTTTCAAATACATCAATGAACACTTTCCCAACTATTTTTCTTTTTGTCTCAGGGTCACTTACCCCTTTTAGGGCTTCAAGGAAAAGCTCTTCGCTATCAGCATACTGAAGACGTATTTTAAAATGCTCTTTAAATACAGAGATTACTAAATCTGCTTCCCCTTTACGAAGGAGACCGTTATTCACAAAAACACAGACTAACTGATCACCAATCGCTTTATGTAAAAGAGCGGCAACAACAGAAGAATCTACTCCACCAGAGAGACCACAAAGAACTTGTTTATCACCAACGATCTCTCTAATACGTTCAACTTCAGTTTCGATGAAAGATTCCATTGACCAATCAGTATGTGCCCCACAAATATCAACAACAAAGTTTCTTAAGAGAACATTACCTTGAGGAGTATGCACCACTTCTGGGTGAAATTGAACTCCATAAAACTTATGCTCTTCATCTTCAACTACAGTAAATTCGCAATTTTCGGTTGAACAGGTACAGTTGGCACCATCAAATAGCTTTTTAACAGAATCTCCATGACTCATCCATACAACAGATTTATCATCTATCCCTTTAAGTAAACGAGAAGTATTGCTGAGTAGCTGCAAATGGGCATACCCATATTCTCTCTTTAATGGGCGAGCAACCTCTCCCCATTCATTATACTCATTACCTGAAGACCATAACAAATCCCAAGAATGGGAATTCCTAGAGAGAATATTTCAGGATCTGGACGAGGGGAATCAGGAGTAGAAACACTAGCTGGTCCTCCCGAAAATATGATCCCTTTTGGATGCAATTCTCTAATTTTTTGAGCACTTGTGGTGTAAGGAACAATATAGCTATACACATGTTGTTCTCTCACTCTGCGAGCTATTAATTGGCTGTACTGAGCCCCAAAATCAAGAACAACAATCGTATCATGCTCTTTAGTTTCCATATTCTCTCCCATTTATTGAAATGTATTTACCAAGATAATTCACGAACTGCAGGATATGCTTTGCTCACAGTTTTAGATACCGCTATACCAAGTACGACTCCGACACCAGATTGCATCAGATTAAGAGGAATCTCAACGAGAGCAGGTTCAAATCCATAGAACATCCCTCCAACAAGATAATAACCACCCGTCATAACAACCATACCGACAATACCACCGACGACCATACGCAAAACTGAGGAATCAATAGAATATCCAGTAGTAGCTCCTTTCTTTGCAATAAAGCCAATAAGAAGACCTTGAAGGCCATGAATAATGAAGGAGAATGGAGCCCATTGAGCATAACCACCAATAATGTCAGCAATTCCTGTACCAAGGCCTCCAGCAATGAATGCTGTATATGGACCAAATAGATAGGCACTAAATGTAATGACAACATCACATAGTGAGATATAACCTTTAATTGGAGTTGGAACTCTCACAACTAGAGTAAAGACTACAGTAATTGCAGTGAGAACTGCTACAAGAGCTACTTTTAAAGCAGGACGATTCTTATTCTTTTGTGACATGACGAGCCTTCCCAAAAAGAGGATGTATTGTTCCTTATCTAATTTGAGAAAATCAGATAAAATAACGAGGCAATCATAACGCAAAAGAATAGATGGGTAAAGAGGGACCCCTTAGCATGTATTGTATGATAATTAGATCTTTTTTGAGCTCTTCCAAGACCTCTATGCTCTAAATGCATTGCTAGATTTGGAATTGATTTAAGGGCAAATACGAGGACACAACTGATTGTAGGGAGAATGTCAAATATGCGACTCTTTTTGCTGTTTTTATTCTCATTAATCACTCTTAAAGAAAAAGCATCGCGAACCATGTGAAATGAGTCTGCAATAAATGGAATGAATCTAAAAGCAAGTGTAATGACTAAAGCCCCTTTGTAAGGAAGCCCATAAAACCGAAAAGTGAGCATAATATCACTCATGGAAGTAGTCCATACGAACAAAGTAGTTAAGTAGGTGATAGCAGTAAATCGAGCAACCAAAAGATTGAGAGAATAAAGGCCTTCTTGTGTTGCTAGGGTGACCCCTTTTACCACAAGAACGGGAGAAGAATCGGTATAGGTAAAGGGAGTAAAAAGAATCATAATAATTATGAGAGGTAATATTGTTTTTAAAGGACTAATTGCTTGTTTAAACCCTGCAGCATACCAAGCAATAATTAAACAAAAGAGAACAATGATATACATTCCAATAGTAGAGACAGGAAGGAAAACCTCAATACATAACAATAACACAAGAAGCAATTTAGCCCTTGCATCCATGTGATATATGAATCCTCTTCCGGCAATAAAGGTACTACTAATCATACTATCATCCCCTTAGAACCACATGGTTACCAATAATTTCATAGGTTCTAGTTGCAACGGAGGATGCAAAAGATGCATCATGAGAAATGATGATAATGCCACATTCTCTTTCTTTATAGCGTTCAAGAATTTCGTATGCTTGACTATAGGTAATACCACTATCAATTTCATCTATAATAAGAAAAGGTCGAGACAGAAGGTAATAAACTGCAGCCTGCAATCTTTTCCGCTCTCCATAACTCATCATTGTAGGGTTATCTGTTAAACAAAGGTGAAACTTACTTGCACATTCAGCGGCCAGTTCCTCTTTCTTTTCTTTACTCATAGTATAATCATTGCGTAAAGAAAATGTTAGTTCATCAAATACTGTAGGTAAAAAAAGAAAATAATCAGGATTTTGGAAAAGATAGCCTACGTGTTCTTTTAGTTTAGAAGGAGCTAACGGTTCGTTATCGATAGTGATAACCCCTCGATGAATATTATCAAGCCCACATAAACTCCTCGAAAGGGTGCTCTTTCCTGATCCATTTGGACCAACAAGAGCGACAATTTCATTCATGTTAACATAAAAATCATCAACAACTAAGGTGAACACCTTCTCATTTTTTACAGACTTTCGTGGGTGTATGATAATACCATCTTTTAGATGGATGGAATGTGTTGAAATTGGAGTACTAAACGAACTCATTCTTTTCATCTGTTTCTGTTGGACTTCTATGACTTCTTCCTCTAAAACACTTTCTAGCTTACCATTTTTGAGAGAATATATTGTTGTAAAAAAATGTGTAAATTCTGGAAGAAATCTCGAAGCAAAAGTAATAGAGCATCCTTTACGGCTTTTCAAGGATTCCATTAGCTTGTTTTTATAACTATCATCTAAATCATCAAAAACTTCATCTAATATCCATTTCTCAGCACCAATAGCATCACTTACCGCTAATAATAGTCTCTTTCTCTCTCCTCCCGAGAGTTCTTGAGGATGAACATCAATATGCTCTTTTAATCCCCATTTGTTCAATGAAGTGTTAATTCGGGTAGTAATTTCATTCTTGCTATATCCAAGGGCTTCTAAAGGAAAAGAAATTTCATCACCACAAGTATTCATCAACAATTGCTCTTGTGGATTTTGCCCTATATAGGTAATAGATTCCGTAAGATCGTAACTCTCTAATTCTAACAGATGTTGGCCATCGATGATGATATCTCCCGATATCTCTCCACCCCCATAGGTAGGGAGTCCTCGAATTAGGATTTTAGCAAGAGTCGTTTTGCCACTATCAGGAGGTGCAATGATAAGCACTCTTTCTTGTTCCTCAACATGAAGAGATAAGGCTTTTAGAATTTGGGTTTTTCACCTTTTGCCCTTGTTGTTCATAGTGAGGATAAGAGAATGCTAATTCATGAATATCTATCATATATATACCACAATTCCTATTGATTGGAATGGGTACTAAGGGAGTGTGTTATCGAGTTAAATACAGTTGTAGGCAACTCTTTTAATCCCTCTTCATCAAGAAGAGAAGTATCAATAGGAGTATTGACAGTAAGAGTAATCTTTGGAATTGAAATTCCTTTTCTATCTTCAAAGACAGCTCTTGTCCCCTCTATAGTAATAGGAACTACAATCGCCTTCGCTCTTGTTGCTAATTTCAGTGCCCCTGATTTAAATTCATTAACCCTTCCATTTTTACTTCTTGTTCCTTCGGGGAAGATAAACATCGGAATCCCATTTCTAATATTATCAACCCCTTTTAGAATAGCTTCTATTGAAGAACGAGGACTTTTCCTATCAATGTATACACAATGAATCGCTTTAATCCATGAACTAACTATGGGGATTTTCTTTAATTCTGCTTTTGTAATAAACCCAGCCCAAACATGAAGAAAACCAGCGACGACAGGGATGTCAACTGCACTCTGATGGTTTGCAACAAAGCATACAGGAGAACCTTTTGGTGGAATTAACTCTTTATTGTGAGTTACAACCTTAGTTCCAAGAGAGAAAAGTATTACTTTAGAGATATTTACTGCATTAATATACATCCACTGGTCTGCAGCTTTGTTAAGTCCAATAAGGCGCATAACAAATGAGGGGAAGATAGCGACAAACATAGATATGATCAGCGCTGGAATAATAATAATAAATGCAAGAACGACTTGAATATATTTCAAACTAAGATCCTCCTTCCTTTACAGGGACTGATGTTGATATAGTCTAGCATACTGACCTTTTAATGCTATAAGAGAAGAGTGATTTCCTGTTTCAATCACTTTTTTCTTATTAATTACAAAAATCATATCAGCATTGCGTACTGTAGCAAGTCGATGAGCAATAACAATAGCTGTTCTACCTTTCGCTAAGCGAAGGAATGCTTCTTGTATTTGAGCTTCTGTTTCACTATCGAGAGAACTCGTTGCTTCATCAAATATAATTATTTTAGGATTCTTTAGGAATACCCTAGCAATAGAAATGCGTTGTTTCTGCCCACCAGACAAACGAGTCCCATGTTCTTTCACTTCTGTATCGAGTCCAGCAGGGAGAGATTCAATGAATGAAGTAAGGTTTGCCATTTCGAGAGCTTCATGTAGCTCCTCATCACTTGCATCTTTTTTTCCATATAGAAGATTTTCACGTATTGTTCCATCAAACAGAAAAACATTCTGTTGAACAAATCCTATTTGTGATCTTAGAGATTTCTTAGTAAGAGTAGTCACATCTTGTCCATCAATAAGGACTCTCCCTTCTAAAGCTTCGTAGAATCTAGGAATGAGAGAAACAAGGGTGCTTTTCCCAGCTCCAGAGTCCCCTACAACTGCAACAGTAGAGCCTCCTTCGATGTGTAAATTAATATCATCAAGAACTACTTCATCCGAATCTGCATAAGAAAAACGTGACATGTTCAAAGGAAACGCTTCCTTTGATTATCTCTAATTCCGTTGCTCCAGGAGTATCGTTGATATCGCTCTGAATATCCATTACTTCAATAAATCTTTCAAAAGCAGCCATTCCTTGCTGTAGTTGCTCTGTGAAACGAATGAGCCTATCAATCGGAGGAAGTACCACGGAAACAAAGAGAATGAATGCAACAAGGTCGTACACTGGTATCACATCAAAATAGATTAATACAGCCCCCCTGCAACAGTGACAAAATAATACATTTCACGGAATAATTTCATCACGGATTCATATCGAGCCATGATTTCATATTGATTACTTTTGCCTTCTGGAACACTTGATTCACTTGCATGAACTTCTTGTTCTCTTCTTTTTCACTTGTATAAGATTGAACCTCTCTCACACCTTGAATTGAATTTTCTACCATAGAGTTAACATCGGCGACAGTGCTTCTCACTCTCCTAAACCCTTCCTTGAGCTGTCGCCCAAAATGGATACCATAAAAGAGCATAAAGGGAAGAGGAACAATGCTTATGAGTGCAAGAGGAACACTGTTCATGAACATAACAATGTAAGAACCTATAATAACTGTCACTGATATAAGAAAGTCTTCTGGTCCATGGTGTGCAGTTTCAGTAATCATAAACAAATCATTGGTTATTCTCGACATTAAATGTCCAGTCTTTGTATTATCAAAATAAGTAAAGGATTGTCGTTGTAAGTGTTCAAAGAGATCTTGTCTCATATCACTTTCCATATAGACACCCATGATATGACCCCATCTCACTCGAAGATATGTTGTAAATATTTGAACAACATAAATACAAAGCATAATGATAAAGAGAGTCATCATTCCTTGCCAATTTTTATTTGGTATATGGTTTCTTAACAGTTCTCTTGTAATTTGAGGAAATGCAATTGATAGGAGGGAGCCAATCACTGCAGCAGACATATCTAATGTAAAAAGCCCTTTATATGGACGATAATATGAAATAAACCGTTTGAGCATGTTACTTTTTCCTTCCAAAAAGACGAGATAAAAAGCCTCCACTCTTCTTTTTACTCTCTTCTTTCCTAACAGTGGAAGGCTGAGGCTTTGGTTCAATCCTCTCTTTTTTGGTCCATTTTTGGCCGCCCCTACTTTCTTAGTAGAATCACTCTTTTTATGGGGCTCTTTTCTAGGAGCATTCTTTTGTGTAGTAGGTTTTTTAGGCCCAGGCTTTTTGGTTGATTCATTCCTTTTTTGAGGTGTTGAGTTAGAAGCACCCATTTCTTCAGAAGAAAACTTCTTTTTGTAATATTCCATTCGTTCATTAAGATCCATCTTCTGAATATCTTGGTAGCTCTTACCACCTCGTGGTGGAATAGCTGGGTTCTTTTTATATTCAGTTCTCTTAGAAGTAGAACTATTTTTTCTTGGTGTTGCTGTCTCAGGTCCTCTTTGTCCATGTGTCTTTTTATGTGCGGTTGTGGTGTTTGAAGCTTTCTTTTTGCCGTGAGTATAGGGAGTAACACCTTTTTTTCACATACTTTGATGCATATTCACTTTGATCAACAAGATCTCTGAATCGCATTCCTTTGCTCTTATCTTCAATAGTAGGTAGCTCATCCTCTTGAGGCCATATAACAGGAATTTTCATTTGGATATACGCTTCTATAGGTTCAAGTCCATAAACAAATTCTTCACACGCCAAGGTAATTGATTTCCCACTCTTTCCAGCTCGAGCAGTCCTTCCTATTCGGTGAACATAGTTCTCAAAATCTTCAGGAATATCATAATTTATTACTAGTGCTAAATCATCAATCTGTAAACCTCTTGCTGCAACATCTGTTGCTACAAGAAATCTAAGTTCACCGCTTTTCATCCGGTTTATTACACCAAGACGCTTATTTGCGGAAGGTCTCCCATTAAATATCGAACAGTGAATCCATTAACACCAAGACGCTTGCTTATTTCTACTGCTTTAGCTTTGGTATTAGTAAATATAAGACAATTTTTGGGGTCCTCTTTCGCTAAGAGCTTAAGAAGTAGAGGAAATTTTTCTTCACTAGAGATATGGTATAGCTCTTGAGTAATATTATTTACAGTAATTTCTTCTGGTTGATTCTCAATCTCTATAGGATTATTCATATAGGACCACGCTAAGTTTCTTACTCTATTTGAAAGCGTTGCACTAAAAAGCATGGTCTGGCGTTTTACTTTTATCTACCATCATCGTAAACATTTTCTGAATATCTGGATAAAATCCCATATCAAATAATCTATCGGCCTCATCAATAACAAAGGTATTGATTGATTTAAAATTGAGTTTCCCCATTTTCTGGAAATCAAGAATTCTTCCAGGAGTCCCAATCATAAGGTCAACGCCTTTTTCAACTTGTTTATCTTGCTTTTGGTAACCGACGCCTCCATAAAAACAGCCAATTCTGAAGTCTTTAAATCCAAGAACTCAAAAGAATAGCATCTGTTTCTATTTGGACTGCGAGCTCGCGAGTAGGAGCAATTATTAGGGCTACTGGAAGAGTGGTTTCATTATTTGCTAAGGCTTCTCCATATTTTTGGAGAATTGTGAGGAGAAAAACAGCAGTTTTTCCTGATCCTGTCTTTGATTGCACCATAACATCTTTACCCTGTAAAGATTGTGGTAATACTAGTTCTTGTACGCTCATACAACTTGTGAATGAAGCATTTATGGCACCCTGTAATACTTCGGGGCCTAGTGGTAATTCATTAAATTTCATACAACAACTATACTTGTTTTTTTAAAGTTATGGTAGTGATTCTATCTCCCATTCTCTGATTTGGCGATGGATTAGAGCAATTTTCTCACTTTCTACTCTTATTCTTACACCATCAACAGATGAAATTGGAAGAGCTCCCATGCTTGTGGAGGAGAGAAATATTGCATCATAAGAATTGTTTTTAATATCATGTATATCAATCGGAGTGTAAGAAATAGCAAAAGAGTGATGAGCAATTGCTTTTATGATCTTATCTCTTGTTACCCCTCTAACACATCACTATCTGGGGCTGTGAAGAAGACATTGTCTTTCAGGGCGAACAAGTTACTTCTTGTCCCCTCAAGAGCTTTCCCATTACGGTCAATCAACAAAGCTTCAAAACAGCCATGGCTTCTTGCTTCTTTTAAGGCAAGATAATTCATCAGTAAAGCACTTGTTTTATATAAGGGAAGAAAACGTTCTCCCATATAGGAAGTAACACTAACACCTTCAGTGTAATACGATTGTGGATAAGAAAGGAGAGTATCACTTGTAATAAATAGGTGGGACTCATCTCCTCCTGTTAAAAGAATTCGAAGAGTTGCTTCTTTAATTTCATTTGCTTTAAGTAGTTCATATATTGAAATAAGAATGTCTTCACTTGAAAAAGGGTGAACTAAATTAATCCCTTTAGCAGAATTGAATAATCGATGTATATGATCAGGGGCATAGACAGGATGAGAATGAATTACTTTAATCGATTCATACACACTGAAAGCATATTGAAAAGAGGTGGAATAAACAGATAATGTTGCTTCCTCTTTTTTTATTACCATATTATCTTTGATTGCAAAATTGTGAACTAGATTCATATATATACCTTATTGCCTAATCAGGCATTCGTAACAATTCTCTTGGTTTACTCCCACGAGAAGGACCAACTATTCCTTCATCTTCTAATTGTTCAATAAGACGAGCCGCTTTGTTATATCCAATACGAAGTCGACGTTGAAGATATGAGGCACTTGCTCCATTTCGTTCAATGATGATTTTTATAGCTTTTTCTCTCATAGCTTCATCACTTCCCTCATCAAATTCATCTTCATTTCCATTGGATGAATTCTCGTTCTCATCTTCAAAGAATGCCTCATCAAGATAATCGGGTTCACCTTGTGTTTTTACATAAGAAACTACCCTTTCGACTTCATCGTCTGATAAGAAGGCTCCTTGAATCCGTGTTGAATTCGGTTCCCAGCTAGGGATGAATAGCATATCTCCCCCACCAAGAAGCTTCTCTGCCCCGACTTCATCAATGATGATTCTACTATTGACTTGGCCTGATACAGTAAATGCGATTCGTGTCGGAATATTGGATTTAATTATACCAGTAATCACATCAGCGCTAGGGCGTTGAGTCGCAAGAACAAGGTGAATACCTACAGCACGAGCCATCGCAGCAAGACGGGCAAGGAGAGTTTCCAACTCTTTACCAACAGTTGTCATGATATCAGCGAATTCATCGATAACCACTACAATAAAGGGGAGCTTCTCTCTTGCAATCTTCTTATGAGCAATTTTCGAATTATATGCACCAATATTTCTCACTGCCAGATTATTTAAAAGTTTATATCGTCTTTCCATTTCATATAAACAATACTCAAGAGCTTTAATTGTTTTCTTTGGCTCTGTAATAACAGGAGTAAGAAGATGTGGAATTCCGTTATAAATTCTTAGTTCAACAATTTTTGGATCAACAAGAATGAGTCTCACATCCTTAGGAGATTTAAAGTATAGTAGTGAACAGATTAAAGAGTTAACACAAACACTCTTCCCTGATCCTGTGGCCCTGCTATCAGAAGGTGAGGAGTTCGAGTGAGATCCATCACAACAGGCTCTCCTGTAATCTTTCGTCCTAAGATCATTGGGAGATTTGGAGTCTTATGAAGATCCACACTACTAAGAATATCTTTAAAACCGATAATAGAGCGATGAGCATTTGGCACTTCAATCCCAACAGCCTGCTTCCCTGGAATAGGGCAACAATACGAACCTGGCGAGCAGCAAGCTCCATTGCTATGTTATCTGCTAGGTTACTTATTGAACTCACTCTTACTCCAGGGGCGAGAGTAAGTTCATACATCGTAACAGTAGGACCTTTTACAATTGCTGAAACTTTTGCTTCAATCTTGAACTGGCGAAGAGTCTCCATTAAATTTTCACCGGCATCAATAGTTTCTTGATCAACATCACTTGTATGATTAGGATATGAATCTAACAACTCTTCACTTGGTGTCTGATATGCTATTTTTTCCGAGAAAGAAGAGATGACGTAATTTCTGAAGAAGTAACAAGCCCTCCAACTCCGCTGACGTAATCTATGTCATCATCTTGTGGTATAATATCCTCTTCTTTTTCACTAATAGGACTCTTTTCTAAAGGAATGATTTTTTCTACGGGTTCTTCGTATGAATGAATCTTGGTTGTATGAGGAGTTACTTTATCTTTTCTTACTTCTTGGAAGACGTTAGTAGGAATAAAACTTTCTACTTCTGGTTCTTTCTTTGCAGTTTTAGAAGAAGGAACGGAAGTTGGAACTGTAAAATCTTTTGTTTTCTCATCTAATTCTAATTTCCGTTTCAATGACCCAAAATGCTCCTTTTTCTCAATTACTTCTTCATCCTCAATTGAAGAAAGAGGAGTATTTGTTAATACAAGAGTTTTATCGGGAAGTCTACTTAATTTTCCAAAATACATCTCATCAGGAGGATTATCACTTTTCTTTATTGTTGAAAGAGAAGGAACTTTTGAAACTTCAGGGAATTTTAATGATTCAGATTTTTCTTTCTTAGGAGGGTCAATATCTCTCTTCTGCTCTTCTTTAATCTCTATAGAATCCTTAGTTGTAGCTTTTAACACTTCTTTTTTTGAGGTTCTCTTCTTTTTTACTTTTCTATTAATGGTATTTTCTCTTGTTTTTCGACTTTTTTATGAATTTTTACAGAAATAATGGTAAATAAGATGAAAATAGTACACTCAAGCAAAAGAAGAAGAATCATCAATACAAGAGCCATAACAGGGGCTTGATTGAAACGAGCCATAATAATCTCTGGTTGGGATTGTTTACTTATAAGTTGCGAGAAGATGTAGAATGTATAATAGGTAATAATACTGTAAGGAACCATCCACCAAAAACTAATTGCTTTACGCGTAATTAAGAAAAAGAGTGCAAAAAGAAGAACGATTGAGGGAACTATATATTGATTAATTTCTTCTGATAAAAGGGCAATATTGGCATACTCGTCTATTAATTGAGTAGCTAGTTCAACATAACTATATCCAGGGATACTAGCTGTAATAGAAGCTGGAATAAAAGTAGGGAGAAAGAGAAGAACACCTATTAGAGTGAACAAGAGTATTAATATTGTTGATAAGATTGTTCTTACTTTCACGTAAAGCCCCTCCAATTACATCACTATTACGATACTATAAGTATCATAATACTCACTATGACAAGATAAATACTGAAGACCCACAATCTTGCCTTCTTTACCATCCATAATAACATCTTTAGAGAAAAGAATCCTGAAATTGCGGCAGCAAGACTTCCAAGACTTAAAGAAACCCAAGAAAGAGTTTGAGGTCCCACACTATAATCAAACGAAGTAAAAACTAATGCTCCAAGTATTGCAGGAATTGAGAGAATAAAAGCAAACTCTCCAGCAACCTCCCTTTTCATTCCACTAAAAAGCCCAGAAGCAATAGTGATTCCAGAACGAGAAATTCCAGGTAAAGTCCCAAATCCTTGCGCTATACCTGTTGTTATAGCATTAAAAAGACCTAAATCCTCAATTCCCTTATTAAGCTTCTTCTCCATATTTGGACGATATAATAACAATATAGCAGTAACAATCATCATAAGGGCTACAAAAATAATATTAGGTTGGTCACTCATTACTTTTCGTAACACAAGAGCAACAATAACCGTCATTATAGTAGCTATGACTATAGTAATGAAATATCTTAGATATATTCTATCTACATCATCCATTTTTTTAGCCAGACAATGTGAAAGAGCCCTTAGCATTGATACAATTGTAACTCGGTAAAAAAAAACAGACAACAATAAGAGTTGCTACATGAAGAAACACATCAAAAAGAAGAGGAACTTCTGGCATGTGTAAATAATAACGAGTAAGAATAAGATGTCCTGAACTAGAAACTGGAAGGAATTCTGTAACTCCTTGAACTGCTCCTAGAACTATTGCTTGAACGAACTTATTGAACTTGTCATTTTTGTCCTTGTCACTTTAATGATAATAATAACACATGCCTCTCAGCATCTAGGAAGGCACTCTTACAGGTATAATTTCGTAAGAGAAAGGACCCGCAATACCACTTTTCATATCACCAACAACACTACCAACTAATTGTAATTCATCAAGTGTTGTTTCGATTTTTCCTTTATAAGCACAAACAACTCCACCTGGAGCTATAATAGTTTGTAACCTTGAGAGAATATCATTGATTGATGCAAAAGCTCTGAATGTAATCAATTCAAATGTACGATGCACTTCTTTCAGGTCTTTATCAATAATCTCTACACGATTAAAAAGGTTACAAGAAGCTACTGCGTTCTCTAAAAAACCGCATCTTTTTTTACTTCTTTCTATTAATGACCAAGAACTCGATTCTAATGCAATTGCTAGAGGGATTGCGGGGAAGCCCCCTCCAGAACCGATATCGGCGCATCGTATGTGACCATCTTTTTCATTCAGAATTGATGTGATAATAGGTAATGGTGCAAGAGAATCTAAAAAATGTTTAATAATCAACTCATCATCTTTTGCGTTTACAAGACGATAGAGGTCGTTAAAGATATTGATCTCTTGTTCAAATTTGACTAACTGGTCTATTTGATGCGGTAACATAGTAATGTTCAGTTTAGCGATTCCATCAATTAAGAGAGCCTTATTCATCATGTTGTTCTCCATGATTTTTATGTCTTCTTGAAAGAAGTACCATAAGTACTGCCATATCACTATTTCGTATCCCAGAGATTCTTCCAGCCTGACCTAGGGTCGCTGGACGGATATCTTTAAACTTTTCTTTAGCTTCGGCACTTAACCCATCTATCTCATCATAATTAAATGTTGGAGGAATCACTATTTTCTCCATCTTTAAATGCCGTTCAACTTGCTTATCTTGCCGCTGTATATACCCGCTATATTTGATATCTAGTTCTGCCTGATAAGTCACAATGGGATCAAAAGTAAGAATCTCTGGAATGTCTTTCGTAAGAGAATCGAGAGTAATATCGTTTTGCAATAATAACGCAGAGGCTTTTTTATTCCCTATTTTTTTATTATCTAAAAGAGATTTCACCATATCGATATCTTTAATTTTTTTCTCAAGTCTCTCCATAGCCTTCTCACCTTGCAACCCTATTTCATAGGCATAAGGAGTAAGACGCTGATCGGCACTATCATGCCGAAGGTTTAGACGATATTCAGCACGAGAAGTAAACATTCTATAAGGTTCTTTTGTTCCTTTAGTTACTAGGTCATCAATTAACACACCTGTATAACTTTCCGTTCTTTTAAGTACAAGAGGTTGTTCCCCTTCAAGTTTTTTTACAGCATTGATTCCAGCTATCAAGCCTTGGCATCCGGCCTCTTCATATCCACTTGTTCCATTAGTTTGTCCTGCAACAAATAGTCCACTCACAAGCTTCGACTCTAGAGATGGATACAAAAGTGTAGGATCTAGATAGTCGTATTCAACAGCATATGCTGGTCTCATAACTATTGCTTCTTCTAATCCTGGAATTGAGTGAATGTAATCAAGTTGCACATCCTCAGGTAAAGAGGAGCTAGCCCCATTTAAGTAATACTCTTGTGTGCCAATTCCTTCAGGCTCTACAAATATTTGGTGTCGGTCTCTATCAGGGAACCGAACGACTTTGTCTTCTATTGAAGGGCAATATCGAGGACCTTTTCCTACAATCTCTCCTGAATAGAGGGGGGATCTGTGCATGTTTCGCCTTATGACTTCATGTGTTTTCTCATTCGTAAACGTTATATAACATGGAAGAGAAGGTCGATGTATTTCGTTATAGTCAAAACTAAAGGGCATCATTAGTTCATCCCCTTCCTGTAATTCCATTTTAGAAAAATCAATTGAAGAGCCATTCACTCTTGCAGGAGTACCTGTTTTAAGACGATCTACTCTAAATCCTTTTTCTCTTAATGCAGTTCCGAGACCTACAGCAGCCTTTTCTCCTAGACGCCCTGAAGAAGTAACATACTCTCCGATGAAGATCTTTCCTTCCATGAAGGTTCCTGTAGTAAGAACTACTACTTTTGCAGATATCTTATTACCCCTTTCCGTGACAATTCCAATAATCTCGCGCTTTACTTCATCTACTATAATATCAACCACAGTGTCTTGAAACACATGAAGATTAGATTGATGCTCTAATGTCTCTTTTGCAAGCCGGTGATACGTAAACTTATCTGCTTGAGCTCTAGGAGCCTGTACAGCTGGACCTCGCCGTTTGTTGAGCACTCTAAACTGAATCATTGAAGAGTCAATAAGATGGCCCATCTCTCCACCTAGAGCGTCAATTTCTCTTACAATATTTCCTTTAGCAAGTCCCCCGATTGCAGGATTGCAAGAGAGTCTCCCTATCGCATCAAGGCTTTGAGTAATAAGTATTGTCTTTTTTCCAAGTCGAGCTAGTGCTAAAGATGCTTCAATCCCAGCATGACCAGCTCCAATTACAATTGCATCATAATCCATGTATTTATTTTCCTACACAAAATCCACTGAATATTTGTTCAAGGATGTCATAAGAGGTGACTTCTCCAGTTAATTCGCCTAATGCAGAAAGAGCTTCCTGTACTTCAACTGCAATAAGGTCAAGAGGAATAGATTCATTTGCCATTTCAATACCTTTCCCGAGGGCATTTGATGCCCGCAGTAATTCATCACGTTGCCTTTTTGATTCAATAATAAGAGAATCTCCTTGAAGGATAGGCATATCTTTTTGATTCTTGCAAGAATGAGCTCTTCTAATTTACCAAACCCCTGTCCATTCTTTGCACTAATTGCTAATGCATCTTCTGGAATTGAACGAGTTGCAATATCACTTTTATTATAGACAGTGATACACCTAGGATCATCTATGATGTCAAGGTGTTCACTCATTTGAACTTCTGCTTCATCAGCATCAACAAGCAAGATTATCACATGTGATTTATCTACCAAATATCGACTTCTTTTTATCCCTTCCATTTCTATCGCATCAGAGGAATCTCTCAGTCCTGCTGTATCGAATAAGGTAATCGGAAATCCACCAATGATAGTATGTCCTTCTATGAAGTCTCGTGTTGTTCCATGTGTAGAAGATACAATTGATCTTTCACTTTTCATGAGTAAGTTAAATAGAGTTGACTTGCCAGCATTTGTAGAACCAGCAAGGACCACAAGAGCTCCTTCTTTATACATTTTCCCTACACTATATGTTTCAATGAGCGAATCAATTGAATCTTTCACTTCATGTATTATTTGGTAAGGAAACAACACTTCATCAGAAAAATCATCTTCGGCATAATCAAGTTGCACTTCAATTGAACTCATTGCATGAAGGGTAAGTTTTTTCAAAGAATCCATTCTCTTATATAAATCTCCCTCTAGTCGATTTAAAGCCAAAGAATGAGCTTTTTGTGAATGTGAATGAACAATCTCCATCACAGCTTCTGCCTGAGTAAGATCAACTCTGCCATTTTTAAATGCCCTAAAGGTAAACTCTCCTGGACTTGCACTTCTAAACCCGATCTGTGAGAGAAGCGAGAAAATTGATTCAATTCCGAACATACTTCCATGACAAGCTATTTCTATACTCTCCTGTCCTGTATATCCTCTTTTTTTATCAAATAGGGATAAAAGAACCTCATCGATAGTTTCTCCTAATTCAAAAGAGATAAGTTTTCCATGCACTAAGGTATGACTTTCTCCATGTAATAGTGCCTGAGGTCTTGAAAAATAGGGTGCTAATTGTTCTTTACATCCTTCTCCACTAATTCTAATAATAGCAAGGGCACTAGGTGCCAATGGGGTCGCTAAAGCATATATTATGTCATCTTCTTGATAATCTAATGTATTCATATTAGTTGATTATACTTAAAGGACAACCCGAGTGTCCATATCATCAATCTTACATAGAATAAAATAGTGGCTATAGTCTCTTCATGGATATTAAAGCAATAAAAGCACGAAAGTGAGTTAAATAGACTGATTAGATGCTTTTTCGAAAAAAACAATTACATGGAAGTTTCAACTCCAATTCTTTCTCCAACACTTATTCCAGAAAGTACTATCGCCAATTTTGCAACTCAATATATTAGTGATATCAACAGGAGTAGAGAGCTCTATCTGGTTCCTTCTCCTGAAATATTTATGAAGCCAATTCTAAAAAGAAGTAGGACAGAGCATTTATCAGATATCTAAATGTTTTAGAAATAAAGAACAATTAGGAATCCATCACAATATAGAATTCTCCATGCTTGAATATTACACTATTGGAGCAGATGACATAGATTCGATTGAAATTACAGAAAAGCTGTTATACGAGAGTTCATTAAAAGGAACTCCAGAGTATGCCCTCCCCCCATTCATTCAAATGAGTGTAGCAGAGGCAACAAAAAAATATGCACATATTGATCTTGATAATCTTCAAACAATTCAAAAAATCCGAAAAGCTGCAATTGATTTAGGTTTGACCTTACCCTCTGTTATGGAGAGCTGGGAAGATACTTTTCACCGAATATTCCTCACCTTTGTTGAACCACAACTTCCGAAACACAAACCCGTTATTCTTACCCAATATCCACACCAAATTGAATGTTTAGCAAAAAGAATACCTCATACGCCTTATAGAAAGAGATGGGAAATGTACATTGGGGGTGTTGAAATAGCAAACTGTTATGATGAAGAGACTGATAAAGAAGCTGTTAAAGCTTTTTATCAGAAAGAATACGCTAAATTGGTGAGCGAAAGGAATCTTACAGGAGATGTTATCCCAGATGTTGATTATTCCTTTGCTGATCTCTTTGATTCAACATATCCACAATCATCAGGCGTAGCTATTGGCCTTGATAGACTCCTTATGGTACAACTAGGATATAATAGTTTGGAGGATTTGATTTTATTCCAACTATCTGATATGCTAATCGGCGTTCGTTAGGATATTTATATTTTTTAAATGAGGTAATACATGATTAAAGCGGGCCAGATTGAAAAAGGAACTGCACTTTTAATAAAAGGACAACCTTTTATTGTCATTGATAGAGAATTTGTGAACCCTGGAAAAGGTTCTGCATTTGTGCGGCTGAAATTGAAGAGCCCTTCAACTGGTCAATCTCTTAGAGAGACGATGAAGACACAAGATAATGCTGAAGATATTACAGTCGAAGATCACGATTGCCAATATCTCTATAATGATGGAGAACACTTCCATTTTATGTTTACTGAAACATATGAGCAAATCGAAGTTCCAATGTTAGCTTTCCCAGATTATCAATTCTTCATGAAAGATGGAGAAACCTATCGTGTTACTTTTTGGGAAAAACAAGTACTTGAAATCCAACTTCCACCAAAAGTATTATTTGAAGTTGCTGAAGCAGAAGAAGCCATTAAGGGTGATACTGTAACAGGCTCTAGTAAAAATGTCACAACAGAGACTGGATTAGTAGTAAAGGTGCCAATATTTATCAAACAAGGTGAAAAGATTTTAGTGAACACTGAAACAAAAGAGTACCTTGAAAGAGTGAATAAATAATAAAACATATTATTTCTTAAAGACACCGTTTTTTAGCGGTGTTTTTTATTGCCATTAGAGAATAAACACATGAAATTATTAATCCTCTAATGAATACAAACTATCCTTAGTGATTGAAACATAATAATGATTTGAATCATTCCATGATAAAACATATGGGCTTATACTTCCTATATAATGCTCTTCGCAGAAGCTTTATACCAAGAGATTAAGCCCATCTATCAAAAAATTATAATTATATAGCCCTATTTATCATCAGATACTTCACCACGAGTTACTTTGCTCATGAGAACAAATGCAATCAACATACATATGGCAGCAAACACAAATAGTGATCCATATCCAAAGATATCAATAAGAGCTCCTGTTATAGGAGGAGCTATGATAGAGGCAAGTTGGCTAAAGAAGTAATACAGTCCAGTGTATATTCCCATATTAGAATAGTCTGCCATCTGCCAGAGCATAGGGAATGAGTTGGTGACTACTGTTACCCAGAACATTCCAAAGAAAAACATCAGAATCCAAAAGCTCAATAACCTGAAAGTTCCTGAAATACTATTATTAACCATGAAAATACTGTGAGCATAAATAAGAAGTAATACAACAGCGAGTGCAATTAATGCTACTCTAATAGTGTTCTTCCTTCCTTTCTTATGGGCAATAATTCCACTAGGGATAGCAAATAAAGCATATGCAATTCCAACCATTCCAGCAGCTAAGGCAGCATTTGCTTTCGAAGTTTGAAGAATTTCAACAGAGTATTTCCCCACAAAAGGGAGAACGCCTTGGTATGCAATAAACCAAAACAATAGTGATATTAACACAAAAAAAGCACTCTTATCTTTTTCAGCAAATATTTGTTTAAGAGAGTCAATAATTGGAATCCTATCTTTTGCTGCGGCTTCTACTGTACTATCTGATTTTTCTTTAACAAACAGGAAAAGAAGGATTACTGCAATAATTACAAGAACTCCGGCAATAGGAAATGCCAGAATATTGTCTGTTGGGCCTCTGTTCGGAAGGTTGATTGAAACATTCATCAATCTTGCTAGACCAATGGTTCCCACAATAGAGGCAATTCCACCCATTGTGTTTATCACTCCGTTAGCTTCACTCCTAATATCTCCAGGGATAATATCAGGCATTAATGCAACAACGGGACCTCTTACAGATTGTTTAAATATATTAAGTGCAAAAATGAGTGTAATTAGAAGAACGAGAGATGAGAGCGCTGCAAATGGGATAAAGTCCAAACGCAAATGCACTTAATGGCAGAAGTGTAATAATGTACGGCATTCTTCTTCCAATCCGAGTTCGTGTCCTGTCACTTAAAGCAGAGAAGATTGGGATTAAGAAAATGGCAAACATATTATCGAGAGTCATAATAGTGCCAATTAGAGCATTTGACTGTATATACTTGCCTAAGAAAATAGGAATATACGTGTCATATAAAGGATCCATCAGTCCCATAGTAAAGAATCCAAGTCCAATGAGAAAGGTTGTAAGATAGTAACCCTTCATGCTTTTTCGAGAAGATGTGTTTTCCATGATACCCTCGCTAAAAAGAGATATTCAAAGTGTATCAGGAAATTCTTTCGTATGCAAAACAAATGTATCTACTGGACGAGATAGATAAAATGAAGTACATCATCTAGTATGACTAATGAGCACTTTATACAAACTAAAGAAGAACTAGAGACGATAATTAGCCTTACACCTGATGAAGAATTATGGTTTGAATCAAGAAAAGGGGATTCTCTTCCTTTACGAATTACTCACTATTATGCAGCTCTTATTAATCCTTCCGATATAGATGATCCGATTAGGCGACAAGTTGTCCCACAATATTCAGAACTAAAAAGTTTTGGACAAGAGAGTTCTGATCCTTTATGTGAATTACAATATTCTCACTCATCCCGTCTTATTCATCGCTATGAGAATAGAGTAGCATTACTCGTTAGTGACTATTGTGCAGCCTACTGTAGACACTGTTTCCGGCGACGGTTTACGGCAAAAGAAGATGCTGTTATAGGGCAACAGGAACTGGAATCGATAGGAAGTTATATAGAGAACGATAAAAGAATCAAAGAAATGCTACTCACCGGGGGAGACCCTCTAATGGTAAGTAACAAAAACTATCATCTATTATTTCCTATATAAGAGGAAAAAGGCCAGATATTGTTCTAAGACTATGTACAAGAGCTCTTGTTACATTCCCATCAAGAATTAATCAAACCCTCATAGACATGCTCAAAGAACATTCAACGAGCCCAATTTACATAATGACTCAATTTAATCATCCAAAAGAAATCACCCCAGAAAGCATACTAGCTGTGTCACTCTTTACACATAACGGATTTGTTGTAATGAATCAAACAGTACTTCTAAAAGGGGTAAATGATGATGTAGAGATATTAGAAGAATTAATGAACAATCTTATCAAGATAAAAGTAGTACCATACTACCTATTTCAAGGTGATATGGTTGAAGGAACTAGTCATCTAAGATTACCTATACAGCGAACAATTGAGATTGAGAGAGAGCTACGAATACGTCTAAGTGGACTCGCTATGCCAACAGTCGCTGTAGATCTTCCTTTAGGAGGAGGAAAAGTTCCAATAAGTGAGCCTTATTACAAAGGAAAAATAAAAGAGAACACCCATCTATTTGTCTCTCTAGATGGAAGAGAAATTGAATATATTGATCCATAAAAAAACCCTCCATTGGATATTCCTCAAGAGGGTCTGTGTAATTGTTGATATTAATTAATCAAACTTTAAATTACTTAAAATTTCATCAACTGCATCTTTTCTTCGATCAGTTGCTGCTTGATTAAAATCACTAGGCGGAATAAAGAGAGTTTCTGCTTCCGCTTCAGGTATTTCTACTGGAGTCCAAATCACTTCAGGTTCTTTAATCTGTGGTAGTACTTGGTTCACTCTAAATGTAGCTAAAGGAGAAGGGACAAAAACCTGTTTCTTTTCTTCAACTACAGGTTCTTCTTCAGTTACAACTGGTTCAACTACAGGTTCTTCTTCAGTTACAACTGGTTCAACAACAGGTTCTTCTTCAACTACTACTGGTTCAACAACAGGTTCTTCTTCTGTTACAACTGGTTCAACAACAGGTTCTTCTTCAGTTACAACTGGTTCAACAACAGGTTCTTCTTCAGTTACAACTGGTTCAACAACTGGTTCTTCTTCTGTTACAACTGGTTCAACAATAGGTTCTTCTTCAGTTACAACTGGTTCAACAGCAGGCTCTTCTTCAGTTACAGCTGGCTCTTGCTGCTCTATTGCTTGCTTTTGTAGTTCTAACTCCTCAACTTGTGGAACGCTAATGATTTGTGGTATTGGAGGCGATATTTCTTGTTCTCTGGCAACAGGCTCTTCAATGTCTGCAGGGACTGCTTCTTTTTCAAGAACTTCTTCAAGTTCTGGTGTTGGTTCTTCTATTAATACTTCTTGAGGTTCCTCATAAGGAGTGACAGTAAGAGTAAGTGCGACTGGACCAGGTATTTTTATTACTTCTGGAGTTTTTGGAACAACCTCTTCTACTTCTATGGCGGGTGCTTTCTCTTCTGGTGTTTTTCAACAATTTGAGGAGGCACCTCTTTTTCAATAGGTTTTGGTTGCTCAACCTTAGGGGCTTCCTTAGGTGCTTCTACTTTTTCTACTTCAACCTTCTCTGCTTCAACAAGACTTGAAGGAACTTTTTGAATACGTTCTTCTCCCCTCATTACTGATGGTTGAAAATAAAGAATTCCAGCCAATACAAATATAGCGACTGAGATTGTGACACCTAATAAAATATACAAACCTGTTTTTCTCATACGTTTCTGATCCCTATATATCTATAGTAATGCAAAACTCATCTACTTGTCGATGTATAAATTTTTTCTTACCATAATTCTTTATAATATATACATCACCTTCGGTATCGAAAAGTGTTGAATTAATATCCTTTTGTGCTTTGTTCACTTCTAAGAACTTCCTTAAATTTATATTATCCCTTACTTTAGCTCTCCTATAGCGTATAATTAAAGGTGAATATACATAACAGATTATATCACAGAATAGATCAAGATGCATTCTGTGTAATAAAGCTGCGTTAATAATTATTGCTTTTGCCCCTTTTTTTTCTTCTTCTTCTATCTCTTTTCTAATTTGTTCTACCATTTTTGGATGTACAATACTTTCAAGTTGTCGAAGTTTCTCTGAATCACTGAATACAATCTTTTTTAGAATAGCTCTGTCAATCTCTTTCGATGGTGTTGCAATTGTATCGGAAAAAACATGTATAAGTTCATCATAGCTCTCATTCAAAGCAACATGACCTAATGCATCTACATCGACTTCCTTATAACCTCTAGAAGCAATAAAATGTGATACTGTGCTTTTCCCTGTGCAATACTTTCCTGATACACCAATCACAATCAATGCATTTCTCCCCAACAAGAGCCAGTTTCAATACTTACTCGTAATGGTACAGATAAGTGGTAAGCACTTTCCATCCCTTCCTGTACTATTTCCTTCATTAATTCTAGCTCATCTTTTGCGACTTCAAATATCAATTCGTCATGAACTTGAAGAGATAAACGACTTTTCACATTATGCTGCTTCATTAGACTATCTACTTTAATCATAGCTAATTTCATAATATCTGCAGCTGATCCTTGAATAGCTGTATTCACTACAATTCGTTCAACTCCCGACTGTTCCATCTTATTTGAACTATTTATTTGAGGAACAGGACGTTTCCTTTTCAATATGGTGTGCACAACCTTTGTCTCTCGGGCTTCTTCTAGTAAGCTATTCATGAATCCTTTAACAAAAGAAAATCTTTTAAAATAGTTTTCAATAAATGAAGAAGCATCTGATCTAGAAATGCCCAATTCATTAGATAATCTAAATGCACTCATTCCATAAATTACACCAAAATTGATGGTCTTAGCAATTCTTCGCTGTTCCGGCATAACAAGATCTTTGTGAATGTCAAAAATCAATGATGCTGTGCGAGTGTGAATATCTTCATTATTATTGAAAGCTTCTTTTAGTGTGGGATCTCCACTGAGATGTGCGAGAACAACAAGTTCTATTTGTGCATAGTCGGCTGATAACAAGAGGTATCCTTCTTGTGGAGTAAACGCTTCCCTGATTCTTCTTCCATCATCATTTTTTATAGGAATGTTTTGCAAGTTCGGATTTCTGCTAGACAATCTTCCTGTAGCAGTTCCTGTTTGAGTAAAAGAAGTATGAATACGGTGAGTATGCTCATTTACCATCTCAGGAAGGACATCTATATACGTATTTTTTAATTTTACTAATGATCTGTTTTGAACAATAAGACGTGGGACTACATCTATAAGTGCTAGTTTCTCTAATACTTCAATAGCTGTTGAGAAACCCGTCTTATTTTTTTTCTGGGCTGGAAGACCTCGTTCTTCAAATAATACTTCTTGAAGTTGTTTAGGGCTATTCATATTAAATTCATGCCCGACTTCTTCATACACTTTTTTCTCAATCTCTACAATTCTATTAGTAACTTCTCCGTTAAATGCCTCAATGCGTTCACAATCAAGAAAGATTCCATGTAACTCCATATGAGCCAATATTTTTACTAATGGCATTTCAACAGTTTCGAACAGAGTAGATAAATTATTTTTCTCTAATATAGGAGCGAACTCTTCATAGAGTCTATAGGCAATATCTGCATCTTCACTCGCATAATCAACTGCTTTGTCTAACGGAACATCACTAAAAATTTGTCCTTTTTCAACTACGTCTGAGTATGCTATTGTTCTATAGCCATCGAGATATTTATCAGCTAAATGATCTAGGTTATATATCCCTTCGGCTGAATCAATTAACCAAGCAGCAATCATAGTATCGAAATAGAGATAAGCATCTTCTATTCCCCATCTTTTCAATACTTTATAATCATACTTAATATTTTGTCCTATAAGCTTGATCTTCTTATCTACAATGATTTCGCGCAATATCTCTTTTGCAACAAGAGGGTCAACAATATCCTTATTCTCAGCAATAAAAGGGACATAATATCCTTTGTTTCGTTCATTAGTAAAACTAAATCCGACAGGCTCTGCCTTCATATCATCAATATGTGTTGTTTCAAAATCAAAAGCCATGATTCCACTCAATGCGATGGTTCTTAATATGCTTTTTAATTCATCAACATCAGTAATACAGGTGTATACTCCTTTTTCATTTTTCTTAATTCCACCGGGGTGAGCCTTTGCAATCGCTTCAGGTCTTACTTCACCAATAGCAGCAATAAGAGATGTAGCTTTTGCTTTTTCGAAGAATGGAACAGCCTTTGAAAAATCTATGCTTTCAGTGGTAAAACGGCTAGTCTCAAATTCTATTCCAGTAGGAATAGATGAATCCAATGATACTAATGTTTTACTTAGATATGCCTTATCTTTTGAATCAATTAATTTTTAGAAACTGAAGGAGACAGATCATCAACATGAGCATAGATGTTATCAAGTGTCCCATATTCATTCAGGAGCTTTACCGCCCCTTTTGGACCAATACCACTTACTCCAGGGACGTTATCTGAAGAATCTCCAATAAGAGAGAGATAGTCAACAATCTGGGTGCTGTGAATTTGTAACTCTTCAAACACTTCTTGTAAGCCAATCTCACGATAGGATTTCTCATTTTTTCTTGGTGGGCGTAGTGCTGTGACATGATTACTTACTAACTGAAGAAGATCTTTATCTCCAGTGACCATAACAGTATCAATCTCTAATTCTGTCGCACTTCTTGCGACAGAGGCAATGATATCATCTGCTTCCCATCCATCTACTCTAATGTGAGGAATATTTGCAGCATCTAGAATCTCTAGAATTCGTGGAATTTGTTCGTGTAAATCCTCTGGTGCTGCATCTCTGTTTGCTTTGTATTCTTTATATAATTCATGTCGAAAAGTGGGAGTTCTACTATCAAGAGCAACAACAAGGAAATCATGTGGATACTCTCTAATAATCTTTAGCAGAGTCGAATAGAATCCAAAAAGAGCCGACACATTTTTTCCATCATTATCACGAAGAGGACGATTAATAAATGCAAAATATGAACGATAAATGAGGCCAAAAGCATCAATTACATATAATTTCTTTCTTTTTTCTACCATGAATAACTCCAATGTTAACTCTCTATGTGAAGGATTAGTCCATCATATGATGGATATATCCCATGTGGAAGATCACGCAATAGTGTATCGTGATCAAAATTATGAGATAAATGAGTAAGATAGGTCTCTTTTGCTCCAATTAATAGAGATGAAGCAACAGCTTCGTCAAGATTCATGTGAGTTGGATGAACCTTATATCTAAGGGCATCAATGACAAGAACATCTACTCCTTGCAACATATTAATACTTTCAACCGGAATTTCTTTACAATCACTAAGATAAGCAAACTTACCAATTCTATAGCCATATACTTCTCGACATCCATGGACTAATGGAATAGGAAGAATTGTTACTCCTCCAATATTGACTCCAACAGGAGGCATCAAGGTTGTAATAAGTTGAGGAAGACCACCTCTAACAGGGTTATTTCCTATTGCATAAGAAAACCTACGATGTAAATCTTCAATGACTTGAGCGGGACCATATACAGGTAAAGGGGAAGATTCACTAAAGACTCTTAAATCATCAATTCCATTAATGTGATCAGCATGATTATGAGTATATAAAACAGCATCAAGATGCTTAATATGATGGGTCAACATTTGGAGTCTAAACTCAGGACCAGTATCAATAACTATGGAAGTGTTCCCACTTTGGAGATGAATTGAAGATCGTAATCGTTTATTCTTAATATTAGAACTAGTACACACACTACATGAGCACCCGATTCTAGGTACTCCATGACTCGTTCCTGTTCCTAAAAAAGTAATATCCATTAATTCGCAACCAGAGACTCAGATAGAATCCGTTTCAGTGCATCAATTTGTCTAACAGTATATCTACTAGTATCTTCAAATCCTCTTTTAAATGTTTGTTGGAGCTGTTCCACCTCTAATTCACCAAAATCTATACCTTCTCCAACTTTCTCTAAATAGACATAAAGAGCGTCACTTCCTTTTTCAGAGGCCTCTTGTATAGTATTATATAGAGCTGTTTCATCAAGGTTAGACACATACTCATCAATTGCAATTTGTGGCACTCTTGCCCTTACCAACACTGATTCGACCGTTTCTTTTAACTGTTTCACATCTCTTGTGCTCTGGTAGCTCACATGAAAAAATGTATTAGCTATTGAGGGAACAAAAAAGAATAACACAAAGAATAATAGTGCTGCTAACAATATGGCTGAGAACAATGAACCTAAAATTGAACGTCTTCCCATACTCTCTTCTCCTGCATAGTAGTTGATAATATCATAATCCTATTATGATGGATAGGGAAGGTTTTTTAGAAAACGCGAGTAATAAAAGATGCAGCTATTTTACCTTTTTCCCAATCAGGAAGGAAAGAATCTTCATCTGTGTCAAGACTTGGCACAACGATTGAGACACCTAAAGAGAAACGAGAGAAGTTAAAATCGAGACGGGCTCGATAAGCGAGAGAAAGATTATTAATAAAATTCTCAAATGTGGAAACCCCAACAATGTTTTCGGTATTGGAAACCCAGAAATGGGGGATTCATGAGTATAAAGATCTATACCGTACATAGCTCCTGCCCCAACAGAGAGAGTGGTAAGAGTTGCAACTTTTGTTTTAAGGCTTAGTCCAAGCATTCCAAAAAAACGTTGGGAAATATCATTTTCGAATACTGGTTTGCCATCTTCAGTAACATCGATAATATCGCCTTGCTTTAATAGCATATATCCATCAAGCGAGAGGGTATTATAGAGTTCTGCTCGAATTTCACTTCCCGAGGCCCAATTATTAACATCAATAACATCTACAATTTTGAATTTTTGGGGAACCAAATTCTGTTTGAAACTCTTGAATAGGGCCAACCCCTAGCGAGAGGGGTTTGGCAAAAAGACAAAGAGGTAATAAGAGAAGAATGATAATTATGACTGTACTACGTGACACGCTATTACTCTTTTTATTATTGTATACACTCCTTATGTGTAATAAGGAGTGTAGTATGAAATATTGACTTTATAATCCTAGAATATGGTAAACAGAGCGGAAACTCCGATTCTACCACTATTCCATTGTTCTTCACCTGGAAGTAATTTTGTAAAATCGCTATTGTCAATAGTAAACCCATCGCTATCAATTGTGTAGTTAAGACCAACAAGAATATTGCCTAATTTAAGATCTACTGTTGCTCTCCAAGTAAGATCTGAAGCCATGAGTGCTTCACCATAATTAGTTGCATCAAGTACTTGACCTTCTGAATTATAGAATATTACTTCATCACCAAAATCAGCACTCACTCTTGGTCCAAGTCCTAAACCAACTCTTACAAGGCCTAAAAGGTCAAGAGATATACCACCAGTTACTAATCCAGTTAAGGTATCAATGGTTTCGCTTTCATTTTCAAGTTGGTCATACATTGCCATTACACCAACTTCAGCAAATAGCAATCGTGTTCTAATATCTGCACCAAATGTGTAGTTTTTAGGATCTGCCATTCCATCTTCAAAAGTGATTTCTCCACTTACATCATATGGAATTTTGTACTGTGCTGTTGCACCTACACTAAAGTCAAATATACCTGCAAACGCTGCCGCAGGAACCAACAACATGATAATTGTTAAAGTAATAAGTACTTTTTTTCATTTCTTTCTCCTCTTTGGAGGGAACTCCTCCGAAAATAATCTATTATAAAAGTTTACACTTTTTATATTCTAAAATAACATGAGTGTTAAAGACACTCCACCTTTATTCGAACCATCAGAAGTAAAAATTGAATCTATCGAATCACCTATTCTACTACTCGTTTCTCGAAGATAGAAAAAAGATAACACTGATGGACCAAAAATGATATCAATACTGGCTTTCAGATGAATTGGAGAATCTTTCATAAATTCTACAAATGAATCACCTTCACGCCGGTTACAAAAACTTAATTCTTCACCATCTTCTTGTGGAAGATTTAATTGGTTAGAAAGACCTCCGCCTAATGATAAGTATACCACATCATTGATTATCGGGATATCCATCAAAGCAGTATAGTAGAGATTCATCAAATTCTCATCTCCAAACACTGCAGTGGAAAGGACTGAAACATGTAAAACAGAAAGCCTTCCCTCTAATCCAAACCCAAAATTCCAATTGGCTCCTTCGCTCATCCCTGAAAAAATCCATCACTTTCAACAGCTTCATCAACATCATATAAAGTTACAACTTTAAGCCCGACATCAAATAAGCTTCTTGAACTTAGCGGAAAAAGAACGATAAAGAACACAGCTGTAAATATAAGTAAATATTTTCTTCCCATAAATCTGATGTTCTCCCCCGTCGATTTCATAAGGATAACAGCTGAAAGAGTGAAAAGGATACAATTATTTACATTTTTTTTGTTTCGCCTTACATCCTTAAACATAATACATAAGGAAAATAAAAAAATTTCTAGCTACTTTTTTAATGAAAGAATCAATTCGTTCACTTCTTCTAACCATAACACAGAACTTGCATCACTTGGCATCCTTAAATCTCCTCTCGGAGAGAAAGATGCTGATCCTACTTTCGGACCATCGGGCAAACAAGATCGTTTAAATTGCTGAGAAAAGAATCGGGAATAAAAAGTCTTTAGCCATCTTAAGATGGTCACATCATTATACATCTCTTTAAAAGCATGTTGAGCTAAATGAAATACTTTTGTGGGCGTAAAATTCCACCTGATAGCATAAAAGATAAAAAAGTCATGAAGTTCATATGGCCCCACAATATCTTCTGTAACTTGAGAAATTACTCCTTCTATTGCAGGGAGAAGCTCTGGACTTACAGGAGTATTACTGATATCAAGAAGAATTCTTTTGAGCTGTTCATTTGAAGTTGTGAAAGCTATGTGATTAACAAGTATACGTATTAATGTTTTGGGAATAGAGGCATTAACACCATACATTGACATATGGTCTCCATTATAGGTCGCCCATCCTAAAGCAAGCTCAGATAAGTCTCCAGTTCCAATAACAAGAGCTCCTTCTGAATTTGCAACATCCATTAATACTTGAGTTCTCTCTCTTGCTTGAGAATTCTCATAAGTAACATCTAAATTCTCACCATCATGTCCAATATCAATAAATGTTGTTTTACAGATGAAGAAATATCGATGTCTTTAAAAGAAACATGTAATGCTTCACTAAGTGAAATAGCATTTTGTTTGGTTCTCGTAGTGGTACCAAAACAAGGCATGGTAATTGCAATAATGCCTTTTCTATCTAGATTGAGATAATCGAATGCTAACATACTTACTAATAATGCAAGGTTGAATCTAATCCACCTGAGAGTCCAACTACCACTTTCTTAATCTTTGTGTGCTCCAAACGCTTAACTAAACCCATCTTCTGTATTGTTAAAATCTCTTCACACCTCTCTTCTCTCTCTCCATCATCATTGGAACAAATGGATGAGGAGAAAAGGTTCGTGTTAGTGCTACTTTCTTTAATTGGGTAGAAAATTCTATTATGTGATAATCTTCATCAAATGCAGAAGAAAATGTAGTATTTTTTAATCTTTGAGCAACTAATTTCTCAACATCTACTTCGCTATATAGAAGTCCTTCAAAAACTCCAGAACTTTCATTTAGCATAACTCCATTTTCACTTATCATAGAATGACCTAAGAACACTACATCTGTTGTAGATTCTCCAGGACCGGCATTTGCATATAAATACGCACTACTATATCGTCCAGATGCTCCATTTACTAACATTTTTTCGATACTCTTTTTTACCAACAAGCTCATTGCTTGCAGATAAATTGGCAATAATAGTGGCACCATTTCTTACTAAATCAATGGAGGGCGCAAAAGGAGCCCAAAGGTCTTCACAAATCTCAATCCCAACAACCACATCTTTATGATACTTTGATTGCAATAACACTTTTGTGGTAAAAGGAACCATTTCTCGACCCATTGAAATAAGAATCGGTTCAGTGGGAGCTGGACAGAACCATCTTCTTTCATAAAACTCTCCGTAGTTTGGCAAATGAGTCTTTGGAACAACCGCCAAGACATGCCCATATTCTATTGCGACACCACAATTATAGAGTTTGCCATCAACTACAAGAGGAACACCTATTACAACAAGGATTTCTTTCCCTTTTGTCGCTTCAACAACACGAAATAAAGCTTCTTCGGCTGATTGTTGAAGCTTCTGTTGATAAAAGAGATCTGCACAAGTATAGCCAGTGATATGAAGTTCTGGAAAAATGAGAAGAGCCACTTCTCTTTTCACGGCTTCATCAATCATCTCTATTGCAGTTTGACTATTATAAGATGTATCGGCAACCTTTACTTTTGGAGAGGCAACTCCTACTCTGACAAATCCATCTATCATTCTAATCCTCCGCTTGAGTCAAATTTAGTGTATCATAGAGACAATTTTGATGCTATATCAAATAGAGCAGAGGATAATTCTAACATATTTCTCACTTTCTACTAAAACACTCTAATCAATAACAAGTATGAGAAATTGGAGCTATCTGTTCCTACACATCGCGAACATGTTGCTCATTCCCCTTATGTCCTTACAATCCGTTTCTAACAATAATTCTCCTCTATATAAGAGATGGCTTAGCATATTCGCTGGTTTTCTCCTTGATAATTTAATAAATCAACGTATAATACTATTATTAAACTTTTATGTTTCACCTTGTTCAAAAATTTGACTTTTTTCTGTTATAAAAACTTATATTCTAAAAACTATGAAGGAGCAATATTTTGAGTAATACATACAGTTTTGATAATATTGGATCTCAGCATGTTTCTCTATTTAATGAGTATGGCAATAAAAGACTTGAGTTCGTCAATTCAAGAATTATGAACATTGAAAACTTCTTAGAATTAATTGGCGGAGAAAAAAATATCCAAGCAATGGTTGATAACCATAGAAACCATATCGCCTTTATGAGTATCGTTTTTCGACTTAAAGACCCTGTTCTTCTTGAGAATACTCTTCCATGGGTGTATAGAGCTTATAGAAATCAAGGGTTTTCATACGACTATTTTATTAAAGAACTAAATTTATGGAAGGAATCAATTGTAGAAGTCTTTGAAGAACCTTTTGCATCAGATTTTATTGCAATATATGATAAAATGTGTGAAGAACATGATAATAATATAAAAAAATCAAAAGAGAAGTCTTCACTCGATTTTCTGCATTCTTTAAACGATGTGCAAAAAGAATTCATCAACATATTGCTAGAAGGAAATATGAGAAAATTGGTCTCAATTTCTGATGAGTATTTAAATGGAAACAAGAAAGTTGAAGACTACTATTCAAAAATGATAACCCCAGTAATGTATGCTATAGGTCAACTCTGGGAAATGGGTGAAATAACTGCTGCAACAGAACATTTAGCTTCATCCCTTATTACCCGTATTTTGGCATCTTACAATATTAAACAAGAATTACCAGCAATCACAAAAGGGAAAATAGTCATCACTTCTGCTGCAAATGAATATCATGAAATTGGGGCATGGATGACAGCAAATTTGTTTGAAATGGATGGATGGCAAGTCTATTACTTAGGGGCGAACACCCCAATTAAGGATGTTATAAAAATTGTGGAAGATGTTTCTCCAGATATCCTTGGGGTTTCTGTTACTATGGTATACAATTTAGAAAATATAAGAACTTTATTTGAACATCTTAGATCAAACCCCAAGTATGATAACATGAAGCTATACGCTGGAGGAAGTTTGTTCTCATTCTATCCTCAAGTCTCTCAATTTCTAAAAGCAGATTTCATTGCAAAAAGTTTTACAGAGTCATTAAATCAAGCAAATCAATTTTGGTCTGAAAAACATTAGGGTGATATGGAATTAATAAATAATTTACTAAAAACAACTTTAGACAACCTCCCCTCTACCGCTGTAGTAATAATCAATCAAGATTTAAACATTCTTTTTTGTAATAAGGTTCTATTTAATCGTGCTCATACTCTTCATACCTGTCGTAATCTTAATGAAATCCTTCAATTAGAAGATTCTGATATTAATGATATTTTAGACGATAATGGAACTGGATATATTAGGATTGCAGTAAAACCAGATTTTCGTTCATATAATTTTAAATATTTCTCAGTTGAACATATGATTGTTCTCATTGGTGAATTGGAAAAAACAACAGAAACTGATGTTATCAGTCAAATGTCATTGAATACAAATGACATGGCAAATCTCTCTCGACAACTTAGAAGCAAAAATAGAGAACTGGAAATTGCGAACACAAAAATATCTCAACTAGTCAGAGAGGATTCTTTAACAGGGCTCAATAATAGACGAGTATTTTATGAAGCATACGAAACAAATTCTTCTTTAGCTTTGAGACATCAGAATCCTTTCTCTATCATTATGTGTGACATAGATAATTTCAAATCAGTAAACGATACATACGGACATGGAGTTGGAGATTTAGTTCTTAAGGGCTTTGCCAATATTCTTATGAGCAACACTAGAAAAGAAGATGTACTCATTCGATATGGAGGAGAAGAATTTATCATTCTGCTTCCCTATTCAAAAATTTCTGAAGCAAAAATATTAGCAGAGAAGATACGAGTAAAATTTGAACATAGCGAAATTATCAAAGATAGAGTAATTACAGCCAGTTTCGGTCTTTCTCAATGGAAGGAAACAGACACTGTAGAGACCCTAGTTAAAAGAGCAGATGATGCCCTTTATGAAGCGAAGAAATCTGGGAAAAACACATTAATTTTGCATTAAATTTTGGTTCTCATTCCATCTAAAAGGTTCTCATTAGAAGGTCTCACTTTCTACTTAAATACCCCCCAGTAACAGCTTTTGCATCTCGTACTACCACACAAGCTTTTGAATCAATTTGCCTAATTAGAGAATGCACTCTTTTAATATTCTTTCTCTTCACATGCATTAACAGGACTTCTCTTTGTCCGTCACGCCCACTACCTCGTAGCACAGTAACGGCAAAATCACTATCCCGCAAAAGAGTTGCTAGTCGAAGAGCTTTTTCAGATTCATCAATGATAACTTCAATTGAGCTTAATCCAAAAGCTAACTTCTCATCAAAATAGGCTCCTAAATAATTCCCTACCGCAAACGCAAGAGCAAAGACAACAATTCTTATTGGATCCTCTTGGTATCCACTAAGAACAGACCCTGTAATGACCAGCCATAGAAGAACATCAAAGAAAGCAAGTATTGCACCCTTGATTCTCTCTCCTCTATTAATCAACACCATACGCAGGGTAGAGACTGTTACTTCAAGGATCTTACCAAAGAAAATTATAAAGTAGATCCAAACTCCAATATTGTCTAAAAAGGACATGTTGCCCTCCTAATGAATAGCTTAACATAAGTATATTCTTTTTCATTTTTATTGGAATCACGATGAGAAAAATAGATAATAAAAGAGATGATAGGCATAATCAAGAAGATAGCAAGAGAAACAATAAAAACAGGACTAGATGGATCATCATAGTTTTTTGCCATAAAGGTAATACTCAACATTGTAGGAAGTAGCGCAAGTAAGGAAGCAAAAATATAAGAAACATAATGTATCTTTAAGGCTCCGAGAAAGAGATTTGTGATTTCGTGGGGGATTTTGCCAATTATTTTTATGATAAATGTAAATAAAAAAATGACTATTAGCACTAATTGCATAAAACTTTTCAATTAAAGGAAACTTCTCTCTTGTATAAAGGACAAAAGTCGCTCCTCGTCTCCTTCCCACAAAATATGGAATTTGAATGTTAATATAAATTCCAACAAGATTAACGATTATTGCATAAAAAAAGAGGATAAATAGCTCCCGCAGTTGCAAACAGTAATGCATATGGCAAACCAAAAGAAACAGACTTCAAGGCAAAGAGAAAGAACATTATTGCGGTTGTTAATATAATATTATTCCTTGAATAAAGTACTAGATTGTTTACTGCTTGTTTACCATTAAAGATCAAATAGACAGTAATGAGGATAAGAATAATCGCACCAAAGGTATAATGAAAGAGACTTCTTTTATGAGTGCTCACATAGTTCGCCAAATCAATCTTCTTCATGCGCCCCTTACCTTACTTACTATTAATTTAGCTCCTTCCATCACAAATAGAGGAATAATTGCTAATCCTAATGCAATGATATAGTAATAAGAAGGTAATATCATCATCCCAAAGGCAAGTGCAAATGGAGGAATTAAGGTTATCATCATAATTATTACAATTGAAACAATAGCAGCTTTGTTTAAAGAAGAGTTACTAAAGACTCCAATTGAGAATAAAGAATAATTGCTCCTCATATTATAGGAATGAAATACTTGTGATAAAGACAACACAAGAAATGCTACGGTTCTGCCTCCACTATGGTTTATATCTTTTCCTATGATAAAAGCACCTAGAGTAAGTATCGCAAACATTACTCCCATAGCTAATACTTTGATAGCTCCGTGATGAGAAAACAAGGATTCATCCTTGTGCTGAGGTCTTCTTTTCATAACATCTTTCTCACCCTTTTCCATCCCAAGAGCAATAGCGGGGAAACTATCTGTTACAAGGTTAATCATGAGAAGTTGTAATGAAATAAATGGAGATACATGAAATAACAGCATAGCAACAAAGACCACAATCAATTCACCAATGTTTGTTCCAATAAGAAAGAACACTGTTTTTTAATATTATCATACATTACTCTCCCTTCTTTAATAGCTTCAACAATTGTTGCAAAGTTATCATCACTTAAAGTCATATCACTCGCCTGCTTAGCGACATCTGTTCCAGCAATTCCCATAGCACATCCAATATCTGCACTTTTTAAAGCAGGGGCATCATTTACACCATCTCCGGTCATTGCAACAATCATATTATTTCTTTGCCATGCTTTTACAATACGAATCTTATCTTCTGGAGAAACACGAGCATATACTGCGACATCTTTCACTTTCCGAGTGAGATCAACATCATCTAAACTTTTTAGATCTTCTCCAGTAAGCAATTCATCATCACCTTCCATTATGTGCAATTCTGTTGCTATAGCTCTTGCAGTCACCATGTGATCCCCTGTAATCATAACTGGGCGTATCCCTGCACTTTTGCACATAGCTACAGCATCAAAGGCTTCTTTTCTAGGAGGATCCATCATTCCGATTAAGCCAAGAAAGTGCAACTCTGTTTCAATGTGTTCACTATCATACGGAATACCATCTTCTATATACCTATAAGCAACTCCAATAACACGTAAGGCATTCTTCCCCATTTGTGAATTTATCTTAAGTGCGTTCTCTGTATCACCTTTATTACAACGAGGGATGAGGGCGTCAAGGGCTCCTTTTACAATAACAAGCTTCCTATCGCCCTCATTGTGGATTGTACTCATGAGCTTTCTATCTGAATCAAATGGGATCTCACCGACCCTTGGATATTTTTTTTCTAGATCCTTTTTATATATTCCTTTTTTAAAACTTGCCATCACAATGGCTATTTCAGTAGGGTCTCCATAGGTTGAAAGAGTATCTTGATCAATTGTCACTGTTGCATCACAACAAAGAGTACTATATATAAGAAGTTGCAAACCATTATCATCATCACGGTCTTCGCTTAAGGAAACATCTTCTTCTCCTTCTACAAAAAGGGTGGTGACACTCATTCTGTTTTGAGTAAGAGTTCCTGTCTTATCAGTACAAATAATTGAGGCTCTCCCTAGGGTCTCGACAGCAGGAAGATGCCTAATAATGGCGTTCTTTTTGGCCATCCTTTGGACTCCAAGACTTAGCACAATCGTTACTATTGCAGGAAGCCCTTCTGGAATTGCAGAAACAGCAAGAGATACAGCTATCATAAGCATCTGAGTAAATTCAATACTATTAAGTATACCGATGATGAAAATTATGATAACAGTAGCAATGGCACTCACAGCAAGTACTTTGCCCAGAGAGGAGAGCGTTTTTTGAAGAGGAGTTTGTGTTGATGTTGTATTTTTTAATAAAGATGCAATAAGTCCCATCTCGGTATGCATTCCAATTTGAGTAGCGATTGCAACTCCTCGCCCATGAACAACCGCACATCCTGAATAAATCATATTTTTTCTGTCCCCTAGTGGGGCTGAAGGAGGCAGAAGTACATCCTCATGTTTCTCCACAGGAAGAGATTCTCCTGTTAATGGAGATTCATCCACCATAACTGATTCACTCTCTATTATTCTTGCATCACAGGGTATGAAAGTTCCTGCTTCAAAGAAAAATATATCTCCTGGAACGATTTCTTTGGATTCAATAAAAAATACTTTATTATCTCTTTTTACCCTAATTTGTGGAGATGATAGATTCTTTAGTGCAAGAAGTGCTTTCTGAGCTTTTTGCTCTTGTACAAGCCCCATGACAGCATTCAAAATTACTATAACTAGGATAAGAATTGGTTCAAGGAAATCAGTTGTATTCTTTTCAATTAATGCAATCAAGAATGAGATAAAAGCTGCAACTATCAAGATAATAATAGTAACATCCTTAAATTGGTTGAAAAAACGAGCAAGAAATGATTTTTTTTCATCTTCAATAAGCTCATTTTCCCCATACTGTTGTTTTCGTTGAGTGAATTGATCTAAATTTAGACCCCTTTTCTTATCCACATTGAGAATATGTATCACTTCTTCTACACTTAGATTATGCCAATTCATCTATTCAACCTCATATCAGTATAACAACTTTTTATTGGTAAGAATTTTCTTCACATGCTCTCGAATAAGTGCATAAACAATTGCGACAAAAGGGACTCCTAGAAAAATACCTATGATTCCAAATAGATTCCCACCAACCAAGACTGCAAAAAGAACCCAAAGGCCAGGAAGACCTAAAGATTCCCCAACAACTCTAGGATAGATAATATTTCCTTCAATCTGTTGCAAAGCAAGGAAGAGAATCAAGAACCAAAGAGCATCTATTGGGTTATTTACAAGCATCAAAATTATTCCAATGAAGGCTGCTATAAAAGCACCAACTATTGGAATAAATGCGGCAAAGGCAACAATTGATGCGATGAGAAAAACATACGGAAGACCAAATATGAGCATAGTAATAAGAAACATAGCCCCAAGAATAAGAGCTTCTAAAGCTGTAGTTGAAATAAACTTTGAGAAGGTATCATGTACGATAGTTCCTGCATTTGAAAGAGACTCATATCCTTGTTGGGGAACATATGCCTTCAATAATGAACTAACATGCCTTAACAGATCCTCTTTCTTTAATAACATGTAAATAGCAAATACTAGTGCTAATGAAATCGTAATTACCGATTGAACAACTCCTTGAGCGATTCCTACACTCGAATTAACTACTATAGAGGCCCAACTCTTCACTGTTTCAATAACATTACTTTCAATAGTAGCAAAATCAATATTAATGAAAGAAAGCCAAGGGGGTAGATTAAATGTCATAGAAGAGACTTCATCTATCCATTTCTCTATCAATGGAGGAAGTTTTACCATCACTTTAGAAAACGCCCCACTAAGCTGCGGAATCACAATAAGGAGAAGAGCAGAGACGAATATAATAACTAAAAATATAGTAGTGACAAGCGATAATACTCGTCTTACTTTCTTACTTCCCTTCCTATAAATCTTAATCTCAATAAAATTCATTGGAACATTAAAGAGAGCTGCAATAACTACTCCAATGAGAAAAGGGGCCGTGACTTTAATAATCTTTGAAGCTACCATCACAACTTCATCCATAGCAATAAAAGCAAGAAGAAGGAGAACACCCAATCCAATAAACAAAAAAGGTTTCTTTAACATACTATTATTTGATTCCATCTTTTCCCCTTTGAATAATATGAGTGTACTATACGATTCAACTCTTTTCAAACCAAACAAACATGCTTACATTAGGTTCAACAAAAATATAAGGAGTACATATGCTAGAAAAATTATATACCTATGTAACTGATGATAATAAACATATTGAAAAATTAATTGATGATGACGAAGTCATGATTAATCATATGGTATTACCTGTTGGAGAATCTGTACCTGATCATTACTCTGATTCAAAAGTTCATATGATCATTGCAAGAGGAGAGTTAACCCTTGAATTGGATAATCAAACACCTCATACCTATCCAAGAGGGTCAATTGTCAATGTTCCCTACCACACATTTATGAAAATCAGAAATGAAGGAAAGGAGACAACAGAGTTCTTTGTAACAAAAACACCTTCTCCTAGGGTCTATAAACAACAATAACTTTATTGTTTTTGAACTTCTAATCTAATACTGATAACCAGAGTTGTTCAGCCTCTATTACAAGGGTCGATACCAGTGCTAAAAATGGCTCATAATTCATAGTTGTATGTGCTATATCAAGAACATCATAGTACCTTGCTCGCTCCTCATTCTTTATTATGATTGGAGGATATCCATTTTTCATTAACTCAAAATTGAGAAGTAGTCGAGAAGTCCTTCCATTACCATCAATGAAAGGATGAATTTTTACAAATTCTCCATGAAGTAGCGTAGCTCTAATAACAGGATGAAAGGCTCTCCATTCATACGTATATTCCGCCATAAGCTTTTGCATCAAGTCTCTAATCTCATAATGCTTTGGTGGAATGTGTTTTGCTCCGCTAATTACAACATTTTCGTCTCGATATGTTCCAGCATGTCTATTATCTATCTCTTTCAGTATTAGTGCATGTATATTCCTGATGGACCATTCACTAAAAGACCTTTACTAGTAATTAAATCTTCAACAAAAAGAATTGCTTCACGATGGTTAATTACTTCTAGATGTTCCTCCATGCTCTTTCCACCAATGGTAATTCCTTCAAGGACAACTTTGGTCTCAGACAATGTCAGAGTATTCCCCTCTATAGCATTGCTATTATATGTCCATTCAACAATAAGTTTTTGCTGCAGTGAATGGGCAAGTCCTTTTGAAAAGGGTCTGTGCTCGACAATTGCTTTCTTTAGTGAATCTATACTGCTGAAGTCAAATTCCAATCCAATGTAGTTCTTCTTACTTGTTTCCCTTGCATCGGTAGGTTTGGTTGCATCGATAGGTATAGACCAATTTCGTCCAATTTTTATAGCACCTTCAACACGTCCTTTAGTGCAAAGCACCCGAATTCGACGATCACTTATTTTCCATGTATCACTTGCTTCTTTAGTACTCATATATTTCATGAAACATCACCCTATATATACAGTATACTCTTATAGGCATATTGTCCATATTGTTCCGATAACGGTATAACAAAAAAACACACAAACATGGTATATGAGGGATACTGTCAACGAAATTTTTAATAAGCTTGAGTCGTAAACAGAAGATATATATGATGGAAAGCATAACCCTATGAAATCAGAATAAAGCCAAAGAAAAAGTAATTTTTACAATATTTGAGCTTACTGATTAAATATACCTATAAAAAGTGAGAGATTATAGGATTAATGTGTAACAATAGGAAGTTGCTTTAAGTTGTATGTAGTGTATAGACTTAGGTTAGATAAGGAGGTACTTGTGATTTTCAAAAAGAATTTTTTACTTGTATCACTTCTTCTAATTATTCTCACTCTCACTTCATGTCCTACTCAATTCGCTGGGCCAATGCCAGAGATTGCCTATAAGAATATTATTCTCATTATTGGAGACGGGATGGGAGCAGAACAAGTAAAAGCCGCTGGTTATTACGAGCATGGTCAGGAAGGCCTTCTCGGTTTTGAGGAGTTTCCATACAAAACAGATCAAACTACACGTTCTGCAAATTCTTCTATTACAGATTCTGCAGCGTCAGCTACCGCAATGGCAACAGGGGTAAAAGTATCTAACGGAGTCCTCAGTATTGAAATCCCCGGAAGAAGGTTCTACCTGAATACACTTCTGGAAATCGCTGCACATGAAGGGAAAGCAACAGGCCTAGTGACAACGACTCATTCTGTGCATGCTACTCCAGCAGCCTTTGGATCACATGTTAGCAATCGTAATAGCTATAAATCAATTGGATATCAATACATGAATAAAAGTCGACCAGATGTTATCTTCGCAGGTGGGAACACAAACTTATCGACAGAAATGGCCTTAGAAGCCGGGTATCTGGTTGCTACTGATAAAATAAGTCTTTCTCTTTTGGAATATGCACCTGAATCTAAATATTTTGGATATTTTGGTAACGGGCATCTTCCTTATATGTATGATGGAATGAGAACTCTTCCAAAACTCTCAGATATGGCACTAAAAGCTCTTGATCTGTTGGAAGAAAAGGATGAAGGCTTCTTCCTTATGATTGAAGGAGGACGAATTGATCACGCGGGTCATGCAAATGATCTCGTTCGCAATATCCATGAAGTTCTTGAGCTATCAGATACGGTGGAACAAGTAATCAATTGGGCAGCAGATAAACCAAATACCGTTATAATAGTTACCTCTGATCATGAGACTGGAGGGTTATCGGTTCTACAAAACAATGGAAAGGGTAGTCTCCCAAATGTTTCATGGAGCACAACAGGGCATACTTCGACCCCTGTACCGGTATACGTATGGGGAGAAAATTCACAGAACATATCAGAAATGATTGAAGATAATACTGATATCTTCAATTCTCTAGTAATTACTAATTAAATACTCAGTGCAGCTTCGCTAGAGAAATTGATGCAAAGAGGAGATGAATGTTGAAATATAATCCAATTGTAATATTAACCATTTTCTTATAGGCAGGCAGTCAAACTGCATATGTAATAGTTAGGATATTTCACTTTTACATACGAAGAATAATCTGGAATTACTTTCTTCTATTATTTTTTTTTAAACTCAGAAAGAAATGTAGTCATTTCATTGAATAAAAGAGTTGTCGAATTTACATATATGCCAACCACTTCTCCTTTGTCAGGTAGTTAGTATGACCTATTCTACTCTCACCCATAAGTGGCACCAGTACTTCTTCGCAGGTATGATGGTAAACAAATCCAACTTTCTCTTGCACTCTTTTTGATTTTGTATTGCCATCATAATATCCACACCAAATGATATTCATATGTAAATTTTCAAATGCGTGACGAATCAGCTCTCTTGCTGCTTCAGGAATAAGTCCTTGTCCCCAAAACTCTTTTCCTATCCAGTAACCCAATTCACATTCATCTTCTTTTTTTGTCAAATCTGAATTTCCATTAAGTTTCAGTTCAATGCAACCAATCGCCCTATTATCAGTTTTTAAACAGACAGCATAGCACTCACGCCCACAAAAACATGTTTTATAACATCCCGGCTTTCATCTATACTTTTATGAGGTGGCCAGCCAGCAATAGGTCCAATAGCTGGATCTTTTGAATATTCAAATAAACTCTCTGCATCCGATTCTTTCCACGAACGTAGTATTAATCTTTCAGTTCTGAATTCCATCCCTGCCCCCTATGTAAATGAAATTATTTCTAATTACCAGAGATACGTGACATCAATGCTATGCTCTCCATATGAGACGTATGAGGATACATATCAACAAAGACAAAGGTCTTTATCTTATACCCCACCTTCTCAAATAAGGAAGCATCTCTTGAAAAGGTTGCACTATCGCAAGAAATATATATTACATGACGTGGTTTGAGATTTCTAATCTTTTGTATCAGAGAAGGATCTAAGCCAATTCTAGGCGGATCTACAATAAGAGTATCAACTTGGAAGTCTCCTTTATTTTGAATCCACCTGGTAGCATCTTGAGTAATAAATTGAGTATGTGTTAAGTGTTTCTTAGCTAAAGCGATACATTTCTTATCACTTTCTACTGCAAAACTTTCCTCTTATGGTTTTCTACTATTGAAGCAAATGTCCCAACTCCACTATAAAGATCAATAACAGTTTCTCCTACTGTCCACTCTTTTACAATCTCACCCATCTTCTCTAACAACTCTTTATTAGATTGGAAAAAGACATTGGCATTCACATAAAGTTTTTTATCGAGAAGCGTAACACTTACTTCTGTTTCATCTAGAGTAACCTGACCATCTTCACCTTCAAAAGCAGGAATGGTAATTATTGAATTCTTTTTAAAAGGATCCATAATCTTAGCTTTATTCCACAATATATCTCTTTTATTGTTAAGTAGTTCATCAACCCCAGATGTAAGGAGTGGACAATGAGTAATGTCTACGACATCATGAGTGCCTCTTGATAAGAACCCAATAGTACCGAGCCTTTGGTTCACACTAAACTTTACCCTTCTGCGATAATTAACAGGAGCCCCTGTTATGGGAGGGAGCATAGTAAAAGAAGAAGTATCAAGATGCCCAATGCGTTCAAGATTCTCTTGTATAATACCTTGTTTGATATTCACACCTTCTTGGTAATCCACATGTTGAAAATCACACCCTCCACATATTCCATAATAAGGACAGAAAGGGGAAACTCTATTGAGGGAAGGAGTAATAATTTCTACAACTTCCCCTTTTATAAATTGTTTCTTTTCAGTGACAGCGCTCGCAATAATCTTTTCACCTGGTAAGGACATAGGCACAAACCAAATCTTGTTCCCGTCTCTTGCTAAACCTTCACCTTTAGAGACTACTTTCTCAATTTCTAGCCTCGCCAATTTATCATTCATTGTGAATATCCTACAAGATGACAAAACTGGTCTACATACTCTTTTATTACACTAAGACTATCATTCCAGAATTCTTTTTTTGTGATGTCACAATGAGCAGAAAGAGTCACCTTTGCAGCTTCATCTTTCCCCGTATAATTTAAAAGTGTGTCAAATTTATCAGTAAATCCATCTTTATTGTTTTCATACTCTTTATATAGACCAAGTGAAAATAGTTGCCCAAAGGCATATGGGAAGTTATAGAAAGGAAGATCTACGCTATAGTAGTGACCTTTTACAGCCCACATGTATGGGTGGAGTTCATGTGGATTAAGAGCATCTTGGTATGTTTTTAGTTGAGCCTCAGTCATGATATCACAAAACTCATCTGCACTTAACTCACCACCACTTCGTTTTTCAAAGACCTCTTTTCAAAATAGAAACGACTTAAGATATCGACGCATGTTTGAGAAGCGTCTTGGAGAAATCCTTCAATCAGAGAGATGCTTCTATCTTTAGAACTCTTCGATAAGGCTCCCTTAAAAAGAATGAATTGACTAAAAATTGAAGCAGTCTCAGCAAGCGTCATAGGATAATGACGAAGTAATGCACTCTCATCTTTCGTGATATAATCATGATAAGCATGTCCTAATTCATGGGCAACAGTAGAAACTGCATCAAAACTCCCATCAAAGTTACACAGTATTCGAGTCTCTTTTCTAAGAGGGAATGAGGTGCAATAAGCTCCCCCTACTTTTCCATATACAGAAGGAGAATCAATCCAGTTTTTTTCAAATGCCTTTTGAGCAAATTCTCCCATAGCAGGATGAAAAGATGAGAATTCTTTTATAATGAGGTTTGAACCTTCTTCAAATGAGTAGGAAGAATCTTCATTCCCAACAGGAGCAAAAAGGTCATAGAAAGAGAGAGAATCAAGACCAAGGTAGAATGCTTTTGCTTTAAAATATTGGTGGAATACCGCTAGATTGTCTTCTATTGCCCCCATCATGGCACTAAGTACTTCTCGAGATATTCGAGCCTGTAAAAGAGCGTTCTCTAATGGATCCTCATACTTCCTTCTTTCATACAGTGTACTTGCTGCCCCTTTGACCCCATTAAGAGCAAAAGAAAGAGGGAGCGCATGCCTTTTCCAAAGTGCAAGTTCATTATCATACGCCTTTTTTCTCACATCTCTATCTTCATGAAAAGCAAGGGCTCTAAGCTCATTAGCTGTTTTTTCTTCTCCATCGACTACTATTGAACTTGTTGAAGTAATGGCTTCATGAAGTCGTGAAAAAGCGTCTGCTCCACTTCGCACCAAATCAGCAGCAAGAGCTTCTTCTTGTGAACTCATCATATGATGCTTTTCATTAATCAATTCTACCAAGACATATTCATATTGTGTAAGAAACGAATTATTCTTAATTGCTTGTAATACCCTTGGACTGTGTTCATAAAGAAACGAAACGAGTTCCACTTGAATTCGTTGCACAAGTAACCCTTCTTGTGAAACATCATGCACAGCCTGCATGGCTTTTTTATCTGTTGTATTAACAGTCAATAAAGCGTGAGCAAAAGCATCAAGAGTTTCAAATGTATCTATGATAAGCTCATAGGAGGAGAGAATTTGAATAAGATGGTTCAAAAAGGTTGAATCTTCAACATCTTTATTTAGAAGTTTTTCAAGATCAGAATATATCAGTTGAATTTGGTGTAGATCATTCTTAAATTCAACACTATCAGTATCAACATATATTGAAGAGAGATCCCATCGAGGTAAATTATTCATAGTTTGCTCCTGTGTTATAGTTTGCTAAGTGTACGGTATCTTTTCGCTTATATTCAATAAAAGAATCTAAAGATCAAGTTGGAATTCACTAATTTTATTTATGAGAGTCCTTCGAGAAATACCAAGTTCTTTAGCTGCTCTCGTTCTATTTCCTTCCCATCTATGAAGTGATCTAATAATTGCTTCTTGCTCTAATTCTTTTAGACTTTTTACTTCATTATTAGATTCGAGTGTTACTTGTGGATTTTTCATTTCTCCCATATGTAATGCTGTTCCACTGAGATTGACATCATCAATCTGTAGAACAGGGGTAGTTGAAAAGATCATTGCTCGCTCTAGTATATTCTCCAGCTCTCTCACATTTCCATAAAAGGGATGATCTTTGAGGAGGTTAAGAACCTCAACAGATAATCCTTTAATGGAAAGTCCCATCTTTTATTGAGTTTTCTAATAATGTCTGCCGCTAACAGAGGAATATCTTCTTTTCTCTCTCTTAATGGAGGAATTGCAATTCTTACCACATTTAGACGATAAAAGAGGTCTTCTCTAAATAATCCATCCCTTACTCGCTCTTCGAGAATTCTGTTTGTGGCAGCAATAATACGGGCATTTATAGGGATAGATTGAACTCCACCAAGTCGATTCACTTTTCTTTCTTGGAGTACTCTCAATAACTTTACCTGTAATTCCATTGGCATGTCACCAATTTCATCTAAAAAAAGTGTTCCTCCACTCGCAAGTTCAAACATTCCTATTTTTCTAGAAACAGCTCCAGTAAAAGCCCCTTTTTCATACCCAAATAGTTCACTTTCTAAAAGGTTCCCTGGAACTCCACCAATATTTACTGCAACAAATGGAGCGTGAGGTTGCCCTCCACTTTTGTGAATTTGACGAGCAACAACCTCTTTTCCTGTCCCACTTTCACCTGTTACAAGAACAGTTGCCCCCGAATGAGATATCTTTTGGATTATTTCCTGTGTATTTCTAATCGCTTTACTTGAACCTACAAGGAGCTGATCTTCTCCATCATTGGCAACTCTGGTTTCCACAGTAGTTCGCAGTTGGTAGTTCTCAATGAGAGAGCGGAGTCGAATCGTCAGCTCCTCAATATCGAAAGGTTTTGTTACATAATCTTGTGCACCCTCTTTTAGAGCTGCAACAGCATCTGGGATCTCTCCATGTGCACTAATCATAATAACTGGCATTCTAAATCCCTGATGCCTTATCCAACGTAATAGTTCAAGGCCATCCATTCCCGGCATTTTTAGATCAAGAAGTACCGCTTCATATGCTTCTTGACTTAACAACCGTTGTGCAGAAAGACCATTTTCAGCTGCATCACTTTCAAAGTGCTCTAGCTCTAAATATGTACAGATAAGAGTACGAATATTTATTTCATCGTCAACGACTAGAATTCTCAACTACATCTCTCCTATGTATGAACAAGTGGCAACACAACTTCAACTGTGACACCTTCATTTTCTCTATTGTAAATCTTTAATTCCCCACTGCGAGCTCGAATAAACTGACGAGAGATTGAGAGCCCTATACCAGATCCATGGACCTTAGTGGTATAAAAAGGATCAAAGATCTTCTCAAAAGATTTCTCATCAATTCCATCACCTCGATCTCGGATATAGATGATAACACTTTTCTTTTTTCCTTTTACTATTTCAACTGTAACTTCGGGGTCTCTTTCATTACTACTTTCAATCGCATTTTTCAGTAAATTCTCAAAAATAGAACGAGCTCTATAAGGGTCTATTGAAATATATGCCTTTTCTAAAGAAGTTGGAACTATGAGAATCGGGGTGTCAAATCTTTTCATTAAAGATTCAATAAGAGCTCTAATCTCGACATGCTCTGGATTTCCTACAGGATTCCTTAGGAAATCGTTAATTCTGTTTGTAAGAGCAGTAAGACGATAAGACTCTTGGTCAATAACACTAAGTCCTGAGATTGCTTCTTTGGGGAGTGTTTTCTTTAATATTGAAATTTGAAGCGCTATGGCACTTAACGGATTTTTTTATTTCATGAGCTAATGTTCTTGCGGCTTCACCAAGATTTACAAGATGTTCTTGCTTCGCGAGTCTCTCTCTATACTTTCTATTATTTTGATACACTCTGAAAATAAGGATGAGAAGTAAAAATAAAAGCGAGAATTGATACAACACTAATAAATCTCACACTCATGACTTTAGAATAATACTCTTGCCCATCGAATAGCACATACAACACATCGGGAAAGGTAAGAGGAGAAGGGAGATATCCGTCCTCATCAAGCATCAAATTCCCAGTTTCCATCTCAATGGTGAACCGACTATAACGAAGATATTCAATCATTCCAGTCTCTTTGTTATAAGAAGCTATCCCATTTATATACTGTTCAGTACTGCCACTTCGCTGGATAGCACTAAATTTATCAAGAGGAATAGTGTTTGGGACAGAACCTAGCCCTAGTCTGAGCCTTCCATTATTAGAATAGACTCCAATCCCTTTCACTTTTGCATCACCCATAGCTTCAAGTGCTTTGGAGTGTTCTTCCTGTAAGAGCAAAAGGGTGGAACTCGCAAACCCTCTTTCTGCTTCAAATTGCATTAAAGTTGTTTCACGATCTATAAAAAGTTGGGCAAGAAAAATCACCAACGTGGCAAGTACAAGGAAGAGAAAAGAGAGCGACCATAATACGACAACCTGTTCTTTCCCTTCCAGTGCTTTCCATCTATTGGTTCTACTCATAATTCAGTGCCTCTATCGGATCTAGTTTTGATGCTTTAAAAGCAGGATACCATCCAAAGAAGACACCGACAAGAGTAGAAAACCCTGCAGCATACACAAATGAAGAATATGAGATAAATAATTGCCAGTCTACGGCCTTTGCAACAACATAGCTAAGAAGAGTTCCAAGCCCTATTCCAATTATTCCACCAGTGAGTGTAAGAACTATTGCTTCGGTAATAAACTGTCCCATAATAGTATTTGGAGAAGCTCCTAGTGCTTTACGGATTCCAATCTCCTTTGTTCTTTCTGCCACTGTCACCAACATAATATTCATAATCCCAATTCCACCAACTAATAATGAAATTGCAGCAATTGCGGCTAAGAAAGATGAGAAAGTTCCTGTAATAGACTCTGCCATCTCAGCAAGAGATGCTGGTGAGAAAATTCTGTATGCATCATTACCAACAGTATTATCTAGATAGGCACTTATTGCATCTGATACTAATAAAGCATCAGCACCATCAGAGACACGGACTACATAAGATCCCACATTATCGGGCTTTATGAAGCGTTGAACATACGTGTTATAAGGAATAAAGATACTGCCATTATATGAAAGATTAAAAGAACTCTCTTTCTCTTCCATGACACCAACGACGATATAGCTTTTTGCTTGGTTTCTAAATATAGATATATACTTTCCTATCGCATCCCCATCAGGAAATAACTCATCGGCAATATCTGCTCCTAGTACTACAACTTGACGAGATAACAAGTTATCAGAAAGAGAGAAAAAGGCTCCTTCCTCACTATTATAGTCTAATACGGAAGCATAGGAGGAGAGGACGCCACTTACGGTTCCTGTTACCATCTGCTGTCCATACCTTATATTTGCAGAACTAGAGTTTACAGGAAGAACTGTTTCAATATTTGCTATTTTGTGTTTTTAAGCTATTTCCAAAATCTTCAGTGAATTCACTTGCTTTTTTGCTCGTACGACTTGGGAAGATGGTAACCATTTCTAGTCCACCTTCCACAATGGTTTGAGTAATGCTTTTAGTGGCACTTTGCCCAAGTGTTAATATAGCAATAACTGAAGCAACTCCAATAACAATTCCAAGGAGGGAAAGGAGTGTTCTCATCTTGCTCGTGACCATATCTTTTAATGCTAATTTAATATTTTCCCATACCATCTATTCACCCACCTTTCCGTCTCTCACGCTAATTTGTCGTTTTGCATGAGCGGCTATTTCTTTGTCATGGGTTACGAGGATAACTGTCCGACCTTCACTGTGAAGTTCTTCAAAGAGTTCTAGTATTTGCCGTCCTGTATGAGAGTCGAGGGCACCAGTAGGTTCATCAGCTAAAAGAATAGAAGGGTTATTCACTAACGATCTTGCTATTGCAACACGTTGTTTTTGTCCACCACTCAGTTCATTCGGACGATGTTTCATTCTATTTCCTAGTCCGACTCTCTCTAGAGCTGATCTTGCTAGTTCTTTTCGCTCTCTTACCCCAATTCCACTATAAAGAAGAGGAGTCATGACATTCTCGAGTGCATTTATTTTCCCAAGTAAGTTAAATTGCTGAAACACAAATCCTACTTTTTCATTTCTCACATAGGCTAGTTCTTTTTCATTCATTCCCTGAGTAAGTTCTCCATCGATGTGGATATATCCATCTGTTGGGGTATCAAGGCATCCAATCAAGTTCATTAGGGTTGACTTACCAGATCCAGAAGGACCTGTTATTGCGGTAAAAGAGCCTCTTTCTATATGTAAGGAGACTCCATCAAGAGCTTTTACTATAAAATCGCCCATAGTGAAATAACGTCTTACATCAGATAATTCAATTACATGATCATTCATTGTTTGTTCCCTTATCTTCTTCCTGGTCCTGTTCCGGGTACTCCGAAATTGATGCCAGAGGAAGTACCACTTGAAGTAGCAAGGAGAATAGTATCTCCTTTCTTCAATCCACCACTTAGTAGCTCACTCATTCCTTCTCCAAGGTATTTTACTTTCACGTTCACTTTTACAGGATTACCATCAGCTCCTTTCTTATTTACACTACTGATTCCCTGAGAGTCTGTGGTTATTGCAATTGATGGTATAACAAGGGCAATCTTTTCCTCACTTGCATTAAGAGTTCCTGCAAATGTATATCCAGGAGAAACTCCTTTAGGAGGATTATCAATAATAAGTTCAACGTCCATTACTCCAATACCTTGAGTGGTTGTTCTTCCAAGAAGCGGAATATAATGAACAACAGCTTCCACTTTTTCATTAGGGATTGCATCAAAATCTAAACTGGCGCTCATCCCCTTGGTAACAGATTGCATATCTATTTCGTCAATTTCAACGGTTGCTTTTAACCTAGAATTATCTACAATAATCATTACTACAGCCCCGGCTTCTGCATAGTCTCCTTCTGATAAAGAGAGAGATGCAACAACTCCATCAAAATTTGCATAAGATTTTGTATAATCAAGTAAGTTTTGTCGAAGCTTTAATTGCATTTCATAGAGTTTTACTTGGCTTACAGAACCTTCTAATTTTGCTGTCTTAATCATATTCTCAATATTTGCAATCTCATATTGTTGAGAAGTATCATCAATGGTGGCTAAAAGGTCCCCTTTTTTTACACTATCACCCTCTTCTACAAAGATTTCAGTTACGGCTCCTGTGCTCCGAAATACAACTCTTTGAATATCATAGGGCTCAACAACACCACTAAGATCAATTGTTTGAGTAATGGTAAGTTCCTCTACTGTCACTTCTTTTGCTACTTTAGAACTGGTATCTTGTGTATCCTTTGGTGTCCACCACCAAGATCCACTCTGTTGGTATGTGATAACAGTAAAATGCAATAACTGCAATAATAATTAGCCAGACAATAAGAGTGACTATTTTTTTCACAAAGGCTCTTTTTTTTCCTTTTTCATAAGACTTAACTTCACTCTCTCTTCTGTGGTCATTGTAGATGTCTCTTTTACTTCTTTTTTATTCATATTGGTAATAGCTCCCTATATTAGTTAGAACTGCATACTTTTAATGCGTTCTGCTAAAACTCTACCTTTTAAGGCGAGTAATTGTTCTTGTTTTTCATCAAGGGCAATACTCACCCTTGCACTATACACATCACTCTCTTTAGCAAGTCCCAAAGAGTACGCTTCTGTCTGTGTTTCAAATACTTGCTGGTTAAAATCTTTGCTTTGATTAAATTCACTTACTTCATGTTCGTAATTAAAGATATCGCTTATAAGAGATTGTGAAGATATTTGGTAGTCTAATAAAGCTTGAGTATATTCTAACTCTTTTATAGAACGCTGTTTTCTAATGAGGTTTTTCTAATATATCTTTTTGCTATCAGCATTATTTGTCCATGAGCCCGATAATGAGATTGATGGAGTAACTCCACTAGAATCAATTCCCACATTTAGTCTTGTCCCTACACTAAATGAAGGGCCATTATATGAAGCTCCAGCCCCAAATGTATAATCGACTGTATTGGCTGTAGTATTAATGTAATTAATTCCAGCGTCTCCATTTAGAGTGAAGGAGGGAACAGTACTTCCAGAAGTCCCTTTCACATTTCTCCTGTTGTATAAAGCTAATTGCTCTTTTGCAATTTCTACATCAAGAGAAGCAAGTATCACCTCAGTACTTCCCATTGAAAGAGGTGTGAAAGAGAGAGATGGTATTTCAATCTGATCTATTGCACTATATTCAGAATTTGTTATTTGTCTAAATTGTTTCTTAAGAATAGTAAGCTGTTTTTCATAATTTTGCTTAACTCTAACATAATTCTTCATCTGCAATTCGTATGATTTATATGTAACACTCTCTTTAGTATATGTCCCTAGAGTAATAGTATTATCCATAATAGTCTGAAGTGTAATAATATCTTTCTCATTTGAGATCAAACTCTTTTCTACATTAATTATCTCAGAAATCTTATTATAGATTGATGTAACAAAATTTTGACTCATTCACTCTATATGCATACTCAATATTAAGAGAATTCTTCCCAGCCTGCAAATCTTCTAAAGTATCACCATTATCAGACGTTATGATGGTGTGAGAAATACCTAAAGAAGGAGAAATACTATAGTCTTGATCAACAAGAAAATAATTAAAATTTCCAGTTGAAAAATTAATGGTAGTATTTTGATCATTAGGGAGAGTGAGGTCAAGATCCACAATACCTGCAATGCTTTCTTGGATTGGAGTCGTGATATTTAATCTTCCTTCTTGATATCCAACTGAGCCACCTACTCTAACTCCAGTTGAATTCTCTACATCACTCACTTGGAGGCTCAGCTCACCAGAAACCTTGTTCAATGTGTACATTTTTAAGATTTCACTCTCTTGTTTCGCACGTTCAATCAATGAATCAATATCTACAGCAGATAGAGAAGCAACTGATTGAAGGATAAAAAAGAATGAGATCCAAAAGATTGATTTTTTCATAAAAGCTATCCTTATCTTTGTTCGATATATAATAGATACGGCATTATTAGCAGATAGAAAAGAGAAGTCTTCTAATCTTTACCTAATATTCACCAAATATTCTAATAAAACTCTCAATTAATTTATAATAGTGATTCCCCTGAATCAACACGAATTATCTGTCCCGTTATTGCCCTATTTTTAATCAAATACTCAACACTTGAAGAAACTTCAAAAGGGGTTGCGAGTCTTTTAAGGGGTACGTCTTTTTCTCTTTTCTTAAAATACGCTTCTTCTTTCACATTATTTGGAATTATTAATCCAGGAGCAATTCCATTGACTCTAACATATGGAGCTACAGCTAAAGCTAATATCTTTATTTGAGCCTCTAATGCACTCTTTGCAATATAGTAAGAAGGTCTATTAATACCTGGATGATTAATTTGTGCATCTGTAAGATGAATAATAGAAGTGAATATATTATGTTCTTTTGAATAACGATGCAATGCTTGAGTAAGAAAGAAAGGAGCTTTTTGGTGGACCGCCTGGTCTTCATCAAATCGTTCTTCATCAATAAGATCAATTGGAGAATCAACAAACACAGAGGTACAGTTAACGATAGAAATAAGAGAAGTGGGAGAATCAATAACTCTGAAAATTCTCTCTATGCCTACTCTTTTAGTCATGTCCCCTTGAAGGAGAATCCCTTTTTGTCCATTATCCTTTATCATAGAAAGAGTCTTTCTTGCCCCTTCTTCGTTTGAATTATAATGAACAATAATATCATAACCACACTCAGATAAATAAAGAGCAATAGCCCTACCAAGACGATCTGATGCTCCAAGAACAACTACTATATTATGATTGCTTTCCATAAGAATAAGTATATCGAATTACCATGTAAACACCAATAGAGAAAACTTTGACGAGGACACTGAATCCATTCATTATAGAAACATTACTATAGGTTAAAAATTCTATAATTAACTTAGCTACTGTGATTATCAGCTATAGATATAATCATGCAAAATAGAGAGGATAATGTGAAAAAAAATCATTAGTACACAATATCTATTTTCAAAAAGTAACAGCAACCAACATCATGAGAAATATAGAAATTAAACAATCAAGCGATATTGTTCTATTAATATATGCAACATTTTCTTTGTCATCAGATTGCACGAGAACCGAAAAAATAAAACGCAGGTGGAGATAAGGCTATGATTAACATAGCATACTCATAGATAGAATCCATATGTAAAAATTTACCAATAATATAATGGTTAATTATTAAAGCAATAATAAATAAGAAAGTCTTTCTGATAAAAATGGTAAATAACGATAGCCCCAGTCCGTCTTTTCCAATTGAGATTCCATACCCAATAGTTATTGTTATTAACGGAACTGTAATAGACCCAAGCAATCGAATAAAGACAAATGTTGTTTCTATAAATGCCCAATCATATATATAGTGTTTAAATTGACCAACGATTATCCCTAAAGTAATAGAGAGAATTATAGGAGATGTTATAAATTTTTTTATTATTAATCCTAGGCTCTGTTTCCCATTCTGGACTGAGGTTAATGCTGAAATAAGAAACGTGAAGACAAAAATTGATTGACCAATAGCAAGAAATGCAATTTTTCCCAGATGCTCTTCTCCATAGAGGGATATAAACATGGCATATCCAAACATACCCATTTCAAATCCACTCATCATCAATGAAAAGTAAGGTGATTCTATCTTTGCTATCTTTGCAACTATTCTTCCAACAAGAATCATAAGCAGACACATAATGTAAACGACCACAATCATTAGAGTATATTCTGCTTGAATATCTAAAGAGAGAAATGCATTAAACAAAAGCGCTGGAAGAGAGATATTTGTTACAAATTTTTTTGATATCAACAATAGTGTCTTTTCTAAAATATCTTACTCTCTTCAATAGGTATCCTAATAGAAAAAGAGTAAGAATGGGTAACGCTGAATAAAAGTGTATCATTGTAAAACCTTCTATATTTGTTGTAAAAAAACGTTTTTCTCAAAATAACACAGATCGAATTTGAACACAATGTTATAAAAAACAACTTTCCATAAAAATATATTGACACCAAGTTAGTACTATGGTAGCTTCTCTATAGAAAACGTTTTCTATTAAAAAATTCATGGAGGAATGTAAATGAAAAAAAATTAGTATGCTACTTATAGCCATGCTTGTTGTTTCGTCAATGTCGATCTTCTCAGCTGGTCAAGATGAATCTGGTGCAGTAAAACCAATTGTGCTCAAATATGCACATGTAGGTATTGCAGGTGAGATTCAAAGCCGATATGTGGAAGGTCTTGCTAATCTAGTTAAAGAAAGAACCAATGGTGCTGTTGAGATTCAAATATACCCTAACAGTCAGCTCGGAGGAGCAAATGAAATGACTGATGGCATTAAATCAGGTGCAATCGATATGGGACATCATGATTTTGCCACTCTTGGGAAATATTATCCTGATATTGCAGTTTTCAATGCACCTTATATTTATCGTGATGGAGAACATGCATTAGCTGCAACAAATCCGGAAACATCAAAAGCTTTACAAATTATAAACGAAGAATTAATCAAAATCTCTGGAATCCGAGTTATTGGAAGCAACTATCGTGGTGCAAGACAATTATCGATGAATACACCAGTCTATACACCAGATGATCTTAAGGGTCGAAAAGTAAGAGGAACTCCTGTTGCACTTTGGATGTCAATGATTAAGGGTATGGGAGCAATCCCTACTCCTGTTGAAATTTCTGAATTATATACTGCATTGATGACAGGACTTGTCGAAGGACAAGAAAATCCAATCACCAATATTTATACCCAAAAATTTCATGAAGTACAGGATTATATCATGTTGACTGGTCATATGCAGGCTATCCTTGCAACATTCATCAATGAAAAATCATGGCAGAAAATTGGTCTTGAGAATCAAAAGATTATGAATGAAGCACTTGCAGAAATGGCTCTACAATCACTTACATGGACACGTGCAGAAGAAGATCCTGTTCGTAAAGAAATGGAAGAGTTTGGAGTTACCTTCATTGGTGAAGAAGATGGTTTACGAAATGATTTATTCCAAAAATCTGTAAACGCTCAAGTAGCAATTGATTTCCCTACTTGGACTCCTTACATCGAAATGATTCAAAGCATGAAATAACAATAAAACCAAAGGCATATGGGTGTAGAGATTAGATCTAATGCCTTTGGTAATATGTTGATTCAAAATAAATAGGAGTATGTCATGTCTGTACCTAAACGATTATATGATATAGATGGCTACCTGGGTGTTATATCATTGGTCTTACTTATTGGAACTATTTTACTACAAGTCGTATTACGGTTTGTGTTTTTAAAGCCTTTGATGGGGGCCGAAGAACTCACACGTTACCTTGTCATTTGTGTGGTCATGTTCCCATTAGCATATTCTGAACGCTCAGGGAGTACTATTATTATGGAAGAAATACAATCCATGTTTCCTCGAGTGATTAGAAATACCATTAATATGGCATCACACATCCTTACAACAGTAGTCTATGCAATCGTTACAGTGTCCGCATTTAGTGTGATGATTAACAATGTCACGAACAGAACCGCTACCTTGGAAATGCCATTTTGGCTATTCTTTCTTCCTGCTGTATTAGGACTTAGTACAATGACTGTAGTGAGAGTCATAACCGTAATATATAAATTTACAAAGAGAGGCTTACCGTGGGAATCGCAGTAATAATAATATTTCTTACACTTTTTGTTATAGGTTTTCCAGTAGCAGTCTCAATTTTACTCCCAAGTGTCTGGTATATATTGAGTCAGGGATTACCAATTGAGATGATTGCTCAGCGTATGCAATATTCACTTGATTCATATACGTTAGCAGCTGTTCCTTTATTCATCTTTGTTGGAAATCTAATGAATTCTTCTGGAATCACTACAAGAATGTTTACCTTTGCTGATCGGTTGGTAGGACGTTTACCTGGTGGTCTTGCACAAGTAAATATCTTTGCAAGTCTTATCTTTGCTGGGATGTCAGGAGCAGCGCTAGCAGATGTTGGTGGACTAGGTCAAATTGAAATTAAGGCAATGGAAGAAAAAGGCTTTCGAAAAGATTTTGCTGCAGCTGTGACTGTTGCTTCAGCGACAGTAGGGCCAATATTCCCCCCAAGTGTTCCACTAGTTATCTATGGGTCAATCGCAGGAGTTTCTGTTATAAAATTATTACTATCAGGAATTATACCAGCTATTATCGCTGTCGTTTTGATGATGTTGCTCACTGGATTTTTAGCTATCAAGCGTGGCTATCCAAGGGCAGAGCGATGGCCAACAATAAAAGAAATTTCGAGTTCATTTTTGCCTGCTTTACCAGCTTTGCTGACCCCAATAATTCTCATCATTGGTATGCTCACAGGGATATTTACTCCAACAGAGGCTTCAGCTTTAACTGTTTTGTATGTTTTTCTGATTAGTGCATTCTATCGAGAGTTAACCTGGAAAAGTATTATCAGTGCTTTGTTGGAGACAATCAAGTCGACTGCATCTGTGCTTATTATTGTAGCTGCTGCTTCTTTGTTCGGATGGATTTTAGCAGTTGAACAAGTCCCTCAAATGTTCTCATCATTATTGCTCTCAATTTCTGATAATCCCCTTGTGTTGTTACTAATTCTCAACTTGATGTTGTCAGTTGTGGGCACGATGCTTGATAGCACTACGGCTATCTTGCTTTTAGTTCCAATAATTATTCCTCCATTGATTGGAGTTGGTGTAGATCCAATTCATTTAGGAATAATATTCGTATTCAACATTATGGTGGGACTTGTGACTCCTCCAATGGGTTTGTCTCTATTCATGGTAAGTAAAGTCGCAAAAGTTCCAATAAACATGGTTATCAAACAGGTTGCACCATACTACATTCCGTTGGTTTTTACGTTAATAATTGTAACGTATGTACCTGGACTAGTTTTATGGCTACCTAATTTATTAAAATAATGGAGTGATAAAAAATGAAAAGTCGAAAGAGTTCATAGTAAAAATCTAATGTTGATTAGATTAAACCCTGGTGATGACCTATTGGTCAAAATACGAGAGGCAGTCGAAGAGAATGATGTACAAAATGCAATAATACTCTCAGGAGTCGGCTCAGTAATTAGTCATCATTATCATGTAGTTGCAAGTACACAGAACCCGCCCAAAGAATATTTTGCTAAAGGAGATGCGGCAGCTGATATTGTTAACATCAACGGAATGATAATCAATTCACGTGTACATGCTCACATTACATTGTCAAATGAAAAAGTAGCATATGGAGGACATCTTGAACTTGGATGTGAGGTTTTAACATTCTCTGTTATTGTTCTAGCCGAAGTCGAAGCGGATTTTGATAAGTGGGACAGTATTGGTTCCATTGATGAATTAGCTTAAAAAAGTTGTCTGAAGCCCTATATACTATAGTATATATAGTGTGGAATTCTTCTTCAGAGGAATTTCACACATGTTTTAATACTGGATACAAAAAATGGAATTAAGTAAGAATCGCGTAACAATATTTGATGTAGCAAAAACAGCAGGAGTTTCTATATCCACTGTTTCTCGGGTAATGAATGGAAATTATCCTGTTACAGGAGAATTGCGTATCCGCGTTGAAAAAGCTATTACAGAATTAGGTTATATGCCTGATTCTGTTGCTCGTGGAATGAAATCAAAACATCGCTATGTTATTGGCTATGTTTGCAGTGATATAACCAACCGCCACTTTACTATGGTGAGCAAGACTATTGATGATATTCTTGGTCCTCTAGGATATAGCTTAATTGTCTGCAGTACTGATTCTAACCAAGAAAAAGAGTCTAGGGCGATAAAAATGTTGCTTTCCAATCGAGTAGATGGACTTATTATTAATACATCTGGAAAGAATGACGACTATATTTCCTCAATCAGCCAGCAACTTCCTGTAGTATTATTGCATCGAAGAATCAAAAATTCTAACTTTTCTGGAGATTATGTAGGTAGTGACAATTACCAAGCTTGCGCTCAATTGGCAAAATATGCATTTTCTATGGGGCACAGAGAAATCGGCATCATTACTAGTGACCAATCTATCAGCACCTTCCGAGAACGTACTCAAGGATTTGTGGAAACTATGCATTCTTTAGGTGTTAGTATAGATAATTCGTACATTATTACTACTCCATACACTGAAGAAGGTGGATATTCTGCTTTTGGAAAACTTTTACAAGCCCATCCTGAAATAACTTTAGTTGCGATTATGAATAACGCAACAACTCTTGGATCGTTTCTTTATGTACGAGAACACAATATTCTTGTTCCCAATACTATATCAATACTTTCTTTTGGAGAGATTCTTAATGCGAATCTCCTCTTCGTGAATCCTGTGTTTATGGCACAAAAGCCCACTGAAGTAGGGATAAAGGCTGCTCATTTAATGTTAGAACGTTTAGAAGAACCGAACTTAAAAAGTAGGGAAGCCGTAATCGAAGCTCAATTTACTGAAGGCTCTTCCGTAAAAGACCTTTTATAAATTACATCTAATATTCCATTATAATTTTATCAAAATCTCTAATTAAGACAGAATGAAAGTTCTATTGAAAATAGCATAAACTTTATCTAACCATAAAATATCACTTCGTTATTCCATCCTCGTATTCAAAGAACTCACATGTATTATAAAATAATATGATATTCTCATACATTTAGTTCTCCTTCCATCTTCTTAATTAGTATCCAACATTTGAAAAACAACTCATTTCTTTTATAAGCTTAATATGTAGAGTGCAAAACGCTTGCACAAAGGGCTTCCAGTTAGTAATCTATAATCCTATGAACCGTATACCAATAGAAGATGAATTTTTATTAGAACACTTAAAAACACTCACCCCAGATGTGAGAGATTTGTTCTTACTAAACGATAACACAATTCGCTGTACAGTAATACAGGGAACCGAAATGATTAACCAAATGCGTGCTAATCACTCATTAGGAATACTAGAAACTCTTACTCTAGGACATGCCTATTTAGCTGGAGCTATTTTAGCGTCTACTGTAAAAGGTGATGATAGAGTACAGCTCACAATCGAGTGTGGAGGACCTATTAAAGGACTCAGTGTTGAAGCTTGGGCAGTGGGGGCAATACGAGGCTATCTTCAGGAAGTCCCTATTGAAGTTACGGCTCCTTTAGAAAGTTTTGATTTATCAGACTTCTTTGGCCCTGGATTTCTCACTGTAACAAAGCTCTTGGAAGGGAAAAAACAACCTTTCACAGGACAAGTTATGATACAGCACGGATCTATTGCGAAAGATCTAGCCAACTATTTTTTAATTAGTGAACAAACAGCAACTCTTATTACCTTAAGTATCAAATTTGATAAAAAGGAAGAGTTATTGGAGCTGGAGCTCTTTTCTTACAAAAGCTCCCTGGTGCTGATGATCATTCATTGGAAAAACTAGAACAGGTTGTTGCTCATATGCCTTCTCTCGGCGAATACCTCTCTACTGGAAAAGGGGAAAAGATTTTGTGAATGAGATATTTGGTGATTTCACACCAGTGTATCTTAATAATCTTCCTCTTGGTTTTTCATGTCCTTGTGATAGAGCTACCTTCAGTCAATATTTAGCATCTCTTCCTGAAAAGGAAAAAGAAGAAATTCTACAAGAAGGACCTTTCCCTCTCACTCTCCATTGTTTCAATTGTGGTTCTGTCTACCCGTTTGAAAAGAAGAACTAGACACACTATTGCGATAAGGAGCAATTATGATTTATTTTGCAGCGTCTGCTGCTAACCAAAACGATTTAGTAGCAAAAGAAGCTGAACTTTGTAAAGCTGAAGAGATTCATCTAGTAAATGGAGGAGTTGAATTCAGTGGTGATATTGAAACAGGATACCGTTTTTGTCTTAACTCAAGAATTGCTAGCAGACTTCTTGTAGGACTCGCTCAGGATGATGAAATCTATAGCGCAGATGATTTATATGATGCATCAGTCCAGATTCCCTGGGAAGAGTATGTAAACCCTGAAAAAACTTTTTCAGTTACTATTACAGCCATGCATTGCACTTGGCTCAATAATACTCACTTTGGAGCTCTCAGACTAAAAGATGCAATAGTTGATAGAATCAAAGAACACTTTAATGACGAACGCCCTGTAGTTGATCCAGATTCCCCAGATGTTACATTTCACCTTCATATCGACAGAGATGTAGTGAAGTGGTATGTAGACTTCTCTGGAAGAAGTATGCATAAAAGAGGGTATAGAAGTGAAGATGTGAAGGCAATGATGAAAGAGAATCTTGCTTCTGCAGTTCTCATGAGAAGTGATTGGTATAAAACGTATGTAGATGGAAATCCAACCAAACTCGTTGATCCTTTCTGTGGTTCTGGGACAATAATAATAGAAGCTGCCATGATGGTAGCAAATATTGCTCCTGGATTACTTCACTACCAAAACTTTGCATTCATGAATCTCCCATTTCATGATGAAGATCTTTTGAACGAATCTTAGAAGAAACATATCTAAAGATGGAAGAGACTACTCCTCCAACTGATTTATTCTATGCTTGGGATATTAGTTCAAGAGCAATTGAGAGTGCTAAACAAAATGCTAAAATGGCTAAAGTTGATCATCTTATTACATTTGAAAGAAAGGATTTTGCCCAAGTTACCAAAGAAGAGGTAATGGATGGACAACACTCTATTGTAACGGATCCTCCCTATGGAGTGAGGTTACATAATGATGAAAGTATTGAAGAACTCTATAGAATGATAGGAACAACCTGTAATACCCTCTTTCTTGGATGGAATGTAAGTCTCTTATGTGGCAACAAAGAACTTCTTTCTTTTGTAGATATGAAACCTAATCGAACAAATTCTCTTTTTAATGGACCCATAGAAGCTCAATTAGCTCACTATTATGTATTTACTGAAGAAGAGAGAAATGAGCTTATTCAAAGAGCAATAAAGAAAAAAAGCCGAACGACTTGCTGCTCCTCTTAGTGATGGAGCTCAAATGGCTTATAATAGACTAATTAAGAATATTGCAAAAATTACTCCACTTATGGAAAAAGAGAACGTAAGTTGTTATCGCATCTATGATGCTGACATGCCAGAATATTCTGCTGCAATAGACCTTTATGAAGGTAAGTACGTCCACCTTACAGAATATGCACCTCCCTCCACTATTGATGAAGAGGATGCTGCAAGACGATTACAAGAACTCATCTATGCTGTAGAGAGAGCAACAAACATTGATCTAGAATTTATTTTCATAAAGGTGAGGAAATCACAAAAGGGTGAAAGCCAATATGAGAAAATGGCTTCTAGTAATAAATTCTACATCATTAAAGAACATGGCCATAAATTCATGGTTAACTTTACTGACTATCTCGATACCGGAATTTTCTTAGATCATCGCCCTGTAAGGCAGATGATAGAAGAACAATCGAAAGATAAGAGATTCCTTAATCTCTTTGGCTACACAGGAACGGCTACAGTTCATGCAGCCGCTGGTGGAGCCCTCTCAACAGTTACAGTTGATGCTTCTAGTACATATTTAGACTGGGCAATAAAGAACATGGAGATGAACGGTTTCACTGGAATGAACCACTTCTACTATAAGGATGACTGTATCACGTGGTTACAAGAAACCTATGATACCTATGATCTCATTTTCTGTGATCCCCCTACTTTCTCAAACTCTAAAATGAGAGACCTCTTTGATGTAAGTAAAGATCAAAGAATCTTGATTCATCAATGCATGCACCACTTAAATCCAAATGGAACACTTCTATTCTCAACCAACTTTAGGAAATTCAAACTTGATGAAGAAATTACTCTAGAATATGATGTACAGGATATTAGTGAGTCTACAATTGCAGAAGACTTCAAAAGGAATCCTAAAATCCACTACTGTTTTAAAATCCAACACAAGAAAGTAACTCCAGTACTTCAAGAACCCAAACCTGCAAAAAAGATTGTAAAGAAGAAAGAAACAAATTAAAGAATAACTAGTATAAGGAATATATCACAGGGAGGCGAAAGCCTCCCTTCTTTGTGTAATAATAGTTAATTATGTTTATATCACTAGACATAGAAAAGGCCACCCGAAGGTGACCTCTGAAATTCTGTTAAGAATGTTCTTAGAAAGCTATGACAGCTTTAGCAACAACTTCGCCTTTATTAGCTAAGATGTCTCCGTTCTCATATCCGAGAGAGAGAGTAGCGCCAGCAACCAAGGTTGTTGATTCAACAGATGCATTCACTTCAAGAGTTCCTGCACTTGCATAAGTTACATCAGCAGCTAAAGTGTAAGCGTCTACAGTATAAGTAGCTTCTCCACCAACGCTCCATGAACTATCACCGAGAGTATAACCACCATTCACGCCAACATTCAATTCTTCAGTTACATCATAAGCAGCTGAAGCTGAAAGAGCTTGTGAATTTACTAAGTCTTTACCAGTAACGGTTACATCAAAACCAGCAACTGTTGCACCAACTTTAGCTGAAAGGATGTTTGTTACTGCAGTGTAAGCAGTGTAACCACCACCAGCAACTACATCTTCATCGTCTGAGTCAAAAGTAGCAGCATCATCATCTGTTGCAAAATATACGTCTAATGTATAAGCATCATAAGCAGCTGCAACTGCAACTTCAGCCATTAGTCCACCATCAATAATCATATCAGTAGATACTGTAGCAGAAAGCATGTCGTCTGCATAAGCAACTTTTGCTGAAGCAGAAGCAGAATTATTACCATCACTTAGTAAACCAGAAGCACCAAGAGCAACAGTAATACCGTCAGCTAATGCGAATTCAGGAGTAGTTACTGAACCGAAGATGTTGTAAATTGATCCGTCTAAACCGTTTAATGTTCTGTCAAGACTTAAACCAAAAGCGTAACCAGCTAAACCAACTTCAATACCAGCATTAGCAGGAACATAGTTAGATGGTTTGAGATCTAATGCATCACCATCATCATCGCCAGCGCCATCAGCTTCTGTGTCGATTGCTGATTCAGCAAAGTTAGGAGCACCCATTGCGCCTAAGATACCAACATACCAGTCATCACCAACGATTTTTGCTGAAGTGATTTCAACATTACCTGTGAGAGCTGTTGAAGAATCAAATTCGTTTGCTTCGTCTTCAAAATCAAACCCGAATGTAAGTTCAGCTGTGATTTCCGCTCTGATGTCTCCATCGCCTGCGTTTGAAACTAAAGTTTCAGAAAGAACAAGGTCACTGGTTAATTCAACAGTATTTGTGAATCCATAAGTTCCTACATCTAAGTCAGAACCAAATGATACCTCGGCATTACCCGTGAATCCGGCAAAAGCCACGCTGCCCACGAGTACCATAACTAAAAGTACAGCAGAAATTTTCTTCATACTTCCTCCAAAAATATTCGGGACAGGTGCAAAGACCCGCTTTTCCCTTTTCTCGTTATACAAAACGGATTATAACAACCGCCCATATACCTGTCAAGTTAAATCAATAAATCATTAAATAGTTACAAAATTTTCACATTTTTCTGTACTTATTACATTTTTTACGTCGAAACTTAATATTCTGTATATCTGATAGGCTTTACAATCCTTTGAATTTCTATAACTCTTTAAGATTATAAATCATTTTATTGAATCTATCCATGAATAAATTGATAAATATACACTTTTTTTTAGATTTTTTGTCGTTATTTCTCTAAACATGGGCTCAATCTGCAAGGATTCCTCATAATAATCCAAAATCAGGTTATCTATTCCTTTAATCTTCATCTTTTCACATAAAGTGTCAAACAAGAGATGAAATAGACCTATACCTTTGAATTCATCCTTTATCATATAAGCTTTTACTTCAACAACTTTTGTATCGGTATCTAAATGATATAAAAGCACACCTGCAACATCTTCGCTGCTGGTTATTGCAAAAAGGACTTCATCATCTTGATCTTTGTTCCAAGCTTTTTTTAACATCTTTCAAAACTTGAGAAGTATATGGGGTATCTTTCTCTTCATATCTATATATACACATATCACGGAACTGTTCAAAATATTGTATGTAGGAATCATAATCTTCACTTATGGTAAAATCTTCCTTTATGACTTCAAGAGTATCCTCTTTCGGCCCCCTATCATCTAACATAGCAATAGAGAATGCACTATCATGAACTTCATACCACTCATAAATTCTATTTCTCATCTCTCTATCTTTATAATAGTACCAAAGACGTTGAATTGAGGGTTGTTCTTGCAAGACATCTTTAAATTGTCTAAACACTCCTCTACCAGATTGCAATACTTCTTTTAATTTCTCTCTATAGATGGGATTTCTTAACGTAGAAACAAATTTTTCCATCGTATGGAATCCATCGGAGGGAAGCCACTGGGGGAGAGGTAAAATCGATCTGGATCCTTCTTCACTCTCTCCTCGATAAATACAGTTTCACAGATATTTTGGTTTTTCAAATCAAGGAAGTAGTTATTAACCTGATCTTCCATACAAAAAACTATCTGAAAAAGAAATTCATCAGTAAGAGGAGGCAAGTGCGTATATTTTTTTGAGATTCATCTTCCATATATTATTAGTGTATCTATTTGAGTCTATTTTGCAAGGGGATAAAAGATAAGAAGTTACCAGTTAGCTTGACAATTGCTTAGAAAACTACCATATTTTTAGAATAAAGTTATGAGGAGAGTATATTCATGAGTATCATTGAATTTGTAGAAGCAAGAGAGATTCTCGATTCCCGTGGGAATCCGACTGTAGAAGTTGATGTCATATTAGAAGATGGGTCTATGGGACGTGCCGCAGTACCATCTGGAGCATCAACAGGCGTGCACGAAGCTGTAGAACTTCGTGACGGAGACAAAAAAAGATATCTAGGGAAAGGAGTTCTAAAGGCTGTTGATAACGTAAACACCCTCATTGCTCCAGAAATTGAAGGCCTAGATGCCCTCGATCAAGTTGCAGTTGATAAAGCAATGCTCGCACTCGACGGAACAGAGAACAAAAGTAAATTAGGTGCTAATGCAATTTTAGGTGTATCTATGGCAGTTGCAAGAGCAGCCGCTGATTACCTTGGCGTTCCTCTTTTCAAATATCTTGGTGCATATCACTCATGCGTACTTCCAGTTCCTATGGCAAATATCCTTAATGGTGGAGCTCACTCAGACAATAAAGTTGACTTCCAAGAATTCATGGTAATGCCTATTGGAGCACCTTCAATCCGTGAAGGATTAAGAATGACAGCAGAAGTATTCCATAACCTCAAGACAGTTCTTAAAGGTCGTGGATACAACACAAGTGTAGGTGATGAAGGTGGATTTGCACCTGACTTACAATCAAACGAAGAAGCACTTGAAGTCATCATGGAAGCTATTGAAAAAGCAGGATATTCAACAGGAAGAGATGGAGATTTCATGATTGCACTCGACCCAGCTGCAAGTGAGATTTATGACGAAAAAACCAAGATGTACACACTCAAGTGGACAACTGGCGAACAACTTACCAGTCAACAAATGGTAGACCTATGGACAAGTTGGGCAAACAAATATCCTATCATCAGTATTGAAGATGGTATGGCAGAAGACGACTGGGAAGGTTGGAAATTACTCACCGATGCAATCGGCGACAAGGTACAACTTGTTGGAGACGACTTATTCGTCACTAACACAAAACGTCTTGAAAGAGGAATCAAAACCAAAACAGCTAACTCTATCCTTATTAAGGTAAACCAAATTGGTACCCTTACTGAAACATTCCAAGCAATTGAAATGGCTCATAAAGCAGGATATACAGCAGTTGTTTCTCACAGATCTGGTGAAACAGAAGACAACTTTATTGCGGATCTTGTTGTCGCACTACAAACAGGACAAATTAAAACTGGTTCTATGAGTAGATCTGACAGATTATCAAAATATAATCAATTAATGAGAATAGAAGACTACCTTGGCGACACTGCAATCTATGCAGGTAAAGGCGCTTTTAAAGTACTCGACTAAACACAGATTTGAACTTGTATATGCAAAAGTTCCCCTCGGGGAGCTTTTGTTGTATGAGAACACCTTCATTACTATTGTATCGAAATCAATCAAATTCTTTATCTATGTCACTTAATACATCAATGACATCTTTTTTAGGAAATCCTTTTTTTATCATTGCCATCATCAGGCTTTCAGTTGTTGAATTCTTTCTTCTTAACTTGTTTATTGCTATCTCAATAGCATCGTAATAGGTGTCATCTTTTAGATATTGATCAATCGCTTTATCTACATCACAAGAACTTAACATCTTATTCTTAAGTCTCATTTTTAAAAGAGAAATCCCTTCTGGATTCTTTCTCTGCCTACTTACTATGAGTTGATACGCAAATTTCACATCATCAATAAGGTGTTTATCTACTAATTCATCTACGACTTGTTGTGAGAGTTCTTTATCAAAACCCTTTCGAATTAGTTTTAAGGAAAGTTCTTTCTTGCCGTGATCTCGTCTTGAAAGTAGAGAGAGTGCTTTATCGTAAATAATGCGATGTGATATTTTTTGCTGTAGAGCAAGAAACTCTGATTCTGTAAGTTCTTGGTGCTCTTTAAGAAAGAATGATTTTAACAGCGTAGTGGGAATAAAAAAAGAGGAGCCATCTTTCGCCAAAGCAAGATAGCTTTGGCGAGTGTCTCCTCGAATAATAGTGGCAAATGCCATAATTGTTTAACGTTTTGAGAATTGGAACTTTCGTCTTGCTCCAGGTTGTCCAAATTTCTTTCTTTCAACCATTCTTGAGTCTCGAGTCATAAACCCAGCAGTATGTAATGCTGGTCTGTTTGCTTCATCGTGCTCAACTAAAGCTCTTGATATTCCATGTCTGCAAGCCCCAGCTTGTCCTGTAGGACCACCACCAAAAACATTAATCACAAGGTCAAATTTTGTTAATGTATTCGTAAGATCTAAAGGTTGTTTTACCATATAGACATTTAAAGGATTTCCAAAATATTCATCAACTTTTCTTCCGTTGATAGTAATATTACCTTCGCCTTCTCTCAAGAACACTCTTGCTACTGCAGTCTTACGACGACCGGTACCGAGTGCAAGATTCACGTTTTGTTTATCGTTTTTCTTTTTAGCCAATTTATCGCTCCTGCCTTAAAGTTCAACCTGAATTGGTTGTTGTGCTGCATGCGGATGAATGTCACCTGCATATACTTTCATGTTAGTAAAAAGCTTGTTACCAAGTGCTCCTTTAGGAAGCATTCCTTTCACCGCATGTTCCATTGGAAAGGTAGGTTTACGAACTATCATGTGAGAGTAAGTCTCAGTTGTGAGTCCACCTGGATAGTTTGAGTGACGATAATATTTCTTGTCGTTGAATTTGTTCCCAGTTAAATTAGCTTCTGCAGCATTAATAATTATGACAAAATCACCCATATCTTGGTGAGGTGCATATTCTGGTTTGTTTTTTCCACGAAGAATCCGCGCTGCTTTAACTGCAACTCGTCCCAGTTCCTTTCCTTTAGCATCGATGAGATACCATTTCTTCTCAATCAAAGCTGGTTTTACAAAAATTGTTTTCATCTACATAACCCTATGTGCACAAAAAGTGTGCATAATATTTTACTTTTTCGTCGTGTATGAATACACAACACAAAAGGTTCTTCTTTTCACTTTCAATAGGAATTAATAACTTAAACAAGTACAGTCCCTGGGAAAGGAAGGCTTGGGATGATGAGTTCGGTACAACTATCATCACTTGGTTAACTTATTACCCTATCTACAGATTCAAATGAACCTAAAAATAGTGATTTTTTCTATTGTATGACACCGTATGAGAATATCAAAACAATAGGTCGTGCGTCTTAAGACGTACAGACAAGATATTATTACAACATGCACCTCTTTGTCTAGTCTTTTTAGATTTCTTTATTTCTCTCTTTTCTTAGATAAGCACATACATGTTAACTAATAATTTCAAGGACTCTAGAAAATGCAAAGAAGGTGGCTACTTTGCTACTATTAAAGACGACCTCTACCATTACTTTTCCTTTCATCGTCTTCACATGTTGTACAAACCCTTCCCCATATTGATCATGGTACACTTTCATTCCTACTTTATACTCAACACTTTGAGTTGTTGTATCTTCTTTTGGTGCATTCACAAATTTCTTAACACTATTAAGGATATTTCCTTTTCCAGTAGAAACGAAGATATTTGAATTACTCTTTTCTCTTTTTTGCCCAAGAGAACCGTGTCCTTGATATCCTCTATCAAAAGAAGCAGAGGAACGAGGAGAATTATTGAAACCTCTTCCTTCTATTGTTAATAAATCTTTTGGAATCTCCTGTAGATAACGAGAAGGCATCTGATAATTAGTTCGTCCAAAGACCATTCTCCTCGCGCAGCTCGTGATGAACAACTCTTTTCTAGCCCTTGTTACAGCTACGTAGAAAAGTCTTCTCTCTTCTTCAAAATCTTCATCACTCTCACAAGAACTACTTGGAAACAAGTTTTCTTCTAATCCTGTAACAAAAACCCGGTCAAACTCTAACCCTTTTGTATTATGCATAGTAATAAGGGAAACACCCTCTTTTTTTGAGGGGTCTTCATTACCAAGTGTTGTAGGATCAAGAGAGAGTGATTCGACAAATTGAAGAAGACCTTCAATTCCAGCTTCATAATCATCAACTGTACTTACAAGCTTGCCAATATTGTCTACTTTACCAGTCTCATTCTTTGCATCCTGATTGTGATAATAACTCACTAAGGTCGATTCTCTCACTAAATATTCAACTATTCGAGAGTTTCCTTTGTCTATCAGATTAAGAGCTTCATCAAATAAAAGTGCAAATTGGAGAGCACTAGATGCAGCTTTACCACTTAACACACCATTACTAGCAGCTCGTCTTGTTGCTTCAATAAGATCAATGTGTTCTTGCTCTGCAACAGCAATAATTTTATCAACAGAGACTTGCCCGAGAGAACGGGCGGGTTTATTAATCATTCTCTTAAAATGAACTTCATCAAACCTGTTAAGCATGATATAGATGAGAGAAAGGGCATCTTTTATCTCTTCACGATCATAAAACTTTAATGCCCGATAACTTTATATGGGATTTTCTCTCTTTGAAATAATGTCTCAAATGCTAAGGATTGGGCATTAGTCCTATAAATTACTGCAGTAGAATCATATTGTTTATCTTTTTTAATCTCTTTAGCAACTCTAAGGGCTTCACTCTTTTCATCCTCTACATAAAATACGGTGGGGTTATTCCCCCCCTTCTTATCAGTCCATAACACTTTCTCATGTCGTCCCTTGTTATGAGAGATAACAGAGGTAGCAACTTTTAAAATGCCTTCTGTCGAGCGATAATTTTGTTCAAGTTTAACAATCTTCGTTCCTGGATAGACATCGGGGAATGTGAGAATATGTTCAACATTAGCTCCTCTAAAGCGGTAGATACTTTGATCATCATCTCCAACAACACAGATAAAAGTGTGAGGACCAACAAGAGCCTTAAGGAGTTGAAACTGAGCAATATTTGAGTCTTGGTATTCATCTACTAATATCATTTTAAATCTATTATGAAGTGTTGAAGCAACTGGAAGTTGAGGGTTCAGAAGTTCAATAGAGCGACTAATGAGATCTGCAAAATCTACATTTCCCACTTCTCTTAATCTTTTCTCATACGCAGCATATTGTTTAGGAAAATCTATCCCCCTTCTCACACGATCTAGGTCGTTACCATCGACAGGTAACATCATATCTTTTGCCAGACTAATCGACTTAGCTATTGGTTTGAGTTCTACCTTCTTACTTGATGGATAGATGCCACTAAGAAGACTTAAAGAATCATCATCATCATAAATAGAGAAGTTATTTGATAAATGTATATGACTCCCATAGACTCTGAGTAGCCATGCTCCAAATGAGTGAAAGGTTCGAATATGCATCTTTGAAACGTCTACTTCAGGAAGCATCGCTGTCACTCGCTCTTTCATCTCTCGAGCTGCCTTATTTGTAAAAGTGACAGCAAGAATTTCATAAGGACTTATTCCAAGGCGGTCTATTGCATAGGCAATCTTGGTTGTAATCACTCGAGTTTTCCCAGATCCAGCACCTGCTAAGACTAATAAGGGGGCACTATTTTCTAATACTGCTTCCTTCTGTTTATCATTGAGTTGTTCTATATAACTATCTATTGATGACAAAAATTCCTCCAGCCTCATCTATAAAGCAACAGCTTCTAAATCTATCCCATTTACTTTTTGGATCCCACAACGAATATACCTACCGGGGATTAGATTCTTCCCCATCACCACCGTTAAGCCGTCTACTTCTGGAGCTTGGTAATGAGTTCTTCCAATAGAAAGCTCTTCTTTTTCAACATTTTCTTCAATTAATACATCCATTTCTTTACCGATGAATCTTCTTAAACGCTTTGTTGTAATCGAAGTAGTGAGCTTTTCTATCTTCTTTTGGTGTGATTTAGCTTTTTTTTACTCTTTTTTCATATTCCTCAACAGATGCATCCTCATATGCAGGAGTACCTTCTTCTAGGCTGAAGATGAATGAACCTGCGTAATCTAATTGAGCTTCTTTAATGAATGAAGTGAGAATTTCTATTGACTCATCATCTTCTTCTGTAAAACCTAATAAAAATGTTGACCTAATTACGGCATCAGGAAAAGATGCTCTAATAGTAGAAATAAGAGATAGATAAATCTCTTTATCTCCAGTTCTTCCCATTTTCCTCAACACTTTTTTATCCGCATGTTGAAATGGGATATCAAAATAGGGAAGAATCTTAGGGTATTTTTTCATGAGATCAAGGAGCGCAAGAGGAAAGGCATCTGGATGGATATATAATAAACGGATAACAAAGTCTCCATCTAACAATGCAAGAGACTCAAGAAGATCGAGAAATTTCGATTTCTTGTCCTCACCATCAGTTCCATAAGCTGCTAAATCTTGAGCAATGATGTTAATCTCTTTTATTCCACTCTTTATTAAAGAAGTCGCATCATCAAGCACTGCTTTTTAGGACGAGACCTTAAAGAACCTCGAATGATAGGAATAGCACAGAACCGACAGCGATGATTACACCCTTCAGATATCTTTAAATATGCAGATCCAGGATAATTAAAAAGTTTTCCTCTGCTATCATAATCTTGCTCAACTACTGGGTACTGTGGAACTTCTATGACTCTCTCTCCACTAACTACTTTTCTCACTACATTATTTATCACCTTAAGGTCTCTATTACCGAAGACTGCATCAGCTTCTAGTAATTCAACATCTAATTCTTTTGCATAACGTTGAGAAAGACATCCTGTGATAAGTATCTTCTTATCTGGGAAACTCTCTTTGAGAGCGAAGAATGTATCAATAGATTCTTTTCGGGCACTTTCAATAAACCCGCAGGTATTCACAAGTATAATAGATGCATCTTCTGCATGTTCCACACTCTCATATCCGTCTAAACTAAGAGAAGCAACCATTACTTCAGCATCTACTTGGTTTTTAGCACATCCAAGATTCTCTACATAGACTTTCTTATCATTATTCACGTATCTTCCTTCTCCTACTCATCTATCATTGATAGTGTGGCCTTGAGTCTGTGATAACTTACATCAATCTGTCAAGGGTAGAAGAACATGTTGTGAGGTCAGCTTTCACCTTTACTCCAATCGACTATTCTCAATCCTTCAACTCGTTCAAACTCTTTTGTATTGTTAGTTACTAAAACAAGACCACAACTTCGAGCATGTCCTGCTATATGAAGATCATTTACACCGATGCAGGTTCCTTTTCTTTCATAAAGTCATCACTCACTCCATCTTTTGGTGATAGAAAAAAATCATCCCATGTATTATCGGCAGGAGCGATTATGCGAGTATTTCCAAGTATTCTCACGGTTACCTTTTTTTATATGTTTAGGGAATCGTGTTTCTGCAGGTAGTCGAACTGCCTGAGTTCTATTATGTTCAAACACTGTACTGGTTTTCATATTTCAACCTCCCTAATGATGCTCTATACAATAGAGTATATAGCAAATCTAAAGAAATCCGACTCTTATACATAGATTTAAAGATGTCTTGATACAATTAATGTTATGTATGCTTTCCTATATCAAAAGAAACAATTCAGCATAGTAGTTCTCATTCAATATATTACTCTACTGTCTGAATCTTGAATCTGATTGGTTGTGTGTGGAATTTTTTCTTAAAGCATTTTGAAAAATAACTTCCACTTTCTATCCCAACTTTTTTTGGCAACTTCCTGCACAGAAAGATTACTTGAAAGCAGTATTACAGAGGCTTTATCTAGTCGGAAATTGATAAGGTAGGAATTAAGAGTCACTCCAACTTCTTTCTTAAAATGCCTAGAAAAATAATCCAAAGAAAGATTCACTTGCTCTGCAATCTCAGCTACACTTCCAATAGATTGGTACTGTTCTTCAATATATTCGAGTGCATTCTCTACTGCAATTGAATAGCGGTTCCTACTCATAAGTTCTGCAGTATTCTCAACAATCTGAATGATCCACTCCGAAAGAGCACTGAATGATTCAAAACTCTGCACGGTATTTCTTAAAGACTCCAATTTTTCAGTAAGCCTTCTTGATTTCTTATTATTATAGATGATAAAGGTACTCAATACTGAAAGATAAATATGAATTACTTCATCTACATCAGTAGCCCTTGCTTCTTGGAAATAGGAACTAAGAGCCTTTAAATGAGTAAGAGTTTTCTCTTTATCATAGAATCTGATAGCAGATAACACGTTATCACAAAGATCATCTACCTGTTCAGTGTCCAATTGGCGATAATGATTTGGTCCAGATATTGATCTAGCTCTTTCATAGAAAAGGTTCTGATATCCTATCCAGCTATTTCTGCATTCACCTAGCACACTTTTGACACTTTTAAAGAACCTACCGAAAGAGACTTTACTTCCAATGTGATCGGCTAAAACAGTTGCAAACTTTTCTTTTACTTTTGTGTAGTTTCCATCTCCATTCATACTCTCTAATGAAAAAAGAGTAAAAGTGTAGTCATCAGTTCTACCAATAATACCAATCATTCGTACTATCACATTCTCATATTCATATCGACGAATAATCGAGTTCTCATGTTCCTTATAGAGCCCTACAAAAAGAGTCTGCCCTTCAATAGTGGGAAATAATCCTGTAATGAGAGAGTCTCCCGCTAAAGAAACATTGCCTCGAATCGCTTTATATAAAAGATCCTCATTCATACCAGATGCTTTTTTCTTATTTTCTATTCCCTCTTCACACTCTTGTAAAATCTCAATGAGTTTCTCCTTTGAACACTCATTTTTAAGAATATACTCTTTCACATTATATTTAATAGCTTCTTTCGCAAACTTGAATTCATCGTGAGAGCTCAATACAACAAGCATTGCATCAATATTTTTTTCATTGACTCTCTTCAAAAGTTCAAGTCCATTCATTTTAGGCATCATGACATCTATAAGGATAAGGTCAAAGTTGCTATTCTCAATCTTTTGAAGAGCCTCCTGTCCATTTGAAGCCGTCTCTATTGTAGTAATAGAAAAAGGAAGACTCGATATTGTGATACTGAGCCATTCTTTAATCATCATCTCATCATCAACTATCAAGATTTTCATTGTTTTGTCCACCTTGTATCGGTACGATTATTTTGATATCAGTCCCTTCATACTCTTTGGAATTAATTATTAATTTTGCATGTCCTTCATAATATAGCTGTAATTTCGTTATTACATTAAGAAGACCAATATGGCTACCGTCTGAAATCACCGAATCATTCATGATATCACTAATTCGCTCTTCACTCATTCCACAGCCATTATCAATGACATGAATCTCAAGGAAATTAGAGCCTAAACGAGTGAAAGTAAGTTTAATATGAGAGTGAGCACTCAGTCCATCTGGAAATCCATGATAGATGCTATTTTCTACAAGAGGTTGAAGTATAAATTTTAGAATCTTCTCTTTCTCTACCCCCTCTTGAATCTCATAATCTAAAGAAAGGGACCCATATCGTTGTTTCAAGATAACAGTATAGTCTTCTAGAAAATCAATATTATCGATGATTGAAATCATTGATGTCTCTATCTTTAAAACCTTTTTAAGCATGGAAGAAAACCTATCGAGCATTTCACTCGCTTGTTCTTGTAATCCTATCTCAACCATGCATCTTATATTAAACAATGTATTATAGATGAAGTGAGGATTAATCTGCATCTGTAAGAATTCTAATTCACTGCTTCTTTTTTTTCTCTCTGTCTCTTTAAGGTCTTCAATGAGAGTTTTTATTCGAGTAACAAAATTCTGACTACTTTGAGCCATATTTGAAGATTCATAAGACCCTTCTTGATCAAATACTATCGAAAGATCTCCTTTTCCAGCTTTCTCCATTGATCTTGATAACCTTTCAAAAGGATATGATACTTTCCTTGAAAACCAAATCACTAGAATCAAAGAGAGAAAAAGAAGGAGCCCAGCAATAACTTCTATGGTTTGAGATACTTCATTAAGTGGGTCTGTAATAACGGAAATCGGGACTTCCTCTACAACAATCCAAGGGTTATTATTAGAGGAAAATTTCGAGAATAAATATTCTTCTCCTGATTTTGTGATTTGTGCCCAATTCCTGTCTTCAAAGAAGTTGTTAAAAATTTTCATATCGTAGAAAACCTTCCTACCAATGAAAGCATTGGATGGGAAGCAATTTGTCCATTTGAATCAACGAGATAGATTGTACTCTGAAATCCAATTATCTGAGAATATATTTGAAAGAGCTGTCTTTCATTGAGGTTAATAAGAAGAGCTCCATTGGTCATCCCATTCTTATCTTTTATAAACTTTACCAATGAGATTACATTGGTTTTCTCATCTCCATTCTTAAAAACAATGTTTGATTGCCACAGAGTATCCACCTGTTGTTTCTTTGCTCTATAAAACCAAAGTGTGTCTGGAATCATTTTCAGGGTATCTAGATACTCTTCTTGAGAAGAAAACACTAACCCATTATCATAAATAACTTGTAGATCATAAGCGATTTCTGGGAAAAAAAAGGATTCATCAATTTTTGTCTTAATTTCTGCTATCCGTTGTTGAAAAGACTCGACATCTATTTGATCCTCTTTGAGAGCAGCTTGTTCTTTGATGTACGAAATATCAGCATAAGCTTTAGAAAGAAGTTCTATCTTATTACAATAGGCTGTGACGCTTTCATTTATTTGAAGAAGAGTATCTTGACGACTTGCTGCAAAACTTTCGATTGTTCGGCTTGTGAATAAGGAAAGGGTTAATCTTCCAAGGATGGCAATCAGAGTGATAACAATTAATGAAGTAAAGATTGAGAGAATGGTGTGTAGTTTCAATCTGACTGATTTTTTCATAAGCCTCCTAGGACACAACTAATATTCTACCATGGAAATATTTAGGAAAGAACTCACGAATTTGTCTTAACATACCACCACAAAATTACCATTGTTAGAATATTACATAGTATAATAGCCTGAAAACTGTAAATAAAGGACTTTTTTATCCATATCGTGATCACCAATCGTATCCCATACTTCAATTGTTAACAAAATAACAGGAGGAAGAAATGAAAAAATTTACTGTACTACTACTCGTATTAATGATGGTACTCCCATTATTTGCACAAGGATCAAAAGATGAGAGTTCAACACTCACAAAAGATGGACTCACACCCCTTGGTATTCAAATTCAACCATATTTTAATGGAGTTGTGGCAATGTACATCAGAGACAAAGGATGGGCAGAAGAAGTCGGTCTTGACGTAGATTTACAAGTCTATTCTAATGGTTCTACTGCAAATGAAGCACTCGCAGCAGGCCTTTGGGACATCGGCTTTCAAGGAGCTGCTTACGTATTTGGTGTCATAAACAACGATGCAAAACTCGTAGGAAACTATGAAGAAACCAGAGGTGATACTCTCTTTGTAAGAAAAGATAGTGATATCCTAAAGTAAAAGGATTTAATCCTACATATCCAGAAGTCTATGGAGACCCAAAGACAGTTACAGATAAAACAATTATTTACGCTCCTGGAACATCATTACATCAACTAGTAATTGAATATCTTGAACGCATTGGTGTAGCTATTGATGATGTGAATAAAGTCCCTATGGATTACCAAACAGGTGAACAAGTATTTGCAACAGGTCAAGGAGACATTGCGGCATTCCCAACTCCATGGTCATTAACTGTAGGAGAAACATACGGTTGGGTTCCTATTGCAACTCTCTCAGACTTCGTTATGTCAACTGGAGACCTGATTGTCTCAAAAGATGCATATGAAAACAAAGCAGATGCTGTTAAGAAGTATATGAAACTTGTCTACAGGGCAGCAGAAGAACTTGAAGCAGACCATGATCTAAAGCTCGAATGCTTGTAAAATGGTATGAAGAAAACGGTAGAGAAGCTAGCCTTGCAGCAGCTAAACAAGAAGCTGAATTGAGAATTCTCATCACACCAGAAATGCAAAAAAGCATGGATTACGGTGCCCCAGAGAACGCTATAGCTGATTTCTATGCATACATTGGTAACATTGAACCAGAACAAGCTGAAATGTTTAAAGGTAATGTTGTTGATGACTTCTGGAAAAGACGTCCTCAAATAAACTAACCGTTACAATCAACTACATAGATGGCAGTTATATAGAAGTCTCTTTTATAAACTGCCATTTTCTATAGGAAAACACAAGTGAAAGAAAAAACAAAATATATCGTTATTTCAATCGTATCATTGCTGACATTCTTACTTGTATGGGATTTGGCTGCTCGATCTGGATTGATTTCAGCAAAAAAACTCCCAGCTCCAAGCAAACTATTTGATACTTTTCTTTATAAGCTCGCAAATAAAAACCCCGATGGGAATACATTACCAATTCATATTTTAACAAGCCTTAAAGAGGCTGTTATTGGTTTCTTTTTTGGAATCTCTATCGGAGTCCCCTTAGGGATTAGTATGGCTTGGTTTAAGAAGTTTGATAAATTCTTCAGTCCTTTGTTTGATCTAATTAAACCTATTCCACCGGTGGGTTGGGTGCCAATTATGATTACATTCTTTGGAATCGGGATTATGTCAAAAGTATCTGTTATTTTCATCGCCTCATTTATCCCTGCCGTGATTAACTCTTACAGTGGCATCAAACAAGCAAAAGATGTGCATAAATGGGTTGCTCAAACTTTTGGAGCAAGTAACAAACAAGTACTTTTTACAATAGCTATCCCTTCAGCAGGACCTATGATTTTTACAGGTGCTCGTGTAGCACTTAATGGATCGTGGGTATCTTTGGTCGCTGCGGAACTTATCGCGTCTACCAAAGGCCTTGGATATATGATTCAAACAGCTAGGCTTGTTGGAAGGATTGATGTGGTTTTGTTGGAGTTCTTGTTATTGGTGTCTTTGGAGCAATTATGATGGAAGGATTAAGTTATCTAGAAAGAAAATTTGTAAAGGGAGGGAGAAGATCATGATAATGACACTACCTTCAAAAGATACACGAGAGACCATTAGTTACGGTGTATTCGGTATCATCGTATTCCTTATCGTCTGGCAAGGATTTTGCATGTTTACTGATTTTGGTAGAATTTTCCCTACCCCAGCGGTTGCACTGCAGGCATTCCTCAAAGCTTTCATCAAACCAATAGGAAAACAGACACTTCTTGGACATATTTCAATTAGTTTAAGAAGAGTACTCATAGGCTACTCGCTATCATCAGTATCAGGAATCATCATCGGCCTCTTGATGGTTACTCTAAACTTGCACATGCAATTCTTTACCCTATTTTTAGTATTATTCGACCTATCCCTGGCATTGCATGGATTCCTTTAGCAATCCTTTGGATTGGTATTGGAGAGCCAACAATTCACTTTATCATCTTCATGGGAGGATTCTCTCAAATGGTAATGAATACGATGGATGGAGCTCAGCATGTTAGTAAAGAACTTGTCGGAGTAGCAAAAGTCCTAGGAGCAAAGGAGAATCAGATCTTCAGGAAGATTGTGCTCCCTTATTCAGTCCCCTATATTTTACAGGACTACAAACCTCCCTCTCAACAAGCTGGATGGCAGTTCTTGCTGCAGAAATGATTACTGCAAGAGAAGGAGCTGGATGGTTAATTATATCTGGGATGCAAACAGGAAGGATTGAAAACAATGTAATTGGAATGATTTCTATTGGTGCTGTTGGGCTAATTCTGGCAACAGTTCTCAGAAAATCTGAAAGGAGGCTGTGCAGATGGTCAGTACGAAGCAGATAGATAATGAACGACCTATCATTGAATTAAAGAATCTCTCAAAATCTTTCATTGTTGATAACAATGAAACCAAAATTATTGATTCAAATTGATTTAAATATAAGAAAAAATGAGTTTCTTGTTCTTTTCGGTGCAGGACAATGTGGGAAAACCACCTTACTAAAAATGATTGCTGGACTAGAGAAGAAAAGTAGTGGTTCAATGTTGATGAATAATAAAGAAATGAAAGGCTTCGATCCTGCCGTTGGTATGGTATATCAAACAACAGCCCTATTCCCATGGCTTACTGTTATGGGGAATGTTGAATTTGGTCCAAAAACGCAAGGAGTTTCGAAAAAGGAACGTCAAAAGAAAGCTCAATATTATATTGATTTAGTTGGACTTACAGGATTCGAAAAACATTTTCCTTCCATGCTATCAGGAGGAATGTGTCAGAGGGTCGGTATCGCACGGGCTTATTGCAATGATCCACAAATCATTTTGATGGATGAGCCATTTGGACACCTTGATGCACAAACGCGCTATATGATGGAAGAAGAGGTTGAAAAGATATGGGATAAAGATAAGAGAACTATTATCTTTGTTACAAACAACATTGAGGAAGCCCTCTATCTTGCAGATAGAATTATAATCCTCTCTGAATGCCCAGCTTCAATACTAAAAGAATATACTATTGAACTCTCTAGACCAAGATCCTTAGTCTCACCAGAATTTCTCTCTCTTCGAGAAGAAATCAGTAGCCTAATTGACTTAAGAGAAGGAGCAAAAGAGTGAAAAAAGAAAAAGTTATTGTGAGTAATCTGACAAAGAGTTATGGAGACTTGCTCGTTCTCGATAATATATCCTTCAGTGTCGATGATGGAGAGTTTCTTGTCATTGTAGGACCTACTGGATGTGGAAAGACAACTTTCCTTAATTCAATGACAAAAATTATCGATATAAATAGTGGTTCTATCACCCTAGATGGAGTCGATGTAGATCCGTCCAAGCATCACCTGGCCTATATACTCCAAGAATATTCAGCACTTCCTTGGCTGAATGTTGAACAAAATATTGCATATGGTCTAAAAATAAAAGGATATGATAAACAGACCATTAAAGCTCGTGTAGAGGAGGCAAGTGCTATGGTAAATCTTCAAGAATATTTGCATTACTATCCTTCAGAACTCTCAGCAAGTATGCTACAACGAGTAGTTATAGCTCGGGCTTTTGCAACAAAACCAGAACTCCTCTTAATGGATGAACCCTATGGACAACTCGATCTCAACCTAAAATATAAGCTTGAAGATGAACTATTAGAATTATGGAAACAGACAGGAACTACAATTATTTTTATTACTCATAATATTGAAGAAGCTGTATATTTAAGTGACAGGATTCTCGTCATGACGAACAAACCAACCGGGGTAAAAACTGAATTAATTAATAATCTTCCTCGACCAAGAAAGGTTGCAAGCAAAGACTTTGTCACTCTTCGAAATCAGGTCACAGACCTTATAAAATGGTGGTAATAGATGAACAAAAAAAGACCAAACATTCTCTACATTATGTGCGACCAACTTCGCTTTGATACGATTGCAGCATTAGGCAATTCTGTAATCAAGACACCGAATATCGATCGGTTAGTAGAAAGAGGCACAAGTTTTAATAACGCTTATTCACCTACTCCAGTCTGTATTCCTGCCCGTTATAGTATCAGAACCGGTCGAGATGCTTATAATAATGGGTGTTATTGCAATGAATCTCCTGTTAGACCAGTAGGGCAAAAGGGAGAAAGTGTAGAAGATTGGACTGGTCCTTACCTCGCAAGAGTAATGGGGAAAGCTGGGTACAGAACTTTTGGAATAGGAAAGTTCCACACATTTCCTGATAGTTATGAAGAACTTGGATATGAAGTTCATATTCACACAGAAGAAATGTGGGACAGCCCAGAATTACGTAACAAAGATGGGTACATCAGATTTATTGAGGACCAACATCCAGCATTTTCATACCTTGAACAGATTCATGGTGAAAGAACAAATATGTACTATGTCCCTCAGCTTAGTAGTCTACCATCTGAATTAACTGTTGAGAGCTTTGTAGCTGATAAGGCAATAGAACAACTTCAGAAAGAGGATGAAAGACCCTACTTTGGCTTTGTATCATTTATAGGACCTCACCCACCTTGTGCTCCTCCAATCCCTTATAACAGAATGTATGACCCTGATGGCATGCACAACCCATCTGTTGGATCGATAGAAGAGGACCATACAGATGAACAAATACCATGGATGAACTCTATTATCTATGCCGATGAAATAAATGATGCATGGGCTCGAAATCTAAAAACTCGTTACTATGGAGAAATTTCATATATTGATTCTTGTATTGGCCGAATTCTCGATGAGGTTGAAAAACGCACTGATGCAAGAAAATACTCTCATCTGCTTCTTTACTGATCATGGCGATATGCTAGGAGACCATCATGGATGGCAAAAAGAGACGTTCTATGAATCTTCAGTTCGCATCCCTTTCATTATCAGTTATCCACCATTGGTAGAGGAAGGTAACGTATCTAATGACTTAGTAAGCCTTACAGACCTCTTTGGATTAGCAACAACACTTGCAGGAGTCCAAGAATTGAGAGATGGCATAGATATCCTTACTCAAAAGAGAGAATATCTGTTTAGTTTCTATGGACGACCAAAAACGAGACAATTTAAAATTATGACCCGCTATAAAGAATGGAAATATATATATATGGCTAATGGAGGAAGAGAACAATTATTTAATCTACAAGAAGATCCTATGGAAATGCAAAATCTGATACGCACACATAAAAAGATTGCAGAACAACTAAGATCAGCAACTCTTCAAAAATGTATTGAAACACCTGAGTTAACATCTATGACTGAAAATAATCAGCTAGTTAGTTATCCATTTGAAGCAAGACCCCTAGGAAGACTTCATCAGTTTGACTTCTCAAGGAATATAACCGATTTTAGCCTCCCTTCTGGTAAAGGGTTCATTAGTGAAGCGCTCCCGAATACAACGAAAGATTAACTACTCTATACAGCAAGTAAGAGTATTGCTTGTTGTATGGTTTAAACTTTCTGATGTTATAATCCCATAAAATTAGAAGGGCTGTCCACAATATAAGAGCCACTTATTTACGTTTATGTCTATCTCTCCACCTCATAAAAAAGTGTTATTGCACGAAGTATTGGGGAACGACTTCATCTTAAAAAGATCTAGATTAAAATATAGTTCAAATTTATTGTTTTATGACAATGTGTTTGTTATTATATGCCTTGATGAATAGAAGACCTCTTGCTCTATCCATAGCAATAAAAGATAGGAGAATACAGAAAAATGGTACATGTCGTGTATTGTGATAACAAAGAAAATGAATTAGAAAAAATACTGAATGGAAGAAAAACAATGGTAGTAAGAGGCGCTGCTGGAAGAAAAATTCCTCATAGCAGAGTGTTTAAAGATGAACTTCTATACCTTATGAAAAAAGGTTCTGCGCAGATTACTGCAAAAGCTAGAATTGTGGATGTGCAGAATTATGTAAAACTATCAGAAGAAGAAATTGATGAAGTGCTAACAAAGAACCAAGAAAAATTACAGCTATCTGAAAAACAAATTCAAAGATGGCATAAGAAATGTCTATGTCTTGTAGAGTTCTCTGAACTTCAAGAAATTACTCCATTACCATTTGATCATCAGGGAAATATGGATGATTGGTTAATTGTTGATAAAATTGAAGATGTTGTTGTTGGAACGAGCATTCCATACAATTACGAGAAATCAAGATTTAAAAAATAATGATTCTACGTATGAAAGATTGTTTTCTTCGCATACCAATGTATAAGTTCTTTTAGAAGATTTCATCCTCTTTTATTTGCCGGAGCCATTGTTAATGCCAGATTCTTTCTAATAAAGAAAAGCATTTTTTCAAATCAGATTAATCAGCAAAGAATAGTAAAACTCCTTATATGCATCAAATTAACCGATTGTGGGGACAAATTATTTTATAGGAAATGAAAAACATTATATGTGGATTCTTTCAAGGCATCTTTTTTTTACAAAAACCTAAATTTTCGTCAATGTTTTTATAGGGGAATTATATGCTTGTTGCCCTCTAAAAAAAACGAGTGAATAGTTCCTACATTAATATAATTTTCCTTGTTTACACGATTAGGCACCATTCAACTATAGTACTACTACGAAAATAGTTATACAGCTTAACTCTCTTTGATTTAGGATACGTAATATCATTAACCTTGCATAACCCGTCAAGTTGTTATATTATCGTTTCGTATTATGCACACGCAATACAGATAATGCAATTAAGAATAAGAGGTGTTGAATGACTAAATACGTCATTAGAAGATTATTAGGTATTATACCAACTCTATTAATCATTATTACTATCAGCTTTTTTATTGTAAGAGTAGCTCCCGGTGGACCTTTTGACGGTGAAAGAGCATTACCTGAAGTAGTAAAACGTAATATTGAAGCAAAATATAATTTAGACGATCCCCTTCTCATACAATATGGAAGGTATATGTTTGATGTGCTTCGTGGTGATTTAGGGCCCTCTTTTAGATATAAAGACCACGATGTAAATTTTTATATTTTTAATAGCCTCCCGAACTCAATGATATTAGGGATTATTGCAATATCCATTTCTGTAATATTTGGGATATCAAGTGGAATGGTTGCTGCTGTAAAACAAAATACTTGGGCTGATTACCTAGGAATGGCTTTAGCAATTGTAGGGATATCTGTTCCACTCTTTGTAATTGGTCCTGTGCTTCAATATGTATTCGCAATGAAGCTAGGGTGGGTTCCAACCTCGGGATGGTTCTCAAGCGGAGATAGCTGGCTAACGATTATCTTACCAGCGATAACCCTCTCTGCATCAAATTTTGGTACTATTGCTCGCTTAACTCGTTCGAGTATGCTTGAAACTCTTAGAAGTGATTATATTAGAACAGCGAAAGCAAAAGGTATGAAAAGCACCACAATACTCTTTAAACATGCAATGAAAGGAGCTATGCTCCCAATCGTTAGTTATCTAGGGCCTGCTTTTGCAGCAATCATCACTGGTTCGGTTGTAGTAGAACAAGTATTTAGAATTCCAGGACTTGGAAAATTCTTTGTGCAATCATCATTTAATAGAGACTACACACTCATTGTGGGAGTTGTTATTGTCTACTCTGTAATCCTAGTCTTTATGAATTTCTTCGTCGACATCATCTATTCGTTGCTCGACCCAAGAATCACGTACAAATAAGTGTGGAGCTGTGTGAATGAAATTATTTAACAAAAAAACAAATAGCGCTACGAATGAATTTAACCAAGTAATTGCAGGAAACTCGCTTACAAAAGACGCTTGGCGAAGATTAAAGAAAAATAAAATGGCTGTTATAAGTGTGGTAATAGTATCAATATATATATTGTTAGCACTCTTAGCTCCAATCCTCCCCATCTATCCTTATGATGAAATTATTCTAGACCATCAACACCTCCCCCCTTCACTTACAAGAAATGCTGGTGACTTGTTAATGGAAAAAAGAATGGCAGATCTATTTACTCAGGCATGGAGACAAGGACGACTAGAAGTAACACCTGAAGAAGAGGATATGCTTTGGGATTGGATTGATAATAGTGAAGCAAACAAAGTGTGGGCATATATGTATGGCAAGGGAATAAAAATGCTTGAGGAAGGTACTTTTACTTTCAATAGTGCAGAAGAAAAGAAGAGTGAAAGCCCTTGAAAATAAAAATAAAAACTGAACTCCAAATCACTGTTAATAAGGTGTGGTACACTCCAACAGATAGTGACAAAAGAATCGATATAAACTCTTTGAATAATGAAGAGATTCTCTCTATATATGCAAAAATGATTGATAGTACACCTGAAGCTCAAATGAGACAATATGAAGCTGAAATTGAGCAGCAGCTATTAAAAAGAGTTACTAGTCAAAATCCAGATCTTTCAAACGATGAGTATGCTGTATTACTAAATGCTGAAATTGAAGGCTTAAGTGAAAGAGAAGCTAATTCAATAATCCAAAGCAATATCATGGGTAAAATTAGAACATTAGTACAAGAAATTGCCTTAATGGACCTAGAACTAAAAGCCTCTGAGGGAACTGCTGAATTCCCTTTGAAAGAGGAAATTTCAATAAAAGGGCTCATTAGTGCAAATATTGAAGCATCTAAAATGCATGATCGACAGTACTACCTTGGAACAGACTATCAAGGACGTGATATGCTCAGCCGAATCATCTATGGTGGTCAAGTTTCAATTGCGATTGGATTTATTGGAACAATTACAAGTGTCTTAATTGGTATAGTGCTCGGAGCATTAGCTGGATACCTTGGTGGCAAAGTAGACTATTTCATTATGAGAATCGTAGATATCATGTATGGTCTACCATATATGCTTCTTGTAATTATCGCTATGGCAATATTTGGGAGGAACATCTTGAACCTCTTCTTTGCTTTAGCAATTATTAGCTGGCTTACCGTATCGAGAATGGTTAGAGGGCAAATAATGAGCCTTAAAAATCAAGAATTTATTGAAGCAGCACGGTCTATGGGAGCTCCCACATGGCGCATCATAATGAAGCACCTTGTGCCGAACTCATTAAGCGTTATCATCGTATTCTCAACCTTACGTATTCCCTCTTTTATTATGACAGAGAGCTTCCTCTCATTCCTCGGTCTTGGAGTTCAAGCGCCTTACGCGTCATGGGGGTCATTAGTAGGTGATGGAGTTGGTGGAATGACATTATATCCATGGAAACTCTTCTTCCCAGCTTTAGCAATGACTATCTTCTTGTTTGCCATGAATTTTTTAGGTGATGGCTTAAGAGATGCGTTTGACCCTCAAAGCAAGAACCAGCTATAGGAGCACATTGTGGAAACAAATAATAATAAGCAAACAAAGCAATTATTAGAGGTTAAAGACCTTAAAACATATTTTAAAACTGATGCAGGCGTTGTAAAAGCTGTTGATGGAATTTCATTTACGCTATCTGAAGGGGAAACTCTTGGTATTGTTGGTGAATCTGGAAGTGGAAAATCTGTCACTAACCTCTCAATCATGCGCCTCATTCAATCTCCCCCAGGGAAAATTGTTGGAGGAGAAATCCTTTTCGAAGGAAGAGATATTTTAGCCCTTCCAGAAAAGGATCTAAGAGCAATTAGGGGAAATGAGATTTCTATGATTTTCCAAGACCCCATGACAAGCTTGAATCCTTTTTTAAAAATTTCTACCCAAATGATAGAAACCATTTTACTTCATCAACAAATGAGTAAAAAAGAGGCTCTCAGAAAATCTATCGATATGTTGAAACTCGTTGGAATCCCAGCAGCCGAAGAGAGAATACATAACTATCCTCACCAATTCAGTGGCGGAATGCGTCAACGTGTAATGATTGGTATGGCACTTAGTTGCGAAGCAAAGATATTGATTGCAGATGAACCTACAACTGCATTGGATGTAACAATCCAAGCTCAGATCCTTGAACTTATACAAGAGCTTGCTAAAAAATTAGATACCGCTGTCATACTTATTACTCACGACTTAGGCGTAGTAGCGGGTTTATGTGACTCTGTATGCGTTATGTATGCTGGAAAGATTGTTGAAAAAGCAAAACTGAAGAACTATATGCTCACCCTTCTCATCCATATACAGATGGACTTATAAAATCAGTTCCTCGTCTAGACAAAGCAAAAAATGGAAAACTGTTCAGTATTGAAGGACAACCACCTAACGTAATCGATTTACCAGAGTGTTGTCCGTTCCACCCTAGATGTCACAAGAAAATGGATATCTGTACCTATAAATATCCACCGATAGTAAAGGTAGGACCTGGACACGAAGTTGCATGTTGGTTATATGCGGATGATAAGGAGATAATGAGTCATGAGTGATAAGAAAATAAAAAGGTCCATTGCTGCAAGTTAAAGATTTAAAACAACACTTTCCTATAGAATCCGGCTTCATTATTAAAAAACAGGTTGGCGCAGTTCGAGCAGTAGATGGTATTACCTTTGATGTAGCAAGAGGGTGAAACTCTTGGTATTGTTGGAGAATCTGGATGTGGAAAATCAACTACTGTAAGATCAATCTCTCAGCTCTATACCCCAACAAGTGGGTCAGTAATATTTAATGGACTTGATCTAATAAAAGCAAAAGGGAATCAACTTTTGGATGCTCGAAAAAATATTCAGATGATTTTTCAAGATCCATATGCTTCGCTTGACCCAAGAATGACAGTGAGAACAATCATCAGTGAACCTTTAGAAATTTTTAAAAATAGAGGATTACTCGATGTAGATATGAGTAAAGGAGATATTGAAAATCGCGTAGAAGAATTAATGGAACGCGTTGGTCTTAATAGAGCTTTTAAAAACCGTTATCCTCATGAATTTAGTGGAGGACAAAGACAAAGAATCGGAATTGCCAGAGCTCTTGCTCTTAACCCTAAGATTATATTGGCCGATGAACCTGTGAGTGCATTAGATGTATCAATCCAATCACAAATTCTTAACCTTCTTCATGATTTACAGGACGAATTAGGTCTTACATATCTCTTTATTGCACACGACTTAGCTGTAATTGAATATATCAGCACAAGAGTTGCTGTAATGTATCTTGGAAAGATTATGGAATTATCTAGAAGTAGTGATTTATACAAGAATCCACTACATCCATACACAAAAGCTCTTCTTTCAGCAGCTCCTATTCCAGACCCAATTATTGAACGAAAACGACAAAGAATAATTCTTAGTGGAGATGTTCCTAGCCCTAATATTGAGAGAGTCGGTTGCTATTTTTATGATAGATGTCCATACAGAATGGAAAAATGTAAAACAAATATTCCCCAGATGAAAAGAATAGATGAACATCATGAAGTAGCTTGCTGGCTTTATTAAAAGATTTAGAGATCTGACAGCTCAACAGGGTTGATAGTGTCATATTCACGGTCAGCCTTGAATGGGAGACCCATAGCATGTGCAATTACATATGCTATGTTGTGTGTTCTCCCATGACTTACTCTTTCTGGAATAATCTCAATTTGCCTTACAGAATCATCAATTAGACGAATAGAAAAAACAGTCATCGACTTATTTCTCCCCCTATCTCCAAGTTTCTTTGCTTGCTGAAATCCTTTTGTGAAATGACTGATTTCAACATTGCTAATTTTATCAAACGGTATTATTTCTTTCTTTACTAAAAAAACACTCCGTTAATACTTCGCACTTCTTTTTTAATTGCATCAAACTCCCATTTTTCACGATAACCTAATCCTGTGAGAGAAATAAGAAGAAAAACGAGTGGTATTATTGATCTAAAAGTAAAAAGTGTAGATAGAGGTGCAGAGAAAAGGCCTATTAGCATGATTAAAGAAAAAAAAGCGTAAGAAATCTTATGAATTTGAGATATATTGTAATTCATCTCTTTCTCACTCTTTTTATGTAACTTCATCCCCATCATAGTTGTTCACTCCTTTAATTGTATCTCTTTTACTATACTCAAAAATAAAGTGTAGAAAAGCGTATTTTAGTTTCTTCTAATTCTATGATAAGATGTAAAAGGAAATGTATTTTTCCTTGATTATTGAGTTGCTATAAGTAACTCTATGATAAAAGCATATATTTCAATAAGGAGATATGTATATGAAGAAATTTTTATCGATTGCATTAGTAATTCTCCTTGTCGGAGTCTTATTTATTTCCTGTGGGAAAAAAGAAGAGACCGCCAAGGTTGAAACACCAGCTGCACCTGCTGCTACAACGCCTGCAGAACCAGCAAAACCAGCTGCACCTGCAGAACCAGCAAAACCTGCTGAAGTCGCTGCTACTCCTGCTCCCGCACCTGCTGTCGAAGAAGACGGCGTTGTATTTAAGTTAATCAACGGTGCAGAACCAGAAAGCCTCGACCCACATCAAATTCAAGGTGTTCCAGAACACAGAATTTACGAAACAATCTTTGAAGGCTTAGTTGCTTATGATCCTGAAACCGCAGATGCAGTACCAGGACTCGCAGAAAGCTGGACTTCAAATGAGGATGGCGATCAATACACATTCACTCTTCGTGATGCTGTATGGTCAGATGGTGTGAAAATTACTGCTCAAACAGTTGTAGATTCATGGCTCAGAGAACTTAACCCAGAAACAGCAAGCCCATATGCTTGGTTCCCTGGAATGTTCCTCAAAGGCGCTGATGCTTACAACTCAGGAGACGCAGGCCCAGAAGCTGTTGGAATTCGTGCTCTCGATGAGAAAACCTTCCAAATGGATCTCTTAGGCCCACTTCCTTACGCTATTGGTGCATTAGCACACTATTCGTTCGCAGTTGTTCCTCTCCATGCTATTGAAGAATTTGGCGATGAATGGACACTCCCAGAAAACTTTGTTGGTAATGGACCATATGTCTTGACGAATGGGTTCCACAATCATACCTTAGCGCTGTTCCAAACGACAAATATTGGGATAAAGACGCTGTTAAACTTGACAAAGTTATCTTCTATGCACTTGATGATAACAACACAGGTTACAACATGTACTTGAATGGTGAAGTTGATTGGATGACAACTGTTCCTCTCGATCAAATTGAAGCCGCTTCTTTACGACGTGACTATCACAGAGCTCCACAACTTGCTTCATACTATTATGTATTCAATGTTGAAAAAGCTCCTTTTGATGATGTAAGAGTAAGAAAAGCACTTTCACTTTCTGTTGACAGACAAGCATTAGTTGACAATGTAACCCGTGGTGGACAAATCCCAGCTTGGGGTATTGTTCCAGAAATGGCTGGGTACCCTTCTCTTGGAGAACCTATCTATGATATCGCTGCTGCTCGTAAATTATTAGCAGAAGCTGGGTATGCTAATGGTGATGGTTTCCCAGAAACAACTATCCTTTATAATACCTCTGAATCACACAGAGCAATTGCAGAATTCCTACAACAAGAGTGGAAAAAAGCATTAGGTATTACAATTGAACTTGAAAACCAAGAATGGGCCACATATCTTTCAAGCAGAAACGCAGGTGACTTCCAAGTTGCCAGAGCTGGATGGGTAGGAGATTATCAAGATCCTAACACATTCCTTGACATGTTTGTTACAGGTGGTGCAATGAATGGTGGTAACTATTCTAACGAAGATGGTTATGATTTATTTATCGAAGAAGCTACCACTATGAGTGGTTCAGACCGTATGGAAATCTTAATGATGGCTGAAGATACAATGATCAACCAAGATCAAGCTATTATGCCATTGTATTACTATACAACTAACAACATGATTGACACCTCAAAATGGGGCGGTTGGTATCCTAACACAATGGACTACCATCCACTTAAAGATGTATATTTGAAATAGGTTATAAAATTACCTAATTCGGCCCTCAATTAACTTTGAGGGCTTCTTTTGTCATATCTACTGTGATATAGTTTGTAGTATGGACATTACCCTTAATAAAGCTACTGTAAGGGGGAGCATAACTGTTCCTTCTTCAAAAAGTCAAACAATTAGATCATTATTGATTGCAACCTTTGCCCACTCTCAATCAATCATACATAATCCTCTTATCTCTTCAGATACAAGAAGTTGTATAGAAGCATGTAAAACTCTTGGCGCTATAATAGAAGAGCATCCTGAATACATTACAGTTCTAGCTCCCTCACAGTTTCCAGATTCCGTGAATATTGATTGTGGTAATTCGGGTACGACCCTCTATCTATTATGCGCAATGGTTGCTTCAAAAAAATTACAGCTACCTTTAGTGGCGATAATCAATTAAATAACCGTCCGGTACAACCTCTTCTCGAAGCTCTGATTGATTTAGGAGTAGAAGTCTCTTATCCTCTTAGTAATAGTAGAGAATGGTATCCTCCTTTCACCCTTTCGGGTCCTATTATAGGAGGAGGCGTAGACATCTTATGCCATACGAGTCAACATTTATCCGCACTGCTCCTTTCTGGTGTAATGGCACAAGAAAGCATAGATATTTCAGTTGAGCTATTAAATGAAAAACCATACGTAGAAATGACTCTTGATTGGTTAAAACAGCAGAACCTGATTATCAAACATAATACTCATCTCACCAATTTCTTTATCCCTGGAAGACAAACATATCATCCTATAGATGTTACTATCTCAGGAGATTTTCTTCTGCTTCATTCTTTTTCTGTGCAGCAGCTGTAGCAAAAGGAATAGTCGAAGTAAAAGGACTCAATAAAGATGATAAACAGGGAGATAAAGAAGTTCTTTCAATATTAGAAAAATGGGTTGTTCTGTAGAGTGGCATGATGATAGCGTGGTGGTATCATTATCTAGAGAGGAAGAATTAAAGGGGGAACTTTCGATCTAAATGCAATCCCTGATGCCCTTCCTATTTTAGCAGTAGCCGCTTCTTTCGCTAAAGGAACTACTACACTTATGAACGTGCCCCAAGCTCGTATTAAGGAAACAGATAGAATAGAATGTATGAAGAAGAATTTAGAAATATTAGGTGTGAAAGTAGAAGATACTATCGACTCTATTATTATTCATGGAACTAGCAAAGTAGATGGGGGAGTAGTAGATGGTTTTGGCGACCATAGAATTATTATGGCAATGGCAATTGCTTCTCTCAACACAGAACACCCAATTACAATAAAGGGGATTGAAGCCGTTGAAGTAACTTTCCCTACATTTTTCACATTGCTAGAAACAATCAAACAGGAGGTCTTATAATGTACGATTTACGTAGCGATACGATTACATTACCAACAAAACAGATGCGCTTAGCTATGGCTAATGCAGAAGTCGGAGATGATGTATACCACGAAGATGCAAGCATAAATAGACTAGAGAGAATGGCGAGTGAGATGGTAGGAAAAGAAGATGCCATCTTTGTTCCTAGTGGTTCAATGGGAAACCTAATTGCACTTTACATTAATGGAGGAAGAGGAAAAGAAGTTCTTTGTGACAGTAATTCCCATATTATTCAACATGAAGTTGGTTCAATTGCCAGTATCGCTGGTACGTTAAGTATTGGAGTCCCCACTGTTCATGGAATATTGAATGCAAAGGATTTAGAACCTCTTATTAAAGAAAAATCTTACGACCTTGCCCAAACAGCCCTTATCGAAATTGAAAACACTATTGGTGGAATCTGTTACCCTTATTCTACTCTAGTTGAAATAAAAGCATTAGCAGATAGACATAATATGCTCGTACACACAGATGGAGCTCGTTTTTTTAATGCGGTAGTAGCAACAAATACAGATCCTGTAGAACTTGCTGATTATACTGACACCCTCACTTTTTGTATTTCAAAAGGTTTAGGAGCCCCAGTAGGCTCCTTATTATGTGGAAGTGCCCCTTTTATTGAAGAAGCTCGAGCTATAAGAAAAATGTTAGGTGGTGGAATGAGACAAGCAGGCATTCTAGCTGCTGCAGGGATTTATGCTCTTACACATAATATTGCTCGACTAAAAGACGATCATATGCGAGCTACCCAGATTGCTACATCCTTAGGAAAAACAGATTGGGCTTCTTTTGATATAACTAATGTACAAACTAATATTATTTTCTTAATGGTAGATGGAGTAAGCGGTAAAAAAGTTGAAAAAGTTTTTAGAAACCACAATATTGCATGTTTTGGTGGGAATGATACTGTTCGACTCGTGACAAACCTTAATCTCACTCAAGAAGATGTTGATGCAGTGTGCAAAGAAATTGAGAGTATTGATAAAAAGGAGTTTCTCGCATGAAAAGTGGTATCTTTTATTTCTCAGGAGCAGGAAATTCTAAAGCAGTAGCAAAAGAAATAGCAAATAATTTACATGCTAATATTTGTAAGAACATGGGAGAAACCACTCAAGAAGATCTTGAAGGATTAGAACAGATTGGTCTAGTTTTTCCAGTCTTATTACTTTGCTCCACCAACTCTTCTTCTCTCATTCTTAAGAAATGTCTTAGGAAAAGAAGTGAAAGATATTCAATATCTTTTTGTCATAATGACTCATGGAGGAATGAGTTTTTACGCCCCCTCTATTACAGAACGACTTCTAGAAGAATCAGGATATGTAGCATCTTATACTGAAACTATTAAAATGATTGATACCTATGTTCCTATCACAAAAATCCCCTCAAAAGAAAAAACAAAATGTAGTATCAAAACAGGCATATAAACAGGTTCAAAAAATCATTGAAGATATTAAAACACAAGAGATTAAAGTGAAAGCAAGATGGCCACTAAGCAATATGGCTTTTAATCTCTTCAAAAGAATAAGCGAGTGGCGCTATAATTATGATAAGAAATTTGTTGTTGATTCGCGTTGCACTTCATGTGGAGTATGTGTAGAGAAATGCCCTGTAAACAATATTGTTCTAAGTGGAAAAAGTATTGAATACCTTCATCACTGTGAACAATGTTTTGCTTGTTATCATCACTGCCCAACTCATGCAATTACATTGAAGAAAAAACCACTAATGGGGTACTCATATTATAAAGGACCCACTTATTTTACAAAAAAGGAAACGGTATAATGTGTGATTTTGATAAGAAGATTGATAGAAAAGATACCTACTCAGTAAAGTATAGTAAGAAAATCATTCGTTCTTTTGCAAACAATGAAGAGGCTACCCCTTTTTGGGTAGCTGATATGGATTTTTCATCTCCCAAAGTTGTACTCGACGCTCTTCAACAAGAAATCAATAACAGTATATTGGGCTATCCTTACATAAAAGGTGTAACTCAAAGTTTCATATCATTTGCTCATCAAAGACACGGAATATCAATTGACCCATCTTTAGTAACAATAGCACCTGGAATGCTTGCTTCTATTGCAATCCTTGTAGAGCTTTACTCTAAAGAAGGAGATGGTATTATACTCCCGTTCCCTTCCTACCACCCTTTTGTTGATATCATCGAGAACCTACATAGGGAAATTCTACCTTGGCCATTCTCTTATGATGATCAAGCACATAGTTTTTCACTAGATTTTCCACTTCTAGAAAACAATCGCAAAAGAGAAAAATCCTCCCATTCTTCTGTTTTGTTCCCCTCACAACCCTACAGGGATAGTCTTTTCAAAAGAAGAATTAGATAGAATTGCAACCATAGCTAAAAAATACAAATATGCTCATAATTAGTGATGAAATACATGCTGATCTGTCTTTGAAAAAGGCAACACATATCCCCTTCTCTATCATCGCATCTTCCCATGGTATTCCATGTGCAACCTGTATGGCACCTTCAAAAACATTTAATATAGCAGGAGAACATTTCTCAGTTGTTATCTTCAATGAGATGGAGATGAAAAAACATTTACACATCGACTACACGCTCTTCAAATTTCTCCTGACGTATTAGCAACTGTTGCATCTAAAGCAGCCTATGATGGGGGCTATAACTGGTTACTATCTCTTATTGATTATTTAGAAGAAAACATTCGAATAATCCAAAAAACCTTAGCAGAATATAGATCTTCTATTGTCTTTGTTGCACCTCAAGCTTCCTTCATCGGACTTCTAGATTGTAAACACCTTTATAAGAGTGTAAAAAAAGATTCTAAAAGAAATCCACATTTCTATACATCAAGGGGAGATGGAGGACTACTATCGCGTTTCTTTGGTCAAAAAGCTGGTATTGCTATGAATGATGGATCTTGGTTTGGCCCTGATTATATTGAATTTGTGAGATTCAATTATGGTGCTCCAAAAGAGAGAGTAAAACAAGCTATTATAGCTATCTGTGAAGCTGAAAAAACTCTTCTTGAAGATGATACTCTATAACCACTTTATACAGTTAGCTTCTCTGACATAACAAAGAGCTGCCTTGACTTCCTTCTGATACATGTTCTGGATTGCTTTTTTATATACATTAAGTTGAGTTTTGTGTAAAGAAGTATCTATTATCTTATCTGTTTTAAAATCAATAATAATGAGATAGCTATCATATTCTAATAAGAAATCAATAACTCCATTTACGACAATGAGCTCATCTTTATAAGGTACTCGAGCAATAAAAGGGACCTCACTATGCATGCTTAACAATTCTGGCTTGATAAGAGAATGATAAAATGGAGACCCAAAGAATGAATTAGCCATCGTATATATATCTTGAACCATGATATTCTTCTCAATTTCTAACAAAGATAAAGAGGCAAGTTCTCTAGGGAGTAACGTAGTAATCACTTCTTTTGTAATTGTTGAATCTGCACAGATAAAAGACTCGTTTACATGTTTTATCCCATACTCAAAGACAGCATGCGTCCATGTTCCGAATATATTATAGATTTTGTATGTTTCTAATATTTCATCACTATTGAAAGAAGTGAGGATATCATTTGAATCAATCAACTTCTCTTCAGCTCTAAGCTCTTCTCCTATAGCTGTGACCGCTTGCACTCTTTGTGTATAGATAATATCTGATTCTACCTGCTGATACCATTCTTTCTTTGTTAGGGCTTCTTGTATAATCTTTTTTCTTGTTATAATTTCTTTATTATCTCTTTCAATACCTTCTACAGCTTCTTCTACAAGAGCATATTGACAATCGTCTTTATTGAGAGCCGTTTGAGAATTATAATAGACCATAGATAAAAAGTTTTTATTGAGAAGTGTCTCTTTAAGATTCCTATTATTATTATATGAAGTAATCAAAAGGTGAAATTGACTGCGAGTGAAAGCTACATAGAGTAATCGTTTCAGTTCAGCACTTTCGCTTTTCAATAGAGTATCTTTTTCAAGTTCAAACACAATATTCTTATATGTAGAATTCTCATTCATATGTTTAGGAATACCTATTATGTGACCTTCATACTCATGGTAAAATACTTCGGGAGTACTCATACTCTTTGTACCACCACCAGCATTAGCAATAATCACAATAGGAAACTCTAATCCTTTGCTTTTATGAATCGTCATAATATGTACACCAGAATTAGATTCTGAGAGGATTTCAAGTTCTCCCATCGTCTCACTTTTTCCAAGTCGAGGACGAATGAAATCTAAAAAAGAAAGGAGATTGCCACCCTTTCGTTCAATATCAAAGGCAAGTTCTAAAATATATTCAAAGTGCTCGAGATAGACACTGTATTCAGGTGAAGAGAGTAGATGATTGCGATATCCCCCACTGTACCAAATGTGGGTTAAAAGCGAGGAAATATGTTCAACATTGCTCTTTTTCACAAGATCAAAATACAGCTCTTTTACTTTCTCATATTTCTCTTTTTCATCACGAGGAAGTGTTTCAATATCACCAAAAATCTTATTCTCTTCTCGTGCTTTCTCAAGAAGTACAATGACATTATCATCATCTAGATTGCAAAATCCTGAACGAAGTAGTGCTGCATAAGAGACTAGATCATCAGGATAGATAAGAAGTTGTAACACAATGTAGATATCATTTAGTGGGGCTTCAAGAAAGAGCGATTTAACAGAAGAAAGGTTATAGGGAATATGTGCTTTACGTAAGGCTTTCTCATAATACATTTGTGGACTCGTTGTCCTTAATAAGATTGCGATATCTTTATATAATGGTTTTTTCACAACCCCATCTTCTTCTATTAAATAATCATCTCCATCAACCATTTCTCTAATTTTCTGAGCAATAAACATCGCCTCTCGTTCAATGCCAAGAGGTATCTCTTCATCATCCATTACAATCACATCTGCGTCGTCTTTGTCCTGATAAGGTATTATTGCTAATGAAGCTTTTGGAATAATCTGCTGCTGTTTTTTTTACAGCTTCAAGGGGTGTAAACGAGGCTTCATAATCTTCAGTTGCCCCAGAGAAGACTTGTCTAAATAATGAATTAAATAATTCAATAAGCCCCTCTTGTGAACGATAATTCTTTTTAGAGAAATAAGTCGCCCACCAGATGAGACAATTTGTTCATGAAGATGTTTAAATACTCTTACATCAGCTCCACGAAAGCGATAGATAGATTGTTTTTCGTCTCCTACAAAAAACAATTTATCTTTTACAAGAGAATTAGAGGGAACACTCATCCCTTTTTCTACTGGAGTTTCGGTAGAGAGTAGATATAAGATCTCTTTTTGCAAAGGATTTGTATCTTGAAACTCATCAACCATAATATACCGAAATGAGGAGGCGAAACTTTTTCTCATTTCTTCATTATCTGTTAGAATAATGTGCGCCATATGAGCTACATCATTATATGTAAGTAATTGGCTCTCCCTTTTTCTCTCAATGAAAAGATCATGATAGTAAGAAAAAACTTCATAGACGTTGTATAAATTCTCTTTTTGATTCAATGCAACTAGCATTGAAATATATAGGGGCAACAAGGTTCTACATTCAACGATAGCATCATTATATTCAGCAACACCTTCATCTTTAACACTACTTTTTTTAATTTTCTTGATCCTCTCAATCTCATCGAGATAGTCTAGGATAGTATCTTGTTCTTCTAAAAGCTGTTTTAATCTAGTAAGTAATTCTTTATTACTAAGATATACTTTCCCTCGTCCATCTGACGATAAAAGAGAACTCACAATTTCAGTTAGCACATAATGTATATCGATTTTTCTTTCTTCAAGATACTGTTGAACGATGAAGGTTAAAAGTTGTGGATCAAATTCATTTCCAATGTAAAAATTTTGAATAGCTAAAGATACAAACACATCATGAATCAAAGTTTCAGGATCATAGGCTCTAGTGAGGAAATTCATCCCAAGAGAATTTCTCATTTTCTCTATAGTTTCAAAAGCACATGATTGAGCGATTTCAATAGAAGCATCATTATCTAGCATAAAATCTGGAGAAAGTCCAAATCTTTTCATATCAGAAAGAACAACACTATAGCAAAAACTATCAATAGTACTAATAGTCGTCGAGGCAAATTTTTCCAACTGCCCTTTTCATATATTCATCATCACTATAAGAGACAAATAGAGTGTATATTCGTTCATACATCTGTGCCGCTGCAGCTTTTGTAAAAGTGAGAGTCAATATTTCATCAACTTCTGCTTTTCCTGTTGCAACAAGCCGGAAAAATCGATAGGTAAGAACACTAGTTTTCCCAGAACCCGCTCCTGCAGTTACTACACAATTCTCATCACAAAATATTGCATCTTTTTGTTCATTATTAAAAAAGTGCATTACTTGTTTAATTTCATCAAGTGTCATCATGGTAATGAATATCTCCTTCTACAAAGCTGTCGATAATCACAATATTTGCAGGATGAAGGAGAAGGTGTCGCTCCGAGATCTCCTCTTTTTATTCTATTAACCATCTTAGTAATCGCAGCTTCACTTAAAAGTTTTAGATGTTCCACTAATTCACTATCATGATTCCATATTTCAACGTACTTTCCTTCTTTTATATTATAGTAGGAGGCAATATCGACTTTTTCGTATTCACTCATGAGACTTTTCTCAATCAGTAAACTATATAACACAAGTTGGTAAGAAGGAATTGAATCACTTGTGATATCGAATGCTTTCTTTGTAGGTGTAGAAGATTTCTTGTAATCAATAATCACAACATCATCATCTACTGTTGCAACTCTATCAATTCTCCCTTCTAGATGAAATTCATGTTCTACATCATCATAACTAAGAGCGAGTTCGGATGATTTGGTCTGATTGCCATTATAGAATGAGATTTCATTATCAATAATAAGAAGAAGAGGAAGAAAGAAATGACTCTTAATATATTGAACAATATAATAATTATTATTACCTAGTCTCAGGAGCATCTGTGACACTATTTCATCAATTACAGCACGCAACATTTCAGCCATGTGTTCTCTATTCTTTGAATCAAATGTGGAAAACTGTTCTTTAACCCTTTCAAAAAATATAGCAAGTATGCTGTGCTGTAGGTTCCCAATCTCTCCATGGTCAAGAATCAATTCATCATATTCTTTTATTCTTAGCTTAAATACTTTGCTAGAAATATATTTGAACGGGCAACTCTCAAAAGTTTCAATCGATGAACTTGAAAGAGGAATGAGATTATCACCATTCTTAACATAATCGAACAGCGGCAAACTTATTCCACTATGTGCAACATCAATTCTTTTCTCTGTGAAGAAGGTAGAAGTGGCATATTGAAATCCCTCTCTTTGTTGATTACTAAACAATACTTGATGTGGATTGCATCCTTCTTGCCACACTTTCTCTTCCAATGCCAACAAGGTAAGTGGAATATTATCAGCTTTTTGCAATAATGAGTTTCTCACAAAGAAAGAGGGTGGAAGGTTCGTTGTATTTACAAATCCAGAGGGTGAATAGGAATAGATAGTATGTTCACCTGCAACCATGTAGTAATCTAACAGATAGTCAGTTTCTTCTGGAAGAGAAAAAAAAGGAACTAATGGCAAAGATGAACTCATTGTATCAACGACTGAAGAACTACAGTCAATAAAGAAATGGTATTGAGGCAATAATCCAATACCGTGAGTCCAATCATATACTTTAATTCCCTCTTTTTTCCCAATTGGATTAAATTTCTTTGATTGCAAAAGAGTAATAAAAAAGGAATATAAGGAAGAACTGATTTCCAACATACATGATTCTAACTGATTAGAGAGAGCTTTAAGCTGTTCTAAACAGAATGTATAAGCTTGAGTTTCTTCTTTCTGAACAGATAAAGTCGCATCAAATGCAAACGCCCCCTCTTTGAAATAGTTTTTCTGTATCATAAGTAAGAATTGTGCAATTTTATTGCCACTTCGGCTTGTAACCATATTCGAGATAATTTGAAAAAGACGATGAGCATAATCATATAGTGTTTTATCATCTTTATAAGAGGTATCTAATTTTCGTTTCCAATCATTATCCTCATAGTATGGTACTCTTTGATGTATATGCAGGTCTAAAGCTCTCTCTATAAGAGCTCTATGTAAAGTATCTTCTTTCCAAGGAATAGTTGGATTTAGAAGCAATTTCTTAACTTTATCTATATCGAAGTGGTATTGATACACTTCTTTAAATAAGAGGAACATTGAACCAACACTGTAATCAAAGATTGAAGCACCACTAACGATATGAAGATTAAGGTTGTTTCGTTGTGCTAATGTTTTTACATAAGGTCGCATTCTATCTAAATCACCAACAGTAACTATAATATCATCAACATGGACACCTTGTTGTAAAAGCTTTTTGATCTGTACAAAGGTAGTATCTATCTCAATCCTCTCATTATCATAAACGAGAACTGGTACTTTTTTTTTCACTATTTACCCTATAAATATGTACTAAAGGCAAATGATGTATATAAGGTTCAAATTCCGAAAATGAAGTACAAAGTTCTGGGAAAAAAAATATCAACAGATGAGGAGAGAATAGTGTTATCAAAGCAATCTATTTTTTCCATCAGGGATGAATCGTATAAGCCTCTTTCTTCTAAAAATTGTCTATATTCCTTTTCAATAAAATCAACATCTTTTCTATATTGATAAGGTAACTTCTCATATTGTTGACTATCTTCTTCTTTAATTCTTTTTAGATGTGTTAATTTTGAAATAAGAGAAACTACTGAAGAGATGAGATTATGATTAAGATGCGGGAAATGGGGTTGAATGAAGAAAAGTAATTCTCCACTTCTTTGTTCTATCAACTGTTGTGCAAAGATCCACCTTGTTGTGTAATCACTCGCCAATCTTCCTTGAATATCCAAGAAATAAGTAGAGAAATTATCCCATGCGAGGACTTTATTAAGAAGAAGAGCCCCCTTCTCGCTTTTGAGCGCATAATCTTGTATCCAAAAACGTCGTATAGTCTCATTGGGAAAAACACACACAGAGTGAGGATTATCTAATGAGGAAAAATAGCATCTCGTAAGGCTCGTGTAGTAGAAAGATTCATATTGTGTAAGTATATCATCTATTATGGTATACTCAACTCTATGAAAGAGATTAATCCAATTTTTCCTCTACCGCTCTCTCACTATATCATTTCATTTTTCTCTATCAACATACTTTGGATGGTCGGAGGGAATTATCTCACAAGAGAGCTATTATTTCTCACTCAATCTTGTGTGAATGCATGTTCTCCTCTTTTGATCTATCTCATACAACATGCAAACTTTCTTTTACTACTTATTCTCCTTATATTATTCATTCGAATAGTTCACAGAACATCTGTTCTTTCATTTATCTCAAATCATTCTAGATTTAATGTAAAAGGGTTGTTATTAGGCTTAGGTGTATGGTTAATAGCAATGATGCTAAATTCATGTATAAATGTGTTTTTTTTCGGTCAGAACCCTACTATTGTTCATAACAATGATACCTATGTTCATATATTGATGTTCATTTTTGCTATTGTATGTAGTCCTATACAGGCTTTTGGTGAAGAGGTTCTATTTCGTTCTTTCTTTTATAGGGCATTGAAAGATAAGCTCACCAACAAATATATTGTTGCAACTATCTCAGCTCTCTTTTTTACCCTTGCTCACTCTTTTAATGCCGAACTCTCCTTATTCTCTTCCCCTTTTTTGTATTACTCTATTATTTCTTATCAGGGTTTTTCTTCATGCTGCTTATTTACCATTTTGAAGGTATTGAAGTTGCACTTGGGGCTCATATTATGAATAATTTCTATATTTCTACTATCATGAATTATCGCCAATCTTCAATAATATCTCATCCGTTTTTTATCATAACAAAAACTAATATATATGTAGATCTCATTATTCTCACCCTCGTCTCTTTGTTTCTCTTATGCTTTCCAGTAACAAAACGAAGAGAGCGTATTGAGCCTTAATAGATGATAATCTACAATACATAACAATCTATATATAAAAGGTGATAATTAAGATATGGGAAAAAGAAGAAAGAAATCTCGACTAAAGCGTATAGTATTCTTCTCATTGGTCCTTTTAGCTCTATACATATTACTGTATTTCATGACTCCATCAGTATCTTCTTATTACTATGAAAAAGAGAGTGATAAAGAAATAGCTGGTCTCGAAAACGCCTATGCTCACCAAAGGGGAGACACTCATTCTTCATACAGGCTTTTCTCTTGTCTATAATGAAGAGACAGAACAAGCCTCTTGGGTAGCGTACCATCTTACAAGAGATGAGTTATACGGTTTATTTGAAAGAGAAGATAACTTTAGACCAGATTCCCTAATCACAACAGAATCTGCACAATTAGACGATTACCGTAAAAGTGGTTACGACAGAGGACATCTTATTCCAGCAGCTGATGCTACGTGGTCAGAACAGGCGATGAGTGATACATTTTATTTAAGCAATATGAGTCCTCAAGAACCCGCTTTTAATCGAGGGATATGGGCAGATTTAGAAGCAGTGGTAAGAAATTTTGCTGCCACTGAGGGAAGTGTCTATGTAGTGACAGGTCCAATCTTTTATCCAGAGACCCAACAAACAACTATTGGAGTTAATAATGTTGCAGTGCCCGATGCTTACTTTAAAGTCGTCTTAGATTATGTAGAACCAGAAGTAAAAGCAATCGGATTTATCTTGGAACATGACGGATCAAAAGAGCAGTTGCAAAACTTTGCTGTAAGTGTTGATGAAGTTGAGCAAGTTACTCAGATTGATTTCTTCCCACTTTTAGAAAATGAGATTGAAGATGCTCTTGAAGCCACTTATGATGTATCGCTTTGGGATTTTGATGAATTCAGTGTATCAAAAGAAGAGAGGAAAGAATATCTAAGAAATAAAGAGAGTGGAAGTGAACAAGAACCAGTAATCATTGAAAAGAAAATACTATATATAACTTCTTACTCGATATAATGATGGAAAGTAAAAAAGAGTTAAGAAAACTCTTTCAAAACTTTGATATAGAACAAGTATTTGGCGAAGTAAAGGGAATCTTTACCTAAAATTTATATTTTGGTGGTACTCATCACTCTTCTTTGGTAGTATGCTAATAATACAGAAATAAAAAATAGTATTATATGTATACTTAAGGAGTTTGTTTTCATGAAAAAAATTTATCTATTAATTCCAGCACTAATTGTCATTCTTTTAATTGCCGGATGTGCTGGTACGCAAAAAGAAGTAACCGATATCTCAATAAGTGAGCAAGAAGCTCCACCAGTTGAAGTAGTTGAAACAGTAGAAGAACAAGAAGCAACTGTAATCGAAACCCCAATAGAACAAGAGGCAACAGTTATTAGTGAAAGTCTTCCTGTAAGCCTTCTCGATGCTGACCTTGACCAAAAATTCTCATATGTCTATGGTCATTTACTTGCTCAAGGTTTAGTTGAACAAGAACTTGCTATTGATTTGGCACCATTTATCCTTGGATCAAGTACATTCTTTAATGGTGAAGAACCTATTTTTACTAATGAAGAAATCAACGCATCATTTGAACAATACCAATCTTTCCTTGATGGCGTAATAAGTGAAGAAGATTTTAATGCAGTTCAGGAAAATGGTTATTCAATGAAGTATCAATTCAGTTATGGGTATGGGTATGTTGTCCAGTTTAACCTACAAAGCCAAGGAATCTTAGTAAGTCTCGAAGAATTCCACAGTGGAATATCTGATGCATATGCTGAAATCCCCCTTAGCATGAGTGATGAGGAAATTGATGAACTTTTTCAAGCTTATATTGAGAAATTAAATGTTCAGTACGAAGGAATTGTAGAACAAATGGCTACAGCGAATTTAGCTGACGCCGAAGCATTCCTCGAACAAAATGCACAAAAAGAAGGAATTATTACTACAGATAGCGGCCTTCAATATGAAGTCGTGGCATTAGGAGAAGGCAATATGCCAACTCTTGAAGACACCGTAAAAGTTGATTATCAATTAAGCTTCCTTGATGGTACAGTTGGAGATAATTCCTATTCTAGAGGAGAACCTTCAGTATTCCCTGTATCAAATCTTATCCCTGGATTTATTGAAGGTCTTACCTTAATGCCTGTAGGATCACAGTTCCGTTTCTATGTTCACCCAGATCTTGGATATGGAGAAACAGGAAATGAAATGATTCCTCCAAACATGCTCTTAGTCTTTGATGTTGAACTACACGAGATTCTTAATACAACAGCTCAATAAATAGTATTTAATTCATACACGAGGCTTTCTTCTTAACAGAAGAGAGCCTTTTTCTTCATTGACGTTGCATCAATAACTCATTATGTTATCATCAAAGAGGAAAATTATGGCAAAGATATATGATAATATTACACAACTGATTGGGAATACCCCTTTAGTAGCCCTTCATAATATAGAGAAACTCTACAACTTAGAGTCAAACCTAATTATTAAATTAGAGTCACTCAACCCTGGTGGGTCAGTTAAAGACAGAATTGCAAAGGCAATGATTGAAGGAGCAGAAAAAGACGGATTACTAAAACCTGGTGGAACTATTATAGAGTCTACTAGTGGAAATACAGGAATAGGTCTTGCATTGATAGCTGCAGCAAAAGGATATCGTATGATACTCACAATGCCTGATGTTATGAGTATCGAAAGAAGGGCCTTGCTCAAAGCGTATGGTGCACAATTAATTCTTACACCAGGAAGTGATGGAATGAATGGTGCAATTGCAAAAGCAAAAGAATTACTTGCTACAATCCCAGGTTCTTTTATGCCTAGTCAATTTACAAATCCTAGGAATCCAGAAGCACACTACAATACAACAGCACAAGAGATTTATCATGACACAGATGGACACATTGATGCTTTTATTGCAGGAATTGGTACTGGAGGAACAATAAGTGGAGTTGGAAAATTCCTTAAAGAAAAGAGTACCACCACCCTAATTATTGGAGTGGAACCATCAGGTTCCCCTATATTAACAGAAGGAAGAAAGGGTCCACATAAGATTCAAGGAATAGGTGCTGGGTTCATCCCCAATACTCTTAATACCTCAATCTATGATGAAATAATTACTGTTGAGAATGAAATAGCATTCAAGGTAGCAAAAGAGATTGCTACTCATGAAGGAATCTCAGTAGGAATTTCTTCTGGTGCAGCACTGCACGCAGCAATTGAGGTTGCAAAAAGAAAAGAGTTTAAAAGAAAAAATGTGGTTGTTCTACTACCAGATAATGGCGACAGGTATCTATCTACTCCATTGTTTGATTTTGAAGAGAAGTAACCATGCAATATCTTGATACACTTACGTCATTTCAAGATGAGAAATATCGTGTATTCCTCCAGAATATTTTGAAAAATGGTCTTCCTGCGTTAGGAGTGAGGGCAAATAATATAAAAATAATCGCAAAAAAAGAAGATATTTCAACTCTATTTGAGAATATTGACAAAGATCAATACTATGAACAGAGAATGGTAAGATTACATATACTAGCTCATGCAAAAATAAGTGAGCAAGAAAGAATAGTGCTGATCGATAAAATTCTTGACTATGTTGACTCATGGGCACTTTGTGACAGCTTTGTCAGTGCCCTAAAAAGCACAAAAAATGAACCTGAACTTTATGTACCATTCATCGTAGAACAAAGCAAACAAGAATTTTCATATAGAGTCCGTTTTGCTTTAGTAATGCTTAATGCATATTTTCATTCAGATTATTTTCTCAATAGAACTCTAGCAATAATAGAAGAAGTTCGTAGAAATCAAATAGAGATTGTCATGGCAAAAGCATGGGCAATTGTAACAATGCTTTCTCATCATCCAGAAAGAACTTTAGACTGGTATGAAAACGTTGCTATTGAAGAAATCGTCCACAAAAAGGTAGTTCAGAAAGCTAGAGAATCTCGATTAGTAGGTAAAGATATCGTAGATAGACTAACACTAAACAAGGTCTTATCCCGATAGGATAAAGACCTTGTGAGTTCTTATAAAACTATGTTCTATTCGTATTTAATGACACCGTTCTCTAATGCTTGAGCTGCTAATTCATAGAATGAGTTAACATGTATAGAAACTCCAGCGATATCGTCTGTGTAACCGCCATCATCATATGATACTGCACTAAGATCTTGAGTCTCTAAAAGGTTTTCTTCAACTTTAGCTGCTTGTACATACCATTCAGCCTGTGCTCCACCTTTAGCGACCATACCGTATTTTCCATTCATGTCATAGACTTTCTTATCATCGCCAGCTTCATTTACTGCTGACCAGTAAGCACTAATAATTTTACCATTTTCAACAAATAATGAAACATATTCTTTCCAACCGGTTCTTCCAAATGCCTCTTGAGTAGCGTAATAACCGCCATCAGCGTAAGGACCTAACTCTCTTGGACCAGCTTTAAGAGCTGCATCAGCTAAACTAAATAAGCCATCTACATGTATTGAAACACCACCTACAGCATCAATATGACCTTCGTCATCCTTGTATTCTACGAGAGATGGGTCTTGAAGATCCATAAGGTGTTGTTCAGCAATTTTTGCTTGAACTGACCATTCCGATTGTGCTCCACCAAATTTTACCATATTATATTTGCCGGCGGCATCATATAGTTTTTTGTCATCGCCAGTTCTGTTAATTGCTGACCAGTTAACGCCAACGATATTACCATTGATTACAGTAAGAGCAACATATTCTTTCCAGCCAGAAGATGCAAATTCATCATCTAACATGTAATAAGCACCATCTGCATACATGCCTCTTCCTACAGGACCTTTATCTAAAGCTTCTTTGGCAAGGTCAAAGAATTCAACTACATGAATTGAAACTCCTGCGATATCGTCAGTGTGTCCTTTATCATCTGTGTAGTTGATTGCTGAAGGATCTTGAGTATCAAGTAAATGCTTTTCGGCTTTCTGAGCTTGTTCATACCATTCAGCTTGGGCACCACCAAATTTCACCATATTATATTTTCCAGCTTTATCTACAGCTTTCTTTGGAGAACCTGCATTAACATTCACTCCATTCCAATCTGCTTCTACAATTTTACCGTTTTCTACTACTAAAGTAACAGCATATTTCCATCCGCTAGAAGCAAAACTATCTTCAACTGCAAAATATACTCCATCTTCATAGAGTCCCTTTTCAACACTTGCTTTTGGTGCTTTCTTTTACTTCTGCAACAGGTGTTACCTCGGCAGGTGTTTCAGCTTTCTTTTGACAGCTGACTAATGAAACCATCATGAGGGTTACTAAAAGACCCATCATGAATAATATACCTAATTTTTTCATCTATTCACTCCTGATATATCGATATCTATTTATAGTATATTAGTTCATTCAAAGTTACGCAAGGGGGTGAATTAAGACTTGAAAAAGATAATTAATATTTTATATCTTTTGACAATTAAGAGCTAAACTGGTACCTTTGGTTCATGAAACAACTCACACTTATTGATATAATCATTTTCACGATATTCCTCACAATAAGTGTGCTCAGTTTCACCCTTTATACTACCATTTCTGGCAACCCCAAAGTATATGTAACAAGTAATGGAAAAGAGTGGGTATATGACCTTTCTGTAGATACAACTGCTTCTTTTGAAGGCCCCGTTGGATTCACTTCTATTGAGATTAGTGATAATCGGGTTCACGTACATGAATCAGATTGTAAGAATCAAGTATGCGTATTAGCTGGATGGATTTCAAAGCCAGGGGAGTGGATCGCTTGTCTTCCTAATAATGTGTTTGTCCTTATTCAAGGCGAGCAAGCTATAGCAAAAGAAGGAGAAGCAGATGATACCTCCTTCTAAAGTAAGAATAGATCTAGTAGCCCTCTTTTCAGCTTGTGCTCTTTTTCTCTCAACTATTGAATATATGATTCCTAAACCTATTCCCTTTATGCGTCTTGGACTTGCAAATATTCCTCTAATCATTGCTTTAGGTATTTTTTCCAATAGAGAATATTTCCTTTTACTAGTATTAAAAGTATTGGGACAGGGACTCATTAGTGGAACAATATTTAGCTATATCATTCTTTTTTCCCTTGCTGGAAGTATTTCAAGCGCCCTTATCATGCTCGCTATCTATACTGTTTTTAAAGATAAAGTGAGTAGAGTTGGTATTAGTATAGGAGGAGCATTAGGAAGCACAATGAGCCAATTACTCATTAGCCGCCTGATATTATTTAAAGAGGCTACCTATGTTATTGCACCCCTATTTCTTTTTTCAGGACTCATTAGTAGTATCATCCTTGGACTGTTTGCTCAAAGATTTATTGTAATGAGTAAGTGGTATCACACAATAAAAGAGAGAAGTACATGAAATATTCTACGCTAAGACTTTTAAGTGGAGCTTTTCTCATTACAGGACTCATTATATCAGAATCTCTTACTTTACGAGTGTGTATCACAATATTTCTCATTATATTAGCTTCTTGGAGTGGAAGAAAATTCCGACTATTACCCAATATCATTCTGCTCGTTTCAATTTCACTTGCTCATACACTAAGTCCTAATGGATTAGTTCTCTTCTCAATAGGTGATTTCCCTATAACCTTGGGTGCCTTTCTATCGGGGCACAAAAGGGCTTACTATTAATTAGCTTTATTTACGCATCACACTATATGATGAGTTCTCGCCCTCAAATTCCAGGCAAATTAGGGAATCTGCTCTCTCTCCAGTTCTACTACTTTGATCGTTTAACAACGAGATGGCGCCTTATAGAGAAAAAGCGACCATTTATAGGAGCACTTGATCAGCTTTTATTAGGAATTGATCAAAAGTCTGATAATGAAGGATTTAGACAGAAAGAAGAAAGAGGTGTACAGAAGAAGGATATAATTATCCATATCATGCACATTCTTATTATGTTCCTATTACTCTTTATGTTCAGTGATGTGGTAAAAGGAATCTATCCTTTTATGGCTCTATTACCTTAAAGTTATCATCGCTCATCGAATAAGAAAGAGTACCATTTCTGAATCCATCAGAGAGATAGATATTTCTCTCTTTATCAATAAACATCGCTTCAACATGTTCCAATGAGTTGATGAGTTCGAATCCTTTTTCAATACCAAGTGAATACATTGCTGTACTTAGTGCATCTGAGATAAAAGACTCATGAGTTATTATACTTGCACTTGTGAGATCTGTTACAACGGGGTATCCAGTGGCGGTGTTGAGAATATGATGATATACAACCCCATCAAATTCCAAAAATCTCTCATAAGGGCCACTAGTAACAAGTGCAAGGTCTTCTAACTGTAAAATCATCACATGTCCACCTCTATCAGCTTCTGGGTTCTGAACTCCAATTCGCCACTTAGTTCCATCAACCCTAGTCCCTATGGTGAGAACATTCCCTCCAAGATTTATAATTGCTTTTTCAATATTATTAGATGAGAGAATTTTTGCAACTTCGTCAGCCGCGTATCCTTTAGCAATGCCTCCAAGGTCTAACATCATCCCTTTTTTTTCAAGATAGACACTCTTCTGTGTTTCATTAAGTGTCACTTTCTTATAATCAATAAGAGGAAGTAATGAGTCAATCTCATCTTGAGAAGGAACCCTTGCTCCATCAGAGCCGATATTCCAAGCCGCAACTAATGGGCCAACGGTAGGATCAAAAGCTCCATTACTCATTGCAGCTACTTTAAGCGCCTCTTGAATCACCGTAAAAGTATCTTCTGATACAACCACACTCTTAATCCCTGCGTTTTTATTTATCAAAGAGACTTCACTAGATGCGATTCGGATTGACATCTTATTCTCAATATCTTCAATTCTCTTAAAAGCTTGCGAAAACACTTCTTCTGAGGGATAATCATAGATAGTAATTTTGCAGGACGTTCCAAGAAGAAGCCGTGATTGAGAAACAGGAGAAGGCTCACTTTTTCCTATTGTTTTACTACAACTGGTGAAAAGGATGAGAAATATAAATACGATAAAAAAGAACTGAATTGATTTATTGTTATGTTTCATGTTACTACTATATATGTGATATATCGCATTATGCGATAAATCGCAACCGTCTAGACGTGATATATATGTTCTAGCGGGTTAGATAATGCAAATTTATCATTGTGAGAAGATGACATATTAATAAGGAGCGAAAAAATGGATAAAAAAAGAATTGTTGTGTTAGGTGGTGGGTATGCTGGAGTTCATGCAGCAAAGAGACTACACAAAGGTTTAAAAAAATATAAAGATAAAGTAGAAATTACCCTTATTGATCGTCATAAAGATCATATTTTGATGACCGAACTTCACGAAGTAGCGGGAAATAGAGTTGATGAAGCCTCTGTAAAAATCTCTTATAATAGAATTTTTGCAGGAAAAAGAGTTAACGTTGTAAGAGATGAAATTAAAACAATTGATTTTAAAAAACAGATTCTTCATGGCAGTGCTGCCTCTTATCCATATGACCAAATTATTATTGCAACCGGAGCAGAGTCTACAGATTTTAATATTCCTGGAGTGAAAGAGCACTCATTCTATTTGTGGAGTTTACAAGATGCATTAGACATTAAACGACACATTATAGATATTGTAAGAGCAGCAAGTTATGAAAAAGACCCAGTAGAAAGAAAAGAGATGCTCACCTTTGTAGTCGCTGGTGGTGGATTTACTGGTGTTGAACTTGTTGGAGAATTAATAGAATGGCTTCCAATTCTTTGTAAAGAATTTGGTGTTGATTATAATGAAGTTACCCTCATGAACGTTGAAGCTTTAGGAAGTATCTTAAACATGCTTCCAGATAAACCTCGCAACAAAGCAATTGCATATATGGAGAAAAAGGGAGTCATCATTCGAACCCAAAGTCTCATTGTAAAAGCTGATGAAAAATCTTTCACAATAAAAGATGGTACTGTGATTAACACTCGGACCTTAGTATGGACCTGCGGTGTGAGAGGAACGACTTTTTGTAACTCCCTCGACATAGCTGATGGGAAAGTACAAAGAAAGAAAGTTGATGAATTTATGAAATCTCCTGATTATGATAATGTATATCTTGCCGGTGATGGAATTTGGTTCATGGAAGATGGACGTCCTGTCCCACAAATAGTAGAAGCTGCTGAACAAACGGCAGCCACTGCAGCTGATGGAATTATTTATAATATTAAAAAATCATTTGGTGTAGAAGCAAAACCAGTGGCTCCATTCAAATCAAACTTCCATGGATACATGGTAAGTGTAGGTGGTAGATATGCGGTCTCCTATAATATGGGAATGGCTTTATCTGGCATATTTGCTCAAGGAGTAAAACACCTTGTAAATATGTACTATCAATTTGGTGTGTGTGGAGTAAATGGGGCATGGGCTTATTTCAAACATGAAATACTAAACATTAAACATAGAAGATCTCTAATCGGTGGACTCGCCGCTTACAAACCTCAGGCATACTGGCTTGCATTCTTACGGATGTATTTAGGGGTAATGTGGCTTATCGAAGGAATTGGCAAAATTCGTGACGGATGGCTTACTGATACCACAGGATCTAAAGTTTACTGGGGCCCTCCTGCTGGTGGCGGAGATGCCGTAAGTGCAGCTTCTGCAGCCTGGGAAGGTGGTGGAGAAGCTGTTGCTGAAACTGTTGTTGAAACCGTCGGTGGTGTATCAGTAGCTTCAGCATCATACGCTGCTGCTGCGGGAGAAACAGCAACTGAAGCTGTTGCAGGTGCTACTGCGGCTGCTGGTGCTGCAGGAGATGCTGTGCAACAATTTGCCCCACCTCTTCTTAAAGAACCACTAGCTATCTTTACTTGGATGAATGAAAACCTAGTTGCCCTAGCACCATATTTTTTCCAGATTATGATTACTTTAGCAGAAGTAGGAATTGGACTCATGTTCATTGGAGGTCTACTTACTGCTCCTGCGGCTGTTGTTTCTTTGGGTCTTTCAATCATGTTCTTAATTGGAGCACTTGCTGGAAAAGAGATTCTATGGTATATGGCTGTATCTATTGTAATGATAGGTGGAGCAGGAAGAGCATTTGGACTCGACTATTGGGTAATGCCTTGGATTAAAAAGGTTTGGAACAAAATCCCATTAGCCAAAAAAATCTATTTCTTCATGGATGAGCCAGAGTTCACCCAAAAACAGATGGAAAGAAAACTCGCAAAACACAAGGATATAACAACTTAATATGAGTGATTTTGGAAAGATGAGCCTTCTGTTGAAGCCAAACTTCAACAGGTCCGCTCTCTAATATTAACTTCGATTGAGCAATCAAATCATTTTATTAGAGATTTGTTATCTGATCGAGTTGCAACGGGTGGGAAGATGATTCGTCCCGCCCTTGTTATTATTGGCTCTCGCCTTGGTAATCAAGAAAGAGAAGATGAAGTTATAAGAATTGCAAGTGTATTAGAGATGATTCACCTGGCCTCACTAGTCCATGATGATATTATTGATGGAGCAAAAACTCGGAGAGGAATTCCCACTCTAAATTCAATTATCGGAGCAAGGCAAGCAGTTCTAGCCGGCGACTACCTCTTATCTAAAGCTATGGCATTGGTAAAAGGAAGAGAAGGTGATTTAGAAGCAACCGCAGTTGCTAATGCTTTTAGTCGCCTTTGTGAAAGTGAATTACATCAAGATGCTGGAGAGGGTGACTTCCTTATTTCGAAGGCAACCTATTTACATCGTATAGCTGGAAAGACTGCCTCTCTTTTTGCTCTTAGCGCTTATGCTGGAGCAGCGGTTACTATGAGCGAAAAACCAAACAATATCTTTTACACAGAATAGGGTATTGCTTAGGGATGGCTTTTCAGATAAAGATGACATTCTTGACTATGAAGGAAATGCCGTAGCTTTAGGCAAAGAGATTGGACAAGATGTCCAAGTTGGAGTTCCTACCTACCCTCTCATTGCAGCTTTGATGGAAGAAGCACATAATGCATCTACTAAAAAACCATTGTATAACTTAGTAAAAAACTAAAAAAAAAGTTATCAAAGAGAGAGAGTAAAAAAGTTGTAGACCTCGCAATCTCTTTAGGTGGAGTAAAAAAGGCTGAACAGCTAGCACAAACATATATCGAGAGAGCATTGCGTGATATTGAAAAACTCGATAATGATGAGGTACAATCTGCTCTCATTTCCTTGTATACGAAATTATCGACAAGGAACATTTAAAAGGATTATTGTATTATGACCATTGAGCAACACACTCTGGATACAGCATATGAAACGATGCTAGATCAACTAACTATGCGCTCGAACTTCTCTAATTTTAGCATTGAAGAATTTGAAAGCGAATTACATCACCTCCTCATCTACCAAGGTCAAGACTGGGTAGGAAGAGGAGAGATTAAGAATGCTGAAATTCAAGGACAAATATACGCTTATCAAATCTTTATTAAAAGATACAAAGATTCTCACGTTGTCTAGAAATCAAAGTTATCAGGGTTTGGTCCAAATCGCTTGTTCTGATTAAGTGTAGCAATAGAATTCATGTCCTCATTACTTAACATAAAATCAAATAATATCTAAATTCTCTTTAATGTAAGCAAAATGAACACTTTTAGGAATAACAATAATATTATTCTGGATATGCCACCTAAGGATAATCTGCGCTACACTCTTGTTATGTTTTTTCCCAATCTCTTGAAGTAGAGGGATATCAAGGGCTCCTTTCATGAGAGGAGACCATGCTTCAACCGCAATATTATTAAGAGAACAGAAATCTCTTAACTCTTGTTGTTGTAAGAGAGGATGCAATTCAATCTGATTTACAGTGGGTAGAATATCAAAATTTCCATGAGAGCCTTAAGGTGAGAAATATGGAAATTACTTACCCCGATGGCTTTCACTTTTCCCTCTTTATATAAATCAACCAATGCTCCATAACTCTCTAAATATTTGCCCTCCTTAGGCCAATGAATTAGATAGAGGTCTAAATAAGAGAGTTGAAGTTTTTCCAAACTTCGATTATAAGCCTCAATAGTTTCTTGATACCCCATCTCATTGGTAAACGCTTTACTAGTAACAAACACCTCTTCTCTTTTAATTCCGCTCTCTCGTATTCCTTCTCCGACCCCTGTTTCATTCCCATACACGCTTGCTGTATCAATCGCTCTATAGCCAGATTTGAGTGCAAAAGAAACAACATCTTTTACCGGATTACCATCACCTATTTTAAATACACCTAGCCCAATAACAGGCATTTCTATCCCATTATTCAGAAATACTGTACTTCTAATATCGTTCATAACATTCCTCCAAATAGTAATATAATAAAGATATAACTAAAAAAACTAAAAGGAAAGAATAAGGACTTTAGAGCCTCTTAAAAAATAAAATTAATTCTATAAAATAATATTGATATATGATATCATTTCTAATTAAGAGATATTCCAAATTCTTAAGGAGAAACAGATGAAGAAAAAGATCACCATTTTGATGATTGCTTTGTTACTTGTCACCATATTCGTTACAGTTGGGTGCAAAAAAGAAGAAACGGCTCCCCCTGCAACCCCTGCTGCCGTCGTTGAGCAAAAAGTAGAAACAACACCAGCAACACCTGCGATAGACAAAGAAGCTTGCTACTTGAAAAAGCAAAAGAATACTTTGTTGCTACTGCAACTAACAATAATTTAATTAAACCAGCAGATGTTAATAGCATGCTACAAGATAATCCAGATGCTCAAATAATTATTGACATTCGTTCTGCTACAGATTTTGAAGCCGGGCACATCGTGGGATCATACCACAGTGACTGGGCAAAACTTGGAGAAGTCATGGAACATATTCCAACTAATCGCCAAGTAGTAGTAACTTGTTATTCTGGACAGACTGCCGGTCAAGCAGTTGGTGCCCTACGTCTTGCTGGATTTAACAATGTAAAATCATTACAAAGTGGCATGACTAATGGCTGGTTAGCAGCTGACTTACCTGCTGAAGAAACTGGAATGAGAGAACTTTCAAGCCGACCAAAATCAACTTCTCCCAAAACAGAAGAAGATAAGATTCTTTGGGATGCAGCAAAAGCGAACTTTGCCTCCGTAGCAAAAGATGGAAATAAGTTAATCGACTCTCAAACACTTTACGATGCACTTCAGACCAATCCAAAAGCTTTCACAGTTATTGATATTAGAAGTGCAGATGATTTTGCAAAAGGTCATATCGAATTTTCCACACACAGTGCATGGGCTGATTTAGGAAATGTTATACCTACTCTTTCAAAAAATGGGAAAATTGTTGTCACCTGTTACTCAGGGCAGACCGCAGGGCAGAGTGTTGGCGTCTTACGTTCTTTAGGGTATGATGCTTATTCGTTAAAAGGTGGAATGAATAATGGATGGGCAAAAACAGATTTACCAACCGTTCAATAGTCTGCTATAATACTTTTTTATAATGATACCGTCTCAATTGACGGTATCTTTTTTTAAGGGAAGCTGATGGGGTCTGGTGGCCTCCACGGTCTTCAAAACCGTCGGCTGTAGAGAATGCAGCGGCAGGTTCGATTCCTGTCTCTTCCGTACTATGAAAGATAATTCGCTTTTTCCACAAGTAGAACAACTCATTAATGAGGAATCAATTTCTTATTGGATTCCTCTTCTAAGTAGACCTATTGTTATCCAAACAATCAGAAATATTATAGATGAAGAGCGAAACCTGTGGAAAGAAACAAAAAAAAGTATCAACTGAAAAGATCCTTATTCAAAAAAATAAACAATACTTGCTCATTATTGAAAAAAAGGCAGATTAATCGAGTTATCAACGCAACAGGTGTTATAATCCACACAAATTTAGGAAGAGCTCCAATCTCGAAAGAGGTATGGGATAGTGTTGCCACTTTAAATACTCACTATGCAAGTGTTGAATATGATATTGTGAGCGGAAAAAGAGGAACAAGAAATTCGTCATTGAGCAATCTCCTCAGCCTTTTGAGTAATAGTGAAAAAGGTATGGTAGTTAATAATAATGCATCTGCACTTTTTCTTAATTCTCTCACATTTTGCAAAAGGAAAAGAAGTAATTGTAAGTAGAAGTGAACTTGTTCAAATTGGAGGTGGATTTCGTATCCCAGATATCATGAAAGCCTCAGGAGCAATCCTTGTAGAAGTTGGGACGACCAATATTACCACACTCGATGATTATATAGGGGCAATCACTGAGAACACTGCAATGGTGTTAAAGGTTCATAGATCAAATTTTGTCATTAGAGGATTTACCAAAGAGGTAGAAATAAAAAAAATTAGCGACATCAATCCCTCCTAATATCATGATAGTAAGTGATCAAGGTTCTGGGATGCCTACTAATGGCTATACAGGAGAAACTAGTATCGCACATCATATAAAAATGGGCGCACATCTTGTCTCTTAGTACAGATAAAGTTCTTTCATCTGTACAAAGTGGATGCATCGTAGGAAAAGAAGATCTCATCAATTCACTTCTTACTTCTCCCTTATATAGAATTCTACGACCAGGAAAAACAATACTTACCCTCTTAGAACAGACCCTTATCAATTATTTAAATGGGAATAAAGGACATGCCTTGCAAATAATAGAAACCTCAATCGAAGAACAGAAAAAGAGAGCTGCCTCTGTGATATCATCAATCTCGTCACCTCAAATTTCTATCGTAGAATCCCACATGACATTAGGTGGAGGAAGTAGCCCCGATGAATTCTCCCCAGACATCTCAATTTGTATTTCATCATCATCAAGCGAACGCATCGCTAAAAATCTTAGAGAGAGAAAAATTCCCATTATTTCAACTATTGATCAACGAGGTGTTCTCCTTCACATCTCAACCATCTTGAAGAAGAGATTCCTCTTTGAGATCGGCATTAGAAGAAATTATTGAGAGTAAATTATGCACATCATAGGAACAGCAGGCCATGTAGACCATGGAAAGAGTGCCTTAGTCCATGCTTTAACAGGTGATGAAACCGATAGACTCCCTCAAGAAAAAAAGCGAGCACTTACTATAGAATTAGGCTTTGCTTCCTACCTTGACCCTATCCATCAACGAATAGGTGTTATTGATGTACCAGGACATGAAAGATTCATAAGGAATATGGTTGGTGGCACCTGGGCTATGCAATTAGCTCTTTTATGTGTTGCTTGTGATGATGGATGGATGAAACAAACAACAGATCATGCTCATGTTCTAAAAGGAATGAATGTTCCTTCTCTAATTATTGTAATTACAAAGATTGATGCAGTGAATAAAGAAAGAGTTGAAGAGGTCACAGAAAGTATAAAATCTCATATTAATGCAATCTTTTCTTGCTCTTTTCCCATTCACCCCATAAGTGCCCACAGTCTCAAAGGAATAGACTCTCTAAAACAATTAATACAGAAAGAACTTATCAACCTCAAAGAGAGAGCGTATCCACCTATGCTCTATATTGATAGATCGTTTATCCTAAAAGGAATTGGCACTATTGTTACTGGGTCTCTTGTTGGCAAAGAAATTGAAGTCGGTCAGAACATTACAATCCTACCAACAAATAAAATTGGAAAGATAAGATCACTCCAAATGTTTAGTGAACAGGTTAGTAAGGCTATTCCAGTATCTCGCTGTGCAATTGCCCTTCAAGGTATAGAGCGGGAGGAAGCTTTAAAAGGCTTCATTGCGACGAAAAACCCAGAACAGTTTTCATTTTGTAAAGAAGTTTTTGTGTCGCTTTCACCCATAACGGCTCACCATAGTATTGATGTTAAGAATCATCAGCATGTAATGATAGCTTTTGGAACTAATCATTGTGATGCTTCTATTCATCTACTAGGAGATAAAAGAAACAAGGGAACACTTCTAGCTCGATTAGGATTATCCCAGCAAACTTACTTCTATCATAATCAACCAATAGTTGTTATGGCAGTTGGTGGTAGTAACGTACTTTGTTATGCGAAAGTTATCTATTCACATTCTTTACATCGAAAAATGCAAAGAACACTTAGTACCCTTTTTTCCCAATACGATCTTTTACCTAAAAAATATGAACAAGAAGAAATACTCTCACTTTACTTTATTTTCATTTATTAAAGATGCGTCTCATCTGAAACAGACACTTACCATAGAAAATGAAGAATATCATAAGTTGGGTTCTTTCCATATCAAAGAATCTCTCCTAAAACTATTAGAACAAAACATTCTGGACAAAGCATCAAAAGCACAAGGAATTCCTCTTCAAAGTGCGAAACACATTGAATCATACCCTCTTGAACTCATTGAAACAATTATTAAATCTCTCATAAATCAACAAAAAATCCTTCTATGTGAGGGGTCTTTATTACTCGCTTCTAACGAAAAAGCAGAGTTGAGCAAGAGAGCGAATGAATTGTATAGAGAAATAGAAAAGTGTGGGAATCAAGGATATCCTGTAAAATCTCTTCTAAAAAGTGACAAAGAACATATCGGATGTTTATTACGCAATAAAAAATAATTATCATAGATAGTAGTACTATATATCTTACCAAAATATATCATAACATGATTTATTCTATTATACAGCATCTTGCCATTGGAGAAACATTTTTCTATTGCAGAAGCAAAAGAGAAAAATTGGTCTTAGCCGAAAATTCATGCTTCCTCTATTAATCCAAATTGAAAAAGATGGGTATATTGAGAGAATAGATGATCTTCGTAAAGTAATAAAGAAAATAGAATTAACTTAATTGTAATTGTGATTATTTTTTGTTTTTTCACCAATTTACCCGATATTCTGTTACACATTTTCAACTATAAATTTATAGTTGTTATTTTTTATCGATAATGATATAATGGAGCATAAGGAATACCATTCGGAGGTTGATTGCATGGCAAAAAAAAGCTGTACCTACAATTGTGCAATATGTCTATGTAACATTTACTTTCACTTTTTGTTCTGACTCTTTTTTCATGTGGTGGGAAAAGCGTGTCAGCCGCTGGTCAGAGAGAACCTGAAGTAATAACAGCTCGTTTCACTACTCCAGTTGAACTTGAAACACAAAATAGTGAAAAATGTATTGCATGTCATACAAAGACTAATCCAATCACAAAACTTGCTTCTCCACCAGTTGTGGCAGCAGCAGAGACAGGGGGATGAGCACCTCCTGCGCCGGAGTATTCGGCGCTTGAAAAATATCAAGTATCAAATGAATTTCTTACAACAGCTCACGGAGAACTCGGTTGTGTAACATGTCATGGTGGAAATGGAGAAGAAGAACGATTTGAATTTGCCCATGTTGGAGTAAACTATTCTCCATCAGCAGATACGAATGGTGTCTGTGCATCATGCCATTCTGAAGTTACAGAAACCTACTCAAAATCATTACACTATACAGTTCGCGGATTCCAAACCTCTCTCATTGAATTTAGTGGGGATGAAAATGCCCTTGACAATCCTCATGAAGGTCTTGGAGAAATATTCAATCTCAACTGCATGAATTGTCATGCGACATGTGGAGAATGTCATGTATCTCGACCTAGTGGATACGCAGGTGGCCTCATTAACAAACATGAATTCTTTAGCACTCCACCAATGGAACAAACATGTTATGGTTGTCACGGTGCAAGAAATGCAGGTGAGTTTATGGGAACTGTTGGGTTTGCTCGTGATGTTCACTTTGAAATGGGCATGACTTGTACAGACTGTCACGATGTATCGAACTTCCATGGAACGGGAGAAGAGTATGATTCTATGTGGGAACATGCAACCTTACCATCATGTCTTGATTGTCATGAAGATGCAGCTCCTGATAAAACAACTCTTTCTGTTCACAGAGTTCACGGAGAGGATCTCTCTTGTCAGGTATGCCATGCTCAAGCAAATCAAAACTGTTTTGAATGTCATACTGAGATTAATGAAGATAGAACGTCATTAACAAGTCATTCTGATATGAGAATCTTATTTAGAATAGGATTGAACCCAGAAATTACCGAAGAAAGACCATATAAGTACGTCACTCTTCGCCATATTCCAACAACAGAACACTCTTTTGATTCTGCGGGAGAAAATTTGATACCAAACTATGACATGAAGACAAACTGGAAATATTCACCTACACATAACATACAAAAGATCACATTCCAAAATGAAAGCTGTGATTCTTGTCATGGAAACGAAAGAATATTTCTACAAGAAAGTGATTTGTTAGAAAGTGATAGTGAAGCGAATAAAGCTCTTATTTCTAAACCACCTAACAGATAGGTTATTAGAATTTGCCTTTTTCTCTTATTCATGAGAAACCGGAAGTAGTTGCTTCCGGTTCTCTTTTTCTATATAAGGATATGTAATGAATAAAAAAATGAAAAAATTCTTATCATTTATCTCTAGTCTAAAAGTTGCAATATTCTTACTTATTCTTATTGCAATCTACATTGTTATTGGTACCATGCTTCCTCAGCATGGAACTCAAGAACTGTATGAACAACGTTATCCAACCATCTCTTCCATAATCATTACTCTTCACCTCGATAAGGCTTACTCCTCTCCAATCTTTTTTAGTGCTCATCTCTCTTTTTGTCATCAATCTCATATCCTGTACAATATTAAGCCTCAAAGGACAATTCCATGTGGTAAAGAAGTCATACTTTCCGACCTTCGTAGAAAAGGATGAGAACAAAATAGAGAATGTTGGTGAACAAGAGTTCTTACAACTAGTAAAGAATAAATCATTTCACATAGTTAAAGATGATGCTGGTGGCTATAAAGGTGGGAAATATCGCTTTGGATCTCTTGGTGCCATGGTAACCCACATAGGAATTCTTATTATTTTATTGGTGCTGTAGTAAGCAACATGAGTGCACATGAAGATATGGTCTCCCTTCTCCCTGGAAATACCGAATTTTTTCCTGAGTATGGGTTACAAGTTAGTTTGGATGATTTTTACATGACCTTCGATGAGAACAATGCAATTACCCAATACTATAGTGATCTTTCTATCACAAAAGAAGATGGCACTATTGTTAAAGAAAAAATATGGGTAAACAATCCTCTTCATATTAATAATCTTGGTTTCTACCAAGCAAATTTTGGGTGGACAAGTAATTTAGTTGTAAGAGATATCAATACAGACGAAATAATAGTGGAAGGTCTTTTACGCAATCAAAAATCATATTTTCATCAACCACATCATCTAAATATTTCTTTGTTTGCCTATTTTCCTGATATGATTATTGATCATGAACAAAATGCCTTATAGTAAATCAAATAAAGAAGTAAATCCTTTCTATGCAGTTGTATTGTATCAATTTGGCAATCCTGTAGGATCCTATATCCTTTCTCCTGGTCAAGAAGTAATCTTTGAAGATATCGCTATCAGCTTTACTCATTCTGTTGCATATACAGGACTTGTTGTAAGAAATGACCCCTCTTATCCTGTAGTATTAACAGGATTTATCATCTTGTTATTAGGAATGTTTATAAGTTTTTATTTATATCCAAGGTTCATTATGTATAAAGATGGTATGATAATTGTTTCAAGCAAAAAAATCGGTGGGTTTTTCATCATGCAATGATGATGAGTATTACTGAACTCAGAAATAAACAGTCAAAGAAAAAGGAAATCTAGTATATGTATCAAAGTATAGAAAATACAAGTTTTATGATCGCTTTTGTCCTCTATGTTGTAGCTGCAATTTTGTATCTACTCTATGTAACGAACCTTACTAAGAAAGTAGTAAATATTGCGACCTATGTTACTATTGTAGGATTTATCACACATACCGTGGCAATGGTTACAAGAACTATAGGTGCAGGAAGACTTCCTTTTAGCAATCAATACGAGTTTGCACTCTCTTTTGCATACGGCATTATTTTGAGTTTCTCATTCTCCATAGGATTTATAAATTTAGTGCAATCGGTGCATTCGTAATGCCTCTTGCTATTCTTGTGATGGGATATGCATCATTACAATCCAAAGTAGTAAGACCTCTTATGCCCGCTCTACAAAGTTACTGGTTAACATTCCATGTTGGTACCGCAATCCTCTCTTATGGTGCATTTGCTCTTGCTGCAGGTATTTCAGTCATCTATTTAATTGATGCTAAAAGAACTAGTGATAAAAGGCTTCTTAAAGACCCTGAAATCAGTGATATGTTAAGTTATAGAGTAATTGTATTTGGTATTCTTATGCTTTCTGTTGTTATTATTAGTGGTGCTATTTGGGCTCAAAAAGCATGGTCTCGATATTGGGCATGGGATCCTAAAGAAACATGGTCTCTTATTACTTGGCTTATCTATGCAGTATATCTTCACTTACGCCTAAGACGGAACTGGAGAGGAAAAGCTGCTGCTTGGTTTGCCATACTTGGTTTTGTTTCCGTTCTTTTTACATTTTGTTGGAGTAAATATTCTCCTTCCTAGTATTCATAGTTACGCTTCTTAATGTGTATTCCACTTCAAAATTCTCACCTTATTACTACAATTGTAGTAGTAAGGTTTTTTTCTTACTCAATACAAAAAAATATATGTAATTTGAATTACTGTATGAGAATTTATTCGCACTAAAAATAGACATATATTTCTTTATTATTAAACATCATATTCAACATTGTTCCATTTCAATGTTGCTCAAAAAAGGTTCAAATGAGTACAATGAGTGTAATCATTCACTTATTAGGAGTCGTAGCTTGAATCTGTTGCGTAAATTCAAGGAAACATCCTTGTCGGTTGCTCCAATTGTCTTTATCGTTCTCTTCTTGCACCTCACTATTGCGCCTTTAGGCTGGTCGGCAATGCTTGTTTTTTTCATTGGAGGAGTTCTCATTATTATTGGCTTGAGTCTTTTTCTGCTTGGAACAGATTTAAGTATAATTCCTTTTGGGCAGGCAGTAGGCTCGTCATTGGTACATAAGAGAAATACCGCACTTATGATAATATCTGGTATTATTGTAGGAATTGTAATCACTATCGCAGAGCCACAAGTCCAGATTCTTACTCGTCAGGTGGTCCTTTTTAATAATTTAATTTCCCCATTTTCTCTCATACTTGCTATCAGCATAGGAGTTGGTCTTTTTATAGCAGGAGCTTTAATGAGGATATTACTTGATTTTTCGTATCGTTGGACCCTCATCATTGGATACTCTATCATAGCCATAATTGCATTTTTTTGCTGACTCTTTTTATATTCCCATAGCTTTTGATGCGGGAGGGGCAACGACCGGGCCTATGACAGTTCCATTTATTATTGCTCTTGGTATAGGTGTCTCCAATGTCAGACGGGATAAAAAAAGTGAAGAGAATAGTTTTGGACTTGTGGGTATTGCTTCAATAGGTCCTGTAATAGCAATTTTACTAATGGCTTTGTTTTCCCGCCAAAATGGCAGTATTGTTGAGACTGTATCACATAGTCAAAGCATCTCTATTGAATTGGGATCTCTTTTCCTCTCTTCAATAAAAGAAGTACTTCAGGCAATTGCCCCTCTTGCATTGCTCTTTATTCTCTTTCATTTCACTCTTCTCCATCTTCATCGACGACAAATTATTAGAAGCATAGAGGGGATTATCTACACAGCTGTTGGATTAATCGTTTTCCTTGTTGGAGTCAATGGTGCTTTAATGCCAATAGGGAGCGCCCTAGGAGCTTCTCTAGGTTCATTTTCTCCTTCCTATATTCTAATTCCTATAGGATTCATATTTGGTGCAGTAATTGTGTTAGCAGAACCTGCAGTGTGGGTGTTAACAGAACAAGTAAGAGAAGTATCACGGGGATCTATTTCACAAAATATTGTGCTTGTGTTCTTTTCTCTTGGTGTATCTTTCGCCGTCGCACTTGCTATGATGAGAATCATCTATTCTATCCCTCTCATTTATCTTCTTCTCCCAGGATATGCTATTGCTCTTATTCTTTCATTCTTCTCGCCTCCTTTGTTTACAGCAATTGCATTTGATTCAGGAGGTGTTGCTTCAGGTCCTTTGTCGAGTTCATTCTTACTTGCTTTTGCTTTTAGGAGTATCACAGTCGATGGGGAAAAATCCATTTCTTGATGGTTTTGGTATTGTAGCATTAGTGGCAATGACACCTTTAATAACCATTCAAATATTTGGGTATATTTTTTAAACAAAAAACAAAAAAAAAGTGTGGGGTATAATCAACCAAAGGAGAAATCATAATGGAAAGAGTTGCTGATACGATGTACCTTCATGGAAAACTCTTAATAAGTATTGTTCAAAGGAAATTAGGAAATGTTCTTGTTTCTACAACTAAAGAAGCAGGAGCAAGAGGAGGGACAATCCTTATTGGCAAAGGAGTTGCTAATAACGCTATGTTACATGCTCTTGGACTAGGTGATAGTGATAAGGATATTGTATTCACTATATTAAAGAACCAAGAAGTTTCACCAGTTTTAGAAGCTCTTGCTCATTTTAGAGAAAAAAGCGCCTTAATTCAGGAATAGCGATGTTAATTGATGTCCCAGACCTGTTAAGCCATTTCACCGATGGAGAAAAAGGAGAAATAGAAATGAAGGAAACACCTAATAATTACAACGAATCAAGTACACTCATCGTATCTATCGTTAACAAAGGATTTGCAGATGAGATAATGGATACACTGAGAAAAGAAGGAGCAACTGGAGGAACCATTATTAATGGAAGTGGTACTGGTAAGGAAGAAGACGTTAAATTCTTTGGGGTTCAACTTGTCCCAGAAAAGAACTTCTTCTTGTTGTCGTAGAAAAAGCAAGACTCAACATATTTTAAAAACAATTCAAAGTATTCCATTACTAGCAGAACCAGGAACAGGTATCGCTTTTGTATTGATGTAGAGAAGTTCATCACTCTTGGTGGAAACCGACCCTGATATTGATTAACCAGACATAATATGGATGAGTTTTGAACTACACATCATAGATAATGTATAATATTGTAGGAGGTTTGCGATGAGAATTGCTCTCTTAAGTGATATCCATGGTAATATTGATGCTCTAAGAAGTGTATTAGATGATGTGAAACAACAAAATGTAAATAATTATGCAGTTCTTGGTGATCTCATTTTCTTAGGTCTTTACCCTAGAGAGTGCTATGAAGAGGTTATGAATCTTTCTCCTATTGCACTAATTAAAGGAAATACTGATGCAAATATTGAAGATATTTCATCCTATGTCCCTACAAATTCATTTGAGCAGTATCTCTTTGATCTTTCCTCATTCACCTATACACAATTGGGAAAAGATGCGGCGCAAACAATTTCTTCCTGGCCAATTGCAATAACAAAAATAATAGAGGATAAGAAATTCATCTTTTGTCATGGAAGTCCTTACTCTTTTACAGAAGCTCTTTTGCCAAAAGAAGAAACTTCTTCACATATTATACAAAAGCTACAAGAGGAAGATGCTGATATTATTTGTGCAGGCCATACCCATCAAAGAGGAACATTCTATATAAAGTCTAAAATGGTAATAAATCCCGGAGCAATTGGGTATACCTTCGACGGAACTCGAGGGGCTAGCTATGCTATTGTTGATGTAAACAACGATAATATCCAAGTAGAGATTCGAACAGTCAACTATAATCAAGATACATACATTGACGAACTAGAGAAGAGGAGCAGGGAATTCCCTCTTCTAAAGAGTGCCATCTATGCACTCACTCATGCTCGAGGAATGCCTAATTTCAGAGAATCTTTTACAAAAGAGTAAGTTCTATACTCTTCTTCCACACCTTTTCCATAAGAATAGGATCAAGAGCATGCTTAGCAGGCTTTTCTTCTATCGTGAGATTAAAGAATTTTCCACTCACCCCATGCATCTCCTCATCAGCGACTAAATAATGAATCGCTGTAGCTGAGCGTTCAGGATTTTTTAGGAATAGAGATAACAAGTACTTTGAATAGAGTCTATATAAAAGATTGTTCTCACTTCCTATATTACTCTTCACTTCCCCTGGATGCATTGAATTGATTGTTACTCCTGTTCCTTCTAACTCACTTGCAAATTTCTGCATTGTAAGAAGCTGAGCCGTCTTAGCAGCTCCATAGCCAACTAATCCTGTGTATAGGTGTCGTTTCCACTCTAAATCATCGACATGCACTGTTGAAAATCTATGACCTTCTGAGTTAACAGTGAGGATTCGAGAGGGGGCAGATGCGACAATCTTTTCCTTCAAGAGAGAGATTAATAAAAATGGAGAAAGATGATTCACATGAAAGGTAGTTTCAATTCCAACATCCGTAAAAGTTTTTCGTTGCAAGAAAGTTCCTGCATTGAGAATAAGAACATCTATTGATGCATATCTCTCAATAATTTGTTTAGAAACACGATACACATCTTCAAATGCAGAGAAATCAGCTATAAGAAGATCACATGGTGTATGGTATTTCTCTTCAATCTCTTGCTTTACTTTCTCCCCCTTCACTGTATTTCTGACTACCATTACTAGGTGCGCTCCAAATTTAGCGAGCCTGTGTGCGGTAACATAGCCTATTCCTGATGTAGTTCCTGTGATAACACACACTTTCCCCTTTAAAGAAGCTTCGCTGATTTTTGAGGAGCCATTGAATTTTGAATAAATTTGAGTTCATCTGGTAATGTAATACTCATATGCATCAACCAAAAAACTTATGCATAAACCAGCGATAAAGAGTTCTATATCCTGGTATATTATTATTAATATCACCCAAAGATCATAGTAATCACGTTGTGATGTGATGAGTCCTTCATCATTGATAGTGAGCCTTGAGACTCCATACATTGGAGTACTAGGAAATACTCTGAACATCATTGTCATTTTCCATTCTAAGAAGGCGCCGTCATCATCACGAGTAACTACAGAGAGATCCATACGTAACTCTTTACATCTTTTTGCAAGACGATCACACATCTTTACAAACTCATCTTTCCCTTCTATTCGTTGAATTGAATCATGGAAAACTAAATCTTCATGATAATATGGATAAAGATGAGACCAATCGGGTTTCCCATGTGTGTTATATGTTCTAGACCACAACTCTTTAATATTCTCTACAGTTAATGGGAGAATTTCGGATGGAATAACGCTCATATATACCTTCTTTATTTGATTAGGTAACATTACCATAACAACAGATGTCAAACAAGGATTATTGTAACACATAAAGAAGAGCTTCAGCTCTTCTTTCTCACATATGTACATGACTAAGTAGGTCTTTGTGTATATTAAACACACGGTTTACTCTCCTCTATTATTAATGGATACCACTTATATTACATATAATTTATTACTATATATTCAATTACCATTTTTATCATTAAAGACTTCTTTCTCTCTTTTTTGACTTGAAATCAGATTATGTAATATATATACTATCTAATATGAAAGTAACAGGAAAAACAATTATACTATTTTTTATATTGATAATCATGTCTCTAATTGCTGCTATTTATCTTGTCCCATACACAGAATATGGTGCATTAACTACAGTGCTCACAATGACTCTTTTTACAGCTATTATTAGTTTTGTTTTTAGCCTAGTTACTAAAGATTATTCATGGACTGACCGATTATGGAGTACAACTCCTATTGCTTATGCTTGGATGTATGCCTATGCTGGAAACTTCAATGTATTAGTTACTCTAGGAGCCCTACTTGTTACTATATGGGGAGCTCGCCTTAGCTTCAATTTTGCTCGTAGAGATGGGTACATTGGAGGAGAGGATTATAGATGGAAAATTCTTCATGGTTATATTAGCCATCCTGTGGCTTGGACTCTTTTCAATCTCCTGTTTATTGCGTTATACCAACAAATACTTTTTGTCTGCTTTACCCTCCCCTTTATCTAATGAGCCAACTGCCACAGAGTACAATCTCACTTACTTCCCTTATCGCAATTATGTTCTTTTTCTCTTTTCTCACCATTGAAACTATTGCTGATCAACAACAATATATGTTCCAGCAATCAAAATATGGATTATTGCCAAAGAAGGATCACTATAAGGATGATTATGAGAAAGGATTTAGAACAACTGGACTATTCTCATTCTCTCGACATCCAAACTATTTAGGAGAATTAGGAGTATGGTGGAGCATGTATCTCTTAGGAGCTTCATCTATAGGCTCCCTACTCAACTGGACAATATTTGGTCCAATAATGCTCACCCTTCTTTTTATCGGATCAACCTGGTTCACTGAAATTATTACCAGCAAGAAATATGCTGATTATGCTGCATATAAAAAAGACGTTTGGCCAATATTCCCTAAATTCAAAAGATGAATATCGATAGATTTAACTAATCTTGTTTATAAAACATACACCTTTAAATCCTTAGTCTTACCGGTTACTACTATTTAAAGGGTTTAGTTCAACATCTTTATAATTGAAACTAGATTTTTTCATTTCTCATCTATAACATCTTCAGAATCCACTATTTCCTATACAAGAAACTGCGAATAAAAATTGACGTGACCAAATACTTTATCAAGTAAGACCATACAAGGATTTTCTTAGTGAGAATCTCACTTCCTCAATAATTCAAGTATAGGTACTACAATATTATTATATTGAAGAACTTTCTATCTTCTTATTTTATAATATTTTAACCACCATCATTTATCTGTTTTGCTGAAAACAAATTCTAGGACAATATGCATCGTGTCTCTTCATTGAGGTGCACAAAATTTATCAATCTTTTCCATATTATTTTGCTCTTACATATTCCTTTGTCTATATGAGAGTCTTTAAAAAGCATAATATACAACTTATTCAATCTTTAACATTCATTTTATCAATTTTTTTTAAGTTTTTTATTTAAATTTTATTAATTTTTTTAATTTTTACTCTTGCATTAAATAGTATTTAGTGATATTTTAAATCACATAGGGAGTGGCCATGCATAATTGGAAGAAATTATTAGATATAAGTAAAGGAAAAAAATTCATAGTAAAGAAAGTTTTTATTCCTGAGGATAATCTTACTATTGAAGGAGATTTTCAGTTACCTAAGATGGCAACATTAAGCGAAGTAGATCAAAAGTTCGTCGTTGCATTTATTAAGACCCATGGGTCAATTAAACAAATGGAATCTATTTTTAACATTAGTTATCCAACTGTGAAGAATAAGTTGAACGATTTATCTGAGAAAATGGATAGTTTTGACTTGCACGTAGAAGAAGTGAAGGAAAGAGAATCCTTAGCACATGTTCTAGATAAAATATCTTCTGGAGAAATTAATGTAAAAGATGCTTTAAAGGAGCTGAATACATGATGGCTATGATGATATCGGGACAAATAACAACAAAAAAAGGATTTACCATTCCAATTTTTTTCCCATTAATAATACTCTATGTATTACTTATCCCAATATATATCATTGCAGTAGTTGCATATCAGATATTGATCTTTGTAGGGGATCTACAAGCGAGGCAAGGAGCTATATGAAGATCTTTTTCGAATTACCAAATATTTTTATTTCTCTAAAGGGTACCATTATCAATATTGAAAATAGAGAAAATAATATCAAATTAAGAATAAGTTGAGGTATTAGTATGAATGATGAAAGAACAAGGATTTTAGAAATGCTTTCACAAGGAAAAGTAAATATTGAAGAAGCAAGTCAATTATTAGAAGCTTCCCTAAAAAGTGAGAAGGAAGTTTCACTTATACATGCAAAATCTGATAAATTTATGTATGTTAATGTTGAACCGAAAGAGACCGTAGAAGGGAAAAAAATCGGAAAAGTATTCGTAAAAGTTCCTTTTGCTCTTATAAAAGCGGGATTCAACATCGCAGGATTGATTCCAAAAGACGCACAGACTGAAATTAATAATGGTCTTAAAAAACAAGGAATGAGTTTTGACTTTTCTGATTTCAAACCAGAAAACATACAAGACATTATGGCTTCTTTGGAACAACTCACTGTTGAAGTCGATAATGAAGACTCAATCATTAAGGTTTATAGTAAATAATCAAAATTGTGAAAAACTAACAATATATGAATTGATAGAACGGGTAATGATTACACATGGAAATATACAACAATATTGCCCGTATCTATTATTCAAGCATCTCAGATCCAAGTTATCCAATTCACCACATCTTAGATTTTCCTAGAAGAATAGGCCACATAACACAGATTCTGAATCTTTCAAAATAATAGAATTAAAAATCTTGTAATGATTTGATTGCTAATTGAAAGATATGGCGAATACACAAACCGTAAAAAAATTTGAATACTCGTGTATCATACCAACACCTCATATGTTAGAATCGTACTTATAAAATCTAATTTAGAGGTCAAATCATGAAGAAAACTATTTTTGTTGTTTTAGTTATCAGTCTTTGTTTTTCTCCACTCTTCGCAGCAGAAGCCACTACCACAAGCGTTGAATTCGACTCATCTCTCGGTGGGATACGGACAGATTCAGACAATGCAATACTCTCAGTAGGTCAACTTGCTAAAGGTATTATGATTGGACTTGCGGTATCTGGAGCTACAATGGGCATTGGAGCGCTTGTTTCTTCAACTTCTGAAGCTGTTGCAAGACAACCAGAAATATCTTCAGAATTGACCAAGGTGATGAATTCAGGAATTTATGCTTGTGTTGGGTTGGCCGTAGGAACAATTGCCGTCAGTTTTTTCTTTTAAATGGACATCCTATTACATCCGATGTTTCTTTTTGTCCTTTAAGCGCATAATTATTCCAGAAAGTCTTCCTCTCATTGTTTTTGTTGCCATTGCTATCTTATAAGAATTCATTTCATCGTTTGTCCATAGCCGTTTGTACTCAAGATATCCACCTCCAAACTCTAAGACCTTATCATGAGCCATAAATCCAGTTCTCAACATCTCTACAAGATTTGCAGTCCCTGGAGAGTAATCCTGATATTCCAACGAATATGCGCAAAATACTAAATAGATATGCCCTTCGATATGTAATCCCATATCGAAAGCTAGTAATTCTCCATTAGCATGAATCCATCCGAGGTCAATACACCCTAAAGGGAAAAATTTTAGAAAAATCTTTTTATAGAAATTGCAATATGCAAGGTCAAGACCTTTGCCCTTCTTCTTTAGTTCTAAAGCCTGCCAGCTATTCATGAACAATGAAGACATCTCATCAAAACAACGATCGACCCCATATGAAACAAAATCATCTGGAGTTCTAAGTCGTGTAAATTGATAATCAGGATATGCTTCTTGAAGTTTCTTCGGATACCTTCGAATCTTCTTTCGATGACCTTGGGTTCTATCCATTAGATAACTATCCCAGTCACCAGAGAATATAAACCGAGGTTGGATATTATACACAGAGACGCTCAGATAAGAGAGATTATTCAAGGAAAAAAGAAGCTCCTTAAATTGACTATCGGTAGGATATTCAACTTTATATAAAACTAATTTATCGAAATGAATTGTTTTTAAAGATAAGATGGAATTGATGGCCTCACTAAAATAGCACAAATCTTCGGCCAGTATTGGAGTGGTTCGTTGCGAATTAAAATCGATAGTTCGCAGCTCTTTTATAGGCCATATTCGTGAAGATTTCGAGTCACTAAATACGACCAACCGTAATATTGTGATTGCACGAGCAATTCCTTTTGCATCAACAAATCGAATTGGATAGATTGTATTGGTATCATCGATATATTCTTCGATGCCTGATTCAATCCAATTAAGTGTTGAAAAAGGAGAGTGAACATCTTGATCATTATAGAGGCGCTCCCAATCATCTTTAAATTGTTGGGAAAAAGGATATAGCTCGATACTCGCACTCAAGATGGGCTTTATGGCTATATGTTTCATGAAAAGGACCTCCTGATTTCTTTGAATAACAATATATCTTAATGCACCGATTAATTAAATTAAATTTTTTTAAATTCTCAGAGGAATATTTCTTTTCCTTTTAGGAACCACTACCTATCTATCATCCTTAAATTATGAACTCACCCAATACAATGTTAAGAAAAATCATATTATAACAAATTATTGATGCTGAGCGTTCCGGTGGAATGATTTCCATGATATCATAACCAACATATGAAATACATATTATTTTACATGGCACTTGTAATAGGTATTCCAATCATAGCAGGTGCCACTGCATTCTTTAAGAAACTTAAATTCCTCGCTCTCATTGCCATGGTAACATCATTCCTTTTTAATTCACAATTTAGCATAAACCTATTATCCATGGAACAGTATAGAGGTCCTGTAAGAGGATTTGAGATCACTATTGCAGATATCATTGCAATAGGATTGATGATTGGTATGCTATTGCGTACTGGAAGCAAGATAGTGTGGAAACCTCGATTCACTTTTTTTATTACTTGGCTTCTTTTTTATTCTCTATCGTAACAGTATATAGATCCGAATACCCAATATATGGTTGGTTTGCTATTTGGCAACTCTTTAGAATGGGAATCATGTATTGGTGTATCATAAATTTCTTTTCAACCGAAGATTATAGTCTCACCTCCATACGTGTGTTGATGGCAGGGTATACCCTTACTGCATTTATTCTTAGTGTTATTGCCATCAAGCAAAAATATCTTGATGGTATCTATAGAATTTCTGCATTTTTCGACCACTCTAATACAGTCCCCTCTTTTGCATTATTCACTCTATGTGTCTTAATGGTGTGGGTATTAAGTGATGTAGAATTGAAGAAATTACACTTTATCATTCCGCTAGGCTCAGTACTAGGAATGACTGTAGCGATTCTAGCAACCGGCTCACGTACTGGGATTCTCACCGCCGCTGGATCGATTGTGGCAGCTCTTGTGATATCAAACTATAAAGTGAAAAATACTCGAATAAGAATAACAACAATCTTTTTAACCATTTGCATCATCTTAGGTGGATTGGTTGTTATTGACACTGTAATAGATAGATTTCTCAATGCTCCAAAAGAGAGTGAAGAGGCAAGAAACGAATTTGAGATTGCCGCAATCATGATGGCCGATGATAATTCCTTAGGTGTTGGACTTAATCAATATTCCCAAGTCCTTACAGTGACTGAAAAATACCGTAAGCATATTTCGGTCATGAAGAATGAAGAACAAGCAGGGGTCGCGCATCATATATATCTTCTTACTGCTGCAGAAATGGGGTATTGGGGAATGTATTATTTTATTTTCATCATTGTTGCTTTTCTTTTTTCGATGTTTTGGAATGGATTAGCTTGGAAAACGTTAGAACAACGGTTACTATTGGCATTAGTAATCGGATTTGCAGTTGTATTTGCCATAGGTCTATTCGAGTGGGTATTACGCCAATCTCCTGTTCTTTACGAACTGGCAGTTGCAGCAGGTTTTGGACAAGCCCTCATCACAAAGATTAAGAATGATAAGAAACTGGAAAGGAATAAAAAAGCATGAGCGATAATCAAAGGGTGCGAACAACAACAATTAATGCGTTGACTAACTATTTTAGATTCTTCCTTTCGATGCTCATTTCTTTTTGGTTAATTCCCTTTATCATCAGAAGTCTTGGACAAGATCTTTATGGATTATGGTCTCTTACATTCTCAATCATAGGCTTCTTCTCTCTACTTGACTTTGGTTTTGGATTGGGAGTCGTCAAATGGACAGGTGAGACTCGGGTAAATAAGAATCTAGAATATCGGAACACCATGCTTAGCACTATCTTATTTGTCTATGTAATACTTGCTATTGGTGGAATGCTAATACTAGGGGCTTTCTCCTTCTTTTATGGGAAACTCTTCTCGATTCCAGAACCTCTTATCCCAATTGCAGTGACGCTACTTCTTATCCTTGGAGTTCGATCACTCCTCATTCAAATCCCAATGAGTTTGTTCAAGGGCGTCTTATTTGGTGAACAGCGAATCTATCTTATCAATATTATTCAAATTATCAGTTCAGTTGTCTATGCATTTTCTGCATTTTTTAGCATTACGAAATGATTTAGGAGTTATTGGATTAGCTACAGTTAACTGCCTCACATTCTTTGGGGAAAATATTCTTTATCTACTATTTGCATATAGAAAAACAGAGAAACTAGCTCTTTCTTTTAAAAAAGTAAAAAAATCGTTCATAAGAGAAGCTCTCTCATTTAGTACATATTCATTTATTACGACCATTGCAGGATTAGTCCTTTTCCAGACTGATACAATGATTGTACAGCTCACCCTTAATCTTGAGTTAGTTGGTGTATATGCGGTAGCTCTAAAAATCAACGAATATGCCTTTTTGCTTTCCAAACAGTTGGTGAATGTACTAACTCCATTGATTTCAGAATTAAGAGAGAAAAAGAGCATGATGTACTCAAGTATCTACTTCTTGATATTTCAAATACGTCACAGCAACTGGTGCCTTGATAACTTTCACCATCTACGTATTTTCCAAGGAATTACTCGTGTTCTGGGTTGGGCCTAATTTCTTACAAGCACATATCCCCTTACTTCTTTTAATTACCTCGTTTATGTTTACTATCCCAGAACTCATCGCATCGAATGTTTTGACAATGACTGGCCAACACACTTTTACAGCGAAAATCTCTGTTATATCAATTTTTACAAATTTGGGCTCTAGTCTCATTCTCGTCCAATTCATGGGGTTGCCAGGTATTGCCTTAGGAACTCTCATTTCAGTAATCATTAATAATGTAGGATTTACTCTTCATAAGGCAGCCAAACTTTATTCATTCCCATACTACCACTATGTTACGAAAGTGTATCTTCCAGTACTACTTCCAGGAATATTACTGGTTGCAATAGGATATATTCTTAAATATTTCTTCCCTGTACAGGGACTGTGGGATATGATTATAAAAGCAATCCCAGGAGTATTAGTATATATAATACTTTTCTGGCTTTTTTCCATTGACCGTGAAATGAAAAACAAAGTACGTCAAAAAATCGGTCTTTTACGAACGAGGAGTTGATATATGAGCGAAGGATCTTCAACAAATAACGAAGAATACAGACTACCTCTTGAACTAAGAACTGTCCTGAAATCTCTTCAATTAAATTTTTGGTGGATATTATTTGTGTTTATCCTTGCTTGTGCGCTGGGTATCGGTGGAGCACTTTTATTGGGAACTCAGAAATATGAATCAACTACCGTCCTCTTTTACCAACCTATAGAATCTTACGTACCTGATACCTTCAGAATTTATCAGAGTATTGGAGAAGGAACTGAACTTACCTATGAACAGAGTGCGGGACAGCAAAGGACAGGGTCGTCAGATTCCTCCATCTGGAACAAAGTTAACATGGTTAAAACAAGACCCAATCTTGAGGCTCTAAGAAAGCAGTTAAATATAGAAAAGACGTTGCAACAATTAGGATCTTCCATTGATGTGTATGTAGCACAAGATACGAACCTTATGTTTATTGCAGCCGAATCTGAAGACAAAGAAGAGGCTCAGATTGTTGCCAATACAATTAGAGACATATTCCTTGAAACAATCAATACAAGAATTGCAGAAGATATTAATGAACAATTGCAATTAATACAACAACAATATGATTCAACCTATCAGGAACTGGCACAAGTCCAAAAGCGTTTTGAAGATTTCATAGAAGAATACAATATTCGAGATATAAAAACTCAAACCACGATTTATGCCACAGAACTCGCTCGACTAGAACTCTCAATCGAAAATAATGAACAACAGATAAAAATCTATCAAAATAGAATTGATCGCGTTAAAGCTGAGGTTGATAGCATAGAGAAACTAGAAATACAAAACCAAGAAGAGCAAGCACAAGAAGCAACAAAGATGGGAATCACTGCTGATGAAGCTGCTTCAAGAATTAGGCAGCTTTCTGAAAAGATAGATAGTATTCGAGCAGGAATAGTTGACCCAATTGAACTAGAAAAATTGAAAAATCGACTCACAATTGCTGAAAGTGAATATGTACGAGGAATAATCAGCAGGAGCGAATTCGAAACAGCATATTATGATTATCAACTGTTAAAAGCAAAGATTAGTAAACCCGAAGATATTCAGAGTCTTGAAGCTGAAATGGATGCAATTAGAGCTCTACCAACCAAAGGAGAGGAGTCTAACATTAACAGCAATGAATATCTTCAAAAAATCAAATTCCTCCTCATGGAAAATGAGTTAGAACTAATTCGTCTTGAACTTCAACTAACCGCCGATAAGAAACGTTTTGAGACAATGAATGAAAACTATCTTGATATGCCAACTATTAGTCAAACCTATGACACTCTCAATGGTCAAATCATCTCTCTTGAAGCTGAAAAACGAGGTGTAGAAAAGATTCTTAATAGATATAAGACTATTGCAGAAAACTCTCATTCAGAATTCTATATCATTAGTGATGCACCAATTCCTTTATTACCAATGGAATCTAACAAGAGAACAATTGCAATTATTATCGCATTTGTCGCATTTATGTTTGGATTCCTGATAATTCTTGCAAGAATTGTAATAGACACGAGAATCAAATCTAGTGCAGATGCCAAACAAAAGCTTAATAAGGAAATAATTGCATCATTCCCATATGTGCGAAATAATGCAGCTCTGTTACCTAGTAAGGAGAAAGAATCGGTTCAAATCGAATTATATCGCATGTTTGCACGTCCACTACGTTTGCAATACCCTAATAGGAGTGAAACGTTCCTATTGACAAGTTCTGTTAAAGGAGAAGGCAAAAGTACTATCGCTATCAACTTAGCAACAGTCTTTGGCCGTCAAGACGAGCGTGTCTTGATTATGGATGCTCAAATAAGAAGTACAGGAAAACCTTCACCTCTTCATGCGTATTGCATACCAGAGTCATTGGAGAGTCATCCATTTGGAATTGGTGAATATCTTTCATATAAGGTAGCCACTTGTGAAGAGATTATCAATCAAACAATAATTCCTGGTGTTGATGTGATTCTTAGAAATGAAGCTGCAATCATCCCGGACCTTCTTCAATCTGCTCGCATGGCTGAATTAATGGAAGAATTAAAACAGATTTATTCTATTATCATCATAGAAGGTGCTCCAATGGATGGATGTGTCGATTCAGAAATCCTAACAAAGTATGCTGATGCAGTGCTATTTGTAACCTCTTGTGATTTGCTAAAACCACCATTAATTCAAAAAATCTTAAACGATTAGCGACGACAGATATTCCACCAAAAGGTATTATTCTCACAAAAGTCAGACCAATCTATGATGAATCATTTAAAAGGTAGTTTATGAATACACAAAGAATCGACCAAATTTGTTATAAGATTCTCCTTCCTATTGGGGAGTCTCTCAATCTAAAAAAAAATGTTAGGTCGATCTCTGGCCTTGTATATTGGAGAACTTGATTGCTCAATGGGAGCTGTTTTATTAGTTGACAGAAAAGATGTTACTTCATTTACGTTAACAAACGCATTCTCCATGCCTAGGAATATTGAGAACCAACCATCATTCATTGCATTACGCCAAGAATTGTTACTTCATGACTTCTCAGATGATATTATCACTCACTCATCAAAGGTCGATAAAGGCATTTTCTATGTCATGAGCATCTCAGATATCGGATTACTTGTCTTGTATAAAAACAATGGGATAATAGATGACAATCTATTGAAGGCTCTTCGACCAATAAACCATAAACTAGGAACTGCTTGTAAGGCTTGTTTACAAAATACTGAACTAAGAACAACAAGTAAACAATTTGAAGAAATGGCAAACATGCTACCTGGTCTCATCATTGAATTAGACAACAAATATAACGTAACCTACTTTAATAAAAGAACTCAAGAAATATTCAAGCAGATTGACTCTGATGAATTTCAACCACAATCAATCTTCGATTTCTTCCCTGATTTTGTTAGAGATCAAGTTCTCGACCTCCTTCATCGTTGTGAGATGGGAGAAAACATTACCAGTGGTGATTTTTGGATGAAAAACAGTAGGGACCAATCATTCATGGTAAATTTTACAATTTCTCCTATAAGAAATGAAACAGCCTTCATTGGGTTTCGAGGAATAGCAATCGATATCACAAAGAGGGTAGAATTAGAAAAGGATCTCCAACTAAGAGACCGACTCTCAAATGCCATCACATTAGCTACCCAAGAATTACTAAAATCTCCTGACCTCTCTCAAGCACTTCCAAACTCAATAGAACTTTTTAAGAAAGCTACCGGAATGGATCAGGTAAGCTATTTTAAGAATATATATGACCAAGAAGGTGTTATTCACAAAGTAATTAGGCAAACCAGAGAAAATGAGACAAACAATCAGATTCTCTCTCAAAATAGTTATGAATTATCATCAATAAAGGAAACCTTTATATTAGATATCCTAAAAAGGAATGAGTTGTTTCAAACGAAGACAAAAGAAATGCATACTGGACCTTTAAAAAAGCATCTTCAAGAAAAAGGGGTTAAAGCATTTATCACTCTCCCAATTTTCTCTAAACATAGGTTTTGGGGATTTCTTGTAATCAGTAATTGTACCATAGATTATACTTGGTCTACTATAGAATGTGATCTACTAAAACTCTTTGTTATCTCAATAGCTGAAAGTATCGAACGAAAACAAGCCGCTGATGAGTTACGTTCTCTATATACCAATATCTTAGAAGATCTAAAGACAGCGAGAACCATACAAACATACATGCTTCCCCCGTGGGTTCTCATAGATGATACCATTCTTTTTTCAGCGAACTATACACCTTGGTCTACAATCGGAGGAGATCTGTTTGACTGTGTAAGAATTTCACCTACAAAGTATATACTCTATATTGCCGATATCTCTGGTCATGGTATCCAAGCAGCATTAACTATGACAGCAGTAAAATCAATCATTAATCTATTCATAAGAAATGAAGGAACACCCGAATCTCCCTCAAAGATCCTGACCCAACTTAACGCAACCTTGAGTAAACGTCTCTTTAAAGATAACTATATGACAATGTGTTACTGTCTTGTGGACTTTGAAACTATGGAACTCACAAGTTTCAATGCAGGACATCCCCCTTTGTTACTCTATAATATTAACAACAAAGAAACCAAGGTACTTGATTCTGCTGGCTCTATTCCTCTTGGATGGATTGAAGATTATAAGTATGAAGAAAAAGATACAATTCATACATCCTTTACAAGAGAAGATGTTATTTGCATGCTCACCGATGGTGTTTTTGAATGTTTCGATGAAAATAAGAAAGAATTAGGACAAGAAAAATTATTAACCCTATTTAAAGAGAATGTGGAGCTCAATAATTCTCTGATGCTTCCTCATATGTGCCATGATTTGATTCAACAGAAAGGATATACTGAACGAAATGATGATTTTTCTTTTATAGCCTTGCAAGCAATCCCCTCTCCTGAGAAAGGAACTCATATCTATAAAGAAATCTATTCACAACTGAAACAAGTTGATATCGTCTGTGCCGAGATTGAACAAGTAGTCTTGCAACAGATCAAGAGTGAATCAATAGCATTCAAGACTCGCTTAGTCATCAGCGAATTTTTAAGCAATATCGTAGAACATGGACTAACAAAGAATGATTCTGAGAAGATTGCAATAGAAATTCACATCGAGAATCAGGTGGAAATTATGATTAGAGATTCTGGTCTTGAATGGAATCTTCCTGGTGAAGAACCTATGTTGGATGAATTTCTCGACCTTCTTAACAATGAAGCTAATGAACGAGGACGAGGAATCCAGATTATCTATTCAATGACTACCCTCTTCACTCGTAGGAGAGTACATAAGATAAATGAGACTATGATGATAATCTCTCCAGATTAAGAGCGAACTGTAGAAATCAATAACTCCTCAAGTTCATCCACATATCTAGTGAAGGAGAATTGTTCTTCAACAGTAGATCGTCCCTCTTGTGATAATTTTCTAAAAAGGTCGTCATCACTAAGAAGTCTCTCTAATTGGTCTGCCAACTGCTCGCATTCATCCGGAGAAAAGATAAGTGCATTTTCGCCATCTCGTAAAAACTCCCCCTGTCCACCATTTGCAGTACTTATCACAGGAAGGCCACTAGCCATAGCCTCTAGGTGAGTCAAACCAAAGGGCTCTTCCCAGATTGAAGGAAAAATAAACACATCCATCTCTCGATAGAGTTCTGGTAACAATTGGTGGGGAACTAATCCTTTAAATTCAACAGGTATAGATAGTTGAGAGGCCATCTCTTCTAACCTTTTAGTGTAATCAGGCATCCCTTTTCCAACAATAGTTAGGGTGATTGACGTAAGATCCTTTGTTTTTTCTAAGATTGAAAGAGCTTCGATTATAGTGTGAACTCCTTTATAAGGATGTAACTGTCCAACATATAGAATCCTTGTCGGAGTTCTTTTTATTCCAGGATTCTCTTTGAGAGGGAACTCTTCTATAGGAATTCCTTGGTAAATCACCTTACTATTGCTAACAGGAAGCTTCTTGGCAAGAAGATTCCTTTTAAGAATTCGACTAATACAAGTTGAATGAGAAAAATTCAAACCTCTAAGTGTAATAAGAGGAAAAAATAAGTCCAAGATAGAGTGGATAGCTTGTTTGATTGGTAAAGAAAATTCATGAAAAGAAAAACTAGTAATATTCTCGTCATTAAAGGTAAAGACCGTAGGGAACCCCAGACGTTGGGCTACATGAGCACTAGATGGCGTTAACCGAAGCAAACTCCAGATAAAAACAACATCTATCTCTTTCTCCTTAAGAACCTTAATCGTTTCCCTTTCATTAGATCTGGCTGTTTTTACACGAGATAATCTCATAAAAGAGGCCTTTTTATCAAAATCTTGATACACCTTAAGAGTCCTTGTAACTTCACTATCAGAAATAGCCCCTCCATGGGTACTAGTGAGTACATGAACATGATGAGAACGTGCTTTGAGGTACTCAACTACTTGTGCGCATAAAATCTCATAACCACCAAGAACATGTGGGGGATAAAGATTTGAAATTATAAGGATATTCATGTACTCACTATAAGCTATGAAAATGCAATTGCCAATACAAATTACAATGCTGCACTTGCATTATATAAAACTCCATAGAGACACATATTCCACACACTTGTTTCCCAAACAGTGAATTCATTGTTATTCACGAGTGACCAGCCATCCGTCCAACGACGCTGGAGAGGAAGTTCTTCCCATGTAGGATATAATGTATCTGACACTACTCTTTGGTATTCAGCCCCACTTCTATCTGCGCTCGGCCCATACACCAACAATCCTGGAACAACACCTATCCCCTTTTGTGTTCTTGTAAACCAGGAATCCAGATGAAGAGGACTATTTACTTGAACACTTCCTAGTGAGGTTACAAAAGATTGGCCGAGAGGATTTAGTCCAAGGGCATAATCAGCGAATTGTGAAAGAATCGAAAAATACATTGAACGCCTATCTTCATCTTTTTCTAATCGATAAGCGAAGGCAATAACATCGGCATATCTTCCTTGTGCCGTTCCAGCACCCCATCCATAGGCTTTGGTTGCTCCCTGAGCATAGAATGGAAATGAGGAATCAAAACCCATATACCCACCCTTTCTTGCCTGTTTAAATACAATATTTCTTAGTGTACCTTGTAAGAGATTATCAAAACTATCTTCCATTATAAGGAAACTACTAAAATGTACTGTTTGTATCTTTGCTGTAATATTTCCTGGGCGATACTGTTCAGGCCAATAGCCATCTTTAACTAAAAGATCAGTAGCTAATTCTGTAAATCGATGTTCATGTTTTTTTCGACTAATCGTGTTCTCTGCTTCAAAAGCTTCTATCGCAAGTGCATGTTGAATCGAGGCATAGAGCAAACTACTTGTTGATGAGTCAAGATAAGCTTGTCCCTCTTCGTCTTTGAAATTTGAAAGAGCATCGAAAGCTAATTTAGCTTTATTGTATAATTCTTGTGCTCTTTGTTGATACTCTGGAAAAGAGAGAAGAAGCCGAGCAGCATGAGCCATCATCCCAGAACCTAATGCGGTCACCTCTGCTGTAGGTTCCCACGTTCCATACACAAGGGAATCTGTTGCTGCATTCACCTTTCCATATTCTGGGTGAGCAGAGGTCTCAGTCCCTGCCATAATCGATCCATACATCTTATCTATAGGATCAAGAATTTGCAAATTCTCCCACAATAAAACTCCCCACAGCGCCTCATCAAGAAAATCTGGTAAACCATTCCCAGATTCCACTATGTTATATTGACCATCAGTGAAATGGGTAGGAAATGCTTCATAGTAACCTAGCAATAATATGGGAATAATTGTATGAAATGGTCTACGATCAAAATCTCCTGCATCATGGTATCCACCTTGCATCTCAACTATTGGATCCTCTTCTTTTACAACAATCTTTCCATTTTTGCTCCATGGAGTTCTGCTAAGTGCAACTTGTGTATGACATGCATCACGAACATACTCTGTAAAAGGTTCTTCTAGTGCAATCCCACACCTTTGATGATATAAGAATCGGGCATAAGTCGATGCAATAGTACCAACTTTTTCATTTGAAATATAAAAAGAATGAGATATTCCACAACCATCTAAGAGTATCTGATAAGGACCACCAGAAGGGACCTTGCTAACATCGAGACGGTATACATACTCTCCAGAACTTACATTGTCTGATGAGATTTCTGTATCATCTCCACGATATTCAGCAATTCCAGAAGCCACTACTTCTTTATCAGTAGCACGTATCACCTGATAAGAGGGTAGAATGGGGAATTTGTATGATCCACCCGTTCCCATATATACTCCAAGATTAGCATATCGAACACTACTTGCAGGAAGATAACTCACTTGGTTCACTTTTATTGATTCACACACGATGTTCATAGGATCAAAGATGAAATTTTTTATCCCAAACGGACTTTCAATTGTATATGCCTTTTTCGATATCAGATTATTTTCTAGTACTAGATAGGTCCAATATTTTTTTCAATATTGGGTACTCGCCATTTTTAGTCTTTGGCTTTTCATCAATACTAGCTCTTCGATGATACACAAATTGAGGAGTTTCTCCATTGACTTTCCAATCTGATATAGTAGTAGTAAGAGGGTCTGTCGCTAATGAAGCAGAATTATAATCATCTATGAATGAGACAACAAGAATATGAGGAGCTGCCGTAGTCACTGAAAGTTCAATTTCTGTATTTGCTTTTGCACTGCATCCAAATCCTATCAGGAATAAGAGACTACTTAGCATCAATGTTGCCACTCGATTATTTCTCATCATATTTCCTTGTCTTCTCTATCCTACTTTCAACTTGTGCCCCATGCAATGAGAATTTTGATGAGATTTTATTAAAATTTGGAACACATTCCTATTTTTTTTAGGATTTCTAGTTTATGATAAAAATTATTATTATACCAAATGCATCTAGGAGGAGCCATGATTATAACAAAAAAGGAAGAAGCTACAATAATTGAAGTGGAATCCACAACTCTCACCGCTGCTAATGCTAAAGAATTCAAATCAAATCTAGAAAAAGAAAATTGAAAATGAGACACATATCTTACTTGATCTAAACAGAATTACCTTTATTGATAGCAGTGGTCTTGGCGTATTTCTTTCCTGTCTTAAAACATTAAGTAAAAAGAATGGAGACCTGAAAATTTGCAATATCACAAAATCTGTACGGGTTCTATTCGAATTAGTACGGCTTCATCAAATTATTGAAGTGTATAACTCACAGGAAGAGGCTTTAGCAGCTTTTAGGAAACAATAATTATATCCGAATAAAAGAAGGTACCCCTTGAAAAAAGAAACCGTTAGCCTAGCAATATTCATTGATGCTTTAGGTGGGAAATTCTTCAATCTCATAATTTTCTTGATGAAGAATTGATTCATAAACAAGGCTTAAGGACAATTTTTGGATATAGTTCAACTTGTGACCCGACAATATTAACTGGAGTCCTCCCTAGAGAACATGGACATTTTTCCTTCTATGCATATGACCCAGAACACTCTCCGTTTAAAGGATCTCTCTTCATTCAACTTATGAGGTTTGTTCCAAAAGCACTTTCTAGCAGGAATAGAGTAAGAAATATTGCAGGACGTATCATCAAAAGAAGATTAAAATATTCAGGTTACTTCAATATCTACAACATGCCATTCAAACTTCTTCATATGTTCGACTATACAGAAAAGAAAGACCTCTACCAGAAGGGTGGTATAAATAGTGGGATTGAGACCATCATGGACTATGCAAGAGAAAAACAGATAGATTTCTTTCTTGCTGATTGGAGAGCAAGTGAAGAAGAAAACTTACAAGCTCTTAGACAGACTCTTAGTGATGATCAGCGAAACTGTACTTATGCGTATCTTTACATGGCTTCAATGGACGCAATCTTACACCAATATGGGAAAAATCATCAGAAAGTTACAGAAAAAATCGCATGGTACGAAAAAGAGATTCGCTCATTATTAGTGGAAGCTAGAAAGAATTATAAATCAGTTCGCCTCTTCGTATTTTCAGATCATGGTATGACCGACATACACACTGATTTCAACTTGATGGAATTGATTGAACAAACTGGTCTTCGATTTGGTAAAGATTTTGCCGCAGTATATGACTCTACAATGGCAAGATTCTGGTTTATCAAACCAGAAAGTGAAGCTCCTATAAGAAAGGTGCTAGAGAATATCTCTGTTGGCCATATTGTCGCTCAGGAAACAATGAAGAAATGGGGAGTTGATTTCCCACAAGAACGATTTGGACAACTTTTCTTTCTCATGGATCCAGGTGTTCTCATCGTTCCTAGCCATATGGGCGAAAGAACCATCGCTGGCATGCACGGGTATTCTCCCGATGATAAAGATTCTACTGCAGCTTTTGCAAGTAATGTAGAGCTCGAATCATACCCTCAAGGTCTTGAAGATCTCTATACTCTATTCAAACAGGAGATTGATCGATGTCAGACTCAAAAGATATAGAAATTCCTATTCCTATCGTAGTACGTTCTCACAACGATTTAGCGTTACTCATACAAACGCTTGAGATGATAAAAAAACAGACTATACCATTTGAATTGCATATCTTTGACAACGATTCTAATGATGGAACAGCAGATATTCTCCCCGATTATACTTGCCACATTCATCGAGTACCTGCAGGAACATATGTTCCTGGTAGAGTATTGAATGAAGCCATGAAAGCAACAAATCAAGAAGCCCCTTTCATCGTATTTCTTAACTCAGATTGTACACCACTAAATGAGAATTGGTTAAAGGAACTAGTAGAAGGTTTTAAGGATAATAAAGTGGGGGCTGTCTTTGGACGACAACTGCCTAGAGATGACTGCCATCCACTTTTTGCGAAAGACACTCATGATACTTTTGGAGATGGGTCACGTCAGAAATATTGGAAACATTGTTTTTCGATGGCCTCCTCTGCTATACGCAGAAGTTGTTGGAATGAGGAGCCGTTCTCTGAAACACTCACCTACTCTGAAGATATTGATTGGACATGGAAGGCTCGTCAACGAGGATGGCTCATTACGTATCGCCAGTATTCACAAGTCTATCATTCACATAATTATACCTATGCTCAATTTCGAAAGAGACAAAAAGGAGAAGGAAAAGCAGATGCCCAGATATTTCAGTGGACATCATGGGAGCGCTCTTTTTTAAGATATTCACTCTTACCTTATCTTAGACAAGTAAAAAGTGACTGGGTATTTACTTTAAAGAATGGGGAAATTAGCTCATTCTTCTATTCTCCAGTCCTTCGGTTTGCTCAATTAAGAGGGAAAAGAGAGGGGTTTCTTGAAGGATTAAAGGAGATATCAAGTGCACATCTACAGTAAAGCAGGTTCTGAACAATTCAATATGTATCTTGATGACACCTTACAGGAACTCTCAAAAGAGATTGCTCATGCCGTAGGGAATCCATTTATCGCTTTAATTTTAGCCGGAGGATATGGTCGAGGAGAAGGGGCCTGCGTACTTAGAGAAGGAAAAGAATCACCATACAACGATTTCGATCTTTTTTTAGTCGTTAAGGAAAAAATTACTCTTTCAAATCAGGTATTAGACATTACAAAAAAGTATGAACATCTGCTGGGAATCGAAGTGGATATTGGGAAACCTCTTACCATCGAAGTAATTAAGCATTTTCCTCATCAGCTCATGTGGCAAGATCTGCTTGAATCTCATTGTGTCATCCTTGGACCAACAGATATTATTACTAGAAATGCCCCCTCATACTTAACAAAGAAGCTTCCAAGAGTTGAAGCTCTTCGCCTTTTATTAAATCGTGGGTCTGGCCTATTGCAAGCAATAATGCATAGGTTTGCATTAGATCAAGAGGAAAAAACTGAACTTCCAGATCCTGATTTCATTCGAAGAAACAAAGAAAAATGCACTCTCGCACTTGGAGATAGTCTGTTGATATCTCACCAACTTTATACTCCGCCTCTTGAAACACGCACAAAAACACTAGAAGAACATATAACAGAATATTCCATTGCCCATCCTGAACAGATTCTTTCTCATTATCTACAGGCTGCACATTTTAAAACACATCCAGATAGTCTCTCTTTGGAACAACCTTCGTTTGACGAAATTGCTAGAAATTGCAAAATTCTGGATTGAAATAATCCTCTATTGTGAAAGGAAAAGAGTTTCAAAAGATTGGAAAAATCCTAGAGAGTATGCAAATGATCATTTTATTCGAGAAGTAGATCAACACACTCTTAAGAATCGACTGAGAAATCTAATTAAAAATCTAAAAAGGCGAAAACTCTCTTCTTTGTATCCAAGAGAAAAACTCTATCGAACATTAGTCCTCTTACTCGATACTCCTTCACCTCAAAATGAATCTTGGAAGGAGTTAGCTGATTCATTTTTGGAAGAATGGTATAAATATAATTAGCTCATTGCACTTTATTTGTAAACAGACGTTTAAGATATTTTCCCAATAAAACAAGATTATAAGAACGACTATCCATCACATGATAGTACATTTCACACGCAAATAGCATCTGATCATCTGGATATGTATCATATAGGATATCAGCTTCAGAAATAAGACCGGGGATTGAGTGCAAATAAAGCTCCTTCCATTCTAAAGAAAGTTGCTCATACTCATGTATAGTCTTATAAGGAATACCAAAGAATCGAGCTTTCTTACAAACAATAAGATATAGATTGGGTATCATATGCCAAAGTATATGCTTCCATAGATTTCCAGTAGTATCAGAACGCCGTCTTAAAATTGGGATATCTTGAGTTTTAACATGAGAAAAATCGGTTTCCCGCTGAGGAATAGAGACTACAGTATGACGATATCTTTTTCTTACTATAAGAGATAATGTCAAGAATATTGGGAGTGTGAGGATTAATAACAATAGTGCCAATAGTCTAGAACCGATAGAAACTGAAACTGAATCAGATGAACCTTGAGATTGCTCAACTGATGTGACTAGCATGTCATCTGCCGCACTGTACACTGCATTCAAACGTGCATTAAGGATATTGTTCTGATTCACTATACACCCGTTCACATCGAGGTTCTTCCCTACAAAACTCCCAGTTAAGATTGATGATCCCTTTATAAAACTATTTCCTCCAATGATACATCCATTTGAGATTTCAACATTAGGACCAATAATAGATTGTTCATCAATACGGACTTGTGAGCCTAAATAGACAGGAGCAACAAGAGTGCTTGTTGAAGGAATTCGTGTACCAGGACCACTCCAGATACCCTCACGTATTTCTTTGCCAAATACTACTAATCCTTCGCCTTTGTTTGCGAATACCTTTTCAATACTATCGAGATAGTCACTAGCTGATACTATATTGAGCGCCTCAACCTTAGTAACTGCAAGTTCACTCCCTAATGAAGCTAGGGTACTGATTCTCCATCCGGTATCTATGTCTGACAACGAATAAAAACTTTGTTCTACAAGAAGGTGTTCTTTTGTAATAAAAGGAAGGAATTCTTCATTACAAAATAGGAATAATTCATTCATCCCCCCTAGCAATTCATCTGAAAGGCGAGACAGAACTTTTCTCTATCTCTTAAAAGATGGTAAGAAATTTTCGCACCCCAACGCTCGCCATCACCAATGAATTTCTCCACTTCACTCGCTGAGTTAGAAAGAAAAATCTCCCATTCTCTGATACCAAGTCGCTCTACATATTCGAGAATATGTTGAATAAAAGGTTTTCCCATCATGGGAAGAAAACAAGCAGAATAGTTAAAGGGATTTCCTTGCACTTCAAATTGAGATATTTTTGTGAAATCAAATACAGCTTTCATGCTCTCTATTGTTCCTTCATTTGTTTACGTCTAATTTTTTCGATACGCCATAAGAATGTAATATTTCCAATGATATAGCGTTTCCACATTCGTTTTGGTTCCATCATCAGTCTCCAGACCCATTCGACACCAAGCTTTCTCATCCATAAAGGTGACCTAGGGATTGTTCCTGAATAGTAATCAAAAAGTCCTCCAACACCTATCACGACCTTTATCTTGATTGTGCTAAGATGTTCGTTTAACCACAATTCTTGCATAGGAACACCCATTCCAACTAATAAGATATCTGCATGAGAATCATTAATCTCATCTATTACTTCTGGAGTCTGCTCTTTAGTAAAATATCCATCATGGTATCCTGCAATGATATCTCCTTGAACAAAATCATTTGCCCATTGAGCACTTTTTTGAGCAACAGAGGGTTTTCCTCCAAGGAGAAATATCTTTTTCCCCGTTTCTTTACATTTTTTACAAAGCAAAGGAAATAAATCAGTACCATTTACATTATCAACAATCGGATGATTAAGAGTGTTTCCAGCTTTTCTAATCCCAGTTCCATCAGGGAATACAGCTTTTGAATGCTGTAAGATAGTAAGATATGTAGTGTTCTTTGCAGCAACATTAATACAATGAGCATTCACGAAGTGGATCTCTTGGGGTGTTTCACACTCCATACTCTCCCAGATTATTTGTATAGCACGCTCCTTAGTAACATTAACAATGGGGATATCGAGAAGGTAGAATATATTATCGTTTTGGAAGAGCTCATCCTAATAAGCTCCTTTTCCAGTCAAAACTGCTGGAATAGTTTTCAGAATAAGCTTAATGTCTAAGAGAAATCCATGACTTTCAATATAAAGGACATCAAGCTCGACTTGTTGCTTAAACCCAATATCTGATCGACCACTTACCTGCCATATTCCCGTAAGGCCAGGGATGACTTCAAGTCGTCTACGATCTTCTTGAGTATAAAGTGCACTTCTCTTGGGACTGGGGGACGTGGTCCAACAATCGACATATCCCCTATAAGTACACACCATAGTTGTGGCAACTCATCTATACTGAATCTTCTTATAAAACGTCCAATCGCAGTGACTCGAGGATCCTTCTTCATTTTGAAGGTTACATCTCCTTTTCGATCAGCTTCATTAAGTAAGTTATCTTTCAATTTATCAGCATTGATGACCATCGAGCGAAATTTTGGAAAAGGAAAGGGTTTCCCCTGTTTACCTATTCGTGTCTGAACATAAAAGACATTTCCACCATCTGTTAGCTTAATAGCTAAAGCCACAATAGCAAATAGGGGGGAAAGTAATAGCAAGGCACTTAAAGAAATGATAATATCTAACACCCTCTTCAAGAGTAAGGTAGCTTGAATAACCAACTTCCAGAGCTTTTTCTTTATCTTCGCTTTAAGAGTTTGACGTGAAGGATTACGATATTGTCGCAACATCTGTTCAACCCTAATCTGCCTTTCATCATTTGTCATCGTTTGAGGTGATTTTCGTGAATCAGTACGAAGAACATACCTCTCAATACTTACAACAGCCTCTTCAGCTTTCTCTTCGGAGCTAATTATAATGTCTGCAAATTTAATAGTACTAGATACTTCTGCTTTAATATGTTCAGAATTCTCTTGTAGAATCTTCTGGACATCTGCTGAAAGTGTTGAATTTTTCACTTTCTCTTTTTTATTGACCGAAAAAGATTTTTGCAATACAGAAGAGACGATGTCTATTTCATTAGCTTCAACGTATATTCGCAACGAAGAGAGTTTTCTAAAACTTTCCAAAGACAAGATATTATCACCATAGACGATAAGGTAATCTTCAGAATAATCATCAAGAGTTGTAAGAACTTGCTCTATTTCGATATGTAACAAATCAGAGAGTCTCTTAGCATCAGGAAACAAAGAATGGCATGAAACAACTTTTGCTCCTTGAAGCCTTTCTTTGAGTGCTTCTGCCACCTCCTTATCCCTCTCCAGTAGCGGTCCTGTGATTGAAATAAGATATTGTTTTGGTTTCTTCATTAGTTCTTCCTCTGATTACTGATTTGTCTAAAAATCCCCAAAGTATTATCGACAGTATTCTCCCATGTGAAATTACTAGCCCATTCGACCCCTTTCTCTGCTAAAGCAATTCTTTTCTTCTCATCCGCTAACACTTCAATAATCGCTTTGGTTATCTCTTCTGGCTGGGATGGATCGAAGTGAGGAGAAAGTGAACCACTTACTTCTGGTAATGAAGCAGCATTAGAGGTAATCACAGGTACGCCACAAGCCATAGCTTCTAATACAGGGAGTCCAAATCCTTCGAAAAAGGAAGGAAGGATAAACAATGAAGCACCACGATAGAGATTAGCGACATCTTTAGCATCAACAAATCCAAGAAACTTGATATCATCAACATATTTAGAAGCATTAGCAACTGCATGAATCTCATCTGCACGTTCTTTATCTGGTCCAGGAAGGACTAGATAATAATGTTCATCTGTTTGCTCTCGAAAAAGCTCAAAAGCCTTGATGAGATTCACGTGATTCTTGCCTGGGTGTTCAAGTCGGGAGATATAGAGAAGATAGCGTCCATCTACCCCATATGTTTCATTCATCCAATTAGCTATGGCTACCTTATCATCAGGTGGAGTAAATTTTTTATGATCAACACCTAAATGGGTAACAGTCACTTTAGAGGAAGGAACATGTGCAAAGTGAACAATATCATTCTTTGAAAATTGACTGACGGTGAGAATATGATCCAATTTTCTAATAAGAAATGGCAACAAATTCCTATTGAAAACTGCATGAGAAAAATCATACTTATTTTTAGATGTAAAGTAGCAAGATCGTGCACAGTCCCAACGGTAGGGCATGGAGCATTTCCACAGATTCTTCGATTGGCTGCAGGCAAGAATAAAAGATCATACCCTCTTTTTTACAAATCTTTGGTAACGAGAATTGGTTCCAAAAAAAGTTTTGAAGAGGAGAATTATCAACACCTTCAACTTGATGCCATAGAATGTTCTTTTTCCCTTTTAGATAGTAATCACTATCTTCCTTAGAACCTATCAGTTCAAAAGAAAACTCTTTACTCACATCATCACTATCAAAACGATCTAACAATTCGCGTAAGTAACTACCAATTCCAGAACGTCCACAATCTGTACCAAAGCTAGGGCAACCAATTTTTATCATACTTACTTCTCCAATAGATATTCTAAATTATGAATATATTTCTCATAAGAAAACGAGTCTTCAGCCATCTTTTTACCTAGTTTTCCCATATTTTTTGATAATTCTAGGTCAGAAACAAGCGAATATATTGCTTCAGAGAGAGCTTTTGGATCATTTACAGGAAATACATATCCATTCTCACCATGTTTAAGCCAGTCAGATATACCACCAACATTAGCACCAACCACAGCTCTCTCTCTAAGCATTGCTTCGACCCCTACCATACCGAATGGTTCTGGCCACCGCGAAGGTATTACAACAACGGTAGACTTATCGTAGTATTCTGCAAGTTCCTCATGTCCTACCCACCCATGAAAGATAACGGATGAAACATTACCCGATTCTTTGACCTGTTGGTGAAGAGCATTCTCTTCATTACCTCTTCCGATGATATGTAATGGGATAGGCAAGCCAATCTTATGTATCAAGTGTTGATAAGCTTCAAGGAGAAGATCAACCCCCTTCCCTTTTATGAGTTGTCCAACAAAAAGAATGGAAGGTTTAGAAGGAAACTGTTGAAGCTCTTTCGGGTAGGATTGAACGCAAGGAGGAAGTATGTGTATCTTACTGCGGTCAAAGTTATTTCTCACTAACTCGTTTTCCATATAGGCACTTCCTACCAAAAACGTATTAATAGTTTTATTACGTTTCATCTCAACTATTTTCTTTCTAATTGAGACAAAATGAATGCCTTTAGGGCCTCGTTCGAGGAAGGCAAGATCTGCATAACATATTAACCCACACCTGTGTGTACAGATCTTTCTCCCGAAAGTATAATATTTATGTCGTCTCGGACAATATAAATCATGGTCATGAATCATTCTCACAATTCGTCTTGATCCTTTTACTTTAAGAATATCATCTATGTGTTCATATTTATGAACATAAAAGACATCAATTTCATAATTATTGACTATTTCAGAGAGAGGAGTCGAATCAAGAAGCCATGTTTGAAGGAATAAAGCATCAAACTTACTTTGATCAATACCAGAGTTTTTCTTACAGGCAAAATAGCAACGATGGCCTGCCAAAGAGAGTCCTTCAGCGGCTAAGGCAATATTTTGTTCTACCCCTCCAAAATAGCCCCCAGTCGTATTAATGAATAGTATGTTCATACACCCTCTGATATATATCGATAAGTCGTGACGTGATTGAATCCCAGCTATATGATTCTCTTGCTATTTTCAGCCCGTTTTTCCCTAGTTTTTGTTGTAACGAAGTATCTTTAGAAAGAGCTCCAACAACAGATGCAATACTCTTCGCATCTGAAACTTCAGCTGTTGGATCAAAAAATAATCCACTTTTATTATCTTCCACTAAAGCAGCTAACCCTCCCCGCTCTGAAACAGCGACTGGGAGTCCACTTGCCCAAGCTTCTAATACTACCATTCCAAATGGCTCGTGCAAAGAAGGTAACACAAAGCAGGATGCCGCATGGTAGGCATCGACAAGAATCTGTTGTTGATAAGGTAGTCCTTCAATAATAGTTAGGTGACCATCGACGCCTAGTTTTTTAGCCTCACTCCTAAGTGAATCAGCATACTCTCGATGCGTTACAGGGCCTATACATAGTAGATGAATCTTCGGATTTTGTTCTAAAAGTGCTGGGAGTTGTTTTATTAGTCCCAATTGATTTTTCTGGACATCTAATCGAGCCATAGTCAGACATACGAATCGGTCCAAAGGAATGCCATAGGTCTTTCTAAAAGAGTCTGAATCTCCCTTTGCGAATCTTTCGATATCAACGCCATTAGGTAAATATTCTATATATTTTTCAGGATATCGAATGGACATCGCATCATACTCATCTTTACCAACACAGATAATTGCTGCTGCATCGTCAAGAACTTTTCTTGATCCAACCCAATACCCCAATACTTTCCCCATTCAAATTTCCCTTTGGTTGGTTCAACCCACGTCTCTCTTTCATCATCAGGAACTGCAAGATTTCCCCCATGAAGAGATATGATATAGGGAATATTTCTTTTCATAGCGCAATAGCGACCAATACCACCCATCCGTTTCCCTGTATGAAGATGAATCAAATCAAGCTCTTTTTTAGAAAGTAGAGCTCGAAGAAGTGAAAAAGAGAATAGATTACCGGCCTTCTTATCCAACAAAAATTTTTGCATGCTTTGAAAGTCCAATGTAGGGATATATGTAAGAGAATCTACGAATAGGTATATTATTATACATTTCTTGAGAAATATTCGATAGAGCTTTTGAAGTGTAAATACTTACCTGATGATTACGATTGAGCAATCGTTGAGAAATCTCAGCTATGAAGGTTTCTGAACCTCCCCATTCGGATACGACAAAACGTCTTGGAATATGTATAATGTGAAAAGGTCGTTTCATATAGGCAGTATACGCTATCATAATTTTCATATCCACATAATTTTCGTAAAAACCAAGAAAACCTCTAATTATCATTGACATACATCATTATGTGAGAAGATAATAAATTAGCTTTATTAATGCGAGGCCTTATGATAGATTCAATCAATACGATTTATATTTTTGAAACAACACCGTTAAAAGATGAATTGTCGATACTTCTTAAAGAAAACATTTCGACTATTACCTGTGTGCATTCAATGGTGGATGGGTTATCTGCTGCAAAGAATAATCGATATGATGCCGCAATAATCTCAAATGACATGAATGATTTCTATACTGTTAGCAAGATGATAAAAATCTTACTAGAAGTTGGGTCTCTACAGTATATTTTAGTAATTGGCGAGAAGGAAGAACCATCAATCTACATTGAGAATATGAAGATTAATGGAATTCATATTGTATCTGCTCAAGCAACACTTAATTCTATAATTCGAGAGCTGAACGAACTGCTTACCTCAAAAGATACAGCCGAAATCACTTCACACCACATTGATGAGATGGGGTCATTAGCCACAGGAGAGAAATCCCTATTTGATAGCGTTCCTTCTGGATTATATCGAATAGACCCTGAAGGGAATTTCCTCGATATTAACCAAACAATGGTAAACATATTACGAGCTCCAAACATTTCCGTTCTACGATGTGAAAATTATTTTTCCCTATTTAAAGATCCTAATCAGCAGAATGTGTGGAAAGAAATCATCAATCGAGATAAAGTCGTTCATGGTTTTATCTTTGAGATTGAACCATATGATGGAGAAACAATTTGGATAAGAGATAATTCCCGTGCTGTGTATGACGAAGACCAAAATTTACTCTATTATGATGGTGCAATAGAAAACATCACGTATCAGAAAAAGCTTGAAGATAAGTTATCCTTCCTAGCGACACAAGATATTCTAACTGGGGTCCCAAACCGCAACTTTTTTCATGACCAAGCCAAGATGACTATTTCTCAAGCACGTTATACAGAGGATCTCGTTGCTATACTTGTTATCAATGTTGACCGATTCGCTGAAATCAATGAAAGATTCAACTACAAAACAGGGGACCGTCTTTTACAACTCATTGCTGGAAGAATTAAAGAACAAGTTCGTAAGAGTGACTTACTCGCTCGACTTGGGGGGATAAATTCGTAGTATTACTTAATGGACTTCGAAATCGAAGAGATGTTCTTGCAGTAGCAAAAAGATTAGTTTAGTTTTCATGGAACCATTTGAGATAAATAATCAGACTATCCATGCAACAGTAAGTACAGGGATTTCTCTCTATCCAGAACATGGGGATGATGTGAATACTCTCATCCGATTAGCTGAGATTGCTACCTTTGCTGTAAAAGAAAGAGAGCGTGGGGGTTATATGATTTACTCAAATATTATTAACACCAACTACAAGGCTAATGAATGAGGAGAAGCATATGAAAGATATCTTACGTAGATTGTCTCTCCTTACAATAGTTCTGCTTTTGTTCTTACTTTTAAGTAGCTGTACTACAACAACCCCAGCTGAGATTGAAACCATCACAACTCAGATTACCTACAAAATTGGAGATGTGGGGCCAGCACAGGGTCTAATATTCTTCGATAAAGGAGAATTTCTTGATGGATGGCGCTACTTAGAAGTTGCCCCAGCAACAACTGAAGTATCATTACAATGGAGCTCGACCGAATCTTTAGTAGATAACACTTCTGTTAACATTGGAGAAGGTAAAAACAATACAAAACTGATTATTGATTCTCTAACAGGAAATGAGTTTAGAATACATGCAGCTACCTATTGTGATGAACTATCGATTAATGGATATGATGATTGGTTTTTACCTTCATTAGGAGAACTTGATCTTATATATTGGAACTTATCTCGAGTCGAACTAGGAGAACTCAAGACTCTTGGATTCGGATATTGGAGCTCATCTGAATTCGATGAGAACCTAGCATGGGCAGAAGGTTTCAATGCTGGAGTACAAGGTAAAATTAAGAAGACCGAACAATTCCTTGTAAGGGCGATTCGAGCTTTCTAAGTTCTATTTGGGACCTCTAGCAACACAAGGTCTGTAGTTGAGAACGCTTGATGCGCGACCCCTTTAGGAATGGAGATCATGTCTCCAGATTCAACCAATATTGCTTTATCATCAACTAAGACTTTCCCAGTTCCAGAAAGGACTATCCAAAGCATTTTTACATCGGAATTCATTAGAATTTCAGTATGTGTTCCTGAGTTCACCTGCAAACGACGTATCGGACATGCATAACCATCAGGAAGTATTGGATTATCTACAACCTGAGAAGAACCCCAAAGATATTCTGTATAGCGAGGTGTTTTTGACAATTCCTGAGCATGTTGTTTGAGATTATTACAATGATCTAAATCAGCAACTAAAATTCCATCATAACTTGCAGATACTATAAGATTTTTTGTCCCAAGAGCGAGTACAGGAATATCTAGTTCATTAAAGACATGGGTATTTCCTTGATCTTCTGAAATAATTCCCGCACCTACGCATGCATCTTCCAACACTCCAGTGAGAACGGACCAAGAACCAAGATCTTTCCAGGCACCACTATATGGAACCATTGCTAAAGAGGAACACTTCTCAACAACCTCATAATCAAAACTTGTTTTTTCAATGTCCCATACATATCATATCTTTCTTTATATGACGAACAAGGAGGAAGAATTGATTCATTATTTATAATATATCCTAAAGAGAAGGCAAACACTCCACCATTCCAAAAGCCCCTTCTTTCACGAGTCTTTCTGCACGAGAATATTCAGGCTTCTCTGAAAAACCTTGAACATCATAAACATTTTCTCGTTTTTTCAAACCAGGAAGTATATATCCATATTTCTCAGAAGGAGAATCAGGATGAATTCCCATAAGAGCAATCTGTGCTTCTCCTTGTTGTACAACTCTTTCCATTTCGAGAAGTGTTGTAAAATAGGAAAGGTCTGCATATACATCCACGGGAAGAACGACAATTACTTCATCTAGAGAAAGTTTTTTTTCTAGGTAAAGGTAAGTACATGCAAGAGCAATCGCAGGAAAAGTATCTCGTCTTTCTGGTTCTAACACAAGGTTAATAGAGGAACCAAGTTGCATTAGCAAACTCTCTTCTTGAGTATCATTAGTTGCGATGGTGATAGGACTTGTGATGCCTGCTTCTCGAATCTGTCGATACACTCTCTGAACCATCGATTCGCTCTGTCCTTCAGGGTTTTTCAGAACTTTTAAAAATTGTTTTGACCTTACTTCATTAGAGAGTGGCCATAGACGCTTCCCGGATCCCCCAGACAATAATAACACTTGCATATTACTTCCTTGTTTGCTCTTTTAGAATGTTTCTTTTAGTATCTATTATTAATATCAAGAATTCAACCAAAAATGAATCAAGATGAACCCCTCATAAAAAGCTTTAGTCGATGAACCAACGCTCTTTTTGAGGTTAACCACAATTCCATCGTATACAACTGGGTGCATTTTTGTGAGCCAATCACTCTTCCATCCAAGAACATTACCACCTAGATAATAATCACATATTCCATTATTCCAAGATTCACGGAGCATATCAATTAATACATTTTTTCCTGGGCTATATGTCCTCAACTCAGGATTGAACCCCGTAATAAGAGCCCAACAGTTTCGCCCTTTCTGAAGAGTAAACAGAAAGCTCATATCAATCTCTGCAACATGAGTAATATATAATTTTAGGCACTGTTGTTTAATCCAAATATGAGTATAAGCCAATAATTTATCTTGATATTTCTCATAATCGACACGGGAACTTTTCTCCATCCACTCATATTGCCAGCTAGTTTGTAAAAGATTAAAGAATCTGCTTATCGTTTCCTCCCGTTCTTGTTTTTCTAACGTATTGAAATCAATGCAGGTCGTTTCGCTGTAACTGTGAAATTTATTCTTTATTCTCTTTTCTTGTTTTTTAAGATCCCTTAAGACATGCTGAGCCATCACACTCTCGAGAGGAGAAGTAGTAGAACTCGCTTGTAAGATGGGATATTCACTCTCAAATATGAGATTCCAACAAGAAGTTCTCGTGTGAGGAAAGAAGGGAAGTTCAGAAGGAGGCAGACGATGCCAAATAAGAACATCAGCACCACTAGCTTTCCGAATTTTTCTCATATTAGAAGGAAGAGAGAGAATGCGATGGATATCGATAGCTCGCATCTTGTTCTTTCGGGTAAAAAGTGTCGTATGCATGAAATAAACATCATCAAAATTGGCCAAAGTACGAGGATGTAAAAGACGATTGGAATCATCATATAATCGAAAAAAACCCATAAGAGACGACATCAGAATCCCCATTCAATATTTCGATAAGAAAAAGAGATTCTTTTCCTTTCACATCATTCTCCCACCACACCTTAACGACCTCCCCACTATTAAATGGGGTATTACTTTCTTCATTATTCTCACACACTTTAATTCTTTCAAGGGCAGATTGCATTGTAGACTCATTAGAAATACAGGTAATAGAGAGATTAAAAGAGTGGGGATTAAAAGGATGAAGAACAAGGGAATCACATGAATAATGAGAGTGAAATAATCTTAAATAATATTTAGAATTTGTATCAGTTCTCATCCTATACCATGAGATTCCAAGCATTGCCATATATCTAATACTTTCTAAGATTGTAGCTCCTAGTTTTTTATGGGCATTAATGCTGACTCTATTGCCTTTGTCTACTAACACGTAGAAACTTTTTTTTTCCTTGTTCACTCATCTGATGTTGTAAACCTGCAATCAATATAGCATAGAGTCCTTTCCCTCTTGAATCTGGATGAAGGTATGTATCAAAGATGTATGCCCCATTTATTGGACATGTGATACATATGCGATCATCATCTTCAAACAGATTCATCGTTTTCATCACCCAGGCATACCCTAGCATGTGTTTGCTGTTATCTTGAATTATATAACAATATGCATCTTGACTAAGCCTTTTATTAAATAAGGTAATGCCCTCTTCTGGATCATCCATTTGTCTATATTCTGCTAATCCTGGTAGATCTTGGATACTTGCTAATCGAACTTGATATTCGCAACTCTCGATGAAAAGCAGTGGAACTTCCATTAATAAGGTTTGACTATATTCGAAAAACCATCTTGGGACATGTAATCGTCGTGCTGTCTTATTGAGACTGTCCATCACTTTATCGTTCCTTCTAGTAGAAATTATACTCGCGTCTCTTTTCATACAATTTACTCAATTATGCATTTACATAATGATTGTCAAATAAGTAGTGATTAAATTTACTTAGGGAAATTCATTAGTAAAAACAATTATATCATAAATACTGCTGAAGAAATGAATATTTTGTATATTCAATCAAGCTTTTCTACCAATTATGTAATATGATTTACCTTTAGATTATAATCGACTCCTATCACATGTAAAAGATTTCTAAAAGATATAAAGTCGATTTGATTATACGTTTGTATGATAAAAAGTTATGAATCTACCGTTAGGTAGAAACAAACTAAAACAAATATAAGGTTCTCATTATTCTATGAGGTTATTTTTTACTAAAACAGATGAAATAAGAAATATATTAAATTCTACTAAGTAAGAGATTTTCATCCTCAACTCTAGTTGTATTGCGAGGGGTTTGGTGATACGGTAGAGTATGCCGTTCGATTTCTACGACCTTTCAAATAAGAAGAAAATACACCCCTCCTGGAGGCTAATGACCTCTGATAATGCACCTCTTGTTATCGCTTTCTTTGATAGCGTATTTCGTGAGGAGGGATTACGACAAGTCGGTGAATATGACCTTGTCTTGAAGCTCGATGATTATCTATATAGGCTCATGGATGGACGTGAAGACACCCCCTTCCCAAGATCTGCGCGTGATTATCTTGAAGACTGGACCAATCCTGAAAAAGGATGGCTTAGAAAGTTCTACCCCTCTGGTAATGACATCCCCCATTATGAGTTAACTCCTGGTAGCGAAAAGGTCTTACAGTGGATTGATTCTCTTGCAGCCCGCCGTTTCATTGGGACAGAAAGCAGACTACAGACCTGTTTCGATCTCCTAGGACAGATTGTTCAAGGAGTAGAAACTAACTCAGAGATAAGAATCCAGGAACTTCAAGAAAAAAGACGTCAGATAGACGTTGAGATTGATCGTATAGCTTCCGGTGATATTCCCATGATGGATCAACGACAGATTAGAGAGCGATTTATGCAATTCAAGCAGATAGCACAGGACTTAAGGAGTGACTTTACTGCTGTAGAGGGGAACTTTAGAGAACTTGATCGAGACATCCGGGAGGAGATTGCAACTTATAGTGGTAAAAAGGGTGAACTCCTTGAACAATTTTTTGGAGACCATAACAGAATTACCAATTCTGATGAAGGTCAGAGCTTTCGTGCCTTCTGGGATTTTATTATGTCCCCAGACAGTCAAGAGGAATTCTCTAGACAGCTTGATAGAGTCTTCGATTTAGAAGAACTTGGAGAAATGCGAAAGGATAACACTTTACGAAGAATTCACTTCGACTGGATTGACGCCGGAGAAAGGACACAAAGAACCGTCGCTCGACTCTCTAAACAACTCCATCGCTTTCTGGATGACCGAGTGATTCTTGAAAATCGCAGAATTACCGAGATACTCGATAGTATTGAGAAAAAGGCCTTCATGGTAAAAATCACAACCTCAACGGAGATTGGATGGAGGTAGAAGAATCAAAAGTCCATATTAACCTCCCGATTGAACAACCACTCTACTCACCACCACTCATCCAAGAGTTGATATCGATGATTGAGCTTGAAGATGAACAAGAGATAGATACTTCTGGTCTCTTCAACCTAGTATATATAGACAAAGCTAGGCTGTATAAGGCCATCGAATCAGGTTTAATGAAAAATGAACAGATTCGTCTTGATGAGCTGTTAGAGAAAACCCCTCCAGATGGGACTAGCAGAACTACTCACTTACCTCCATATAGCTGAAGACGATCCCTTTGCATCAGTCTCAGAGGATGTTAAAGATTTTGTAACTTGGAATAGTACAAATGGGACTATTCGAAAAGCACGATTTCCAAGGGTTATTTTCACACAAAGGAGTATGAATGGAAGATTATGATAACGAGAATATTTCTCAAGTGGTCATTCACTTAATGAAAGGAATACTTTATAAAGAAGACAAACCAAAAGTCTGGGAAACCATGGAACGCTATCAAAGCTCTGTGAGAGATTATCTCTCTGTTATCAATCTCAATCTTGAAATTTATGAGAATGATGGTTTTGCTTATCTTATGAGTAAAGAACAAGAAGAAGGCGATTTTTCTATCCCACGAATAATAGCACGCAGGCCTCTTTCCTATCCTGTGAGTCTTATTCTAGCTTTGTTACGAAGAAAACTGACGGAACATGATACGTACTCGAGTGAACCTCGCCTTATCATCGAAGTCAGTGAGATTTCAGACATGGTATCTGCTTTCTTCCCAGCTTCTAATAATGAAGTCAAAATCCTGAAGCGACTCAATAGTTACCTACAACGTATCCATGAACTGGGCTTCATCAGATTCTTGGATGTTAAGAAAGAAAAGTTCGAAGTTAAAAGAATAATCAAAGCCTATATCGATGCTCAATGGCTAAGTGACTTTGATGTAAAATTAGGAGAGTATCTTACTCACGGCTTGGGATCTGATGAACAAGGAGACGATGATGCTTGATGGTTTTTTTGAATTTGCTGATGACGATAGTTCAGCAGGCTTTAGGCTCTCTGAGGTTCAGGTATATAATTGGGGAACATTTCATAACAAAATTGTCACATTGACTCTTATGGGGAAGAATTGTCTTCTCACCGGTGATATCGGTTCAGGAAAATCGACATTAGTCGATGCAATCACGACGTTGCTTGTCCCCTCCCAAAGAGTAGCATATAACAAAGCTGCTGGAGCAGAATTCAAGGAACGCTCTTTAAGATCTTACGTTATGGGCTATTATAAGTCAGAACGGAGCGATGGAGGGTATGCAACAAAACCAGTCCCCCTTAGAGAGGCTGGGACCTCCTATTCGGTCATTCTCGGAATCTTTTATAACCAAGCACTCTCTCAGACTGTCTCCTTAGCACAAGTCTTCTACCAGAAAGATGTAAGTGGACAACCAGATAGGTTCTTCATTGTTGCTGATAGACTTTTGTCCATCAAGGAAGATCTTTCTGATTTCGGAAAAGAACTTTCAGCTCTTAAGAGGCGTCTTAAGAAAGAGGATGCAATAGAGATTTATCACAGTTTCCCTGAGTATGGGGCCGCCTTTCGAAGGCGTTTTGGTCTAAAGAATGAACAAGCTTTGGAGCTCTTTCATCAGACTGTATCCCTTAAAACAGTAGGAAACCTGACATCCTTCGTTCAAGATCATATGCTAGAGCCTTTTGATGCTATCACCCCGATAGACAACCTGATACATCATTTTGAAGATTTAGATAAGGCTCATAATGCCATTCTACGAGCTAAAAAACAGATTCAAACCCTCACTCCTCTCGTTTCAAACTTCAATCACTACCAAACGGCCAATCAAGAGGTACATGATAAAGTTGAAATACGTGATGAACTAAAATACTATTTTGCAGAACGCAAGAGAGTATTATTGACACAACAACTTAATAAGGAGCTTGAAATACAGGATAGACAACATCAAAAGCTTAGTAGTATCAACAATCAAATCACCACCTTGCAAACTAACCGAGATGAAATAACCCAAGCCATTGCAGCTAAGGGAGGATCGCGCCTTGAAATTCTTCGAAATAAGAAAGAGAGCGTAGAGAAAGAGAAAAACTCTAGATTAAAACGGAATGAAGAATATCTCATAATAGCTAAGAATCTTGGCCTCTCTCAGCTTGAAGGAATAGAACAGTTCATTGATAACCAATCAGTCTCTCGTGAACGAATAATTACAATTGAACAAGAGCGTAACGAAATAGAAAGTACTAAATCAGAACTCGACTTCAATGTACGTACTCAAAGGGAGGAACAAAGTGTTATATTGGATGAGATCAACTCTTTAAAAGGAAGAAAGAGCAATATCGATATACGTCAGATTGAGATTAGACATCACCTTTGCACAGAATTTTCTTTAGAGGAGTCATCCCTCCCATTCATCGGAGAACTGCTCGCAGTCATCCCAGAACAGTCAAACTGGGAAGGAGCTATAGAACGAGCGATGAGATCATTCGCTCTCACTCTCCTGATACCAGATGCTCTATACAGAGAAATTACCCAATGGGTTGACTCTACCAACCTCAAAGGGAGACTCGTTTATTATCGAGTGACAGATAAAGAGCAAAAACAATATGGAAAAGTTCCTTTAGGTTCAATCATCAATAAACTCACCATTAAACAGGAGAGTCCCTACTCTTCTTGGCTCGAAAGGGAACTTCAGACACGGTATGGTGATCTCATCTGCTGTGATGAGCTAGAGGAATTTAGACGGGTCAGCAGAGGTCTAACACGTTTAGGTCAGATTAAAGGGAGCACTATTCATCATGAAAAAGATGACCGCTTTGACATATCGAACAGAAGAAGGTATGTGCTCGGGTGGACCAATACTGCTAAAATATCTGATTTAGAACGAACTAAGGATCAGAACGAAATTAGAATACAGAAAGTAGAATCCAAACTCTTAAAGCTAAAAGAAAAAAAGGATTATCTTGAACAACAGATTCATGCCCTCAAAAGGGTAATGAACTACGAGTCCTATGAAGAACTTGACTGGAAAATACTTGCAAAAGAGATAGAGGATATTCGTTCTGAAATACAATTGATTGAAAATCACTCTGACATTTTAGAAATCCTCAATGAGAAAACTTTTACAGATTGATAAAAAAGCTTAATAGTGAGAGAAAAGCAACATTCTGAACTACTGATCAAGATAGGCAAAATTGAAAGTAGGATAGATTCTTTTCGTGAGCAACTGATTACAGTGGAGAAAACTCTCTTAGAAAGCCCCAGAACAATTGACAAGATATGTACCAATATTGATTCCTTAATAGTAGTCTATCTTGGAGATAGAAAACTCTCCATCGAAAACTGCGAGAACACAGAGCGCTCTTTTCGCGACAAAGTACAAGGTGAAATAGATGCTGCAAAAAAACGGCTTGAAAGACTTCGTGATTCTATCATATCGGCAATGGGAGATTTTAACAGGGAATACCCTAGTGAGACCAGAGAGATTGATCCATCAATAGAATCAGGCAAGGAATACCAGCAGATTTTAGAAGAATTAGTTGATGAAAACCTCCCTCAATTTGAAGAACAGTTCAAGGTTCTTCTCAATGAAAATACAATTCGTGAAATTGCTGGTTTTACAGCCAAGCTTAACAAAGAGCATCAGCAAATTAAAGAACGTGTGGACCAAATTAATAGATCCCTTCATGGTATTGATTACAACAAAGACCGCTATATTCTACTTGAAGCGATGAATACTAATGATACAGAGATTCGAACCTTCAGACAGGATCTCAAATCCTGTGTTGAAGGCTCATTAGGTGGCGAATTTGATCAACAGTATAGCGAGGCAAAATTCTTGCAAGTGAAAAGCTTAATTAATCGCTTTAAAGGAAGAGAAGGCTTCTCTGACCTTGATAAAAGATGGAAGAATAAGGTTACCGATGTGAGGAATTGGTTCGCCTTCGCAGCATCTGAGAGATGGCGTGAGGATGATGCTGAATATGAACATTATACTGACTCAGGAGGAAAGTCTGGAGGACAGAAGGAAAAATTAGCATATACGGTCCTCGCTGCATCTTTAGCCTACCAGTTTGGTCTCGAATGGGGAGAAGTGCGCTCTCGTTCCTTCCGCTTCGTAGTAATTGATGAAGCCTTTGGTAGAGGCTCTGATGAATCTGCACATTATGGATTAGATCTTTTTAAAAGACTTAATTTGCAACTACTCATCGTAACCCCGTTACAAAAGATTCATATTATTGAACCGTATGTATCTTCAGTGGGTTTTGTCCATAACCCTGCTGGAAAAGAATCTTTGCTTCGAACCCTTTCGATAGAGGAATATATGCAAGAGAAGGAGAAACATTCCTTATGACGTCTCCACAGCAAGTGTATAAAAAACTATCAGCAGAGTGGGAACGAGGCTCCTTTTATAAGAAGCATAAGAGTTGTTTCCCCTTTGAATATAAACTCTCAACCATCTCACCAAAGCAAATGATTGAACAATTCGACGAAGTACGTGGTTGGAGTAACTCTTTCAAAGACCATCCGAAGCTTTCTCCTTTTTTGAAGTTTAAAGAAGTTAATCATCGCCTATTCGGAAAGAATAATATCCCATCATCTCTCGTATTTGAAAAGCCAGAAGAGCTTGCTAGTCTCCTAGGTAAAAAAGTGAATGGAATAACTTCATTGAAATGTCAAGTCTTTTAGAAAATCGGAATGAGAGACTCTATACCTGGGCAATGAAATATCCGATAAAACTCCTTGAAATCGCCTCTGACCTTGATAGACTCCTTGTTCTGTGGCAATGGATGAAGGACCATCCAAGACCTGAGATATTTCTACGACAAATTGACATACCTGGTATTGATACGAAGTTCACCGAGAGACATAAGGGTCTTCTCTCCCAATGGCTTGATCTCACTTTAGAAGAGTGTGTAATTGATAATTCGTATAAGGGGTCCTCACAGTTCGAAAGGCGTTATGGGTTTAAGAGTAAACCAGAGCTTGTTCGATTTAGAATTCTTGATCCCAAGTTGAACTACAGAGGATGTGATGATATTTCCATCCCCTCCAAGCAGTTCTGTGAACTCTATCAGGAAGGGGAAGAACTACCTATTGAACGAGTATTCATCATCGAAAACGATATCTGTGCGCTCACGCTCCCACAAGCTGAGAAAAGCTTAGTCATCTTCGGTAGAGGGTATAATTTCGACCATCTTAAAGAATGTGCTTGGCTTCATAGGATTGCTATATGGTACTGGGGTGATCTTGATACCCATGGCTTTGCTATCCTCGATCAGTTTCGCTCTATCTTTCCTCATACAAACTCCTTCCTCATGGATGAAAGCACACTTATAGAACATAAAATCTCTTGGGGAAAAGAACCCAAACCATTCATAGGAGAATTACACCATCTGAAAGCTCAGGAAGCAGCTCTCTATCAGAAACTCATATCTGGCAGTATTCAAGAGAACCTCCGTTTAGAGCAGGAGCTTGTGCGATATGGATTGGTAGAATCCGCAATAGTAAAGATCATGTCCTAATATTGAGTTAAAAAAGACCTTCTTCTGTTCCTTTTTCAAGTGAATTAACCTTACATCTCATCAATACGGTTCATCATTTGCTACCTTATGTTACATTTCTTATTCATTATCTTATTATTATCAGAGACTCTATACTTGTTTATTTTTTACTCCCTTTTTATAATATGCTAACAAAATATCAAAGGAAAACTTAGAAAATGAAGAAGAAAATGCTATTAGTGCTATTAGTAATGGTAACCCTTTTAACAGGTTGTATGACTTCAGAAAAAAACAATGAAGAATATTACAATTTCCTGATTGCACACATTGATGATAGTGATGCAATACAGACTTTCCTCCATAAAGAAATTGCTCGTGGATTTGAAATTGATGACACAATAATGGCGGGAGATACAATTCTCATGCTTGCTGCACGTTTTACTACTAATATTGAAGTCCTTAAAACAATCGCTTCTTATTATCCTAATATCAATAAAATTAATAGAAAAAATGATATGAGTGCTATAGATTACCTAATCCGAAGAGAAGGTACTAAAGAGATGGTGAACTTCTTAGTTGGAGAATCCGTCAAGCAAGAACTAACGAAAAAATTAAATGAAACAAAAACTCATATCGTTAAGGGGTTGTTTAATAATTTCTAAAAAATTATTAAGTGACGTATAGACGACTAGCCCCTAGATACATAGGGGCTAATTGAATTTGATTCACTATTTCACATTAATTCTTACACGTCTCTTTTATTCTCTATTCAAATTCATAAATAGATCTATCAACGATGTTGCGTAACTCTTTCCCGTCACTATATAACTGAAGGTTCTCAAGAATTAGAGTTAACGTATGGTTCCAATTATGTGCCATATAATCTAATCCGGCTACATGTGGTGTGATAAGTAGGTTCTCTATCTTCCATATTCTGTGTTCCTTAGGGATTGGTTCAATATTGAAAACATCTATTGCAGCACCTGCAAGGAGACCATTCTCAACAGCATCACAAAGAGCTTCGTTGTCAACAGTGACTCCTCTTCCGGTATTTACCAGAACAGCCCCTTTTTTCATCATGGATATTCGTTGTCTATTCATAAAATTATCAGTCTCTGGTGTTGATGGAATAACCATTCCAATGATATCGGCTCTGGGAATAAGTGTATCAATTTTTGTGAACGAATGAATCTCGTCAGCAGCATCACATGGTTTTGAAGCATCTCTTCTTACTCCTATCACATAGACACCGAAAGCTTTCAGCAATTTTGCAAATTCATTGCCGATATCTCCAAGCCCTATGACCAGTGCTGTAGAACCTCGTAACATCATTACATCACCTTCATTCTGCCATCTCGATAGGTTTTGATTATCCCTGTATATATGAAGCTTCTTCATAAGGGAAATGAGCATAGCAAACATAAATTCGGATTGGGCTTCACCATAAGAACCTTTTGCATTAGTGACGATGGTATTCTTTGGAAGTATCCTATCTTTCATATAGATATCGACCCCTGAAGAGATCGTCTGAAGCCATCTCAGGTTCTCTGCAGTATTCAAATACTTCCGAGGAGGGTAGCCGATGATTATTTCAGCCTCCTCAATATCCTTCCTCGTAATTTCAACTTCACTTATGTCTTTAAAGCTTATATCAAGTTCCTCTTCAAACTTGGTAAAAAGCTCTTTCTCACTCTCTGTTAATGTTATCAATATTAAAGTTTTGGTTCTCTTCATAAGATGTCACCTCCAAAAAAATCTATATTGAATGATACAAGTTTTTACTTTTTCTCTCTACACTAAAATCAAATAGATATTGAGACCTCTACACTTTCAAATCTGATGTTTCACGTCTAGGAGAAATATGTCCAATAATACACAGCATATTTTTCTCTGTTGAGAATCGCTACAACACAAACGCATAAAAGCCGGCTTCAATGAAAATACCGACTTTCCCTTATTGCCACCTTATATTTACAAGTATGTCGAAAAGAGAATACAGGCCCATTTTTCTTGTAAATTCTTGTGTGGTGAATGTATAATGAGTTAAATCACACGCAAAAGGGTCCTATCAATGATTCATTATAATAAGCATATCAAAAAGCAATTCAGTATCATTATTTTTATCATAATTACATGTTGCCTTGTGGGATGCAGGGCTCAAAAAAGTGAACTCTCTAACATTGAAGATGATGGCATCATTGTAGGTTTTTCACAAATTGGTGCTGAAAGCGCCTGGAGAACCTGTAATACCCGCTCTGTTCAGGATGCTGCTGCTGAACAAGGTGTACAGCTAGTATATGCCAATGCTGAACAGAAACAAGAGAATCAAATAAAAGCATTACGCTCTTTTATAGCTTATCAAGTTGATGTGATAGCCTTTGTCCCGATTGTTACCGATGGCTGGGATAATGTACTGCAGGAAGCTCGGGATGCTGGTATTCCTGTTCTGGTAACCGATAGAAAAATTGATGTAGCAGATCAATCTTTATATGCAGGATTTATAGGTACCGACAGTGTAAAAGAAGGTCGTAATGCTGGATTATTTGTATTGGATAAATATAAAGACAAACGTGAACGTTTCGCCGAAACCGAAGAATACATAAATATCGTAGAATTATTTGGTACAGAAGGCTCTTCTGTAGCTCTTGGAAGGGCTGAAGGGTTCAGAGAAATTCTAGAACCTCATCCGGAGTTTCAAATAATATATAGCAAATCAGGAGATTTTCTTCGCTCAAAGGGATACGAGCTTGCTGTTGAATTTCTAGAGATGTATGAAGATATCGACGTAATTTTCTCCCACAATGATGGAATGACTCTAGGAGTCATCGAGGCAATGGAAGAGAAAGGTCTTCTTCCTGGCACTGACATCGTCATTATTACGATTGATGCACAACAGGCAGCTATTGATGCACTACGCGAGGGAAAGGTGAATTGTGTTATCGAGTGCAATCCTAAAACCGGTCCTGAAATTATCAAGCTGGCTGAAAAAACTGGCAGCAGGTGAAAACATCCCACGACTACAATATGTACACGAAGAAGTGTTCTATGAAACCGATGACCTTTCACTCATTGAACCCCGTGGATATTAGTATGAAAAGTCAGATATCCATTGTTGATAAAATTTTCTCAGTGTTTAAAAGTAGAAGCATAAAAGAAAGAATAAAGATTTCCTACGTGATTATCATCCTACTAATGATAACTCCTCCGGTTATTACGGTTGTTTCGTTTGTTGTCCAAATGGTTCGCTATGACCTTATAATAACCAATGTTAGCAAGACAAATCGTCTCAATCAGACAGTAAAAATGGATATCTCCAACGAGATATGGGATATCGTTGCTGGAAACAAGAAATTCGATGAAGGTAGCCAGTATGACATTATAGACGGGATCAACGAGAGTCTAGAAGATATCATGAAAACAACTGAAGAGCGAGAGAATCGACAGATGCTTGAGGTGGCAGGTCGTGCGGTCGAAACTCTAAAGCGAAATGTAGATCGACTGGGAATTCAGATGGCAAACCAGTCTCCAGTGAGTGAAAATGAAGAAAGCCTTGATGAAATTCGAGGGGTTTCCGCCCTTATCTCTGACATCCTTCAGGATTTTATTGTGCGTGTAATAGAATCAGCGACGATAACAAATGAGCATCACAAGCGTATTACTTTCGTACTCACTGTTATTCAGATTTTTACCGTATTGTTTGTTACTATCTTCGCAATTTTTACACAGCGTTCAGTGACCGCTAGTATCAATCATCCAATCAAAAAGACTTGAGAACCTGTCAAAGAAAATTGCTGAGGGAGATTTCACTGCTAGAGTAAAACTTCCTCAGGTAAGCGAGCTAGACGGTCTGACAGACAACCTGAACATCATGGCAGTCAAAATCCAAGCATTGATTGCAGAAAATGTCCGAGAACAACAAAACCTTCAAAAATCGGAGATGAAAGCCCTCCAAGCTCAAATCACTCCACATTTTCTCTATAACACATTCGATACAATAGTGTGGCTTGCCGAGGAAAAGAAAAATGATCAGGTCATTGACATAACACGCGCTTTTCAAGCTTTTTCAGGATATCTCTCAACAAGGGGAAAGACTTCTTAACTGTTAGCGAGGAGTTTGAACATGTCAAAAGCTATCTAACCATTCAAAAAATCAGATACAGGGATATTTTAGATTATGAAATTGAGTACCTTCCTGAAATGGCGAACTGTCAAATCTTGAAATTGTTGCTCCAACCTCTCGTTGAGAATGCTTTGTATCATGGAATTAAAAACAAAAGAGGTCGTGGATTATTATTGGTGAAGGGTTGGCGTGAAAATAAGCGCCTTTGTTTTTCTGTAGAAGACAATGGAATAGGAATGACGGAAGAACAACTTACTAATATTATGAAACAGATTACTGGTTCGGCTGATCCCGAGGATTTGAACAATGTCTACGGTCTGTATAATGTTAACAAGAGACTTGAGCTGTATTATGATTCAAGCACGAAGCTGGAAATAACAAGTCGGTATAAAGAGGGTACGACAGTATATTTCAGCGTACCAGAGGTTGAAATCAATGTATAAGGTTTTTATTGTGGAAGATGAGATAGTCGTACGTGAAGGGCTACGAAATAGTATACAGTCGGAGAAAGGTCCTTTTGTCCTCGTGGGTGAAGCTTCAGACGGTGAGATGGCTCTATCAATTATGAAAGATGTGAAACCCGATATACTAATAACTGATATAAGAATGCCGTTTGTTGATGGACTTAGCCTTTCAAGAATTATCAAAAAGATACTTCCCTGGATAAAAATAATAATAATCTCTGGTCATGACGAATTTCAGTACGCACAGGAGGCAATATCAATCGGCGTTGACGAATATATTCTCAAACCTATTTCCGCTTCAGATATGCTATTAACGCTTAATAAACTAGTAGAAACGATTGAACAGGAAAAAATACATCTTTCCAGTATAGAAAATTTGAAACTACAGGCTCAATCCAATTCGGACTTGATGAGGGAGCGCTGGCTTTGCGACTTGGTGACCGGAATTGTCAAAACAGAAGATGCACTTGAAAAAGGTAGTGATATGGGGATAGATCTTATCGCTCATGGCTATCTTGTCGCAATCATCAAGCTTTCCACTACAACAGAAAACTATTCGAATCTAATTACCGCTAAGCTCAATATTAACAGTCTCATTGATCATCAGGAAGAGGTATTATGCTTTTCACAAAGTAGGGATTCTATCATTCTGCTGTTGAAACAGATAGTATCTGAATCACTTGAAGAAACTGCTTATACATTAGGCCAGGCAATCAAATATGAGGTTGAACGAAACACGGACTGCATGGTAGCAATCGGAATCGGGTCTCAGGTTGAACGAATCGGTAACCTACCTCAATCATACGCTGATGCTGAAAAAGCCGTGAAATTTCTTGTTAAGACTGGGCAGAAACTGATTATCGGAACGCATGATCTAAACTCCTTTTCTGAGATTGATTTTTTAAAATTGGATGGAAGCCCTATATCGGAGCGGCTGAAATATGTAAAGAAATCAGGAATTGATGAAATCATCTCTCAGTATATTACCATGATAGGAGACAACTCATTTCAAGCCACTCTCATAGGCTATTATCTGCTTTATGATCTTATGGTGGCTATATCAAAAATCATTGATGAACTAGGTGGTGATGTTCAAGAGGTTATCCCCTCACTGTCACATAAAACACAGCTTTCAGAGATAGCGAGCTCAAAAGAGACCTTCTGTGACGGAGTGAGATTAATTCTAGATACTTTCATTGAGTTCAGGGAATCAAAATCAGCGGGAAAATACTATGCAATGATTCAAAAAGCAAAACAGCATATAGACCTTCATTTCGCTGATCAGGATATCTCTCTGCATTCAGTAGCATCAATCGTACATGTCAGTCCAAACCATTTTAGTACCATTTTTTCCCAGGAAACTGGAGAAACCTTCATTGAATATCTTACACAGGTCCGCATTAATAAATCAAAAACCTGCTTCTGACGACTACACTCAGAAGTGCAGATATCGCTTACGATGTAGGATTTGGAGACCCTCATTATTTCAGTTTTATTTTCAAGAAACATACAGGAATTTCCCCTCGGGAATTCAGGAATAAGAGTACATTCCAAACCTGAAGAAGTTTTCTCCCTGTATGTTACCCATGGTTACCAGTCTGTTCTTTGCCTGATAGGTGTAGCCAGGGAGGTAGTGAAAACCGAAACCTCCTCCTCTCACGTAGCGACATGATGACACTTTGCAGTACTATGAAAAAATAGAGCAGGAGCCCACTTACAATCGCTTGGAAATTAGATTGAACACCTGCAGCACGAATCAGTTCGTTGATGACCAAAAGGATTAACGTACCTATCGGTGCACCAAGCAGGTTCCTACGCCACCATTAAGCAATGTACCTCCTATGATAGCAGAAGCTATTGCTTTCATTTCGGCACCTGATGCATTTCCAACATTGCCGGCTCCTGTTGTCATTATGTAGACAAAACCGGCGATACCAGCCGTTAATCCACTTATCACGTATGTGAAGAATATCGTTCTCTTAACGTTAATACCGAGCATCATAGCACTATGACTGTTGCCGCCCACGGCGTAGACATTACGCCCGAAACGAGACCATTTCATCAAAGATGCAAGGATGATAAGAAGTACCACCACAACTATGACGCCAGGTTTTATTTCACTCGGTATAAAACACCCAGTCTGTTGGTCGTACCAAGCCATGGAATTACTATTTCAAAATCCCTCAACTTACGAAGGCTGGCATAGTTACGTTAATAGGATCTTTATGAAGTGTAGTCAGTAGCCCCTGTGCTAGGAACAACCCTGAGAGCGTTATAATAAACGGTTGAATCTCAAGATAGGCTATGAGATATCCATGCAGGAGTCCGAATGCTACACCTATCCCGATTGCCACAAGTACGGCCCCCCGATACTTCCCATCTTTGATTCTAATGAGACAGCACAGGCCATTGTTATAAGACCGCATACTGCGCCAACAGAAATGTCGATACCACCTCCAATCATGACGATGCTCAAGCCGAGTGTCATGATGATGAGCGGAGCATTTAGGTTGAACAAGTCAAAAAAAGTCTGAAACTGTAAAAAACTGCCTGGAAAACTGATAATTGCAAATACATACATTAGTACAAATATGATTGCAGCTATGAGAAACAGAATATTTGAATTAGATAGTCTTGCTTTTGGTGTAATTATATTCACAGATTCCATCCTATTCCCCCTTCTTTCTGGTTAAGTTCGTAGTAGAAATCACTGAATCTTTTTGGTCGTTTCCCGCTAACTGGCTTACAGAAAGTCTCCAATTTTTAACCCTGTCCAGAGCTTTACTAGCAAAAACCCTAACTACCGGTGATGCAACTACCATAAGGATGATAATAAAGAGTGCCTTGAAAACTTTAATCATAGCGGGTTCTATCTCAAGTCTAAGCAGAGTTCTGTTCAGCATCTCTATGGTGTATGCACCTATGATAGAACCAGTAATACTGAACTTTCCACCAATCAATGAGTTTCCACCTATTGCCACAGCAAGGATTGCATCCATCATGATAAGTTTAAGCAGGTTTACACTGTCGTGACGTCCTGCCTTATTCACTGCTATGAATCCTGCTACTGCAGTACAAATCCCCATAATCAAAAAGGTCAGAAATATGATTTTCTTGGGATTGATACCATTTAGACGTGCAGCATTTGGGTTGATTCCGACAGTCTCAACATAAAGTCTGAGATTTGTAGTCTTGAACAGTACCGCAATAAGCCCTATAAAAACTGCAGTCAGTATTATTGGAGTCTGTATCGGTACTCCCGGTATTACTGTACCTATTTGATTCGATATATCATTAGCCAAAATGGGAGATAATTTACCATCAATCATAAAAGCTATGGATCTACCTCCCGTAAACAGTATGAGGGATGCAACCATCGGCTGAACCTTAAACACTGAAACCAGAGTGCCATTGAATGCGCCGAGAGCTAAGCCTGCAACGCAGCTCAAAAGGAATCCCACCACTATTGTAAGTAGCGTGACTTCAACTGAATTCAGAACAAACAGGACAAATACGGCAGAAGAAATGGTAGCACTTACACCGATACTTATATCTTGCCCTTGTGAAGCAGCCGTTACTAAGGTCATGCCTATTGAAAGAATGACTAACTCGGAAGCACCGAATAAGATATTGGGAATATTCCCGTACAATGCTCCGTTTACTAGGGTGATGGTAAAATAGTCGGTGCCTTTTATCAGATTAATGATAATAAGCAGCGTCATAACCGAGAGAGGAAGAAACAGATGAGAAAAGTTGGTTATCAATTTGCGCATATATTCTTCCCTCCCTGGGCTATCACGTGCATTACTTCGTTTTCCGTCATATCAGTTCCACTGAGTTCCCCCACGATTTCACGGTCCTTCAATACAATCAATCTGGAACAGGTTCGGAGCATCTCGTCAATTTCCGAAGAAATAAATGTAAGGCTCATTCCGCTTTCAGCGAGCTTGATTACAAGTTTCTGTATCTCTACCTTAGTTCCAACATCGATTCCACGAGTTGGTTCATCGAGAATCAGGTACTGTGGGTTAGTAAGTAGCCAGCGGGCTAGAATGACTTTCTGCTGGTTGCCTCCGGAAAGAGATTTGATTGGCGTGTTGGCAGTCGGTGTCTTGATGTTCAATGTCTTGATATACTCTTCGGCAAAAGCCTGTGCCTGTTTCAATGAAAAAGGTTTGAAAAAACCTTTTAGGACTTGTAGGGCTAGAATGATATTGTCGCGTACCGAAAGGTCATCAATAATCCCATCCCCCTTGCGATCCTCCGGTAAATATCCTATTCCTTGTTTTATAGCGTGAAGAGGCGTCTTAATCTTTACCTTCTTTCCATTCATTCTTACTTCACCATTAGTCACTTTGTCTGCAGCAAAAATAGCGCGAACACTTTCACTTCGTCCGGAACCAAGCAAGCCGGCAAACCCGTTCACCTCGCCTTTTTGAATAGTAAAGTTGAACGGTCTTACCCCTGCGGTACTCGACAGGCCGACACTTTCAAAGACTGGAATGGTGGTGTCGGATACAATTGGTTCATGTTTTTTAATTTTGTAATATCCTCAAGTTCATTACCCAGCATTTTCGAGATAAGTTCGATTTGGGAAAGCGAAGAGGTTTTATATTCACCAATCAACTTCCCATTACGAAGCACTGTTACCCTGTCACTGATTTCGTATACCTGTTCGAGAAAATGAGTTATGAAGATGATTCCCACGCCTCGTGCTTTCAGTTCACGCATGAGCTCAAAAAGTTTATGAACCTCGTCTTCATCAAGTGAGGATGTTGGTTCGTCTAGAATGAGAATCTTGCATTCCATATCGATAGCTCGTGCAATCGCAATCATCTGCTGTACTGCAAGCGAACAGCTTGTAAGTTCCTGAACTGGGCTTGCTGGAATACCGAGTGAATTAAGCAACTGTGCTGCCTTTTCGTTCATCTGCTTCCAATGAACAATTGGTTTGTGACTACGGCCGATAAACATATTCTCAGCCACGGTCAAATTAGGACATAGCATTATTTCCTGATATACCGTGCCGATTCCCATGTTTTGCGCTTCCTGAGGTGTCTTGAAGTGGATGGGTTCTCCTTGTAAGGTAATTACACCGGTGTCCTTTTCGTAGACTCCTGTGATGACTTTTATCAATGTGGATTTGCCCGCCCCGTTCTCGCCCATGAGGGCATGAATCTCACCTTTTTGTAGCTTGAAATCAACTTTATCCAGAGCTTTTACTCCAGGAAAGGATTTACTGATATCCTTCATTTCGAGTATGGTTTCTGACATCAATCAAAGATCTCCTTATACTAATACTGTACTAACTGACCACGGTGCGGCATACAGAACTAAATCCGTGTGCCGCACTACTGGAGATTGTAACTTCTTACAAATATCTACCTTGTAATTACACCTTTGCCTGGATCTGCATTGATTCCCCATTTTTCGATATCTTCGTCAGTTATCGTTGCAGTAGTAAAGAGAAGTTCTTCTTGATAGATAATTCCACTTGGGATATTGCCACTCTTAATCCATTTGGAAATCTCAGCTGCCTGACGTGGATTACATTGCATATCAGCATCCCAATAACCAGCCTGAACGTTCCGAAGTGCAAATCGATTAAAGTCAAACCCAATTATCTTGACCTTGCCATTCTTGCCATGGCTGATTCCTGCTGCTTCGAGCGCCTGAACAGCACCTTGAGCCATACCATCGTTTTCGGCATAGATGACGTTAAAATCTTTACCTGCAGCAATTGCGGCTTCAACAACTTTACGAGCTTCTTCAAGGCTCCAGCTATCTCCACCTGTTCCATCAGCAACTATATTAAGTTTCCCTTCTTTTTCAGCATTGAGTACCGCTGCGCTACGACCTATCTCAGCTGCAGAACCCATCTGTCCTCGAATAAGAATTAGATTGATTTCGTCTAGGTCTAGGCTCAAAACCCATTCCACAGCTTTTTCACCTTCATAGGCCATATCTGAGAGAAGTGCTGCCTGAAAATTGGATTCATCAGTATCAATCGAACGGTCAAAAAGGATAACCTGTATACCTGCATCTTTTGCAGATTTCAAGGTGTCATCCCATCCAGAAGCATTTGCTGCTGATATTAAAAGATAGTCCACTCCGTCTCGAATGTACCCTTTCGCCGCAGCAATCTGCTCGCTGTTGTCGCCTGTGTTTGTCTGTTTTGCGTCATAGCCGTTAGCTTCTGAGAACACATTGTTCATGGCTTCAACATTTGCTTGACGATATCCGGATTCTTCCGGTGGCAGATTTACAATGCCTACTTTGGTTAGACCGGACTCCTGTTGTCCACTAGCAATTAGAGCTCCCGTACCCAGTATAACCAAAATCATCACTGCACATAGTGTTTTTTCATGTACTCCCCCCTTTTAAGGAATCATTAAAATTTGAATAGAAATATAGCGGCAACGCCGCATCGATTAATGAAATCTTAAAGTCTGGAATTTCAGAAGTACATGAAGTATCCTATCGAGTTTGGTACGATATTTTACGTATTCACACCAACTCTTGTGAAAATAGAAAAAAGGGGTATTATTTTATTAAAAACTTTCGTTTTCTTCCGATATTACTAAATGAGTAGCTTAAAAAGCATGCATTTCAATGTTGCTTTAATACCAAAAACACTAGTTGAAATACTAAAAATGATATGTGAAGTGAGGAATTTAACTTAATAAAAAACCGGCTCTCCTGAATTAAAGGAGTAACCGGCTTTTCTTAATTGTAACAAATACATCTATAAAAGAAGTCAAAAATAAGAGTTAAACTTGCACAACATTACAACCACTAGCACCTGAAGTCAAATCCATATCTAGAAATATGCATTCTCCCCTGACATTCAGCAATTGACTGCTTCTTTCATTCCTTATAGTAATACGGTTTGATCGTTAGTCTTTAGATAAGGAACTAAATAGAATCCCTGAAATCAGGGATTCTATTGGAATACATTTCTTACTTCTTCTCCTTCAGTTCAAATTTAGCAAGAGCAAAACTCATCTCTCCATGTTTCTTACCGAAGGGACTCATCAGGAAGGTAATCTCTGAATTATATTCATGAGTGAAATGTGAAGATTGAATAGGTTCTCGTTCTCCAGTATAGATATCAACCCATTCACCTTCTATCTCATACTTATCGAAGTCAACTACTACACTAAATCTTCCACATTTATCGGTAAGCAGTATAAATCGAGGCTCATCTTTATGTTTTGCACACGTTATAATAGTTCTCACCAGACGATTCTCTTCTGGAACAGCTGTATAGTTCCACCAATCAAATGATCTAAAATAGTCAACAATGAATGCAGATCCAGCATACCCCTTAGGTCGGTCATCTACTCTAATTACATCCCATGCTGAAAAAGTGTAGTAGTAACAGATAGGGGAACCTGCGATGCTACCTCCCAAGCTGAGAGCATATAATCCTCATAGGTGTGCGCCACATCAAAGGTCTTATCATTAAGATCTTTACCACTTTCATATGTATATTCAGCATTAAATGCAGGCTTTTTATTCTTCGCAACTTCCCACAGAGTCTTCGTATATATATCGTGATGAATCTGCATCGTATAAAAATCAAGTATATCATCAAAGGACTTATCATATTGAATAAGTTTATCATCATGAACAGTCAATAATCTTCTATGTGAATCCTCATCTCTAATGATATTTAACATTTTGCGAATATGCTCTTTATCAAAACGGAGATAGGCTTCCTTACAGTAATCCCAAATGATATTAGGATAAGCATGATATCTCCTCACTACATACGTTACATAGTCAGACTCTTCAGGGGATCCTTTTTCGGGGTAACTATTCCCCTTATTCCAAACGAAGAGATATAAATGTGCTACGATATCCAGTTCATACATACAGTCCATCAATCGATCGAAAGAGGAATAGAACTCGGGATTATGAATCGAAAAATCGGGAGATTCATTACTCCCCCCCCCAATTAAAGAGAGGAGGAGGAACCAATCTTCCAGGAGTCCCTTCTTTTGTCCATGCACATTCATGAGCATAAAGATTCATCGCTATCGAATTAAAATTATATCCCTTCAAAGTCTCTAGGAAGTTTCTAGCTTTTTGTTCATCGGACATCCAAAGAGCGAAGAACCAGTTGCATTCAAACATGCTCATGAAATACGGTTCTCCGTGCTGGCCAAAAACGGGTCTTGCTCCCGTGGACAATACTTCGATTGGGTATCTTGTCTCAGGACCCACTTCACACATCAGAGTCCCGAACTCTAGTACATCCTCACTCCAATTAGCATGAATTTGGTAATCCCACTCACCTTCTAAAGGTAGTGAATATCGTACAATCCCATTGCTCGATTCATGACGGAATCCTTTTATGAGGATCATTTTCCCAGTTTTTTTGTGTGTAAACCGTCCTGAAAAATCTGTCTGTACTTCTCGTTCAGAATTTGAAGGAATTGATACACGTATATCATTAGGTTTATTCAAAATTATTTTATGTTGCATTAGTTACCTCTTTTAGAATCTTCCCGGCAGAAATAGAACAATCTGAGGGAAGTAAGTTATGAGTATTAAGACCAGCATCATCACCAAGATCATTGGAAGAATCTCTTTAATAATCTTCATCAATGAAACCCCGGATATTGCAGACGTCACAAACAGTAAAGAACCATATGGAGGGGTTGATAATCCTATCATGATATTCAGTACAATCACGACACCAAGGTGTACCAAATCAATACCAAGAGCCGAAGCTGCTGGGACGATAATAGGAACGAACACTACCATAATCACGATTGCATTCATGAAACAGCCTAGGATCAGGAATACGATATTGATGATTAATAGAAACAGATATTTATTAGCTGTGAACGTAAGTAGGAACTGAGAAATTTGAAATGGTATTTGTTCATATGTGATGATATAAGAGAATGGAAATGCTGCTCCTAACAGAAGAGCTGTGATTCCCGTCATCTTCGCAGATGAAACAAGTATTTTCTTAAATTCGTCCCAACTCAATGTTCGATAAAGGAATATGGAAATGATTAGAGCCCATACTCCTGCTAGTGCTCCAGCTTCAGTCGCAGTGACGATACCAGTATAGATACCAATCAGAAGAATTGCTGGCACCATCAGAGCCGGAAACTTCGTATAGTTAAGATGATCCAGTTAACGAGAGTGATAGTGATTTTCTCACTGGGATAATTCCTCTTATTTGCTATAAATGCCACGTATACCATGAGAGCGACTGCAAGCAGAAGACCAGGCGCTATCCCACCGAGGAACAAAGCTCCAACTGAAACCCCAGATGTAGTCGCATAAAGGACCATAGGGATACTAGGAGGAAAAATTGGACCGATAGTTGCTGAAGCAGCCGTTATTGCACAGGAAAACCATCATCATATCCCCGTTTTCGCATCGCATCTATTTCCATCGTCCCAAGCCCTGCGACATCAGCATTTGCAGCTCCAGTCATCCCTGAGAAAATGAGAGATGCGAAGACGTTTACATGTCCCAACCCGCCTTTCCATTGCCCTACTATAGTCTGTGCCCAATAGAAGAGTTTGTCAGTAATCTTCCCGCTGTTCATCAAATTAGCTGAAAAAACAAACATAGGGATAGCGATCATGACATACTGAACATATATCTGACTACAGAATAAACTGGCAACAAGGTCTACTGTCGCAGCATTTCCGGGTTTAAAAAGGAAATATCCAATAGAGGCAAGCATCATACCGACACTTATCGGGAGTTTAATGACGAATCCTACAACAAAGAGTAAGAAGAATACGAGTATTGGAAAATTCATGATTCACTCCTTCTATTTAGTGCTTTTAACAGCTTGATGCTGGCAATGAGCTTCCTTGTATACTGGAATATCATACCGAACAAGAAATACAGATATATAGAGAAGATCACACTCTTTCTAAACGGCAGGGTATCGGACTGCTCGAAATTCATGAAGAGAATGAAATCTAGTGAAGGAAGGAATGAGATTGAGAAAATCGTCACAACCAGCAAACTTCCAATGATATCGAAAATGGCCTTCCTCTTCTCACTACCACTATTATAGACTGAGTCAAACTTAATATTATCGTCAGTACGATTCGCATAAAGACTTCCAAGGACAGCTATCCAAAGGAAGAACAGCAACGACAGTTCATGTCCCCAGAGTATTGCCGTAAAGAAATATCTGAAAATAATATTTATCACGAACACCAAGAAGAGAGAACCGAACATCAAGGAGGAAAGGCTCTTCTCAAACCAAGCCATCCCTGTGTCTATTCTTTTGAACATTTCTGATAGTTTTTTCATTATTTTTCCAACTAAATGTGATCATAGGGTACTGCATAATAAGTACCCTATGGTATGAATCAAGAACTTACTAACTAGAAGTTCTTCACAGCATTATAATAATCCCAATTCCAGGTATCTGAAACATTGGTCTTTGTCTTGTAGAAATTATCAGCATACTCAATGAACGCATCCTTATCAGGAGTCACGATTCTAATTCCATTGGCAGCAAACTCTTCTCTGAGTGTCTGTTCTGTTTCGAGGAATGTCTCTGTGGTAAAGTCACATCCAATCTTTGTTGCTTCTAGAATCCACTCTTTTGCTGTTCAGTAAATGAATTCCATCGCTCAGCATTACAAGCAAGGTGAAGGTTCCAAACGACATGGTCAGTCAATACGAGTTGATCGATAACCTCATCAAAAGAATTGGATTTCGTGGTTGGCAAGGCATTGTCCTGTCCATCTACGACTCCAGTCTTTAAAGCCATGAACACCTCATTCAATGAGATAGGAACAGGATTTGCACCAAGTGCTCCAGCTAATGCAGCCCATGAAGCACCACCAGGCATCCTGAGAGTAATACCATTGAGGTCTTCAGGAGTTCGGACATCCGGTATCTTCTTTGCAAGACTAACCTCTCGTGTTCCAACATATGCTGTTCCAAGAATCCGTACACCAATCTTATCCTCAATATCATCAAAGATTTCCTGTCCTACGGCACTTGCATAGAAATCTTGAGCATGTTGCGCATCTCTGAACAGATAAGCAGCTTGGAACATACCTAGATATGGCACTTCTGGCTGACTACCCATACTATATCCTGCAAAATCAACCTTTCCAGCCTTGATAGCACTCAATAGGTTTGAAGCACCATAAAGCTGTCCTCCGAAGTAACAGTCTACTTCCATGGTCCTCCGGAAAGTCTCTTCAATTCATCAGCAAACTTTGCAAGTCCTTGAGCCCAAGGATCTGAAGCAGGATTTGCAAGAGCAAGTGTCAATTTAATGACTTCATCCCCTTTCTTTTCACTTTCACCCTGTGCGAAAACAGGTGCAAAAATTAAGGCCACCAATACTAAAGCACATAACATTTTCTTCATGTGTTCTACTCCTTTAATTTGTTGATTCAATCATATAATCGATTATTTCATTTGTAAAGGATTTTTTTTCTTAATATTTCTATTTTTTAATAGCACATTGTCGATTATATCAAAACCATTGAGAAAAGCATCAGATAAATTTCTGCTTTCTACCAGACAAGGGAGGGCCATGCTTTCTCCTTCACATTCAATCAATGAAAGCAATGACAATATAAAGAGAATGTTTAACGAATGAAAAACCATCAATGAGACCATCTTTTCATGAAGAGACGGATGTTAAACAGAAGAATCGTTCTTGGAATTCCTTTGTGCAGAATCACTATAGTAAGCCATATGTTCATGAGCAATAAGCATCTCTTTGAACAGCTGGATATTTTCATTTGAGTAGTATTGAACAAGATTCTTGTGGTTGAGATATTGTCGTCTTGGAGATCTCCATTGCAATCTCATTTCCATAAGGATGAAAAGTTTATTGAATATACGCTTCCATGTTGATATAAGAATGTTACTCTGAGACTGCTTTATTAGGAAGAAATGGAACTCCATATCGAGCTTTGCAAGTAGCAAACTATCATCTATATCCTCAGCATCTCTCATCTTATCAACAATTTTCATAAAATCATCACGAGTTGACTGAATCATTCTCGGAGCCGAATAATCGACAGCCATAAGTTCTAGTCTGATTCTCAGAGAGTTTAGCTCTGAAAGTTCCTTGTCACTGAACTCTCCGATGTGTGTTCCCTTGAAATTCTCATTCACAAGAATACCATCAGCTATAAGCTCTCGGATTCCTTCTCGTACGGGAGATCTACTAAAGTTCAGCTCTTTACAAAGTTGAGCTTCATTCACTTTATCACCTTCTTTGAGAGTACCATCAAGAATTTTCGATATTAAATATTCTCGCACTGATGTACAGAGAGTTGGTTTCTCAAAGGTATTTATGGGCATGAATAAAACTCCTATATAAATTATGTATTTATAAAAATAGTACTTTTACATCAACATGTTGTCAACAAGATAATCGATTATCTGAGAATTCACCCAGAAATCATGTGATAAATTGCATCAATTTCACCTACTAAAGTTGTGTTTCATGTATGTTATTGATACAAAAATTCTAGCTAATACCCCATTAGAAATGAAGACATAGTCAACTACCCCTCAAAAATGAGAAATATCATTCAATTTTACACTTACCCCATCAAATATGATGGATTATTATCAAAACATATGAGAGACTATAATTAGGAGTACTGAAGATGTCATATATTTGGAATAATCCTGATTGGCGTCGTATATATATAATGCTGAGAAGGTTAAAAAGCATCACGAAGACTATGAACTACAGAAAAGAGCAACCGATATTGTATTCGGTATCATTGATACAGATACTAGGGACAGGATGCATGCCCGATCACTCTCTGATGAAATACTAGCAAGTCTTGAAATCGAAGGTGAAAATATATCCTATGATTCGGTATACTCCTCCATTTGCAAACGTCTTGATGTCAGTTTGGAAACAAAGGCTAAAACTGATCGATATGCTGAAGATATTTCAAGCCTTGTTCTTGATGCAACAGGTAACCTAGAAGAGTTTTCCACCGTAAGAATTAAAAGCTGGCATTCCCTTCTTTTTTCCTCAATGGCTGGCATCAAGCTAGGAGTATTGGTGAGTATAGGAACGGTCCCGTATATATCAGCAAAGGAATTGGCAGAGATCCCGAAATCATATATGAAGGCCTTCCTGCCGATAGAATAGTGACAGAGATGGAACGGCTCATTAGTTTCATCAATGCTGAGAACGAGAAGAGACCTCTTGTAAAAAGTGCTATTGCATCCATGTGGTTTCTCTGTATTCATCCATTCGAGGATGGAAATGGTAGGATCTCTAGAGCAATCTCAGACTATGTGCTATCAAAAGGTTTTAATGAGACGTATCGAGTCTACAGCATGTCTTCCCTAATCCTGAAAAAACGCATTGATTACTATCACCTGTTGAATGAGTTCAGCGCACAATCAGAGTCCCTTGATTTGACACAGTGGCTTCTCTGGAATATTGATATTGCTATCCAAGCAAAGAAAGAAGCTATAAAAATCTTTGAAAAAAGTATGAAACTTACACGATTCATGAAGAATCTTGATCCATCTATATACAATTCGAGGGAACTGTCCATGCTCTTCAAGCTTGCTGATGGGTCTTTTGAGGGTAAGCTATCGACTGATAAATGGGCAAAGATGAATAAATGCTCTCCTGCAGCTGCTTCAAGGGATATTCAGCATCTCCTCCAAGAAGGATTCTTGATACCTTCTGGCCAAAAGGGACCAAAACAGGATATTTTCTAGACCCTGCATTACTAGAAAAGCTGTAATCACGAAGGATATTTTTTCATCCGGTGGTCAAAATGCCGTTCCTTACCCATGATGTTGCATAATTCATCCAGGCTCTTTCAAGCTTCATATTATCGCAGGATGATCGATTTATGTTCAACTTCATGGTCAATTTACTGCAATCATTTTTTCTCATTCTCTTTTCAAAGCGAAATGACTTAATTTTTTCAATGCTGTTTCTGAAAAAAAGAGAATGAAATTCTAAAACGACATCTTACTGTACAGAATAATAAGCTAATGTTCTCCTTATATTTTTTCAAAATAGCCATCAGGTAATTTAAATGACTTGAATGTAATTTGTTGTGAATCAAGTATTGTCGTAATATCGTTGGGCTCCATACTTTTTAAAGCTTTTTTTGTATATGAAGTATCACTACATATAAAATTGGCGACATCTTCGATTGGGAGATTGCTTGTATTACGGGTTTTTATAATTTTCCCTAATTTCACTATATCACCTTTTTTTAATGAAATTTGAAAACTCGAATTGGTTAATCACATTGATGACATCAACTTCAAAGCCAGCGAACATTCTATTTGAAATTATTATAGCTGGAATAATAATAACATCTTCAGGGATTGAGATTTGATGTTTGTGATTGAATTCTCTGATAGAACTCAAATCCTTAAAAGCTCTTCGTGAAATTTTTTAATTGAGAAATTGCCTTCTTTAAGTAATCAAATGAAGTTCTTAACTCATATGGATTAGTAGGAAGAATGGATTGTTTAACTTCAAACAGGAAGAGATAGTTCTCTCTAAACCTGAATTCACGAACAATTATACCTAGGGATTAACATAAATACATATTATTAGATTTAGTTATTATTTACCTTGTAATTCATCTTAAAACAACGCATTTCTATACCAATAAGAAATGCTTACTAAGTCATTGGTGTATGTAAAAAATAAGAAGAATCACTCAACTTATGTGTATGAATCTCATGCCTATTGGGATAAGGAAAAACAACAATCTCGTAATACAAGAGTATGTATTGGTAAGATGGTTGATGATGTATTTGTCCCCAATAAACAATATAAGATGAATGAAGAATTAGAACAGCTAAAGAGTGTGAAACCAGGTCCTATTGTGGCAACTACTTTTTCAAGAAAGTTCTATGGTACCACATATTTATTAGACCAGATGAGTGAACACTACGGCATAAAAGATGATCTCAAGAGATGTTTTCCTCACCTCTACACACAAATACTTTCAATAGCTCACTTTCCTATTCTAGAAGAAAGCAATCCCATGAGTCGCTTTGTAAAATGGGCTACTACTCATATTCATCCCCATGGTAAAGTCATCCAGTCACAACGAAGTAGTGAACTTTTTGCATCTATTACTGAAGATGGTAAACAACAGTTCTTTTCCTTGCAGGCAGCAAGAAGAAAAGAACATGAATATCTTTCTTTTGATACGAGTTCTATTTCTTCTTTCACTAAAACTCTTAAACAAGTGAAATATGGGAGAAATAAAGACCATGACCCACTCGTTTAAATTAATCTAGCACTACTATGTGGACATGAATCAAGAATGTCTTTGTACTATAGGAAATTACCAGGGAATATTTCTGATGTGTCCACTATAGAGAAGATGCTAAAAGATATTGATGTCTTACATATTGAAAAAGTAAAGATGGTCATGGATAGAGGATTCTATAGTGCTGAAAACATTACTGCTTTCTATACAAACCATTATAAATTCCTTATAGGAACAAAGATCTCAATTAAGTATATACAACAACACCAATAAGAGGGATCACCCTTGCACCAAAACAAGAAGCTATTGATACAGCACAAAAGAATTCAATGTATTTCTCTCTCATCTCTAATGGTATTAAAGATCCTATAGAAGCACTTGAAGTATATCGTCAGAGAGATTTCATAGAAAAAGCTTTTGGGAATCTCAAAGAACGATTAAACATGAGGAAGACTTCCCTCTCATCAGAACAGAACTTAGAAGGAAAACTATTTGTACAATTTATAGCCCTCATGTTTGTCTCTGCTATAGATAAAACCATGAGAGAAAAAGACCTCTATAAAACCCATACAATGACTGAATTACTCGACACTTTAGATGTTATTGAACGTTACCAAGACCTTAGAAAATCTTCCCATGTAGGAGAAATAACAGGGAAGCAAAAGAAGCTCTATGAACTCTTTGGCTTCAATCCTCCAACCTAGGTATAATTTGACGGGAATTCAGGTTCTACGCAAACAGTAACTTTTTGATTACCAAATTCACATTCACAATGAATATCATGATTTCGACCTGACTTGCTATTCGTCGGGGGAAGATCTGTAATTAGTTCTGGAACTGTTTTGATAATTTCAATATGACTTTAAAAGTGTTTCTCTAATATCTCAATATATTCTTTTGGAGGTGAGGCTATAGATTCCCTAAACCAGATTCTTGCAAGCTCCATTGCACTTCGCCCTTCCTTCCATTGGTAAGTCTTTTTTAGGGCGTTCCCATTATTCCCAAGATCTAATTAAATCACCATTTTTCTTTTTCAAATCCATCAGAACACTCCTTCTATACTTTATCATACATTCCTGACAGTATAGGAACATTAATTGGATACCCTAAACTAGTAAATTCATGAGTATAAGAGTTTTCTACTTTTTTATTAATAATTATTAACAAGAGAAATTATTCATAAAATTCAGGGTCATCCGGAGTGTTACCAAAATCATCAAATATATAGGCATTCTGTTCTTTTTCCCACCATGCTTTATTCGCTTCATCTACACATTTATCGCAGTATGTAAATGTTCCTTCATTAGGACTTTCCATTGTTTCAGGTAATGCCTTTTTCCCATCCAATGACCTTCCATCAGAATTATACTCTCTTAATTCCCAACAATCTGAATTACATATTGAACATTTATTAGATAACATAATATCTCCGCAAGTAATATTTATTTTACCAAAGTATAAGTATTAACATAAGATTCTGTGACCATGTCAAAGGTCTTTTCATCTGTAGAAATTACTTCTTTAAGTAGTCTACCTAAAGCTTTTCCAGCCTCTTTAACCGCATAATCATCATCTCCAAGTGCTATATAATATTCATACAATGGAATAAGAGGAGTTCCTGTCCAATCATAATTCTCTCCGCCAAATATAGTCCTTGCTGCAAAACTTTGGTTTGGGTTATTTTTACACCATGAATTAACTTCAGCCCGAATATAATCAATTATGAGAACCTTTTCAGACTCTTCTAACCAACTAACGTTTTGTTAGTTTTTTATTACCATTTCTAATCACAAGACACCGCCTATAATTAAATTCGCTAAAAAAATCATTAGTTATATAATGATATCACCTTTAAATTTAAAAAAACAAATAATTTCTATTTATTGAAAAAACATCGGAACGTGCAACTTGATACATTCTAAAGATGAAAATTAAAAGAAAGAGAGGTAAATCCTTTACCTCTCTACAATTGCCCAGAACAAGACTCGAACTTGCACGACCTTTCGGCCACTAGGACCTGAACCTAGCGCGTCTACCAATTCCGCCATCTGGGCGATGTTGCAAATAATATAGTGAAGAATCAGATGATGTCAACTAAAACAGTTTGCCAGTTTAACTTTTAATGATTATCTTCATAATAACGAATATAAGGAAGGTATAATATGAAAGTAACATTTGCCGGTAACGTAGTTGAACTCGTCGGTCAAGAAGTTCGTGTTGGAGATACTATTGCTGATTTTACAGCTGTTAATAATGATTTAAGCCAATTTAAACTCAGTGATGTGAAAGGAAAAAAGCTTATTGTAGCTGTTCCATCTCTCGACACTTCTGTCTGTGATGCTGAGGTAAGACGATTTAATGAAGAAGCAACAAAATTTCCAAATGTAACAGTAATCACTGTATCAATGGACTTACCATTCGCACAAAAAGATGGTGTGGAGCTAATGGAATCGATAAAGTAATTACCGTAAGCGACCACAAAGATCGCAGTTTTGCACATGCATTCGGTACATATCTACCAAATGTAGGACTCATTGCTAGATCAATTTTCTTACTAGATGAATACAACAGAGTTCAATATGTAGAATATGTAAGTGAAGTAACAAATCATCCAAACTATGATGCAGCATTAGAAGCTCTTAAGAAATAATCTTCTCACTTAACCTCTCAATAATGCCCTAATCTATGTTGATCTAGGGCATTATTATTATAGAGAGAGTTGCTCACTCTCTAATCGAATATCTCTTGAAGAGGAACCAACACAAATAGTGTATGGTTCTTTATCAACAACCCAAGAAGAGAGATGTACATCATAATAGGAGAAATCTTCTTCACCTAATACAAATGTAATTTCTTTCTTTTCTTTTGGTTTCAAAGAAACCTTAGAAAACCCTTTTAGTTGTTGAAATGGTTTCTCTCTATTACTTTCTTTAGGTCTTACGTATAATTGAACAACCTCGCTCGATACCCGCCTACTGATATTTGTAACAAATAAAGTGAGAATAATTTCTTTATCATTTCTTTTAATCCGTAAATCTTCATAAATAAATTCAGCATAACTTAACCCAAATCCAAAGGGATAAAGGGGTTCTGGACCCACTGTGTCAAACTGTCTATACCCTACCATGAGTTTTTCATTGTAATGAATATCCATTATTGAACGAACATGTGGCTTCCCTTGACCTATCATTATTCGCTTTAATGAAACCTTATCGAAATCTTTAGGATATCCATCCATAGAAGCATAGTCTTCTAATCTCTCTCCTATGGTAAATGGAAGACGTCCACTTGGACTAAATTCACCAAAAAGAAGCCCTTTGATGGCTTTTGCAGAGTATGAACCAAGGTACCCACAATATACAATCGCACTTGGATAATGATACCAACTAGGCATTTCAACAGCCCCTCCACTATGAAGAATGACAATCGATTTACTATTCATCTTACTTGCATGTGAAATATCTTCTAAATCTCTGCTTTTAAGAGACCATCTCCTATCATACGCTTCACTTTCATCAACATGATTAAACCCAACACTCACAATAACAGCATCACACGAACTTACATACTGTGAACTTTCCCAGTCTTTAAACCACTTCTTTCCAAAAGTACTTATATTACAATTGGGATATGCTGCTTTTAATTCATTCTCGAGAGAATCGCCGGGATAGGATTGTTTGATAAAACTTGATCCTCCACCTCCCGTTGGCTCTTTCGTAGCAAATCTTCCAATTATTGCTATTTTTTTTGTTTTTCTAGAAACGAGAGGAAGAACTTCTTCATTCTTCAACAACACTAATGATTCCTTTGCGATATGTAAGGCAACGTCTTCGTGTGTTTTAGTTTTTATTTTTATTCTATTATCAATTAAATCTCTTTTATAGGCACCAATTGCATCAATACTATTAAGAATATGTAATACCTTCTCATCAACTTGAGCTTTCTCTTCTTTCGTAAGAGAGGCATCAATTGGTGGGAAAAATTTTCTCTTTGGCATTTCAATATCAACACCATGAGAAAGAGAACGGTCTCTTGAATAGAGACTATTCCAGTCACTAATAACCATGTATGTATAATTCCACTCTTTCCTTAACACGTGGCTTAATAGATATGAGTGTTCACTTCCATACTCCCCGTTAATTTGGTTATAACTAGTCATAACCCCAACAGCACCACCTTCAACACATGTTTTGAAAGGAGGAAGATATATCTCTCTTAATGTTCTTTCATCAACAATGGAATTGCTTTTATGCCTATCATACTCACTATTGTTACAAGCAAAATGCTTTACACTTACCCCAACTCCTTTACTTTGAACACCCTTAACATACGATAAGGCCATCATTTTTGTAAGATAAGGGTCTTCACCAAAATATTCAAAGTTTCTCCCATTAATAGGAACTCTTGCTATATTTACACCAGGAGCAAGAAGAATTGATATACCAAGTGCACGACATTCTGTAGCTATTGCCTGAGCAGCTTTTTTTACAATATCTTTATTAAATGTTGCTGCCATAGCAATCACAGAAGGAAAAGCCGTCACATCTGCATCAACTCCTCGCACACCACTTGAGGCATCACTCATCCATACAGGAGGAAGATTCATTGATTCAATTGAGGGAATACAGAAACCATCTACTCCGGCAATAAGTTTTAGTTTCTCTTTATCACTCATCTTTTCAAGTATTTCTTTAGGATGAAGATAATCTGTTTCAATTGAGTGGACTTTCTGAGTAGGAATTCCTCGTAGTCCCATATAATAGTTGCTCATTATGTACTGGAAAAAATGAGCAAGAGCATAGTTCTTCACTTTGCTCCTCCTTAATTTGTATAGTATGATTCTAAGTCATTAATAAAAAGGAAGCAAGGAAACTTGAAAAAAGGTTGAAAAGAACTCTACAGTATAAACTATGAATACTAAAATATTATTTCTTGGTGAAATAGTTGGAAAACCAGGAATTCACGTAATAAAAAAAAGGGTTGAAAGCTATAAAAGAACAATACCAGATTGACTTTACCGTAGCTAATGCAGAAGGTGCAACAAATGGATTTGGTATTGGACATGTTCATGCTATTCAACTACTAAAAAATGGAATTGACCTTATCACAACTGGAGAAAAAACATATTTCAAAAAAGATATGGTGGATTCTATTGCAACTAATAGTAAAATAATTAGACCAGCAAACTTTCCTTATACAAGTCCTGGAAGAGGATATAAAATAGTTGAAATACATGGCAAACGACTTGCTTTTATCACTCTCTTAGGAACATCGGAATTTACGAGAATCAGTGTCTCTAATCCTTTTATCATTATTAACTCTCTCATAGAAAAACTTAAAACTGAGTCAGACGCTATTCTCTTGCAATACCATGCATCAACAACTGCAGAGAAAAATACAATGGCTTTTCATGTTGATGGACGCATTGCTGCTATGATTGGAACACACACCAAAGTCCTTACAAGTGATGCCCGAATCCTTGCTCTCTCAACTGCAATGATTACTGATAATGGGATGTGTGGAAGTATTAGTGGTGTAGGTGGATTTGAAGCAAAAAATGAAATAAAGAGATTTATTACCCAAGTTCCATCACGAAGTGTAGAAAATTGGGGCATATTAGAAGCTCAAGGGGTTGTTGTTGAACTTGATGAAAGCTCTAAGGCGATATCAATTGAAACAATAAAATTTAACGTTGAAAAGTCCTGAAAAAATGGATTCGGAGAAATAGATATGTATGAAATGGCAGAAGTAGTAAATATAAAAAACAGTTCTCATATAACAGTTTCTTGCAGTACATCTGCATGTGAAAATTGCCATGCAGGAGCGCTTTGTTCTACTAAAGGAAAAACCTTCGTTGCGAGGAATTCAAGCGACTACCCTATAAAACAAGGAGATATGGTAGAACTCTATCTCCCGCCTGGGAAAACAATATTTGCAGGATTCGTTGCATTGATGGTACCACTCATACTTTTCCCGATAGGGTACTATCTTGGCATTGCTATCTTTCCCACTTCAAAGGAAGTTATTCATATCTTTGTAGGAATTGCTGGAATGGCAATAGGGTTTGCATTGAGTGGAATATTTAGCAAAATTAGAGCCGCTCAATATACTCCAGAAATAACTAAGGTAATGAAATAAGGGAAGTGATGTGAAATCTATATCGATTGTCCTTATACTAATTATATCTTTATTCTCATATTCATGTTCTGTTGACAATGAAGGTGTTATTTCAGATATAAGAAGTACCATATACCCAGATATAGAATTACAACAGGCTACTTATCAAGTATCTAGAGGAGATAAAAACCCCTTATTTGTTAATGGAGAAATCATTGAAATCTATAAAGATCTCAATAAAACATTTGTGACGAATGCCTCTTTTGTTCAATACAACAACAATAAAGAAATTATGTTAAAAGGGTCATTTGGAGAAGCACACATTAACACTCTCACCAATGATATTGAACTACAAAATTCTGTCTCCATTACTATCTTCCCTGATGAATTACATATAGAAGGATCTTCTATGTCTTACAATAGTGATAGGAACATAGTTACAGGTAAAGATAATGAGGTTATTACCTTATCAAATAAAAAAAGGTGATATACTAAAAGGAAAAGGATTTAAAGGAGATCTTGAAAAGACAACCTTTGAATTTTCTGAATTAGAAAAGGGAGTACTAAATTATGAATAATAAAAGGCTATATATATCTATTATAATATCTATATGTATTGCCATCTCCCCTTTATATAGTGCAGCAGATCCAATTAGTTTCAAGGGCGGCTATACAAAAGCTGTGATGATAGAAGGAAAAGAGGCTATTTCTTTAACACAAGGAGCTAAAGTTCAATCTGGTTCTATAACGCTAAGTGCTGGAACAATAGAACTCATTGGCCCTAATGCCCGTTTTTTAACAGGAACTGATAAAGTAATAATTAAAGACAGCGATAAAAACATTGAAATAAGAAGCAATAGAATTAGCTTGATAGAGAGAAAAATACCTTACTTGTCGATGGATGGGTTGAGATTGATGATTATGACAATGAACTCATTGCGAGTGGAGCCTATCTCAACTATAACAGCGCTACTGGAGACATGATTTTACAAGTAAGTGCATCTATCCATAGGAACACAGAAAAAGGAATTATGGTTCTTAAAGGAAATAGCATAGAATACGACAGAGAAAATGGTGTCGTGAGCATTACCGGAGATGCATATACCTCTTATAATGGGGATATATATAATTCTTCTATCACGGTGATAAATCTCTCAACAAATGAAATCACAATGAGTGGAGATATCAGTGGGTCTATTAATGAACAGTAGTGAACGAACTGAAGGCCTATATATAGAACACCTCAAAAAAACGCTATGGAAAAAAATTAGTAGTAAACGACGTCTCCTTCTCCATGAATAGAGGCGAAATTATTGGATTATTAGGTCCAAACGGAGCAGGCAAAACAACAATATTTTATATGATAGTAGGTTTTATTAAAGCAAACAGTGGCAACATCTTGATAGAGGGAGAAGATGTTACACACCTTCCTATGTATAGAAGAAGTACAAGAGGGCTCTCTTATCTACCACAAGAACCATCAATATTTAGAAAATTATCAGTTAAAGATAATATTGCACTTGTTGCTGACACTAGAAGCGATCTCTCAAAAAAAGATAAGAAAGACTTAGTGAAGCAATTACTTGATGAATTTGGTATTTACCATGTGAAAGATCAATATGGGTACACACTAAGTGGTGGGGAAAGAAGAAGAACTGAGATAGCTCGATCTCTTGCGAGTAATCCAAAATTCCTCCTCCTTGATGAACCATTTGCTGGAATAGATCCAAAAGCAGTATATGAAATTAAAAACTCATCACATCTTTATCTCATAAAGGAATTGGATTCTGATTACAGATCATAACGTTCGAGATACACTCAGTATTACCCATAAGGGATATATCATTCATGAAGGAAAATTGCTTGCTAGTGGATCCAGAGAGGTTCTACTTGCAAATACAGAAGCAATTAGGCTCTATTTTGGTGAAGATTTTTCAAATGGGGATGCATGATGAATACTTCGTTACACCTTCAACATTCTTTAAAGCAACAACTCACACTCTCTCCTCAGCTTATACAAACATTTGAAGTATTGGCAATGAGCAATCTCGAATTGCAGCAAAAGATACGAAATGAAATTGAACAAAATCCAGCACTTGAAATACCTACTGAAAGAAACATCTCTATTGAAAGACTTGCTGAAAGAACAAATAAAGGTTCAATAGTAGATGATTATAGTGATAGAAGTAGCTATGGAAGTGATTATACCTCAACTCGCATCTCTTCGAACTATGATTCTCAAGCAAGTGATAATAATCAGCAATTCCTTGAAGGAGCACTTAGTAGTGACCTCTCTCTGCAGCAGCATTTATTGACACAATTAGGGTGCATGCCTCTTACACAAGAACAATATGAACTAGGTCACCTTATCATTAGCAATCTAGACCATAACGGATTTCATAAAAATGAAGTTTCATCTCTTGCTCCTAGCAATAAAAAGAAAGCACTCGCATCTGCTTTGTCAGTTGTGCAGTCACTTGATCCTCCAGGGATTGCTGTGAAAGATTCCTTTGAATCACTTTTACTACAGGCAAAACTAGATAGACTGATACCTTCTGATTACATCATATTAGAACAACTTATTAATAACCATCTAGTAAAATTAAAGAATGGCAAATTCAAAGAAGTAAGCAACCTTGTAGGAACAGATGAAGAGCAAGTTGAACTACTATACGCCTATTTAAAGACATTAAACCCATACCCGGCTTCCTCATTTGATGATAGGGAGACTCAATATATTATACCAGAATTGAGAGTGAAAAATGTTGAAGGAAGATTACAGCTTATTCTCAATAAAGGAATGGTACCAGAATTACTGATCGATGAGAACTTTACACATCTTGTACAAAATAAAGATGATCCTCATTATAAAGAGACATACCAATATATAAAAAGAATCAGTAAAAATCTGCTAATCAATTAATCTCAAGTGTACAAATGAGATACGAAACAATAAAGAAAATTGGTATTCTGCTATTAGAAGAACAATATCAATTTTTATTGAAGGCCCAAAAGCATTAAAACCTCTTACTTATAGGGACCTCGCTACTCGTTTAGACCTTCATGAAACAACAATATCTAGAGCAGTCATTAGTAAATACATAGATACAGATTGGGGAATAATCCCAATAAAGGATCTTTTCAGCTCCGGTCTATCAAGTTCAACTAGTGATAATGGGCAGATATCAAAAACCGCAGTGAAAGAAAAAGTAGAAGAAATTATTAAGAATCATACTGGCAAGAAAGCTCTAAGCGATCAAAAGATTTCTGATATGCTTCAAAATGAAGGGATAACAATAGCAAGAAGAACTGTAAGTAAATATCGGAAAGAACTTAATATTGACTCATCCTACGATCGGTAATTCTCTCGAAATTAGTCTATGTCGATGATTTTTTTTCATATTCAAAGTTGAAGAGAAAGTATCTGCGAGCACCAACAAATTATTATTTAGGTAATTTTTACAGTATCTAGAGATTTCCTTTTCTTTACATACATTATAATGGATTCTATACTGTGCAAGTGAATACAAAAAGTTTAAAATATAAAATCGAAAGTGTAACAAATGTTGCAGGTTTAGAGCATTATAAAAAAGATTGGAATAATCTTTTTCTTTGTTGTAAGCATGCAACTCCAACTCAATCATATGGATGGGTTACCGCTTCATTACACTATGACATTTCAAAACAGAGCAGGTGGATAGCTCTTTTTGTATATGAAGAGAACCTTCTCGTTGGATGCTGGGTATTAATCTTAGAATCTCAACGAAAAATTGGATTCTTAAAAAGTATTCGTTTAAGAAACCTCTATAGCCCTTTTCATACAACACATGCAGATGTGCTACTCAGATGTGGCTACGAAAATGTCCTTTCCCTTATGTATGATAAAATACAAACCATGTATAATGCCCTCCCTTTGATTACATGTAGGGCATTATTAAATGAAAGCCCATTAGTCCAATATCATACTTCAAAGCTATTTTTTCTATTTGAAAATTCATATAAGGAAGATTATCTTACGTTGCATGACTCTTTTCATACATATCAGGAGACGTTGAGCTCTAAGTTTAAACGAGAAATTTTTCGTCAAGAAAGAAAGATGGCATCCTTAAACAATCTCTCTTACTATTTTTCCCATAATGAATTCCCATTCAATCCTTTTTCTCTTTTTCTCTCTCTTGAAGACAGTGGTTGGAAAGGTAGAGAAAAACGAGTATCGCCTCACACCACAATGATGCAAACCTTTTTTTAGAAGCACTACACCATTTTCCACCTTCTTGTATCCCATTCTGGTCATTTCTTTTTATTGGAGAGCTTCCTGTCGCAGGGCAAATGGCAGTAATTGGCAGGTAAAAATCTGTATCTATGGAAAGTAGGCTACCTAGAGGATTTTTCCTCTATGGGTCCTGGAAACGTGTTACTATTTCGTTTAATAGAAGAACTGCATCGCATAAAACTCTGTGAACATATCTATTTTCTTAATGAACGGGAGTGGCTCAAACCTTTTCAGGTAAAAAAAAGAGTAATGCATGACGGACTATTTGTCAGAAAGATACTAGGTATATTCCTTTGGAAAAAATGTAAAGAGCTAAAGAAAAAAAGAGCTCATCCACCAAAATGAGAGGATAATCAAAGAAGGGGGGCCTAATTCTTGAAAATCCAAGTTTTCAATTTAGTTTTATTTTTTTTTAGGATTGTTTTTTATAATCTTTTCTAAGTCATCTGTTCCCCACACATGAAGTTTGTATAGCTTCTCGCTCCCAAACCCGATGGTAGTTGAAATAATAGTGAAGAACATGCAAAGGTTGTTTAATTACGTATAAAAAAGACCAAGAATGTATCTGAGCCACTCATCACCACACCCTTTGCAATAGGCATACAGTGAAATTGCGACCTCGCTCTTAGAAAGAATATTATGTATGCATAGCTGGATATTCTTGATTACAGCATCCCATACGTCACTGAACCAGAATCTTCAGTAAGCTCGTGTTCGTGGACTTGCTAGAGAGAAGTCTTCCTTATTTTCTAAAACAGAGCGCATGTCGGAGATTCCATACTGTTTGTTTCGAATAATAGTGTCAGGATAGATTGTTAAAAAGCGACCATCTCCAAGGCAATAGCCAACGGCAACAGTTATTGGTTGTGCCACTGGGCCATCTTCTCCTGTGTACTTCATGTTTCTTGTTCGAGAGAATGAATAATCGATTTCCCCGAGACATGTGCCACACAGCATTTTGCCATTACCTTTATTTAAGGATGGATAGTAATTCTCTTGAACTTTAATGTAGCCGGTGGTATTGTTCTCATATGTTTTGGTGAAGGGGAAGTCTTTCGCAGTGTCAACAAACTTACAGCTTCCTCTTCCTTTCTCCTTTTAGAGATCTTCTCAATTGATCTCTCTTCATTAAACCATAGTTTTACCTCATTGGAAATTTTCATTTGAGAGAAGAATGGAATAATTCATATTCGGGTTAGTCTCGCCCAAATTGATGGGGTAATTGATTTGACTTTTTATAATGGCTCTCTTATTCTTAATATATGATCTTTTTCAAGGAGGACCTATGAATTTAGAAATCAAAGGAATCCATTACAATGTAAGTGACACGACACGAGAATTTTTCGACAAAAAGCTAGAGAAGATTGCTTTTGCAGAAAAGTTTATCCATGATCTCACAATCACTGTTAATAAAGAACATGTAGGACAAGGATACAAACTCGAAGCAAAGATTCACTTCTCTTGGGGATTAGTAAAAATGTTAAGCACAGACTGTTATGAGCTATATGAAGGAATTGAACTCCTTATAGATAAGATTGATTCTACTGTGCGAAAAGAAAAAGGGAAAATTCAAGAACATTGATGTAATATCTCATTTTATTTAAGCCTCAGATTTTCTGGGGCTTTTTTATTATACCATAAAAAATCCGTCATCTTCCATTTCTTAAGAACCTTATGGTATACTCATGACCTAGGGAGGACTCTATGGCATCATTCTCTATTCTTGATTTATTAGATTTAGATTTAAAAGAGCACAACCATCTCCAACTTACTTGTATTGCAGGACGCTCTGGATTATCTAGAGAACTCACTACGAGCAAGATAAGTAGACCAGGGCTTCCCCTTAGTGGTTTCTTTGATGAATTTAGTTATGAAAGCATTCAGGTCTTTGGCAGAGGGGAACAGCAATATTTAAAAAAATTAGAATCCCAGAAAACCTTACAATCATTAGAAAAACTCTTTAGCTATACAATTCCTACTGTAATTTTCTGTGATGGGGGAAATCCAAGCCCACAATTTATTGAAATTGCAGAACGTTCTGGATGTTCAATATTACAAACAGACCTAGATTCAGCTGATTTCAATCGAGGCCTTATCCAAATGTTAGATGAAATATTTGCCGATACTATCACAATTCATGGAGTATTGGTTGAAGTCTATGGAATAGGGGTCCTCATCTTAGGTGATAGTGGTGTAGGAAAGAGTGAAACTGCATTAGAACTAATTGACCGAGGACATCGGCTTATAAGTGATGATACAGTAAAATTAAGAAACATTAGTGATACATACCTTATAGGAAGTGGAGAAAATCCTTCCTTAGCTCACCATATGGAAATTAGAGGGCTAGGAATATTAAACCTTGCAAACCTATTTGGAGTTGGTTCTATTCGAGACAAAAACAAGTACAGTTGATGGTCCACTTAGAAGAGTGGGATTCGACAAAGAACTATGATAGAATCGGTGAAGAAATGCGAGAGAACTTATTGGGTATTGAAGTGCCAAAACTTGTTATTCCTGTAAAACCAGGAAGAAATGTCCCAATTATTATCGAAACCGCTGCAAGAAATGAACGCCTTAAGAAATTAGGATATTACTCTGCTAAAGAGTTTGATCAAAGCGTATTGAAATGGCTGGAAAGTGAATCAGCTAGAAACTTGTATTACAATAATGAGGAGACTTTCTGAGTATGATCGAAAGAGTCGTTGAAGTGTTAAATAGAGCAGGCATACATGCACGTCCTGCTGCTCTAATCGTGAAAGTCGCTAACCAATTTTCATCACAACTCTATATGGAAAAAGATAGAATGAAAATAAATGGGAAAATCAATTATGGGCATCATTACTCTTGGTGCTGCATATAAATCACAAATCACAATTACTACAGAAGGACCGGACGAGGAAGATGCTATTGATGCAATAGAAAAGCTATTCCTCAATCGTTTTGAAGAGTAGGAGGAGTAAACGTGAAAGAATTGACTCTCAGACAAACAGAGGTTCTCAATTTTATAAAAGAATTTATTGAAATAAACTCATATGCTCCATCTGTTAGAGATATTGCTCACTATTTCGAAATTACCGCAAAAGCTGCGCATGACCACCTAAAAGCCTTAGAAAAGAAAGGAAAGATTCACTCTCAAAGTGGAATTTCCAGATCAACTGGAGTCGTTGGGTTTAGCACCTCCCCTTCTGTTGAAACTATTACTGTTCCGGTTCTTGGGTCCACAGCTGCTGGAGTCCCTATACTTGCAGAAGAGAATAAAGAGTATGACCTTCACATACCGTCTAAAATGCTCTCTTCGCACGGAGAATTTTTGCGCTCCATGTTGAAGGAGATTCTATGGAGGATGCTGGAATCCTTGATGGAGATTTAGCTATCATAAAACAATCAAGTAATGCACATAATGGAGAGATAGTTGTTGCACGTCTTGGGGAAGAAAATAGAGTAACATTAAAAAGGTATTATATGACACCAAATGCTATTGAGCTTAGAGCAGAAAACCCAAAATATGGTTCAATTTTCTCCAAAGATGTCACCATCATCGGAAAACTCCAACTTATTATTAGAGATTATGAACATTAATTCAAAGAGAGTATATGCTCTCCTCGGTCCAGACAGTGGGGATAAAGGAATTTTCCTCAAAGAAATTAGAAATAATCTTAAAAATGAATTTGGAAGTGAGATAGAAATTCATAGATTTTATCCATTCGAAACAATCAACGGAGAGATATTTGAAGTTCTTCACAATAACTCTCTTTTTAGTGAACATCGTCTAGTCATCCTTTCCCAAATGGAAACAATAAATCTCCCACTCATAGGACCATTGATTTCCTATGTAAAAAATCCATGTGAAAGTGCGACCCTGATTCTCATTAGTGAAGACTATAAGTTGAAAGGAAAACTTGACGCTGCTATTCACAAAGATTCGAAAAAAATCTTTTTTGAAATGTATGAATCAAAAAAACCACAGTTTGTAAGAAAACTCTTCTCCCCCTATGGAGTAGATATTGAAGAAGGTGCAATCTCTCTTTTATTAGAACTTGTAGAAAACGACACAGCAAAATTACGCCAAGGTGTATCTCAACTTATGCAGTACATCCAAGCAGAAAAAATCACCTTAGTTCAAGAAGAGGATATTGAAAAATACGTACAACATACTCGTGTAGAATCTGTTTTTTCTTTATTTGAGGCAATGGTAACAAAAGGATATCAGGCATCTTTAGAAATTCTTCATACACTATTAAGGGAACAAGAGAACCAAGGAATTCTTTTAATCAATGGCCTATTATGGGCATTTAGAAGACTCCTCTCAATCAAAGAGAGTCTTCTAAGTGGTAATAGCTGGGATGAAAGTGCCTCAAATGCATCAGTGTTAGGGAAGAAGACTCCCATAAAAAGAAAGGGAGATCATCGGATTTATCAGGATGCAGCGAATCTGTTTTCTATAGATGCAATACGTAATATTATTGGAGCTCTAGGTACATATGACATTATGTTAAGAGAATACTCTAATGATATGAGTCCGATAATTCTTGAACAACTCATCACAACTATTCTCATTCATCACGGAAAACCTCAAGAGCACATAGAATACTTACACATCTCTACAAATGCAAAGTTTTAATTACTCTGAGTATTACCTCTAGAGGAATATGTGTGTTCTTTGCAATATCTTTTGGATCACTAGAAAGGATATCTTCTATTGTTCCGTATTGTTGCATGAGACGTTTACTTCTAGCAGGCCCTACTCCACTAATCGATTCAAGAAGGGCAAAGGTTGCGTCCTTAGCACGTTGAGATTGGTTTAGGCTTGTAGCAAAACGGTGTGTTTCATCTCGAACAGCAATCAATACTTTAAGACCTGGAGAGGATTCTGGTAATACTAACACATCTCTGTCATCAGGAAAGTATATCTCTTCTAACCTTTCAGCAAGTCCTATAACCGGAAGTGTATCAAGACCAAGAGCACGTAAAGCTTCTTTAGCTGTATTCACCTGCCCTTTTCCTCCATCAATCATGATAAGATCGGGAAGTCGTTTCTTCTCCCGTATTTGCCTAGTATAACGACGGGTTACCGCTTCCCTTATAGCACCATAATCATCAATTCTTCCATGCAATGACTTAATATTGAATCTTCTATAATTTGACTTATCTGGGTTACCATCAATAAACGTGATTAAAGAAGCTACAGTATATTTACCACTTAGTTGGGCTATATCAAATCCTTCAATATACATTGGAGGTTCTTCAAGACCCAACACTTCCATGAGTTCTTCTAATGCTTCTGGGTTTCCTTTGCTTCTCAGTCTCTTTTCAACATCTCGTGAAGCGTTCTCTGCTGACATTCTCAATACACGATAATGTTTCCCTTCAGTTGGAACTGCAACCTCAATATCATAATTCATCTCATTATTTAGATATGTTCGAATTAAATCACTATCTACATCGTGTGAGAGATAAAGTTCTTGGGGAATATTTCCGCCATCACTATAATACTGGGTAAGGAAATGAACGAGAGTGTCTGTTTCATCTCCTAATGTTTCAGCCCTATATAAGGCTTTTCCCATTAACTTGCCATCTCTTATTTGAAGCATGCTCACTGTAGCTAAATGCATTCTCATCTCACACGCTGCATAATCTCTACTCTCAACAGAGAAATCTTCAACTTGTTGAACCCTTGAGACAGATTCTAAAGAATTTAGCAAATCCCTCTTTTGCGCTGCAATCTCGAATTGAAGGTGTTTAGCGGCATCATTCATTTCGTTACGTGTTGATCTAACCAGCTCATCATCTTCACCTAATAAAAACTTTTTTACCTTTTCAATATGCTTATTATACTCTTCTTTTGATACTAAGTTTGCACAAGGAGCACAACAGCGTCCAATATGATAGTACAAGCAAGGTGTTTCTCTTTTTCGTAAAGGGATTCCGCATTTTCTCAATGGAAACATCTTATCGATAAGTTCAAGGTATTCATTAAGGCTTTTCAAATCTGGGTAAGGTCCAAAATAGAGAGATCCATCATTTATTACACGTCGAGTCCTAAAAACCTTTGGAAAATCTTCATTGGTAATTCTAATTAATGGATAACTCTTACCATCTTTGAGTGAAATATTATAATGAGGACGATATTTCTTGATTAAGTTGTTTTCGAGAACAAGAGCTTCATATTCATTACCAGTAATAATATAATCAATATGGACAATTTTATTCACCAAGAATGTTGTTTTTATATCTTTGCCAGAAAGGAAGTAGGAAGTAACCCGATTACGAAGGTCTTTTGCTTTACCAACATACACCACTTTATCATTCTCATCTTTCATAATATACACGCCACTATGATGAGGTAATGATTTTGCTTGTTCTTTTGCGCTAAGTTCCATATGCTTATACATTACAGTTCCATATAATAAATTGCAATATTCCTCAGAATACTCAAAAAATCTGATCCTATATAACTTTAAAAAAAGTGTGCTATCTTAAAGCCTTTTATATGATTAGCAATCACCAAGAAAAACACATATGTAGTTCATCATTAACCTTTCTTTTGAATCAAGAACACTATTCATATAAGAAGAATTTAATTGGGATGTTAAATAATTTTAGTCTCAGCCTCAATAGTTGACACATCAATAGAGAAGCGTAATAATAAAAATAGAAAAGAAGACAAATGGAGATTTTATGAAAAGAAGAAATGATGCTACTTTTGTGACAAACTTAATTCCATATAAACGCATTTTGCCCTATCTAATGCCTAAAAGAACTGATTCCCTTGTATACCACCAATTTAGCATAGATCTTACACAGACTCTTCGTTTTATTAAACAACTTAATAAAGATGAGAATAAAGACCATCAATATCGTGTATTTGAATTCTTTTTGGCAGCCTTCATACGTACTGTTGTGCTACGTCCACAACTAAATCGATTTATTATGAACTACGATTGTTGGCAAAGAGATGAACTAAGTCTAAATTTTGTAGTAAAAGAAGATTATACGGATGAAGCACCAGAACACTCTGCTATTCTCTACTTTGAACCAACGATGACTTTCCCAGAAATGGCCACAATCATCAATAAAACAATAGAAGATGGTAGAAAAGGGGGACAGGATAACGATTCTGATGCGGCAATAAACTTCTTCCTTCATTTCCCTAAATTGGTATTACGTTTTATCATGAGCATTATGAAATTCATTGACGTTCTTGGATTTGCTCCAAAAGCACTCAGAGATGCAGATGGCCTTCATGCAACAGCATTTGTTGCGAATCTAGGATCGATAAACTTATTAGGAAGTCCTCACCATCACCTTTATGCATGGGGAACTACAAGTATTTTCATTACCATGGGAATGATGCAACGAAAAAGATATATTAATGAAAATGGAGAAAAATCTTTTGTTGACAAAATGGAAATTGGTGTAACTCTTGATGAAAGAATAGCGGATGGTTTTTATTTCATAAAAAGCATCCAAGTACTTCAAAACATACTCAACAATCCAGAAACAATGATGGAAAGGGTTACTCCTGATAGAGGATTCTTAACACTTCAAGAGTTAAAAGAAAGAAAAAAAGAGAGCAAAAAAACTTAACAAAAAAAAATAAGAAAAGTAGAAAAACTGCTTAATCAAGTTTTGCTTTAAATAATTCTTTTGCTCTACCAGTTAATGGACATTCCTTCCCATCGATCATCGCTTTTATAGCATCGACTTCCTTAGAAGAGAAATTCTTCCCTTTGAGTTTGTGTTCTTCAAAAGCCGCTGCAGCAATAGGTGTTACTTTTGCTACCATCTTAAAAATTTCTTGTGCATACACTCTGATTTCCCATTGTGCATGGTCATCGAGCCTAAGGGCAAGAAAGTGTAAAAGATTGTGCAAATCCATTTGCCAGTACCACTGAGTATACATACTAAGAGGAAGATTAATTCGAGCAATCTCACGAGCTAAATCGCTCTCTAATAATGCATGATAGGTTTCGAATGCTCTTTTCTGGTCATCAGCAATAAGCTCTCTTATTCGAGATGACTCTTGCTCATTCATCGTTTCTTTGCTACGTCCTTGCTTATTATCTACACTTTGAAAGTTGAGATGTTCGACATCCGGGATATAAGCTTCATCACTCATAATACTATAACGACCACTAATCTCATTTACTCTAGCCGTCCTATGACGAATCCATTGGCGCGCAACAAAAATAGGCATTTTAATATGAAAAGTAAAATTTACTTGTTCAAAAGGAGATGTGTGATCATTTCTTAACAAATAGTTGATGAGACCTTTATCTTCACGATACGACTTCGTACCATCTCCATAACTCACTCTTGCAGATTGTACAATACGTTCATCGCTTCCCAAATAATCAACAAGTCTTACAAACCCTTTGTCGAGTACTTTAAATTCTTTATCTAATATTTTTTCTGCTTCTTCAACAATACAATGAGCCATACTATTTCTCCTATCAGTGATATACTACCTATTACAGATAATTCATGCAAGCTAAACAAAGTGCTGAAGCTACAGCACATGCTGTCTCAGTGCGTAATATCCTATTCCCTATTGAGTGCACTGAAAACCCACTATTCAAAAAGAACTCTCTCTCTTTATCACTAAAACCCCTTTCAGGTCCAATTGCTACTAATACAGATCCGGTAAGATGTTGTTCTGAAAGAGGAGAAGAGGACATTACATTATCGAGTAAAATAAGATTATCAGCATGTAAAGGAACCTTCTTAACAGATGAGATAAGTTCTACCTCACTCACATGTGAACTTCCTCCTTGCATAGCTCCATCAATCAAATATTGTTTATATTCTAGCTCACTCCAAATTTTAGCTTTCTCATATGATTTTTCAGTGAGATCACACCCACTAATAATAATCTTCTCAACTCCTAGCATCACCGCTTCTCTTAATATACGCTTCATGCTAATAGGTCTTACTTGTCCTACTAATAAGGTAATAGGATAGAGAGGATTTCCTTCATCCTTCTTCTGGTATGAGTAAAGAATCTTCTCATCATCAATGAGACTAATGGATGCAACACCACGGTCTACATTAATGATACCAGCAGTAAAAGAGTCTCCAACCTTTAGTTTCAAGACATCGATAATGTGTCGAGCACGATAATCATCTCTTTTTAACACACCATTACACTCATCTATTTCAAAAAGTACTATATTCATAGCATCATAGTATATGATGTTGCTTTAGGTGTGTAAACAAGATAAAATACATTCTACATATCAAATGGGAGGCTTTGTGAATAACATTAAAGTATATATAGCAGAACATAATAATCCTTGGTTTAATCTAGCAACTGAAGATTGGTTGTTTAAAAATTCTCCGAGTGATGAGCATCTTTTGTTTTTATGGCGTAATTCTCCTTGCATAGTAATCGGCCGTTTCCAAAACCCATGGATTGAATGCAATCTAAGCGCTATGGAAAAAGATGGAATTACCCTCTCTCGTCGTCAAAGTGGTGGAGGTGCTGTATACCAAGATCTTGGGAACACAAATTTCACATTCATGTCCCCAATTGACTCATACGATATTCAAAGGAATTTTTCAATTATTCTTAACGCAATCAAACTTTTTGGAATAGAAGGAGTGGCTAGTGGAAGAAATGATTTAACTGTAGAAGGTAAGAAATTTTCAGGAAGTGCCTTTAAAAAAATAGCAGAAAAGCATTCCACCATGGAACAATGCTCATCAATGCAAATATGGGAGCTTTGCCTCTATACCTTACTCCTGATAAAGAGAAACTAGTCTCTAAAGGAATACGCTCTGTCGCTTCACGCGTAACCAACCTTAGTGCTTTAGAACCTTCCATTACTCATGATGCGTTGTGCGAAGTAATTATTGAAGAGTTTTTTAAGATGTATAAAAGTAGAGTGGAAATTGAAGAATTATCATTGGAGGTACTCTCTAAAGAACCAACACTAAATGAGACCTACAAACAGTATAGTAGCTGGCAGTGGCTTTATGGCTCTTCTCCACACTTTAGTCATCCTATAAGTAAACGTTTCGATTGGGGAAGAATTACCTTCGACTTTAAAGTCAAAAAAGGAATAATTGAAGAAATTTCCTTATCGAGTGATGCTTTGAATACTGAATTTATTGAATTTCTTCAAGAAATATTACCATCGACACCATACACAACACAAAAAATCTACGAAACAATAATGACAAAGAGTGAACAAAGACTCCCATCATCTCTTCATAGTATGGCTTTCGATGTTGCATCTCTCTTAAAAGAGGAATGTGTGTGAGAAAACAATTTCACTTTTTCACAGTTATTACATCACTTTTATTCATTTTATGTTTTTCTCCCACTCAAATAATCAGCAAAGGGGCTAGAGAAGATCAAAGTGTATCATTACATGAAAATAAGAGATTAGTCATAGTCTATCCTCAAGGAGAAGATACTCTATTATTAGACCCCTATGTAGCAAGTGATGAACTATCTCTATTAATACTTGAGGGACTCTATGAAGGATTATACCGAGTTGAACATGAAACTGGAAATGCAATACCGGCAATTGCAAAGAAAGTAGTAGTAAGTAATGATGGCCTAAAATGGACATTCCATCTAGATAGTAGTGCAACTTTCTCAAATGAAGATGCTATTACTGCAAAAGTGTTTGTTGACTCGTGGCTTCACCTACTTGAGAGCTCTTCTCCCCAAGCACAAAAAAGTTACCTTGTAAGTCTTTTTGATGTTATCAAAGGAGCGAAAGAGTATCGTCTTGGGAATGGAAATAAAAAAGATGTTGGAATATATGAAACCTCAAAATATACACTAGAAATACTACTCAACAATAAAGCACCTTACCTACCCTCCTTACTCACAAACGTAACCTTTGCTGCAATCCATCCAGATTCTTATAAACAAAAAAACACACTTTCATCTCTTCAGGAGCATATACACTCAAAGAGATGCATGATGATAACATCATATTAGAGAAAAACCCAAAGTATAGAGAGGCCTCATTTGTAAAGAATGACTATGTTGAAATTCTGATTAGAAACGATCAGCAGGCAATAGAAGCATACCTGAACAAAGAAGCACATTGGCTTTTTTCTTATGTTCCTCCACAATTTCTTCGAACCAGAAAGGATCTTCACCTGAGCAAAATATATGCAACAGGATTTTTCTATTTTAGTGCAAGTACTGGTCCATATAGCGATTCAAGAGTGCGTAAAGCAATTTCACTAATCACTCCATGGGATGATATTAGAAACAATAGTGGGCAGCTCTTTGTGACTAACACTCTTATTCCTACTTCTGAGAGCATAACGGGAAAAAGAGATTACATAATCTCCTATGCACAAGATGAGGCGAAAAGACTCCTGAATATGGCAGGTTACAATTCTTTCAGTGAACTACCTCCTCTACATATGGCAATTCATAGAGGAGCTCCTATTCAGGAAACAGCAATGAATCTTGCTCAGAGCTGGTCAAATAGTCTAAAAATTCCTGTCATTGTGGACACTGTCCCCTTGTCTCTATATACACGTTATCCAAGAGAAAATCCTTATGATGTTTCTTACATTACTTGGGTTGCTGATTTCAAAGACCCATTTGCTTTTTTACCTTTGTTTAGCTCTTCAAGTTCATATAATATTGCTAACTATTCGAATGCTACTTATGATGACCTTTTAGAGAAAGCGGTAAAAAGTAGTAATGAGGAAGAGAGGAAAAATGCTATTGAGGAGGCTCAGAAGATGCTTCTCGAAGAAGCTATCATATTCCCAATACACTCGGGATTTTCGCTTCATATTATTGATAGTACCCGAGTAAAAGGGTGGTATGATAATTCAATCAACATCCACCCATTACGTTCTTTAGAAGTTATTGAGCAGTAACAGCCTTATACAAATCATCTAATGTCGCATCTCTTCCAAATGGAGAGATCATTGCAATTAGTGTATCTTTGGTTGCTTGGTTAAAAGCCTCAGGTGAAATCTTGAAAGCCCAATTAGTCCCGCCACAAGTTCCAGGAAAATTCATCCTTGCATCCTCCCCAAACCAAGAACATCTTGAAATGGAATAATTGCGTACATAGCGCAGCTGCCATAACAGCACGTACGGCATACCACACTACTGATTCACTACCACAACTTAAATATCGTCTGATAGCATCTCTTTCTCGTTCTGTGAGAGAGTTATACCAACCTAACGTAGTATTATTATCATGAGTTCCTGTATAGGCGGCACATAAAGGATCCCAATTATGTGGGAGATAGGTATGGTGAGCATCAAGTATCCCATTGTCATCAACATTAAAAGCAAACTGAAGAATTTTCATCCCAGGGAAATTATTTGAATCTCGCAGAATTTCCACCTCTGGAGTAATCACACCAAGGTCTTCTGCAATAAAAGGTAAGTATCCTAGTTCATTTTTTAAGACACGAAAGAAATCACTTCCTGGTGCTTCTATCCACTTACCTCGTTCTGCTGTAGTATCGCCAAATGGAACTTCCCAGGCCGCTTCAAAGCCACGAAAGTGATCAATTCTTATCATATCTGTGAGAATTAGTTGGTGAGACACTCGTTTTATCCACCAAGAGTAATCATCTTTTTTAAGAGCATCCCAGTTGTAAACAGGATTTCCCCAGAGTTGTCCTGTTGGACTAAATGCATCTGGTGGAACTCCAGCTATCTTCTCAAGTGTTCCTTCAGAACTAATCTTCAAATATTTTCTATAGGCCCAAGCATCAGCACTATCAAAAGCCACAAAAATTGGAATATCACCAACAATAACTACTTTTTTCTCTGTTGCATAAGAATGGAGAGCTTTCCATTGTTTAAAAAAGAAAAATTGTAACACCTTATACTCAGTAATCTCATGTGCTAGTTTTTCTTTCCACTCTTTAAGACTATGCTCATCTCTTGTAGCAAGTCCATTATCCCACACGCTATACCATCTAGTATCATTGTAGAAATCACACAAAGACTTATAAAGTGCATAATCATCAATCCAATATGAGTGAGTGTCAAGAAAGTCTTTATATTCTTCTGAACGTATATGTTCTTCTGAATTTAAAAAAATTATTCACGGCTAATCTCAACAGTGGCATTTTATAGGAGGCAACTTTATCAAATTCAACATGTTCAAGAGAAAAATCAGGAATTGGTTGAATATCCGATTCTGTAAGTAGTTGTTCCTCTATTAGTTCATCAAGACTTATGAGGAGTTCATTCCCTGCAAAAGCAGATTGAGCAGCATAAGGAGAATTACCAAATCCCACTGGAGTAAGTGGGAGAATCTGCCACATTCCAATACCACTAGTGTGTAGCAATGAAATGAATTCTTTGGCAACTGAGCCTAAATCACCTATACCAAATCGGCCGTACAAACTTGTAGGATGTAATAGGACTCCACTAAAACGCAATTTATTTTCCATTTGCGACAATATAGCGTAAATGAAAGTTTTTTACAATAATACAAGTACATCAAAAGAACCTAAGTCTTGAGGGTATGACAATTAAAGGGGTGTATCAACATACTTGTTGTTTAGCCATTTTTAGTCTATAATACTGTTTATGATATCTGCTGAAAAAACCCAACCATTTGCTCTTGGTGACCATGTAGTATACCCACTCCAAGGAGTTGGTATAGTAAAAAAAATAGAAGAAAAGACTCTTCGTGGTGTGACTAGTATGTACTATGAGATTTATCTAGATATTTCCGATATGACAGTAATGGTTCCTATAAGTAAATCTTTGGAACTAGGAATTAGACCTATTGTCCCACCGGCTGAAGCAATGGAAGCACTCACATCAATAACACATAAACTGGAGCAAGTCCCTATTGATTGGAAAGCCCGTTATCAAATGAATGTTGATTTACTCACAGAAGGGTCTATTGCTTCAATCGCCAGAGTTGTGCAGATTTTATATCACAGATCTAAGATAAAAGAACTTCCAGTTCAAGAGAGGAAACTCTATGATAGTGCTTTACGCATTCTTATTGATGAAACTTCTCTTGCTTTAGATCGTCCACGAGAGGAGCTCGAAGCACTGATTTTTGGTAAGCTTGAATCCGGCGGACAAGCTAAAAAGGATGTATAGTGTCCTTTCCTTCTCATGCAGTGATAGTCACCGCTGCAGGCCTTAGCGAACGTTTTCAATCATCTCAGGAAGGTCAAGGAAATAAAAAAGAGTATATTCTTTTAGATGATAGAACTGTCTTATATCATGCAGTACTTCCTTTTCTTTCTGTGCCCTCATTAAAAGCAATTATAGTTACCTACCCCAAGATGTTTAAAGATGAGTGTGAAAGTGCTCTTGATAACCTCATGTTTGCCTCTCAAATACCCATCCACCTTGTAGTAGGAGGATCAACTCGTCAAAAATCGGTATGTAATGCTCTCAAATTTATTAATGATGCTCATCTACATATCTCTTTTGTAGCAATTCATGACGGAGCTCGCCCGTTTGTAACTGAACCACTCATTATTGAAGCTCTAGCTACAGCATCAATATTTGGGGCGGCCGTTCCTGCTATACCGATGCATGATGCCCTCAAACACATCAGCAAAGAAGGCATAATTGATGGTCATGTTGACAGAACTGCTCTAGTGCAAATACAAACACCTCAAGTGTTTCGTTTCCCTGAAATATTTAATGCTCATCAAATCGTGGCAGAGAGTCACAAATTATATGTTGATGATAGTGAAATTTATAATGATGCTGGATTTCAAGTTGCTGTCTCTAAAGGCAATACTAACAATATTAAAATTACAACCTATGATGATATTGCTAACTATAAGAGGGGAATATGAGAATTGGAACGGGGTGGGATATCCACCGTTTAGTAGAAGATAAACAATTAATAATAGGTGGCGTTCTCATTGAAAGTAATAAAGGGTCCCTAGCACATTCAGATGGCGATGTACTCATTCATGCAATCATTGATGCACTATTAGGTGCTGCCTGTCTTGGAGATATTGGTACTCACTTTCCTCCTAGCGATAATAAGTATAAAGATATTTCAAGCACTCTGTTACTTAGAGAAGTACTACAGTTACTTAAAGGTTTTTCTATTGTTAACATTGATAGCACAATCATTCTTCAACATATTCATCTTAATTCCTACATTCTAGCTATGAGAGAATCACTAGCATCTATCTTGCATATTGATACATCAATGATTTCCATCAAAGCTAAGAGTGCAGAGGAATTACTAGGGGAAGTTGGAAAAGGTGATGCGATTATTGCACAAGTAGTCCTTCTTTTAGAAGAAACGCAATCAGTTGATGACACTAATTCACTATATTGGGTATAAAAAAAAAGCCTGCTATCTTAGAAAGACAAACAGGCCTTCATTAAATAAAAATATTAATCAACTATAAGCATTGTTTTTGGATCTAGTTTTACTTGCATTGGTTTTGGATTAATAGTTTCACCATCCTTCACTAATGTCATTATCACTTTATCCATATCTTCACTATACTTAAGACCAATAAGAACATCTATGAGCTCTTCATATTTCAACATAGTCTCTGGGATTCCATACTCATCATATTTAACATTCATCTTAACCGGTGATACAGAGAACCAAACTTCAAGACGCATATCTAATGCAAATTGTTTAATTTTTCTCACATCCTCTTCACTTGCTGTCGTAAGATGATATCCATCAAACATAACAGCATCAGCATTAAAGGATCCTTGTCGAATAAGGGTTTCTAAACTTGAAAGCACCTTCTCAACCGAAACATTCTCCTGAGAGAAGTTCATTACCACACGATTAGCAAGAATTTCATTATAGATATCAGAAGCATCCTCAAGATCTTTGTTTTCAGAAATTTGTCTAAAGACTTCCTTATACCAACTAATTACGTGTTCTACATTGCCCGAAAATGAAACATGAATAATATGCTCATTTCTAAATAATTTATCTGTAGCAAGGTGAACTAAACATGCTGTTTTCCCAACTCCATGACGAGAAACAAGTACTCCTAAATTCCCTTTTCCTAAACCACCATTTAGTGATTTATCAAACGCCCTTAAAGGGCTTAACTCATTTAACTCTTGAATTTCCATATTTACGCATCCTCCAAGATTTTGTCTTTCTAAAGTATACCACGGTTTTCTTTAGAGCAACACTCTCTTGTATCATCTTTCTAAAATAAGAAAAACCGGTCATAAAGACCGGTTGTGACTATATATACATTATTACTTTGATTGTTCTTTTCGTTTTTTCTCTTCATAATTTCTCTTCAGTTCTTCGCTTACACTCATTGGAACTTTAGAATATTTAGCAAGTTCCATAGTAAATTCAGCTTTTCCCTGAGTAAGAGATCTGAGAACAGTTGAGTACCCAAACATTTCTGAGAGAGGAACTTCAGCATCAACAGTACAGCTAGCACCATCTTCTGAACTACTAATAATTATTCCACGTCTTTGGTTAATGCTTCCAAAATATTTCCTTGGAATTCAGTTGGACCTTCAACACTAACTTTCATCACAGGTTCAAGGATAACTGGTTTTGCTTTATCATAGACGTCTCTGAAGGCACTTAAAGCAGCAGTTTGGAATGCTTGGTCTGATGAGTCAACCGGGTGGTATGCTCCATCACTGATTACTGCCCTTACTCCAACAATAGGGAATCCTAATTGAGCGCCTTTCTTAAGAGCAAGAGTGAATCCTTTATCACAGGAAGGGATATATTCAGTAGGAATAACTCCACCCTTGATGAGATCAACAAATTCATAATCTTTAGAATCTTCACTCTCTTCAATTGGTTCGATATATCCTGCAACACGTGCATATTGACCAGATCCACCAGTTTGCTTTTTATGAGTGTAGTTGAATTCTGCACGTTGGCTGATAGCTTCTCGGTATGCAACTTCTGGTTTATCGGTAACAACATCTGCTTTATATTCACGTTTCATTCTTTCAACATATACTTCAAGGTGCAACTCACCCATTCCTTGAATAATGGTTTGGTTAGATTCTTGGTCGACATACGTATTGAAAGTAGGATCTTCCTTGGTAAATCTATTAAGAGCTTTTGCCATATTATCTGCGGATTTCTTATCAACAGGATTGATAGAAAGAGATATAACTGGTTTAGGAACGTACATTGAAGTAAGTGAATAGTTCAATGATGGATGACAGAATGTATCTCCAGAAGCACATTCAATACCAAATAACGCAGCAATATCACCACACCCTGCTTCTGTAATATCTTCCATACTTGCAGCATGCATTCTTACTAATCGACCTACTTTAAACTTTTTACGGCTACGAGTATTTACTAGCTCATCACCTTTTTTGATTCGTCCTTGGTAGATTCTAATATATGTTAGTTGTCCATATTGGCCATCTTCAAGTTTAAACCTAGAATAACAGGTGGAAGTGATTCGTCAGATTTTAAGGTGACGACTTCTTCATTATTATCTAAATCAAGTGCAGTATTGGTTACTTCTGTTGGGTTTGGTAGATAACTTATTACAGCATCTAGAAGTGGTTGAATACCTTTGTTCTTATATGCAGAACCCATTAAAACAGGAACAAGATCCAAAGCTATAGTACCTTTTCTAATTGCAGAATAAATGAGTTCTTCAGTAACATTCTCTTCTAACATAGCTTCCATAAGCTCATCAGAAAATAATGAGATACTATCAAGCATTTCTTCTCTTTTTTCAGTAGCCAATTCAAGAAGTTCACTTGGAATCTCTGCATAACGAAGATCAGTACCATCAAGTCCTTCGAAATAGATAGCTTTCATTGTAACTAAATCAACAACACCTTCAAGTCGGTCTTCAAGACCTATTGGAATTTGCAATAGAACAGCATTTAATCCCAATTTATCTATTAGTTGTTGTTTTACCCTTAGTGGGTTCGCTCCGGTACGGTCACATTTATTGATAAATGCAATTCTTGGAACTTTATAGCGTTTCATCTGGCGGTCAACAGTAATTGACTGACTTTGAACACCAGCAACAGAACACAATACTAATACAGCTCCATCGAGAACTCTAAGAGATCTTTCAACTTCTATGGTAAAGTCAACGTGTCCAGGAGTATCAATAACATTGATAGGATGACCTTTCCATGAGACGTTTGTCGCAGCAGATGCGATGGTTATTCCTCTTTCTCTCTCAAGTTCCATAGAATCCATCGTAGCACCAACGCCATCTTTTCCACGAACTTCGTGGATCGCATGAATTCTATTTGAATAAAAGAGAATACGCTCGGAAAGGGTAGTTTTCCAGAGTCAATGTGAGCACTGATTCCGATGTTTCTCATTTTACTAAGTTCAGACATACAAATTTCCTCTTCTTTTATCGCCAGTGAGCTCATTCTTGCCTTTACAAAAACAACATCACAGGTCATATATCTAGGGTACCATTTGTTCATAGAATAAAAAAATATTATATATTTCCCTATACAAATGGAGGAGTAAGCAATTTATTTTGCGTACCGGACGGATTTTAGTATATTATTAATAATTGTTCAATCCTTTCCCTAACAAATAATTGTGAGAATTTTGTTACAAAAATTCAGGAATAAAAGTCCTGCTATTTGTATCCGTGCGTCTAGGGAGACTGATGATGTCCTTACTATATTTAGAAACATTTATATAAGAACCTATTCAATACTCACATAATTATCTTCATAGAGTGAGAAGAACTGCCATTTCATCTATCTCGTCTGTTTCATACTTTTCTTTAGGAGGAATAATCTTCTTATTGTCGGCCTCAAAACGCGGAATAACATGAATATGTATATGTGCAATTTCCTGACCAGCCGCCACACCGTTATTAATGATGATATTTGTAGCAGCTGCATGCAACTTTTCTCTCATCACTACATCTATCTTTTGGCAATAACGATAAGATGAGATAACACCTCATCAGGACACTCTACAGTAGTTGGATATTCTTCTTTGGCAATGACTAAAGCATGCCCTTTGTTTACTGGGAAGATATCTAAAATCGCAATACACATAGAATCTTCGTAAAGCACAGCGGCAGGAATTTCTTTATTAATAATCCTAGTAAAAAGCGTTGGCATAAAAAGACCCCCTTTAATACCTTAAATTCTATCTAAAAATTACACTTCTATCTACCTTCTCATTCTAGCACACTATATATATTATTTTTACCTACTTTTTTTCCCAATTTGAAGAATATGGAATACCAGTGAGTGTCTCGCATACTTTTTGCACAGAAGGTTCTACATCTTCAATCTTTCCTCCATTACGAAGTCTTTCAAGTTCTTGCGCCAAGATATCGCTGTTTTTAGGAGAGAGTTTAAACCAAGAAGCTATAACAATTCCTGCAAGAATGAATATTGAAGGACCCCAATAAAGAAAATAAAAAATCGAGTAAGAACTTGCTCGCTCTGAACAGAATTAGAAACAAATCCTACCATCTGCAGAAACAGTCCAATCAGTGGCATTACCAGTGCTCCCTGAATCAACTTCCTTGTAAGGGTCATGGCTCCTGAATAGACTCCAGAACGCTGAGAACCTGTCATTAGTTCATCAACATCTATGACATTTGGAAGAATTGCATAAGGTATATATATTGCACTTGCTGTTCCAGATCCTATTACAGCACAAACGAACGCTACAACGTATACTGGTGTAGTAGGACTGAGAAATAGAGTCCCCACCATTCCGACTATCCATATCGATAAACCCATGCGATAGGCAAACCGTTTCCCTTTCACATTGGCAATTCTTACATATACAGGGATCATCGATAATTGGACAATCATTAATGCTCCCATAGCAATTGAATACAATCCAGGTCTTCTTAATGAATAAGTCAGATAGTAATTAAATAAAGCCATCAACATATCCATAGCAGAATATGCACATATATACATGAGAATATGAACTCTAAAAGAGCGATTACGGAATATGGTAAAAAACTCCTTCATAAAATTCTTCGAAACAATTGTTGCTGAACTATAAGGAGTATTCCATGTACCTAAGAACACAACAATCCAGGGAAGAGCAAAAAAGATACCAAATATTACAGACATAATTAGATATCCTCTTGAAGGAGGATTATTATATGAATCAATAATAATTTTAGGAATAGTTGCTGCTAGTAGGGAAGAAAAACCAGAGAAAAACAGTCGTGCGCCTGACAACCTATTTCTCACACGATAGTCCCCTGAAAGTTCAGCTGCTAAGGCAGAATAAGGAACCATTACCATAGTAAATACTGTAGCAAACAACATATAGGCAACACTATAGTATAAGAACAGAGCAAACTGTGAATCAAAAGAGACTGGAACCCACATAAGAATGAAGGTCAACGTAATTGGGATAATTCCAATTAGAAAAAAACTCTCCTTCTTCCAAATTTTGAAGTTGTTCTATCTGAAATATATCCCATGAGAGGATCTGAAATAGCATCCCAAATCTTTCCAATACCAAACACGAGCCCAGCTAAAGCAGGAGATAAACCCACCACCTCTGTAAGATAAAACATAAAGAGCAAACCAACAATCATAAACCCACCACCACCATACATATCTCCACTACCATATGCGAGAAGGTGCTTGAAGGTAACTTTTCGAGAGCCTTGTGTCTGTTCCATAGAAAATTCTCCTTTCTAAGAGTGATGTAGGTACTACTTCCTTAGCTTTAATAACATAAAATAATTCTTGTAGAAAAAGTGAAAGAAAGAATTTTCTTTCATATTAATAGAGTTGTCGTTTAACTATTCATTGAATTATTCAAGATACTCCTTTAATTGCTCAACACAGAAATTTTTCTTTTAGTTACATACTATAACTATAGCCTATTATTTCCTGTAGTCAACAAAAGGAACAGATCATTTATTGAAGAGAAATATTAATACATAAAAAACATGCAAGCAAAATTATATAATGAGCTTATGTACATACTACACAAAGATGTTTCGATTCTTCAAAATTGTACTCTTCTCATTATCGATAACAAAAAATTCTTTTGTGAAAAAGTCTTTCTATTAAACAATTAGTAATTATTTCAAAAGATTGCTTGCCGTTTACAAGTCTCATTGTTAGAATCATGAGTATGAGTAGTTGTTTTTTTGTAAAGGTGAAATTTCTCCAAATATGACAATCGGTCACGAGACAGTCTGTTCTCATTGTGGCCGCCATCTTAAAGCATGTGTTAACTGTAGGTTTTATGATGAGAGTGCTTATCATGAATGTCGAGAAGCAGTTGAAGAACATATTTTAGATAAAAGGAACGCTAACTTCTGCCCAAATTTTATGATTAGCCAGAATGGCTCACAAAACAAAAAAGCTTCTACAAACAAAGAAGAAACTATAAAACGACTTAAAGCATTATTCAACGAAGAATAAACAGGAGAAACACACTATGTTAGAAATAGGTTCAAAACTTCCACATATTGTATTAGAAAATGAAAAGGGAGAAAAAGTAGATCTCTCTTCCTTTGATGACAAGTATATCGTTCTCTATGCATATCCAAAAGATAATACTCCCGGATGTACAAAAGAAGCCTGTTCTTTTAGAGATAGCCATCAACAGATTGTCTCTTCTAACGCCATCGTCTTTGGATTAAGTCCAGATAGTCCTGCCAGTCATCAAAAATTTATTGATAAATTCAATCTCTCTTTCTCTCTTCTGAGTGACCCAGAACATACTCTATTGGAGTATCTTGGAGCCTGGGGAGAAAAATCTATGTATGGTAAAACCTATTTTGGCGTCTTAAGAAGTACTTTTGTGTTTGACAAGGAAGGAACCTTAATTAAAGTGTGGCCAAAAGTGTCTGTTGAAACACACGGACAAGAGATAAGTGAATATTTAGAGTCTCTCGCATGAAAAATAGATCAATAATTATACTCATCATTACTACTTTTATTCTTTTACTACTTTCTTCATGTCAAAGCTATATGTTTGTTGAAGCACAGAAAGCTATTGAACCAATTCCGTCTATTATAAAACCAACTGACTCATATTCTAAAATGAAACAGGTGGAAGAATCTGTACGAGAAGAACCTGAAGTTTTAGAAGAAACAATTATAAAAGAGATTGTTGAAGAAAAGACTATAGAATTAGAAGAAGAGGAAGTAAGCAATCTCTTAACAACTGCACTAGTTCCTCTTCCAGTTTTTGTTATCGATGGTGATATTAAAATCATCGCTCAAACAGTTGAACAAGAAACCCTAGATATTGTCGCTTTTACAGGTGAATATGAAATACTTGAGAAACTGAAAGAATACCTTTCATACGAAGTAGAAATACTAGACAATCACACATTACTTGCTACAAATTTGCAGCTTGAGAAAACACTAGCCCCTTATCACATATTTACTTATTCAGATGACATTTCAATAGCTCTTTCGGTTCTCGATATAAGGGAGAAATCCTATTATTATGAGGCGCTCGGTGGACAGGAAGTCCCCTCTGTCTTACTTAAAGGAGAGATGCTTGATGAGGTGACTCGCTATACCACTGCGTTAGGAAATATTCCAACTATTGTCTTTGCGTCTCTTTATGAATCTTTTGATTCATCCCTTCTCTCTTCCTATGATGTCATTGATGCATATGAAGTCTCTCACCACGTAAGCCAACTAGAGAATGATTCGACATTACGTATTGTAAATGGTAAAAAAAAATATTGAGTTAAGAAGTGATTACATATTTACCTATAATCTTCTTCCTCTCAATACAGCAACAACAGATATATTAATTGCTCAAACAAGAAAGGTTCCATCTGAACAGCGTAGTGCTATCAGTGGAACCTTTTTCGTTCAATAACCGAATGACTTTTTTATAGAATACTATCTAGATCGATCTCACATGCTATTGTTGGCATCGTAATATTCCATGATTCAAGTATCTTTGGATGGATTTCTCCAAAGATACCTACATTCTTTCCATCAACAACTAACGTTCCACATCGACCGGCAATGAAGCGAGGATCAACTAATTCTTTCATCACATATTCAATGTTTAAGTAATAAAAGAGTGTTGAAAGATAACTATTTAATTGGTTAAAGCCCATATCTCCTGCAGCACTCAAGAATCCTAAATGATTCTTTGTTACAGTACCAGAGTTGTCACTATCACAAAGATAAGCAACTTTACCTACTTCAAAGATATGATGAGGATAGATAGCATGAGCACTCATACTCTCGCTCTCTAAAAGAGAAGGGATAATAGAAGGTCGAACATATTCATAATTTTCACTCATTGGGTTGGCAATCTGAATGTAATCTTCTCCACTTACATTCATGTTATCAATATATTCTCTTTTCGAACCAAGATAATTATACATCATCTCTTGGAAACCCATTCCAACACAAATATCTTTTACTTTTCTTGCTAACTGTTCTGCTTTACTTAATCTGCCAACTGTTGAATCTTTAGGAAGCTCGGGAGTAAAAAGAGCTAAAGAGTGCCCTATCATCACATCCTCTACAATATCTACTGGATGTAAAAAATCGTTTCTAAAAGGAGGTACCTTGATTACTACATTTTTATTAGCAATAGTAGAATAAATCCCCATTTTCATTAATGCTTCAACAATCAATTCATCACTCAGTGTCTCACCAAGAGTTTTATGAAGAAAAGGGAGTGGACATGTAGCTTCTTCTTGAAAATAATAAGGAACTGTTACACTTTCTCCATATGTACTTTGTTCTCCTAGTATACACTTCACTGGTTGTATTGAGTATCCAAGATCTGCGCAATCACATGCAAAAATCGAGGAAGCAAGAAGCAAATCATCTAATCCTGATCCACTAAATTCAAAGAAAAGGTGTTCATCTCCATCTTTTACAGCTCCAATGTGAGCACTATTGATTACTGGTGGAAAAGAGAGGACATCTCCATTATCATCAGTTAAATATGGGAATAAAGGAGAATTTTGAACAATTGGTCCAAACTCAATCCCTTTTGGGTGTTTCTTTGTAATTTCTCTTAAAGTTAATTCCTCATCCATCCCGAGGGGAACAAAGGAGTAAGTATCAGGATCAACACCCTTGTAATGAACTGGGAATGTAATCAAATCACTTCTATACACTCCAATTGCAATACTCTTCCTTTTTCGCCCAAAGTTATTACATAATTTTTCTTGTGTTTGAATGAGATTCTCTAAAATCTTTTCATCAACAATCTTTCCAGTTGCACAAAAGCCTACAGAATAAGGGCGCACTTCCTTTACAGAAGAATCAACAATAAGTTCTCTACCACAATTATCCTTTGTTTCATCTTTTGATGAAAAGAAGTCGTACGATGGAATATTTTTAGTTTCATATGTATTTAGAGCTCTTGCTACTCCACTTGCCGACCATAGATCGGGTCGATTAGTATCATTTAATTCAATCTTATACAGATGTTCTGATGTATCGTGACCATCTAGCTCAGCTTTAGCTATCGGAAATATTAATTCAAGAGCATCATCACTATATGGGTGGTTCAACAGTGAGTTGAACAGATCTTCATGTACTTCAATTTTTGGCATCTATCTACCTCTCCTTAAGCGCACACTCTCAATATCTGGAGTAAACAATTCTCTTAAATCATTTAAGCCAAGATGCATCAAGGCCATTCTATCAATTCCTAATCCCCAAGCAAGGACAGGAACATCAATTCCAAGGGCTTTTGTTACTTCAGGCCTAAAAATCCCACTTCCTCCAAGTTCAAACCATCCAAGAACTGGATGTTTGATGTGTACTTCGATAGAAGGTTCTGTGAATGGGAAATAGCCTGGAACATATCTGACTTCTTCAGCTCCGGCTACTTCTTCTGCAAACATTTTAAGAAGTCCTAGTAGGGTCTTTAAATTAACATCTTCTCCAAGAACTATTCCCTCTGTTTGATAAAAGTCTGCTCCATGAGTCGCATCAACCTGATCATATCTAAAACATCTTGCAACTCCAAAATATTTTCCTGGAATTGAAGCATGAGGGAGTGTTTTTGCTGAAAGAACTGTTCCTTGAGATCTCATTACTTGTCGACGAGTGAACTCATGATCAAAAGAATAACGCCATCCCCTACTTCCAGTATTCCACCCGTTTTCATGAGTAGCTGCTACTTGTGATAAATAAGGTTCTTCAATTTTTTTGCATGAGAAGGATTCTTTACATAATACACATCGTGAATGTCTCTTGCACTATGAAACTGTGGCATAAACAGAGCATCTCCATTCCAAAACTCATTTTCAACAAGAGGGCCATCAAATTCTTCAAATCCAAGAGATGCTAATTTGTCTTTTACCCATCTCAAATAATCTGCGTATGGGTTACTTCTCCCTATAAGAAGACGAGCAGAAGGAGTATTAAGAGAATAAGGTCTGAAACTTTGATTTTTCCAATCTCCACTTTGAAGTAGACTAGGAGTTATAGAACCGAGCTCCTCTCCTGTAATATGAGCTTCAAGTAAGGCTTCTTTTGCTTCAACCCCTCTAGGAGTGAGTGAATATGTGACTTCATCTCGCTCAATGATTTTAAAAGGGACACCACTGGCAACTCTTTTTTTACTATTTTTCTTTAAATATTGAATTTCATCATTATGTAAATCATCTTCTTTTAAAAGAGCCTTAACACCTTTATCAAGAACAGAGGATGCAATAGTTATATGAGATGGAAGTGTTTCACTTATCAGGTTAGCTTTGTTCCCTTCTCCCATCTTACATAATTTTGATTTACTAAGTTGTCCAAAAGCAGATCCTATTTCACTCTTTTCAAGAGAAAGCTCTGTGGCAATCTCAGGAAGAGAAAGAGGACCCTTCTCTTTTAGGAGCGAAACAATTCTTACTTCAGGTATTCCAATTTGTTGGAAGGTTTTTCCTAATTCCGTTATTTCATACCATGAAGTGGTTATTCGTTCTTTCTCTTCAATAAAACCTTTTGCTAATAACCAGCTAAATGCTTGATTACAATGCCCTAATTGGTAGTTAAGCTCTTCTATTAATCGCACTGAGGTAATAGTTTCTCCAGGCGACACATGTCTTAGCAACCTAATCTCGAGTGGATGTAGGCTGTGTACATCAAGTTCCATATTTAGATGCCTCTCTATGAATCAATATGCCATCATTTTCATGAGGTGCTCCTATTGTAACGATAAGTATAAAAAAATAAAAGGGGATATTACGCTAGGGAGATTGAGTAGATGACTTCTAATATTACAAGATGATATTTCATTAGAATCTCAATCTAGAATTATACTTTTCTTAACACCTTCTTACACACACCTTACAAATATTCCTCAATATCAATTGTAATATCTTTTATATTAATGACATACCTCTATCGTATATAATGAGTTTTGCATATGTTCTTATACTAATTCTTCACTCATAATTCATATGAATCCTGTTTTGGTATAGGTTTGTAATATATTATTCTTATATGGTTTATGCTATCTTCTTTATATATATGCTTTTATAATATTTTTTAAGTTTTTTATACTTTTTTATATTTTTTTATTATTATCTATTGACATATGTTATAGGTTTGGTTATGATTCACTCAAGATTTTTAAAACTTATTACAAATTATTTAGGAGTTTATATCATGAGAAAATTAATCGCTACAGTATCTACCATCCTTATCGCTTCTGCTCTTTTCGCTGTTGTTGCACCTTCTGGTCCTCAATTCTCTCTCAACGCTCAAGTCGACGGCATCCTCTTTCATGGATTCACCACTGAAGAATATTCTTCAAGTGATGATATTCTAGCTGCTCAGAATAACATTGAGAAAGAAGCTTTCGTTAAGGGATTAGATCTTACTAGTGATGCAGCTCAGGACATCGGTTATTATTCTTTCTATTCAACTAATCTTGAACAAACTTCTATTTCTTTTAAGATGGATTCCCTCTCTGCTACTGTTCTTGATCAGAAATACTATGTCCCTTACACTCTCAACTACAGCGTCGCTCATGGTAATAATAAAATCTCTTTAAGCGATGGTGTCATTGAAGCTAAAGCAGTTGCAACTCTTACTTACCCCGGTTCTGTAACTGAGAATGTTCTTAAAACTAAAC